>OATR01000005.1_pt1 | contig 210222 bp, 218 predicted proteins | sample 1476031 | NCBI WGS metagenome assembly OATR01 (sample SAMEA2579982, study PRJEB22360) | human gut metagenome | biome: human gut; feature: human-associated habitat; material: faeces | place: Denmark | collected 2008/2010
AGAGGTATCATATCATAGCGGGTGGTTTATTTGTTTCGCACCTTCGGAGCGAAACGGACTTAAAGTCACATAACAAAAAAACCTATCCGAAGATAGGTTCCTTACTACTCTTACAATGAGTTTGGATCAACTTTGATACCAGCACCTTGTGTAGTAGTGATTGAAAGGTTTGTAATGTAAGCACCTTTCGCTGTAGCTGGTTTAGCTTTTTGGATAGCATCGTTAAATGCTTTAAAGTTTTCAACCAATTTTTCAGCTTCAAATGAAACTTTACCGATGATAGCTTGTACGTTACCTGCTTTGTCAGCACGGTAAGTGATTTTACCACCTTTAGACTCTTCAACTGCTTTAGCAACGTCCATAGTTACTGTACCAGTTTTAGGGTTTGGCATCAAGTTACGTGGTCCAAGGACACGTCCAAGACGACCAACGATAGCCATCATATCTGGTGTTGCAACAACAACGTCAAAGTCAAGCCATCCACCGTTAATTTTAGCAACGAGTTCATCTTCACCAACGAAGTCAGCACCTGCTGCTTTAGCTTCTTCAGCTTTAGCACCACGAGCAAATACAAGAACACGTTGAGTTTTACCAGTACCGTTTGGCAATACCATTGCGCCACGGATTTGTTGGTCAGCTTTCTTAACGTCGATGTTAAGGTTGTATGATACTTCAACAGTAGCATCGAATTTTGCGAAGTTAGTTTCTTGTGCAAGAGCTACAGCTTCTTCTACGCTGTAAGCTTTTGTGCTGTCGATTTTCTCAAGAGCAGCACGCATTTGTTTGCTTTTTTTAGCCATTTAATTATTTCTCCTTGTGTAATGTGGTCATAACGACTTTCATCTTCCACGTCACTCAGCGAAGTGAGACGACGTCTGTGGTTTTCTTGTTAACTGAATTAGTCAGTAACAGTGAATCCCATTGAACGTGCAGTACCTTCGATCATACGCATAGCTGATTCGATGTTTGCAGCGTTCAAGTCAGGCATTTTAGTTTCAGCAATTTCTTGTACTTGTGCACGAGTTACTGAAGCAACTTTAACTGAGTTTGGAGTACCTGAACCTTTTTCAACACCTGCTGCTTTTTTCAAAAGAACAGCAGCTGGTGGTGTTTTAGTGATGAAATCAAATGATTTATCTTCATACACAGAGATAACAACTGGGATGATCATACCAGCTTGGTCAGCTGTACGAGCGTTAAACTCTTTAGTGAATCCCATGATGTTGATTCCGGCTTGACCAAGGGCTGGTCCAACTGGTGGAGCTGGAGTCGCTTTACCAGCAGGAATCTGAAGTTTTACGATGTTTTCGACTTTTTTAGCCATTTTGTAATTTCCTCCTATTGTGGTTTTGGCGGTAAGTAAGTTTTGTTACCTCCCACAAGTATGTTTTTACATACCTTATCTATTATACAGAAATTCCTTTTAGATGCAAGAAATTCTTATTAAGTTTAGGAAAAAATTTACATAAAGCCCTTTTCGAGGTAAAATAGAATTATGATTCTATATAAATTCTTTGCCATAGCATTTTTGATTTTAACGCCTATCTTTGCTTTTATTATCCATCGCTTCTTCAGTTTAAAATACCTTGGGCTTAATTTTGCTGATTTAACCTTTCCGCTATACTTTATTGAAGTAGTTGCCGTATCAGCACGTTTCTTTACCCATAGTTTTTTGCCATACATCACGATCTTGCTATCCTTGGCAGCTATCATTATCACAATTCAGATGTTAAGAAAGACACAATCCTTTAAGTTTAAACGGTTCTTTAAATTATTCTGGCGCATCAGTTTCTTCATCACCAGTCTCTTCTATTTAGGGACTGTCATTCTTATTTTTATCGTCACTTAGACAATGAGACAGACTCAGTACATTATTTCAGTGTGCTGAGTTTTTTTGCGTTGAATCATAAAAAGCAGGCATTCGTGCCTGCTTAACTATTCAGTATTAAGGATTTACTTGGGTCATTCGTCCAGTATCAACATCATAAACTGCACCGGAAATAACGACATCTTCAGGAATAAGCGGTGACTGACGTAAAATAGCCATATCTTCACGAACACTCTCTTCAACATCAGTGAATGGAAGAAAGTCTTTATCAGACACGTCAACACCTAGCTCTTTATTGAGGTAAGCTGTAAATTCATCATTCTTAAAGGTCTGAGCACCACAATCTGTATGGTGGAGAACCACTATTTCACGCGTTCCCATCTGTTGTTCAGAAATGACTAAGGAACGAATCATGTCTTCTGTCACACGCCCACCTGCATTACGTAGAATATGGGCGTCACCAAGAGCTAATCCCAAGGCTTGAGCAACGTGAAGGCGAGAATCCATACAGGTCACAATAGCAACCTTTGTCTTTGGTTTCAAGGGAAGATGGCCTGTCCCATGCAAATCAACATAGGCATTATTGACATTGAGAAAGTTTTTAAAATAAGACATAGTAACTCACTTTCTAGTGGACAAATTAGGATAAACATTAAATTATCTAGGTTATATCTTACCACCTTTTAAAAACCTTGTCAGTTAAATGAATTGCTGAAAAAGAAAAACAAGAGTATCACAAAGGTTAGGATACTCTCGTCATTACTATTATGATCGTTTTGGTAAGTAGCGATTAAGAAGGCCTGCAAAGGTCTGAAGATTGAGACTCTGAACATAAATCTCGCCTGTCCCTCTAAAGGTATTAACAACCCCTTCTCCTGTTCCGATAGACTGCCAGAAACCATTTTCCAAATGAATATTGTAATCCAGAGACTGACTCCAAGCAACAACATGGGCATTGTCAATAGTCACTTCTTGATTGTTCAGCTCAATTTTTTTGATGGAACCGTAAGCATTGGCCAAAAGGGTCCCTTGACCTTGTGTCGTCATCACAAAGAAGCCACCTTGGCCACCAAAAAGAGCCTTACCAACAGACTGGTATTCCATTGTATAGTAGGCCGTGCCATCAAGTGCTAGAAAGGCACCATCATTAAGTCGGTACTGCTTTTCACCCAGATACAAAGGAATCACCTGACCTGGGGAATCAGGTGCCAAAGCCAAATAACCATTATTGGACTGAGCAACAACCTGAGTAATAAAGCTACTTTCACCCGAAACCATTGAACGCCCAACCGCTTTCACAAGGCGACCCAACCCTGAGCCACTAGCATTTAATCTAGTACTCAGGGTTACATTAGGTGTGTGGTATACCATACTGCCACGTTGGATAAAAACCGTTTCACCTTGATTAAGAGTTAACTCTACCAGTGGGAATTGCATATTGCTGTCTGTGAAAAATTGCATCATAAATACCTCCCTATTCTTAAGAAAAGTATAGCATTGAACAGATATTTTTGCAAGCGCTTACAATATATCGCTTTGGGCAAGATTTTTTTAAGAGAAGACTTTTTTGAGCACTTCTCCTACCGTTGTGACCCCAACAACCTGAATACCTTCTGGAATTGCCATGCCATGAAGGGAATTTTTAGGGGCATAAATCCTAGTAAAGCCTAGTTTAGCGGCTTCATTGATGCGCTGCTCAATCCGAGTCACACGGCGAATCTCTCCAGTCAAGCCAATTTCTCCTATAAAGGCTTCCTGGGGATTGGTTGGAAGCTCCTTGTAACTGGAAGCAATAGCAACGGCAACAGCAAGGTCAATAGCCGGCTCGTCTAATTTGACACCACCAGCTGATTTGAGATAGGCGTCTTGATTTTGAAGAAGAAGTCCGCAGCGTTTCTCTAAAACAGCCATGATAAGGCTAACACGGTTAAAATCCAGTCCTGTTGTTGTCCGCTTGGCATTACCAAAGACGGTTGGTGTCACCAAGGCTTGAACTTCAGCTAGGATAGGTCTGCTACCTTCCATTGTGACAACAATGGCAGAACCTGTGGCACCGTCTAGGCGTTCTTCTAAGAAAACTTGGCTAGGGTTTAGAACCTCTACCAAACCACCAGACTGCATCTCAAAAATCCCAATCTCATTGGTTGAACCAAAACGGTTTTTGACTGCTCGTAAAATACGGAAGGTATGGTGACGTTCCCCCTCAAAATAGAGCACAGTATCCACCATGTGTTCCAACATACGTGGCCCAGCCAGCTGTCCCTCCTTGGTCACATGCCCAACGATAAAGGTGGCAATGTTATTGGTTTTGGCAATCTGCATGAGTTCAGCAGTAACTTCACGAACCTGAGAAACCGAACCTTGAACGCCAGAAATCTCTGGACTCATGATGGTCTGAATAGAGTCGATAATGAGGAAATCAGGTTTTATAGCCTCCACTTGACTGCGAACGGCTTGCATATTGGTCTCAGCATAAAGATAAAATTCGTTATCAATATCACCTAAACGTTCACTCCGCAATTTGATTTGCTCGGCAGATTCTTCCCCAGATACATAGAGGACAGTTCCCTTGTTAGCCAGCTGTGTTGACACTTGTAAGAGAAGGGTCGATTTTCCTATCCCTGGGTCCCCTCCAATAAGAACCAGGCTACCTGGAACCACACCGCCACCTAAGACACGGTTAAACTCATCCATGTCGGTCTTTATGCGAGCATAATTAATCGAAGAGACTTCTTTTAATTTAGTTGGTTTAGACTTTTCACCCGTCAAACTGACACGGGCATTTTTAACCTCCTGCACCTCAACTTCTTCCTCAAAAGAGGACCAAGAAGAACAGTTGGGACAGCGCCCTAGATATTTGGGTGAATTGTAGCCACATTCTCGACAAACAAAAGTTGATTTTTTCTTAGCTATAATAATTCTCCTTCTACTGCAACTCCTATAGAGCGCCACTTATACAATGTATTTTGAAATTTCTTCTGGTTGACAACTCCGACAGCAGACAAATCGACAGAAACCTGATAATTCTCCTTGACAGCTGCTAAAACGGAAGCCTTGACACAGCCATTGCCATCTACCCCTATAAACTCTATGCTCTTAGCACCATTTTCCTCTAAAAAATCTTTTAAATCTGGATTAGTAAAGCAAGAAGCCCGAGATTTCTCAAAGATACGAGAAAATACAAGCAGCAAGCCGGTCGCAAATTTCTTCTTTCTATCTTTTCTCTCCCAGAAAAAACGATTGAGAATATAGATAACCCGGTCGCTGGGATAGCTAGCAATTTTGTCATTTACAGCTGCAATCAGTTCTTCATGATATGCTTTTCCTACAGCAACATAATCTGACTGCATATCGATTACTAACAAATAATCTGCCACTTTGCTCCCTCTACTGTCCAGTTGACCCAAATCCGCCAGTTCGCACACCATCTGCCTCATCTCCATCAACAATCAAGAAAGGCATAAAGACACCTTGAACAATGCGTTCGCCAACTTCAAGAGTCACGGGTTGATCAGTAATATTTTTCATCTGAGCGAAGATATGACCCTCATTTCCAGGATTACCATAATAATCGCCATCAATAACACCTACAGAATTGATTAAAACCAGCCCCTTTTTACGAGGGTTCGATGAACGGTCAAAGAGATAGAGGACCTCACCAGGTTGCATGTAAGCCTTAACACCTGTTGGAACGAGAACAATTTCTCCAGGAGCAATTACAGTGTTCTCTGCTACCTTTAAATCATAACCCGCAGCATGGGCAGTCTCACGTTTTGGAAGCAAGTCCTGATTGTTATAGGTTGATACGAGTTCAAATCCACGAATTTTTGTCATTATTTTTTCCTTTCGATACATCTATTGACTTTGTCTTGTAAAATTAGCAACACTAGCTTTAACAAAAAGAGTAGCTTTTTTGATATCCATCCTATTATAATCTATTCGAAATAAGATGACAAAGGTAGCAGTCTAATGGCATTCTCATTAAACTAAGATTGACTTTTAGGTAGGAAAACGCTAACATAGTATAAGATATAATACTTTTAAGGAGAATTGTCATGAAATTCATCGGACTTGTTGGTACGAATTCAAAGCGTTCAACTAATAGACAATTATTGCAATATATTCAGAAACATTTTGCAGATAAGGCAGACATCGAACTTGTAGAAATTAAAGACTTCCCTGTCTTTAACAAGCCAGCCAATAAACAACTTCCAGAAAATGTCCTAGAGGTTGTTAAGAAAATTGAAGAAGCCGATGGGGTCATCATTGGAACACCTGAATATGACCATTCTATTCCTGCTGTTCTTATGAACGCTCTAGCTTGGGTGTCATACGGTGTGTTCCCTCTTTTGAATAAACCCGTTATGATTACAGGGGCATCTTACGGAACTCTTGGTGCTTCTCGCGCACAGCTACAACTCCGTCAAATCTTGAACGCTCCAGAAATCAAAGCTAATGTGCTTCCAGACGAATTCTTGCTATCACATTCTCTCCAAGCTTTTGATGGCAATGGTGATTTGGTTGACCTTGATGTTATTCAAAAATTAGACGCCATTTTTGATGACTTCCGTCTGTTTGTTAAAATCACTGGTAAACTCTCACACGCTACAGAATTGCTACATAAAGAAGCTGAAAACTTTGACTGGGAAAGCTTATAATACAGGAGAATAGAAACTATGAAATTTGTTGGACTTGTTGGAGCAAATTATGATCAATCATACAACCGAAAATTGCTCGAATTTATCAGAAGACATTTTAAAATTAAATTTGAACTTGAAGTCTTGGAAATTGACGAAGTGCCTATGTTTAACCAAGACGAAAAATGGGACGAAAGCTTCCAACTTCGCTTGCTTAACAACAAGATTACACGCGCTGATGGGGTCATCATTGCAACTCCCGAACACAACCACACCATTTCTGCAGCGCTTAAATCTGTTTTAGAGTGGCTCTCATTCGAAGTGCACCCATTTGAAAACAAACCTGTCATGATTGTTGGGGCATCTTACTACGACCAAGGAACTTCACGCGCCCAAGTACATTTGCGTAAAATCCTTGAAGCACCTGGTGTCAACGCCTATACACTTCCAGGTAATGAATTCTTGCTTGGTAAGGCCAAAGAAGCTTTCGACCTTGATGGTAACATCACAAATGAAGGTACTGTTAACTTCCTTGAACAATGCTTAGACAATTTTGTCCAATATGTAGGAGTGGTTTCTAAATTGAAAAAACCAAAACCAATTGAACCAGAAGACTTAGATTGTAACAACCCAATCGCTACAACTGTTACCGAGGTTGATCCTGACGATCCAGAATGGGTAGAAAAAGTAGCTGAAATCACTGGTGCAGTGTCTGGTGATACATATGTTAAACTAGATCACGGTATTTTGACAGTTAACCAAATTGACATGTTCCTCAAGGCTATGCCATTTGAATTAACTTATGCCGATGATAATAACCAATTCCTCTACTACAATAATGCCCATCAAGATCCTGATACCATGTTTGCCAAACGTGTACCACCTCAATCAGGTAGCCGTATGTCAACAGTTCACGGTTCACTTCCACCAGCTCGTATGAAAAATGTGGAATGGGTTATCGGTACCCTTCGTAACGGCAACCAAGAATATGTACGTACGATTGTCCCAGGCTCACCTGAAGGGGTTATCAACACACACAATTATCAGGCTATGTACTATGATGATGGTTCTTATGCAGGAATCAATGAAATCGTCTTTAACTTTAAACCATGGCTTGACTGGTATCTCGAAACAACTGGTCAACGCCTTGTCGGAGGAAGTGGTCCTTTTGCACCGGCTGCAGCTAGTCATGGCAGTAGCGACGCAACATCTGGAGCATCAGATGCCGGCGGTCACGGTGGCGATGCAGCTTCAGACGCAGATGCAACATCTGGAGCATCCTCACATTAAGACTTGGAAAAGTTGGGACAACTGTCCTGGCTTTTTTCATGGTCATCTTAGATTAACCTTCATCCAAGCATGTGTATCTACTCATGCTCCATGTCACACTACTTAGAGGTAAACTTATGTCTCAATTCCAAGAAAAAGTTTTTGCTGCTTGCGCTAAAAAAGAAGCGCTCTTCAACGAAAGCCTTGGTCGCTATGCCTTGCGTTTGATGCTTGCAGGCGCTTATCTTACCATGTCAACTGCGGTAGGGATTATTGGTGCTGATATTATTGCTACAGGTATCCCAGCCCTTTCTCGCTTTGTATTTGCCTTTATCTTTGCTATCGGATTGGTCTTCGTTCTCATTTTCGACGGAGAGTTAGCCACTTCAAACATGATGTTCCTTACTAGTGGTGCCTATTATGGCAAAATCAAATGGAGTAAGGTTTGTACCATCCTTCTCTATTGTACTTTCTTTAATTTTGTCGGAGCTCTTATCTTAGCTTGGTTTTTCAATCAATCCTTCTCTTTCCACCATTTGACAGACAAGAGCTTCCTAGTCACTGCTGTTTCCACTAAACTTGGAAAAACAGATTGGATGAACTTTACTGAAGGTATTACTGCTAATATGTTCGTCAACCTTGCTATCTTAGGCTATATGCTCCTCAAAGAAGAGTCTGCCAAGATTTTCATTGCCCTATCAGCCATCTTTATGTTTGTCTTCTTGGTGAATGAACACTTGATTGCTAACTTTGCTTCCTTTATGTTGCTAGGCTTCAATGGTGTCCGTGATGCTGTGGACAATTTCACATTGGCAAATATTCTACGTCAGTGGGTAGTCGTTTTCTTCGGTAACTGGATTGGCGGCGGTATTTTCATTGGTTTGGCATACTCTTGGCTCAATAAAACTAAGACACCTCACATTGATTAGGAGGCCACATGCGTCAAAAAAGACTTATCAAAGAGACTATCCTGGCTATGCTGCTTTATTTTATTTGCTTAGCTATAGCTGTCGCCATTGATTTAATATTTTTTAAAGTCAAAAACATGTATCACACACCTGCTATGGTGGCTATCTTTGCGGGATGGGTTTATTTAGGGCTTATCCGAAAGACCAAGCAATTTGGAGCTATTACCTGTCTAGGCATATTTATGTCCGTCTTCTTCTTTGCTTCTGGTCACTTTGTCCTTACCTTCCTTCCCAACCTTTTAGCTGGTCTAATCGCTGATTTTATTGCCAAGCAAGGTAATTATGAGAATGATAAATTTAATCTACTTTCCTACATGATATTCTCTCTGGGAAACTTGGCTCCCATTGTTACCATGTGGTTAGCTCCTAAAGCCTATATTGCACAACTCCTTGCCAAGGGGAAAACACAGGATTATGTAGACCAAGTTATGGTCCCATTTACAACTAGCCATGTCTTAATTCTAATAGGTGGAACTCTCATGGCTGCTCTCATTGGAGGTTACATTGCTAAAAACTGGCTTAAAAAATAATAACCACCTACGTTCCTAACAGAGAGTACAAGACAAACACGCTTTTCTTATGTTATAATGAGAAAGAATATAGTCTTTTTCTGCTTTGTTAGAAAGGACCTAAAGGGAGACCTAATGATGAAAAAACAAAAAATCGCTGTCTTGGGCCCAGGTTCTTGGGGAACTGCCCTTGCTCAGGTACTCAATGACAACGGACACGAGGTTCGTATTTGGGGAAATATCCCTGAACAAATTGATGAAATTAACGAGAAACATACCAACACCCGTTATTTCAAAGATGTGGTTTTGGATGAAAACATTAAAGCCTACAAAGAACTTTCCCAAGCTTTAGATGGAGTTAATGCTATTCTCTTCGTTGTTCCAACCAAGGTTACTCGTTTGGTAGCCAAACAAGTTGCCGAACTTTTGGACCATGAAGTTGTTATCATGCATGCTTCAAAAGGATTGGAGCCAGGAACACACGAACGCCTCTCAACTATCCTTGAGGAAGAGATTCCTGCAGAACTTCGCAGTGACATTGTTGTCGTATCCGGTCCAAGCCATGCTGAAGAAACTATCGTTCGCGATATCACCTTGATTACAGCGGCCTCAAAAGATCTTGAGACTGCACGCTATGTTCAAGGTATGTTCAGTAATAACTACTTCCGCCTTTACACCAATTCAGATGTTATTGGTGTTGAAACAGCTGGGGCACTTAAAAACATTATTGCCGTCGGTGCCGGCGCCCTTCATGGTATGGGCTATGGAGATAATGCTAAGGCAGCCGTTATTACTCGCGGTCTCGCAGAAATCACTCGTTTGGGTGTAAAACTTGGTGCTGACCCTTTGACTTACAGCGGTCTTTCTGGGGTTGGTGATCTTATTGTTACAGGGACTTCTATTCATTCACGTAACTGGCGTGCTGGTGATGCACTCGGTCGTGGTGAAAAGCTGGAAGACATTGAACGTAACATGGGTATGGTAATCGAGGGGATTTCAACTACTAAGGTTGCCTACGAAATCGCTCAAGAACTCAATGTCTATATGCCTATTACAACAGCAATCTACAAATCCATCTATGAGGGTGCTGACATCAAGGAATCTATTCTCAATATGATGTCCAATGAATTGCGCTCTGAAAATGAATGGGATAAAAAATAAATAATCTAAGGAGTTCTCATGAAGAATCAAAAAGTCAAAAAAGCTGTCATCCCTGCTGCAGGACTTGGTACACGCTTTTTGCCAGCTACAAAGGCCTTGGCCAAAGAAATGTTACCAATCGTTGATAAACCAACTATCCAATTTATCGTTGAAGAAGCTCTCAAATCAGGCATCGAAGATATCTTGGTCGTGACTGGTAAGTCAAAACGATCTATCGAAGACCATTTTGACTCAAACTTTGAGTTGGAATACAACTTAGAACAAAAAGGTAAGACAGACCTGCTAAAATTGGTTAATGATACTACTGCTATCAACCTCCATTTTATCCGTCAAAGTCACCCACGTGGTCTCGGAGATGCTGTACTTCAAGCCAAAGCTTTTGTCGGTAACGAACCATTTGTTGTTATGCTTGGTGACGATCTAATGGATATTACCGATGACAATGCTGTTCCATTAACCAAACAACTTATTGATGATTATGAGGAAACACACGCTTCTACTATTGCGGTTATGCCTGTACCACACGAAGATGTTTCAGCTTACGGTGTTATCGCCCCTCATGGTGAAGGTCACAATGGCCGTTATAGCGTGGAAACTTTCGTTGAAAAGCCAAACCCAGAAGATGCTCCAAGTGACCTTGCTATCATCGGACGTTACCTTCTGACACCTGAGATTTTTGGAATTTTGGAAACACAAGAACCAGGTGCAGGTAATGAGATCCAATTGACTGATGCTATTGATAAACTCAATAAAACGCAACGTGTCTTTGCTCGCGAATTTACAGGTAAACGTTACGATGTAGGAGATAAATTTGGTTTCATGAAAACCTCTATTGACTACGCCCTCCAACACCCTCAAGTTAAGGAAGACCTTAAAAAATATCTTATTGACTTGGGACATAAACTCGAAGGCAAACCTGAGCAAAAAGACTAATATAAAATCCATCGAAAAATTTTCGATGGATTTTTCATATTATCTAAAGATAGGTAAAACCTACAATAGTCACTAAAAGAATAATATAAGTTAAAAATGCTGTCAGGCGCCAACCTCTACTAAAAAGTCGACTTTCAACCTTATTAGCCAAAAAAATAGCTGCTAGAGCACCTCCAACCAAGCCTCCTAGGTGACCAGTAATCCCAACACTAGGTGTGAAGAGATTGAAAATCAGATTGACGACAATTAAAGATAGATAACTACGTCCCAACTGATTAAGTAAGGGACTATGACTATAATAACCAAGTATTACCACAGCTGCAAAAAGGCCAAACAAGGAGGTAGAGGCACCAGCCGCAATAACATTAGGCGTAAAAATCAAGGTGAAGGCATTCCCCATAACACCAGCTAACAGATAGAGCCCTAGGAAACGCAGAGTCCCAAAAATTTGCTCAGCCATTTTGCCAATAAAATAAAGGGTAAGCATATTAAATAAGAAATGCTCCAGACCGATATGTACAAAAATTGGTGTCACTAAACGCCAAAGGTCTAAGGGACTATATTGAACAAAAACACCATACATAGCCCCCATTTTAAAAAGACTAAGAGGTGCTGTCGCTTGAAAATCATTTAAAAGATATTGACACCCAAAAGTCAATGTCGTTAGCCCTAATAAAAGATAGGTAGCAGGGTATCTCTTCCATTCATTTACTTGCATGTGATAACCTCCCTAACGGCGACGTCATGGCTATCTGGGGTAAAATCCTTTTCCTGACAGGGATAAACCATGCTAACTGTCATCCCTTCAAAGTCAGACAAATAGCGGTCATAATAACCTGCTCCGTAACCAATGCGATAGCCTTCAGCATTGAAAACTACCCCTGGCACATGAATCAAATCAATCTCTGATTTTTCCACAGCCAAATCAGACGCAGGTTCCATCAAGCCAAAAGAGGTTGCAACAAGATTATCTGGATCGTAATCGACAAAAATCATTCGACCTTGTTTATAGGTTTTGGGAACCACAAGACGCTTCCCATCCTTTAAAGCCTGATTAATTAAAAGACTGGTGTCATATTCATGCGGGAAAGCCAAATAGGTAGCAATCACCTGAGCCTCTTTATAAGCAGGTAAGGCAATTAATTGCTCTAAAAGATATTGGTCTAACTTAGCCTTGGCCTCAGGTTCCTGTGAAGTCAACTGAGCCAAAACAGTTTTTCTAAGTTCATTTTTCATAGGTTTATCATATCAAAAAAGCTACCAAAAGTCAGACCTGGTAGTTTTTCAGCTTTGTAAAATGTCACTAGGCTTCTGCCTTGTATTTAAGGAACTTACCGATTTCAGCTACCCCAAAAGCAAGGGCGTCCTCATTTGGACTCATCTTAGGATGGTGAAGGGCATATGGCGTATCAATCCCCAACCAGAACATGACACCTGGAACCTTACTAAGCAAATAACCGAAATCTTCTCCAGTCATAGCTGGTAAACAATCAATCAAGTTAACAGCTGGACTGGCTTCAAAGAAGGTCATCAATTCTTTGGCCAAGGCTGGGTTGTTTTCCACAGGGAGATAACCACCCTGTTTCAATACAACATCCACTTCCATACCAAAGCTAGCTGCCACACCCTCTGCGATTTGGCTGACACGCTTTTGAATAAGACGACCCATTTCTAGCGTAAGCGTACGAATAGTTCCATAGACCTCTGCTGTTTCAGCGATGACATTGTTGGTCGTTCCTGCATGGAAAGAACCAAAGGTAACTACCCCACCCTGGATAGGGTCAACATTACGACTGACAATAGTTTGAACTTGGGTAATAAAGTAAGAAGCTGCTACAAGGGCATCATTAGCCTCATGTGGAAAGGCAGCGTGTCCTCCTTTGCCTTTGAAAGTAACAAGTACCTCACAAGTTCCTGCAAAAAGGGTATTCGTATTAGTCGCAATGTCGCCTACTTTGAAATCTGGACGGACATGAAGGCCATAAAACTCATCTGGTAGCCAATCACCGAAGGCCCCGTCTTCATACATAAGCATACCACCAGCTTCATTTTCCTCAGCTGGCTGGAATAAGAAGAGCATATTATTTTTAGGTTGAACCTCAACCATTTGGTCAAGAAGTCCAAGCGCTGTCGTCATATGAATATCGTGACCACAGGCATGCATACGACCCTCATGAGTAGATTTGAAGGGAAGACCTGTTTCCTCTTCAACCGGAAGAGCGTCAATGTCTGTACGCCAACCAATGGTTTTTTCAGGAGCATATCCATGGAGATAAACCAGAATACCTGTACGCCAAGTACGTTGCTCCACAAAGTCCTTACCCTCAGTCATTTCAGCAATACGCTCTAAGAGATAAGCCTGGGTTTTAAACTCTTCCAAACCAATTTCTGGAATTTGATGAAGGTCTCGTCTGATTTTGATTAAATCAAGTGTCATTTTTATTTTCCTTTTTTGTCTTATTTAATAGAGAATCTAGAAATAGAGGCCTTACGGCCTCTACTATCAATATGTTATAAGTTACGCAAGGCGTCTTCAAGTGCTGTTTTTTGTTGTGTTTTTTCATCAATTTCCTTGATGATGCGAGCTGGAACACCAGCTACAACGACATTTTCAGGAACATCTTGAGTAACGATAGCTCCAGCGGCAACGACTGAACCATTACCAACTTGAACCCCTTCGATAACAACAGCATTAGCACCGACAAGAACGTTATCACCGATACGAACTGGATCTGCTGAAGCCGGTTCAATCACACCAGCAAGGACTGCACCCGCACCGATGTGACTGTTTTTACCAACAGTAGCACGACCACCAAGGATAGCCCCCATATCAATCATAGTACCAGCACCGATTTCAGCACCGATGTTGATAACAGCCCCCATCATAACGACAGCATTATCTTCAATAGTTACTTGGTCACGGATAATAGCGCCTGGTTCGATACGCGCATTAAGGTGACGTTTATCAAGCAATGGAACAGCTGAGTTACGGCCATCTTGTTCCACAACATAGTCCTTGTTTTCAGTCAAATTCGCAAGAAGTGGTTCGATTTCTTTCCAGTCTCCGAAAAGAACATTACCAAGCTTAGTGACAGAAGCTGGAACAGCAGTTGCCAATTCCCCTTCAAAAGTTACTTTAACATTCGTTTTCTTTTCAGCATTACCGATAAAAGCGATAATTTCTTGTGCAGACATTTTTTGTGCAGTCATGAGATTCTCCATTCACATAAAGTTAGGAATTATTATACCAAAAATTCTGATAATTGTCTTTGCTTTTGCCAAATAGAGTGTATTTTTATGTAAAATTTGTCTTTAGAGCCTCTATGTCAGTAATCACTCGATCTGGTTTAATTGGGGATTTCTCCAACTCTCGACGAGAATAGGGGAAGGTATTCAGCAAGATACCATCGATCCCAACTGCCTCAGCCACAGCAATATCAGTCGTCAAATCATTTCCAACTATGACAGTCTCAGATGGCTTCAACCTATGATCAATCAAAACTTGCTTTAAAAACTCTGGCTGAGGCTTACAGATACCCGCATCCGAAGACAAGTAAATGTCATCAAAATAAGCTCTTAACTCCATTAGGTCAATCTCAGCGTTAGTAAAGGCTGCTTGAGCATTGGACAAGAGATAGAGACGACAGCCCTGCTCTTTTAGAAAGGCTAAAACTTCCTTAGTATGAGGATAAGCCATCAAGTATTTGCGAGATAAGACCCGAAAGACCATAGCTATCAGCTGCCCCCAGCCTTCTGGCTGATGAAGTCTACTAGACTGAAGACTAGCATCTACATAAAGCTGGTTAAAAATGTGAGCTAGGTCAATTTCTGGATAAGCAACTCCTTTTAGAGCCACTAGGTCCTTGCGAGCCTGACCCACGCGCTTGGCATAAGCTTTTTTAAGAGCTTTCCCCTTATAATACGCCCCATAAGCTTGGTACAGTTGGGCTAGTTTATCCCATAACATAGGGCCTTTCTCATCGGTTAATATATCAACCAAGGTTCCATAAAAATCAAAAATATAGTTCTTATAAACGTTATTATTCATCGCCTTTTTACTCATTACTAAACTTTTCTTCTTGATAATCCTCATCATACACCATTTAAGAAAACCAAACAAGCTTACCAAGATATTCTCCATCAAAAAAATCCCAACGGCGTTAGGATTACTTATCATTTTTGATACGACCAATCAGCAATTCTCCTGCAACCGTTAGCTGCCTTACTGAGGTCAAATCTAAAGTTTTTTTATCAACATGGAAGAAAAGAGGGGTCATCTCAGCAAATGCTTGAACATGCTCTGCTGGCATAGGCCAAGTCTTAGAAATCGTCACACGCTCCAAAAGCTCACAGGAGTCCTGAAAATGCTCCAGAACATCCTGGTTGGAATAAGCCTGCGCCTCTGGTAGTAATTGGCGAAACTCTTTAAGATGATCCTCATGAGGAATAACCTTGAAAATCAAGCCCTGATCAGTCAAAAGTCGTCCAAATTCTTGATAATTAGCTGGCGAAAAAATATCTAAGATCACATCGATACTGTGCTCACGCAAGGGCAGTTTAGCCAAATCACCAACGAACCAGGCCACGTTTTTCTGAGGATTTTGACGGGCCGCAAGAAGGATGGAGTCCTTAGATAAATCAAAGGCCATGAAATCCTTGTCAAACTCTAAAGCCAACTGACGGCTATAATAGCCCTCACCACAGGCAACATCTAGAACATGCGAATGTCTAGGAAGGTCACGCAAGCGCTCTGAAATCACCTCAAGGATAGGATCATAATAGCCCGCTGCCAGAATATGACTTCTATTTTCAAAAGAAGCCATATCATAGTGCTTATCTCCCTTATTCTGTCTCAAAAAATTAACAAAACCCTGCTTTGCGATATTAAAGGTATGCCTAGTCTGACAAACCAGACTAGACTGGTCCAAACGCATTGGTGCCTGACAGATGGGACACGCAAAAAGACTCTCTTGATCTTTAAAAACACTAAATTTGGCCATAAATCCTCCTCGACACCAAAAAAGAGCACACACCTGAAATCGCTTAGGGCTGCTGGATTCCTCCCCTGACCCGCTTCACGCACAGATGTTGCTCCGAATGATATTATACCATAAATCGAAGTGATTGCAAGTAGCGAACCCCCGATACTGTCAATGAAACTTATCCTCCAAACCTCCCTACAAATAACTTCGGTCACTACCAACTTCTAACACCACAACTAAGGCCATAGTGACATCTATGTCACTACTTTTTTATTTCTCCACTATTTATAATAAAACCATAGCTTGAGGAAAAGACCAAAAGCTAGTGACAATGCTAACTCAATGGAAAGGAGAAAATTATTTTAGGATATCTCTTACTTCGTGGTGAAGAGGCTAAGAGATTAAAGAACTCACCAAAAATAAAAAAGGAGAATGACAAAGATGACTAAAGAAATGACTGTTGCAGACCTAGCTGCAGTCACAGGAGGCGGATGGAAGACCAACATCGCTATTGGAGGACTCTGCCTAGCTTCAGGACCTATCGGAACTCTTGTATATGTTGGCGCTTATAATGGCTACAAGGATTCTGCACGATAAGATGAAAGGAGACAACAACAATGATTAATAAATTCAAAACACATCAAAACATGACTCTTAAAGAGCTTGAAAGTGTATCAGGTGGGGCGGTTCCTTGGGCTGCTATCTCCGTCGGGATTGCTGCTGAAAAGCTGACTTACGACCTAAGCTATGCCGTTGGTAAAACTTATTACAACCTCACACACTAACAATAAGAGCTTACACCATGATGACATCTCAAAGATTTTGAGGATGATAACCTATGAAAGATACAAGAAATCAAACAAACGATACTACTAATAAGCAATCGTCTAAACGCAACAATTATCTGCTCGTAAAAGGGGCCTTGATTTGTATTATCTCTACCCTACTTCTGATACTTCTAATCAACCTTATCTTTTATGTACGATTGGGTACACCAATTATTGATACTAATTTGAAATCTGCTTGTAGTACTCTCATCTTCTTCCTCCCCATTTTTCTTTTGACAAGAGAGAAAGAAAAACCTAAAGCTAAGACAGAGTAACTCATACAGTCTTCAAGAAAACAAAAACTCTCATTTCCCATTGAAAAATGCAAGCCCAAAAGGGCTTGCATTTTGCGCTTACATCTCTTGTATTGCTTCTAATTTTGCCAGACGTTTAGCTTCTTTCTTTCGTTCACGACTTTGACGGAAAAAGTTTTGCATGATTTCAGCACATTCTTTCTCCATAACACCAGTCTCAAGATCAACACGATGATTGAGACGCTCATCTCTTAGAATATCGTAAAGGCTCCCCGCTCCACCAAATTTTTGATTACTCGCTCCATAGATAACTTTAGGAATACGAGCCAGACCAATGGCACCACTGCACATTACGCAAGGTTCAATAGTGACGAAAAGAGTGCAATCAAGCAAACGCCAATTACCAATGGTCCTATTTGCCTCCTGAATAGCCATGACCTCAGCATGCATGATTGCTTGGTTAAGTTCCTCACGCGCATTGTGTCCACGGCCAACAATTTCTCCATCCTTAACAATAACACAGCCAATTGGGATTTCTGCCTTATCTAAAGATTTTTGAGCCTCCTTAAGAGCCTCAGACATGAAAAAGTCTTTCTCCTCTTGAGTAAAGTCAATCATAAATGTTACTCCTGTTCCAAGATTTTTCATATATCACCACAGAGTCAAAATGTCAGTGTGATGGTCTTCCATGATTTTAAAAAAGGTGGCTTCTAGACAACCGACCCTTTTTAAGGTTTTGGCGTACCCCCCTCGCTTAACTCTTTTTATTATAACATAAGAAAAGCTTGAGCAAGGGTAGCCTTACCAAAGTAGACAAAAAAAGCTAAGACGAATCCGCTTAGCTTCAAACACATTAGTTTGGTGAATCTTAGGAGTCACACCAATGTGTTTCTCCAAGTCTAACGAAAAGTCAATGACCGCTTAACATCCTAGTTAATATGTCAGTCGGAATGTCAACCAATTGTCTGTGAAATCATTATATCAACCTATAGACACATAACAAAAACGCAACTGTATCAAACAATTGCAAGGACAGTGTTCTAGTTAAGGTGTTCCACACTTTCCTTCCAAACAAATAATGTCTACTACAAAAGTAAAAGGTAACTTTCATAGCTTTTTCCTTACCCACCTATAGTTTATCATGAAACCTCTATCATTTAATTTAAAAATTGGTAATAAAACAATGATACAAATGAGGAGTAACTGTTAATTGTACACTTCGTTTTGAATAATTTTATAAATGCTGGAACCCTTGTTATTATTGCACTTGTCAACGATTCTAATTATTTTTTCCACTCTAACAAGGCTATTAACCACCCATAATTCTAAGTCTTATCTAATTTTACTGTTAATTAAGTCTTACAAGTGTTTAATATTTAATCCAATAATACTCTAACTTTGGCAAGAAAGAATATTTATTTTTTAGAAGCGACCAAGTAAACTGACAAACTAGAAGGGAAGTTCTTCTTCCAAAACAAGGTCAGCCAAGTCATTGTCAGGATTATTTTCCCTAACAGCACGCTGAGCACGACTCTCCAGAAGTTGGAAAGAGGAACAAAGCACCTCAGTAACGTAATGGGTTTGGCCATCCTTATCGTACTTACGGGTACGAAGCTCACCATCAAGAGAAATTAAACTCCCCTTGCTAGCATAAGAGGCTAAGGTCTCAGCCAAACGCCCCCAGACAACCACTGTAATAAAGTCAGCCTCACGCTCTCCATTTTGCGCCTTATAGCGCCGATTAACCGCAACTGTGATACGTGTAAAAGACCTATCACTAGCAGTCTTAACCATCTCAGGTGTCGCTGTCAAACGTCCAATCAAAATAACTTTGTTATACATTTTTTTACCTCCACCTATCTATTCGTAAGAGGAAGTAAAAAAATAGGTTATTTTTAAATAGTTTTACAGATTCTCTCGATAGGATCCTTTCTAATACTCGAAGGTTATTATTTTTCTAGAAATAGTACTCCATCAGATGTTTTCATTACAACAATTAATCTTTAAATCTTCTCAACTCGCTTAGCTAACTCAACGTTTTTGAACCACAATTTCCCAAGAAGCAGGACCGACTTGGTCAAAGCGAGTTACAGGATAATCATTATCTGCAGCCCAGTTTGGAATACTTTCCGTTGCTTGCGTACAATCGAAAGCAATCAACAACTCATCTCCAACAGCCAATTCAGCCATTTTCTTCTTCGCATCAATCAATGGGAATGGGCATACCAATCCACCAGTTTCAAGTTTTACCAAAGTCATATTATATTCTCCTCTTAATTTTTGTTTGGTTTTACAAAGATAATGTAGGAAGCCGTCCAAACACCTAAAATAGTCACTGGCAAAGCAATCCATCCCTTACTAGAAAAAATTGCTGTAGCTGTTAAACCGTTACCAATTGTACAGCCACCAGCCCATGAGGCACCAATTCCCATAAAAATCCCCCCTAGTGTGCTCTTACCAATGGTTGACAAGTCTGGCAAACGCCAGCGAAACTCTTGAGATCCCTTTGCAGCAAGAAAGGAACCAATAAAAATACCCAATACAAGAAAAACACCCCAACCAAGTTGCTTACTATCGCCTGTAATAATATAACTAATTAGATGTGCCGATGGTGTTGTAATCCCTAACCCTCCAACACGACCAGTCAGCTGACTAGCTGGCCAAGCAATTAAAGCAACAAGACCTATTAGAAGTCCTGCAAAATATTTATGGTAAGTTTTCTCAAAAAGGTAGTGTCTCACTCCCTTATATCTTGGTGGAAGAGAAGCAATCTGACGTCTGGGCTTACGTAACTCTCTAATTACAAAGAAACTTGTTATAACTACTAAGAAAATAAGAAGATACCAAACTGGAATTCCTAATTGACCAGCTAAATCATCATTAATTACCCAGTGCTTAGCTATTAATTGATTCAAAGGAACAAGAAATCCTGATTTCATAGCTGCCGCACTCGTCATATAAAAGAATAGTGCAACCCAACTACCCAGGAGCCCTTCTCCAGCACGATACCACGTTCCCGTGGCACATCCCCCTGCGAGAACAATTCCAATACCAAATAGATAGGAGCCCACAATCGCTCCTAACACGGAAAAGTCTTCATAAGGGTTTCCAATAATACCCAATTTAATCAAGAAAAGTACTCCTATACTTTCCACTGTGATTGCAATAAGGAAAGCGTAAAATAAGGTATTATTACGTGCAATATACATGTCTCGAAAACCACCCGTCAAACAAAAACGAGTTCGTTGTAAAATAAATCCAAATATCAGACCAATGAGCCCACCAGAAAGAACAGTCGTAAGCATAGGTACCTCCTAAAGTAAATGTTGATTACATTTTAAGAAAAATATTATAGCTTGCATAATCTTTCTTTTTTATGATTAGCTATAAACTTTCTTTATGACAAACAAAAAAAGCGGATTATTACCGCTTCTTCTCTTACTTACCCTTTCCAGTGTTTGGCTGGATCAAAAGCCTCACCGACTACTGCTGAATCATCAAGTTCAATAATACCACGTTTTTGTGGAGCATTTGGAAGTGCCAACTCACGTGGGGCACACATCATACCATAACTATCTTCACCACGAAGTTTTCCTGGGAAGATAAGGGCACCACTAGGCATCATAGCACCAGGAAGGGCTACGATAGTTTTAAGACCAAGCGCTGCGTTTGGTGCTCCTGCAACGATTTGGACCTTCTTATCGCCGATATTCACTTGGCAGATGTTAAGGTGGTCACTATCTGGATGTGCAACCATTTCATCAATTTGCCCAACCACAAAGACTGGACCTTGTGTGTTTTCCAAGCGTTCTTCAAAACCTTCTTTAGCCAATTCCTCGTTCAAGACAGCTACATCTTGGTCTGACAAGAAAACTTGACCATTTCCATTGATATCAATGAGGCTTGATGCTTCAAAAATGTTCCAAGCAAGGGTCTTGCCTGTTTCATCAGCTGTGACACGCGCCACTTTACCTTTACGTTCTACGCTACGTTTAATGTCCTTAGTATCTTCCAAGATAACCAACAAAACGTCGCCAACTTGTTCTTTATTGTATGCAAAAATCATGGGTTCTCCTTATACTGTTGCCAAAAAGGCATTGATTTCTTCTTTGGTTTTACGAGCTTTATTGACCAAGCGCCCCAATTCTTGACCTTTCTGAGTCACAACAAAACTTGGGATACCAAAAATATTCCAAGTTTGCGCCAAAGCCATATAATCATCACGGTTAACACGCACAAAGGTCATATCTGGATGGGCAGCCTCAATATCAGACATAACGGGATAGATAAACTGGCAGTCTGGACACCAATCAGCAGTGAAAAAGAAGACCACTTTTTGGTCACTGTCAACATAACCTGCAAGTTCTTCGAGATTCTTCGGAATAATCATGCCTGCTCCTCCTCATAAGTCAAGACATCATCAGCATAGACAAAACGATAAGTCCGCCCATCTTCTAATACGATACCTCCCGTAAGCCCTGGATTTTCCTTATCAGTAGGATTCGTATAGAGAACGGCAACAGTCCCTAAATGTGATAGTTCTTGTCTAATATTTTGAATTAATACGGTATTCTTTGCTTCTACATGTGAGCGTCTCTGCTTTTCTGCCATTGCCAAGAGACTTAAAGCTCCTAGCCCGCCAGCAAACAAAGCTAATGTTTTACGTTTCATATGAAACATTTTACCATATTTTTAGAGGAATGGGGAGAGGCTACCTATCTCTTGAAAATCGTGCTAAAATAGTAGCATGTACTACTCAAGGAGGATTTTATGACTACTCTATTTGACAAAATTAAGGAAGTCACCGAGCTTGGTGCTACTTCAGGATTTGAGGCTCCTGTACGCAACTACCTTCGCAAAACTATCACGCCACTCGTAGATGAGGTGCAAACAGATGGCCTCGGCGGTATTTTCGGTATTAAGTACAGTCAGGCAGAAAATACCCCTAAGGTGCTTGTGGCTGCCCACATGGACGAAGTCGGCTTTATGATTAAGGAAATCAAGGCAGACGGGACTTTCCGTGTCGTCGAACTTGGTGGCTGGAACCCACTGGTTGTCAGCTCTCAACGCTTTACCCTACACACACGTGACGGTCATGTCTATCCTGTCATCTCAGGTTCAGTACCACCTCATTTCTTACGTGCTAGCGGTGGCGCTGCAAGTCTTCCTAGTGTCTCTGATATCGTCTTTGATGCTGGTTTTGCCAACCAAGAAGAAGCTAATGCCTATGGTGTTTTCCCGGGTGATGTCATCATTCCTCAATCAGAAACTATTCTCACAGCCAATCAAAAAAACGTGATTTCTAAAGCCTGGGATAACCGTTATGGTGTCCTCATGATTCGTGAACTCTTGGAAAATGTCAAAAACCAAGAACTCAACAATACTCTAATCGCTGGGGCTAACGTTCAAGAAGAAGTCGGTTTACGTGGTGCCCATGTTTCAACCACAAAATTTAATCCTGAGCTCTTCTTTGCGGTAGACTGCTCTCCTGCAGGTGATATCTATGGTAATCAAGGTAAGGTAGGCGACGGTACCCTTATTCGTTTCTTCGACCCAGGACATATCATGCTGCCAAATATGAAGGATTTCCTTTTGACTACTGCTGAAGAAGCTGGTGTCAAATACCAATACTACTGTGCTGCAGGCGGTACTGATGCTGGTGCCGCTCACTTGCAGAATGCTGGTGTTCCATCAACAACCATCGGCGTTTGTGCCCGTTACATCCACTCACACCAAACCCTTTATGCTTTGGATGACTTCCTAGAAGCACAAGCCTTTTTACAAGCCATTGTTAAGAAGTTGGATCGTTCAACAGTGGATTTGATTAAGAACTACTAAGACAAGGAGTAACCCATGATTATTGGTTTTATCGGCGTTGGAAAGATGGCAACAGCCATTATCAACGGCCTAAACACAAGCTCACATCGTATTATTATTTCAGGGTCTTCCTTGGCTCGTTCACGCCAAATTGCAGAGGAATTAGAGGTTGAAGCAGCTGCTTCCCATCAGGAATTGTTGGATAAGGCTGATTTGGTCATCCTAGGTATCAAACCCCAAATGTTTGATAAGGTACTAGCTGGCCTCAACTTCCGTCAACCTATCATGAGCATGGCTGCTGGAGTGACCTTGAAACGCCTCGCTTCACTCACCAGTCCAGACCTTCCTCTTATTCGTATCATGCCTAACCTTAATGCTCAGATTCTTAAGAGCACTACTGGTCTTTGTACCAACGATAAGGTATCCGAGGACCTTTTGGCAGTTGCCAAGGAAATCACAGACAGTTTTGGAACCACTGTCGAATTGGCTGAAAAGGACTTTGATACCTTTACTGCCCTAGCTGGTTCAAGCCCGGCCTACATTGCCCTTTTTATCGAGGCACTAGCCAAGGCTGGCGTCAAAAATGGCCTAAGTAAGCAGGTCGCTCTGACCATTGCCACACAGACAGTTCTAGCTACTGCTGAAAACCTTAGTCTTGGTAGCGACAGCCCACATGATCTTATTGACAAGGTTTGTAGCCCTGGTGGGACCACTATCGCCGGCCTCATGGACCTTGAGCGTACAGGCCTCACCCATAGTGTGGTTTCAAGTATTGATACAACCATTGCTAAAGCTAAAAAACTATAAGAAAAAAGCTCGGAAAATTACGAGCTTTATTTGATATATGGCGCTAACAATTGTAGGAGTAACATCATTGAAACCGCAATACTATTGTTAATCATATGAGCCATGATACTATATTCTAGCTTCTTAGATACACGATAAACAGTTGCAAGGACAAGGCCCATACCTCCATATATAATCCAGACACCCATACTATTAGGCGTATGAACAAGGCCAAAGAGTAAACCACTTAGAATCAAACCAACAATAGAATCTGGATTAAAGACCCGTCCCATAAGAAGCCCTCTAAAAACCAACTCTTCCACAATCGGTGCCATAATCACTGTAATTGTTATAAGAACAAAGGGATTCATATGGGCATTTTCTATGGCTGCCTGGTTAGTGCTGTTACTAACACCTTCCCACATCATGACCATTGCACCAAGCCCAGTGACAATGTAAATACCTAGGTAGGTCAGGCCAATCATTCCCCATGCCTTCATGGAAGACAGCGCCCTAAAGCCCTCAAGAAGACCCATACGTTTGCCCAAGAAAAGAGCTCCTGCACTAATGAGTAGCATAACCAAAATTAGGAGACTAACTGCCCTCACATCTTTAACACGAACAAATATGGTTGGAGTCTGTTCAATACACAAAATTAGGAAAGCCAGTAAGAAATAAAGAAAGCGTTTTAAAATGGACTCTTTGTTCATAAGAAGCTACCTCTTTTTATTGTTATTTTGTACCTTTATTATAATACAATTAAACTAATTTGACAAGACACCGTAAAAATAAGAGATTCAATCTTGAAAAGATGAAGGACTCTTATCCTATTTTAGATAGAATGAGACGAATAAGGGCAAATCCCAATACTAAGCCATAGAGCAAGATAGATAAGACTGTAACATAGGGCAACTGAATATTGACAAAGGCATATAAGGCGATTAAAGCAAAGATAAGCAAAAACTCCAGAACCAGTGTTGCAACTGCTGTCACCTGCAAAATCTGTTTATTTCTCTCATCGTAGGTAGCAATGTACATCTGGTGAAGACGTTTCGAATGCCTAAGCGCTACAAAATAATAAATCGACAGGGCATAACTCGCAATGGTAACCCCCACTACTAATCCTAGTGCAAAATCACTAAGACTGTTAGAGCGAACAATAAATAATCCCAAAATACCCAAAGAAAAGAAAGAACATGCTACTCGGGCTATGTATCTTTTATACTCTGATTCTGTTTTTCTCTTTCCTAACGTTTTTAATAACATATCTTAACATTCCTTTCATTATCCTTTAAAAGAGCAATATAAAATTTTTCAATGATAACTTTAAACATTCACCTTACATAAAAAGGCTGAGTAGTACACTTATGCTATTGTTTAAAATATGAACACCCATGCTGTACTCGATACGCTTAGTCTTATAATATGTTATCGCAAGACCAGCTGACATAATACCATAGATGATAATTGTCTGAAGCGTAAATGCTGAGTGACCAGCCATAAAGAGAAGACTCGAAATAACAAGACCCGTCTTAAAGTATTTTCCAAAGAGCACCTTGGCTAAGAGTCCCCTAAAAATGATTTCTTCCATAATTGGAATAATAAAACCGGCGACTACTAGGTAAAGATAGAATGGTACGTGGGCAAAGATATCATTTAAAGCATCTTGATTTTCCATAGTCGCATTGTGTGTTAACTGACCAACAAAATACCCTAGAAGATCACCTAGGAAAAAGATGACGAGATTAAGAGAAGCAATCGCAACGAGACGTCTCCAATTAATCTCTTTAAGCGATAAGAGTTTAAATCTATAAGCAATCACGATAAAAATAGCCAAACTCCCTAATGCCCAAACACCGTAACCTATTTGCTCCACAAGTGAAAACTTACCATCCTGAGTAAGTAGCGGGAAAGCACCTAATAGTGTTAAATCTAAGATTAGTAGAGTGAGCGCTAAAAAAATAACACCAATTTTCTTCATTACTTGTTTAAACATATTTTTTCTCCTTAATCTTCCTCAAAAAGAAAGACTTCTTCAATAGTCTTTCCAAAATACCTAGCAATTTTAAAAGCTAGTTCCAAGGACGCATTATAGCGACCTTTTTCGAGTGAAATGATGGTCTGCCTCGTGACTCCCATCTCATCTGCTAACTCTGCCTGACTAATCTTATTAGCCTTGCGAAGTTCCTGAATCTTTGTTTCCATATGATGCCTCAACCTTATAGTTTATTCTCAAATAGTTAAACTCCCATCTCTTTGTTAAGTTAACTTCACATCTATAGTATAGTTCACTTAACATATTTTGTAAAGTCTATTTTACATTTTTTGTAAAGTTTTCTTTACTTATCGAATGACATATCCGGATATAGGCGAATAATTCTTTCCGAGTACTCAAAAAAGCTGGCCAATCACTCAGCCAACTTTTCTGGTCTTATCAATTTTTTGATAACTTATTTAGATTTAAGGCGCTCAACATCACGCGCAATCACCAATTCTTCATCTGTTGGGATGACAAAAACTTTAACAGGTGACTCTGCTGTTGTAATATCGCCAACATGTCCAAAGACATTCTTTTCAGGATCCACTTCAATACCAAACCAAGTCAAACCATCTAAAATTGAAGAACGAACTTCTGCAGAATTTTCACCGATACCTGCCGTAAAGACAATGGCATCTGCTCCGTTCAATACACCAAAGTATTGAGCAATGTATTTACGCAAACGATCTACATAAAGATTGTAGGCTAAAATACATTTTTCATCTCCTTCATTTTTACCAGCAATGATATCACGCATATCGCTTGATTTTTCAGAGATACCAAGGAGTCCTGATTCTTTATTAAAGACGTGACGAATACGTTCAGCATCAGCCATATCAGGCTCACGGTCAATGATAAATGGAATAATCGCAGGGTCAAGATCCCCAGTACGTGTTCCCATCATAACCCCACCAAGTGGTGTCAATCCCATTGACGTGTCTACTGATTTACCACCGTCCACGGCAGTAATTGAAACACCATTTCCGACATGGGCTGTGATAATCTTAGTTTCTTCAACAGGTTTTCCTAGTAGCTTAGCTGCTTCTTGAGAAACATATTGGTGGCTTGTTCCGTGTGCTCCGTATTTACGAACTTGATAGTCTGTATAATAACGATTAGGCACTGGATAACGGTAAGCCACTTCTGGCATAGATGTATGGAAGGCTGTGTCAAAAACAGCAACACTGGTAATATCTGGGAGGAGCTCCTTAAAGGCACGAATCCCTGAGGCTGCACCAGGATTATGAAGTGGAGCCAAAGCAGACAATTCCTCGATTTTCGCTAATGCTTCATCATCTACCAAACTTGATTCTTTGAAATACTCACCACCAGCAACCACTCGATGACCTACACCTGTGATTTCATCATAATTCTTGATGATATTAAAACGAATCAAATCATCAAGTACGATTTTGACAGCCTGAACATGATCGGTAATATCTAAAATCTGCGTTTCAGAATCATTATCAAACTTAACTGTTGAAATAGAGTCTTTTAATCCGATACGCTCAATCAACCCTTTGGCAAGTACAACTTCAGATGGCATTTCATACAATTGCCATTTCAAACTTGAACTTCCTGCATTGATTGCGATTGTTTTTGTCATAAGTCACCTCTTTGTAAAACGCTTTCAGTAATATAGTCTTATTTTATCATGTTTTTTTATAAAATGGAATTGTCTGATTTCCATTTTTGGAAATTCTCAGTAAAATCTTTGAGAATCTCTGGATTTTGTAAATCACTAAGTGGATAAACAAAGGTCTCTGGAGCATTTTCTGTTTGCTTTTTAAGCACAAAGATAGACTTCATATTGTGTTTATTGCCAAAAGCTGCTTCAGGAAGAGTGATTACAGCAATAATATCAGCATATCCTGATAGCCACTTCTTAAGCAAATCACTTTGTGAACTCGTTAAAAGATTAGTTGGTGCCAAAAGAATAGCAATACCGTCTTTCTTCAAGTACTTAAGCGATTGCTCCATAAGAAGATGATGGGCATAAGTGTGTTCACCAGTTGCTGCCACCTTGAAACGACTCGCAATTTCATCATTAGGGTAGTAACCTACTGGAAGGTCACTGATAATAACATCGCTTTCTTTGAGGATATGGGGACGAACTGCGTCTTCTTGAATGTAAACCGCTTTTGAGTTCACTACATCCGCAATACTAGCTGACAAATCAATAAGTAAATCGTCAACTTCCATCCCCATATAATTAAGGTTTTTGTGACTATTATTTAAAAGAGTCTCTGCCAAGTTACCTGTACCTGAACCAATCTCCAAGACATCTAATTGATCGTCCTTGGTCAAACCCTCAAGTAGGTAAAAAATGATAAATCCAATAGCATCTGGTGTAAATTGGTGATTGGCTTGTAAGGCTTCCAACTGCCCTAGTTTGATAAACAAAAACTGAAAGGCTCGACGCCACTCCTCTTTACTTAGATTAAGGGCACGTAATTTCTCGTTATTTTTGATGATAAGTTCGTTATCAACGTCAGCCCCCAAATAATAGGAATTTTGCTCGATAAGGGCATCGTAAGCATGGGTCCCAAGATCATTTTCAATGGTTTGGACATTTTCTAACAACAGCGCAAAAGCTGTCTCAATTGCTTCAAAATTCATGATTTCCTCCGTCCCTCTATCATATCAAAAAGGGGGGAGAATTGCTATTTCTGGTCCTCTTTCTTCACATAGTGATAGGTCTTGGTGTGTCCTTCATTCTCAACTCTAATAATCATCTTCTTGTTTTTTACCTCATAAGTCGTACTTCCCTGAGCAAAACTAAAAGAACCCGACTCCTTGTCAGCCAAATCCACAGTCATTTCTGCCATAAGTCGACTCTGACTAGCTATTGTTTGTGCTTGATTTTGTCTAGAGCTAGCAACTACCCTATCCAGATAAACCTGAAGAAGAAGTGTAAAAATGCCAGCCATAAAAAGGGCATAGAGGAGAACACCTCCCCTAACTTGTTTTTTCAAAAGCATAAACGAAACTCCTTTGCAGACCATTTTTAAGAATAACTTCAATGGTGACTATCTGATTTTTTTGACTGATTGTACTAGATTTTAAACCGAAAAGCATGGGTTGATAGCCTCGACCATCGGCGTTAGTTTTTCGAAAATCAGAAGCATTTGAGATACCAAAGGCCAAGTCTTGATTATCCTGCTTGACATAGAGCTTGTTGCCTTCTACTTTAACCAACTGACAACCTTCTAACTCTGCCTCCATTTGTTGGACAAACAGAAGCCAATCTTGATTTTCTTGTTGTCTTACCTGTTTGACATTGCTCACCAGAACGGTGGTTAAGCCTTGATATACTTGGACAGAACCAGCTATAACCAGTAAAGCTACCAGACATTCCAAAAGGGTAAAGGCGCGAACCTTACTATTTAGAGACATGAGTAATTTCCTTTCCTGATTCATAAACTGTGATGCCTTGCTTGCTACGTTTTACTGTTACCGTGATGCCATTTAAGGTCAACTGATCCTGTTTGGTCTGGACGGCCATAGTTGCCACACTCAAGACCTCTTGTTGATGAAGATTCTTAGCCATTAACCTACGATTAGTGTTAATTTGCTCTAAGATGAGGCCACTGACAAGCACTAAAACGGCCATGGCTACCAAACTTTCGATGAGAATATAGCCTCTAAGAGACCGTCTTTTTATATTTTCCACTGCCCATGTTAAGCTGATAAGTCACCACCTCCTTGTTACTTGAGAAACGAATCTTACTAAGACTAGAATTGCCTCCTTTAGCATCAAATACTAGGGTCTGCCCCTTATCCAGATGAATGTTTTCAGGAATAGAGAGACTGGTTCTTCCATTACTAATCTTATCCTTAGTCAGCTGCAATTCAATGTTAGTCCCTTCCGCTGCTGCCAAGCGCTGACTATCCCGGTACAGATACTCAAAGCGTAGATAAAAAAGATTAGTCTCGACTTGCTGAAAAATCCCCGTCACTGACCCTGACAAACTCAGAGTAAGAAAAGCAACGACTGCTAATGTCACCAAGCTTTCCAACAAGGTGAAGGCCCTAATTGGCAACTGAGCGGCTTTCACCACCATGTTTCGCATAATAATCATTGTATGAATCTGCCTGTTTTTGTGTAATTTGACCTGATGACACAAGAGCTGCTAAACTAGCTGTCTTGTTATTTTTCATTTCATAGAGTTCTGCTTGAGAATCCACAACTTTGACGACAGCTGCATTTCCAGTTTCTTTTACAGAATCCTTTTGCTTACTCAAGTTAGGAACAAAGAGCAAAAGAAGAATACTGATAATGAGCAACACGACCAGCATTTCAATCAGAGTAAAAGCACGTAACTTAACGGCATTCAATTTTTTCAACATCAATTTCATGACATCATTCCTTCCATATTTTGATACATTGGTAATAGCATGGCTGCATAGATCATTACAATCACGACAGCAACAATAATAAAAATGAGGGGTTGCACAAAGGTTGTTGCCTTATTAAGACGGTTAAAGAAGGTCTGCCAAACCTCTTCAGCATAGACTTCTAACTCATAGCCCAACCTAGCATTAGCCTCTCCATAAGCAATAATTAGGGAGAGCTCCTCAGTGAAAAACGGATGACTGGCAATACGTTCAGGGAAACTCTGCCCCAGCATCAAGGCTTCTTCTAAATCGGTCCCCAACTCACGAAAGAGCTTGGATTTTTGCTCTTGCATAAGAGCCACTAGATCTAGTAAGTCAACGCCTTGACCTAATAGATTTCCCCACTCCCTAGCATAATAGGCTGTCGTGTAAAGCCTTACTGTCTGACCAATAAATGGGATTTTGGCCATTCGCCTATAAAAAACAAGAGCTGACTGGCGTTTCACCCAGACATAGAGGAGAATCCCTAACACAAGGAATCCAAACAAACTCACAAAGAACAACTGAGGAAACATTTGAACCAGTTGTACTGCCCAGTTATCCTTACCATCACCTTCTAAAAGTTGTGGTAAAAGATAATTTTTGAGTCCCAACATAATCAAAATCAGGAACCCCAAAAGCAAGATAGGATAAGTCGCCACTTCCATGAATTTCTTACGAACCTTGGTCATGCGAAGCATATAGGTTTCAATCTTAGTCAAGCTCCCTAAAAGATCTCCATGCTTGTCAGCAAGTGCAATCTGAGTGACAATATTATCCGAAAAGCCCACTGATGCAAACATCTGGTCCAATCTCTCACCTCGCATTAAACTCTCTTTCATAAGAGATAATGAGGATTCTTTCAACAAATGACTGCGCTCCAAGAAAGCCACAATTTCAGTTAGGGTGAATCCTGCCTTCAAGAGTTGTTTGAAAAGCTGAATAACCTTGACTTGTTGGTTAATCTTTAATTTTCTCCCCTTGGATATCCCTTTCAGTGAGATGTCCCTGTTTAACCAAGTCTTCCAGTTGCTGGTTCCAGCTGGTTGACGAATGGTTTTGGAAACTTTCTTTGGCAAAATCAATCACACCTCCTCCCTTTATCAAACGCATATAGGCAATCCCTTGAAGCGCATTATCCAATTCAGACTTGTCTACACCAAGGTCCAGGAGGCGTTCATAAACACCGGCCACACTCTTGGCGTGAATGGTTGAAAGAACAGTCACTCCTGTCAGACTAGCTCTAATAACAGCTCGGGCAGTCTCTCTATCCCGAATTTCTCCAATAATCAGAACATCCGGACGATGACGCAGAGATAGCTTGATTAAATTATCATAGGTCATGTCAATCGCCTGATTAACCTGGAGCTGCAAGACATTATCCTGTTTAATCTCTACAGGATCCTCAATTGAAATCACCTGTTGCCCCTTAAAACGCTCCTGTACCAAGGCATGCATAAGCGTCGTCTTCCCAGAACCCACAGGACCTGCAAAAAGGTACAAACCTCGATAATCCAATGCATCCACAATTGGCTGAATCCCTTGATTCCAGTACGTTAACTCTCTTCGTTCGGAATGAAGAACACGAATAACCAGGCTTTCCAAGCCTCGATAGTCTCCAACAGTTGATAAACGCAGAGAAACCAAGTGACCATCACCACAATCATAGTCACAAGAGCCCAATTGACTCCTACGTTTCTCACCTACCATCATTCCTGCCACAAATTTAAAGTGACCAATAAGACTAGCCATGAAATCAGGCCGATATACATCAATCAATCTCCTCTCTTGCCCAATTCGCATATAGAGCTCGTAATTATCCTGACGTGGAATAATATAGATGTCTTGAGCCCCACAACTATCAGCATTTTTGATCATTTCCTTAGCAAATTCTGTTACCATAAGGACCTCCTCATAGTCCTATTCGCAAAAGATTGTAAAAAGGACTAAAAAAAAGAGGATTAACTCTAAAATCAGTGCAAATTCCTCTTTTCATGTCATGAAGCTATTAATTAGTCAATACATCCAAATTCCAAACAATTTGGGAATTTAGGTATCTTACGTCAAATTATAATCTCTAATAACATATATATTTAATTACTTTAATATCAATATAAATCAACCTATACCTTTTGGAAAGCTCCAAACCAAAAGCCTTCATCTCGAATAAAAATTTCATTTCCAACTTCCATAAATCACTCCATCATTATTTGTATTTCCAATTTACCAAAACTAGAGCAGATACTACCATGACACCACCTATCAACAAATTTAAAGAAAATTTTTCATGCAACCCTATAATTGAAAAGAGAGTTGAAAATACAGGAACTAAAAACAAAAAACTACTAGCCACCGTTGCTCCTCTTTGTCCTAAACTAAAAAACCATAATCCAAACGAACCAACAGAGGCAGGTATAATTAACCATACAAACCAAATCCAACCCCATAAGCCCAAGTTCAAGAAATCATAACCTTCATGTAAAGGCAATGAAAACAAATAAAGAAATACCCCACCAAGCAACAGTTGCCATCCTGTAAAAACCCACGGACCATTATCAAATGGAACTTTTTTGGTAATAATCGTATTAATAGACCAACAAAATGAACCTAGTAAATCAAATAGAGAACCAAAATTAAATGCTGTACTATCCAATCCAATACAAGTTGAAACTCCTGCAATTCCTAATAGTAAAGCACTAACTTTCTTAAATGTGAGTTTATCTTTAAGAAAAAAGTTAGCTAAAAATGCTAACCAAAGGGGATTCGTAAATAAAATAATTGAAGACATTGAGGACGAAACACCATAAGCTAAAGCAAGATTAAGAAAACCCATAGTTCCCGCAGTTTGCAATAACCCAATAGTTGCTACAAGAGCAAGTCCTCTTAATTTACTTTCTCCACTTTTAGGAATAATAGAAAAGCAGTTTCTATTTATAATTGTTAAGCCAAGCATTATTACTCCCGCAATAATAAATCTTACACCTCCAATCAATAATGGTGGAGTATTTTCAACCGCTATTAGATACTTTCCTGTTGGAAAAGAGGAGCCCATAAAAATAGTTGTAAGTAGAATAGAAATAACAAAAATAATGTCAGAATTTTTCTTCATTTATAGCACATCCTTATTAAAAGATATTTATTATATTTTTTGTCTTTTATTATAGTCAATAAAATTGAATTGTCAAGATATTTATCAAAAATCCTAAAATGATATTTTACTTTATTGTGTATTGAGAAAAATAAAAAAAAAGTCTATACTGTTACTTTGAATGAAACTTATCTTTTATACGGAGGTGCTAAGATGCGTTTATCATCAGGATGGGAGCAATCTATCTATGTTTTACTCATGCTAGATCAACTACCAGAAGGAAAATATATCAATTCTGTTTTCTTGAGTGAACGACTGGGAGTTTCAGATTCTTATTTAAAAAAAATTATTAAGCTATTAGATAACGAGGGGTTAGTGAAATCAGTTCGAGGAAAAAATGGAGGAATAGCCCTCTCCAAACCTCTGAGTAAAATCAGTTTTTATGATGTCTTTGTTGCAATCGAGGGGAAAAATAGAATCTTTGAAAGTCAAAACCTCCTAAAAAAATTTTTAGGAGACGAGGAAGGTTCAAGAGCTAAAAAATGTGTTGTCACTAATTCACTTGATGTCATTGAAAACACACTAGTTTCCACATTAATTTCTATCACTCTCAGTCAAGTTGCATTTCAAGCTGAAATGAACTACGATTTAACTGATATTCGAAATTGGATTAACAAACATCAAAAAAGTTGAAGAATAAATCTTCAACTTTTTATAAATTCTTGACAAAAATCTCCATTTGTTTTATATTTTATTTGAAGATATAATATATCTTCTTTATCGTAATATATATATTGTACACTTCATCTAGATGAAAACAGCAAATTCTTATGAAACTTTTCTAACTATAGTTTGAGAAATATTTCTACTAAAAATTTGGTGCTAGATACTGATTATAAAGTGATAGTTTCTATAATAGACTAGAGAGTTTTAATAAGGTTATAGCGAGTTTTACAGCTGATTTTTAATAAAATCCAAGTTGTATAAATACTATAAAGGAGGACCACTAAAATGGTAGTTAAAGTCGGAATTAATGGATTTGGTCGAATTGGTCGCTTGGCATTACGTCGTATTCAAACACTCGATAACATAGAAGTTACCCACGTTAATGATTTAACTGATTCAAAAATGTTAGCTCATCTTTTAAAATATGATAGCACTCAAGGAAAATTTGATGGAACAATTGATGTAAAAGAAGATGGATTTATTATCAATAACAAGTTTATCAAAGTAACAAGTGAACCTGATCCTGAAAAAATTGATTGGGCTTCATCTGGTGTAGATATCGTGCTAGAAGCAACAGGCTTCTTTGCAACGAAAGAAAAAGCAGAAAAACATCTCCATAAAAATGGCGGGGCAAAGAAAGTAATTATTACTGCACCGGGTGGAAACGATGTCAAAACTGTCGTATTCAATGTAAATCATGAAACCTTGACTGGTGAAGAAACAGTCATCTCACCAGGTTCATGTACAACAAATTGCCTAGCTCCTATGGCTGACACTTTAAATAAAAAATTCGGAATTCTAGTTGGTACTATGACAACAATTCATAGCTATACTGGAGATCAAATGACTCTTGATGCTCCTCATCGCAAAGGAGATTTACGACGTGCGAGAGCAGCCGCAGTAAATACGGTTCCAACTTCATCTGGTGCTGCTAAAGCTATTGGGCTAGTTATTCCAGAATTAGATGGTTTGCTAAAAGGCCATGCACAACGTGTGGCAACTCCTACTGGCTCTCTGACAGAACTAGTTAGTCTCGTAAAAACCCCTGTCACTGTCGAAGAGGTGAATGCAGCAATGAAAGCTGCACAAAATGAAAGTTTTGCCTATAACGAGGATTTAATTGTCTCTAGTGACATTATCGGAGATACCCATGGTTCAATCTTCGATGCAACTCAAACAGAAGTTACTACAGATGGAAAAAACTATCTTGTTAAGACTGTAGCTTGGTACGATAATGAAATGAGTTTCACAGCTCAATTAATCCGCACCCTAGAATATTTTTCTAATATTTCCAAATAATTGAATAGTAAGAATCAATAAAAAGCAGCGAAGATGTTTTTAAAAAATATCTTCGCTACTTTTTATTTAACACAATATTCTACTTTTCTCTTACATCACAGAGGAATTCCTTATTCTAACTTGTTTTTACCCATAAAAACCAAATAATCCAAAACTCTACAATATTGACAATTTTATAGATTTAATCAAATAATCAGAAAAAACGAAAATCTTCGAGCTTCAATTCAATAATCATTATTATCATTTTATTCTACAATGGGCATGAGTTGGAAGGTCATTACGCTTTTCATAGCCTGGACGGTATTTTTCCTCAGGAATCTCCTTCCAATCATCCAAGAGGGCGATAGATTGGTAAACCTGAAGATATTCGTTACACTCCTCACACCAATGCTTATCCTTTTGATCCCAAAAAGCAGTCATGACACTACTACGACTAATATAGCTTGGCAAGATCTCTTCCATGGCAAACCAAAGTTTTTTGTAGTACTTTAGAGCATCGTAAAAATCTTCAAATTCCTTTGTGCTGATAATATTCTCTTGCCAGCCTTCTAAGAACCACCACGGCTCCAAGTCACCTTTCATCTCAACTACTTGGTACATCTTTCTTTCTCACTTCATCTTTTGTTTTCCTATTATACAAAATTTTCTGGGAAAGATAAAAAAAATGGTTTTATTTTTCATATTTATCAAGAAAAGAAGACATTCTGGTCATATAAATACAAAAAGGACTCACAGCTGTGAGCCCTTTTACTGTAATCTTAGTCTTCAGATGTTTCCACAATTGCTTCATCAACAGCAATGTTTTCAATAACTTCAACTTCGTTAACTGAAAGTGGTTCAATGTTACGGTAGCGAGCCATACCTGTACCAGCAGGGATAGTCTTACCAATGATAACATTTTCTTTAAGACCAAGAAGATGGTCTTTCTTACCACGGATAGCAGCATCTGTGAGGACACGTGTTGTTTCTTGGAAGGAAGCCGCAGACAAGAATGAATTTGTTTCAAGTGAGGCTTTAGTGATACCAAGAAGAACTGGACGTGATGTTGCAGGAAGACCACCAGAAATAACAATATCCTTGTTAGCATCTGTGAAATCTGCAATGTCCATAAGTGTTCCTGGAAGAAGATTTGTGTCACCTGGATCCATGACACGTACTTTACGAAGCATTTGACGAACCATTACTTCGACGTGCTTGTCTCCGATTTCTACCCCTTGGCTACGGTAAACTTTTTGTACTTCTGCAAGAAGGTAAGTTTCAACTGACAAGGTATCACGAACTTCAAGAAGGTGTTTTGGTTGGATTGAACCTTCTGTAAGAGCGGCACCACGGTGAACTTCATCTCCCACTTCAACTTTCATACGAGCTGTAAATGGTACAACATATTCACCCATGCCAGTTTTACCTTGAACGAAGACCTTCTTAGTACGTGTTGCAGCATCTTCTTCGATTTCGATAACATTACCCTTAACTTCAGTAATGACCGCTTCCCCTTTAGGGTTACGAGCTTCGAAGATTTCCTGGATACGTGGAAGACCTTGTGTGATATCGGTGTTTGAGGCTACCCCACCGGTGTGGAAGGTACGCATAGTAAGCTGTGTACCAGGTTCCCCGATAGATTGGGCAGCGATAGTACCAACCGCTTCACCAACTTCAACCGCATCACCAGTTGCCAAGTTAATACCATAACAGTGACGGCAGACACCGTGGCGTGTGTTACATGTAAATACTGAACGGATAGTGACTTCTTCAACACCAGCATTGACAATAGCAGCAGCCATTTCTTCAGTAATCAAGGTATCTGGACCTACGATGACTTCACCTGTTGTAGGATTCTTAACTGATTTCTTAGTGTAACGACCTTGAAGACGTTCTTCAAGTGTTTCTGTAACCTCTTTACCATCAGTAATCGCACGGATGAGAAGACCACGGTCTGTTCCACAGTCATCTTCACGGATAATAACATCCTGGGCAACGTCAACCAAACGACGAGTCAAGTAACCTGAGTCGGCTGTCTTAAGGGCCGTATCGGTCATACCTTTACGAGCACCGTGAGTTGAGAAGAACATTTCCAAAACGCTCAAACCTTCACGGAAGTTTGAAAGGATAGGCAATTCCATGATACGTCCGTTAGGAGCGGCCATCAAACCACGCATACCGGCAAGTTGGGAGAAGTTAGAGATGTTACCACGAGCTCCTGAGTCCATCATCATAACGATTGGGTTCTTAGAATCTTGTGTCTCAATCAGACGTTTTTCAAGTGCTTCTTTAGCTTCACGCCATGTTGTTGTAACAGCAACATAACGGTCATCATCTGTCATCAAACCACGACGGAAGGCTTTGTTAATTTCTTCAACACGGTGGTGAGCAGCATCAATAATTTCTTGTTTGTTATCAATAACTGGGATATCGGCGATACCAACGGTCAAACCAGCAAGTGTTGAGTGATAGTAACCAAGGTCTTTCAAACGGTCAAGGAAGGCTGACGTTTCAGTCGTGCGAAGACGTTTGAAGGTTTCAGCGATGATGTTACCAAGATTTTTCTTCTTAAATGGTGCATTGATTTCCAAACTATCAATAACGGTTTGGATATCTTGACCTGGTTCAAGGAAGTATTTATCTGGCGTACTATCGGTCAAGTTTTCATTTGTGATTTCTTGGAGGTATGGAATTTCTGCTGGAATAATCTCGTTAAAGAAGATTTTACCAACAGTTGTTACCATAATCTTGTGAAGTTGGTTTTCTTTCCAAGGTTTATCAGGCATGCTGTCTACAGCAATACCGACACGGCTATGCAAGTGAACATAACCATTACGATAAGCCATCACTGCCTCATCAATATCCTTGAAGACCATACCTTCACCTTCACGGCCTTTTTCTTCCATTGTCAAGTAGTAGTTACCAAGAACCATATCCTGAGATGGTGTTACGACTGGTTTACCATCTTTAGGGTTAAGGATGTGTTCTGCTGCAAGGAGGAGCAAGCGTGCTTCAGCTTGAGCTTCTTCAGACAATGGAACGTGAATGGCCATTTGGTCACCGTCAAAGTCAGCATTGTAGGCTTCACAGGCAAGTGGGTGGAGGCGAAGGGCCTTACCATCAATCAAGACTGGTTCAAAGGCCTGAATCCCCAAACGGTGGAGGGTAGGTGCACGGTTAAGAAGTACTGGGTGTTCCTTAATGACATCTTCAAGAATATCCCAAATACGTTCATCACCACGTTCAACCATACGTTTAGCGGCTTTCACGTTGCCTGCGTATTCACGCGCAACGATTTCACGCATAACAAATGGTTTGAAAAGTTCGATGGCCATCAAACGTGGCACACCACATTGATACATTTTAAGTGTTGGACCAACAGCGATAACAGAACGTCCAGAGAAGTCAACACGTTTACCAAGCAAGTTCTGACGGAAACGTCCTTGTTTACCTTTAAGCATGTGGCTCAAAGATTTAAGTGGACGACTACCTGGTCCAGTGATTGGACGACCACGACGTCCATTATCAATAAGGGCATCTACTGCTTCTTGCAACATACGTTTTTCATTTTGCACGATGATACCTGGGGCATTCAATTCAAGCAAACGAGCCAAACGGTTGTTACGGTTGATAACACGACGATAAAGATCGTTCAAGTCAGATGCTGCAAAACGGCCACCATCCAATTGAACCATCGGACGAAGATCTGGTGGCAATACTGGCAAGATGTTAAGTACCATCCATTCTGGTTTGTTACCAGACTTGTAGAAGGCATCAAGAACGTCCAAACGACGAACAGCCTTAACACGTTTTTGACCAGTTGCTGTCTTCAACTCTTCCTTGAGTTCAGCAATTTCAGCTTCCAAATCCACTTGTTTCAAGAGATCTTGGATGGCTTCTGCACCCATTTTAGCGACGAATGAACCATGTCCATACTCTTGCAATTTTTCGCGATATTCACGTTCAGTCAAGAGAGATTTTGGTTCAAGTGGTGTTTCTTTTGGATCGATAACCACGTAAGCTGCGAAATAAATAACTTCTTCAAGCGCACGAGGGCTCATATCCAAAGTCAATCCCATACGAGAAGGGATTCCCTTGAAGTACCAGATATGTGATACTGGTGCTTTCAACTCGATGTGACCCATACGTTCACGACGAACCTTAGCACGTGTTACTTCAACACCACAGCGGTCACAAACGATACCTTTATAACGGATACGTTTGTATTTTCCACACGCACATTCCCAGTCCTTAGTTGGACCAAAGATCACTTCATCAAAGAGACCTTCACGTTCTGGTTTGAGCGTACGGTAGTTGATTGTTTCAGGTTTCTTAACTTCACCATAAGACCATGAACGGACTTTAGTTGGTGAAGCTAGTGTGATTTGCATACTTTTAAATCGATTTACGTCAACCACTAGTATTACCTTTCTTTTTTTCTATTGACAATAGTAGCTCTATTGTCACCTTTATCAGCTACCTTAGAGGGGGAAGAATCTTCCACTTCTAAAGCTTATGTTTATTCTTCTTTATTTGAAGCTTCTTCTTTAGCTTTTTCTAATTCAGCAGCTTCTTTGGCCTGTTGCACACGTGCTTTTTCAAGATCGTCAACGTGCATAACGTCGTCATCTTCACCTTCATCAAGATCACGCAATTCAACTTCATGATCGTCTTCGTCAAGGACACGCATGTCAAGACCGAGTGATTGCAATTCTTTAACAAGTACTCGGAATGATTCTGGAACGCCTGGTTTTGGAATTGGTTTACCTTTAGTAATCGCTTCATAGGCTTTCAAACGTCCGTTAACATCATCAGACTTGTAAGTCAAGATTTCTTGAAGAATGTTTGAAGCACCGTAAGCTTCAAGGGCCCAAACCTCCATCTCACCGAAACGTTGTCCACCAAATTGTGCTTTACCACCAAGAGGTTGTTGAGTAACAAGTGAGTAAGGACCAACTGAACGAGCGTGAAGTTTATCATCAACCATGTGGTGAAGTTTAATCATATACATGACACCAACTGACACACGGTTATCAAACGGCTCACCTGTACGTCCATCGTAAAGGATTGTCTTAGCATCGCTATCCATACCAGCTTCACGAACAGTATCCCAGAGGTCTTCTGAACTTGCTCCATCAAAGACTGGTGTTGCGATGTGAATACCCAAGTTACGAGCAGCCATACCAAGGTGAAGTTCCATAACTTGTCCGATATTCATACGTGATGGCACCCCAAGTGGGTTCAACATGATATCAACTGGTGTACCGTCTGGAAGGTAAGGCATGTCTTCAACCGGAACAATACGAGAAACAACCCCTTTGTTACCGTGACGACCGGCCATCTTATCTCCGACCTTGATCTTACGTTTTTGAGCAATGTAAACACGAACAAGCATGTTAACACCTGATTGCAATTCATCACCGTTGGCACGTGTAAAGATTTTAACATCACGAACGACACCATCACCACCGTGAGGAACACGAAGTGACGTATCACGTACTTCACGAGATTTGTCACCAAAGATAGCGTGGAGAAGACGTTCTTCAGCAGAAAGGTCTTTTTCACCCTTAGGTGTTACCTTACCAACAAGAATGTCACCTTCTTTAACCTCAGCACCGATACGGATAATACCCATTTCGTCAAGGTCTTTAAGGGCTTCTTCACCAACATTTGGCAATTCACGTGTGATTTCTTCAGGCCCAAGCTTTGTATCACGTGTTTCTGATTCGAATTCTTCCAAGTGAACAGATGTATAAACATCATCTTTCACAAGACGTTCACTCATGATTACGGCATCCTCGAAGTTGTAACCTTCCCATGTCATGTATGCGACGATAGGGTTTTGACCGAGGGCCATTTCGCCACCTTCCATAGATGGACCGTCAGCGATGAAGTCACCTTTTTCGACAATATCGCCAACCTTAACCAAAGTACGTTGGTTGTAAGCAGTACCTGAGTTTGAACGGCGGAATTTTTGAACAGTATAAACGTCAAGCGAACCATCTTCACGACGAACTTCAACCTTATCGGCATCAGAGTAAACAACTTTACCATCATGTTGAGCGATGACAGCAGCCCCTGAATCGTGGGCAGCTTGATATTCCATACCAGTACCAACAAATGGTGCTCTTGGATCAATCAATGGCACAGCTTGACGTTGCATGTTGGCACCCATGAGGGCACGGTTAGAGTCATCGTTTTCCAAGAATGGAATACATGCTGTCGCAACGGCAACTACCTGTTTAGGAGAAACATCTACGAAATCTACAAGGTGTGATGGGTACTCTTGGTTATTACCTTGGTGACGACCCATGACGATTTCTTCTGCAAATGTTCCATCTTCATTCAATTTAGAGTTGGCCTGAGCAACTGTGTACTCATCTTCTTCATCAGCAGTCAACCAAACCACTTCGTTGGTTACTTTACCAGTTGCACGGTCAACCTTACGGTATGGTGTTTGAATGAAACCATACTTGTTAAGGTGTCCATATGAAGACAAGTTATTAATCAAACCGATGTTAGGTCCTTCAGGTGTCTCGATTGGACACATACGACCATAGTGTGTATAGTGCACGTCACGAACTTCGTATCCGGCACGGTCACGTGTCAAACCACCAGGTCCCAAGGCTGACAAACGACGTTTGTGTGACAACTCTGACAATGGGTTGTGTTGGTCCATGAACTGTGACAATTGAGAAGAACCAAAGAATTCTTTAACCGCTGCAGTTACAGGACGAATATTGATAATTTGTTGCGGTGTCAGGACTTCGTTATCTTGAACTGACATACGTTCACGCACGTTACGTTCCATACGAGCCAAACCAATACGGAATTGGTTAGCAAGCAATTCACCAACGGCACGGATACGACGGTTACCAAGGTGGTCGATATCGTCTACTTTACCGATACCTTCAGCAAGGTTAAGGAAGTAGCTCATTTCAGCCAAGATATCCGCTGTCGTCAAAGCACGAACCTTATCGTCTGGATTGGCATTACCAACAATTGTAACCACACGATCTGGATCATTTGGTGCAACAACCTTGAATTTTTGAAGAACAACAGGTTCTGTAACCACCGCATAATCGTTTGGTGTGTATACAAATTTGTTCAAATCACCATCCAAGTGTTCTGCGATTGAATCAATCACATCACGTGTCATTTCAGTACCAGCTTCAACAAGGATTTCACCTGTTTCAGGATCTACCAAGTTTTCAGCAATTGTTTGTCCCAAAAGACGTGTCTTGATGTTAAGTTTTTTGTTAACCTTGTAACGACCAACAGCAGCCAAGTCATAACGACGTGGATCAAAGAAACGAGCTACAAGCAAGCTACGTGAACTGTCGGCAGTTTTAGGTTCACCTGGACGAAGACGTTCATAAATTTCTTTAAGCGCTTCATCAGTACGTGAATCTGCTGGATTTTTGTGGATATCTTTTTCAACAGTGTTGCGAACCAACTCGCTATCACCAAAGATATCAACAATTTCGTCATCACCTGAGAATCCAAGCGCACGCACAAGCGTTGTGAATGGAATCTTACGTGTACGGTCGATACGAGTATAGGCGATGTCTTTTGAATCTGTTTCAAGTTCAAGCCATGCCCCACGGTTAGGGATAACTGTTGAGCCATAACCCACTTTACCGTTTTTATCAACCTTATCGTTAAAGTAAACACCCGGTGAGCGCACCAACTGAGAAACGATAATACGTTCACCACCATTGATGATGAAAGTACCCATCTCAGTCATAATAGGGAAATCTCCAAAGAAGACTTCCTGAGTTTTGATTTCACCAGTTTCTTTGTTAATAAGACGGAAAGTCACAAAGATTGGTGCTGAGTATGATGCATCGTGGATACGAGCTTCTTCAAGTGTATACTTAGGCTCTTTCAATTCGTAACCAACGAATTCCAATTCCATAGTGTCTGTGAAGTTTGAGATAGGAAGTACATCCTCAAAAACCTCTTTAAGACCAGTATCCAAGAAATCTTTAAATGAATCCGTTTGGATTTCAATCAAGTTTGGTAAATCAAGAACTTCTTTAATTCTTGAAAAACTACGACGGGTACGATGTTTCCCGTATTGAACGTCATGTCCTGCCAAGTCTTCTACTCCTTTTCTACATTCGAGACCTGCTTTGCAAGTCGTGCACTTTAAATATTTGACATCTTTTTTAGTGCTTTATCCAATCAAATGCTAAATCTGACCACTCTAATAACAGATACTCAGAGGTAGCAATATGTGAATTTTTAGAACCTTTAAATATGCATTACAATGCTTGGAAATCCTAAAAATAAGCACAAAAATAGCAGCTAAATCTGACCGAAAAAACGTTGATTTAACTGCTGTATCTCTTGATTGGACAATATTTCAACCAAGTAAGACGACAAATAGTTGCCTATATTATACCTAATTTTTAGCTTTTTTGCAAGTTTTTGGGAGATTTTAATGACCTCCAAGAATACTAGACCAAGCCTTTTGATAGTCACTATCCGTTCCTCCGATAGCAAACTTGTAAGTGGTGTCGCCAGGCCCATTTTTGGCCCAGTAACTATCAACCATTTCACCACTTACGGAAACATTACGGCCATTGACCGACACTGTTGCTGGCTTAAGACCTGTTGATTTGAGCACACTGGCTTTTATGGCACTTGAATCCATGTTAAACTTATCACCTGTCTTAAAAATACCTGGATTAGCATTGTAGATAGCTGACGTTAAACGAGCCATATATTGGGCATTGTAGGTGTAACCTGTTTTAGAATCGGTCGGTGTATTATTGTCATAACCAGCCCAACCACCAAGAGTAATACCAGGAGTTGACACAATCAGCCAAGCATCCGCAAAGTTATCTGTCGTTCCTGTTTTACCCATCCAATCAGCTGAGGCTGCTGCACCATTGACATTTTTCAATTCAGAATGGAACTGGGTCGTTGCCCCCTTAACGACAACTTCTTTGAGGAGATTATCCATGATACTTGCCGTAGCCCTCGAGAAAACTTGAACCCCCTCGGATTTATGCTGATAAATAACTTCTCCTGTACGATCAGTAATACTATCAACCATATAACCTTTTTCGTAGACACCACCATTTGAAAGCATCTGATAAGCATTGACCTGTTGGGCGACTGTCGTTTCAATCCCACCACCAAGAGGTAGACTCTCAATATTATAGTTAGCAATATTGTAATCCATCTTGGTCATATATCCCTCAACATCAACATCATTACGCTGAAGCATTTGGTAGGTCCAAAAAGCAGGAATATTCCATGAGGTATTAAGAGCCTCCTGCAGATTCATCATAGCCGTACCCTTATTACCATCGTGAAGAATCGGTGCCCCACCTGTAAAATTGGCTGGATAATTGGAAAGAATACTGGAGCTTCCCATCAAACCTTGATCAATAGCAATACCATAAGCTATAATGGGCTTAATAGAAGAACCAGGGGAACGTGCCGTATCAAAGGCATGGTTATTTTGATTATTTTCATAACTACGACCACCAACAAATCCTAGAATTGCTCCAGTCGCATTGTCCATCAGTACATTTCCGACTTCAACGCCACTATTGCCACCTTGATCGAGTAGGCCACCATATTGACTAGCAGCATTTTGCATCGCATTATAGACGGCATTGTCAATTGTTGTCTTGACATGATAACCACCTGTTTGTAGCTCTCGAAGAGCCATCTCACGGTAGGTTTCCTTTGTCTTATCATTTTTTAACTCTTGACTTGATACCTTGTCACGCTTCACCAAATAATCATACATGACATCCTGAGCTTCAGACATGACTGAATAGTACAAATAGTCATGACTGACAGCATCTGGATTTTCTCCAGCCTTGAAATCTTTAGTAATATCATAATTCTTGTAACTATCGTATTGTGACTTATCTAGGTAGCCGCCTCGATAGAGATTGTAAAGGACATCTTTTTGACGCGCTAAGCCATAAGACAGGTCATTTGCGTTCTTGAGTTGACCATCTGCGGTATAAGGCGAATAGACAATGGGACTCTGTGGTAAACCTGCAAGATAAGCCGCTTGAGGAACGGTTAAATCCGCAGCAGAAACCCCGAAAATTCCTTGAGCAGCTTCCTCAATACCAGCGATATTTTTTCCCCTATAGTTACGTCCAAAAGGAGAAACATTCAGGTAGTCGGTTAAAATTTCATTTTTTGAAGCACGACGCTCCAGTTGTAGGGCATAGATAATCTCTGCCGCCTTACGTTTAAAGGTTGGGGCATCTCCCGTGACCTGTTGCTTGATTAACTGCTGAGTCAGCGTTGAACCACCACTTGAGGAGCCTACACCTAAAACTGATGACACCAAGGCCCTAAAAACCGCCTTTGGTACAACACCCCTATGCTTCTTGAAATTTTCATCCTCAGTTGCGATGATGGCATTTTTGACGTTATTAGAAATCGCATCACTTTCAATGGGGGTTCTCAATAAGTCCGTGTCAATATCCGCAATCTTCTTAGAGTCAGAATAACTCATCGAAGATACCAGACTAACCTCACTAATCTGATTCAACAAGGTCTTATCCTTAATTGACGGAACAGACTCAATTTGACTCCCCAAATAGCCCAAACCAATACCGGCACCAAACAAGGTAAGGACGATAATAACCACATAAAAGAAATCAGACAAGAGTTTTAATGTTTTTAAGAAAACATCGCCCATATCTAGGAAAGTCATCCGGTCCTCAGACGACTTCTTCGCTTGCTTGTGATTTTTCTTAGACTCAGTCACAAGCTTCCCCTCTCCTAAAGATTTCTCTCCTTTTTTAGACCTGAAACCGGCAAACTTTTTACGAATAGCTTGACCTGGCCGTCTAAAAAAATTTATTATTTTTTCAAAATTCATAGAAATACCTCAAAGCCTATTATAACAAACTTTGACAAAGCTTGCATAGGGTTGCTTTCTTTTGGTATAATGGTGCAGAATATACTTTACTGGAGAATATCATGACAATTTTTGAAGAACTAAAAGCACGTGGCTTGATTTTTCAAACCACAGACGAAGAAGCCCTTGTAAAAGCCTTTGAAGAGGGACCTGTGTCATACTACACTGGTTATGACCCAACAGCAGACAGTCTCCATCTTGGGCATCTTGTAGCCATCCTTACAAGCCGTCGCCTGCAATTGGCTGGACACAAACCTTACGCCCTCGTTGGTGGCGCAACAGGTTTGATTGGTGACCCATCATTTAAAGATGCTGAACGTAGCCTCCAAACCAAAGAAACGGTTGAAGGTTGGGTAGAAAAAATTCAAGGCCAACTCTCTCGCTTCCTTGACTTTGAAAATGGTGACAACAAAGCCGTTATGGTCAACAACTATGACTGGTTTGGTTCAGTCAGCTTCATCGATTTCTTGCGTGATGTGGGTAAATACTTCACGGTTAACTACATGATGAGTAAGGAATCTGTTAAGAAGCGTATCGAAACAGGTATCTCTTACACTGAGTTTGCCTACCAAATTATGCAGGGTTACGATTTCTATGAACTCAACGATAAATACGGTGTAACTCTCCAAATCGGGGGATCTGACCAATGGGGTAACATGACAGCAGGTACTGAGCTCTTGCGTCGTAAAGCAGACAAATCTGGACACGTTATCACTGTGCCACTTATCACAGATTCAACGGGTAAAAAATTCGGTAAATCTGAAGGTAACGCTGTCTGGCTTGATGCGACTAAGACTACACCTTACGAAATGTACCAATTCTGGCTCAACGTTATGGATGATGATGCTGTTCGCTTCTTGAAGATTTTCACTTTCTTATCACTTGAAGAAATCGAAGAAATCGGTAAAGAATTTGATCAAGCTCGTCACCAACGCTTGGCACAAAAGATTTTGGCTCGTGAAGTTGTGACCTTGGTACACGGTAAAGAAGCCTACGAACAAGCTGTTCACATCACTGAACAACTCTTCGCTGGTAATCTTAAAGCCCTCTCAGCACGTGACCTCAAAGTTGCTCTCCACGGTGTGCCAACCTATGAAATTTCAGCAGACGAAAATCTTAACATCGTTGAACTTCTCGTCAATGCCAAGATTTCTCCATCTAAACGTCAAGCACGTGAAGATGTACAAAACGGTGCTATTTATATCAACGGTGAACGTATCCAAGACCTTGATTACACGCTTTCAGATAGCGATAAAATTGACAACGAAATCACCGTTATCCGTCGTGGTAAGAAGAAAAACTTTGTCTTGACTTACTAATAAATACCAATTCTCACTCCTTAATGGAGTGATTTTTTTACATTGGATATACAACTACAGGTGCACAATAAAAATAGTGGCTGCCTGCTCATCAACTCTCAATAGTTACTACTTTCTTCAAGACACAAAAAAACCAGCACTAGGCTGGTTTTTTTGAGACTATCACATTAGTTATAAATCTTGAAAGCGTCGTCGTCGTTTTGACCAACGAATGGCATTGCTTTACGCAATTCAACACCAATCTTTTCAATTTCAAGTTCTTCAGCTTCTTTACGGTAAGCTTTCAAACGTGGGAAGCCAGCATCGTGGTCTTCAACGAATTCACGAGCAAATTTACCTGATTGGATATCAGCAAGTGCAGCTTTCATGTTTTCTTTGACTTCTGGACCGATGACACGTGGACCAGTTACAAAGTCACCAAATTCTGCAGTATTTGAACATGATTGACGCATTTTCTTGAATCCACCTTCATAAATAAGGTCAACGATAAGTTTCATTTCATGAAGAACTTCAAAGTAAGCCAATTGTGGTGCATAACCAGCTTCAGTCAACACTTCGAAACCTGCTTCAATAAGGTGTGTCAAACCACCCATAAGAACTGCTTGTTCACCAAACAAATCTTCTTCAGTTTCTTCTTTAAATGTTGTTACAAGCAAGCCAACACGTGCAGCACCGATACCTTTAGCCCAGTCCATTGCAATGTTTTGAGCATTTCCTGTTGGATTTTGGTAAACAGCGTAAAGAGCTGGTACACCAAAACCTTCTGTATATGTACGACGTACCAAGTGACCTGGTCCTTTAGGAGCAACCATGAAGACATCAACATCTTCTGGAGCTTTAATGTAGCCAAAATGAATATTAAATCCATGGGCAAAACCAAGAGCTTTACCTGCACTCAAGTTTGGCGCAATTTCATCTTTATAGATGTCTTTTTGAATTTCATCTGGTGCCAAAACCATAATGATATCAGCCAATTTAGTTGCTTCTGCTACTGTGTAAGTATCAAAACCATCTTCTTTAGCTTTATCAAATGATTTACCAGGACGTACACCGATGATGACATCATGTCCTGAATCACGCAAGTTTTGTGCATGCGCATGACCTTGTGAACCGTAACCAATAACAGCAATTTTTTTGCCGTCAAGTGCTGGTACTTTTACGTCTTTTTCATATTCCATTTGAACTGCCATAGTAATATGTCTCTTTTCTAAAAAAATATTTTATTGCCTTTTTAAGGCTGGGTTAACAAATTTAAATTGGATTTTTAATCACGGGTAAATCCAGTTGCACCCGTACGAGCGATATTCTTAATACCATAAGGTCGAATAACTCGTAGAAGCGCCTCGCTCTTTTCAGCATTCCCAGTCATCTGGATAGTGATAGAGCTAGGTGCCACATCAACCACCGAAGCACGGAAAGGTTGAATAATTGCCAAGATTTCAGCACGTTTAGAGGTTGGTGCTGATACCTTAACTAAGATAACTTCACGTTCCAAATGTGGCTGATCTGTAATATCGCGAATGCGAATCACATCAATCTGACGATTGAGTTGTTTGATGATTTGTTCCACCTCATTGTGAGAATTTACATCAATAATAATCGTAATACGTGAAACATTAGGATCCTCTGAAGCACCAACAGAAATACTTTCAATGTTGACTTGACGTCTTGAAAGGACACCTGTGAAGCGGTTAAGGACACCAGAACGGTTTTGAAGTTTAGCAGTTAACATTCTACGCATTGAACTTCACCCCCAACATTTCGTTATTACTCTTACCAGCCGGAACGATTGGCAAAACATGCTCCTTACGAGAGATGTCTACCTCTATGAACATTGGCACATCTTCCTTGATAACTTCCAAATCCTGATCAATTGTTTCTGGATTATCAAACTTATAAGACTTGATCCCATAAGCTTGAGCCATCAATTGGAAATCTGGAAGAGTTTCAAAGACAGATTCTGATGTACGTCCCTCATAGAAGGACTCTTGCCATTGGCGAACCATACCAAGTGAATGGTTGTTGAGCATGACAACCTTGATTGGTACCTTATAAATGTTCAAGATAGCCAACTCTTGGTTAGTCATTTGGAAACCACCATCACCAACAAAGAGGACAACTTCTTTATCAGGATTGGCAATTTTAGCACCAATGGCTGCTGGAACACCAAATCCCATTGTCCCTAGACCACCTGAGGTAACCAGTTGTCGTTCATTTTGGTATGGATAATACTGAGCAGTCCACATTTGATGTTGACCAACGTCAGTAACCACAACAGCATCTCCCTTAGTCAATTCACCGATACGTTCGATAACTGCCTGAGGTTGTACCATACGTTCTTTCTTGTCGTAAGAACGCACACGCTCTTTATCTTTCGTGACTTTTTCAATCCATTTTTCAGTGTTGTTTTTAACAACAGGTTCTGCTAAAAGCATCTCAAGAGCTTGCTTAGCATCCCCAACAACAGGAATATCTACAGCAATAATTTTACCAATTTCAGCCGGATCCACATCAATGTGAACGACCTTAGCATTCTTAGCAAATGTTTTAGGATTACCTGTTAAACGGTCATCAAAACGACAACCAATAGAAATCATAAAGTCAGCGTCAGTCATAGCAATATTAGCTGCATATGAACCATGCATACCCCCCATGCCCAAGAAAAGGGGATGGCTAGTAGCAATTGTTCCTTGACCTAATAGACTTGTAACAACCGGAATTTGGTAGCGTTCTGCAAAAGCGACTAACTCCTTAGCAGACTCAGAATAAGATACCCCACCTCCAGCTACGATAACTGGTTTTTTAGCCTTGCCCAACTGTTTCAAGATTTTCTTAATCTGCATTTCGTTTGGTCTTAGAGTTGGTTGGTAACTTGGAAGATAAATTTCAGGATCGTTAATATAATCCGTTTCCTTAGCTACAATATCTTTCGGAAGGTCAATAACAACTGGACCAGGACGCCCAGTCGTTGCAATATGGACTGCTTCCTTAATAATACGAGGAATATCAGCTGTATCACGAACTTGATAGTTGTATTTGGTAATCGGCATGGTGATTCCGACAATATCAGCCTCTTGGAAGGCATCCTTACCAATACCTGCTGTTCCTACCTGACCTGTAAATACAAGGAGAGGTACACTATCACTCATAGCATCTGCAATCCCTGTGATAGCATTAGTCGCACCAGGACCACTCGTTACCAGAGCAACACCAAGTTTACCAGTTGATTTTGCATAACCCTCAGCTTCATGCAAACTTCCTTGCTCATGACGAGATAAAATATGATTAATCTCGTCATTTTTATAAATAGCATCATACAAAGGAAGAACCGCTCCGCCAGGATATCCAAAGATGGTTGAAATCCCAAGTTCAAGAAGTGTATCAAGAATCAAATCAGCACCAGAGCGTGCTTCTTCAAGTTCAATTTTCTTCACATGGACCTCCTTTAGTAGTTGGTTTTTTTCGAATTGTCTAAAAATTCAAAACCTTGTATACTATGATAACATTTTTAACCAGATTTGCAAGGGGTTAGGAGAAAAATATCACAAACTCTCTGGAAAGAATGGTTTTAGTCCTTCTCCTGTGCTTGACGTTCTGCCTTACGCTCTTCAAACTCTTCATCACTCATCAATGTTCCGCCGACATTAGCAGATTTGGCAAAAGCTGTGTAACGACGCAACCAACCACTTGAAATTTTTGATTTGAACGGTTTCAAGTGTTTACGACGTTCTTCAAGTGTTGCATCATCGACAAGCAAATCGATGGTACGATTTGGTAGATCAATCACGATTTCGTCACCATCTTCAATCAAGGCGATATTACCACCTTCAGCAGCTTCTGGAGATACGTGACCAATAGCAATACCGCGAGTCGCTCCTGAGAAGCGGCCATCCGTAATAAGAGCTACATCTTTACCAAGCCCACGCCCGACAATCTTAGATGTTGGCGCCAGCATCTCTGGCATACCAGGACCACCTTGAGGACCTTCGTAACGAATGACGACGACATGTCCCTTCTTGACAGTTCCATTGTCAATCAACTCAAGGGCTTGATCTTGTGAATCACAACAAATGGCTTTACCACGGAAAGTTTTAACAGATGGGTCTACACCACCAACCTTGATAACAGCGCCATCCTGAGCAATATTTCCGTAAAGGATAGACAAACCACCAACTGGTGAAATTGGATGTTCGATTGGATGAATGATTTCTTCATTTTTAATTTCAGCACCAGCCACATTTTCTTTCAAAGTCTTACCAGTGACTGTGATGCGGTCACCCTTAATGGCACCTTTCTTAATCAACTGATTAATAATGGCTGGAACACCACCAGCTTCGTGCACATCATGCATGGTGTAAACACTTGAAGGGGCGATTTTAGAAAGATAAGGTGTCTTCTTAGCAATCTCGTTAATGTCCTTGAGGTTATAATCAATTCCAGCTTCACGCGCAATAGCAAGCGTATGAAGAACGGTATTGGTTGAACCACCCATGGCCATATCAAGCGCAAAGGCATCATCAATTGCTTCTTTAGTCACAATATCACGTGGGCGAACATTATTTTTGATGTTATCCATCAATTTTGTAGCTGCTTGACGAACCAATTCACGACGTTCATCTGAAACAGCTAGGATAGTACCATTACCTGGAAGTGCAAGACCCAAAACTTCCATCAAACAGTTCATTGAGTTGGCAGTAAACATTCCTGAACATGAACCACAAGTTGGACAGGCATTTTTTTCCAAATAATCGAGCTCTTTCTTGCTCATATCTCCAGCCTGATAAGTACCTACAGCTTCAAACAAACTTGATAGCGTAGCCTGATGACCAGTCATGTCAACGCCACCCTTCATAGGGCCACCTGAGCAAAATACCGCTGGCACATTCGTACGCATAGCCGCCAAAATCATCCCTGGTGTAATCTTATCACAGTTAGGAATATAGAAAACCCCATCAAACCAGTGGGCGTTAATAACAGTTTCTGCAGAGTCAGCAATTAATTCACGAGAAGGAAGGCTGTAACGCATCCCAATATGCCCCATGGCAATCCCATCATCTACACCAATTGTATTAAACTCAAAGGGAACACCACCAGCTTCACGGATAGCTTCTTTAGCAATATCTGCCAATTCACGTAAGTGAACATGCCCTGGAACAATATCAATATAGGAGTTACAAATAGCAATAAAAGGCTTTTTCATATCCTTGGAAGATTTAACCTGTCCAGTCGCATACAAAAGTCCACGTGCTGGCGCCTTATCAACACCAACTTTAATCATATCACTTCTCATGATGTTACCTTCAATCTATAAAATTTCTCACATCATATGTTACCACTTTGCAAAGTAATGTCAAGGAATTTTCAGAATATTTCCGTAATTCCGAAAAAACGTTCCTGCTGTATCGAAACCGACAAAACAAAAAGGAAGCCCTAAGACTTCCTAAATGATTATTTCAAAATTACTCAACGCTAAAGATATATGGATATACTGGCTGATCACCTTGGAAGATTTCAACTTCAATATCTTCGTGTGCCGCTTCCAATTTATCAGCGATTGTTTGAGCTTGTTCTTTATTTCCTTCTTCGCCGACGTAAATCATAATAATTTCGCTATCTTCGTCAATCATCTTGTCAAAGGTGTCAAGAAGGGCTTGATCCATATCTGGTGTAGACACAAGAATCTTACCATCAACCATACCAAGGATGTCATTTTCATGAATCTCAAGGCCATCAATAGTTGTGTCACGTACCGCTAAGGTCACGCTACCACTTGTGACGTCTGAAAGACTAGCTGTCATCGCTTCAACGTTAGCTTCGATACTTTGGCTAGGGTCGAAAGCAAGCAAGCTTGTAAAGCCTTGCGGAACTGTACGTGTTTCAACAACTGCCGCATTGACATCTACTACTTCAGCAGCTGATTGTGCCGCCATAAAGATGTTTTTATTATTTGGCAAGATGATAACATTCTTAGCATTAACCTGCTCAATAGCCTTAACGATATCCTCTGTTGATGGATTCATTGTTTGACCACCTGAAATCACATAGTCAACACCTTGAGATTTGAAAATATCTGCAAGTCCATCACCAGCAACAACCGTGATAAGGGCAAAATCTTTAGGAGCTGACTGCTCTGTTTGCACAGCTTCTTCTTTTTGAACTTGTGCATCGTGTTGGTTACGCATGTTGTCAACCTTAACTTTGACAAGGGCACCATACTTAAGACCTTCTTGCATGACAAGACCCGGATCTTCCGTATGAACATGGACCTTAACAATCTCATCATCGTTAACGACAAGGAGAGAGTCGCCAAGATTACTCAAGTAATTACGGAATTCTTCATAATCAAAATCTTTGACATATGTAGGTCCTTGTTTAAGAGCAACCATAATTTCAGTACAGTAACCAAATTTGATATCTTCGGTCGCTACATGACCTGCAACAGATTTATGGTGCTCAGCATTAATCATTTCAGTCATGGTAGCAGGCGTTGCTTGGAAATCCTCTGAAGCAATATACTCACCAGTAAGTGCTGACAAGAACCCTTCATAGATAAAGACCAATCCTTGACCACCTGAATCGACAACACCGACCTCTTTTAAAACTGGTAGCATTTCTGGAGTCTTAGCCAAGGCTGCCTTAGCTCCTTCAAGAGCTGCACGCATAACCTCAACAGCATCATCCGTAGATTCTGCTTTTTTAATAGCTGCTGTGGCTGCACCACGAGAAACAGTCAAGATGGTCCCTTCAACAGGCTTCATAACAGCTTTATAGGCAACTTCAACACCTGATTGGAAAGCGCTGGCTAAATCCTTACCATCAAGTTCGATTTTGCCTTTGATACTTTGTCCAAAGCCACGGAACAATTGAGAAGTGATGACCCCTGAATTCCCACGAGCACCCATCAAAAGTCCCTTAGACAAGATTTGTCCAACTTCACCAACTGTTGATGCCGTCTGATCAGAGACAGCCTTAGCTCCGTTATCCATGGTCATACCCATATTAGTTCCTGTATCTCCATCAGGAACTGGGAAGACATTAAGCGAGTTCACATATTCTGCCTGCTTACCAAGACGAGTCGCCGCAGCCTCTACCATTTCTTGAAGCAAGCTTGTTGTAATTTTAGACACTAGTTTTCTCCTACGACTTTGATGCTTTGAACGTAAACATTAACAGTTTCAGCCTTGATACCCAATTGATTCTCAAGATTGAATTTTACACGTTCTTGAATATTTTTAGAAACCTCACTGATCTTGACACCGTAACTCATGACAGTGTATACATCCACAGTGATACCTGCATCAGTAGATTTCACGACAACTCCTTTTGCGTAGTTTTCCTTTCCAAGAAGTGCTTGAAAATTATCTCGGATAGCACTCTTACTTGCCATACCGACAACGCCAAAAATTTCTGTTGCTGAACCGCCAACTACTGTTGCAATGACATCATCTGACAATTCGATTTGACCATCTTTTGTATTGATTTTTACAGTCATAATTACTACCTCAAAAAGTTTTTATCAGCTTATTTTACCATATTCAAGCCCACTTGTAAAAAATAAGAAGGAGATACCCCCTGTATAGAGCATCTCCTCATCAATTTATCATTAAAACTGTCTCTTTATGAGATAACGACGGTACATCACATAAAGGAACACAGCCCGCCATACATTATCAACAACTGTTGCAATCCAGACACCTGCAAGACCCATTCCCAGACTCACTCCAAGGAAGTATCCTGAGAAAATTCGGATGACCCACATCCCAATAGTCGTTGCATAAAAAGGCATCTTAGCCTTACCCAGACCTTGCCAAACTGCTGTGTAGACTAAAGTTCCCGAAGTCACAGGATTCCCCAGAAAAGAATAAAGAATAACTACCTGACTAGCCACAATAGCTGCTTTATTATCTGTGAAAAGGCCTGACAAACCATGACCAAAACCTAAAATAATTCCCGATACCAGAACCATGAGGACAGTCGAAATCCAGTAAGATTCTCGAATAATACGCTTCATCTGCGCCTTATCCCCACGACCCAAACTATTGGCAACTAGAATTACCGTCGCTGTCGCTACTCCCATACCAGGCATGTAGTTAAACTGGGTAAGATTTTCACCAATGGCATTACCACCGACAACAGCTGTACCAAAGGTCACAATAATAGCCACGATTACCACATCACCAGCACGCATCATCAGTCGTTCACCTGCAGCTGGCAAGGCAATCCCCAACAACTCCTTGTTCAACGGTTTAGTGACCTCGAACTGCTTCACATCCAATTTCATGGCTGTCCATAGAATCACTGTCCCAACCAGACGAGAAAAAACCGTTGCTGTCGCAACCCCAATAATCCCCCAATGGCCAACAAATATGGCTAAAGAGGATAAAATAGCATTAAGCACATTGGTCAAAAGACTGACAACCATGGAAATACGAGGACTTCCCTTGGCTCGTAGAATATTCCCAAAAGTGGTCATCAATCCTAGAAAGACGACTCCCCCACCGACAAGTGCAAGGTAGAGACTACCAGCCTGAGTCACCGATTTCTCAGTACCTAGAAGATCCAAAATGGTCCTGCCACCAAAAATCGAAAGAAGACCAAGAACCAAACTAAGGGCAAGAGTAATAATGATAGCATCCCAGGTATCTCGGTTGGTCGCTTTGACATCACCTTTTCCTAGACTTCTAGCAATGACACTAGCACTTGAGGCCCCCAAGGCAATAAAGATAGCCTGATAAATGGTAATGATATTATTAGCCACGGAAACCCCTGATATGGCGACAATTCCAACCTGAGCTACCAAGTAAGAATCGACAACCCCCATCAACATTTGTAAGAGGTTCTCAGCCATAGCCGGCAAGGCTATATTTAGAATTTTCTTTGTTTCTGTCATAATATTCTCTTTTACATTGATAAAAATAGGGCTGATTTCTCAGCTCCTATTTTTTTATTCTTATAAGCCAAGATAGCTTTCAACTGCTTTTTGCATATCAGCTGCCGCAACAACTGTTTTATGGCGAACTTCTGCACGTTCAAGTCCATCTACAGCAGCTGGGATAGCTACACCTGAAAGTTGGTGCAAATCTGCTACCGCTTTGAAGTCATCTCCACTGTCTTTACCAGTGACAGCTGAGACAGCTACACGTGGGAACTTGTAAGGGCTAGCTGTTGAGGCGATGACTGTTGGTGTGTGATCATCTGTCTTTTGAACATAGGCTTCGTAAACCGCTGAGGCAACTGCTGTATGAGGATCTTCAATATATTTGTCTTCCTCGTAAACACGTTTGATTTCAGCAGCTGTTTCATCCTCGGTCGCAAAACCAGCTGCAAAAAAGTCTAAAATATCTTGATTTGCATCAGCCAAAGTATACTCACCCTTAGTCACAAGCGCATCCATAAGTTCTTTAGTCTTAGTTGCATCATTGCCAAGAAGGTGGAAAATCAAGCGTTCCAAGTTAGAAGATACCAAGATATCCATTGAAGGACTTGTTGTCACCTTGAAGTCACGTTTCTTGTCGTAAGTACCTGTTGCAAAGAAGTCTGTAAGAACATTATTTTCGTTAGAGGCGCAGATTAACTTGCCAACTGGGACACCAATTTGACGTGCATAATAGGCTGCCAAGATGTTACCAAAGTTACCTGTTGGTACTGTAACGTTAATCTTATCACCGTTTTGAATATGACCCGCCTTAACCAATTGTGCATAGGCATAAACATAGTAAACCACTTGTGGTACCAAACGGCCAACATTCATTGAGTTAGCTGATGAAAATTGCGTTTGATGAGCCAACAACTTCTCACGTAAATCAACATCGTTAAACATGCGTTTGACATCTGTTTGGGCATCATCAAAGTTACCATCAATAGCAATAACATGAGTGTTCGCACCTGTTTGAGTAGTCATTTGTAGTTCTTGGATTTTTGAAACACCATCTTTTGGATAGAAAACAATGATTTCAGTTCCAGGAACATCCGCAAAACCAGCCATGGCTGCCTTACCAGTGTCCCCTGATGTCGCTGTCAAGATAACAATCTTATTATCAACACCTTGTTTTTTAGCTGATGTTGTTAGTAAGTATGGCAAAATTGACAGTGCCATATCTTTGAAGGCGATAGTAGAACCATGGAAAAGTTCAAGATTATAATGATCCTTAAGTTTCACAACAGGAGCAATAGTAGCCGTGTCAAACTTGTCATCATAAGCATTTGTGATACAGTAATCCAATTCTTCTTCAGTGAAATCATCCAAGAAAGCTGACAAAACCAATTTAGCAACTTCTTGATAAGAAGCGTCTTTCAATTGGTCAAAGTCCAAAGCAACCTCAGGGATTGACAATGGTGTAAACAAACCACCATCTGTTGCCAAACCTTGAAGAATAGCCTGGCTAGCTGTCACTTTATTATTTTCATCACGTGTTGATTGGTATACAAGTGTCATGGTAAATCCTCTTTTTTAGATAGTCTTTGGCTCTATTGTATCATAATTGTCAGAATATTTCTACACATATTGTGACTTGTGCAAAAAACATTCGGCTTTCACTTGATGTACAGGATTCAAAGACAAGGAAAAATCCGGAATTTTTCTATTCCGGATTTTGGTTTAAAATTTATCTTTAGTGTCATTCTCAGTTGAGAAGGTCATATCTTTTGACTTACCATCACCACTAAGGATGACTTTTTTATCCTTCTTGGTAACTTTTAGCTCTTGGCCTTTTTTCACATTTAGACCATCGATATCAACATCTTTGTTGACAGAAGTAATAGTCATCTTATGCCCTAAACGACTAACCTTCCCTTTAAAGAGAGTCGTTGTAGTTTCACCTGTCTTAGAATCATACTTTTGACCACTATCTTTAGCAGCCTTTTCAAGAGCTTCATCAAGTTCTTTCTCTATGGTTTCCTCACTGTAATAATTTTCGAAGGATTCTCCATAAAGGTCTTTAAATAAATCGCCAAAGGTTGAAAAGGTCTTTTGAACTCTCTCACGGTAGTCTTTGATATAGGTTCCCTTGTCAAACGTAAAGCTTGCAGTCACCTTCGCATTGCTACCCTTTGCCTTCATGGTTACAGCAGTTTTTGTAATATATTTTTCAAGTTCTTTACTATCCACATCGGTCAAACCTTCGGTCATACTTGAACTATATTCTCTACCTAGAGAACTGCTGTACCACTTACCGTCAATATTGCCTGTCACATAACGGTAGCCTGTAAAGCCACCAACACTTAATAGGATAAGAGCTACGGCTGAAAGAACAGAAATTATGATAAATTTTTTCTTTTTAGCATCTAAGCCTTTTTTAGGAGCCATATTGGTCACAGCTGCTTGCCCTTCTGGAAAAGCAACTGTCGCTGGTGTAGCTGTTACTGGTGTTCCTTCAATTGATGCAGGATTAGCATTTGTCTCAACGATTTCTGCCTCAACCTTAATGGGTTCAGCCGTAGCTGTTTCTTCTGCTTTAACTGGCTCCTCGTTAACAAACTCTCCAGCCTTCAAAGCATCCGCCATCTCCTGCACACTCGGCTTACGTCCATTCACCGTTTCAAAATAGTCCAACCATTCCGCTCTTGTCATCTATATTCCCCTTTAATTACATTTTTAATTTATTTTCTGGTAAAGTTAATGTCACCAAATTCACTGTGTGCTTTGATGACAAAGCCACCATTGTTAGGTGTATAGTCTAATACGTCACCTTTTTTAAAGACATCTGAATCTCCAGCACTAGCTATTGTGATTGTTTGATCCCAACGGTTTATGTCACCCATGAAAGCAGTTGTTGTTACTCGACCTGTTTTAGAATCGTAAATATAACTCTTGGGAAGTTCTTTTTTTATCGTCGAATCAAACTGTTTGTAGTAATCTTTTTCTGACAATGAATAACTATCAAACACCTCTGAGAATTCCTCCCCGTACTGACCTTTCAGTTCATTGACCCTACTCTTGTAAGCCTCATAAAGACCTTTTCGATTATAGATAAAACTCACCTCTAATCGGGCTTTATTATCAGTAATGCTCATCGCTGTATTGATATCAGTGATAAGGTTTTGCCCCTGTGGTAAGGCATTACTGATCTTTTGCTTAGCATTGGCAGTATCTTTTAGAGTAGCCAACATTTTCTCGCTAAAAGTCGGGCTTATCCAATCACCCTCAATACTAGCTGCTTGATATCGGTAGCCCATTACCGCAAAAACAATCAAAAGTATGGTGAGTATTGCTGCAATTACACCTGATACCATTCCCAAAATGTTCTTTGAAGTTACTGGCGCTTTTGATTCGTTCATCTTTTGACTGGGATTGAATTGAACACTCACTACCCTATCAGCATCAAACTCTCTAAACTTATTAGTCGCTCTATTCCCTTCTATGGAGGCCCTTGGAGGCCTCGTTTCACGAGGCGCTGTATCACCCAAACTAAGCCCTTCTTCTTTTGTCATAGGAATCTCCTTATTTTGCTGTAAGGCTATTATAACAATTCTTAAAGCGATTTGCTATCTTATTCAGGGAAGTTCTTAATTTTTAATTTAGGTAAACACTCTAATCTAATAGCTTTTTAGCCAAAAAACATACTAAGATTAGTAGTGAAGAAATCTCCGACGGGAGAGAGTACTCACTACTTTTTCTTTGTGTTAAAGTAGAGGTGTCTTGTTAAGTCGTGGCTTCTTTTGGCGCTAGACGTCGTACAAAAAACTGGCAAGACACCTGTTTTAGATGGAATTTTATCAAAGTATGTTGGACGCTAGACGTCGAGTATTGAAAATGAAATCACTAAAATAAGGAATCATTCAAGACAAAGAGGTAAACATAATGCGGACAGTTTTTGGAATTGATGTGAGTAAAGCAAGCTCAGAAGTCGCTATTCTTGTGAATGGTGAAAGGGTTCATGGATATACTATGCCTAATGACATTATCGGATTTTCTCATCTACTGAAGGATCTAAAGACCGTGAGCAACCCTGAAATTATTTTCGAAGCTACTGGTGTCTACTCTCGCCGACTCCAAGCTTTTCTAGAAGAAAACAGCTATGACTATACACGTCTTAATCCTTTGGAAGCTAAGAAACAACTTGATGGATTACGAGTTCGGAAAACCGATAAGATTGATGCAGAGAAATTAGCTTCGTCACAATTCGTTTTAAACCGTATGCCAACTTATGTTCAAGAAAAAGTCTATCAAAACTTGCATGATCTTAGCCGATTCTACCAAAATCTGACAGAGGATATCGTAAGGACGAAGAATAGGCTGCACAAAGTTCTTCAAGTCGCCTTCCCAGAAATCGAAAATCTACTATCTACTCCTACAGGTGAGCAATATTGGAATCTTGTTTCTATCTTCCCAACCAATCATTGGGTGCTAGAATTATCGGAAGTTGAGTTGAAAGAGACTATTCGCCAGTCAACCTCTAAACGTATTTCAGAGAACAGAGTAGGTAACTTAGCTGAGAAGTTAGTTGGACTGGCAAAGCAATCTTATTCTGCCATTTCAAAAACCTCTCCTATGATAGAAGAGGTTAAGTATAATGCACAGGAACTTATAAGGTTGACAAACCGTCGGGAACAAGTTTTAGAACAGTTGATAGAGTTAGCTAAACCTCTACCTGAATATGAGATTCTTCTCTCTATTCCTGGTATCGCAGAAACAACGGCTACAAGCATTATTGGCGAATTAGGAGACATTCATCGTTTTAAGTCTGCTAATCAAATCAACGCTTTTATCGGTATTGATCTCAAACACTATGAATCAGGAGATTTCCTAGGTCAAGAGCATATCACTAAGCGTGGAAATCCTTATGCAAGAAAAATACTGTACAAATGTATTCACAATATCGCTTCAGCTAGCCATACCAATCCTTGCCATATCGCAGATTTCTATGAGAAACGAAAAAGACAATCGCAGATAACTTCAACTAAACCACATACGATCGCCTCTATTCATCGTCTCATTAGGACAATGTATTATCTTATAATGCATAATAAACTTTACGACTATACTTTAGCCCAAAGTCATTAAAGTCGTCTATGCCCTGTAATTCTAACACCTTATTTCAAAAAATGCCAGATAAGGTGTCGTTTTTATATGCTCAAATGTCAGAAAAAATGGCTTGAACTATTTCTCATAAATTCCTTTTATACTCTATCAGAAATAATGTTGAGTCAGAAACCGTATTATACTTGACAAATGGTAGAAAAAGTAGCCCTTATAGAGCTACTTTAGTTCATCGTCTACCCTTTATAATCAAAAGCAGTTTCGATAATTTCTTTCAATTCTGAAATAAGTGGTTCTTTTGGATTAGCTGTTGTACATTGGTCTTCATAAGCATGTTCAGCCAAAGTATAAGCAGTGTCCTGAAGAAGTTTCTTAGTGACGCCTTGTCCTTTCCAGTTCATGTCAATTCCAACAGCAAGTCCTAATTCATAGACTTTTTTAGCCAATACTTCAACCAACTCAGCATCTGATTGTTTGTCAGTTCCCCATCCCATGTAACGAGCAATATCTGCGTAATCCTTGTCTGCACGGAAGTAATCATATTTAGGGAACATCGCATGTTTTTGAGGATCACGTCCATTGTAGCGGATAACGTGTGGCAAGAGGATAGCATTCGTACGTCCGTGTGGAATATTGTACATTGGACCAACCTTATGCGCTAATGAGTGACTAATACCAAGGAAGGCATTTGCAAAAGCCATACCTGCAATGGTTGATGCATTATGCATCTTTTCACGTGATTCTTCATCAGCAAAACGATAAGAATGTTCTAGATTTTCAAAGACGAGTTTGATAGCTTGAAGAGACAATCCACGTGTATAATCACTTGCCATTACTGACACATAAGATTCAATAGCGTGAGTCAAAACGTCCATACCTGTATCAGCAGTAACGCTAGCAGGCACACTCATAACCAAGGCTGGGTCAACAATGGCAATGTCTGGAGTCAAAGCATAGTCAGCCAATGGATACTTGATATGTGTTTCACTGTCAGTGATAACTGCAAATGATGTTACTTCTGAACCTGTTCCTGAAGTAGTTGGAATACAAATAAATGTTGTTTTTTCTGCATAAGGAATCTTGTAGGTACGTTTACGGATATCCAAGAATTTTTGCTTAGCTCCAAAGAAGCTTACATCTGGGTGTTCGAAGAACATCCACATTGCCTTAGCGGCATCCATTGCAGAACCACCACCAAGGGCGATGATAACATCTGGTTGGAAGTCTACAAAGCGTTCCAAACCTTTATAAACTGTATTTGTAGATGGGTTTGGTTCAACATCTGAGAAGACTTCAATCAATGGGTCATTGTGGTTAAGTTCCAATTGTCGTTTAACCAAATTTGCATAACCAAACTGAACCATACCTGGGTCGCAGACCAACATAACACGTTCAGCCTTGATGTGACGCAAATAAGTTATTGAGTCTTTTTCAAAGAAAATTTTTGGTGGGACACGAAACCACTGCATGTTATTGCGGCGCTTTGACAGTGTTTTAATATTAAGAAGGTCAAATGAGCTAACATTATGAGAAATTGAGTTGTGACCGTGTGAACCACATCCAAGAGTCAATGATGGAATCATATTGTTGTAGATATTACCGATACCACCTTCAGATGATGGGCTATTTACCAATACACGGCAGGCTTTCATGCGAATACCAAATTGGAGTTGAAGGTCTTCATTTTCAGTATGGATAACAGCTGTATGTCCGAGACCACCTAAGTTAAGCATTCCTTCTGCTTTGGCAAATCCATCTTCAACACCATCAGATTTGATAAGAGCGAGTACTGGAGACAATTTTTCCAAGGCAAGTGGGTGTTCCATAGTTGCATCTGGAATTTCTGCCAAAAGCATTTTTGTACCTGCAGGAACTTTGATACCAGCTTTTTCTGCAATTTCAACAGCTGAGTGACCAACAATCGCTCCGTTTACAGCTGTACGTGCTTCGTTAAGAACGGCTTTTTCCAATTTAGCAATATCAGCTTTTTTAGAGATAATCACACATTGATGGGCTTCAAATTCAGCCTTAACTTCATCATAAACAGCAGCATCAACGATTGCTCCTTGTTCAGAGGCACAAATCATACCATTATCAAACGTTTTTGAAACAATGATATCATTAACAGCACGTTTAATTTTAGCATCAGCTGCAATGTAGGCAGGAACGTTACCAGCACCTACACCAAGGGCAGGTTTACCAGTTGAATACGCAGCCTTAACCATACCAGGTCCACCAGTCGCAAGAACGGTAGCAATCTTTGGATGGTTCATCAAAAGACCAGTTGCTTCAATAGATGGCTCTTCAATCCACTGGATACAGTTCTTAGGTGCACCTGCTTCAATCGCTGCATCACGAACGATACGAGCAGCTTCTGCAGATGATTTTTGAGCTGAAGGGTGGAAGGCAAAGACGATAGAATTACGTGTTTTCAATGCAATCAAGGCTTTGAAAATCGTTGTTGAAGTTGGGTTAGTTGTTGGTGTAACCCCACAGATAACCCCAACAGGCTCAGCGATAGAAACCAAACCTTGTTCTTTATCTTCAGCAATAACGCCTACAGTTTTATCATATTTAATACTATTCCAAATGTATTCAGAAGCATACATGTTCTTGATGGCTTTATCTTCATAGATACCACGTCCTGTTTCATCAACAGCCAATTTTGCCAAGTACATGTGTTTATCTAGGGCAGCAATCGCAGCATGGTGAACGATATGGTCCACTTGCTCCTGCGTAAAGTTAGCCATAGCATCAAGGGCTTCAACCCCCTTTGTTGCTAATTCATCAATTACTGTTTGAACATCTTTAGTTTGTTTAGTCATATGAAACTCCTTTGAATACTTGTTAAAAACTTCACAAGCTTTAACACAAGTCTATTATAGCGTTTTCTACACATTATGTAAACCCTTACATTGATAAAAATAAAGAAATCCGTCCATTTTTGGACAGATTTCATCACTTTTTACCAAATAATCACACGTTCTTCTGGGGCACGCCACATGCCGTCGCCCTCTTTGACGTCAAATTCCTTGTGAAATTCGTCGAAGTTGCTCACGATAACATTGGTACGCCATTTAGCAGGAGCGTGGACATCCACGCTGGCCAGCATTTGCATGTATTCTTCACGCGCCTTCATACGCCAAATCGTCGCAAAGTTAACAAAGAATTCACGAACTGAAAAATCCTTATCTCGTTTAGCTGCTTCTAAGGCACAGGCTACACCACCGAGGTCAGCCACATTCTCAGAAACAGTCAGTTTGCCGTTGACCTTGGCACCATAAGAGTCCAAGCCCTCAAACTGATCCACAATCTTGTCAGTACGTTCCTTAAAGGCTGCATAGTCTTCTTCAGTCCACCAATTCTTAAGACTACCATTCTCATCAAAGGAAGCACCGTTTGTATCAAAGGCATGGGAAATCTCATGAGCAATGACAGCACCAATACCACCGTAGTTGGCTGATGACGATTGGTGAAGGTCATAGAAAGGTGCTTGAAGGATAGCTGCTGGGAAAACAATTTGGTTCTGCTGTGGGTCATAGTAAGCATTAACCATGTGGGCAGGCATATGCCACTCACTGCGATCAACAGGTTTATTCCACTTGCTCCAACTATGTGCAATTGAAATTTCGACTAACTTCTGTGCATTCTCAACAAGTGACAAGTTCTCATCAATAATCTTCTTATCATATGTCTCAGGTAGTTTTTCTGGATAACCAATGTGAGGCGTAATAACATTAAGTTTCGTAATAGCCTTTTCACGTGTTTCTGGTGCCAACCAATCCGCTTTTTGAAGGCGTGATTTATAAACATCAATCATAGTTGCCACTTTGGCTTCAACGTCTGCCTTAGCTTCTGGAGAGAATTTTTCACCAGCATACCAAAGTCCTAAAGCCTGATTGTAAGGGCCTTGTGCCAAATAGTAGGCTGCTTTTTTCTTTTCCATGGCTTGTGGTGTTCCTGAAAGCGCACGACCATATTTTCCAGCCAAGATACGAAGCTCGTCTGTCAAATAGGCATTCCAAGATGTAGCAGCATCGATAAGTAAGTCCGCCTTAAGCAACTCCCAATTTGCTTCTGAGTAATATTCCTCTGCAAATTCTGTCCAGAAGCGTTCTTCAGGAACGATAACTTTATCAGGAACTTGGCCCAAGATTTCTGTGAAGATGTTATCAAGTGGGAGTTCCGGTGCTAGCTTGGTAAAGTCTTCCCAATCATATGGGTGGTAGAGTTCTACATACTCAGAAGATTCTTCACTCGAAAGGACATACTTGGCCAACTTAGCATCAAGGGCGATAACCTTGTCCAAGGTATCTTTGATTTCTTCAACTGTAAAGCCATATTTCTTAAGGAGTTCTTCTTGAGTCTCACGCCAGATTCCCAAAAGCTCCTTGCCCTTTTCATTATCCTCAGTGTAATAGGTTGTATCAGGCAAAATAATACGTGGTGCTTCAGCCCAGAGGACATTTAATTGAGCATTCATAAAGTCTGGAGATACACCGAATGGGAACGCATTAGGCTTACCAGACATCTCATAGTCAGCAATTTTCGAAGCAAATTCTGAAAATGACGAGAGTTGCTTGTATTCTTCAATCAAAGGTTTAACAGGCTCGATACCAACTGTCTCACGTTTGTCAAAGTCCGCAGCCATACGGTGAAACTTAATGAAGTTTTGTAGAATAGCATTGTCAGGAACATTCTCTCCCGCCAACCACTGATCCGTTGTTTCAAGCATGAGGTCTTCTATTTCATCTGCTAAATCTGAGAAACCACCTGTACGAGGCTTATCATCGGGAATCACTGCTGTCTTTTCCCACTCACCATTAATCGCATGGTAAAAATCATCTTGTAAGCGTGTCATTACACTTCCTCCATCAACATTAAAAGTGTTTTCATTATAACAAAATTCCCCAGCAAAAGCATTTGCCGAGGAAAAATTGGCTTATTTAACTAGGATTGCCAAGGTTTGATATGGTTTAAGAACTACCTTTTCAGCAAGCTCTGCATCGTCATAGTTTGACAAGAGCACGCGCCCTGACTGATATTCTGCTGGAGTCGCCACTTCAGCTTCACTTCCATAGAAATGATTGAGTACCAAGAGTTTTTGACCGTCTAAGTGGCGTTCAAAGGCGTAGACCTGCTTGCTATCTTCAAATGCTGGCTGATAGCTTCCTTCTGAAATGATAGACATTTCTTTACGCAAGCGAATCAATTCTTTATAGAAATTAAAGATTGGTCCGTTTTGAATCTCCTTTTCTTTTTTGACAATATCTGATTGACTTGATAAACCAATTGTAAACGATTGCAAATTTGTCTGCAAGTGTTCCGGGATTTTTTACCCATATTTTTTAAAAAAAACAATAGTTGTATGCTTTTTTGCCAACAAATAAGGAGAGCAATGAAAAAACACCAGGTTATTTATAAAGATTTAGAAAAAGCTATTCATAGCAAAGAATATCAAGTTGGAGACTTTCTACCCACCGAGCAAGAATTAGTAGAAACTTTCCAAGTTAGTCGAGACACCATACGAAAGGCATTGGCCTTACTCGTTGAAGAGGGTCTGGTTAAAAAGATTCATGGATCAGGCTCTCAAGTTATTAGTCAAGAACAAGTGAACTTCCCTGTATCTTACTTAACCAGTTACCAAGAGCTCATAGAACAACAAGGCATTAAATCACAAACCAACGTTATCTCTCTAGATAAAATCATCGTTGACACCAATCTCTCAGAAAAAACTGGATTTTCAAAAAGCCAACAGGTTTGGCGTCTTATTCGTCAAAGAGTAGTTGATGGTTGTGCCTCTGTCGTTGATATTGATTACCTAGATGCGAGACTTATGCCTCAACTCAACCGCAGCATCGCTGAGAACTCCATCTATGATTATCTTGAGAATCAGCTCCACCTTAGCATTTCTCATGCCTTTAAAGAAATCACCATTGATAACATTACCGAGCAAGACAAAATCCTCATCGATATCGGCAAAGATCATCACGTCGTCTGCATACGCTCAAAAGTTTATCTGGATAATGGAAATCAGTTTCAGTTCACTGAAAGCCGACACAAACTTGAAAAGTTCAAATTTGTCGATTATGCCAAGCGGCATCACTGAAGATATAGAACCAACCAACATAAAAAGTATCGGACACATAAGCATCCGATACTTTTTAGTTTTTACGAATAGGATCTGATAAATACTCAGCACGAGCACCACCAATCAACTTAGGACGACTCGCTAAGGCAGTCACATGAGCACCACCTAATTCTGAAGTAATAGGGCGAAGAGGAACTTGAACTCTCTTCACATGCATACCAATAGATGTATCCCCAATATCAATACCAGCCTGAGCCACTATCTCTTCCACCTCAACAGGATCCTTCATGTAATCAAAAGCAGCCAACTGACCACTTCCACCGGCATGCAAAGTTGGAAGCACATTGACAATTTCCAAATCTTTAGCTAAAGCAAGTTCACGCTCAACGACCAAAGCACGATTCAAATGTTCACAACCTTGCACAGCCAAGTAAATCCCTTTCGGTTCCAAAACCTCAAGAATAGTCTTCACAATTCGTTGACCAATTTCACGGCTAGAGGCTTTGCCGATAGTTCCACCAGCAACCTCACTGGACGATAAACCCAAAACAAAGATAGCTCCCCGCTTAATTGCAGAGCGTTCAACAATATCTTCCACTAATACCCGTGTCTTCTCTTCTAAATCTAACAACATCACAAGCCTCCTTTAAACAACGGCCGTATTTAGGATTCGCACAATAAGATAATATAGAATCACAAAAAAGATAAGGAAAAATGCCCCTAACAGTAGCAACTGCATCCGACGTTTCCTACTTAAGTCCCAAGAAAAACCAAATCCCGTCAAAAAAGGACCAAAACTATAGCTAAGCATAAACCATAGGTCTACACGCGCCATATGCCAAAAAGATGAAATAAAGGCCACCAAACCTATTAAGGATAAAATCCAAGAATAGTCCCAACGATCTGATTTAGCAAAAGCCAGACCAATTAAGAAACAACCCAAGGCAGGCATAATAATAAATGATAGGGTCATAAAATAAAACATGCCATTATTATAGCATGTTTTAAAGATTCATGTTAGTGGCGGTTAATAACACCATAAGCAATTGTGAACGCAATAGCAGCAATTCCCACAACGATTGCCATGATACTCCAAAAAATGGTCATAGCACGACGTCCCTTGCGATTGTTGAAAGGAAGGCCCCAACCAATCATGATAACGCCTAGTAAACCGAGCCATACTTTATAAGTGACAACAATAGCCCCATCAAAGTAAGCAAAAGCAACCAAGCCTAAACCTAACAAGGAAATCAAATAAGACCACTTCCCCTTCAAAAATGAAGGCAAGGCCCAACCAAATAACAATAAACCAAGTAGAGCAAGAGCTCCACCACCAAAAAATACAGGTACAATATAATTATCAAACATATTCATATTATAGCATATCTTAAAAAGTTAGGAAATAGAATCTATCAACCAAAGCCATATCCGCTCTTAAAAATTTGTTTGCTCTCAATCACAGATCGATTCGCAGTAGCCAACTATTTGTTCCCGTACAAAAAAACAAGATCCGGAAAGGACCTTGTTCTTTTGTCAATTAAGCTTTGTTTGCTGAACATAGTTGATTTATTCGCCATACTTCCCATTACATCGTAAAACGCTACATTTAAGATTTCAAACAACTACATTAATAGGAAGAGAACTTCATTATTCCTCTTAATTCTATAAAAAGTGTGGCTAATTTGAGGCAAAATATTAAATTGAATTTGCCACAAATCGTAAAACCTGGTTTGGAAAGTATGAGTTTCAATTGGATTAAAAACAGCCTAATATTAAGACTTTTCAGAACGATATTTACTGATTGATTTCATAAAATTTGAATCAATATTTTTAAAATAGGGGAATAGATTAGTTCATTAAATATTAAACAATAAGCAATTTGTAAAATTATGCTAGACAATAAAGCGTCCCATATTTTGGATATGAAATGCTTTAAATAAACCTCATTTGTCAACTTAAGCTAGAGAATTTCACCAGACTCAGAAAAAACTTGATACTGAGTTTTGTAGTTAATTCCGTAATTTCCCCTAAAATTCAATATATATCTTATTGGATAATGAATAGTTTTGCTTCACATTTCTATTTAATGGGTGTATTGGCTGTCCCCACTTTGTTAATGGTGCAAAAGAATATACTCGAATATCATTTTGCTTAAAAGCTGACAGAAGTAACTTTTTACCTCGTTGTAGTGATGGATACCCCAGATTCCCCCAAGCGCCCCAAACCTCATTAATACCATGTTCAAGCAAAAAATTAATTATCACCCTAACATTTTCTGTTGCGAGTTCCAAATTAAACTCATCTAACTCAGAGGCGTACGTTGCTCTTTCTGGATAGACGTTTGACACAATCCAACCATCATATCCTAACTTCTGGCTAGCTCCAATAATTCGGTTAATTGTCCTATCGCTGTACTCTTCATTAGCAGCCGAAGGATTCATACAAATGGCAACCAGAGGTCTCTTTCCTAATCTACCTAACAAGAATCTGTGATACTTATTATAATGCTGTGGAATACATAAATTAGGTGTCTCTCCAACAGGATAGCTTGGTCTGACTTTTGTAACTTTTTGATTCATAAATATTACCTCAAAGATATTATGCCACGAATACGCTTATATAAAATACCAAAAAAGTAAAACCACAATAATCGTAATCTTTCTTAAGGAGATTATGCAAAAGCAAAAATTATTTAGGTGTGACGATAGTATATATACTTAAAATAGAGATACACCATTTTAGTGAATCTTAGATATTTCTCGAGTAAATATCTTTGCAAGGGTATCAGCATAAAGTTCAGGCGTTAAGTCTTGCTTTTGAACTTTCTCCAGTAATTGTGAAAAATATTCCTTCTCAGTACCCTTTGTATGAGAAATAAAAACTAACAAAATTCTATTTAATTCACCAGCTGCTTTTTCTGAGCTGTAGGATTCATAGTATTGTTGATAAAATTCATCGTATTTCTCGTTTATTTTGAGTAAGTTCACTTCCTCTTGTTTATCTAAAAGTTGTTGATAAGAGACATTAAGATCAAGCCAATCTTTTTCAAACTGTTCGAGTAATTTGTCTGTAACTTTTTTCCTATTATAATACAGCTTTATCAAAGGGATAATATCTATCCATACCTGATCAATAAAAACTTTAACAATCTTATCTTTAAAGATAAGTAAAGGCTCATCATCACGTGTATGCACACGATATCCATCTGTCCGTAATTCATTTATCAGGTCCTCAATATGAGTTTCTGATGTATTGAATATATATTGTTTCAACCATTGTGGCATATTAGGGTCTTTAATATGCCAAGACGCGCTCAAATATTTACCATCCATTCTTCTGGTTTCACCTTTTTCTAGACGACCTGGTACTCGTGTACTAGAAATGGTATATTTTTCAATGATATCTCCCTTTTGATAATATTCATTATAAAAACGTTCGTATTTGGTTGGTTTATAACTTTTTGTCCTATAAATTAATTCCATTACTATTCCTTTATTTTTCATCATTTGTCAAAATAAGCTAGAAATTTTACCTGGCTCAGATAAACTTGATACAGAGTTTTGTAGTTCAAGGATTTCCTTGAGATTCGATTTCTCTTATCAGCTAGAGCTAATAAGAATATTTGGGAAAGTCCACTGAAATCCATCCTCCTTGGAGTTCCATGGTGTCTCAATAAACCGTTAGAATGTTCATGACCCTGGGACCTCCAAAGAATCCAATGTCAGTATATCATAAATAACAACATTTTGAGTTTCCGAAAAACAACTATTTGCCCTGTTGTAAAATGAAGTGCAACAAAAAAGACATCCAAGAGAAAATTCTTGAATGTCTGTAAATGTTGATATAACGTATCGTTTAACGTTTAGAGAATTGTGATGCTTTACGAGCTTTCTTAAGACCTGGTTTGACACGGTTGAATTTCAAGTAATTTTAGATTAGCTTGATTTCAATCTTTAGCAAACTCGAACTGGATTTTGATTTCAAAAAAAATGAAGAAGTTTGATTGAATGAGGGAGATTCTTAGACTATCATAGCACCACAAAAAGTTACTAATACGATCTTTAATAATAGTATATAATAGAAGAAAATGGAGGTCAACTATGCTAAAAAATGCGATTTTATCTGCAGATAGAAAATACCGTTACATACTTTCCCGTACTTGGGATGAGACAAAACCCACTGTATTGTTTATTGGTTTGAACCCATCTACGGCTGACGAAGAAATAGATGATCCTACAATTCGTAAGTGTATCAATTACGCTAAAAGTTGGGGCTATGGAAAAATCCTAATGGCCAATCTTTTTGCTTTCAGAAGTACTGATCCAAACAACCTTAAACATGAACTGGATCCAGTTGGCTCAGAAAATAATACTTATATCCTAAAGTCTGCATCTAAAGCAGATTTAGTTATTGCATGCTGGGGAAATCCAGGAAGGCTTTTTAATCGTGATAAAGAAGTTATCTCATTGATACCTAACTTACATTGCTTAAAGAGGAATAAAAATGGAACCCCTCATCACCCACTATATCTATCCAAAGATATCAAACCGTCCTCCTACAAAGGATAGATTATAAACTTTCCGAAAAAATAGTAGTTTTTCGGAAACTTATTGTCTCACGAAAACCACTAGCTGTGCTAGTGGTTCCGAAAAGCTTTTAGCGATGTATCAAAAAAGTCCCCCTAAAGTGTTATATTAGATAAGGTTTCCCGACCACTAACTAATATACAAAAGGAGGACCCCTGATGAGACAGGATAATAATAGTTTAGCACATACTACATGGAATTGTAAGTATCATATTGTTTTCGCCCCAAAATATAGACGTCAGATAATCTATGGGAAATACAAAGCAAGTATTGGTCAAATCTTACGATTATTATGTGAAAGAAAAGGTGTTGAAATTCATGAAGCAGAAGCTTGCCCAGATTATATTCACATGTTAGTGAGTATACCACCGAAACTAAGTATTTCTTCATTTATGGGATATTTAAAGGGTAAAAGTAGCTTAATGATATTTGATCGACACGCAAATTTAAAGTATAAATATGGGAATCGCAAATTTTGGTGTCGAGGGTTTTATGTTGATACGGTTGGACGAAACCAGAAGCGAATTGAAGAATATATTCGTAATCAATTACAAGAAGACGTGGTAGCAGATCAGCTTAGTCTATTTGAGGAGTATGATCCATTTACAGGTGAGAAGAATAAAAGAAAGTAATCTTAAAGAGACCCGCTAGTCGGGTCAGCTAGCAAAGGTGGTGCTGAAGGGGAACCATTCGGTGGGCCTTTATGCCTCGGCCGGTAGCAGAGGCTTTCAGCCGAAGAGCAAGCCACCCGTTCTCACGGGTGGTTTTGACTAAATGTTGGGGACGATACAAGTAGATAATCGTATTCATAATTGCCACTAAATACATGAAAAAGCACTTTAGTTGATAGTAACAGAATATATGTTATCAGCTAAAGTGCTTTGTTAAATTACTACATGCTCAAAAATTTTTCTCTTGCCTCATTTGAATCTTCCATTTTGAAAATCCTTATAAAATCAAGATAGTCTGAAAATCGTTCTTCTGGGATACATATTAATAATTCTTCAACATTAGTTTCAGATTGATTCAGGCCCCAGTCGTTTAGTATTCCAACCAATTCATCAGAAATACGAATATCACGTTCTCTAATTTCATCAAGTCCCCAGTTGTTATTACTTTGAGAAAGTTCAAGTAATATACCAACTTTAGATTTCCTATAGCTTTCTTTTTTCTTAGCAAAGTATCCATTACTTGCGATAATATTGAGCCTCTTTTCGAAGGGAATCTTATTTCCAATATGTTCAATCAATTCTTTAACTTCAGAATCTGAATTCGTTGGAAAATAACTTGATTGCCATTTTTGAGGAAGGATATGTTCAATCTCCCATTTTTCTGGTAATAACTCTGATTGATGTTGATAAGCTATGATCTTTAAAATCATCCTGACTGTATTACGATGCGCAGTTTTAATTTTATCTGACAATTCTTTCTCATCGATTTGGCCGAAATTGAATTTGGGTTGTGCTGAGTTAATTATTTCTGCATTTAAATTCAAGATTCCAGTTTTAACGGCATTAATTGTAGGTGTTATGATGTATTTTGCCGATAGAACTGCTAATAATCTTTTTAAAAAAATAAGAAAGTCATCTTCAAATGTATCTTTGTAATGATAGTGTAAGTAATAGATAACAACAGGATATTTCCAAAACTCATTAGGATAAGAGGTCAAAGTATCCAAAGTTTGTTTTATTTCAATATTTTCGGACCATTTTTCATTTTCTAGTAAGACTCTATTATTTATCACAATCCACAAATTTAAAATAGCATTTAAATTTTGCATTAAATCTTGTGAGTACAATTTTTCGAAATTATTTTTTGCATAATATTTTCTAATACCAGGAGTGGTTGTCTTGCGATCGTTTTCATTTGCTCTCAAGTAAAACATATAGTAGTAAAACAACTTTTGAATACTTTCCCCAGCATTTGTAGCTTGTTCATCTAGTTCTTGCCAGAGTTCTATAAATTCCTTTTTTTCATCTGAATTCAAGTGATTATAAATTTTTGCTTTAAAAATATCGGCATCTGATAATGCTAGTCCTCTATCGTTTAGAGTTGAAAAAATAGTTAGTGCTGTTTCTTGACTATCGGCTGTAATAGGAAGAAGAATAGCTTGATTTAATATATTACTGATGAAGTTATAAAAGGACAATGGATTATCTGCAGCATATTCATCAACTAGTTGCTGGAGCAATCTATAATTTTTAGCATAGTTACTAGTTGATTTTTCATCTGCTTTTCCAGAGACTAGTATATTAGCAAATTCTTGATTTCCCTCCTCTCCCATAACTCGGGAACTAATAAGGATTTCATTAAAGTTAACTACTCCTGTAGTTGGATTCTGTTTCCAAATTGTTGGTTCAATTTGACTTTTCAAGAAATTAGTCTCAGGACCACCACTTTCTAATTTAGTATAAATAGCTCTCAATAGCAAAAATAGGCTTGTAATACGCTGTTGCCCATCGATTATTTCCTGTTCTTTATTATCATTTTCATATGAAACTATTGTGCCAAGAAAATAAGTATTATTTTCATCTTCTGTTGTATTGAGTGTGTATTCAGTTAGATCATCGAATAAAACTTGGATTTGTTCGTCTGACCAAGCATATGGTCTTTGATATTCAGGAATAATAAATCTTTTATTCTTTCCAGTCTCTAATAGTTGTTTGACGCTTCTTTTGTCAACATTTATTGATGTAGTCATAGAAGAAATTCCTTTGATTACTTTATAATATAGCTAATTATATCAATTTTTTAGTTTTCTTTCTAAGGAATAACTATTTTCCCGAAAGTTTATTATTTGCTGTTATAATAGACATGCAAAACTTGTTCCAAGAATTTTTTAGACTTGTTATCATCATAAATACTGATTTTAAGGGATTTGACTACTAGTAAACTTAACAACTTTTATATATTTTATACTATATAGGACAGTAAATGGACAGTGATAGCATAATTGAAGAGTGAACAAAAAGAGGTATAAAAATACCTCTTTTTTGCATAACTATTGCTCTCAATCACAGATTGATTCGCAGATACTAACTAATTATTTTAGTACAAAAAAACAAGATCCGAAAAGGACCTTGCTTTTACAGGCTAATTAAGCTTTGTTTGCTGAGTAGCACGTATCTAGTTCTCATACGTCTATAAAATTCTATGGACTAACTACAGGGGCTAGCCAATAAAGAATTGAGAAAATTTAGTACCCAATATTTCTATATACTTCTAAAAATATTGAGTATTTTTTGAGTACCTCGATTGATACTCAATATTTAATACCTAATTTTATGACTAGGGATCGGAATATCTTTGAATGTGTGTCCCTTCAAACTTATAAGCTTTTTATTTTTCCAAAATTTCAAAAAGCTATAATTTCTTTGAGGAAAACCGGGAACTTTCGAGTACAAATATTCACTCTATTTATTCCTTTTTATTAGGAAAAATTCTAAACATTGTAGAATGAATTCGAACTTCAAAGATTGAATAAGTTCTACTAATTTGTACATATTTTATAAAGTGTTCTACTTTTAAGAAAACGTGAAAATAATCACTCTATAATTAATTATGAATGAGTTTCTAAACTATTCTCTTCAGCTAATTCTTTCCAATATGGAAACTCTTCCCAAATATAAAGTATCACATTAAATATTTTAAGAAAGTCCATTTTTGAAATCTCAGCATCCCATCTACCGTGACCGAGCATATGTCTGTTGGGTCTGTTTAATTTAAAACGATTTGTTCTCTCAAAAAACTTAAACAACCAATGAAATAAGCCAATATCATTAAATGTCTTATCCAAAATACCTTTTTCTATTTCCTTCACTGCTTTATATCCAACTGGAATCCAATTCCCACTAACTTTAAATTCAGAAGCTCTATTTATAGCTCCGTCTATTGCGAGAGTAGCTAAAGTGTAGGCTGCATAGTAATTTTCATGAAGATAACACTCAACCATAGATTTTATTAATTCACTAGAATAACACTCTGATTCTTGTAAGCTATGAATTTTCCTATTATTAGACAAAACACCTTCAAGTAAAGAAATCCACTCGCTTTCTACTTCTGAAATATCATCCAACCGTATTCGTTTATATATATTTTTTAAATGAAAATAGATTACCCAGCCATCTTCAGCCAGATTCTTTACATCAGAAATTATCTCAGCAACTTCTTCCTCAGTATATGGCTTGGGTATATTTTTTAAAACTTCAGCCAAACGAGTAGTAAGTTCAGAATAATCAATATCAATTCTGCTGACAGCCTTTTGGATTACTTCAGCTAAATTTTTAAAAGAGTCAGATTGGATACTTGGAACAGTAGAAAATAACTCAGGAATCATTTTCACAGCACTGTTATTGATTGCCTGATTTACACGTGATATTTGGTCTAGATTACTACGCATTGTATTAATTGCTATGTTAGACAAATTATTTACGCTAACTGCGCTTTGTATCTCTGAGACCCCTGTTAATGCTGATGAGGCTTTAGTAATATCAATATTCGAATATAGAGATTTAGACGCATTACTAGCTTGTTTTAGTGCTTCTCCAATTCCTTTACTATTGAGATTATGAGGTTCAATTTTCACCATCAACTATTCTCCATTTTCTTAGCCTTAATAATAATTAATTTAGCATAGGTTGTTCATATCATTCTTACTATAATTTTTTAAAATAATTCTATCACAAATCAAACAGTCATCAAATTACAAACATTTTTTAAATTAAATACTATGTATAAAAAACAAAGTTCAACTCATTACCTTTTCATCTTTACAGAAGTGAAATAAGACATTCACTACAATTCAGTGAACGTCAAAAACCCTGAAAAATCAGGGTTTTTCTTTTTCCAAATTCACTGTAATGCACTAAAATGAATTTTGAACTCTACATTTTACTCTACATTTTTGGACTCATTGTCAACTGTAGTGGGTGACTTATAATCAAACACGAGAGAGGACCAGATTGGTCTTCTCTTTTTTGATATTCAAAGCGATGAGAATTTTAGTATTAAAGTTTTTAAAATTTCTAAAGCTAAATGCTTGTCGTCTGATGTCTTTGATGAACTCTAACAAGCTATTACAGACTATCTTTTCTACTACAACAATAAGCGAATCAAAGCAAAACTAAAACATACTAAGATTAGTAGTGAGGAAATCTCCGACGGGAGAAAGTACTCACTACTTTTTTCGTTATGTTAAAGTAGAGGTGTCTTGTTAAGTCGATGAGTCCTTTGGCGCTAGACGTCGTAATTAAAACTGGCAAGACACCTGTTTTAGGAAGAATGTTATCAAAGTATGTGGGACGAAAAACGTCGAGTATTGAAAATGACATCACTAAAGTAAGGAATCATTCAAGACAAAGAGGTAATATCATGCGAGTAGTTTTTGGGATTGACGTGAGTAAAGCAAGTTCAGAAGTAGCCATCTTGGTCAATGGAGAGAAAGTGCATGGCTATATCATACCCAATGATGCCATCGGATTTAATCGACTACTTGGGGACTTGAAGGCTGTTTACCAACCAGAGATTGTCTTCGAGGCGACTGGTGTCTATTCTCGTCGTCTTCAGGCCTTCTTTGAGGATAATAGTTACGCCTATACACGGCTCAATCCCTTAGAATCAAAAAAACAACTAGATAGCTTACGAGTACGTAAAACCGATAAAATTGACGCTGAAAAACTAGCTACGTCTCAGTTCATTCTCAATCGTAAACCAAGCTATGTCCAAGAAGTGCTTTATCAAGAATTACGCGACCTCAGCCGTTTCTATCAGAATCTTACTGAGGATATTGTCTGCGCTAAAAACCGTCTGCACAAGGTCTTACAGATTACTTTTCCTGAATTGGAAAACATCTTGTCGGCACCAACTGGGGAACAATATTGGCACTTGGTCATGACTTTTCCATGTAACAGTTTTGTACTGGAGTTGGATGACGACACATTAACAGCTATCATCCGTCAATCTACGGCAAAACGCATCTCTGAAAAACGTGTGACTTACTTAGTAGATAAACTTACAAAACTAGCTAATCAGTCTTATTGTGCGGTCAAGAAAACCTCTCCAATGATGGAAGAGGTCAAATACTATGCAGGGGAGTTACTTAGGCTTTCTGAATATAGACAAAGTGTTTTAGAGAAGATGATAACATTGGCTCAACCTTTGCCAGAATACGAGATTCTTCTCTCTATTCCTGGAATAGCTGAAACCACAGCGACAAGCATTATTGGTGAACTTGGTGACATTCGTCGATTTCACTCTGCCAATCAAATAAATGCTTTTATCGGCATTGACCTCAGACACTATGAATCTGGGGACTTTCTAGCTAAGGAACATATCACCAAACGTGGGAATCCCTATGCCAGAAAGATTCTCTTTAAGTGCATTCATAACATAGCTTCAGCTAGCCACACCAATCCTTGTCATATCGCAGACTTCTATGAGAAACGGAAAAGACAATCGCAAGTGACTTCAACCAAACCACACACGATTGCCTCTATACATCGTCTCATTAGAACAATGTATTACCTCATAACGCATAACAAACTTTACGATTATACTTCTACCCAAAATCGGTAAAATTGTTTATGCCATATGATTGTAACACCTTATCAAAAAAATCACTAGGTAAGGCGTTGTTTTTGCGTACACTTTTTACACTGAACCTTAGTTCAAAAATAGACAAATTCCTTAGTTTGATTATGGAATTCAATCTATTTTTTATCAAATGCCTTGACATGCTTGACAAATGGTAGAAAAGGACTTAGTCCTGTCCAATACAGAACTAAATCCTTTCAATAATTAATTGTCCAACTTTTTAGGGTCAGTACAAATTTAGGCCTTTTTTATTTTGCACATAACTCAGATTATTTGAAGAAAACAGGAATTTTTTCAAATAAACATAAAAAATTCTTCGTTATAACAGTTTTTTAGCAATTATTTTCTTTGATTCTTGAACAGACTTTTTAAATCCCCTATATTTTTAACAGTGGGTACAAATTTCAGAAAGTACTTTACCATATAACTAACTACATCCTCTATATTACATGAACACACTTGACGTAATTAGATAGAAAGTTTAACAGAAATATATCTTTTCAAAATCCATTTAAGTAAAAGAAATCAAAATGGAAAAAAAATTTTTTCTCATATTCTAATAAGGGTATAGCATAACTTAGGAAATTAAAGATCTAATTGAACAGTTGCTAATTTTTTGCAACTGTTTCGCAAAAAGATCCGGTGTTTCAGGAATCGGTTGAATAATCCAAGATTCTATAATAGCTAAAAACATGTTGACAAATAAATTAAGTGACATATCCTTTGATAAACATAAATTAGTATTATTAATATTGATATTATCCTTGACCCATTTTGTATATTTATTTTTTAAAAACAAACGCCACCCAGGATCTATATTAGTCATATACAAGTATCTTAAAAGATTCCTATTTTTATATAAAATAGGAATTATACGCTCAGTAAAAAAATCTAATGGACTAAGGCCTTCATCATAACTATTAAACTCCTGTTCTATTTCATAGTCAATTTCTTGATGAACAGCTATCATAATTTCCTCTGGAGTATTAAAATGATTTTTATAGATTGCCTGACGTGATATCCCAGCTTCCATAGCTATTTCTGCAATTGTAAATCTAAACTTTCCAGGATTTTTTAGAGCTAAGTTGAAATAACTATTTATTATTCTTTCTCTTGTCCCCTTAACCATAACATCGTTACCTATTCTTTATTTTTTTTACAGTTTGTTATTACTTTATTTCCATAAATATATTTTAATCAATTTTTATTTTATTATCGTTACAAATCGTCAAAAAGTATTTTAAATACTACTTAATATTCCTGCTATAATAAATCTTAAAAAGACAAGGAGAATCAATGTATGCAAAATTATGTACGTTTTTTTTAATTCAAGGCATTATAAAAGATTTACTCCCACATGATTCTTCTGGTAAGCCTGTTCCAAATTATAATTGTAATATTACAATATCACATTCAGGAAGTTATTCTTTACTTTGTGTCTCTTCTAGAAATATTAATTGTGGTATCGATATACAATTAATTGATAAAAAGCTAAAGTTAGGATGGTTTAACCAGGAGTTAATAACGGAAGAAAATTGTTTAAAAAGGCATCATGAAAAATTTTTTATAATGACAAGTTTCAAAGAAAGTCTAGGTAAGTTTTTAGGGCTAGGTTTACTTGCTGATAAAAGTATATTTGCAATAGCTTCTATAAAAGTCTTTGATTATTCTAAAGAACAATTTTATCAAGTATCTTTTGCTAATTTTCCAACATTAATGGGAGTTGGTTTCTTAAAAAATGACTACGTAGTAAGTATTGTAATTACAAAGAATGATTTTCCAAGTTTTATAAATTATTTAAAGGAGTTAAAAAATGAATTATAATATTAGTCCCATACAAAGAGACTTTTATCTAGAATGCATGCTAAATCCATTAGCTAATAAAAAATTTAATATCAATATGATTTTTACACTCAAAATTAAATCAGAAAGTTCTGAACAGGAGATACTTGAGGCAATCTGTAGTACTGTGAACAATCAACCATTACTCCTATCAAGACCTTGTATAGAAAATTCTAAAATATTGTTGAATTTCACTAATAATTTTAGTATTAAAGAAATAGCTATTGGAAAGTTTACCAATTTTCTTGAAAAAGATGATATGTTTAATGTTCCATTTGATTTAGTTAACGATAAAAGATTATTTAGAATTAAATTAATTAAACATTCTCAAGATAGATACTACCTTCTAATGTCTGCTCATCATTTTATTTTTGATTTTTATAGTGCACAAGCTTTCTCACAACAAATTATCGATACATTACAAGGAAATATAACGTTTACAAAAAAAGATTTCACCAAAGAATATTTATTAACAATTAATAAATTTTTGGAGAAGCAAAACTCATTAAAATATGAAAATATTTTTCTAAAACGATTATCAAAAATCCGAAAGATTAATGAAAAAAATTTTTCGGATTTTACTAAATTTGAAAAAATTGAAATTAGTAAAAAAATAGTTATGGAACAATCTAATGATAATAATTATAGATCCGCTTTGCTGATTTCAGCATTTGGTTATACATTTAGTCGTTACATTAATAAAGAGTATATTATTGTCGGTGTCCCTGTCCCCAATAGAATTAAAAGTAACCGTAAGTTGATTAGTAGTTTGGTAACAACATATCCAGTAATAATTGATAGCAAATGGTCCATTGAAGAATGCATAAAATGTGTGTACAAACAATTAATTGAAAATTTAAAAATGCAATTCTATGATTTTAATCAAAAGTTTTATCAATATTCAAAATTCGATATGATGTTTACGTATTACCCTTCAAAATTTGCTATTTCTAATTCAAGTGCAGAAATGACAATGGACAACCTTTTTACTATTGATTCACCGTCTCCTATCCACTTAATGCTAAACGACGATAATCTTTTACTAGCTGAATTTCAAACGAATCTCATAATAAATAAAAATGATTTTCTTGAAGAAAGTTTACATGTTTTATTAGAAAGGAATACACTACAGTGAATATGTTTTATAATACTTTGGAAAAGAATTTAAAAAATAATTATTCTCAATATGTTATCGAAGACAATAAAAAATACAGTTTTCATAGTTTATACCAAATGGTTGAACAAAAATATAAAATTATTGAGTCACAAAACATACGACAAAATGTAATAGTTTACATGTCAAGTACTATAGAATGTCTTTCCACAATACTAGCCTTATGGAAAGCAAATAAAACTTATATTCCTATTAACATCACTACACCATCTAACAGAGTTAATTATATAAAAGATACTTTGCAAGACTACAGTGAAATTAATATCGATAAAAAGGGAAAAAGTTTATTTTCCTCAAAAATTACAAGTGAAGAAATTCCATCAACCAATGTTGCTTATATAATTTTTACCTCTGGTACAACTGGGAAACCTAAAGGAGTTCAAATTACTTATGACAACTTGAATAGTTTATTTAAAGGATTAGGGAAAAAGTTTAACTTTTGTAAAGATAATACATGGATTAATTTACATTCATTAGAATTTGATTTTTCAATTTGGGAAATTTTAGCTCCTCTTTACTATAAAAATAATTTGGTTTTATTAGGGAATAATGTAAAGATTTACGAATTTGATAAAATATCTCAACTTATAGTTGATAAGCAAGTAACTATCTTAAATCAGACTCCTTCCGCATTCTTTTCATTGATGAAATTTTTTGAATCTTCTAATATTAGCGCAAAAAATATCAATACAATTATCTTTGGAGGAGAAAAGCTTGATTATACTAATCTATTACCTATTTATTCAAAATTTAGTAATATAAATTTTTATAATTTATATGGTATTACTGAAGTCACTATTCACGCTACTTTTCATAAAATTACTGATAAAGACTTTACAAAAGTTAATGGTAGTACTGTTTCAAATATTGGGAAAGGGATATTTGGCAATAATGTATTTCTTAAAAAAGTTTCTAACAGTAAGTACTCTGAAATTGTAGTCAAAGGTCCTACAATTAGCAAGGGATATATAAATAATCCCGAAGAAACAAATAAAAGATTTATTGATGATACATCAGATAATCTTTACTTATCTGGAGATTTAGGTGAGTACTTACCTAGTGGTGATATTAATTATATCGGTAGAAAAGATCAACAAATTGAATTAAATGGCTATCGAATTGAATTAGATGATATTCGGGAAAATATTCTAAAGAGTAATAAAAATTTTGATGAAGTATTTATAATTAGATTTCAAAATAAATTAGCTACTTTTTATATGACTCAAAATAATACTACTCTAGATATAGAACAAGTTAAAGAAAAATTAAATTATTTATTACCTACATATATGATTCCATCATATTTTTATCAAATTACTAAGATCCCATTAACTACTAATGGAAAGATTGACACTCACTATTTAACTCAACTCTTAGAGGAAAAATTAATAAATCAGAAAAAAGATACTGAAAACTTAACAGAATTTGAAAAGTGGTTAGTCAATAAATTTCATTTAGATATTACAAATTTTCATGATGTAAGCTTTACTGAAATAGGCTTAACTTCTATGGAATTAATAAATCTACACGACGAATTGTTAAATAACTTTATTTTAAAAAAAGAAATCAGTATTGTAGATTTTTTTCAATATAATACAATCAAATCTTTTGAAGATGAGTTTATTAAATAAGGAGGAACATAATGGATATTGCTATTGTTGGTACTAATTTTGAGTTACAAGAAACAGATAACTTTAAACAATTATGGAAGAATATTTCTACTGGACATGTATTAACCAAATATGAATTATTAAATGATAAAGAAAAAATCTTAAAACTTCAAAATTATAATTTAGATAAAATAAAAAAATTTTCTCCGGAACTTTTCAAATATACTTCAGATCAATCTAAAAAAATGGATCCTCAGCATCGAAGACTTCTTATGCTCACATATAATATGTTACATCAGAACACTCATAAGGATCTTCCGTTAATTTCAACACTTGGAAAAGAGGTCGGTGTATATACTGCTGTAGGTATGAGTTATTATTTACTAAAAAATTTGTTACCACAAAATAATACTCAAGATTATACAACTTATATCAATAATATCCCTGATACTGCAGCATCAAAAATTTCTTATCAATTTAATTTTCACGGTCCATCATTAAATTTCTCATCTGCCTGTTCAAGTTCCTCACTTGCGTTATACTATGCCTTTAATGATTTAAAGAATAAAAAAATTTATTCAGCTATTGTTGGAGCTTCGCGACTTCCAGTTGAAAGTTCTTTAGAATACCAGTATAAGGCAGATAGTATTTTTTCCAAGTCAGGTATGTGCTCTCCTTTTGATAAAAATAGCGATGGAATGGTTCCTGGTTTTGGTAGTATTGTTTTCGCATTAAAACGAAAAGAAGATGCAATTAAAGATAACAATAATATCTTGGCTATTATTAAAGGAATAGGTATTGCTAATGATGGAAATGAGAAAGCAAGTTATACTGCACCGGGAATTAGTGGACAATATGAAGCAATTAATAACGCCTACAAGAATTCAGATATTGATTTTGAAGACATTGACTACTTAGAAGCACATGGTACAGGTACTGCTATTGGTGATGCAATAGAAGCAGAATCAATTTCAAAAATTTTTAAAAATAATTTAGAGTTAGGATCAATTAAAGCTAACTATGGACATTTAGATAACGCTTCCTCGTTTTTGTCTATTCTTAAGGCAATTCTCATGCTCCACCATCAGCAAATACCTGCCCAAGCTAATTTTATATCAAAAAATCCCTTATTAAAAAAACATAATATATCCATAAGCAAAAATTTAAAACCCTCTAAATTAACCAATATTGCAATTAATTCCTTTGGGATTGGGGGAACTAACGCACATATCCTTCTACAAAAAAGTGATATTAATAATTATAACTTTTCAGAGAATAATCACTCATCTCTACTCTCTGAAAAAAGTTACTGGATTGATAGTCAACTTCCTATTGTTCAACACTCTCAAATTTCAACAAGTTCTACTACTGCTGAAGAGGTAATAGAATTTGTTAATGAATATTTAGGATATGATAACTCTACTCTCAAGCAGATGCCAATTAAATCATTAAATATGGAATCATATGTATTAATTGATTTAATTGATGAGTTAAATAATCGGTTTAATATTCAATTTGAATTGAGTGATTTTCAGGAATTAAATGATACATTCCTAGATATTGTTAACTCTAAACTACTCAAAAATAATATAGAAAATAATGAAAATATACTACATATTTTTGGTGACTTTATCGATTCAAGGAAAACATTGTTTTTAGTTCACCCTGCTGGTGGTACGGTAAATGGATATAACAATTTCTTTAAAAATAAAAATAATGAATATAATATTATTTTTATATCATTTCCTTTTAGCAACATCGAATACGTCAAATATTTTAGTTTAGAACAACTAGCACGAGTATATAAAGATAAAATCTTATCATTCATTCCTTCATTAAAAAACGAATATTTCATTGGAGGATACTCTTTTGGTGGTAATATTGCCTTTGAAATTGCTAGGCAATTACAAGAAGAAGCTTCAATCATTATCCCTGAAATAATAATGATTGACTCTCATCCCATTGAAGCGTACAACCATACTGAAAAAAAATTAATTACAAGAAATACAATAAATTTTGCATTAAATGAGTTTGGAAAACAAGGAGTAATTAATTCAGACTTATTAGATGATAAAATCGATAAATACAGCAAAGTATGGGTAATTAATCACAAGATGCTAAAAGAATATACTCCTCCTAAAGTTCAGTTGGATAGCCATTTAAATATATTAATTTGTAAAGAAGACGAAAATAAAGAATTATTAAAAATGTTAGGTATAAAAGATTTAGATAAAACTATTTGGCAAAAAAGATTTAAAAATAAAATCAATACTCGTTATATTGAAGGTAACCACTATTCAATTTACTCCAACATTGATTTAGGTACAAAAGTAGGAGAAAAAATTACTAAAATTATGGAGAATAACAAATGATTCCAGTAGATTTTTTGTTGATTTTTCCAAGCTTATTTATGATTCATGAAATGGAAGAAATTATTTTCATGCCAAATTTCATCTCAAATCAACAGAATAACGAAAGCTTCAAAAAAATAAACTCTTATTATACTCCATTTATTTTTAATTTGATTGTTCTCGAAGAATTATTATTATTGCTAATCACATTAATAATAAGTTGTAAATTTAATAATTTTACTTTTTACGAAACAATTGTTATTGCCTATATTTATCATATTTTTCTTCATATTGGGCAGTGTATTCTTCTAAAAAAATATGTTCCAGGAACTGCTAGTGGTATCATTACAGCTATTTACTGTCTAGCTTATATACTTTTATATTTAGGAAATGATTATCTTCTATATTTATACTCATTACTTACATTAATCTTTATTATTTGTAACTTAATATTCTGTTTTAAAATACTAAATTATAAATTAAAATAAATTTATACAAGGGGAAGCAATGATTGAATTTAAAAATATAAGTAAAATTTATCAAGTTGGTCAGCAAGAGGTAAAAGCACTTGATAATATTTCATTTAGTATTAATAAAGGTAAGTTTACCGTTATTTTAGGACCTTCTGGTTCAGGAAAAAGTACCTTACTAAATATACTAGGAGGAATGGATCGTTCAACACATGGACAATTTTTATTTGATAATAAGGAAATCAACTTACTAAATGATAAACAACTGTCTATTTATAGAAAAGATGTTGTAGGATTTGTTTTTCAATTTTATAATCTTATTCCTAGCCTTACAGCTTTGGAAAATATTAGTATTGCTGGACACCTTAGAGGAAACTCTTCTGAATCAGAAAAATTATTAGATAAAGTAGGATTATCTCACAGAAAAAATAATTTTCCAAATCAACTATCCGGTGGTGAAATGCAAAGAGTCTCCATTGCAAGGGCACTAGCTAAAAAACCAAGATTACTATTATGTGATGAACCTACTGGAGCTTTAGATTCTAAAAATGGTCATTTAATTATAAAATTACTAAAAGAAACTGCAAAAACTAACGATGTTGCGGTTGTCATGGTAACTCATAATGACGAATTCCAAAAATATGCCGATACAATTATTAACTTAAAAGACGGAAAAATTAAATCTATTTCCAATAAAAATATACAAGAAAATTTAGATTGGGAGAGCGGTCAATGAAATATCTTAATTTAAAGCTCCTACGAGATTTAAAAAAGAATTGGCGACAATTTTTTTCAGTTTTCTTGATGTCATCGTTAAGCATTTTAATTTTTGTTGGATTACAAGGAGCATGGCATGGACTTGAAAAAAGTCTCGACAATTATATCTCATCTGCAGATCTACCTACTGTTTGGATTCAAACTTCCCAATTAACTAGTCAAGATCAATCTAAAATTAAATCAATTAAAGATGTTGATAAATTAAAAATAACTACCATATTATCTGCTAAAATAAATAATAATTCTAAAGACCATATGACTATCGAGTCCACTAGTAATAAATCCGATGAAATTAAAGTTGTTGACGGTAAAAATTTCTCTAATACATCAATAAATACTATTTGGATAGATAAAGATTACGCTAGTAAAAATAATTTATCCCTCGATGATACAATCACTATAAGAATAGGCAATAAATTAAAGAATCTCAAAATCGTAGGATTTATCCAATCTGCTGAAAAAATTTATTTTACAGGTAGCTCAGACTATATTGCTCCTAACCATAAAAATTATTCTTATGCTTACATATCTGTAGCAACATTCAACAAATATTTTATTGATTATCCATCAACACAATTAATCAAAATATATTCAAAAAATAATGATATTAGACATGAAATTGAAACTATATTAGGTAATAGATTAATTTCTTACGAGAATCGCAAGACAAAAACTGAGATAGCTGAAGCAACAGAGCGTGTTGGTCAAATTCGAAATCTTTCTTTTCTATTTTCTTTTATTTTTATACTATTAGCAATTTTAGCTATGTTTTCAACCATTCTAAGGCTCATTGAAAGCCAGACGAAAGAAATTGCTGTACTCAAAGCACTAGGATATTCTAATTTACAGATTACTGAACATTATATCAGTTTTGGCTTTTTAATTAGTAGTCTCGGATGTATTATTGGTACAGTATTTTCCCCTATTATATCTTTGTTTGTTTTAAATACTCAAAAAAAAATGTTCTCAATCCCAAACTGGAGAATTGCTTATTCATGGTCTTCTCTAGGAATTATAGGGTTCGTTATTTTGATTTGTACTGTTTCTTCTTACATAGCTTCTCGACAAGCGGTGAAAGGCCTTCCAGCAGTATTTTTAAGAGGAACAGAAAAAAAAGTACATCATATTTTATTAGAAAAAATAGATATAATTTGGAGGAATATAACGGATGAAACCAAGTGGGCTATTAGAGATGCGCTTTCTAATAAAATACGTATTTTAATGGGAATAATAGGGGTTTCTGGCGGTGTGATGTTGTTAATTGCTGGAATAGGAATGCCTTCTTCAATGAACTATTTAGTTACTAAGACCTATAATAAAGATTTTAGTTATTATAGAAGACTTAATGTCAGAGATTATTCATTAGCAAATAAAAAATATGACGGTCAATGGATTCAAATTAATCAAGCACATTTTAGTAAAGATGATGGATATAATAGATTATTTATCATTGTAGATCAAGGAAATTTTGTTAATATAAAGACAACAGATGGAAAAAAAATTCAAAATGGTGGAGTATATATTTCTAAATCCTTTGCAAAATCTGCAAATATTAATATCGGTGACAACTTGACAATAAAACCGTATCAAGATAGTAAAAAATATGTAGTACCTGTAAAAGGTATTGTCGGAAGTGAGACTACTCAAGGAGCGTATATTACTAAAGCTACGTATAAAAGGCTCGGAGGAGAATTTAATCCTAAGACGATTTTAATTGATAGCAAATATTCATCATCTAAACTTTCAAATGATCCAAATATTTTATCTACAGTAACTAAGTACAGTCAGGAACGTAATGCATATAATTTTATAGATAGCTTAATGAATGTTTTTCTAATCATTATTGGATTTGCTTTATTATTAGTGATCGTAATACTATACAATTTAGGCTCCCTAAATTTTGTTGAACGCACAAGAGATTATGCCACTTTACAAGTCCTCGGATTCTCTAAGAAAAATTTACAAAATATTACCTTGTTAGAAAATATATTAACCACAATGATAGGTTGGATACTGGGGATTCCTATGGGAATATGGTTCCTAAATCAATATATTAAGACATTTTCAAGTATAAGATTAGAATTTATTCCATACGCTAATTGGCAAGTTTTATTAATAGCTACCTTATTAGTCTGGTTTACATCAATAGGTACAACTATTCTTTTTAATCGTAATATTAATAAAATAAATATGGTTGAAGCTTTAAAAGGAATTGAGTAATTACTCAATATATGTCTATTAATTTCTTGAACTGAAATACCGGCTTCATTATTAATTATGTCGGATTATTTATATTTAAATAAATAAATCAGTCTTATGTAAAAATGTTGGTTCTTTGTCAACTATAGTGAGTGACTAATAATGATAACCACCTGTCAAATGGGCTTGACTCGTCACCAACCTCTAAAAGAGGTGTTGGTATTACCTACCACTATCCCTAGAGGGATCTTCATATTCTTTCACACTCATTTTATTAAGTGCCAAGTCATACTTTTCTTGCTCTTGAATATATTTCTTTATGGTGGCTTCATTAAGACCGGCTGTGGGGCATTGTCAATTTTAATAGGTTGCAAAAACCTTTAATATCAACGTTTTCAAAATTTAAAATTTCATCCAATTTTAACTAATGTCATCAAAATAAGGTAAATTTTCTAGCAAAATCAACAAACAATCGAACCAGAAAGTACAAAGTTTACCTTAAATGAAATTTTGATAGCTAAATTCCCAAACTAAGTTCCACCGTCCAATCTAGTGGAAGTTAGTCTGAGAAAAATGAATAAACCAGTGGAAATCCGTGTCAGGGTAAATTGGCTCTTTGTCAACTGTAGTGGGTGACGAAAAGCTAACATCTAGAGAGGACCGGATAGGTCCTCTTTTTATGTATGTTCAGAGTGATTAAGATCCGCTTCCTAAAGTTGATGAAGTTTCTAAAACCAAATCCTAGACGTTTGATGTCTTTGATCAATTTATTAGTTGCTTCAAGTTTTGCGTTTGAATAGTCCGTTTCTAGTGCATTTTTGATATATGGTTTTTGTCTAAGAAAGGTCCTAAAGACTGTTTTGAAGTAGTGATTGACGTCTTTTAAGTTTTCTTGAATGAGTTCAAAAAACTCATCTACTCTCTTCTCCTGAAAGTGAAAAAGTAAGAGCTGATAAAGTGTATAGTAGTCAGTAAGCTCTTCTGAAAAGTCTAGTGTTTTCCCAACAACTTCATGTGGACTTAAGGTTTGGTGGAATGTCTTTGAATAAAAAGAGTTGAGAGATAACTTACGGCTGTCCTTTTGGAAGAGTCGCCAATGATTTTTCAAGGCTCGATAGGGTAGAGACTTCTTATCAAACTGGTTCATAATCGCAATTCTTGTCTTTAAAAAGGCACGACCAATGTGCTGGATAATGTGGAAACGATCAAGAACAATTTTGGCGTTTGGAAAAAGTCTTTTGGCAAGTGGAATATAAGCTCCAGACATATCCATCGTGATAAATTGCACCTGTTGGCGAACTTTTAATGGATACTTTAAAAAGTAGTTTCGTATAGAGGTTTGGCGGCGATTATCAAGGATGGTTATGAGTTCATTTGTCTCATAATTCTGCGCCACAAAAGCCAATTCCCCTTTCTTGAACCCAAACTCATCCCAGGACATAACAGCTGGAAGTTTGTCATAATGTTCCTTGAAAGTGAACTGGTCAAGCTTACGATAGATAGTGGACGTCGACACACGAAGCTTTCTGGCAATATCAGTTAGTGACATCTTCTCAGTTAGGAGTTGTGTAACCTTTTGTCGGACAAGGTTGGAGATTTGATAGTTTTTCTCAACGATTGATGTCTCAGCTACCGTGACTCTCCTACAATTTTTACACTGGAAGCGACGTTTCTTCAGACGTAGTAGAGTTGGAGTTCCCGCTTGCTCGAGAAGAGGGATTTTAGAAGGCTTTTGAAAGTCGTACTTGATCATCTTTCCATGGCAATGAGGACAAGATGGTGCAGGGTAATCGAGTTTTGCTTGAATCTCGATATGAGTGTCAGTTTCAAAAACAAGTGAAATCTTGATATTTTGGTCTTTAATTCCGATTAATTCTGTGGTATTCTTAATAAGTCTCATAAGTTCTTCCTAATGATGGTTTGGTCGCTTTTCATTATAGTTCTTATGGGGCTTTTTGTGTATACTCAAAAAGCTCTATAATCTCTACAGTGGTTTTACCCACTACAGAAATTATAGAGCCGGTAAATTCCACTGGTTTTAGTTTTCCTTGATTTGAGTGTCTTTATCGACCGATTTTTTGCAAAATCGCATAGCGACTGCTTAGTTATTTGATTAACTCCACTTTGAACCCTGTTCTTTCCTCTTCCTTTGGCTACATTAGAAGCTCTGAATGTAGAAATATGCCCTCTTAGTTCGCCATTATCTACATCTATGTCAGTTACATTAACTTGAGTTTTTGAGTCGTCTATTGTTATATTATGTTTTAAATTTCTAGGTTTACTATTGAGGGTACATTTTCTTTCCCAAATCGCAACCTTGCAATTCGATTTGCTACCGTTTCAATTGCGTAACCACTTTTTGATTCAAAACTACTTACAAACACCATGTTTGCAACCATCCCTGTATCCATTTGATTCAATAAAAAGTTATATTTTTTTCTAGTATAGTTGGTTGAAAAGTCTACTTCAATATTCTGTAATAGATTTGCAAATTCCTCCACTACTATTCCTTCAATTAGCTCTCTTTTATCACACATTATTCTACTCCTTCAAATAATTCACTAAGTGTCATTTCAAATCCATCTGCTATTTTTTAATATTATCCAATGATAAATTTCTTTTTCCGTTTTCAACAGAGGCCAAATATGTTCTATCCATATTTATTTTTAAAGCAAATTTTTCTCGGCTAACATCTAAATTATTTCTAAGTATACGAACTCTGTTTCCGAATGATTTTGTTATCACATACACCACCTCATTTTTTATACTAATTCTCTGTGGTTTATAAGTCAACGGACTATAAGTCACACTCATTGATGTTTTATAACCTTTATTAATTTGTTTTATCCCAAACAAAAAAGGTCCAACCTGATTACAGTCAAACCTCTAACTACTTTATTGAAAGTGAATCTATCCAAATTCAATAAATTTATTTTACAGACTCTTACATCAGCCAAATAATTCTGCGAACTTTATCTAAAGCCTCCGATTTAGTCAAACATGTTGTATCCCAAATAAAACCCACCTTTTTTCCTAAGTTATATTCCATCCATGAATCAATATTATTCTTCTTTTCTACTAATATCTTACAAAACTCCCAATTCAACAGTTCTTTAAATTCCAGGCTAGTCACAAATCCCGTTTCTTCTACTTTCTTCAATATCATCTTTGTGACATCGATTTTGATTGCTTCATACTTCACAATGATTTTTTCTTTGATTTCATCGAAAAATTTAAGTACCCCATTAACTACGCCTCTTTGGTAAGCTGAAATCGTTCTGATAATGGTGTCATATTTTTCATTTGTATAAAATCGAAAAATATCTAATAGTCTAAATTTGAGTGCTTCTGCTGATACTGATAAATCTTTCATTACTGTTTGAAACGAATCATGTCTATAAAAGATCTTTGATAGGAGTACAATAGCAGGCATAAGTATTATTGCTGAGAAAATATTGGCTTCAGTTTCATGCTTGGAATCACTTTGCCCTTTTAACTCTGTAAAGAGACTACCAGAATGACCCAATAAAAAATGACCTAGTTCGTGACACTTAGTGAAGTTCTGTTTTACTTCTGGATTGTCCCGTTCATAGGAAAATGAGATTCCATAATCATCTATCAATGTTAAACCTTCTATTTGCTGGTTTGAAAAGTGATGCTCCATTAGCTTGATATTGTATTTGTCTAAGCACTCATCAAAAAAATCACTAAAATGATAGCTTAATGGTGAAATCTCATTTTCTTTCATGAATGTATAAACCTGTTCATTAGCTAGTTGGTTTATTCTTGGATACATCTCATCCATCATGAACCTCCTTTGTCTCAAAACTAGTCTTTTCCTACTCGATTGTCAGTTTTCTCCCCAAATACTCATATTTTCTTACTGTCTTATTGTCAATCTCAGTGACTATTTTAAATATAAAATAGTGGTCTCTCCCATCCTTAGCATTCGCTTTATTTAATCGGAAATAATTTTTTTGGCTCATAGCCATCTCTCTAAGAATATCATCAATTAAAAATGTTAATGGAATATTCAAATTTGAGAACCTGTAAAAGTCTTCTTCAAACTTTAAGTAAGAATCAGAAAAATAATCTAGTTGTAACTGATCTTTATATAATGCTTTTCTATTCATCTTCCAATTCACTTTCTAGAACAATATTAAGGATATGATCAATTTGAAGGAGCTGATAACCGTCCACAGCTCTTATAGTTATCTCTTTTGAAGATAATTCCTCTATTTGGCCAACTACCTGTTCTTTCTTTTTATCTTGCTTAATAACAAATCGACCAGTTAATCTACTCGCATATAATTGACCTATCAATGTCAGCTTTTCAATTTTAGACAGGGGACTACTCAAATCCACCCTATTTTTATCCTCATCTAGTGAGGTGGTATGCTCAGAAAGAAAAAATCCCATCCATTTAGCCATCCCTCTGTCTCTATGTTCTCTAGCAGACTTAAAGGGTAAATAAGAACGATCAATCATTTTAAACCATCTAATCCTCCAGCAGAATGTCCACCAATCAACTTACTTCTAACCAAACTTCTTGAAGCCTCCTGAAGTGCTGTCGCTTTTTGAAGTTTACTAAATCCAAATTGATTTCTGATAGTATCAATTACTGACTGGAGCCTCTCCTCTTTTTCTATTTTTTCAACATCATCAAATAAGGAAATGAGACCATAAGACTCATCTACTAAGCCTGAATAAGAAACTGCAACACTTCTAACTGCTCCTTCATCGTATTTCTTTCTGAAAAGTGTCAGTACATAGTTGATTAATAACCTAGTATTATTTGTTGGCTCAACTTTCATCTGAGTTTGAATATGACGTTTATTTTCAAACCTTGAAAATCCTATAATAATGGAAATATTTGTTGTCTTTTTATGACGCTTTCTCAATCTGATAGCTACTTGCTCCGCCATCTCTCTCATAATCAGTTCTATCTCTGATTGCCTGAAGTAGTCTCTTGGTAATACTTGAGAATTGCCTATCCCTTTTGCTTTTGGCTTATATGGTTTATGGACATCACTCTCATCAATGCCATTAGCATAGAAAAATAAATCCACTCCAACTACTCCTAGTTCTTTCTTCAACATATCTGGATTACAATTTGCAAGTTCCTTGATTGAGAAAATTCCTAGGTTGTTAAGACGCTTTTTCATCCTATCGCCAATTCCCCAAAAATCGGTCATTTCCTTTATGTTCCAGACTTTTGTTTCCACATCCTCATAAGACCAATTAGCTCTCATTGTGGGGGTTTTCTTAGCCTCATTATCTAGTGCCAATTTTGCTAGTAAGGGATTAGCATTTGACATACCAACCGTTGAATAGATTCCCGTTTTTCTCCAAATGTCTCTTTGGATTTTGGAGGAAATCATATCAAGTTTTTCTTTGCGACTTAACGTTTTATGAGGAATAAAGTAGTTAAGTGATGAAGTTAAGTCAATAAATCCTTCATCAATCGAATACGGCAAAATATCTTCAACACTAGCATAGTTCTGAAAGAGATGCTGAATCTCCATATTCTTTTCTATATACAAATCCATCCTAGGAGGCACTATAAAAGTAGCTCTGACCCAACTTTCAATATAACGAACATATTCTGGATTCGTTGGCAGTCCTTGTTTCTTGGCGTTATAATAAGAGAATTTACGTGTCTTTACATCAAAGGGTAGATCAAATGAGCGACTGACATTTGATTTTCCAAAGACTTGTTTAAACATTGGTGATGAAGCTAGAATTAAGCCACTAGAATTATCCGCATGACTCATGACACAAAGTGACGTTTTCAAGGGATGCAGGCCACGTTCCACACACTCTACACTGGCATAAAAGGACTTCATATCCACAAAGGCTATATCGCTTCTAGGCTCTTTACTATAATCAAAAATTCCCATGGCTTAATCCTCGATAGGTAGGAAATGGCCAACGATTTTCCCAACAATACGAGGTTCTTCGTCATAGGGAGCTATCAAATCACTATATTTGGTATTGATAGAGACTAGTCGCAAACCTTCTTCTTCACGATAAACCTTCTTAATATAGGTTTGCCCTCCCCATAGCACAGCATAAACTGCTCCGTCATAGTCAAAGCCATTTTCTTGAATCAGGGCTACGGAACCATTAGGATATTTAGGTTCCATAGAATCTCCTGAAACCCATGATGCAAAATCATGAGAGATTTCCTTGTCAAAGTAGACAGTATCATAATCACGATCGCCATAGATTGTTGCCCCACGACCAGCAGACATCTTCTCATAGACATGATATTCAAATCTAGGCTCAGCAATAGAGATAACCTTCTCTTGTTGTTCTAAAAGTTTTTCCATGAAAGTTTTTGCTTTTGATTGATTAGGATGCGTCAATTTTTGATAGAGCACAGAAATATCATCCGTCGTAAAGTAACCAGGTTCTACTTCTAACACCTTTTCTAGTTTTAAAAGATTCTTTTGATTAGGCTGTGTTATTCCTTTTTCCCAAGCAAAATAGGATTGCTTAGAAATCCCGATAGCCTCAGCAACATCTATTTGACGAAGGCCAATCTCAGTACGCCTTCTTTTTAATTTCTCTGGTTGATACATCAGACTTTCCTTTCTTAGTCAGTTTGTAAACTGACTATATTTTATAAAATCTATTAGGGTTTGTCTAGAAAAAAATTAGTTTTTAAACTTATTTTTTGATATTCATTCCCATAGACAAAATAAAAAATGTCTGCTACGACAGACATTTCAATAATTTATAGAAATCTTTTTGTAAATTTTATTTAGTAGAATAATGTTAGGAGGTATACTACATGAAAAAAGTAATTAGTTTAATGATCTTAGGTATTTCACTTATCTTTCTTGCATCTTGCTCTAAACCAAATAACTTAGATGGTAAATACTATAATGTTTATGATGGAAATGCTAAGTTAATATTGGAGATTGATGGTGATGGTGGTAAATTCTACAAAGAAGGTACTCACGCTATCACTGATGTAGATACTAAAAACAAAACATTCACTTTCTCATCTAATGGCAGTGAATATATTGTAACTTATACTCTCAGTGAAGACGGTACTCTTAAATATGATACTGGTAGCTTCATGACTGGTAGCAATAAATTTGTGGTATACAAGGAAAATAGTGAGGCATATAAAGAAGCAATGAAATAGAAAAAATGGCTAGGATTTAAACATCTTAGCCATTTTTAAAACAAATCAACTTCCTGACATAGCCCAAAAACCTCTCGCCGTACTTGAGTACTTCTTAAAGATTTATTTCTAGTTAATAAACTATTAATATGTTCTAATTTTTCGTATTGTCCTGCTTCTTTAAGTTCCGAAAATTTTGAAGGAGACAACATAATATTTTCAGAGGAATCAAAAACCATCATCATCAAACTAGCTAAAAATTCAATATCATTATTATTAACATATTTTAGATATAGTCCGTCAAATATCTTATATAAGTTTGATTCTAAATATTGCGCCTCCTCTTTCAAACTAATGATAAAGAAGCAAGCATCGTAGCCATTAAAACTTGGAATCACACCAAATCCACTAGGATAATGATTGTATATATCATCTCCATTAGAAACAAATTCAGTAAAACCAACCCCTGCCCATCTTACATCTTTTTTTAAATTGTAAATTTTTATTTCAAATTTTTCATTTATAGTTTCCTTGTTCAGATTATTAGACACTATTATCTGTTCAAAACTTTCTTTCATCAATAAATGTTTTTGTCTATTATAGACAGATTGAACAAGCTGACTAGTATTTTTTTGAAATTCATTATAAAGTTCAATAAATCTCTTTTCAAATTTTTTATGTATCGAATGATTTTCTCCAATTATCTCATTATCTCTTGTAAAAGCAATAAAATTATCTTTTAAGATATCGTACATAAAAAATCTATAAGACAACATAAAAATATATTCAGAAACACTTAATTTCTGCCCTCTATTTTCAATAGAGGAAAATAATTTATCATCATGTTCGCTACAAAATAAAGGTAGGGTTCCTGCATTTTTGATAAGAGTTTTATATAAAAAATCTCTTTGATCTTTATTAGGAAAAGATGAAAATATACGTTGGATATCTGAATGATAAACATATTTTCCTGGATTTTCACCTTCAATTTCTTCTCCTAAAGAATGTTCTAATAAACTTCTAGAGAAAGTATGAGATGAAATTGGCTTTTTATCGCAATTAGGGTAAATACATTTTTGTTTTTTGAAAAATTTTTGAATGTATTCTCTATTAATATTTCCTAAAATACGACTTTCTTCTTCTGTGAATGATATAACCCCATTTTGTTGAATCTTGTCTTTTATAGTATCAATTCGTAAGTGACATTTTTTATATTTTAATCCTGAATTACAGTAACAAGGATCGTTTCTTCCAATTTTTTTCATTAGTTATCCTTTTCAAATAATTTCTTACGTTCTTTCATAAACTCAATAAGTTCTTGTTTGAAAACTTTTTGTTCTTCTGCTGTCATTCCTTTTGAGGTTGTTCTGAAGAGCAATTCAACCTCTGATAAATCAATATCATCTGTATCCGAATTTAAAAGGTAATCAGTAGATACACCAAAGTAAGTCGCAATTTGCGTTAGTTTGGCTGGAGATGGCTGAACTTTATCTGTTTCCCATCGTCCATAACTTTGTTGTGAAATTCCTAATGCCTTGGCAACATCTGTTTGAGTCAAATGTCTTTCTTTTCGTAAATTTTGTAGTCGTGTTCCTATTGTCATTTTTGGGGCCTCAAAAAAATTTAAATTTTTTTCAAAAAACACTTGCGTTTACATCATACTTGATGTAAACTATAAATACATCAAGGATGATGTATAAAACTTTAAAAAAATATACGTTCCTTTGAAACAAACGTGCTCATTGAAAATTTAATAAAAAAGTGCGTCTGACAATCAGTAAACTGACTATCAATACACACAATTAGCTTCGTACCTTTATTGTATCGTGTTGAAAAGAGAATGTCAAGTCCGTTGATGATTGAAGTTGAGATATAAAACTGTTCCTAGAATGGTGGGCTCACACGCATTTCGGACTTTTAGCACTTTCGCCGAATAGTAAAGTGAACTGGTTGCGCCAAAGGGCGTAAGAGAATCTTGTGGGTGTGATTCGTTCTACCTAACAGATTGGCCGGGCAAACGATGGTAATTGATACAAAGCACCTTGTTAAACGTTGCCACCGTGATAGGTTAATCCCTATCAACCAAATAACGCATTCTCTTTATGTGATTCTATATATTATTACTAAAAGAATCACACTACACTTTTGGCTACTAGGAATCCTTTAGTAGCCTTTTACAATAACGGAAAGGAGGCAACTATGGCCTCATATATAGAGACGGTTTTTGACCGCCATTTTCAAAACTATTGCTTTTCTTTTGGCATTTATGCCCATAATCCAAAACTATTACATTGGCATTATCATAATAGCCTAAAAGAATTGAATCAGATTGTGGAACGCTTGCGCAAAACAGGAGCGCCTGCTGGAGAACTCTATCTCTACCACCATATCACTAAGAATAAAATTAATCACTACTATCACTCTCGAGTTAGTCTAGTTTACTAACTCTTTTTATTTTGCCCTAAAAGAAAGGAAACTATTATGATTGCTGAAACATTGAAAATGAAACCTGAATTTATCGGAGAGGCTTACTATGAAAGTCTTGCTACTGCTCCTCGTACCGTTTTTGGTAAAGAAGGCAAATACCAACGTCATGTGCTAAACTCTGAAAAACATGGCTCTTTCCACGTCATCACACCAGCGACCAGCCAAGTCTTTGATGAAGATACTATTGTTAAAGTGGTCAATCCCATCTTCTTCCCTGATCGCTCAATCAATGGCTTTAACGTGGCACCTGCTCTCAATGTCTTTGCTGAAAAACTTGAAATCGTCAAATAAGAAAGGAATGAAATTACTATGGCTAAAATTGGATTAAACTTTGGAGAAAAACTACAAATCGTGGATAAAAGCTACCGTGTCATCACAGATGGCCTCATTATCCCAGAAGTTTTTGGAAAACTCACCTTCCGCTCAATTGAAGGAAATGAACTGATCTATGAAGCTGATCGTTCACAACGTAATGAAGATGGCTCTTATGCCCAAGTGCCTACAGGAGAAATCCGTGGGGTGACCTTAGGCATCCACTCTGCTAATCAACACGAAACGCTCTTTGTCACGATTGTTGATATGTCTGAACAAGAAATTGAAGACTTAGGTCTCAAATACCGTGAAGAAGTAGAACTAACTGATATTGTCGTCACTTACTCAGCGATTGGCCGTAATGACAACTACCGTCTCTACGCCTCAACCATTAAGAAAAAAGGAGGAGCTTCTGTCACATCTAAAGCAGAAAAACCTGAACCAGAAACTAAGAAGTAAAATTTAGGAGGGGTCAATGTCCCTTTACACCTATCGTGGGCTACGAGTCCACAAGTTCTATCGATCCATTAGGGTAATCACGGCTTTGCTGATGGGATTGCCCTTTTTGTTTTTAGGAGGCTATCACTTCTACCCCATTTACGACCTGGTCATCAGAAGTCCCATTGACTATTGGCCCAGTCTAACTCTCTACTTTGTTTTACCAGTCCTTATTATCCCTATCCTTAATCTAGTTCTTTATCAAAAATTTTTATTTTTTAAACGCCTCAATAGTCTTAGAATCCTAGCTAATTTTCTCCTAGAAAATCGATACTATCTTTCTAAAACCATTAGACGAAATAATAAGACCACCGAGAAAATTGTTCTGCCCAAGGTCTATCTAAGACAGACTAATTACCAGCTCCTCGTCAGCTTTATCCTAGAGGGAAACAAATTTCAAGATCGCTTTATCAATCTAGGTGCTACTCTAGAAGTCATGTTTAACGGAGACTTTAGAAACAAGACTTTTGATAATCGCTTTGTCCAATATGAGATTGCCATTAACCGTATTGATAGCCGTATTACTGTTTCTGAAGTTGAGATGACCCAAAAAGGCATTCGTCTCATGAAAGACGTCTTTTGGGATTATATCTCTGAACCTCATCTCCTCATTGGTGGAGGAACGGGCGGAGGTAAAACCGTTGTCCTCATGACTTTAGTCCTGGCACTAGCTAAGTTAGGTTTCATTGATTTGTGTGACCCTAAGAATGCGGACTTAGCTGGTTTGAGAGAGGTGCCTGTTTTTAAAGGCCATCTCTACACCTCTAAGGAAGATATTATTGGCTGTTTGAAAGATAACGTCACTTTCATGGAAAATCGCTATGAAGCTATCCAGAACCATCCTGACTATAAAATTGGAAAAAACTTTAGTGATTATGGATTCAGGCCAAAATTTATCGTCATTGATGAATGGGCTGCTTTCATTGCTAAGATTGAAAATGACTATTCTTTACAATCCCAAGCTATTGAATACCTCTCACAGATTGTCCTAGAAGGCCGTCAATCAGGTGTCTTTGTGATCTTTGCTATGCAACGGCCTGATGGCGAATACATTAAGACTGCCCTTCGTGATAACTTCATGAAACGGCTGACTGTCGGACACCTTGAATCTACTGGATATGACATGATGTTTGGGGATGCCAATAAAAACAAGGAATTTAAAAAACTAGATATGGTCAACGGTAAGAAAGTAAAGGGCCGTGGCTATATTGCTAACAACGGGGAATTGGCAGGTGAATTTTTTGCCCCATATGTCCCCTTTGATAAAGGATTCTCCTTCTATGATGAGTTTATCAAACTCCCAGTCCTAGAAGAAGATAGCCCAACAAAGATTCAAGAACCAATAAAGGAGGAATTGCCTATCGAAGAATCAACGGAACAAGCAACTGAAGAACTTTTAGAAGTTATCAGTCAAAAACGTCCTCTCGCAGATTTTGCTAAAGAAAAAGATCTCAATATCAAGACCCTCAGGAAAATTCTTTACCTACTTGATGAAAGAGGAATTTCCCTAGAGAAAGAAGAGAACTCACTTATGGTGACACCATTTGTAGAGACACTTCTTTTGGAAACCTTAGAGTACTTCGACGAAGAGGGAGGCAGGTCCTATCCCAAAGCCGTTGAAGCGTGCTTGGCTCATCACGGGCTAGGACAAGGGCAAGGGCAAGCCTGACCACAGGTCAGGCGCAGACCGTAGCCCGAAGTTCCTAGGCCATGATGAGACTTCAACCCCCGATTTCTAATAGGGGGGTTACATTTGGCCAAAGTGCCACGTCCACCCCTCCTCATTCCTTGTGGGAGTTGGGATTTCAAGATTTAGAAAGTGTGTCACTTTGGTCCAAAAAGTGTGTCACTTGGTCAAAAGGAGGTGTTCCCATGAATGACTAAAATAAGTCCCTTTCAGATCAAAAACTTCAGAAAACAAACAGGCCTTAGCCAAAAAGCCTTTGCACAGGCAGTTAACTTACCCATAAGAACTTACCGATCCTATGAATCAGGGGAAAGAGGTCTCACCATTGACAAGTTCCGAATACTCAAAGAAAAACTCGGTTACTATAAAGAGTGTCACAAAAACAATCTCAGGGCTCACATCGACTATTTGCGATTAACCTTTCCTAGTCTGCGAGATTTAGAAGCTTTCTGTGAGAACTTCCTTCATTGTCACTTAAGCGAATTTACCGACCAAGAAACACGGCTCATGAATTATACCCACTTGTGGCAACGGGGAAACATTTGGATTTTCGATTTCTTTGATAAGTCTGCGACCAATAACTACCAAACGTGTCTCCAACTCTCTGGTCAAGGCTGTCGGGAGATGGAACTCCTCTTAGAACATAAGGGGATTTCTTGGCAGACCTTTCTTCAGACTATTCTCTACGCCTACCAAGATGTTAGGGTAAAACGCCTTGATATCGCCCTAGACGAGATCTATAAAGGCTATGGGCACGAAGAGGAACATATCCAAATCCCAAGGCTCATTGATAAGCTCTATGCCAAAGAGATTGTGCTAGATACTATCAAAAAATGGAATATCACTGGTGGAGGTTCCTTCACCGATAACGAGGACATGGAAGCAAATCACGGTCTTTCCCTTTACTTTGGGAGCCGTCAAAGTCAGCTCTACTTCAACTTTTATGAAAAGCGTTACGAAATCGCCCGTATGGAAAACATCTCCTTGGAAGAATCCTTGGAGATTTTTGGTATCTGGAACCGCTACGAGCTACGCTTTTCAGACCAGAAAGCCCAAGGGGTTGTAGAGGAATACATCAACGGTGTGGATCTCGGAGAAATCGCAAGAGGTGTCGTGAACAAGGAAATCCAAGTCTATGATGGTGTCACCCGTTTTGGAGCCTATAAGCCCGATGAAAAGTGGCAAGAACTCTTTGGAGGGGTTGAACCCTTAAAACTCTCAACCAGTCCACAACCCTACAGTATCGAACGGACCATTCGCTGGTTAACCTATCAAGTCGCAAATTCTCTTGCACTCGTTTCTGAAGCAGACAAAATCATGCAAACAGAATACATGAAGATGATTCAAAATAGCGGTGAAATCACTGATCGTGGGGAGGCTATCTTAAGACTCCTCAAAACCAACAAACACTATGAACACTAGAAAGGAAATCTCTATGGAATACAAAGTCGAAATCAACTCACTAAACAACTTTAAAGCCTGGTCTGGTGGACTGAGCACCTTAAACACTGTCCGTGAACGGGGTGGTATAGATACCCTAACTACCATATGTGAAGACCTCTTTTCTGGAAATACCCCTACCGACACTCAAATCAATGATTGGCTCTGGTTTGATACAGACTTTATTTACCAAGCGCTAGGCTACGAGGACCTTCTAGAGGGCTAATTCATGCTCAAAAAAATCTATCAAGCAGACTTTCTCCTTCTTCCTGATCAGGAGTTCTGGAACATGTATATCCTCCTGAGAAAAGGAAAGGACTTCTACTATGAATGTGCTGGGAGATGTACTGAAAAACCACCAAATGATAGGGGCTTCTACGACTATGAACATGCCTGTTTCACCCTAGACGGTCAAGTTCTGAGTCTCAATAAACGGATGCGTCCCTCTCTCATTGCTTATATTCAACAGACCATCAAAAACAATCACGAAACATTTAGAAAGGAAATTGATATGGCTACTAAAACGATTTTTGAAACCAAAGTTGGACAAGTTACCAACGAACTCGGAGAATTACTCAAAAAGAAAGACCACAAACAAGCTTGGACCAAGGCGGGAGAACTAAATGCCCTTCTCAAAAAAGAAGAAGCCAAAGACCTAAAACCTGAGTTCGTCGAACAACTGCATAATGAGTTACGAGGCTACTACTACATCAACAGTGAGATTGAAAAAGCCAATAAGCGTCTCTACGCTAAAGGTTCCAAACTCATTGAACTCGCTAATCTCTAAAAGGAGGACCTATGATAAAAGCGAAACGTTACATACTAAAAGCAAGGGAATACCTCTCAAACTTTAAAAAGGTAGAGAAGAAAGGGGGCCCACCAAAGCTAAAAGTCACTACGAAAAAGACCGTCAATCTAGCTGTTATCGGAGGAATTGCTTTCCTCCTTTTTGTTGGTCTTACTGGCGCCATCCGTGCCATCACTCTCTCAAATAAAGTGGGCAAACTACAAGCTCAAGTTGAAGCAACTCAAAAACAAAAAGCACAACCTATGGACGCTAATCGTAAGTATGACTACAAGCTCCAGTATTACCTCAATGACTATGTCTACGCCTACTTCACCCTCCCACAAGAAGGGGATAAACAACAAGCTCAAGTCGAACACCTTAACAGCTTTTATAACTTCGTTCCAGACGTCAAAGCACAAGGTCAAGTACGTAACCCAAGTACCCTGCTCTACTCACAATTAGTCACGGTAGAAGGTAAGATAGCCACCTACAAGGTCAAATACAAAGAAATAATCCAACATGACAAAGATACCGAGGAAAAAGAACTAGTAACAGGATTTAATATTCCCTTTGATGAAAAAGAGGGGAAATATTACGTTTCTGGACTTCCTTGGTTCTCAGCGATTGACTCTTCACAAGCTGGACACTTTAGCGAAGACGACCAACTCCAACTCACAGCTAACGACCACGTCTCAGATAGCCAACACAAGAAGGTTGAAAAGTTCCTCAAGGTTTTCTTTACCAACTATACCACTAACCAAGACAACCTCAACCTCATTGCTAAGAACGTTGCTATCGTAGCCAATACCACCTTTAAAACGATTGACTACACCTATCTAAAGAAAGATGGGGCTGGTCTCATTGCTTATGTACAAGCAACCTTTGAGGTGGGAGGAACAACTCACTCTGAAAACTTTACCTTTACGCTCTCAGAAAAAGACAAGAGCTACTATGTCACAAAACTAGAACACACCATTCCTCTCAACTACGCAAACGATAAAGATTAGGAGAACTCTATGAATACAGACAATCTACGTACCTTCCTCCAAGGCGATGGGATTTGGATTCTCACCGCTATCGCTGTTTTGTTGGCTATTAAAGCTTGGCGAAACAGTTCTTGGCTTCAACTCTTCTCAGTCGTTGGATTCTACGCCGTCATCGTCTCAATTGCTAAAGGACAAGACATCCTAAAAGTGGTCGGCTGGTTCCTACGACTCTTTGGTATTGATTCAGGACTTTAAGTATGGCTGAAGAAAGACTCTATGACTACAGTAAGGGCTTGAACGCCCCCTATTGGATCCAGGAAATCAAGACAAAAAAGGGGACTCGCCTTTGGTATTTTGCGACACCAATGCAATTATCCTTTTTCATTGTCTTTACCTTCGTTTTTGTAGCCATGTTGCTCTTTGGAGGATTTATCCTGGTCCCCCTCGCAAAAATAACACACTCTATTTCACTACTGCTCTATTGGTACCTCCCCTATAAACTGGCTAAATTCTACACCGAATACGAACCACACGGTAAGAAGATGCACGTTTTCATTGGGGACTACCTGATTTACTTCTGGGATTTCAAGCTCAATAAAAAAGCGATCTACCATGAAGACCGAATAGAGCCTGTAGAAGAAATTGTCTTTGAAAAAACAAGACTCTAGAAAAGGAGGTCCTATGAGTATTACCTTAACTTATCCTATTAGGGAAACCCATGATAATCTGGCACTCAAAAAAGATCAAACGGTAGTGGCTTATTACCGTATTCCCAATACTCCTATCACCATTACAGACGAAGAGAAAAAGGACAAACATAAGATTACAGTTGCTCAGATGATGAAGAAACTCCAGAAAAACAAGTCCTTTGAGATTTCACTTATTCCTAAAGACTATCTCTTAGAAGAGAAAATGAGGGACTTTTCAGAAGCATTGGCAGATGATAGCCGTGAACTGGGAGAAGAACTCCTTCTTTACACGGTTGACCGTCTCACGGACGAAATGGAAATTCCTTATCAGTTTGATTGGGTCGTGGGAGTGACCTTACGCAAACAAAACCACGGGGCAACGGTGAAAGACTTGGTCTATGAGAGTTTTAACGAGTTCTCAGAGAAAATTGCAAAAGGTCTTGGCTACGAATACGCATTGAGTTCCACCTGGTATGACGATTACAGAAGTGACGAATTCACTATTTTCCAAGCTTTTTCAGTCCTACGTGCTAAACGTCTGACCAATGAAGAACTCTTCTACTACCAGCGGATGCAATACCTTCGCTATATTCCCCATTACAAGAAGGAAGTTCTCGCTAATCGCTCCCAATTTAATATCACAGACACCCTAATTAAAGTCCTAAAAGGAGGCTTCCTCAAACTCGAAAGTCCCTATGGTTCTTCCTTTGTAACTATTCTTCCTGTTGGGAAGTTTCCTGTGCAATTCAACGGCTTTCACTTAGGAGAATTTGTCCAACGCTTGAACTTTCCCGTAGAACTACGCATCAAGGCAGAATTCATTGATACCAACAAAATCAAGGGGAGAATGGGACGTTCCAATACCCGTTATCGAAACATCATGGAAGAAGCTGAAAACACAGACACCGTCCAACAAGATGAAATCATCATGGGCTCTATCTCTCTAAAAGACCTGATGAAAAAAGTCGGAAACAAGGAAGATATCATTGAATATGGAGCCTATCTGATCGTTTCAGCTTCTAGTGTCAATCAGCTTCGTCAAAGACGACAAGTGGTGCTTAACTATTTTGATGATATGGGCGTTGAAATCAGTGAAGCTTCGCAAGATGGCCCATACCTCTTTCAAGCCCTACTCTATGGCGAAAACCTCCAAAAGAAAACTCGCACCTGGACACATATGGTCACAGCTCGTGGGTTTTCAGAACTCATGCCCTTTACCAATACGTCCTCAGGAAACCGTATCGGTTGGTATATCGGCCGAGTGGACAACTGGACGGGGCGTTGGGACACTATCGCTAAAGCCATTGATTCCTCTAAAAATATCGTCCTCTACAATGCCACAGTCGGAAATAAAGAAGATATCGCTGGAAAGATTACCAAGAACCCACATATCATTATCACGGGTGCGACAGGACAAGGAAAGTCTTTCCTCGCTCAAATTATCTTTTTAAGTGTGGCTTTACAAAATGTTAAAACCCTCTATATTGACCCCAAACGAGAACTTAGAAATCACTATCAAGAAGTAATCAACTCCACTGAATTTGCACGACGCTACCCTGAACGCAAAAAACAGATTGAACACTTTAACTTTGTGACACTCGATAGCTCATTGCCATCAAACCACGGAGTCCTAGATCCCATTGTAGTCCTTGATAAGGAACAAGCCGTAGAGGTCGCAAAGAACATGCTGGAGTTTCTCCTACAAGCTGTCGATGACGTGACTATGGACCAGAAAACAGCCATCACAGAAGCCATCAATGCTATCGTAGAACGTCGAGTAGCTGGTGAAAACGTCGGCTTTAAGCATGTCCTAGAAGCCTTAAGACAGGCTTCCTCATCTGAAATTGCCTCAGTGGGTCGCTATCTGACGTCTATTGTGACAAACTCCATCTTGGAACTCGCCTTCTCAGATGGCACAACCCCAGGTCTTAACTATGAGTCCCGAGTCACTATACTAGAAGTTAATAACCTCAAGCTCCCAAAGGATGACTCCACAAAGATTTCAGACCACGAACGGAACTCTATTGCCCTCATGTTTGCGCTTGGGGCCTTCTGTACCCACTTTGGTGAACGCAATGAAAATGAAGATACCATTGAGTTCTTTGATGAAGCTTGGATTTTGATGAAATCCGCAGAAGGAAAGGCCGTAATCAAAAATATGAGACGTATTGGACGCTCTAAGAACAATACCCTAGCACTGATTACACAATCTGTCCACGATGCAGAAAATGACGATGACACGACGGGATTTGGGACTATCTTTGCCTTCTATGAAAAATCTGAACGTGAAGATATCCTCAAACACGTCAATCTCGAAGTCACAGAAAGTAACCTCGAATGGATTGATAATATGATTTCTGGTCAGTGCCTTTACTACGATGTCTACGGTAATCTCAATATGATTTCCGTCCACAATCTCTTTGAAGATATTGATATGCTTCTAAAACCTATGAAAGCAACAGTGTCTTCAAGTCTCGAAAATAAATACGCTAGTTAGGAGGTGAACCGATGCAAGAAGCTTTTGCCAAGCTAAAGGGAGTAGATATCTTCTCCCTAAAGTCCTACATGGAACCAACCAACTTTGGCTCCTTTAATGGCGCCTGGGTTCTGATTAATGAACTCTTCGTTAACCTCTTCTTTTTCATTCTCAATGCCGTCGTTGGCTTCTTTTCCCTCCTCATTCGCATCTTAGAAAAAATTGATCTCTATACCACCTATAAAACCTATGTTTTTCATGGGGCAAGCAGTATTTGGCACGGATTTACTGGCTCTAATACTGGCAACATTACCAACAAATCACTTGTAGGCACCTTGCTTTTGGTTTTAGCTTTCTATCTGTTCTACCAATATTTCTTTTCAAAAGGCTCCTTTTCAAGAACACTCCTCCACGTCTGTCTAGTACTCCTATTAGCTCTGGGGTACTTTGGGACTGTTGCTGGAACCTCTGGTGGGCTTTATCTCCTTGATACCGTTAATAACGTCTCTAAAGATGTTACCAAAAAGATTGCAGGGATTAAGGTGGACTATGCCAAAGACAAGTCCATTAAAATTGGAAAATCGATGTCAGATAGCTACATTGCAGAAACATCCTATAAAGCCTATGTCTTCGTCAATACTGGCCAAGAAAATGGAAAATACAAGAACAGCCAAGATGGCAAGGAAGAAGCCTTTGACGACAGTAAAGTTCTTGGAACGAGTGATAAGAATGGAAACTTCAAGGCAGTCAAAGCTAAAGACCGTTCCAAGTATTTAGATGATTTAGGAGATGGTGCCAACGATGACGGTGAAAAGAACCGTTGGGTGTCAGCTATGCCAGACTTCATCTTCACTCGGATGTTCTATGTGATTTTTAAAATTGTAGAAGCCTTTGTATTAGCCATCCCTATTATTCTTATCCAGCTCTTAAATGTAGTAGCTCAAATCCTTGTCCTCACCATGATTCTCCTTTTTCCAGTAGTCCTTCTCATGTCTTTCGTTCCAAGGATGCAAGAGTTGGTCTTTGGAGTGCTAAAAGTTATGTTTGGGGGCTTGATTTTTCCAGCGATTACAACTCTCTTAACACTCCTTATTTTCTATATTGAAAAAATGATAGAAAACATTGTCACAAATGGGTTTGATGGTGTTCTAAAAACCTTACCGTCACTTCTTTTATTTGGTCTTGTCTTCAAACTCTTAGTATCGGTGGTTTCTAAAGGTGTCATCTATTTCCTCATCTGGAGATTTAAAGGCCAACTCCTCCAATTCATTCTTGGCTCCAAAGCTCGAATGGTTGCGACAGATATTGGTACTAAAGTTGAACATAGCGTCACAAAGACCAAAGAGGTTGCTTCACAAGTCCCAACACGAAGCCTTGCGACGGCTCAACACCTCGGAAACTTTGCATTGGCTGGTGCTGGTTTTGGGACTGGGGTGATGATGAATGCCAAGAGCCATTTCCAAAATGCTGGTTCCTTCTTCACTCGTAAAGAAGCAAACCAACTAGAAACAGTTATGCCATCTGGACCAACAGAGGGGCCAATAACCCCAGAATCTCCAGAACCAATCATTCCTCCAACACAGACACCACCTGATAACTTCAAGCCAATTGAAGAAGAGAGCACAACACCTCCAAGTGACTCACCAATCATGTCAGAAGGAACACCTAGTCCAGAGGACGAATTCCAAACGCTCAGAGAAGAGTGGATTTCACCATTCAAACAGCACCGTATCAATACCCTAGAACGTAGATTGGATGCCTATAAGGATCCTCAGGCCATGTATAAAGCCCAAGGTTCAAATGCCTTCACCCGTGCTTATCGTAAAACTCTAACTCGAGACGATAAAATAAGAGCTAATATCGAGCGACGAGATCGTTTAACTCAACGCCTAAACCAATTGAGAGGAGAATAGAATGAATACTAAAATACGCTCAAGAACAGCCTTTCCAAGAATGCTTGAAGAAACACTTTTTAAGGCCTACCAAGAAGGGAAACGCTCCGTCGATTTCCTTCTTCTATTTCCAGTCTCAGAAAAAGACAAAGACCAAATCATTGCACAAACAAAAGCTCATTCCGTCGTCTTAGATGCCAAATGGCGCTTTGGGACTGTTCTATTTACAGCTTATATCAGACATTAAGTAGAAAGGATAGCCAATGAAAAAACTAAAATGGTATCTATTATCTAGTCTTATTCCTCTCTTTTTTCCTGTGTTTATCATTATCATCATTATGGGAGCAGTCGGAGGAGGTAGCACTGGTGGCTCTTCTCAATCACCAAATGGTGCAACCTACACGGACCACTGGTCCAATGGAGATCCCTATACCCATAACTTACTCGTCCATCGCTACGGTATTAAAGCAGAGCAATTGGACGGTTTTTTAGATACTTTGGGAATCTCCTATGACAAGAAGCGCATCAATGGGAAAAAGCTCTTAGACTGGGAGGCTAAGTCTAATCTAGATGTTCGTGCCATTGTAGCGATTGCCTTAAATGAAAGCTCACTTGGAACAGCTGGAGTTGCTACAAATCCAGGATCCAACATGTTTGGTTTTGGAGCATTTGACTCTAATCCAGAAAATGCCAAAAATTTTAACGATGAAGTGGCAGTTGTGGGACTCACCAATCAGACCATCATTGGCAATAAAAATGAAACCTTCAAAGTCCAAGATGACAAAGCTCAAAAATTTGCGAGTGGGTCTCTCAATACGTCAACAGATGGTGGAGTCTACTTCACCGATACTTCTGGATCAGGAAAAAGACGAGCTGAAACCATGCAAAAACTCGATACCTATATTGATGAACATGGAGGAACACCAAAGGCACCTGAACAAACGACAGGAAAAACTAGAGACGGAGGTGGTGTCACAACTGGGGACGTCCCACAAGGCTACAGCCTCACCAAAGAAATTAATACCTCAAGCTATACAGGTCTATCTTATCCCTGGGGACAATGTACCTGGTTTGTCTACAACCGAGGAAAAGAAGTCGGTGTTAGCTTCGGAGAGTACATGGGAAATGGGGGTCAATGGATGAATGCCCCTGGTTACCAAACAACTCATACCCCTACCGAACACTCAGCACTATCTTTTAGCCCAGGACAAGCTGGTGCAGATCCAACCTATGGCCACATTGCTTTTGTGGAACAAGTCAAATCAGATGGCTCCATCCTTATCTCTGAATCAAACGTCAAAGGCCTAGGAGTCGTTAGCTACCGTACTTTTGATGCAGAAACAGCAAAACAATTTACTTATGTTATTGGAAAATAGAAAGGAGTTATTTATGCTAAAACTTAAATACGTACCAGTTGAAAACTGCAAAGCCGAATGGGGTGATAAGTTAGCATTAATGAAAAGATTTGAAGGATTAAAATTGAAGACCTTAAACAATCTGCTAACTGAAATGAGAATGAATCCCCAATTCAAAGACTATGTGATTAATTCCGGTCACAGAACTGTTTGGATCAACTTCGAGGGTTTCTTAAATTTCTTACGCTATAGGCAAAATAAACGATTTAAAGAGGTGGGATAATGGAGCAAGTTAAAATAGCCAATATTACTCAAAAGACAACAAGACCTGCTGATAAAACTGGATATATTGAAGTAAAATTTAGAACCTACTTCAATAACCCGTTAACGAATAAACGCAGAGAAATTCTATCTGATTGGTATACTATCGCCAATAAAAAGGATACCTCAGGAAAAATAAAACTATCTCCTCAAATTAAAGCTATTATCCATAAAGAACTTCAAGAGAAGGCCAATAATGTTTATGAAGAGCTGACTAGAACTATTCTTCTAGAAAAATCAGATATCACGCTTGATGAGGTCTGGAATGAATGGCATAATGAACGAGTTGAAAGACAACTAGTTGCTCCTAAAACATTAGCAGGTGAAGATGGTAGATACCGTAACCATATTACTAAGCAAATCCCTAAGGATTCGATTTTAAAAAATATTCCATCTAGTTTAATTAAAAACTTACTTGATAATCTTTATCCTATAGGAAACCATAAAAGGCTCGCACAAGGTGTAAAATCCGATTTAACATCAATCTATAAGTTTGCCATTCTTCATGATTACATTTCTCCTGACCAAAATCCAATGCCCTATATAAGTATCGGTAGGAAAGGGCTTTCTGACGAATTAGAACGTTTAAAGAAATCAGATATAGAAGATCAATATCTTGAATCTTGGGAACTCAAAGAAGTATTATCCATTGTTCGTAAGTACAATGAACAGTATGCACGTATTTTTGAATTTCAAGCACTAACAGGAATGCGTATTGGTGAAGTACTCGGTTTAAAGGAGGAAGCTATTGATTTTAATAAAAATATAGCCTCAGTTATTAGAACTCGTGCTACTCATGGAGGAGCCTCTGAAGATAGCTATGAAGGTAACGTTAAAAATATACAAAGTTATCGAAACGTTCAATTATCATTAAGGGCTGTTGAAATTCTAAAAGAAGAAATTCAATTAAATCATCATCATATAGAATTCAATCCAGACTATAAAGATCATGGATGGATTTTCACCTCTAAGAGCATTCATAAACCTGATTACAATGGAACTCCTCTTCATTACAGTGTCTTAAACAACTTCCTCAACTCTTCAGAAAATGGTAAACTAAACCGCAAGGGAAACCCGAGACGGGCAGGAATCGATATTGATAATAAGCTTAGTTTCAAGAAACATATTACAACTCATATCTTCCGACACACGCATATCAGCTTCTTAGCTGAACAAGGAGTACCTTTGGAAGCTATTCAAGATCGTGTTGGACATTCTAGAGGTAGTCGAGTAACAGAAATTTATTTGCATATCACTAAAAAAACAAAGGATCAAATTATACCTATCCTTGATACTCTTACACAATAAGTGTGGCAAATCTGTGGCAAAACATAAGAAAAAGGCTTGTCCACATTGGACAAACCCTTTATTTTCAAGCTTATTTAGTCTAATTAAGCTTTGTTTGCTGAACCAAATACGTCAATACGTTCTTCAACAGCTGCTGTAATTGCTTCGAAACCAGGTTTCAAGAATTTACGTGGGTCAAAGAGTTTCTTCTTGTCGTATTCTGCTTCATTTGCTTCATATTCAGCAACAAATTTACGTGTTGCTTTAGCAAATGCGATTTGACATTCAGTGTTAACGTTAACTTTAGCAACACCAAGTTTGATAGCTGCTTGGATTTGATCATCAGGAATACCTGATCCACCGTGCAATACGATTGGGAAGTTAGGTACAGCTTCTGTCAATTTTTGCAAGTGATCAAGGTGAAGACCATTCCAGTTTTCTGGGTAAGGACCGTGGATGTTACCGATACCTGCTGCAAGGAAGTCGATACCAGTTGCAACCATAGCTTTAGCATCTTCGATTGGTGCCAATTCACCGTCACCGATGATACCATCTTCTTCACCACCGATTGTACCAACTTCAGCTTCAACTGATACACCGTTAGCATGTGCAAATTCAACAACTTTAGCTGCTTTTTCAAGGTTTTCTTCAACTGGAAGGTGAGATCCATCGAACATAACTGAAGTGTACCCTTCACGAATACATTCCAAAGCATCGTTGTAATGACCGTGGTCAAGGTGAATAGCAACTGGTACAGTGATACCCATTGATTCTACCAAATCTTCGATAAGAGCTTTGCACAATTTGTAACCACCCATGTACTTAGCAGCACCCATTGAAGTTTGGATAAGCACTGGAGCTTGTTTAGCTTCTGCTGCACGCAAGATAGCTTGAGTCCACTCAAGGTTGTTTGTGTTAAATCCACCAACTGCATAACCATTGTCACGAGCTGCTTGGACAAATTTTTCTGCTGAAACGATTGCCATTATAAAGGCCTCCTATATTTTTTTGGGTTTGAACCCGTTTACATGTTTATTCTATCACAATTAGATTCAAAAAACTAGCTTTTCTACAATTTGTAAGCGTTTTGATTTTTTAATACAAAAAAACCAGTCAACCGACTGGTTACTCTGCGGAAAGAGGGACTTGAACCCTCACGACCTAAAGCGGTCACAGGATCCTTAGTCCTGCGCGTCTGCCAATTCCGCCATTTCCGCTAACAACATTAATTATTATATCAAGTCTGACAAATTGTGTCAACACTTTTTGAAAAGTTTTTAACTAAACTTTCCATTGCCTCATTCGAAACAACTATTATATAATACCATTTGTTGTCGAGTATCGTCAATACTTTTTCAACGATTTTTTAATATTTCACTCCAAAATTTATAGAAACCTTCAAGCTCAATCAAAAACTAATCGAATTGTACTTTCAATGCTTTCAGCTTCTCTTTAAGAGGAGCTAAGTAAATTTCTTCTCCAAAACCACGTGATTTTAAACCATCCTCTGCACAAACCAATAACGCTTCTGTTAAAGGGAAAATCAATTTAAGGTCTGTATCAGAAATATCCTTTTTCGAAAATAAACGACGAATTCTTGGATAATCAAAGTCAAAAGCTTCAAAAAATGGGGACTCTTTTAAAATATTTTCTAAACGTTCTAAATTGACTAACAGCCCCAGATGAAAGGCTGCTGGTGCGAAAGTCGCTGAAAAAGGTTGCGTACAAACACTTCGAAACTCAATAGTTCCTCTAGTCGTTAAATCTTGAAATTGATAAGATCGATGCGTTTTAAAGTCGTCCTCACTCGGCTTAATCGAAACTTCTTTACCATGAATAGACCAGGCTTGAATAGCTGATTTATTCAAATAGTCTTTAGCTCGTATCGGTTCAAAATAGTAGGTTTCCTCAGCCCGTTTTGCAGTAAAAATAGCTGTCTCAGATAAATAAGAAAAATAATCATCTTCATTCTTGAACACTCTTGGGAAAATCCCGGCATTTTCTTCAAAGACACCATGCATGGAATTCTCCCAAAAAACATCCCTCGAAATTGCTAAATCCCAATCAGAACCCCAAAATTCCGAATTAGCAAATAATACTGCTTTAGGACCCTCAATCTGATTAAAAGCGTTGAGAACTCTTAAATAGGAAATCTTGGAGACATCCAACTGCACTTGACTCCCACAGATAAAAGACCCATATTCCGGGTAATTATGAAAGAAGGGATTATTTTTGGCTTTAGAAAGCTCAAGAAAATCCATAAGCATCTCATAACGAGGTGATTTTACCGGACTATTATCATTTTTAGCCCAATTAGGATTAACACCCCAACCTTGCAACTCATGGTTATGATTACGCAGGTATGGTTGAATCATACTAAGGTAAGTATCCAGACGTTCTTCAACCTCAGCAATCCGACTAGCCTTTGCAAAAGCAAACTCGATCGTATTGTACGAAACTTCAAAAAGAATCATGTCTCCAGAAGCTTTATCGATAAGCTGAATAGGATTATTATCAAAATCAAATTTATCTGCTTTAAAACAAAAATTATCAATAAGATAGATTAAAAGTTGTTTTGTAAGAGAGACATCCGTAGCGTTCCCGCTCAAATTAACAACAGGGTATTCCAACTCGATTCCTACAAATAGTCCGGGTTGTTCCTTGATTGGCAAATAATACCTTTGTTTAAGAAGTTCCTTGGCTGTTGTCAAAATAATATTCCCCTTTTAAAAATAAGTTTATCCCATTATATCAAAATATTCAGACGATTTATAGACTAAAAAACGCCTGCTTACGAAAAACAACCGTATTATCTTTCGTAAACAAGCGTTACATGCTTATTTATTCCCATTTTATGATGAGTGTTCCCGCTAGGCGAATGCCCAGCGGTAGACCAGAGCTAGACTAAGAAAAGCAGAGCTATTCCATCATCATAACACTCAACAAAATTGATAAAAATTAAACAAGTTCGATGATTGCCATTGGGGCAGCATCGCCACGACGTGGTTCTGTTTTAAGGATACGAGTGTATCCACCGTTACGTTCAGCATAACGAGGTGCAATTTCTGAGAAAAGTTTTTGAAGAGCAGTTACTGAAGTATATTTGTCAGTTGCTTCATCATAGCTTTCAGATGCAATTTCGTTACGGACAAATGCAGCTGCTTGACGACGTGCGTGCAAATCACCACGTTTACCAAGAGTAATCATTTTTTCAACTGTTTTACGGATTTCTTTAGCACGTGCTTCAGTTGTAACGATTGCTTCGTTAATGATAAGATCTGTAGTCAAATCACGAAGAACCGCTTTACGCTGTGAGCTTGTGCGTCCAAGTTTACGGTAAGCCATGTTATCCTCCTATATTATTATTTATCGTTTTTAAGTCCAAGTCCAAGATCAGCTAATTTAACTTTAACTTCTTCAAGAGATTTACGACCAAGGTTACGGACTTTCATCATTTCAGGCTCAGTTTTTTCTGTCAAATCATGAACGGTATTAATACCGGCACGTTTCAAACAGTTATATGAGCGGACGGACAAATCAAGTTCTTCGATGGTACGGTCAAGCACTTTTTCATCGTTCACTTTCTCAGTTTCCTTCATTACATCTGTAGCTTTAGCCACATCAGTAAGGTCAGTAAACAAGTTTAAGTGTTCAATCAAAACGCGAGCTGAAAGACCGAGGGCATCTTCAGGAATGATTGTTCCGTTTGTCATGATTTCGATTGTCAATTTATCAAAACCATCGTTACTACCTACACGAGCAGGTTCAACTTGATAATTGACTTTATTCACTGGTGTGTAGATCGAATCTACAGCCAATGTTCCCACTGGTGCATCATCTTTCTTGTTTTCATCTGCTGGAACATAACCACGGTTTGTAGCTACTGTCATAGTTGCTTTCAATGAAGCACCATCAGCGATAGTAAAAAGATAATGATCAGGGTTAACAATTTCAATATCACTATCAGTCAAGATATCCCCAGCAGTTACTTCAGCTGGACCTTGAACATCTAGTTCAATTGTTTTTTCGTCTTCGACGTAAGATTTTACAGCAAGACCCTTAACATTAAGGATGATTTGCATCACGTCTTCACGGACGCCTGGTACGGTATCAAATTCGTGGAGTACTCCATCAATCTTAATTGATGTTACGGCAGCACCTGGAAGTGATGACAAAAGTACACGACGAAGAGAGTTACCCAAAGTTGTACCATAACCACGTTCTAGTGGTTCGATGACAAATTTGCCGTAATCTTTATTTTCATCAATTTTTGTTATTATTGGTTTTTCAAACTCAATCATTTATTATACTCCCTCGAAACGAACCTTGTGTACTATTGTTATTAAAGATTACACACGACGACGTTTTGGAGGACGAGCACCATTATGTGGTACAGGAGTTACATCACGGATTGCAGTTACTTCAAGACCAGCAGCAGCAAGAGCACGGATAGCAGACTCACGACCTGAACCAGGACCTTTAACAGTTACTTCGACTGTCTTAAGACCATGTTCTTGTGCAGATTTAGCAGCAGCTTCTGAAGCCATTTGGGCAGCAAATGGTGTAGATTTACGAGAACCTTTGAAACCAAGAGCACCAGCTGATGACCAAGCTACAGCATTACCATGCACATCTGTAATCATAACAATAGTGTTATTGAAAGTAGCGTGAATGTGAGCAATACCAGATTCGATATTCTTTTTCACACGACGTTTACGTGTTGGTTTAGCCAAGATTTTTACCTCCTTATTTTATTTTATTTTTTCTTACCTGCAATCGCAACAGCTTTACCTTTACGAGTGCGAGCATTGTTTTTAGTGTTTTGTCCACGGACAGGAAGTCCACGACGGTGACGGATACCGCGGTATGAACCGATTTCCATCAAACGCTTAATGTTAAGGTTTACTTCACGACGAAGGTCACCTTCAACTTTAATCGCATCCACTTCACGACGGATAGCGTCTTCTTGATCATTTGTCAAATCTTTAACGCGGATGTCTTCAGAAACACCTGCAGCAGCCAAGATTTTCTTAGATGTTGTAAGTCCGATACCGTATACGTAAGTAAGTGAAATTACTACACGTTTATCATTTGGAATGTCAACTCCAGCAATACGAGCCATGATTTCTCCTTTCTATATTATCCTTGACGTTGTTTGTGTTTTGGATTTGTTGGACAAATTACCATAACACGACCGTTACGACGAATAACTTTACAGTATTCGCAAATTGGTTTAACCGATGGTCTTACCTTCATGTTTTAATCCCTCCAATTATTTCGATTATTTAAAGCGGTATGTGATGCGTCCACGTGTCAAATCATAAGGACTCATTTCAACAGTCACACGGTCACCGACCAAAATACGAATGTAGTTTTTACGGATTTTACCAGAAACTGTCGCCAAAATTTGGTGTCCATTTTCCAATTCAACAGTAAACATAGCATTAGGCATAGTTTCTACAACTTTACCTTCAATTTCAATCACGTCTTCTTTTGCCACGCAAAAGTACCCCCTAAAATTTCGATTTGATTTCCTCTGAGCACAGAGGTAACAATTATAAGTCAGACTAAAGTATTATATCATGCTTGAGTCTGATACGCAAGTAAGATTAAATAATTATTTAATTGCTGCAATCGCTTTTTTAACATCAGCGAATACATCTTCAATATCTTGATTACCTTGAATATCTGATACAAGGCCAAGCTCACGATAGTGTGCAATGATTGGCTCACCTTGAGCAATGTTAACATCAAGACGACGTTTTACCGTTTCAGGTTTGTCATCTTCACGTTGGTAATAGTCTTCTTCCTTGTAGTCAGCTGGTGGGTTGAATACTTTATGGTAAGTTTCACCTGTTTCGCGGTGAATAATACGACCACTCAAGCGTTCAAGAAGGCAAGATGGATCCACTTCGATATTGATTACTCCATCAAGCTCCAAACCAAGATCAACCAAGATTTGATCCAAGGCATGAGCTTGTTCGATCGTGCGAGGAAAACCATCCAAAAGGAATCCTTTTTCCTTAATGTCGTCTTGAGCCAAACGTTCTTTTACAATCCCGTTTGTCACTTCATCTGGAACCAATTCACCTTTATCAATGAATGATTTTGCCAAAGTTCCCATTTCTGTTTGGTTAGCCATAGCAGCACGGAACATATCACCAGTTGAGATATGAGCTACACCAAATTCTTCAACGATTTTTGCAGCTTGTGTCCCTTTACCAGCGCCTGGTAGACCCATAATTAAAAGATTCATCTTACGAACTCCTTATTTTTGTTTTCAAATAACTCTATCAAGATTTAATAGACTTGGTAGAGTTATCAAAAAACAAAAGAGAAGGGGCAGAAAGCAATCTTTCTTTCCCTCTCGATTGTTCATGAGAAGACTTAGTCTTCGAGATTCATAAATCCAACATATTGACGTTTCAAAAGGTAACCTTCAAGTTGTTTCATACCTTCAATACCAGTTGAAATCAAGATCAAGAGTGATGTACCACCAAGTGCAATTGAACTTGTGAGGTGCATAAACTGTTGAGCCGCAATTGGAGCCAATGAAATAAATGCGAGAAATACAGCCCCGATTGTTGCCAATCTCTTAAGTAATGAAGACATGTACTTTTCAGTCTCACGACCTGGACGAACGCTAGGAATGTAAGACCCATTCTTTTGAAGATTTTCAGCAGTTTTTTCAGGATTTACTTGGACAAATGTGTAGAAGAATGAGAACAAGATAATCAATATCGCGTAAGTAATCATTCCACTAGGTGTATTATACGAGAGTAGTCCTTGTAAGTGTGATAACCATGTAACCTTCGAGAAGAATGGAAGAATAGTACTAGGAATTGTTGTAATCGAGCTAGCAAAGATAACGGGAATAACACCAGCTGGATTAACTTTCAATGGAAGGTAAGAACTCGTTGGAGCCCCTTGAACCAATTTAGTATATTGAATTGGAATTTGATATTCTGCCTGTTGAACAAATGTCGTAAAGAAGACAATCGCCAAACCTACCACAATTAGCAAAGCAACTATGATATATGAACGAGTCAATTCTCCTGAACGAACGTTGACAAAGAAATCCTCGTAAATTGTTGAGAACATTTTTGGAATAGAAGCAATGATCCCTGAAAAGATAATCATTGACACACCATTACCAAAACCTTTATCTGTGATTTGTTCACCAAGCCATGTCACAATTATGCTACCAGCAGTTAGAATTGTCCCAATCAATAGGTAGGTTGAAACATTAGGTGTCTTAACCAAAGAAATTGATGAGAGTGTATTGAAACTAGCTGTAATACCAATCGATTGAACAAATGCTAAAACAAGAGTAATATAACGAGTCGCCTGATTTAATTTACGACGACCAACTTCACCCTGTTTGCCCCACTCCACAAATTTTGGATAGATATCCATCTGCAAAAGTTGGACAATGATTGATGCCGTAATGTAAGGACTAACCCCCATCGAGAAGATAGAGAAGCTATTCATAGCATTACCAGACACCAAGTTAAGCATATTCAAGAAAGGTAAATCACTTAATTGTTTCAAACTTTCCGCATTGATACCAGGAACAGTTACATGAGTTCCTACACGAAAAACGAAAATAATGAAGATTGTAAATAGAACCTTATTACGAACGTTTTTGACTTTCAATGCGTCTTTTAATAGTTTAAAGAACATAATGAGTTACCCCTCATTAGATGACTTCAATTGAACCACCTTTAGCAGTGATAGCTGCTTCAGCAGATTTAGAGAATTTAGCTGCTTTAACAGTCAATTTCTTAGTCAATTCGCCGTTACCAAGAACTTTAACGCCTGATTTTTCAGCACGAACGATTCCAGCTTCTTTAAGAACTGCTGGAGTTACTTCTGTACCATCTTCAAAGACGTTCAATTGATCAAGGTTTACAAGTGCGTATTCTTTAGCGTTGATGTTAGTGAATCCACGTTTTGGAAGACGACGGAACAATGGAGTTTGTCCACCTTCAAATCCTGGACGTACGCCACCACCACTACGAGCTTTTTGACCTTTTTGACCACGGCCTGAAGTTTTACCGTTACCAGATGAAGTACCACGACCTACACGGTTACGGACTTTACGAGAACCTTCAGCAGGTTTCAATTCATGAAGTTTCATTATTAATTTTCTCCTCTTTTTGTAAAATGCTAGCGCCTCTAACCAAGTAAGGTAGCTTGATTAAAAACTCGCCTATACATGAAATTCAGTTTAAGTCGCAAGGCAACCCTTACGACTTAAATCATTTTTTATTTAACGTCTTCAACAGTTACCAAGTGAGAAACTGCGTTGACCATACCACGGATAGCAGCGTTGTCTTCTTTAACAACTGAGCTATTCAATTTGCCAAGTCCAAGAGCAACAACTGTTTTACGTTGTTCTGGTTTGCGTCCGATTGGAGACTTAGTCAAAGTAATTTTAATTTGAGCCATTATAATCTCCTTTCTTATGCCAAGTCAGATACTGAGATGCCACGGAGAGCAGCAACGTCTTCAGCACGTTTAAGTTGTTTCAATCCTTCAACAGTCGCACGAACGATGTTGATTGGAGTGTTTGAACCAAGAGATTTAGATGTTACATCAGCAACACCAGCCAATTCGATGACGGCACGAACTGCACCACCAGCGGCAACCCCAGCCCCTTCAACAGCTGGTTTCAACAATACTTTCGCTCCACCAAATTCTGAACGAACTTCGTGAGGAATAGTTGTACCAACCATAGGAACTTCGATAAGGTTTTTCTTAGCTGCTTCAACTGCTTTACGGATAGCTTCTGGAACCTCTTGAGATTTACCAGTACCAAATCCTACGCGACCATTACGGTCACCAACAACAACAAGAGCAGCAAAACGCATGTTGCGTCCACCTTTTACAACTTTAGTAACACGGTTGATAGCAACTACGCGCTCTTCAAGTTCTACTGCATTATCTTTAAATGCCATTATTAAGTGTCCTCCCTATTAGAATTTCAATCCGTTTTCACGAGCTGAGTCAGCCAAAGCTTTAACACGTCCGTGATAGAGATATCCACCGCGGTCAAACACCACTTCAGAAATACCTTTAGCTACTGCGCGTTCAGCAACAAGTTTACCGACAACAACGGCTTGTTCTGTTTTAGTTCCTTTAGAAACTTCTTTATCAAGAGTTGATGCACTTGCGAGCGTTACACCCGCTACGTCATCAATAACTTGAGCGTAGATGCCTGTATTAGAACGGAAAATGTTCAAACGTGGGCGATCAGCAGTTCCAGAGAGTTTTCCGCGAACGCGACGATGGCGTTTTTGGCGGAGTTTGTTTTTATCTGGTTTCGAAATCACAATTTTCACCTCTTATTTATAATGCTTGCTCATGAGAGCTTTTGGTAAATAGACAATCCTGAAAGAACTGCCACAAGGATAATATCCTATTATTTACCAGTTTTACCTTCTTTACGACGTACGTATTCACCAACGTAACGGATACCTTTACCTTTGTAAGGTTCTGGTGAACGAAGGCCACGGATGTAAGCTGCTGTTTGACCAACAACTTCTTTGTTAATACCGTTAACGACGATTGAAGTTGCAGATGGTACTTCAAAAGTAATACCTTCTGGAGCTTCAACTTCGTCTTGGTGAGATTTACCAACTGAAAGAACAAGTTTTGAACCTTGGAGTTGGGCACGGTATCCGACACCGCGCATTTCAAGTTCTTTTTTGAAACCTTCAGAAACACCAACAACCATGTTGTTCAAGTTGGCACGTGAAGTACCGTGGATTGTTTTGTTTTCTTTTGAGTCGTTTGGACGGTGAAGTGTAACTTCGTTGCCTTCAACTTTGATTTCAATGTTTTTGTTAAACTCACGAGTGAGTTCGCCTTTAGGTCCTTTAACAGTAACAACATTATTGTTGTTTGTTACTTCAACACCAGCAGGCAAAGTAATAACTTTATTACCAATACGTGACATAGTATTTAATTCTCCTGTTAGATTATCAAGCCACAAAGTGACTAGTTTTCACGGGGATGAGTTTCATCGAATATAATCAACGAAACTCGCACAAATCATTTGATATAAGTGCTTAGTATCAGCTTCTTACCAAACGTAAGCGATAACTTCTCCACCAACGTTCTTTTGACGAGCTTCTTTATCAGTCAAAAGACCTTCTGATGTAGAGATAATCGCGATTCCAAGTCCGTTAAGAACTTTAGGAACATCTTCACGTTTAGAGTAAACACGAAGACCTGGTTTAGAAATACGTTTCAAGTTAGTGATAACACGTTCACCGTTTTGTCCATATTTCAAGAACACACGGATGATACCTTGTTTATCATCTTCAATAACTTCAACGTTTTTTACAAAACCTTCACGTTTAAGGATATCAGCAATACCTTTTTTGATGTTTGATGCAGGTACTTCAAGTACTTCGTGTTTAGCTTGGTTAGCGTTACGAATACGTGTCAAGAAATCTGCAATTGGGTCAGTCATAACCATTTTATATTTTCTCCTCTTACTAGTAGTTTGAATTGTTCACTTGCTAGTTAATGATTGAGCTGGGCTCAAATAATATTTTTAATACATTCAAAGAAGATAATTCTAATTCGAATGCATCATCATTTTACCAAGAAGCTTTGGTAACACCTGGAATTTGACCTTTGTAAGCCAATTCACGGAAGCAAACACGGCAAAGTTTAAATTTGCGATAAACTGAGTGTGGACGTCCACAACGTTCGCAACGAGTGTAAGCTTGCGTAGAGAACTTCGCAGGGCGTTTGTTCTTAGCAATCATTGATTTTTTAGCCAATTTATTTACCTCCTAGATTATTTTGCAAAAGGCATTCCAAGGCCTTTAAGCAATTCACGACCTTCTTCGTCAGTGTTAGCAGTAGTTACGATAACGATATCCATACCACGCACTTTATCAACATCGTCGAAGTTGATTTCTGGGAAGATAAGTTGTTCTTTAACACCAAGTGTGTAGTTACCACGTCCATCAAATGATTTAGTTGGAACACCATGGAAGTCACGAACACGTGGAAGTGAAACTGATACCAATTTATCCAAGAATTCGTACATGCGTTCACCACGAAGGGTAACTTTAGCACCGATCGCTACACCTTCACGAAGACGGAAGCCAGCGATTGATTTCTTAGCTTTAGTAATCAATGGTTTTTGACCTGAAATAAGTGCCAACTCAGCAGCAGCTTTTTCAAGAGTTTTAGCGTTGTTTACAGCTTCACCAACACCCATGTTGATAACGATTTTATCAACTTTTGGCACAGCCATAACTGAAGAATAGTTAAATTTTTCAGTCAAAGCAGGAATTACTTCGTTAGTGTATTTTTCTTTAAGACGGTTAGCCATTTAATACTTTCTCCTTTCCTTCGTGATTAGTCAAGCACTTCGCCTGATTTTTTGTTGTAACGAACTTTTTTGCCGTCAACAACTTTGTAACCTACACGTCCAGCAACACCGTTCTTGTCAAGAACTTGAACGTTTGAAGCATGGATTGGTGCTTCTTTTTCCACGATAGCACCTTGAGGGTTTTCAGCTGATGGTTTTTGGTGTTTTTTGATGATAGCAACACCTTCAACAACAACTTTGTTTACTTTTGGAAGAGCCTTAAGAACTACTGCTTCAGTTCCTTTGTCCTTACCAGCAATAACGCGAACTTTATCGCCTTTTTTTACAAACATTGAGTATTTCTCCTATTATTTCTTACGCCCTATGGGCACCCTGACTAAGCCAGGGGACTAAGTTTGTGTTTCGTTAGATTAAAGTACTTCTGGCGCCAAAGATACGATACGCATGTATCCACCTTCACGCAATTCACGTGCAACAGGGCCAAAGATACGAGTTCCACGAGGAGTTTTGTCATCGCGGATGATTACTGCAGCGTTGTCATCAAACTTGATGTATGAACCGTCTGGACGGCGAGCACCAGTTTTTGTACGAACGATAACAGCTTTAACAACATCACCTTTTTTAACAGCTCCACCTGGTGTAGCTTGTTTTACAGTTGCAACGATTACGTCGCCGATGTTAGCGAATTTACGTCCTGAACCACCAAGAACTTTGATAGTCAAGATTTCACGAGCACCGCTATTATCAGCAACTTTCAAGCGACTTTCTTGTTGAATCATTTCAATTGTCTCCTTTTAGTTTTATTAGATAATAACAGCTTTTTCCACAACTTCTACAAGACGGAAGCGTTTTGTAGCTGAAAGTGGGCGAGTTTCCATGATACGAACGATATCGCCTTCTTTAGCAACGTTGTTTTCATCATGTGCTTTGTATTTTTTAGAATAGTTGATACGTTTACCATAGACTGGGTGGTTACGTTTCGTTTCAACTACAACTGTGATTGTTTTATCCATCTTGTCAGATACTACGCGTCCAACAAGGGTTTTACGTTGATTACGTTCCATTATTAGAATTGCTCCTTTCCCAATCTATTATTTGATTTCAGATTGCACTGTTTTAACACGTGCAATTTGTTTCTTCACTTCGTTCAAACGAGCAGTTTGATCAAGTTGACCTGCTGCAGCTTGGAAACGAAGGTCGAAAAGTTCTTTCTTAAGTTCGTTTTCTTTTTTAGCAAGCTCTTCTTGAGACAAGCCACGAAGCTCAGCAACAAACTTTTTGATTTCTTCAAGTTTCATGTCTTCTCCTTATTCTGCTTCACGTTTCACGAATTTACTTTTAACTGGCAATTTGTGGCTAGCAAGACGAAGTGCTTCACGTGCAACCTCTTCAGGTACACCTGCGATTTCGAACATTACTTTACCACGTTTAACTGGTGCTACCCAACCTTCAGGTGCCCCTTTACCAGAACCCATACGTACACCGATAGCTTTAGCAGTGTATGATTTGTGTGGGAAGATCTTAATCCAAACCTTACCACCACGCTTCATGTAACGAGTCATGGCAATACGAGCAGCCTCGATTTGACGGTTTGTAATCCAGTGGCTAGTTGTAGCTTGAAGTCCGTATTCACCGAATGCTACTTCTTTACCACCTTTAGCCTCACCGCGCATTTTTCCACGGAATTCACGACGGTGTTTAACACGTTTAGGTACTAACATTTGTTATTTGCCTCCTTTAGTGTTTTTACGAGCTGGAAGAACTTCTCCACGGTAGATCCAAACTTTAACACCAAGTTTACCGTAAGTTGTGTCAGCTTCTTCCCAAGCATAATCGATATCAGCGCGAAGTGTATGAAGTGGAACTGTACCTTCAGAGTATCCTTCTGCACGGGCAATATCGGCACCGTTCAAACGACCAGATACTTGAGTTTTAATTCCTTTAGCTCCAGCACGCATTGTACGTTGGATAGCTTGTTTTTGTGCACGACGGAAAGCAACACGTTGCTCAAGTTGACGAGCAATAGTTTCACCAACAAGATGAGCGTCCAAATCAGGTTTCTTGATTTCAACAATGTTGATGTGTACTTGTTTTCCAGTCAATTTGTTAAGTTGAGCGCGAAGAGCGTCAACGTTTGATCCACCTTTACCGATAACCATACCTGGTTTTGCAGTGTGAAGTGAAACAATAACTTTGTTTACAGCACGTTCGATTTCAATAGTTGAAACTGAAGCGTCTGCAAGTTCTTTTTGAATAAATTTGCGGATTGCCAAATCTTCGTGAAGGTAATCTGCGTATTCTTTTTCAGCATACCATTTCGCATCCCAGTCACGGATGATCCCGACACGCATACCAATTGGATGTACTTTTTGACCCACGAGTTTACCTCCTTATTTTTCTGACACAACTACTGTTACGTGAGTTGTGCGTTTGTTGATTGGTGAAGCTGAACCTTTCGCACGTGGACGGAAACGTTTCATTGTTGGTCCTTCGTTTGCGAATGTTTCAGATACTACCAAGTTAGCTTTTTCCAAACCAAAGTTATTTTCTGCATTAGCGATAGCAGAGTTAAGAGTTTTCTCAACGATACGAGCTGCTTTGTTTGGAGTGAATTTCAAGATTGCGATTGCATCAGCAACGTTCTTACCACGGATAAGATCAAGAACAAGACGTGTTTTACGAGGTGAAACACGCACTGTACGAGCCATTGCTTTAGCTGAAGTAATTTCTGCCATTGTGTCCTCCTCCTATTAACGACGTGTTTTCTTATCGTCAGCTGCGTGACCTTTGTAAGTACGAGTTGGTGCAAATTCACCAAGTTTGTGACCTACCATGTCTTCTTGGATGTAAACAGGAACGTGTTTACGTCCATCATAAACTGCGATAGTGTATCCGATGAAACTTGGGAAAATCGTTGAACGACGTGACCAAGTTTTAATTACTTTTTTCTTTTCGTCATTTGCTTGAGCTTCAACTTTTTTCATCAAATGCTCATCGACGAAAGGTCCTTTTTTAAGACTACGTCCCATTTTGTAGTTTTCTCCTTTAAATTAAATGTACCACAGCGGCTTGCGCTGAGCGCTACCGAGTTGGCGGATAATATGTGCTAAGCAACTAAATTATTTTTCGTTACGACGACGAACGATAAGTTTGTCAGATTTAGCTTTCTTGTTACGAGTTTTAAGACCAAGCGCAGGTTTACCCCATGGAGTAGATGGCGCTTTACGTCCAACTGGTGCTTTACCTTCACCACCACCGTGTGGGTGATCGTTAGGGTTCATTACAGAACCACGAACTGTTGGGCGAACACCTTTCCAGCGATTACGACCAGCTTTACCAAGGTTGATAAGTGATTGTTGTTCGTTACCGACAGTACCGATTGTTGCACGACATGTACCAAGAATCATACGAACTTCGCCTGATTGAAGACGAACAAGCACGTATTTACCTTCTTGACCCAAAACTTGAGCAGAAGCACCAGCGGCACGGATAAGTTCAGCACCTTTACCTGGTTGAAGCTCAATGTTGTGGATAACTGTACCAACTGGGATGTTTGCAAGTGGAAGAGCGTTACCAATCTTGATATCCGCATCTGGACCTGAAACGATACGTTGACCTACTTCAAGACCTTTAGGTGCGATGATGTAAGCTTTAACCCCGTCAGTGTAGTGTACAAGAGCGATATTTGCAGTACGGTTTGGATCATATTCAACAGTTTTAACAACTGCTTCAACGCCATCTTTATTACGTTTGAAGTCAATCAAACGGTAGTGACGTTTGTGTCCGCCACCTTGGTGACGTACAGTAATACGACCGTTGTTGTTACGACCAGCTTTGTTCTTAAGAGAAACAAGCAATGATTTTTCAGGAGTGCTTGTAGTGATTTCTGCGAAATCCAAAGAAGTCATGTTACGACGGCCATTTGTCGTTGGTTTATAAACTTTAATACCCACGTTAATTTCTCCTTTGATTATTCAGCTTCAGCTGCAAACAACTCGATTGCTTTTGAATCAGCTGTAAGAGTGATGATAGCTTTTTTAGTTTTTGAAGTGAAACCAGTGTAACGTCCAACACGTTTTTGTTTTGGCTTAACAGTTACAGTGTTCACGCTAGCAACTTTAACACCTTCAAATGCAGCTTCAACTGCTTGTTTGATCAAGAGTTTGTGTGCACGTGTATCAACTTCGAAAGTGTATTTTCCTGCTTCAAGAGCAACCATAGATTTCTCAGTGATAACAGGTTTTTTGATTACGTCATACAAATTCATTATGCAAGAACCTCCTCGATTGATGAGATAGCTTCTTTAGTAACAAGAAGTTTATCTGCGTTTACGATGTCAAGTACACTTGCAGTTGCAGGAGTTGCAACAGTTACGTTTGCAAGGTTACGAGCTGAAAGTTCAGCGAATTTGTTTCCTTCTTCAACGATAACAAGTACTTTTGAATCGATGCTAAGAGCTGAAAGAACTTTTGCGAATTCAGCAGTTTTTGGAGCTGCAAATGAAAGAGCTTCAACTGCTACAAATTTATCTTCTGCAACTTTAGCTGAGTAAACAGATTTCAATGCAAGGCGACGAACTTTTTGTGGAAGTTTGTATCCGTATGAACGTGGAGTTGGTCCGAAGACAACACCACCGCCACGCCATTGTGGTGAACGGATAGAACCTTGACGAGCACGTCCAGTTCCTTTTTGACGCCATGGTTTACGTCCACCACCTGATACTGCTGAACGGTTTTTAACCGCATGAGTACCTTGGCGAAGGCTAGCGCGTTGGCTGATTACGACATCAAATACTACTGATTCGTTTGGTTCGATACCGAAGATAGCGTCGTTAAGTTCAACTGAGCTAACTTCTTTACCAGTTTGGTCAAATAGTTTTACGTTTGCCATTTTTAACTGATTTCTCCTTTCTTATTATTTAGCAGCTTTAACTGCTGATTTGATAGTGATAAGAGATTTCTTAGCACCTGGTACGTTACCTTTGATGAGGATAACGTTTTTCTCTGGGATAACTTGTACAACTTCAAGGTTTTGAATAGTCACACGGTTGCCACCCATACGTCCTGCCAAGTGTTTGTTTTTGAAAACACGGTTAGGCGCAACAGGTCCCATTGAACCTGGACGACGGTGGTAACGAGAACCGTGAGCCATAGGTCCGCGTGATTGACCGTGGCGTTTGATAACACCTTGGAAACCTTTACCTTTTGAAGTACCAGTTACGTCAACAACATCTCCAGCTTCGAATGTGTCAACAGTGATTTCTGATCCAACTTCCAAGCCTTCAATGTTTTTGAATTCACGAATGAAGCGCTTAGGAGCTGTGTTAGCTTTCGCTACGTGGCCTTTGGCAGGTTTGTTGCTCAATACTTCGCGTTTGTCGTCAAAACCAACTTGAACTGCTTCGTAACCGTCTGTTTCAACAGTTTTAACTTGAAGCACAACGTTTGGAGTAGCTTCGATGACAGTAACAGGGATAAATTCACCTGCTTCAGTGAAGATTTGAGTCATTCCCACTTTTTTCCCTAAGATTCCTTTTGTCATGAGAAAATATTTCCTTTACTTTATTGTATTTCAAAAAGTTTTTTATGAGCGTTTTTTATGCTCAAAAAAGTTTTTAACGAGCGTTTTTTATGCTCAATCAAATCAAGCCTTAAATTAAAGTTTGATTTCTACGTTCACACCACTTGGAAGATCAAGTTTCATCAAAGCGTCAACTGTTTTTTGAGTTGGGTTGATGATGTCAATAAGACGTTTGTGTGTACGCATTTCAAATTGTTCGCGAGAATCTTTATATTTGTGAGTCGCACGAATAATTGTGTAGAGACTACGTTCAGTTGGAAGTGGAACTGGTCCAGCAACTGTCGCACCTGTGCGAGTTGCAGTTTCTACGATTTTTTCTGCCGCTGTATCAAGCGTACGGTGTTCGTAAGCTTTCAAACGGATACGAATTTTTTTGTTTGCCATTTTTTCTCCTCTTTCGTCTATTTAAGATAATAGGCTAGCTCCTCAAGAAAACCAACACGGATTGCGTGGCAGTGCAACCAGGCGTGTCGCAACCTCTTGTATCATAGCTAAGCGCTGTATTTACAGCACCATAATATAATAACAAAAGAACCCACTCATTGCAAGGCTTTTTTTAAATTTTTCCTTTTTCTTCCTTATTTTTAACAAAATCAAAAATCCATCCTTTAGATTGGATGGATTGTCGCATTCTTAACTGTTCTGTTCCTTATAATCATATCCCATGTGCTCATAGGCTTTAGCCGTTGCGACACGTCCTGTTCGTGTACGCATAATAAAACCTTTCTGGATAAGGTAGGGCTCATACATATCTTCTACCGTCTCTCGCTCTTCAGCAATATTCACTGACAAAGTACCTAGGCCAACGGGTCCTCCCCCATACATTTCAATCATAGTTCGGAGAATTTTTTGGTCAACATAGTCTAGTCCTTCGCGATCCACATCCAACATCGTCAATGCCTTATCCGCAATCTTATCATCAATGATGCCATTACCCATAATTTGTGCGTAATCCCGCACGCGCTTAAGTAGACGGTTGGCAATACGTGGCGTCCCTCTACTACGACGAGCTAATTCCAAAGCGGCTTCTGGTGTTATGGTCATTTCAAAAATTTCCGATGTTCGTTCTACAATTTCTGTCAAATCAGGTAACTCGTAATATTCCATATGACCATTAATCCCAAATCGAGCCCTCAAAGGATTTGACAACATACCTGCTCGTGTAGTTGCCCCGACCAAGGTGAAAGGAGGTAACTCAAGATGGACACTACGACTCGTCTCACCAGCACCAATCATGATATCAATATAGTAATCTTCCATGGCACTATAAAGAACTTCTTCAACTGCCATTGGCATCCGATGAATCTCATCAATAAATAAGATATCTCCTGGCTCTAGGTCATTGAGTATAGCAACCAAATCACCAGCTTTTTCAATAGCGGGTCCAGATGTTTGTTTCAAATTAACACCCATCTCATTAGCAATGACAAATGCCATAGTTGTCTTACCTAAACCTGGAGGCCCAAACAAAAGAGTGTGATCCAAGGCCTCATCACGAAGTTTTGCTGCTTCTATAAATATTTTTAATTGATCTTTAACCTTGTCTTGACCAATGTATTCCTTAAAATATTGAGGACGAAGGGTACGCTCAACATACTCTTCATCTCCTAATAAATCATTATCTAATATTCTTGCCATAGGCTTATTTTAGCACAAAACAAAAAACGCAGTCAAAATTTGTCATCAAAAAAAGAAGACAGATGCTGCCTTCTCTTTATATCATTTTTTACCACCTTTAACTGGCGACTTATCAGCTTGGGCAATGGCCTCTTTAATCGTATTGGTATATAATTTAGCACCACGGTTAATAGAGTCACTATCGGAGCCAAAGTGCACACCATCTGTGCCATTCCAAATAGAAATATTGTCCTTAGCCACTTGGTACCAATCAGCAACCGTTACAAAGTCGTATTTCTTAGCCATCTCCAATTCATACTTACGTAACTGAACCAAAGATGCAGCTTCACTTCCAGACTTACTACCATTATATGGTGTCACAAAGATGATATGGTGACCTTTAGGTAGATTTTTAATCATTTTATTAATAACCCCTTTATAGTCATCAATCTCATTAACACCACCAGCAATAACAACATCCTTGGCAAGTGCATTACTATCTGCATAATTCTTAAGCAAATCATTGATTGTTGATAAGTTACGGCTGACAACTGCATCCATATAGACGTTATCAATTTTCGATTCAATCTGATCCTTTGACCTAAGCGCAACAGAATCCCCTAGAATTGTCACTCCCTTATTAACACCAAAAGAAGTAGCCTGACTATGTTCCGCATTAGCACGCGTTAATTTCATCTTAGTCTGAGCTTGCGATAAACCATTGGCTTGTAAATCTTTTTCAAAGTTCCCAACAGCTGGTGCAAAGAGCGAAATCAGTACCGTAATCAATGTGAGCCCACTAAAGACATAAAACACAACATTGCGATAAGGCGACAAATCCAAATCTATACCAAAAAGATTCGCTTTTCTTCCTGCAATAAATGGCTCTATTATATAGTAGGAAAGTGTTGCAAAGACAATTGATAAAATAGTGGTCACTATTACAGCAACAAGATTATTTGTTAATTGACTAAAGATAATATAAAGTGGCCAGTGGAAAAGATAAACACTATAACTAATCTCTGCCAAATAACTAATGACAGCAGGCTCTGATTTCCCAGGCAACTTTTCATGAAGAATACGCGCCGAATAAATCATGACAGATGTAAACAAACTAGCTAAAGCAAAGCCAAATAAATAGGTAAGGCGTTCTTCAAAATGAAGTACTAATCCTAACAATAATAATAGGGCAAAGCTTCCAACCATATATAGGACTGTCTTTTTCAAATCCCAAAGGCGAATATTTTTCTTGAACCTAGCAGTCGTCTCATGTACACCTGAAAGCGTCGCAAAAAGCGAACCTAAAAAGAAAGGATAAGCATGGGTAATCGATGAGAAGTAGAGACGAGAAAAGCTATCAACAAAGAAAGCACTAATAAACATTGATAAGAAGCTTACCGCAAAACAAGTAAGCGAAACTATGAAAACTAGCCCTCTAAATTGATTTTGGTGCTTGACACGCTTAGCTAAGAACCAGAGCAAAGCTCCCCAGAGAATGTAGTAGTGAACCTCGATAGCCAGACTCCACGTATGGAGATAAATATGCTGGTTAAACTGATTCTCATAATTTCCTCCGGTCCAAATTTCATAATAGTTAGTCACAAAACCAAGAACAGAGGTTATTTGACGTCCAATACCTGCTATGAAATCATTTCGAACTAGGAGTGCCAAGGGGGTGCAGATAAGAACCATCAATACAAGCGGTGGTACTATCCGGTAAAAACGACGTCGCATAAAACCAAGATAATCAATACGATGCGTTCTAGACACTTCATCAATAAGAAGAGCTGTAATCAGATACCCCGAGAAAGTAAAGAAGACATCAACACCAATGAACCCCCCAGGAAGAACACTTGGGAAGAAATGATAAACAAGAACTAAGAGAAGTCCTGTCACACGAATATAAGAAAACCAGTTAATTCTCATCCTTTAAAAATCCCCTGTTTAAATTTTCCTTTGTAGGTAACTTTATTTTCAGTAGTCAATTTACCTTGACCATCAGCTTGACCAGATTTGAATTCCCCCACATAGGTCCAACCCTCGTGAGATTTGAATGTTCCTTGACCATTAAAGGAACCATTCTTAAATTCACCTGTATAGGTGTCGCCATTATCATAAGTCAGAGTTCCTTGACCATTTAAACGGTGGTTTTGCATTTGACCTTTATAGGTAATTTTAGTCCCATCAACCTTGATAGAGTGCTGTGTTTTTATAGTCACTAAAAACAAGGACAATGCGCAAAGAATAATAACTCCTACTGCGATACGTTCAAATTGATTACGATCAATCTCAATATTTTTAAGATCAATATTTTTAAAATCAAAATCTTTTAATTGTTTAAAATTCATTGTCTATCCTTAATCCATTGTAACCAATCTTGGCAACCTTCCATTACCAATTTGTATGTTTCTTCAAAGTCCCCTGTATACCACGGGTCCGGAACTCCACCAGACCGAAAAAGCTTGATCTTATCATCATAACGTCCCGCAGATAATTGTAAAAGATCATCAACATTTGACTCATCCATTCCTAAAATTAAATCAAAAGATTCAAAATCTAACTGATTAATCTGCTGTGATCTCTTAGAAGGATCAAAAGAAATCGCATATTTTCTTAAAATTTTTTGCGTTCCCTGGTGAACTGGGTTTCCATGTTCCCATGAAGATGTTGCACGACTCTCAATCTGCAAAGCTTCCTCTTGATTAAGTGCTTTCATCACAAATTCTGCCATAGGGCTACGACAAATGTTGCCTAAACAAACAAATACAATCTTCTTCATTATCCACCTCTTGTCAAAGATATTAAGAGATATAGTTACTTATTTTACCACATTGAGAGCCCGCATTTGAAATAATAAAGTAAATGCTCACTCATTTTCATCTAATCAACCCATATTATACCGAAAAACTAATCAAATAGAAAGACTTCTTCCTTATTACTGTCGAAAATTTAGCAAGCACTTTCCCTAACAATTACTGGCCTCTGTCAGCCTTTACTAGGTTTAAGATTCAGAAAAAAAGAACCTATTCTCTAGATTCTTCCTTAATGTGTTATTAAATATTTGACCAGACACTTTCAAGAATATTAGTTTGCTCACGATCTGGTCCTACTGAAAAGGTAGAAATACGTACACCTACCAATTCACCAACACGACGAACATAATTACGGGCATTTTCAGGAAGCTCATCTAAGCTACGGCAACCTGTGATGTCTTCTTCCCAACCTGGTAACTCTTCATAGATTGGTTTACAACGTTTCAATTGTTCAAGACTAGCTGGATAGTAATCGATGCGCTTACCATCAAGATCATAAGCTACACAAATTTTCACCGTATCAAGACCTGACAAAACATCAATACAGTTCAAGCTAAGGTTTGTGATTCCTGATACACGACGGCTATGACGCATCACGACTGAGTCAAACCATCCCACACGACGTGGGCGTCCAGTTGTTGTTCCATACTCATGACCAACTTCACGGATGCGTTCACCCACTCCATCAGACAATTCAGTTGGGAATGGTCCGTCACCAACACGACTCGTATAGGCCTTACATACACCAACAACTTTATTGATTTTAGATGGACCAACTCCAGAACCAATTGTAACACCCCCCGCAACTGGGTTTGATGACGTTACAAATGGATACGTTCCCTGGTCAATATCAAGCATAACTCCTTGAGCTCCTTCAAAGAGAACACGTTTGCCAGCGTCAAGAGCATCATTCAAGATAACAGATGTATCCGTGACATATTGTTTAATTTGTTGGCCGTAAGCATAATATTCTTCAAAAATATCATCGAATGACAGTCCTTCAGACCCATACATCTTAGTAAAGAGACGATTTTTTTCAGCCAAGTTTGTCTTCAAACGTTCAGCAAAGACTTCCTTGTCCAAAAGGTCTGCAATACGAATACCGACACGCGCAGCCTTATCCATATAAGCTGGACCGATGCCTTTATTAGTTGTACCAATCTTATTGTCACCCTTAGCAGCTTCTTGCAGTTGATCAAGTTTAATATGGTATGGCAAGATAACATGCGCACGATCAGAAACACGAAGACTGTCTGTTGACACACCTTCCGCATGAAGATATTCCAACTCTTTGACAAGTGATTTAGGATTGACCACTACACCATTCCCAATAACAGAGATTTTTTCTGGGAAGAAAATACCTGACGGAATCAAGTGCAATTTGAATTTCTTACCATCGATAACAATCGTGTGACCTGCATTGTCTCCACCTTGATAGCGTGCGATCACTTCGGCATCTTGACTTAGGAAATCTGTTATTTTCCCTTTACCTTCATCACCCCACTGGGTACCTACAACAACTACTGATGTCATATTATTTTGATAACGGACAGCTCTACCTTTACGAGACTGTCCCCACCTTTCTTGAAAAACTTCACGGTGGGAATTTCACCCACAAGTTTTGCGTTACAGTTTATTATAGCAGAAAAAAGTCCTTTTGTTCAATGTTGAAAGCGTTTCTTACAAAATATTCTGACAGTTACAGCTAAGATTGCAACTAGTTATTTACTATATCTTTTTCATCTTACTTCATCCATAGAACTACTAGCTATGTTATGACTAAATTGTTATAGTAATTAATTAACCTGCTTCATATAATGATTCAACTGCTTTTGATTCTTTATAACAATTGTTTTGTCAGGATATTTTTTAATAACTGCTTTATATTGCTTTACATATTTATTTGAACGACCATCTAATAAAATCCATTTCATAAACTCAAAGTCAAATTTCTCATTGCAGTCCTCTGCCATACTGGGACGTGTATGTCCCCTATATTTTAGATATCGCCTGAAAACCCGAGAGAGACAATTAAATCTGTTAAAGCTGAAATATATAATACAGTCCGCCTCTCTCATGCGTTCTTCATAAAGACAGGTCGAGTAATTCCCTTCAATAATCCAATCACTTTGTAGCATGAATCTTGATATATCGTTAGCCATTTCATCAATTGTCCGCTCTTGCCAATTTGATGTGAAATGAATTTTATCTAAATGGAGTACATCACAATTGTAATGTTGACCTAAAAAACTAGCCAAAGTCGACTTTCCAGAACCACTATAGCCGATGATTGCTATTTTCAACACCTGTCTCCTTTTCAATTTCATTCCTTAACTAATATCATAGCATAAAGTGTACACCTTGCAGAGACATTACCGAAAAGTAATCGCTTCAGACAAACAAAAAAGCCTTAATCTCAAGGCTTTTTCTTATCGTTTAGCTGCCCCCTACAGGGCTCGAACCTGTGACCCATGGATTAAGAGTCCACTGCTCTACCAACTGAGCTAAGGAGGCTGGATGCTGTATTGGTACCGATGATCCACGGTTTGTATTGAACCCGCGACGTAAAAAAAGCAGGTGGGCGACTCGCTACTAACTTAAGTTGCTTCTGGGTGAGCCAGCCTGCACACTGTTAATAGACCTCTGTCTCCCGATAATACAAAAATTAGTCGGTCAACACTTATATGTGGATTCGTATACCACAGCAATTTCTATGCTCCTATAATACCACTTTTGAAAATTATTGCAAGAGGAAATGTCAATTTTTTTGCAATCGTTTTCGTTAGCACCTATCTCGCTTGTTATTTTGACAGCTTATCAATTCGCTCTTTGTTAGCTCCAAGAGCTCTCTCATATTTCCCAGTCTCATTCGGTTGGAAATAATTGACGTCTCTTAGTTTATCTGGAAGGTATTGTTGCTTAACCCACTTTTCGGGATAAGCATGTGGATATTTGTAATCTTGCGCATTTCCTAGTTCCTTACTTCCTGCATAATGTCCATCTCTCAAATGACGAGGAATCGGTAAATTTCCAGACTTTCTAAGATCTGCCAGCGCAGCGTCCATTGCCACATAGGCCGAATTTGACTTAGGAGATAAAGCTAAGTCAATAACCACATTTGCAATCAAAATACGTGCCTCCGGAAAGCCTACTTTCTGCGCAGCTTCCAAGGCTGTGACAGTATGAACCTGTGCATCTGGATTAGCTAAACCAATATCCTCGTAAGCAATCACAGTTAACCGACGTGCTAGGCTTGGAAGGTCTCCTGCTTCAACCAAACGTGCTGCATAATGAAGACTGGCATTGACGTCAGAGCCTCGAATCGATTTTTGCAAGGCAGAAAGCACATCATAGTGCCCATCACCATCTTTATCCATGGTGATATAACTACGTTGCAAACTATTCTCAACGGTATCTAAAGTAACATGGCGCTCCCCACCTTCTGAAGGTTGAGTTGACATAACCGCCAAGTCCAAGGAATTGTAGGCCGAACGTAAATCACCATTGGTAGCTGTAGCTATGAAATCTAGAGCATCATCATCTAACTGGACATCAAAATCAAACCCACGTTCTCGATCTTCCAAAACACCCTGAATAGCTACCTTAATATCCGTATTGGAAAGGGGTTCCAATTCAAATATTTGTACCCGACTACGAATGGCTGGAGTCACAGAAAAAAATGGATTCTCAGTTGTAGCCCCAATCATGATAATGTTGCCGTTTTCTAACAACGGCAATAAAAAATCTTGCTTAGCTTTATCCAAACGATGGATTTCATCTAGGAGCAGAACCAAACCACCTGAAAACTTAGCTTCTTCTGCAATTTCCTGCAGCCGTTTCTTGCTATCAACGGTTGCATTAAAGGTTCTAAAAGCAAATTTTGTTGTTCCTGCAATGGCACTGGCTATTGAGGTTTTTCCAATTCCCGGTGGCCCATAAAGAATCATTGAGGACAGCATGTTTGCCTCCACCATACGGCGAATGATTTTTCCTTTACCAACCAAATGCTTTTGACCTATCACTTCTGAAATTGTGCGTGGACGCATACGTAGTGCAAGATTATCTGGCATTTTTTCTCCTCTTTAGGGTTGTCTTTTCATTATAATAAGCATATACTATTTTTTCCTAAAAAGAAATTATAAATTGTTCTTGTCAAACCTAGTTTCTTATGATAGAATGTTTTGGTATGTGGTGCTAGCACATCCGTAATAAATTCTACCTAGGAGGAAAACACGAAATGGCTAAAGTATGTTACTTTACAGGACGTAAAACTGTTTCTGCAAACAACCGTTCACACGCTATGAACAAAACTAAACGTGCCGTTAAACCTAACCTTCAAAAAGTTACTATCCTTGTTGATGGTAAACCTAAAAAAGTTTGGGCTTCAGCTCGTGCACTTAAATCTGGTAAAGTTGAACGCGTTTAATCTTATTGGATATTAAGAGGGATGACTCCAGTCATCTCTTTTTTGTTCATTGTCTTTCCCTTTTGAGTAGACTTATGTTATAATAAAGAACTAACAGATAATTCTTATAGAAAGAAGGTGTCAGTATGGGATTTACAGATGAAACTGTTCGTTTCAACCTCGACGACGGTAGCAAAGATGAAATCAGTAATACTTTGACAAATGTCTACCGTTCGTTGGCAGAGAAAGGTTATAATCCTATCAACCAAATCGTTGGTTATGTTCTGAGCGGTGACCCTGCTTATGTTCCGCGTTATAATGACGCCCGTAACCAGATTCGTAAATACGAACGTGATGAAATCGTTGAAGAACTCGTTCGCTATTATCTTAAAGGAAATGGAATTGACCTCTAATGCGAGTAATGGGACTTGATGTTGGCTCAAAAACAGTGGGGGTTGCTATTAGTGATCCTCTCGGTTTTACAGCCCAAGGCGTCGAAATTATCAAAATTGACGAAGAAGCTGAAGAGTTTGGTTTCGACCGCCTCGGTGAACTCGTTAAAGAGTATAAAGTAGACAAGTTTGTCGTTGGTCTTCCAAAAAATATGAATAATACTGAAGGCCCTCGTGTCGAGGCAAGCAAAGCTTATGGTAACAAAATTAAGGAAATCTTTGGAATTCCTGTAGATTACCAAGACGAGCGCTTAACAACTGTTCAAGCAGAACGTATGCTGGTTGAGCAAGCAGATGTCAGCCGTGGTAAACGCAAAAAAGTTATTGATAAATTAGCCGCCCAACTTATTCTGCAAAACTACCTCGATCGAATGTTTTAAGAAACTGCAATAGAGTCCGATAGTCCAATGCCAGTCTAGTAAACTCATTGTCGAGTATATTAGCTTTACCTAACTATTTGGCTCTTGCTTCAATAAGGAGAACAATATGTCACACAATCACGATCATAACCATGACCATGAAGTTATTACCTTAGTAGACGAACAAGGAAATGAAACTCTTTTTGAAATCTTGTTAACTATTGATGGACGTGAAGAATTCGGAAAAAACTATGTTCTTTTGGTACCAGCCGGTGCAGAAGAAGATGCTAACGGAGAGATTGAAATTCAAGCTTATTCTTTCACTGAAAATGAAGATGGTACCGAAGGTGACCTTCAACCAATCCCTGAAGACTCAGATGCTGAATGGGATATGATTGAAGAAGTCTTCAATAGCTTCATTGATGAGAATTAAAAAGTATTGACGAACATACTGAATTATTTTACCAATTTTGTTCATTGTCTAACTTCTATCAAGTTGACTGAGGGTTTGACAACTATAACAATGCAGGTGAAATCACATCAGTTACTAGGAGAGAGGATTGAGATTTTGTTCTCAATCCTTTTTTAGTAATTATTAATTTAATTTAAGAAATTAGAGAGAAATTGACTAAATAGTATTATCTGATATACTGGAAATAAGACAATCAGGGGATTATTTCCTTTTATTCATAACTTTCCAAATAACAATAAAGGAGTCTAATTGTGAGTCAATATAGCGAAGACAATACTTTACAATCGGGTAGCTATCAGGGCTACCATCGAAGCCACCATCAATCTCATGCAAATGATGAGAAACAAGATGAGAAAATTGAAGTAGCAATTCAAGGGCATACAAATGAATCGAGTTCTTCTCTGAAAGATAAAGCCCCTATAACTGCGATTCCATGGAAGCATAAGAGTCACATTCTCATTCTTAGTCTGATTTTGAGCATTTTTAGCATCTCAGTGCCTTGCTTTACAGACTTTGCAAATAGTATGCAGTCCCAAAACCTTTACATTGCAAAGATGTTTGCCAATGGCAGCCTACCTTACTCTGACTTTTTTACAACGGGTGGCTTCTTCTATTATTTCTTAGTTTCCTTAGCTTTTCGCTTGGGATCAACACTTTGGCTAATTCCCATACAGTTTCTTACCTACTATCTTTCTGGTAGTTTTCTTTACAAGACTGTCATGCACATGACAAGTAAGAAGGAAATTGCTACTTTCATTAGCTTTATTTTCTTCGTAATTAATGGAACGCTTGGTTTTGGCGGCCTCTACCCTATCCAATTCGCAATGCCATTTGTCCTTGGAGCCATTTTCTTCTTGACCCGTTACTTTGCTGGTCACAGTCGTGATGAAGCTTTTATTCTTTACGGATTGGCTGGCACTGCTGGAGCCTTCTTTGAAGCGCGAACACTCATTTTTTGGATATTGTCACTAGTGACAATTTTCGTTTACAACCTTGTCAACAAGCACTTTTTCCGTGGTTTTTACCAAGTCCTCTGTATAATTTTTGGTAATATTCTGGTACTGTATCTATGCCTTTACTTTATTTTAAATTTACAGATTACATCAGACTATATCAACCAAGTGTTAATCTATAGCTTTACACATCTTGCTGTAGAAAATAACGACTATCTGTTAACCCTTGTTTATCAAATCTTTGCCGTTCTAGGATCTGGACTACTTATTGGTGCCGTAACTACAGGTAATCATCTTCTTGGCGAAGCTAAAGATAAAAGTATCAAATGGGTACTGCTCATTAGTTTTGTCTTTACAGTAGTTTACAGCTTATTTTCTCGAAGCTTTGGTCTTTACAGTATTCTCAACATAGTACCTTATGGCCTTGTTCTGACTGCGCTTTCGTTAGACGATGCTACTAAAAAAAGAGCTGAACGCACCTCTCACAGACGTCGTAATGTTAGCCAGATTCATGCACTTAAAGTTTTTGGTATTTTCCTCAGTCGAAACTATTTCTTACCAATACTAGTCTTTGCATTTGCTTTTGCTATGCCAATCATCATGTTCCTATTTAATTTAGAAAATAATGCTGAACGCAGTACTGTCGCAAATTATATCGTTAAAAAAACTAAGAAAGACGAAACCATCTACGTCTATGATTCTACAGCAAAAATTTATTTGGATAGCGGTCGTAAATCGGCTTCACAATTTGTTCTTCCAGAACTCAATACAGCAAAATCTAGCCATAAAAAAGCTATCTCAGATACACTTATCCAAGATTCTGCACAATATATCGTTGTCCAAGAAAACACGCGCTTACCTTCCGATGTTAAATCAACGCTTTCTAAGAACTATAAAAAAGTTTCTATGAAGGGGATTGAACGATATACTCTTTATGTTCTAAAATAACTCAAAAAATCAATATATAGTGGTTGGAATAAAAATATACCACAATATATTGATTTTTTTCTGCCTAGTGCTATAATTAGTAGCGAGGTGAATTTTAGATGATAACATTAGAAAAAGAAAAGGTTACTGTCAACCCCGATATCAAAGTCATCAAACGTGATGGACGTATGGTTGCCTTTGATTCAAGTAAGATATATGAAGCTATTCTCAAAGCTAGTGATGCTATTACACCTGTTACACCTCTAATTGAGGTTAAATTGGAGAGTATTGCCAATCGTATTGTGGCTGAAATCAATGATCGCTTTTCTCAAAATGTCAAGATATATGAAATTCAGAGCATTGTAGAGCACGAGTTGCTCTCAGCCAACGAATATGCTATCGCTCAAGAATATATTAACTATCGCACCAAACGTGATTTTGAGCGTTCTCAGGCCACTGACATCAATTTCACCATTAACAAACTCGTCAATAAAGACCAAGCTGTTGTCCACGAAAATGCCAATAAGGACAGCGACTTATACAATACACAACGTGATTTAACCGCAGGAATTGTTGGAAAATCTGTAGGGCTTAAGATGCTTCCTTCACATGTAGCAAATGCCCATCAAAAAGGAGACATCCACTTCCACGATTTAGACTACAGTCCTTACACACCTATGACCAACTGTTGTTTGATTGACTTCAAAGGCATGTTGGCAAATGGGTTTAAAATTGGTAATGCGGAAGTTGAAAGTCCCAAGTCCATTCAAACTGCAACTGCACAAATTTCACAAATCATCGCAAATGTCGCCTCTAGTCAGTATGGTGGCTGTACAGCGGACCGTATTGATGAGTTTTTAGCTCCATATGCTCAATTAAATTATAAGAAGCACTTGGCCGATGCTGAGGTTTGGGTTGCTGAAGATAAACGAGAAGATTATGCACGTGCTAAAACGCGTAAAGATATCTATGATGCCATGCAATCTCTTGAATATGAGATTAATACCCTTTTCACATCGAATGGACAAACTCCCTTTACCTCTCTCGGTTTTGGTTTGGGAACCAACTGGTTTGAGCGTGAAATTCAAAAAGCTATTCTACAAGTTCGTATTTTAGGACTTGGGTCAGAACATCGTACAGCGATTTTCCCTAAGCTTATTTTCACCCTGAAACGTGGACTTAACTTGGAACCTGAGTCACCTAACTATGATATCAAACAGTTAGCTCTTGAATGTGCGACCAAGCGAATGTATCCAGATGTGCTTTCATACGACAAAATTATTGAATTGACAGGTTCCTTCAAGGCTCCTATGGGATGTCGTTCTTTCCTACAAGGGTGGAAGGATGAAAATGGTGTTGAAGTTAACTCTGGACGAATGAACCTTGGTGTTGTAACCCTTAATCTTCCTAGAATCGCTTTAGAGTCTAAGGGTGAGAAGGAAAAGTTCTGGGAAATCTTTGAGGAACGAATGGGAATTGCTAAAGATGCTCTCGTCTATCGAGTTGAACGTGCCAAAGAAGCTACACCTGCCAATGCACCTATCCTTTATCAGTATGGTGCTTTTGGTCAGCGTCTAGGTAAATACGACAGTGTCGACCAACTTTTCAAACATCGCCGTGCAACCGTATCACTTGGTTACATTGGACTTTATGAAGTAGCATCTGTTTTTTATGGTAGCGATTGGGAAACTAATTCAGAAGCCAAGGCATTTACGTTAGCTATCGTTAAAGCTATGAAAAATGCTTGTGAAAATTGGTCGGACGAATATGATTATCATTTCTCTGTTTATTCAACACCATCAGAAAGTTTGACTGATCGTTTCTGTCGCCTGGATACTGAAAAATTTGGTATTGTCAGTGATATTACAGATAAAGAATATTACACCAACTCCTTCCACTACGATGTTCGTAAAAATCCAACACCATTTGAAAAGTTGGAATTTGAGAAAGATTACCCAGAAGCTGGGGCAACAGGTGGATTCATCCATTATTGTGAATATCCAGTCCTCCAACAAAACCCTAAAGCACTTGAAGCTGTCTGGGATTTTGCCTACGACCGTGTCGGCTATCTTGGTACCAATACTCCAATTGATAAATGCTACAAGTGTGACTTTGAAGGGGATTTCACTCCAACAGAACGTGGATTCATGTGCCCTAACTGTGGCAATACAGATCCTAAAACAGTTGATGTCGTAAAACGTACATGTGGTTATTTAGGAAATCCACAGGCACGCCCAATGGTTAAAGGACGCCACAAAGAAATCTCAGCCCGAGTCAAACATATGAATGGCTCAACTATAAAATTTGAAGGAAAACATCTCTAACATATCATAGGGGATGTTATCACAAACTAGAAGCAGCTGGACGATACCCTCCAACTGCTTTGCTTATTTCATTTTTAGAAAGGAATAGCATGGGAAAATATCAATTAGATTATAAAGGTATGCAGCAAGTGGAACGCTACCACGAAAAAAATGCAACCGTAAAAAATGATAAAAAAGCACGTGTCCAGGCTCTTTTGAAAAAAGCTGGAAAGAAGAAATAAGATGATTTTACGCCGACCAAGTCAAGCAGATAAAGAAGCTATCTTAGAAATGATGGATGAATTTGAAAGAGAGCATTCTGCCCATGACGGTGGATTTTGGAATGCAGACAACTTTATTTATGAAGAGTGGTTAGAAGAAAATCTTCAGGCAGAAGCAGGACTTAATATTCCTGAAAATTGGGTTCCTGCTATCCAGCTGGTTAGCTTCAACGAAGTAGGTCATGCTCTTGGCTTTCTCAACCTCCGTCTCCGATTAAATGACTACTTACTAGAAAAAGGTGGTCATATTGGCTACTCTATCCGTCCGTCTGAAAGAGGTAAGGGATATGCTAAAGAATCTCTCCGCCAAGGCTTACAAATGGCTAAGAAAAAGAATATTACTAGAGCTCTAATAACCTGTAATATCGAAAATTTTGCTAGTCGTGCTGTTATCTTAGTCAATGGTGGTCAGTTGGAGAGTATTCACAATGAAACTGAGCGCTATTGGATAGATTTGGAGTAGAATTATGACATGGAATACACCAAAACCTCAAGAATGGAAGTCTGAAGAACTTAGCCAAGGACGTATTATTGACTACAAAGCTTTTAATTTCGTCGATGGTGAAGGGGTGCGTAACTCACTTTATGTCTCTGGTTGCATGTTTCATTGCGAGGGATGCTATAATGCTGCCACCTGGTCCTTTAAGGCAGGGATTCCCTATACTAAAGAACTTGAGGAACAAATCATGCAGGACCTAGCTCAACCTTACGTACAAGGTCTCACGCTACTGGGTGGTGAACCCTTCCTAAACACAGGAATTCTCATTCCCCTAGTCAAACGCATTCGTGAGGAACTCCCGGAAAAAGATATTTGGTCTTGGACTGGTTATACTTGGGAGGAGTTGATGCTTGAAACTCCTGATAAGATCGAGCTTCTTCATCTCATTGACATTCTCGTAGATGGACGCTTTGACATTACTAAAAAGAACCTTATGCTTCAGTTTCGAGGATCGTCTAATCAACGTATTATTGATGTCAAAAAATCTTTTAATCAAGGAGAGGTCGTTATTTGGGACAAGTTAAATGACGGTCAAACTAACTATGAGCAAGTAGATCGTAAAGATATGATATAAAGAAAAGTCTGAGTTCAAAAAAATCAGGCTTTTTTCTAAACTATTTTAACAAAGAACAGCTCATGCTCAGAGGATAAATCTTCACGATAGTGAAACTCATCAAAGGATAATTCTCGTAAGTCATCAATGGTTTGACAATTTTCTTTCATTACAGCCGTCAAAAAAGCTCCTCTAGCTTTTTTAGAAATCGTTGAATGTGTCTTAAGAAGACCATTACGGTCTTCCATAAAACTAACTGTGAATAACTGCTTACGAAGATCTGGACTAAAGACATCTTCAAATTCACTTGAAAGTAAAGAAACAACTGGAACTTGACTCTCTTCTATGAATTGATCATATTCAGCACGCCAGTAGTTTTTTAAGGACCGACCATCAACCTTAACCTTCGTATGAAAGTCATGACGATGTTCCTGAATTGAATAAAAAGCTGGAATAATCCCATAAAAAGAAGATGTAATAAATACCTGTTGGCTTAAGAAATCTTTTTCACCTGTGGATAAGTCACTACGTTTAATATGGCGATACATCAAGCCATTAAAAAGCTCTATTGCAGGATAGCTCCCTGCTTCCCCAGCCAAAATTCTATCCCAGCGCTGCTTCTCTTTCTCAGCCTGCTCAGGCTTTATTTTATAAGCTGTGGATAATTCTTCTGTGGATAACTTTGCCATTTCTTTGAGAATAGCCACACTCTTTTCAGAAATCTTCTGATACGGAACTTCATTGAGGGTCTTCATTTCTTTTGCAGTTGGAATCAAAAATCTAATCATACTATTATTGTAAGGTCATGTAAACATTTCGTCAAGAATTCTCTCTAGTAAAAAAGAAGTCAACAGACGTCAACTTCCTTTTTACTTAGTCATCTAAATCAACAAAACGACCTAGAATATGTACATTTTCAGCAATAGAAACAAATGCTTTAGGGTCTGCTTTTCTCATGTAATACTTAAAATCAGTGTACTCTTCACGGGTAATAATAGTCAGCAAAACTGCTTTTTTTTCATGATTATAAGTACCTTCCGCATCATTGATCATTGTTACTCCACGGTGGAGTTTCTTCTGAATCATTCGTACAACTGGATCAGGATTACTTGTAACAATCATAGCCTGCATTTTCTTTTGCTTAGTAAAAATCGCATCCGTTACTCGGCTTGAGACAAAAATTGTCACCATTGAATACAGGGCATATTTCCAACCAAAAAGTATACCGGCAAAAATCATGATAATCCCATTGACAATCAGAGAGATATTTCCCACATCACGACCAGTTTTCTTACGAATGGTAAGGCTGACAATATCCGTACCTCCACTTGAAATACGAGATTTCAAACCAAATCCAATCCCTGTACCCATAACCAAGCCACCGAAGATAGCATTAATCAAAGGATCCTCAGTCAAGGTGACATGAGGCATTACCTGAATGAACAGGGAGCTCATTGTTACTGTAATGAAGGTGAAGATAGTAAACTTATGGCCAATTTTATTCCATGCAAGAATCAAGAGCGGAATATTAATAGCATAAAAAGTCAATGATACAGGAATCTCAAAACCAAGAGTTCTAACACTCAATGCTGATAAAACCTGTGCCAATCCTGTTGCCCCACTTGAATAGACGTGACCTGGTTGAAAAAAGAAATTCACAGCGATTGATGATAAGAGTCCGTATAGTAACGATGCTGAGACCTTCTCAGTATATTTTTCACGAGAAATACTACGAATAGCCTGCCAAACACCTATCTTCTTCGCAGATTTTTTCGCTACAAATTTAACATGTTTGTGAAGACGTGTTTTATTCATTTTCTAATTCTACATGAAGGGCAAGTTCTTCCAACTGTTTATCAGCCACAAGACTTGGAGCCTGAGTCATAGGATCTGATGCCTTATTATTTTTAGGGAAGGCAATCACCTCACGAATATTATCTTTACCTGCAAGAAGCATAACAAAACGGTCAAGACCGATAGCCAAACCACCGTGTGGTGGGAAACCATAGTCCATAGCTTCAAGAAGGAATCCAAATTGCTCGTAGGCTGATTCTTCAGAGAAGCCAAGGGCTTTCAACATACGTTCCTGTAGGTCTTTATGATTGATACGTAGACTACCCCCACCAAGCTCATAACCATTCAAGACAATATCATAAGCCACAGCACGTACCTTAGAAAGATCCCCTTCAAGATTTGATGCAGACTCTTCTGTTGGCAAGGTGAATGGGTGGTGAGCAGACATATAACGTCCTTCTTCTTCAGACCACTCAAACATTGGCCAATCAACAACCCAAAGGAAGTTGAACTTAGTGGTGTCAATCATGTCAAGTTCTTTAGCAATTTGATTACGTAAAGCGCCAAGTGTATTATTAGCAACTTCAAGAGTATCTGCTACAAAAAGGACTAAATCATTCTCTTCAAGTTGTAAAGCATCTGTCAACTCACCTTCAATACTTGTCAAGAATTTAGCAACTGGACCTGCTAGAGCACCATCAGTCATTTTAACCCAAGCAAGACCTTTAGCACCAAATTGTTTAGCAAACTCTGTCAACTTGTCAATGCTTTTACGTGAGTACTTATCTGCATTTCCTTTGACAACAATTGCCTTAACAGCTGGTGCCTCAGCAAACACTTTGAAGTCTACACCCTTGACAACATCTGTCAAGTCTTGTAAAAGCATATCAAAGCGTGTATCTGGCTTATCGGATCCATAGTTATTCATGGCATCATCATAAGACATACGTGGGAATGGCAGTGTGACATCAATCCCTTTAGTTTCTTTCATAACCTTGGCAATCAATCCTTCTGTAATATCTTGGATTTCTTGCTCATTAAGGAATGATGTTTCTAAGTCAACTTGTGTAAACTCAGGCTGACGGTCTCCACGCAAATCTTCATCACGGAAACACTTAACAATTTGATAATAACGGTCAAAACCAGCATTCATCAACAATTGTTTAGTGATTTGAGGACTTTGCGGAAGAGCGTAAAAATGACCTTGGCTAACACGACTTGGCACCAAATAATCACGTGCACCTTCTGGTGTTGATTTTGTCAACATTGGTGTTTCGACATCGATAAATTCCAAGTCATCAAGATAATTACGAATAGCGTGAGTTACCTTAGCACGAAGCTTAAAGTTTTCTAACATTTCTGGACGACGAAGATCCAAGTAACGGTAACGCATACGTGTATCATCACTAGCCTCAACACCATCTTTGATTTCAAACGGTGTTGTTTTGGCAGTATTAAGGACTTTAAGGTCTTCAACTTTAAGTTCGACAGCACCTGTAGGCAAGTTGTCATTAGCTTGTTCACGCGCTTCAACAGTTCCTGTTACTTCAATAACAAATTCGCTACGCAAGCTCTCGGCTGTTTCAACAACAGCTGCATCTGCATTTTCAGGGTTAACAACCAATTGCATCAAACCTTCACGGTCACGAAGGTCAATGAAAATCAAACCTCCGAGGTTACGACGACGAGATACCCAACCTTTCAAAGTAATAGTAGTTCCGATATGTTCGCTTCGAACACGTCCGGCATACATAGAACGTTTCATAATTACACTTCTTTCGTTAATTTTTTAGTCTTAACTATTATAGCAAAAAGCCCATCAAAACCCCACCCATTTCGGGTTAGAATTTTAATAGACTTTCTTTTTTATCAAACTATTTACCAAATTGTTTCAACAAATCACTAGTATCTACGTAATCTTCAGCAAATTCTTCAAAATCTTCAAAACGATAATCAGCAGTCTCTAAATCAAGTAAACTATTCCATCGGAAACCATAAACATCTTCAATAATAACACTAAGTTCATCAGTTTCTTCATCTACCTGCCACCCTAAATAACGTTCCTGAGTTTCAAAACTTAAGACCACATCTTGGCAATCTTGACGCCAAACTTGACCAAGTAACTGTTGACACATTGCATGGTCACTTGCAGGCTCGTCATTAAACCAGGTAATTTCATGTTTATCCAGAAGAGCAATCAACTGCCAAAACTGTTGTTGAAAGTGAATAGGCATACTACGATTAAAAGCCAAACTAAAGTTTTCACTCCGTTTAAGCATATCAACTATACTAACCATAAGCCTCCTACTTTTCTAATTGGTCCAGAACTGCTGCAAAATTCTCTGTTAGTTCCTCAAAACTTACAGTTACTTCCTCTCGAGTGGTATTATTTTTAACACTAACCTGACCTGACTCTAATTCACTCTCACCTAAGGTGATGACAGTTTTAGCCTTAAAGGCATCTGCTGACTTAAATTGTGCTTTAATCTTGCGTCCAAGGTAATCACGTTCGGCCTTAAATCCTTGATGACGGATAGCTTGAGCTAACTCGAGTGCTTTACCATTGGCTTCTGAACCTAGAACTGCAATGTAGACATCCAAACCTTCTTCTACAGGAAGAGTAATACCTTGTTTATCAAGAACCAAGAGCAAACGTTCCAAACCAAGTCCAAAACCAAAACCAGCTGTTTCTGGACCACCAAAGTACTCAACCAAACTATCGTAACGACCACCCGCACAGATTGTCAATTCAGACTTATCAATAGTAGTGATAAATTCAAAAATCGTGTGATTATAGTAATCTAGACCACGTACCATGTTGGTATCAATCACGTAAGGAATGTTAAGACTCTCAAGCATGGTACGCACTTCGTCAAAATGAGCTTGGCTTTCTTCGTCTAGATAATCAAGGATAGATGGAGCATTTTCAACTGCAAGCTTATCTTCTTTTTCTTTTGAATCGAGCACTCGCAAGGGATTTTCATCCAAACGACGTTGACTATCTTTTGATAAACTATCACGCATTGGTGTCAAATAGTCAATCAAGGCCTGACGATAAGCCAGACGACTTTCAGTATTTCCAAGACTATTCAAATGAAGAGTAACATCCTTAATTCCAAGCGTATTAAAGAGTTGGTAGGCCATAGCAATGGTTTCAACATCTGTTGCTGGATTTTTTGATCCAAAGCACTCTACCCCCAATTGGTGGAACTCACGCAAACGACCTGCCTGAGGACGTTCATAACGGAACATTGAACCAATATAATATACTTTAACAGGTTTTTGAACCTCTGGCGCAAAAAGTTTATTTTCTACATAAGAACGTACAACGGGCGCTGTTCCTTCCGGACGCAGAGTGATGTGACGATCTCCCTTATCATGAAAATCGTACATTTCCTTAGTCACAATATCAGTTGTATCACCTACTGAACGTGAAATAACCTCATAATGTTCAAACATAGGTGTACGAATCTCACCATAATTGTATTTTTTAAATGTTTCACGTGCAACATTTTCCACATACTGCCATTTGGCACTATCAGCAGGCAAAATATCTTGCGTGCCCTTAGGTTTTTGAAGTTTCATAATAATGATACAGACCTCAAATGGGCCTGCCCTCCTTTTCCGTTATTACAGATATAATCACTCTATTCTAACATAAATTGCATGGCATTTGGGAAATGGTAGAGTATTTTTGAAAGAAGAAACAAAACTCCTGATATGTATAATGGTTAATCTTACTCATCAACAAACAAGTAGTGAAATTATGAGGGACTCTTCTTTTTCCAAAAACCTATAGAATTCTTTGTTTTATCTCTTTATCTTCCATGATACCTTTCTTGCTATTAAAAATAGGACAGGCTAACCCCATCCTATACACTTGTTCTATTATGACCAAACTTTATCAGTAATTGATTTAATCAGTTGCAACTTATTCCACTCATCTTGCTCTGTCACAATATTACCTTCTTCAGTCGATGCAAAGCCACATTGAGTTGAAATACCGAGGTTCTTAAGTGGTACAAGATTTGCTGCTTCATGGATACGAGCGATAACAGCATCTACATCTTCCAAAGCAGGATCCTTAGAAGTAATCACACCAAGCACCAATTCAACATGATCACGATTATTCCAAATTGTTGGAAGTGGAGCGAAGCTACCTGAACGCGCATCGTCGTACTCCAAGAAGAAAATATCATAGTTTAATTGACCAAGATATTTAGCCACTGAATCATAGCCGCCTTCAAAAAGGTATGTAGATTTAAAGTTTCCACGGCAAATATGTGTAGCCAAAGTCAAATCTTCTGGAAGACCTTCCAAGGCTTTGTTGATAGTATACACATCGTCTTCAGCAATTTTTGCCAACTCAGCTGTTTTTTCAGGATTATTTTTTTCATTCTCAAACTGTTGAATCAAATAACCCCAAGTCGTATCATCCAACTGTACATAACGTGCACCCAAATCGTAAAAATGTTGGATAGTATCATGATAAGCTTTAGCCAAATCATCAAGGAAATCTGTCCATGAATCATAGTAATCAGCATAAAGATCACTACGGTGGTCACGATTAATGATGAGTGATGGACTTGGAATAGTTACTTTTGGAGTAATTCCTTCAGGAGTCACTGATTTAAGATATTCAAAGTCACGATAGAAAGGATGATTAGGATTTTCAGCAATCTTACCATTGATACGAACGTTGGTTGTACGTGTCTTAGCACCATGGAATTTATATGAAGCTTCTTGTTGATAGACTTCAAAACCAGTCAAATTCCAAAGGAAGTCAAGATGCCACCAAGAACGACCAAATTCACCATCAGAGACCACTTGAAGACCATTTTCCACCTCATGATGTACCAAATCTTTAACCAACTCATCTTGTACTTTCAACAATTCATCTTGAGAAATGTCCCCATCTGCAAATTTTTCACGTGCTTCTTTTAAAGCTTGCGGACGAAGGTAAGACCCAACATGGTCAAAATGATAATGTACTTTACTCATAGCTATTTACTCCTTTTGATTCTCTTACTATAATAATCCTATTCTAGCACTTACAGTTATAGCTGTGAAATATATAAATATTATCCATTGATATAGCTATTAACTATGAGACTTCCTAAAAAGTTTTTTGTCAAGTAACTTTACTTTACAAAAAAGATATGTTATTCTGTTATAGTTGATTTAAAATCAAGAACATAAATATTAATTCGGAGGAAATAAAGAAATGGCAGTACCTGCACGTCACACTTCAAAAGCGAAGAAAAACAAACGTCGCACACACTACAAATTGACTGCTCCATCAGTACAATTTGACGAAACAACTGGAGATTACTCACGTTCACACCGTGTATCACTTAAAGGATACTACAAAGGACGTAAAATCGCTAAAGCTAACGCAGCTAAATAATAGAAGGGAGATACCATGCGCGTAAATATTACACTTGAACACAAAGAATCTGGTGAACGCTTGTACCTTACTTCAAAAAACAAACGTAACACTCCAGACCGTCTTCAATTGAAAAAATACTCACCAAAATTGCGTAAACACGTAATCTTTACTGAGGTTAAATAAGGATTCAATACGAATCAATACAAAAGAAAAACGCTGATTTCAAGCGTTTTTTCTTTTTGTCAAACTCTATATATTGAACTGTATTTCAATTCAATCTCTACCTTTTTCTCTACCTTTTTAGGTTTGAAAAATTTAATAGGATAACCAAATAAAAGACGCTCTAGTTTTATGACTAACTAGAGCGTCTTTTAACATTTTGAAAATCAACTTGCTTTATGAGCTTTTTTAGTTCTGGTTTTAACAACTTCTGTTTGACTGAAAATCAAAAGCCTTTAATATCAAGCATCTATACACTTTTCTGAAAGCGTTATTCCAATCAATCTCAACTTATTTCATCTGAATGGTGTGAATCTTACCCTAAAATCATTGAATCGAGCTAATCTATACCAAAAATTCACACAACTATTTAGATGATTTTTTATTTTTCCTGTTCCTACCTATGGTTTTACCCTAGACAAAAATTATAGAGCCAAAAAATCTAGTCACACATTTGAACTGGTGTTTTACGTTGCCTTGATTAACAAGGTTACCAAATCTTTCAGAATTACATTTTCTATTTATAGAAAAATATTAGTAATAAATTATGTAAATTCAATCTAATTACTATAAGTTTGCTCCCATTTTTTCATTTCTTCAACGATGCTTCTTAGAGCAATACCTTTTTTTGTCATTTTATATTCAACCTGTGGAGGCGATGTCGGTAAAACTTTTCTTGATAAAATGCCTTCTTGCTCGAAATCATGTAACCGTTGCGCTAATATTCTAGGATTAATACCTTCTACACTACGCAGAAGACTACCATAATGTATATTACCATCAATAATTTCAGATAAAATCTCAAGAGTAAATTTACCCTTTAGTAAATTCAAGACCCTTCTTGCTGGACAAATTGATTTTTTCAAAGGTTGCATCTTGCAAGTCTCCATTCATTTCCTCCTTTTTTGATAGTTACTATACTTTTTTTCCCTTCTTGTTTCATAAATAATTACATGATAAGTTAATTGTATCACTTGAAGGGAGAAATTACTATGGATATTACAACTATGTTTGACCGTATCGAAGATATTCTCGGTTGCGCTGATGGAAGATACTTTAGTACTGGACATACTCAAGTAAAATATTTTCAGAAAGTTAAACATATTGCTTTTGATTGATAAATAAAAATTAGTTTGATGAAATAACGGAGGAAGCTTGATGAAAAAAACAAATACAAAAGCACCAGCTTATCTACTTTTTATTCTTTCGCTAGGATACATTATGGCAGTCCTAGATACAACCGGAGTTGTTCTTGCAGTGCCTCATATTGAAACAGCTATAAGCGTCTCATTAGAGCAATCCATTTGGATTATTAATGCCTATACACTAGCTTTAGGGTCTTTGCTCCTACTTTCAGGAAATTTAACAACAAAATATGGTGCTAAACGAATTTTATTAATTGGAATGACAATTTTTACACTTGCCTCGTTAGGGTGCTCTTTTTCACCAAATATTGAAACATTAATTATACTTAGATTCATTCAAGGTTTCGGTGCTTCTTTGTTCATGCCAAGTTCATTAGCACTTTTATTCATTTCATACCCCGATTCTACTAAAAGAGCACGTATGTTAGGAATCTGGACAGCAATTATTTCTGTTGCAACTGGTACTGGTTCTTTTATTGGTGGACTAATTATTAACTACTTCGGATGGAGGGGTATTTTCTTGGTCAATATTCCATTTGGAATTTTGACAGTAATTTCAATATTACTTCTCGTGAAAAATAATATTGCCAATCTAAAGACCAGAATTGACATCTTTAGTAATATATTTCTGGTTACAACTATCGGAAATCTAGTTATTTACCTTGTTGAAGGGAATCAATATGGTTATAGTAACTCAAATCTTTTATTGTTTCTTCTCCTATTTATATTATTTGCTATTGGTTTAATAGTCCACGATAAAAAAAGTAAAGCACCTATTGTTCCCCACCAACTATTAAAAAATGCTAAGTTTATTGTCTCTAATCTGTTAGGTTTAGTAGTTAACATTTCATTATATGGTATTGTTTTGGTGCTAGGACTTTATTTTCAAACTTATTTAAACCTCTCCTCAATGGTTTCTGGACTACTCATTCTACCAGGAATGATTGTCTTAATTATTGGTAATTTATTTTACGCACGTGCTGTAAAACGATTTTCCGTGGGAAGCCTAGCTACTGTCTCAATTATTTTTGCCATTGTAGGAGCAGCAGGAATTTTTGGAATTGGAGTCCTTTTTCATGAAATTCAACTATACATCCTAATCCCTTTATTTTCTTTAATGAGTCTAGGTATCGGAGTGTTAACTCCAGCAACTACAACCATTCTTATGGAAGCTGCTGGTCAAGAATTATCTGGAATTGCTGGTGCAACTCTAAACGCTAACAAACAGATTGGTGGACTTTTTGGTACGACAATTATGGGGATTGTAACTACTAATTTATCCCATGATTGGAATATAGTCATCGTTGTCGCATTTTTGGTTAACGTGATAATGTATATTGCTACTTGGTTAATTGCTAGTCGTTACCTTTATGGAAAAGAATAAAACTAAACAGAACGCAATCAATTTAAAAGTTGATTGCGTTTTATATTATTTATCAATAATCTAAACTCCTATATCAGAAATGAATTTCACTTCTTTTCCCCTATTAAACAATCTAACTAATAACAAAAAGATCAACAATAATATGTTGATCTTTTATTTTCAATCTAAATCTTTCAAAATATCTGTAAATCTATGTGTAAACATAGCTGTCATCCCCCATATATTTTCTGTCAAGTTTCTGTAAAAAGGAATATGACGTTCACTGTACCCAAAATTATATCTATCTCTGTTTTTTACCAGGAAAAATGGGAAATCTTTCGCATCACTCAAGGTAGAAGTCACTGTATAATAAACTGGATTTTCTGTCAACAGGGTGTCAATATCTACTGTAAACAGACGAGCCACTTCTTCATTAGGTGAAATATCTTCCCAATTATCTATATTCAGTTTTCCTACAAAGCAATGAACGGTTCTCCCCTGATGAACAAGATAGTCTATCTCTCCCCAAATATCAATTTGATTAGGAACTATATTTAATTCCTCACAAGTTTCTCGTATGGCGGCTTCTTGAAAAGTCTCACCATCTTCGGCATGTCCACCTGGAAAAGAAACTTCTCCCGGCTGAGAAATATGTTCACTTCGTACTTGATAAAGAACCTGATACTTCTCATTTTTTTCATTGTATAGCAAAGGTAAGAGTACTGCATAGCGACCAGATTCTCCCAAGGGCTTAGGCTCATAGTGAGCCAATTTATCTTTAATAATCATAAGAACTCCTTAACTTCATCTTATCATAAAAAACAAGATAGCCCTATTATATAAAATTTTTATATATAAAATATTGACATATATTTCTAAAAGAGGTACACTCAATATGTAAAATAATTATATATAATTTTTATACATATCCTAAAAGCGAAGGAGTAGACTATGTATTTTCCAACATCATCAATCCTGATAGAGTTCTTAATACTGGCTATTATCGATAGAGAAGACTCCTATGGTTATGAGATCAGTCAAACCATAAAACTTGCAGCTAATATCAAGGAATCAACACTTTATCCTATTCTTAAAAAACTTGAAAAGGCCGGCTATATGACGACCTATAGTCAAGAATATCAAGGTAGAAAACGTAAATACTACAGTATTACCTCGGAGGGAAAAGAACAGTTAGAATTTCTTAATAAGGAATGGTTAACCTATAAAGAAACTCTGGACGGTATTGTGGAAGGGAGATTAAGACATGACAAAGACTGAATATCTAGCCAAATTAACAAAATATCTACGAAAATTACCACAAAAGGACTACGAAGAGGCTCTAGAATATTTTATGGAGTACTTTGAGGAGGCTGGACCTGAAAATGAAGCTCAAGTTATTGCAGAATTAGGTACACCTAAGGAAGCCGCTCATGAAGTCATCACTCGTCTGCTTGATGAAAAGATTATTGAGGATAAGAGCAGCTTACGCAATAAAACGACTATCCTTTGGATTGCTATCCTAGCTGTTTTAGCCAGTCCAGTCGCCTTACCAATTTTACTATTCTTCTTAGCTATGCTAATGACACTTCTTATGATTATTTTCGCAGTCATAGTGACTGCCTTAGCTCTTACCTTTGCCTTACTCATTAGTGGTGTTTACACTTTCTTTACAAGCTTCTCTCTCTCAAGTGTTTCACTGGCTTCAACACTGTTTGGAGTAGGTCTAGGACTGTTGATGTTTGGGGGAGCGCTCTTACTACTTTTGGTTTCATTTGAAATCTGTAAACTTATTGTAAAGCTAATTACTCTATTGATTAAATGGCTCATCAGGAAAGGAAGAAAATCATGAAAACTTGGAAAAAAGTCGTCCTTGGAATATCTCTCATTTCTGTATTCTTAGGTGGGGGATTAGCAATTTGGGGCTACAGCCATGGAGCCTTAACTGATTTACAAAATCAGCCCAAAAATGATCTGGATTTTGTAAAGAAAGAAGTTAACGACTTCAATCGAATGGATATAAAAAGTAACAGCTACAATATCCTTATTAAAACTGGAAACGTTAGTAAAGCAACTATCACTTATTATCAAAAAAAGAAAAATCCAATTGACATCACTGTAAAGGAACGTCAATTAAGCATCAACGAGAATTATTCTGATAAATCTCTAACTTCTCATAATCATTTCAACTTATTCGGATTAAAAGATTTAATAAATCTATCTACTCTCAACGAAAGCAATACCATAATCATTACACTCCCTAAAAACCAAACGATTGATTTTCTAAAGGCAGATTTGGCATCTGGAAATTTAGATTTAAATAATAGCACAATTAAACAGTCAAATATTGACCTTAAAGTAGGTGACCTAACATTTACCGAGACGACTGTTAATAACCTAGAGGCCCATCTTGCTGTCGGTAGTGTTGAAAGTAATGATACGCTTTTCGCTAACTCTGATTTATCTATTGCATTAGGGGATTATACCGGTAACAACTTGGTATTTAATGGGCATAACAAGCTTGATGTTACTTCAGGTGACGTTGAAATAAGTCTTAAAAATCATACTGTTAATGTTCAAGCTGACAGTCATTCGGGAGAAACAGAGATTACGAATAACCTTAAGAACTCAAAAGACAACACACTTACCATTACCTCTGATCTAGGTGATATCTACATCGAATAACGTAAAAAAGTCAGCTCTAATTAGAGCTGACTTTTAGTTTATACATTCTCAGACTTTGGTCTATAAATAACAATACCTACAACTACAAAAATAAGTAAGAAAATGAACAGCATGCGTACCTGATTTGAGATTTGTCCTGTCATAGAAATCGTTTGACGAAGACCTGACACGGAGTAAGACATTGGTAGGAATGGTTGAACGACCTTAAAGAACTTAGGACTTAGTTCAATCGGATAAGTTCCTGCACTAGAACCTAGCTGCAAAAGTAGCATAATCATGGAAGCAAATGCACCATATCTATCATCCCAACCTACAAGGGCTGTAACCAGAGCCATCAAAGTCCATGCTGCAAGGAGAATCATACCAAATGTAGCTAATGGATGATTTGGTACAACCCCCACAAATCGAATAGCAATATAAAGGGCAATAGCAGCCATTGTCGTAATAATACCATTGATAAATAACTTATTCTTAGCCCAGTCAAAACGGCTAGTAAAGTTTCTTCCTGTCAAACTCTTAGCAAAGATGACATTGGTTGAAAGAGCTACAACCATAAGAGAAACAGAAATCATATATGGAGCCATTCCCACACCATTTGTGTCAACCTTATCCTTATCTGTTTTCTTCTCATTGAGCGGAGCACTAACCATTTTTGCATTGTCTGATTTTACCGAAACAAGAGATAGTTGCTGATTAGCCTTATTTAACGAATCAGACAATGTAGAGAGGTTGGTTGACAGACTTGTCAATCCACTTGTCAAAGTATTTCCGCCGGTTGCTAATTGTTGGGCACCTGTATTGAGAGCATTTGTACCATTTTGAAGACTGGCAAATCCAGACAACAAGCTACTACTATTAGCATCTAGAGTTTGAGCGCCACTGGCAATTGTTGACACAGCACCTGTGTAGGTTGACAAACCTGTTGAGAGATTGCTTGCACCTGTAGCTAAAGTACTTTGAGCTGTTGACACACCTGAGGCAACCTGACTTGCTCCAGGTGACAATTGATTGACAAGTACTGAATTGAGACTAGCAATATTAGATTGCATTGATGATACAGTCGATGAGGCTGCTGGAAGAAGGGCATTGGCTGAACTAGCAATACCTGAAATCGACGTTTGTAAAGTAGCTAAATTACTTGAATCTCCACTACCTGTAGTTGTCGTACCTGTCAAGCTAGATAAAGCTGTTGACATACTTGACACATCTGTTGCAATAGTTGAAGCATAACTACTAGCTGTCGATCCTGCATTACTAATTGCTGATGTAATCTCTGCTTGTTGATCTGCTGTCAAGCTCTGATATGCAGCTGTTCCTTGTACCGCAGCTAAATCGTTCGCTTTGTCAGTGGCACTAGCTGTGGCTATAGAGCTAGCTGCAGAAGAGATATTTGAAAGATAAGTCGCTATTGAACTTGTATCTACTGATGTTGTTGATGTTCCACTAGATAATGATGTATTACTTACTGCCGTATTAAGATTTTGAATTGCTGTATTCAAATCAGTTAAATTAGTTGACAAGGTTGACAACTGTGCTTGCTGTTCTTCAGATAAACTTGTTGCTGTAGCCATTTGACTAAGTGCTGTAGACAAAGAATCCGCACCAGTTACCAGAGCGTTCATAGCTTCTGCACCTGAAGCAAATTGACCTGCAGCAGAATTGACAGCCTCAGAGTTACTATTTAAATGTGACAAAGCACCTGACAAAGTTGACACACCTGAAGTATAAGCAGATGCGCCTGAACTCAAGGTATCTACACCTGTCGCCAATGTTTGTGTCGAACCAGCAAGAGTTCCTAGGCCATTTGATAAGGTTTGACTTCCAGATTGAAGTGCACCTGCACCTGCATATAATTGACTGGCCCCATTCGCTGCAGTTCCCATACCACCCTGAAGTTGAGACATGCTCTTAAAGACAGCTCCAACATAGGTTGATGTAATATTTTTAGAAACGGTATCCTTTAACTTAGATATGGCAGAATCGCTCATTTTTGAAGAAACGAAGCTATGTCCTGCTGTTGTTTGATAAGAAATTTCCAGTTTCTTAGGATCATTAGTCAAAAGGCTTGCTGCATTACTTGAGAGGTTTTCTGGGAAAGTAATCACCATATAGTAATTACCATCATCTATTCCTTTTTGTGCCTCCTTTTCAGTCACAAAATGATAGTCCAGATTTTTATTTTTAGACATATTGTCTACCATATCATGACCAATATTTAGAGTTTTATTCTGAAAACTAGCACTCTTATCTTTATTTACTACCGCCACTGGCAAATGTTTGACATTGCCATAAGGATTCCACATAGAAGATAAAAAGATTAGATTATACAAAGCGGGTATCAATGAGACCCCAATAATAGTTATCCATAGCTTTGGACTTTTAAGAAGAGCCTTTAATTCTGCTAACATATTTCTCCTTTTTAGACAGTGTGTTTATTTTTATGATATAATCAATTATAAACTCATTTATATGAAAATCAATATTAAAGAATTATTTTTTGGACACAACGTCTAAAAGTGTATAAAAGGAGAAACATATGACACAAGATCAACGGCGCGAGCAAACTAAAAAAGCACTTTTAGATGCTTTAGTAATATGTCTTAAGGACCAAGATTTCAATGAGATTACAACTATTCGTCTAGTTCAAACAGCTGGGATTAGCCGTTCTAGTTTCTATACTCACTACAAAGATAAGTATGAGATGATTGATAGTTATCAAAAAGAGCTTTTTCATAAACTAGAATACATCTTTGATAAATATGAAGGAAAGAAAGAGGGAGCCTTTCTCGAAATCTTTGATTTTCTCACTCGTGAAAAGCTCCTGTCAGCTCTATTGTCTACAAATGGATCAAAAGAAATTCAAGATTTTCTGATACATAAACTTCAGCGTATGATAGCTGAGGACTTCATTGTCCCTACAGCTGAAGAAAGAGCTCTCAAAGGATTCGAGAAAGACTATGCCAGTATTTATTTTGCGCATGCTATTTTTGGCGCTTGTCAAGCCTGGATAAATAAAGGAAAAAAAGAATCTCCTCAAGAAATGACAGACTTTCTTCTACGATTTATTCCTCAATAAAGCAATATATAGAAGTACACAAAAAGCTGCTTTAACCATCTCAATGGTTAAAGCAACTTTTTTCTTCTACAATTAAGTCCCTAAAATAAAGGGATAATAAGTGAAAACAAGGTCAAAATTGCAGGTCCACCTTGAGTTAAAATAATTTTCTTATTAGCAGTTACAGCACCATAAACAGCAGCAAAGAAAACATTAAGGACAAAAATCGTTACAAGTAGTTGACTATTTGTAAAAATACCATACAAGAGGAACACAGCAATCAAACCATTGTAAATTCCTTGATTTTTAAATAAGTTTGTAACAGAATCACGTTGAAGTTCTTCTTTGCTCATATTGAAAACACGACTAGCCGTGTCCGAATGCGTCGCAAAAGTTTCCAAATACATGATATAGAGATGTTCCAAAGCAACAATCCCAGCTAAGATTAGTGTAATAATAGACATGATATCTCCCTTCTTGAGTAACTTTGACAGTATATTAAAAGTAAAACTCTAAAACAACCTAAATACTTTATTCGATTTAAAATATGGTAAAATAAAGTGTGAAAGAGAGGTTTTTATGACAAAGACAGAAGTAATTGAGCGTCTCCAAAAAGATTTGAAAATCCCTAGATTTCAGGCTTATATAGAGGATAGAGATTACTCCGAAGAGGAGTACGACCAACTAAAAAATGATTTTGAAACCTACTTCACTAACTACGTTGAGAATGTTTCAGCAGATTTTGAAGGGGGATTGGATAATAAATAATCAATACCTCAAAGTCATCTATCATAATATTTCGAACCCCTAGTCACTTGTATTAGATAGACTAGGGGATTTTTAATATTAGAAAACAGAAAAGCCGTCTCATTCTATGAAATGGCTCTAAAATCTATATAAAAGTAAGCAAAAAGGTAAGCAAATTGTCGAAATAGTCTTTGAAAACAAAGAAAAAGCCCATAAAAATGGGCTTTGATACAATAATCTTAAAATTAAAGCATTTTGTTGTAGAATTCAACGACAAGTGCTTCGTTGATTTCTGGGTTGATTTCATCGCGTTCTGGAAGACGTGTCAATGAACCTTCAAGTTTTTCAGCATCAAATGATACGAATGCTGGACGTCCGATAGTAGCTTCTACTGCTTCAAGGATAGCAGGAACTTTAGCTGATTTTTCACGAACTGAAATTACTTGACCAACTTCAACGCGGTATGATGGGATATCAACACGTTTACCATCAACAAGGATATGACCGTGGTTTACGAATTGACGTGCTTGACGACGAGTAGTTGCAAGACCAAGACGGTAAACAACGTTGTCAAGACGACGTTCCAAAAGAACCATAAAGTTGAAACCAAGTGTTCCACCTTTAACTTTAGTAGCTTGTACGAACAAGTTACGGAATTGTTTTTCACCCAAACCGTATGAGAAACGAAGTTTTTGTTTTTCAGCCAATTGCAAACCGTATTCTGAAAGTTTTGAACGGTTGTTTGGACCGTGTTGACCTGGTACGTAGTTACGACGTGCCAATTCTTTACCTGTTCCTGTAAGTGAGAAACCAAGGCGACGTGATTGTTTCCATGATGGACCTGTATAACGTGACATTAATAATGTCCTCCTATAAAAAATATTTTTTAGGAAATAACGTTTTAGATAAACCTGATTCGTTCAGAAAGACTTCGCCCAAACAGCAAAGGTTACTTTTTTAGCTGACTTCCTGTTGACGAGCTTCATTTTATCCTGCTATTATTTCACATACTTTAATAGTTTACCACGAAAAAAAGCCCAAGTAAAGGCTTTTTATTATTTATTCTCAATTTCAGCCTGTTCCTCAGGACTCAAATAGCGAATAAGGGTCTTTTCAGTCAAGATGTCTGAATAAGTATAAGACTCAACATAACTATTGTTAATAGCTCCTGCTTGAGAACTGAAGTCTTGATATTCAACAATAAACAACGATGGATAGACTTCCGTCAAACGGCCAATCTTGTTCTTTTCACGTTTACGACCATTCTCTAGGGTCAATTCCACCAACTGACCTTCATGGGCCTTAATAGCTTCCTTGATGTTTTTCATCTTGGCAACATCTGCAAATGCATCACTCATATATATCTCCTTAAATCTGAAAGTTATGATTCCTCAAACTGAGCAATCGATGAAAATTTATTATACTCTTTTTGAAATAGCAATTTAACCGTTCCACGCGCTCCAGCACGATTTTTCTCCAGAATAACTTCAATTGTATTATCTTCAATCTCGTTCTCCGGTTCTTTGCCTTCTTTTCGATAGTAATCCTCACGATATAAAAAGGCAACAATATCGGCATCCTGCTCGATAGATCCTGACTCACGGATATCAGACAACACAGGACGTTTATCCTGACGTTGTTCCACGCCACGAGATAACTGACTCAAGGCAATTACAGGAACTTTGAGCTCCTTGGCCAAAATTTTTAACTGTCTCGAAATATCTGATACCTCTTGTTGGCGATTTTCTGGCCGTGTCCCTGTAATCAACTGTAAATAGTCAATGACAATAAGACCTAGACCGCCCTCTACTTCCTGTGACAATTTACGAGACCGTGCCCGAATCTCAGTAATCTTAATACCAGGAGTATCATCAATGTAAATAGGTGCCTCGGCCAGAGCTCCCTGAGCAATCATAACATTATTCCAATCTTGCTCTGTCAATTGACCTGTACGTAAAGCATGGGAATCAATCATACCTTCTGAAGCCAACATACGATTTACTAAACTTTCCGCCCCCATCTCTAGTGAGAAAACTGCAACAGCTTTATTTTGCTTGGTGCCAACGTTCTGAGCAATGTTTAGAACGAAAGCTGTTTTACCAACAGCAGGACGAGCTGCTAAAATAATTAATTGATCAGGGTGTAAACCTGTTGTAATTTTGTCAAGATCACGGAAACCAGTTGGCAATCCGGTAACATCCGACGTTTGTTGTGAACGCATCTCCAAAGTATTAAAGTTGACATCAAGAACATCAGATATTTTACGAAAACCACTACGATTACTATGCTCCGAAACATCCACCAAGGCTTTTTCGGCATTTGCAATGATTTCATCAGATTCAGTTGAACCCTCATAGGCTTGGTTGACAGTCTCTGTCAATCTACTTATAATACGACGAAGCATGGCTTTCTCAGCCACAATTTTAGCATAGTATTCAGCATTGGCAGATGTGGGTACACTATTGACCAAATCTACAAGATAAGAAATACCCCCTATATTTTGGAGGTCATCTTGGTCATCTAAAATGGTACGTACTGTCGTGGCATCAATGGCTTCATTTCGATCCGACAGAGTCACCATTGCTTTGAAAATGACACGATGGGAATACTTGTAAAAGTCATCTGCTTCGATATATTCTCGAACTGCAATCAACTTGTCAGGATTAATAAAAATAGCACCCAGAACAGACTGCTCAGCCACTAAGTCCTGAGGTTGTACCCGTAATTCTTGAGTTTCTGACACAATTACTCCCTCCTTTACAAGATTTACTTATAGTGTCAAGGTTTACTCAGCACTATTTTTGATATTAAGCTTAATTTTTGCACTTACTTCTTTATGAAGCTTTACAGGAACCTCAATCAAACCAATCGCACGAATAGGATGTTCAAGTTCAATATGACGTTTATCAACCTTGATTCCAAATTGTTTCTGAAGTCCTTCTGCAATCTTTTTGGCTGTAATTGAACCAAAAGTACGACCGTCTGGTCCAACCTTCTCAGTAAATTGAAGACGATTTTCTTCCTTCTCAAGTTGCTCTTTAACGTATTTTGCTTCAGCTAACAACTCTGCAGCATGTTTTTCTTCAGATTTTTGTTTACCTTTCAACTCACCGATGGCTTGGTTTGTTGCTTCCTTAGCAAGGTTCTTTTTAATCAAGAAGTTTTGAGCGTAACCTGACGGTACTTCTTTGATTTCACCTTTTTTTCCTTTTCCTTTAACGTCTTGTAAGAAAATAACTTTCATTTTAGTCCTCCTTAGGAGCCAACTCTCCCATAATAGTTTCAATTAATTTATTTTTTACCTGCGCAACACCATAATCTCTTATTTGACAGGCAGCTAAGTTGAAATGCCCTCCGCCACCTAACTTTTCCATAATACGTTGCACATTAATTGTTTTATGACTTCGAGCAGATATATTTACCGTAGAATCGCTTGTACGAGCGATAACAAAAGTGGCTTCGATTCCAGCCATAGCAAGCATCGTATCTGCTGCTTTTGAAATGACAACATTATTGTAGCATTTATGATCTTCACCCATAGCAACGATAATATCGTTGGTAATTCGATCACCTGCTAAAATCAACTCATTAATACGTCGATACTCCTCAAAGTCCGTAGCCGAAATCGTTTGAATCTCTCCACTATCACTTCCTAAACTACGAAGGTATGAGGCAACATCAAACGTTCGACTTGTTACACGTGTAGAGAAGTTTTTCGTATCTAGCATTATGCCTGCCATGAGGATAGAAGCTTGAATTTTACTTAACCGCTCTGGAGCCCCTTGAAATTGCAACAATTCCGTAACCAACTCACAAGCGGAGCTTGCTCCACTTTCAATAAAGGTCAAAACGGCATTTTCAGGGAAATCATCATCACGACGATGGTGGTCTACGACAATAACTTCGTTAAATCGAGTATAGAAACTCTTAGATAAAGTCAGATTTACTTTAGAATGGTCGACCATAATCAGCAATGAATTCTGATTAACCAGTTCCTCAGCCTCTGAAAGTGTAATCAGTGGTGACTGTCCATCCTCCTTCAAACGATTAACTGCACGCGCAATATCAGCATTCATAGATTCATCATCGTAAACAGCAAAGCTCTTTCGAACAATCTGACTAGCAAAGTGAGCCATTCCGACGGTAGCACCTAGGGCATCCATATCCAAATTCTGGTGTCCAACAACAAATACTCTTTCGACTGTTTTCAACTTATCCGAAATCGCTGTCATCATAGCTCTTGTTCTTGTGCGAGAACGCTTGACCGTTGAGACAGAACCTCCGCCAAAGTATAGTAATTCTTTGTGATCGTCATTTTCCTTGACTACAGCCTGATCCCCACCACGAACAAGGGCAATGTTAAGATTCTGCAAAGCCACTTGTCCGATTTGATCATGCTTAATTGTTCCAAATGAGATCCCCATACTCAGTGTCAGTGGTAAACCACGTTCTTGAGCTTGTTGACGAAAATCATCTAAAACAGAAAACTTTTGATTCATGAACTCCATCAAAACCCTGTAATTAGTGAAAAAGTAAAAACGGTCACCTTCAATACGTCGATAATGGATGTGTTTAGCTTTGGCAAACTCTGAAATAAAACCTGCCACGAATGTATTTATCTTTGAAACATCTGCATCTGGCAAACTTCCTGTCACATCGTCGTAGTTATCGACTGAAATAATACCGATAACAGGACGTGTCATATTTGGGTCTGTATTCGTATCATGATTATAAACATTATCAATAAAGTAAATCAACTTATTATCAAAGTCAACAAAAGCAGCATATTTGTTTTCGCCAACTGTAATCACATTGGATGGTGATCCTTTACGCTTCTGAGCAATAAAATTAGCAACCAATTGCTTATTGAAGTTTCCGTTTTCATCCGAAAGTACTAGCTTCGCATAAGGATTAAACCATTCAATATGATCATTCTCATCAAAAGTAATTACCCCAACAGGCATTTTTCCAAGAAGGGTCTTCAAAGAATCTTCAACATCCTGATTTAGTTCATCTAATTGTTCTATTTCCAAGGATTCGTATGTTGTCTTTTGGTAATGTAATAAGGCAACAACCACTACCATAATGATAAAAAGCGCAAAAATGAGTGCAGACTCAGATTTTAAAACGCGAACAAAGATGGTAGCAATTCCAAAAAGAATTAACCCTATCATTACAAGATGAATCGTTGCAAAGTGAAATCTTTTCATATAAAACCTCTTAATCTAGTAATTATAACATAAAAAAGCCCTAATTAAAAGGCTTTTAAACGCATTACTACCGTTAGTCCACTTTACGACGGGCCTTATTATTGCCTTCAAGGTAAACCATCAGAATAGAGATATCTGCTGGATTGACCCCTGAAATACGACTCGCTTGACCAATGGTCTCAGGATTAATTTTCTTAAATTTTTGACGAGCTTCAGTAGCGATAGAATCAATAGCATCCCAATCAATATTTTTCGGAATTCTCTTTTCTTCCATACGCTTCATCTTGGCTACTTGTTCCAAAGCTTTATTGATATACCCTTCGTACTTGATTTCAGTCTCAAGCAACTCTATAATCTTAGCATCCAAATCTTCTGAAGCTGGACCTACAAACTGAGTAGCTGTGGCATAATCAATCTCTGGTCTACGCATAAACTCTTTAGCAGTCATGGCATCTGTCAAGGGCTTAAAGCCTAGGGCTTGAATTTTTTCATTCGTTTCTTTGACAGGTTTCAATTTTTCTTTTGACAGACGTGTCAACTCACTGTCAAACTGATTTTTCTTGATTTCAAAGATATTCCAACGTTCATCGTCAACCAAACCAACTTCTCGACCAATAGGTGTCAAGCGCATGTCAGCATTATCATGACGTAATATGAGACGATACTCTGCGCGTGATGTCAATAAACGATATGGCTCCAAGGTTCCTTTCGTGACAAGATCGTCAATCATTACACCAATATAGGCATCACTACGTTTGAGGATAAGCTCAGGTTTACCTTGAACTTTAAGAGCCGCATTAATACCAGCAACTAGACCTTGGCCAGCTGCCTCCTCGTATCCAGACGTTCCATTTGTCTGTCCTGCTGTGAAGAGACCCGAAATCAACTTCGTTTCAAGTGTTGCACGTAATTGATGAGGGAGAACGATATCATATTCAATCGCATAACCAGTTCGCATCATCTCCGCTTTTTCAAGACCTTTGATTGAGTGAAGTAATTCTTTTTGAACATCTTCAGGCAAACTTGTTGAAAGCCCTTGTACATACACTTCTTCAGTCTCTCTTCCTTCAGGTTCAAGGAAAAGTTGATGGCGATTCTTATCGGCAAATCGGACAATTTTATCTTCGATTGATGGACAATAACGAGGTCCTACACCCTTGACAATACCTGAAAACATTGGTGCACGGTGTAAATTATTATTGATAATATCGTGGCTCTCTTGATTCGTATAAGTTAGCCAACAAGGTATTTGATCCTGAAGATAGTCTTCATCTTTCGACAAGAATGAAAAATGATTTGGCTTTTCATCACCTGGTTGAATTTCAGTTTCTTCGTAATTAATTGATGATGCCTTAACACGAGGAGGGGTACCCGTTTTAAATCTTCCTATTTCAAGGCCAAGATCCCTCAGGTTATCTGCCAATGTAACAGATGCAAGGCTATTATTAGGACCTGAAGAATATTTGAGCTCACCTAGGATAATTTCACCACGCAAAGCCGTTCCTGTTGTTACAATAACTGCCTTAGCTCCATATTTTTGATTTGTTGCCGTTCTTACACCAACTACCTTACCATCTTCAACAAGTATGTCATCAATCATTGATTGACGGAGGGTCAAGTTTTCCTGACGCTCAACTGTATGCTTCATCGTCATAGCATACAAAGCTTTATCTGCTTGTGCACGCAAGGCTCGAACAGCAGGCCCCTTACCAGTATTCAACATTTTCATTTGAATATAAGTTTTATCAATATTTTTACCCATCTCTCCGCCGAGGGCATCAATCTCACGGACAACAATACCCTTGGCCGATCCTCCAATAGAAGGATTACATGGCATAAATGCCAGCATCTCTAGGTTAATAGTCGCTAATAAAACCTTACATCCCATGCGGGCTGCAGCTAGGGAGGCTTCTACTCCTGCATGACCAGCTCCGATTACAATAATATCGTACTCTTCTATAAAATTATAAGTCATTTTTTCTCCTACTCTTTAAGATGAATGTGTCGTAATTGTCCGTCCCATTCTGGTAAGGTGGCTTTTAGAAATGCCGGTTTCAGATTAACAGTATGTAGGTCATCTAAAGCAAGCCACCGGCAAGGTAATGGCTTCGCATCTTCTTGCATGGTTAAAGGGGCATCTTCTAGCAAGTCCACTAAATAATGGAACTCGATATTATGATAATGGACCCCAGTTTGTTCAAAGCTATTTTCAACAATGAAAGCTAACTGAACAGCTCTAGATGCGACACCAAGTTCTTCTCTTACTTCTCGAACCACAGCATCTTCAGTAGCTTCATCCACTTGAATAGCACCCCCGATTGTATAAAAACTGTCCTCATTTTCTACGACTAACAAGCGATTGTCTTTTACAATCAAAGCAGTCGCTCTCACACCAAAAACAGTGGAATCAATTTTCGTCCGAAAATCCTGATGTTGCATTTTTTCCTCCCTTAAAACGACACAAAAATAGTCAAAACTCGCAAGAAGTGCAGGGCAAAAAACCTGCAACATCCATGAGCTTTGACCATCATGACTATTGTTAAAGTTATTTTATCAAATCAAATCGTTTTGTCAATGCAAATCACTGTTTGATCAAGGTCTGCACACTGACGATAATCATATGTATTCCTATCGAGAATAGTAAAAGTCCCATCATTTTCGTTATAATTTTCATCAAATTTTTTCCCAAGAAGCCTGCAATTTGTTTTGCACTTCTTAGTAGGAGATAAGTGATGACACATAGTAGAGCAAAAGCAACTACGGTTATTAGTTGATTCCGCAAACCTCCATTAGCCAAGCTTAAGGCAGTTGTAATTGTTCCTGGTCCTGCAAAAAGCGGCATTGCAAGAGGAGAAATAGCAATAGACATTGGATCTGAATTTACTGCTTGCTGCTCCATTCCTTTATAGCTAGGTGAATGATTACCATTAATCATATGATAACCGATAACGGCCACTAATATTCCACCAGCAATTCTGAAAGAAACAATTGTAATTCCAAATACTTTAAAAATGAAATCTCCTGAAAAGATAAAAACAGTTATAATAACAAAGGCAATCAAAAGACTCCTAAAAGCAATTTTTCGTGAAATTTTTTGACTATCATCTGCTACTAAAGCCATGTAAGCAGGAAGATTTGAAATTGGATTCATTATAGCGAAAAATGCCATAAATGCATAAAACAATTGGGAACTCATCGTTAATACTTACCTCCAGTTAGATATACTGACAAACTTTTCCGTCTTTATACGCTTGGTCAATAATACCGCCGCCCAAACATTCCTGACCATCATAGAAAACAACGGCTTGACCAGGTGTAATAGCACGCTGAGGTTCAGCAAAAATAACCTCTGCTTTATCACCCTTAACCTTTACAGTAACTTTACTATCAGGTTGACGATAACGGAACTTTGCTGTACACTCCATGTCAAATTCTTCAGGCATATCTCGAGTAAAATGAATCATTGAAGCGTCAAGAGAAGTTGACATCAATGACTCATGGTGGAAACCTTGACCCACGTAAAGAATATTCTTCGAAAGATCTTTCCCAACTACAAACCAAGGAGCATTATCGCCACCTTTTTGGCCACCAATGCCCATACCACCACGTTGACCAATGGTGTAATACATGAGTCCGTTATGTTCACCCATGTCACGACCATCTACAGTCATCATACGACCTTTTTGAGCTGGCAAGTATTGGCTAAGAAATTCTTTAAAGTTTTTCTCACCAATAAAACAAATTCCTGTCGAATCCTTTTTCTTGGCTGTTGCAAGACCTGCATGTTCAGCAATCTCACGAACTTCTGGCTTTTGTAGATGTCCTAATGGAAACATCGTTTTCTGCAACTGCTCTTGTGAAAGCTGACTAAGGAAGTAGGTTTGATCTTTATTGTTATCTGCACCACGCAACATATGGACAATGCCGTCTTCATCACGAACAACTTGAGCATAATGTCCTGTAGCCACGTAGTCTGCTCCCAATGTCATAGCGTAGTCTAGGAAAGCCTTGAACTTGATTTCCTTATTACACATAACGTCTGGATTAGGAGTACGACCTGCGCGGTATTCTGCAAGGAAATACTCAAATACACGATCCCAGTACTCTTTCTCAAAGTTGACAGAGTAATACGGGATACCAATCCGATCAGCTACTGCTGCCACATCTTTATAATCTTCGGTTGCTGTACACACACCAAATTCATCTGTGTCATCCCAGTTTTTCATGAAAACACCAATTACATCATAGCCTTGCTCTTTTAAAAGTAAGGCTGTCACTGATGAATCAACGCCACCACTCATACCGACAACAACACGTGTTTTTGAATTATCAGTCATTGATAACTCCTCCCATCAAATAAAATTAACATAGACTTGAAGGGTCTAGTTATTCAAATATCGATTTGAAGGTCGATTTTGAAGCGTAAAAGCACGCAAGCTTAATTATATCATGATTAAAAAATAATGCAAAAAGGTTACCACTAGGCAACCTTTTTTATACTTATTTTTGTGTAAAGCCACTGTAAACCTATTGTTCCTAGAACTATAAGTGGGGCACTTATTGCTACAAATAACCATTCTGGTTCTTGATACCGTAACTCAAGTTTATTTTTTCCTTCTTGCGATGAAACGGTCGGCGTACCAATCGTTGACAAGTTATAGTCATCCTTGTCTAGTTCTTTACCATTTAGTGTCAAGATGGAATCTTTATATACAACTATCGGTAGATTCAATTCCTCCCCTTCATCAGCTTGCCAAGTTAATACGAGGTAGTTATCTTTAATTAACTTTTCGGTTCTTTGATTCGTAACAATGTTTTCATAATAAAGATCGTAAGTGTTTTGCTTACCTATTGTCCCATAGATAGGTACATAATCTGGTGTGGATTTGACAACTAAATTTAAAAACTGTGACAGGTCACTGTCATTCATGGTAAGACTTATCGTCTGATAATCTCCTTCAACGTAAGTATGTTTAACAATGGAAATAAGTTCACCATCTTGAGCTGCACTCTTTACACGATCTGTAGTATCCATTATATTTTGAATTAGCCCAACCCCTGCAAAGGCAAATAATAAAACAGCAATACTTTTTCGCCAATTTACAAAACGTGTGACAGTCAACCCTGTAATCGCCAACAGCAATATAGTAGCTGGAACAAAAAAGCGAAATGGGAATTGGATCAACTCAGCAAAAGTATTTCCATTTTCTACCAGATACTGCCACGGAAAAAGACCTGTTGATAAAAAGAAGAAAACGAAATAAATAAAATGTAGTATTCGCTTCCATCTTGCTAGTTTTTTCCAATTTACAATAGCGTAAATAAACTGTAAAATGAGTAAAACCATTAAGGATATTGGAGTGTATAGCCAATATCTTGCTGTCCCATCAATTCCATTCTTACCTATCTCCCTATTGATAAATGGATCTAAAAGATGATTCGCACCTCTTAGATAGAGAAGCACCCCCCATACATTTACAGTCAATAAAAGAAAAAGAATAACTGCTATTAAGACTTTTAAAATAGTTTCCTTTTTTTTAGAAGTAGTCGCCTTTACAAAAGTGTAAAGATAAAAAGGAATATACATCATAGCTAGCATTAAAGCACTAAGTACATGAATCTGAAAAATTAAAGCCATTGATAGGGCTAGTCTAACTTGATCTACTCGTTGATAAAATACATAATGAATAGCAGGAATGAAACAATAGGGTAATAGAGCAGCTCCCCAACTAGAAAAGCCTTGACGCATCGTCCAGTATTGAATAGAGAATGTCGTTGCATATAGTAAACCTAGTGACAAAGCAATGCTCGTCTTAACTTTACACTGCTTAAGTAACGCATACATTGAAGACTCAGCCAATATATGTAACAATACCCTGGAAACAATCTGATAACGGAACCAAGTACCACTTATTAAAATAAGCCCTCCTTGTAAATAGGCAAAAAAAGGGCCATATAGGGCATTAACAATACGTCCAGACTGTTGAAAACCATACAAGGATAGAAAGTAAGAAAAATTACCATTCTTTAATTGCATAGCAGCTTCATAAAACCTGTTATAGTGAAATATAGAATCTGATCCTAAAATGACTTTTCTAGTAAATAGCTGTGGCGTAACCAGTAATATAGCAAAACCAATAATAAAAAGACTAACCCACAATCTCTCTCTTGATTTAAATATTTGTTTCATTGTCAAACCTTTCATTTTCTATTATAACAGAAAGGCCTATTCCTACCTAATAATAGTTACAATCTAATCTAAAACCCTATAAAACGACTCTTACTTACATCTAGAATAAAAAGCTGGGAGTCTCCTCCCAACTTCTTTAATTTCTTAGTAATTCCAAGCTGACAATCCTTGCGCATTATAGGCGTTCAAAGCCGATTGAATTTGGTCCTCAACAGTTGCTGTTGAGCCCCATCCTGGCATTGTTTGGAAAAGACCCGATGCTCCTGAACCATTTGCTGCGGTATGATCACCGTTTGACTCACGCGCAATAATTGACTCCCAAGTTGACTGAGGGACGCCAGTGGCAGCTGCCATTTGTGCTGCGGCGTAAGAGCCGATTTCTCCTGCAGTATTGCCATTCGAAAGGATAACTGAGCCATTGCCACTCGCAGCAACTGCAGGTGTTGTCCCTTTATCTGGAGTTTGTGTAGTTTCAGTACTTGTTGTAGTAGTCTCTGGCTGAGACTGTTGAGGTGTTTCTACTGTTTCACTTGTTGTCTCAGATTGAGGCTTACTTTCTTCAACGTTTTCTTTGTTAGCTTTTTTCTCTTTGTTGGAGCTAATAGTTGATGATTTGACTAAATCTGCTGTTGATTCTGTCGCTGTTGACGTTGGTGAAGGAGTCGGTGTAACAGAATCTGAAAATGCATTAACCAATCCCTTATTGATTAGTGTAGAAAGAGATACTGCCAAAACGACAATAAAACTTGTTACAATTGCTACTGGCACTGTCAATGATTTTTTTGCTGCTAATTTGACACGACGTCCTTTATAACTTTTTTTAAACATAAATCCCTCCTAGTTTATTCTAGCCACATTCATCATAACTTAGTAATATTACTGTGCATTATTTGTAATGTGTCTAATGTTACAATGATTTATCATTTAAATAAAAAAATGCCAAAAATCTGGCATTTTCTTCATATTTGTATGAGGTTTTAGCTTAATACCAACCGTTAGCATTCCAGAAAGCTAGAGCTGCAGTCCATGAACCATAACGGCTTGCTACATAATTATCCGCTACTTTCTCTTGATTTTCAGGAGATAGGTCCCCATTTAAATATGAGGCAGCCAATTGATAACGTCCATAATATTGGCCATTTTGAGCTGTATAGCTACCGCTTGACTCACGTTGAGCAATTTCTTCCTTGGCAGCTGCCTCTGAGGAAGAAAGACTTGTATTTGTTGTTTGAGTACTTTCACTTTGTGTAGACTCTGCCGATTGTGCTGATTCAGCAACTGCTTCAGTTGTAGTTGGCGTATCTGAGGCTTCTGTAGTCTCTTCTGTAGTTTCATTAATTGTTAAGTTTTGACCTACGGAAATCTTATTGGCATCTTGAATGCCATTTTTTGAAACAATTTCATCGACAGTAGTACCATTCTTCTTGGCAATAGCTGAAAGGGTATCACCTTTTTGAACTGTGTAAGTTTCTGCATTAGCTAAAGCTGTTGCCCCAAGCGTTGCCACTGTAACAAGTCCAAAAAGACCCAATTTTTTAGTGTTAGATGTATTCTTTGTTTGCATGATGATGCTCCTTTATCTATCTATAGTTCAGTCCATATTAGCCAATGATATTTTATTATTTTATTTGGTGATGACTAATAAGCAAATAAAATGGCTTAGTCTATATGGGAATTTTTCATTCCAGATTAAGCTGAAGAACTATAACCATGTAACTATCATACCGTGCAAATATAACATCCACTTGTTAGGGATATTAAAAATATTACAGGCAGTTTGGGATTAGACGAAAAAGAACGCCAACTTGGGCGTTCTTTCAATGGTTCTAGGTCTTAAGACCTAGTTTATATATATATATTAACCACTTAACTCTTAAGATAAAAAAGTATTACCCCCAAAGCTAAAATAGCAACAATGGATAAAGTATCTCGGCCATTCCATGAAAGTCGACGATATTTTGTTCGACCGTCGCCACCTTGATAGCCTCGTGCTTCCATAGCAATCGCCAGAGCATCTGCCCGTTTGAAGCTAGATGCAAACAAAGGAATTAATATTGGTATAATTGAGCGTACCTTTTGAATAATATTTCCTTCACCAAAGTCAACTCCACGCGCCTTTTGAGCATTCATAATTCTCATCGTATCATCCATCAAAGTTGGTACAAAACGTAAACTTAAAGATAACATTAACCCAATTTCGTGTGCTGGTACTTTAAAAACAGTCATAGGTTTTAAAAGAGATTCAACGGCGTCAGATAAGCTTAAAGGTGTTGTCGTTAGAGTAAGCAAAGTAGAAAAACTAATAATAAGAATAAATCTAAGAAAAATCATCCATCCTTGATTTAACCCAACCTCAGTAATCTTTAAAAAGCCAATAGACCAAAGCACATTCCCTTTTGTATTGAAAAACACTTGAAACAGCGTAGAGAATAAAATAATCCAAATCATCGGTTTAATACCATCTAGAAAAAAACCAAGCTTAATTTTAGATAAGATAACCAAGAAAAGTGTAAACAGGGTTATAATGACATAAGTCAAAGGATTATTGGCCCAAAAGATAATAACAATGTAAACCAACATGGCTAATAATTTACTTCTAGGATCTAATCTATGTATGAAAGAGTTTCCGACAATATAACGTCCAATAATTAACTTATCCATTAGCTAATACCTCTACGAATTCCTCCATTGTAATGGGAAGACTTTCAAAGTGATAACCTTTTTTCTGTAGCTGTAACGCAAACTCTGTAATTTTTGGAACGCCTAATTGCTTCTCTCTAAGTAAGGTGACCTGTTGGAAAACTTCTTTAGGAGCTCCTGACAATACTAAATGTCCTTTTTCCATAACGTTTACAGCTGTTGCGTAATCAGCAACATCATCCATCAGGTGGGTCACTAAGACAATTGTCATTCCAGAAAGGTGTAATTGTTTAAATAGTGTCATTAATTCCTTTCGTCCCTGAGGATCAAGACCAGCAGTAGGTTCATCCAACACTAGAATATCTGGTTGCATAGCCAGAATACCCGCTATAGCAGCACGTCGCATTTGTCCTCCTGATAAATCAAAAGGATTCTGTTTATAAAACTCCTCTGGAAGACCAACTAATTTTAGACTCTCAATAGCACGCTGCTCTGCCTCCTCTTTAGAAATACCGAAGTTCTGAGGTCCAAAAGAAACATCTTCTAAAACAGTTTCTGCAAATAACTGACTTTCTGGAAATTGAAAAACTAACCCGACCTTTTTACGGATTGGCTTTATTTCCTTATTCTTGGATTGACTAGTTATAATAGTATCATCAACTTGGACGTGACCGCTAGTTGGTAAATAAAGTCCGTTCAACAACTGCATGATGGTTGACTTACCACTTCCTGTATGTCCAATAAAGGCTGTATATGAACCATCTTTTATTGTGGTTGTCATATCAAAAAGGGCACGCCCCTCAAAAGGAGTACCCGCTTGATAAGTATAACTTACATTTTCGAGAGAGATTCCCATAATTGTTCTACCAATTCCTTTTCTGTCAGATAGTCTTCACAATCTATCAGACCTTTATTTCTTAGCTTTTGAGTTAATAATGCACTGAAAGGGATATCCAAACCTAAATCTACCAATTCTGAGCCCCTACTAAATAGTTCACGAGGACTTGAAATAGACTCCACTTTACCTTTCTTCAAAACCAAAACACGGTCACTCATTGCCACCTCATCAAGATCATGAGTAATTGATAAAACAGTCATTCCATATTGTTGGCGAATATCCTTAATGGATTGAATCAATTCCTGGCGTCCTTCTGGATCAAGCATGCTAGTTGCCTCATCCAAAATCAAAATAGACGGCCTCATAGCAATAATCCCTGCAATGGCCACACGTTGTTTTTGACCGCCAGATAATCTAGCTGGCTCTCTATCCTTAAACTCCAACATACCTACAAAAGATAAAGCTTCTTGAACTCTAGAAACCATCTCTTCATAAGCAATTCCTTTATTTTCAAGACCAAAAGCAACATCATCTTCAACGGTTGCCCCAACAAATTGATTGTCTGGATTTTGAAAGACCATACCAATCTTATTACGAATCTCCCAAACATTATCCTCTGTCAACTCTTGTCCATCCACAATAATATGACCTGATTCAGCCACCATTAGTCCATCAATAAGACGTGCTGTCGTGGATTTTCCGGAACCATTATGACCAACAATGGATAGCCACTCTCCAGGTTTCACGTGAAACGACACATCATCAAGAATATAAGATATCTGGTCTTGATTATATTTAAACTTTAAATTTTTTATTTCAATCATTGTTTTATCGTACTACTTAAAAGTATCTCTAAATAAGAATCCTGCACCTTTGAAATAATCATAGCCTGAGTAAATCGTAAAGAATAAAGCTACATAAAGCATAATCATTCCTATAAGATTCACATGACACAATAACAAAATAATAGATAGCATCTGTGTCACTGTTTTTATCTTACCAGGCATAGCCGCAGCAAGAACTGTCCCCCCGTTTTCAACTAATAGAAGACGGAGACCTGTAACAGCTAGCTCTCGACAAATAATAACTGAAACAACCCATGCAGGTGCTTGATTAATACCAACAAGCATAATAAAAGCTGACATCACCAACATCTTATCTGCCAATGGATCTGCAAATTTTCCAAAATTAGTAACAACATGCCACTTTCTTGCCAAATACCCATCTAAATAATCTGTAAAACTTGCAATTGCGAAAACAATCGCTGCAGCAATATGCATTACGTTATCTCTAGCAAGTGATGTCATCACTAAAAAGACAGGGATTAAAATGATTCTAGCGAGGGTTAGCAGATTAGGTAAATTTTCTTTTTTGAACATTTCTTCTCGATTCTATTGAATTTTTAAAGTTAGGTAACTAGGTTTGTTTTTATCTAATTGAGACAAATCAAGCGACTCACCATTTATCTTTACGGTTACTTTTGAAGATTGTGCAATGGTAATTTGAGTCGTTCTCGTTTTATCTGAAAGATCTAAGGAATATTTTGATTTTTTTGTTTTTGAAAGAAGATAACTCTCTGAAACATCTGAGTTATCTACAGAAAACCATGTATCTTCGTTATTTCCAGACAACTCCACACCTAAAACCACAGAAGAAGCAACATTAGAAAGGTCAACCATTAATTGATTACCTTGCGTAGTTGTTTTCACATTTGCTCCAGAAACCGTAACTTCAGAAATATTTCTAGACGATTTAGCTTTTCCTGCTACTGATAGGTGATTATCTATTGAAATAGTATTGAGCTTAATCACCTGAGGTTGATTAGAAAGATGTCTAATAATGATATAACCAACCGAACAGATAATAAGCAACGAAACTGCACTGAGAATTAGTAAGGGGAGGTATGTGGATTTTCTTTTTTCTTCACGTTTATGCTTAGAAAAGCGTGACATGGGAGTTTTTGCATCTAAGCTATCTTCCTTACGATTAGATTGATTCTTCTTTTCTGCTAATCGTCGCTCCTTCTGTCTCTGCTCTTCATACAAACGTTTACCATCCAAACCTACGAAGGTGGCATACTTTTCAAGCGCCTCTTGCTGAATGTCCTCTGGTAAAGCTTTAAGTTGATCCATTTCCATAGCTAAAAGAAACTGTGCTTCAACTCCAGTAAGTTTCTCCACATCATATAAACTTAATTTTTTCTTTGTTCGTGCCGCACGTAACTGCTCACCAAGAGAATATAACTTCATTTTTCCCCTTTCTAATATTTTTCTTTTTTAGTGCTTCTATTATAACAAATAATTACCTATTTGGGGAATACAACAAAGTCGGTAATTACCATATTTGACAAGTAATGATTCAAAAAATCCTTTAGTTCCTTAGAAGTAATACTCATCAATTCCTGTCCTAAATCAAAATAAGTTTTGTCATTATCTAAGAATGCTAAATATTGATTTCCTAACCCCTGGATATTGTCTAAACTACGTAAGAATTCACCATACAAAGCTTTTTTTTGTAAATCTAACGCTTCTTCTGTCAACAATCTTTTTTTGTCCGCTGACGTCATTACTTGACGAATTAGACTTGACATTTTTATAGGTTCTACGGTGTCCATAGTTATAATGACAAACGAATATCGATTAGAGACCTCGTATTCAATTGATACAGATTCATCAATTTTTCCTTCAGAGTACCAATTTTGATAGTAGGGAGACGTCCACCCAAACAATAAATTAAATAATAATTGTACTAGTAAGTTTTCTCTCATACGATTGTCAGAAAAAGTAGCACTTTTAAAACCCACGGCTAATTTGGCGATAGACACCTCCATTTGAAGATTGTCCCTTTTTTTGATCTCGGCCTCAATGAGTTTTTTTTCTTTTTCTACTATCGTTTTCAACTCTGTCAACCTTCGTTGTCTTTCGTTTACAAATGTGTAAACATCATCAACATCAAAATCACCTACTAAGACAAGATGACAGTTTTCTGGCCTATAAAAACAATCAAAGTTATTCTTCAAATCCTCTACAGTAATTTTTTCAATACTTTCATTATTTCCAGCAATGTCTTGACCTAATATGGTATTTGGATACAAGTTTTGCAAACAACCTAGATAAGCTCTATAATCAGGGTCATCTTGATACATATTTATCTCTTGTTCGATAATTTTTTTCTCGTGATTGACAGATTTTTCAGAGCTTGTAAAACCTGACGTAAATTTAAGTAAGAGGCCTAATGCCTCCTCAAAGTTGTCAAGTGTAGAAAAATAGTAAGTTGTCCTGTCCAAGGTTGTAAAAGCATTAACATCAGCTCCAAGTTTGACAAAATCCAATGTTACATCTTTTCCTTGCTCATCCTCAAATAATTTATGTTCAAGAAAATGTGCAATACCAGCAGGATAGGTTTGTAACTCTCCATCAAGATAATAGCAATTATCTATTGATCCAAAATTTATTGATAGAAAAGCAGCTTTTTCTAAGAATCCTTTTTTCTTGATAATAGATAAAGATAAGCCATTATCTAAGGTTGCTGAATAAATCTCTTCATCAATCTTTTGATAATAACGTTTTTTTAAAGCAGACATTCTAAGACACTCCCTCTAAAAAGAACAAACTTTGCAGTTTGACTTGACGTGCCACACGGCAAACATCTTTTTTAGTAACCTTTTCCATATTATCTAACCACTGTTCTGATGAAAGACTTTTATCTTCAAAAATAACCTTATTGAAACATTGTTCAACTAATGTTAACGCATTGTCCTCAGAAAGAAGGGCATTCATTCGTATGATTTTCTTTGTCTGATTTAATAGAGAGCTTGAAAAACGCCCAAGTTTAATATTATTCAATTCTCTACTAATTCCTCGGATAGCTTGATTTCTATTATCTTTTTCAATCCCAGCGTAAACTTCAAGTAAACCTGTAAAAACATTAAGTTGACTACTAATTGAATATGCTAATCCTTCTTTTTCTCGAATCTCTGTAAATAAAACTGAGTGAGCAAATTCACCAAACATCGCATTGAATACAATCAAAGCAAAATAATCTTTATCACCATATTGACAAGTAAACTGATATCCCAACTGTAAAATAGATTGACTACTTTGTCTAGGTTCTATTTTTTCTTTTACGACGTTGGAAAAAGGCTGACTATAGCTGAACTGTAAATCAACTTGACGTCCCTCTAAAGGAAATCTATGTAACCCTTGTAATACTTGATACTCATCAAAATCTCCAACCATAAAGATATCAATACGATCCTTTGTCAACATGTTTTGAAACTCTTGAAAAGCTGTATATGAAGTCTCTACATCAACAAGTTCCGATTGACCATATTTAGGAACTTTCAATCCTTCGTTTACAAAATAAAGTTTCCTTCCTTTAACCTCACTATAATAGTAATTATTTTCATTGTCAACATCCAGATAAGTCATCAAGTTTCGCTTTTCTATATCAAATACTTTATTTTGGTATTGAGCTACTCTTGACAAAGGCTTGTAAAGACAATCTTTTAGAAATCCTAGGACTTCCCAAAACAATCCATTATCAGAAGGGATAAAAGCCTCTTTTAAATATGTCAACTCGATGTCAACGCTATGTGTCAAGCCTTTCGTTGACACCCTAGTTGACAACTGTGTTCCATATAGAGAGGCTAATCTCTCTTTGAAAGCTTGCACTGTTGGATAGGGCTGGTTGGCTGTAGCCAACATTTGTGAAGCTAAAGCTCGTTTAGCAATCGTTTGTTTGTTCAAAGAAGCCGTCATTCGAAAAACGATACGGTTAGTTTTATATTTTTGTGTTGGAATGAAGTGTACATGGACACCATCAGCAATTTTCATTGATAACCTCTAAAAAGTTTATGCTTTCAATTATACCATTTTTATGCTATCTTATCTCAAGAGAAAGTTGAGGTACTATGGAATACAAATTATTTGATGACTACATCACACTGCAAGCACTTTTCAAAGAACTAAGCATTATTCATAGTGGCGGAGCTATTAAAGGTTTTTTAGCTAACAATACCGTTTTATTCAACGGTGAAGATGAAAAACGTCGTGGAAAAAAACTTCGTTATGGAGATATTATCACAATCCCATCTCAAGAACTTCAAATTACTATCGTGGCTCCTACACAGGTTGAAATTGAAGAACATAAACAACAGATTGCTGAAAAAGCTCGTGTTGCAGCCATTGTAAAAAAAATGAACCAAGATAATAAAAAGAACCAAAAAAGACAGCAACCAAAAGAAAGTAATAAAACTAAACGGAAACCTGTTCGTTTCCCAGGGACCTAATTATGTGGCTTGAAAAAATTGATCTCCAGCATTTTAGAAATTATTCTGAAGCCTCTGTAACTTTTTCTCCCCATCTCAATATCTTTCTGGGACGTAATGCTCAAGGAAAAACCAATATTCTTGAAGCTATCTATTTTCTCGCATTAACACGTAGTCATCGTACTCGTTCTGACAAAGAGCTGATTCAATTTCAGCAAAGTACTCTGAAATTGAGCGGTATTGTCCATCGTCGTAGTGGAAAACTTCCCCTCGAAATTAGTTTATCTAATAAGGGACGCATAACTAAGGTTAATCACCTCAAACAAGCTAAATTATCGGATTATATTGGTCATATGACGGTTGTGCTCTTTGCTCCTGAGGATTTACAACTTGTTAAAGGATCTCCAAGCTTACGACGTAAATTTATAGATATTGATTTAGGGCAGATTAAACCTGTATACCTCTCTGACCTATCCAATTACAATCATGTCCTCAAACAGCGTAATGCCTATCTCAAATCTACCGACAAGGTAGACATTGATTTTTTGTCGGTTTTAGATGAACAACTCGCTGATTTCGGAGCACGAGTTATTGAACACAGACTAGACTTTATCAAGCAACTAGAAGTAGAGGCTGACAAGCACCATAGTCTTCTCTCAAATCAAATTGAGCGTCTTAACATCTCCTATGAATCGAATATATCTTTGCAAAACCACAAAAGTATTCGCCAAGCATTTTTAATTACACTTAGGCAAAATCACAAAAGAGATATCTTCAAAAAGAATACTGGCGTTGGTCCTCATAGAGATGATTTAACGTTTTACATTAATGACATGAACGCATCTTTTGGTAGTCAAGGACAACAACGTAGTTTAATTCTTTCTTTAAAGATGGCTGAAATTGCTCTTATTAGAAATGTAACTGGTGAATTTCCAATTCTTCTCCTGGATGATGTTATGAGTGAGCTTGACAATCACCGTCAACTCAAATTATTGGAGAGTATTGATAAAGAAGTTCAAACTTTCATGACAACAACTTCACTTGACCACCTGACTAATCTCCCACCTGATTTAAAGGCCTTCGTAGTTGAAGCTGGTAGTATTAGCAGAAAGCAAGTCAATATATAGACTTGCTTTCTTATTTTTTATAATTTACACATCTGACAACGTAAATATCTAAACTATGATTGTCAGATGTGTAAATTTTTGTAAACTTTGATGTAAAGCAAAAGTACTTATCTCCCGATAAGTACTTTTTTATTTTTAGTGAGCAGAATAGTTAGGAGCTTCATTGGTAATTTGAACATCATGAGGGTGACTTTCAATCAGTCCTGCACCTGACATTTCAACAAACTGAGCTTTGTCATGTAAAGCTTGAATATCTTCCGCACCTGTATACCCCATACCTGCACGGATACCACCAATCAATTGGAATACGATATCAGCAGCAGAACCTTTGTAAGCTACACGACCTTCAATTCCTTCTGGAACAAGTTTATTTGCTTCATTAACCGCACCTTGGAAGTAACGATCACTTGACCCCTTCTTCATCGCTGCAATTGATCCCATACCACGATATGATTTATATTTACGACCTTGGAAGATCTCAGTTTCACCTGGTGCCTCATCGGTTCCAGCAAACATTGAACCAAGCATTACTGCATCACCACCAGCTGCAAGAGCTTTTACAATATCACCAGAGTATTTGATACCTCCATCAGCAATGATTGTTTTGCCGTATTCACGAGCAACATTAGCAGCATCATAGATAGCTGTCACTTGAGGAACCCCTACACCAGCAACTACACGTGTTGTACAAATTGAACCTGGTCCAATACCAACCTTAACCACATCAACACCAGCATCATAAAGCGCACGCGCACCTTCAGCTGTTGCAATATTTCCTGCAATCAAAGTTCGTTCTGGGAAGTGAGCACGAATTTCAGCGATTTTACGAAGAACTCCTGCTGAATGACCATGTGCAGTGTCAATAACGATAGCATCTGCACCTGCTTCAAAGAGTGCTTCGGCACGCTCAAATGTATCAGACGTTACACCTACAGCACCTGCGACTAAAAGACGACCAAATTCATCCTTGGCTGCATTTGGAAACTCAATGACTTTTTCAATATCCTTAATAGTAATAAGTCCTGACAAACGTCCTTTGTCATCAACCAATGGCAACTTTTCAATACGATGCTCATGAAGAATACTTTCAGCAGTTTCAAGGTCTGTTCCAACTGGAGCTGTAATCAATTTTTCAGAGGTCATGTGTTCTGAAATGAGTGTATCATAATCAGAAATAAATCGCATATCACGATTGGTAATAATACCAACCAATTTACGATTATCAAGAGTCTCAACAATCGGAACACCTGAAATACGATAACGTTGCATCAATTCCTCAGCCTCAGCAACCTTATTTTCTGGCGTTAAGAAGAATGGATCAATAATGACACCATTTTCAGAGCGTTTTACTTTGCGAACTTCTTCAGCTTGTTCAGCAATAGACATATTTTTGTGAATAACACCTAAACCTCCTGCACGAGCAATTGAAATAGCCATCTTGCTATCTGTGACAGTATCCATAGCAGCAGTGATGATTGGGATATTTAATGTCAAATTTTTAGCCAATTTCGTCTGCAAGTTAACGTTGTTTGGTAGAACATGACTTTCCGCAGGAATAAGCAATACGTCATCAAAAGTGTAACCTTTTTTTAAGAATTTAGTGTCCCAATTTGACATTATAATCGTCCTCTTTTCTCAAAGCTTGGAGGTACAAAAAACCCCAGTCTATTTTTTAATTGATAATATCATATCATGCTAAAAAGATTTGTCAACAGATTATCATAAGATTCCTAAGAAATCCTTTTTTTAAAAAAATAGGAACCTTATTGTTCAAGGTTCCTAAAATTATTTAATTAGAAATAATTAATTCCCATGGCTTCTTTAACTTCTGACAATGTTTGTCCTGCAACTTCACGCGCCACTTGACTACCTTTTTCAAGCATACGGAAAACCTCTCCCATATCCTTAGCATATTCTAAACGACGTTCACGAATTGGAGCCAACTCGCGTTCTAAGATTTCTAGAAGATAACGTTTTGTTTTCACATCTCCTAAACCACCTCGTTGATAATGTTCTTTCATCTCAGCAATTGTAGCAGCATCCTCTTTGCGACCAAAGATATCAAGATAATGGAAAACCATATTACCTTCGATTTGGCCTGGATCTTCCACACGAATATGATTTGGATCGGTATACATGCTCATGACTTTTTTACGAACAGTATCTTCATCATCCGACAGAAAAATGCCATTGCCTAAGGATTTAGACATCTTAGCATTACCATCTAAACCTGGTAGACGCCCAGCAGCTTCATTTTCAGGATAAATTCCCTCTGGCTCAACCAAAATATCACAATTATAGGTATGATTAAAGCTACGAACAATTTCACGTGTCTGTTCAATCATTGGCTTTTGATCATTTCCTACAGGAACAAGATTTGCTTTAAAGGCCGTAATATCAGCCGCTTGGGAAATTGGATAAACAAGGAAGCCTGTTGGAATAGATTCTCCAAAACCTTTTTGTGAAATTTCTGTCTTAACGGTCGGATTACGCTCTAAACGTGCCAAAGAAACTAAGTTCATGTAGTACATCGTCAGCTCAGCTAATTCTGGAATTTGGCTTTGAATAAAAATAGTAGACTTTGAAGGATCCAAACCCACAGAAAGGTAGTCTAAAGCGACATTTCCAATTGATTCTTTGATAATTTCTGACTCTTTTGCATGATCCGTAAGGGCCTGTTGATCTGCCAAAAAAACAAACATATTGTATTTGTCTTCGTTTTGTAAAAGTACACGATTCTTCAGACTTCCAACATAATGTCCAAGGTGGAGTTTTCCTGTTGGACGGTCTCCTGTCAATATAATAGGTTTCGTCATATAAATACCTTTCTACTACAAAAAAATCCCCACGCAAAAATATGCGTGAGGGCGTTAATCACTTATGATACGCGGTACCACCTCAATTGACAACTTTTTTTAAAGCTATCATCTCAAATCTTCTCAACAAAGAAGTTGCACGGTAAGGGGTGCCAGTCCTAACGTTTATGTGTTCACGTTAATCATCAAATTTTCTTCAGCCCATTCATTCTACCCTCATACTGGTTCACAGCTACCACCAGCTCTCTACAAGGACGGATAGAACTACTCTTCTGATGACTATTATTCTACATGTTTTTATCCTTTTTTGTCAAGGTTATCTTTCTAGTTTCACGTGAAACACAAGCGTACATACTTTCAAAATAGTCATTGCTTGACGTAAACTAAAAAAGGCTTGATAATAAGAATATCATATCTAGGAGATAATGTATGAAACGTAGAATAATAGATATACTTTTAGTTACAATTGGTTCATTTATAGCTGCAGTCGGTTATAATTCACTTTTAGTTAAAAATCATATTGCCTCAGGAGGTGTAGGAGGGCTAGCTATCAGCTTAAATGCCCTATTTGGTTGGAATAATGCTAACTTCGTATTAGCTACAACCATCCCCTTATTAATTCTATGTTGGTGTTTTCTAGGCCGTGAAGTTTTACTCAAAACATTCTATGGTTCTATCATTTTTCCAACTTTTATTAAATTAACTGAGGGATTACCAACACTTACCAAACAGCCAATGCTGGCAGCCATTTTTGGTGGAATTGTACTAGGATTAGGACTAGGCATAGTCTTCTATGGGAATTCTTCAACGGGAGGAACTGGAATTATCACACAAATTCTTAATAAATACACACCTCTCCCACTAGGAACAGTGTTACTTCTTGTTGATGGGGTCATTGTCGCTATCAGTGCTATCGCCTTCTCTCCTGACACTGTTATGTATTCCATTCTATCGCTTGGAGTTGTCTCTCTTACAATTGACAAAATGATGGTGGGACTCAACTCTTCAAGGAATCTTCTAATCATTTCAAAGAATAGCGAACAAATTATTAACTATATCACTAAGGTAGCAGATAGAGGTGCAACAAAAATACCAGCTCTAGGTGGACATACTGGACAGTCACAAAATATGATTATGACCACCTTATCAACCCATGAGGTTCCAAAAGTCCAAGAAGAAATTCAAAAAATAGATGAAACTGCCTTTATTGTCATTATACCTGCTTCTACAGTTATGGGGCGTGGCTTCAGCCTACAAAAAGACTACCAAAGAGTACCAAATGACTTTATAACTCCCTTATAAAATCAATTGAAATAAAGTCTAATTTCTCGTAAAATAGTACATAAGAATAAAAATAAAGGATAATGTATGCTTAATGTATCGGATGTATCGCTTCGTTTTAGCGATCGCAAACTTTTTGATGATGTTAATATTGCCTTCACACCTGGTAATACTTATGGGCTTATCGGTGCTAATGGTGCTGGTAAATCTACTTTTTTGAAAATTTTAGCAGGTGATATTGAACCCACAACAGGACACATTTCTCTTGGTCCTGATGAACGTCTTTCTGTTCTTCGCCAAAACCACTTTGACTATGAAGAAGAACGTGTTATTGACGTAGTTATCATGGGTAATGAACGACTCTACGATATCATGAAAGAAAAAGATGCCATCTACATGAAGGAAGACTTCTCGGATGAGGATGGTGTTCGTGCTGCCGAACTAGAAGGTCTCTTTGCTGAATTAGGTGGTTGGGAAGCTGAAAGTGAAGCCTCTCAATTGCTTCAGAATCTAAATATTTCAGAAGATCTCCACTATCAAAACATGAGCGAATTGGCTAATGGTGACAAGGTGAAGGTCCTCCTTGCAAAAGCACTTTTTGGTAAACCTGATGTACTTCTACTTGACGAACCGACCAATGGTCTTGATATTCAATCAATCTCTTGGCTTGAGGATTTCTTGATTGATTTTGAAAATACCGTGATTGTCGTATCCCATGACCGTCACTTTTTAAACAAAGTATGTACGCACATGGCCGACCTTGACTTTGGAAAAATTCAACTCTACGTTGGTAATTATGATTTCTGGAAACAATCTTCAGAATTGGCTGCACGCTTGCAGGCCGACCGTAATGCAAAAGCAGAAGAAAAAATCAAAGAACTTCAAGAATTTGTTGCACGTTTCTCTGCCAATGCTTCAAAATCTAAACAAGCGACTTCTCGGAAGAAAATGCTTGATAAAATTGAGCTAGAAGAAATCGTTCCATCAAGTCGTAAATACCCATTCATCAATTTTAAAGCAGAGCGTGAAATCGGTAATGACCTTCTAACAGTTGAAAATCTCACTGTTAAGATGGATGGTGAAACCATTCTTAATAACATTAGTTTCATCCTACGTCCAGGAGATAAGACAGCTATTATCGGGCAAAACGATATTCAAACCACTGCTTTAATTCGTGCCCTAGCTGATGATATCGACTATGAAGGTACAATCAAATGGGGTGTTACAACTAGCCGTTCTTACCTTCCAAAAGACAATTCTAAAGACTTTGCATCCGGTGAATCAATCCTTGAATGGCTTCGTCAATTCGCAGAAAAAGGGGAGGATGATGATACCTTCTTGCGTGGATTCCTTGGGCGTATGCTCTTCTCAGGAGATGAAGTCAAGAAATCTGTCAATGTCCTCTCAGGGGGAGAAAAAGTACGTGTTATGCTCTCTAAACTCATGCTTTTAAAATCCAATGTCCTTCTTCTAGATGACCCTACTAATCACTTGGATTTGGAATCAATCTCAAGTCTAAATGATGGCGTCCGTGACTTCAAAGAATCTGTTATCTTTGCCAGTCATGACCACGAGTTTATCCAAACAATAGCGAACCACATCGTTGTCGTTTCTAAAAATGGCGTTATTGACCGTATTGATGAAACTTATGATGAATTCCTTGAAAATGAAGAAGTTCAAGCTAAAGTCAAAGCACTATGGACTGATTAAACTATAAAGAGATGCAGGTTGGGATATCCCAACCTGTCTTAGTATCATTATGACAAATAAAAAATACTATAAAACATTATTATTTTACCTAGCCGCTTTATTATTGCCAATACTAATCATGGTAGGGGGCCTTTATAGCCAAGATATCTATCCTGGTAGTAGTCAAACTATTTTAACGAGTGATGGTTTTCATCAGTATGTGATATTCGCAACTGGTCTTAGAAATATATTACATGGCGATGGGAGCCTATTTTACACATTTACAAGTGGATTAGGTCTCAACTTTTACGCCTTAACCAGCTATTACTTAGGTTCCTTTTTATCACCACTTTACTATTTCTTTACTGTCAAGCAAATGGCCAATGCCTTTTACTTCATTACAATACTTAAGTTTGGTCTTATAGGGCTCTCTGGTGCCTTTAGTTTTAAGCACCTCTTTACAAAGGTGTCAAGGAGTTTTATCCTTTGTCTTTCTACAGGATTTTCTTTAATGAGTTTTGCTACCAGCCAGTTAGAAATTAGCACCTGGTTAGACGCTTTCATTTTAGCCCCCCTCATCATACTAGGTTTACACCTTCTACTACGATTCAATAAACGTGGATTATACTTTATTAGTCTTACCTGTCTCTTTATTCAAAATTACTATTTTGGATATATGATGGCCATTTTCTTAACGCTTTACACCTTAATACAGCTAGTATCTATTAAGGGTTGGAAAAATAAAATAATCCATTTCTTAGATTTTGGTGTAGTTTCTATACTGTCTGGTCTTAGTAGTGCTATAATGTTACTTCCAACACTATTTGATTTGACTACTCATGGTGAGAAGTTTACAGGTGTGTCAAATTTATTGACAGACTCCACTTACTACTTTGATTTCTTTGCTAAAAATCTTATCGGAGCTTACGATACCACAAAATTTGGATCGATCCCGATGATTTACGTAGGACTCTTACCTTTGATTCTTTTTCTACTATTTTTTGTTAGTAACGAAATCAAGCTTTCATTACGTCTAAGCTATTTATTACTTTTCAGCTTATTTATTGTTAGCTTCTATATACAGCCCCTTGATTTATTTTGGCAAGGAATGCATGCGCCTAATATGTTTCTCCACCGTTATTCTTGGCTACTCTCTCTACTCAGTGTTCTTTTAGCGGGAGAAACTCTAAATCGAGTCAAAAAGTTTTCTTTATTAAGACTCCTAATGTCTTTCTTAGTCCTAGCCACTGGATTCCTATTCACTTGGATTTTCCGCTCTCACTACAGCTTCATTGAACCATCTTCCTGGCTATTAAGCCTAGCTTTTCTCTTGGCCTACGCCATTTTATTTATTAGCTATTATAGACAACAGATTCCTAGAACTATTTTTCAGTATTTCACATTCTTGTTTTGCATTTTCGAGCTTAGTCTAAGTACATACTATGTTGTCGGTGCCTTAGGAAATGAGTGGGTATTTCCAAGTCGTGAAGGTTATCTTCGAAATATGTCCGCAATTACAAAACTAGTCTCAGATACCCGAAAAACTAATAAAACTTTTTACCGTACTGAGAGAATGGAATCTCAGACTGGTAATGACAGTATGAAATTCAACTACAACGGTATTTCTCAATTTTCATCCATTCGAAATACAGCTTCAAGTTCAACTCTTGATAGATTAGGATTTAAATCTGAAGGTACTAATTTAAATCTTCGTTATCAAAATAATACTATTATCGCTGATAGTCTTTTCGGAGTAAAATACAATTTATGGAGCTTAAATCCTAATAAGTATGGGTTTTATCAGCTAAACTCTGAAAAGTCCATGAGAATTTATCAAAATAACAATGCTGCCCAGCTTGCTATATTAACTGATGGCGTATACAAAGACACTCCCTTTACTGTCAACACACTTGACAATCAATCTAATCTCCTAAATGCTCTATCTGGTCTAAATTTAACTTATTTCAAACGAGCCCCCTCGCAACTTTTGGATAAAGATGCTAAATCTTTGAATCAACGTGTAGCCAAACGAAATAGCCACTCAAACAAAGATTCTGTGACGGTAACTTATCGGGTTACTACTCCCCCACATAGCCAACTATATGTCAGCATTCCTAATATTTCTTGGTCTGATGACAATCCCCATTCACTGTCAACTACTGTAAATGGAGTGACAAAAAGTCAAATAACTGATAATACCTTTGATTTCTTTGATCTTGGCTACTTTGAAAAAGAAGAAACAATTACAGTTGGACTAACGTTTTATGGTAATAAAGCAATATCTTTTGACAATCCTAGCTTCTATGCCTTAAATACTCAAAACTACCAGACCGCTATGGATACCATTAATCAACGGGATGTCAAAGTCACTACAGCAAAAAATAAGGTATTTGCTAATTATAGCAGTAAAAAGGAAGCTTCACTATTTTTCACCATTCCATACGATAAGGGATGGACAGCTACTGTCAATAGTAAAAAAGTTAAGATTTACCGATCTCAAAAGGGATTCATGAAGGTTAATATACCTAGTGGTAAAGGAAAGGTAGTCCTTACCTTTGTGCCTTATGGATTTAAATTAGGTTTATTGATTAGTTGCTTGTCAAGCCTAACATTTTGTTGCTATGCTCACTTCATCAGAAAATCAAGATTAATCTAAAACTCAAGATACATTATCCTAAAACAGGTATGGAACGGTCGTTCCATACCTGTTTATTTTTTAGGTAAATAAAAAAACTCAAGTCATTAAACTTGAGGTGTCTTATCACTCCGCCAGTAGGACTCGAACCTACGACATCATGATTAACAGTCATGCGCTACTACCAACTGAGCTATGGCGGATAAAACTGCTATGTAGCAAAATAGTCCGTACGGGATTCGAACCCGTGTTACCGCCGTGAAAAGGCGGTGTCTTAACCCCTTGACCAACGGACCAATTTTGAGTTAATCATCTCGTTAACACTCTTATTATTATATCAGAGTATTTGATTTTGTCTATACTTTTTTTCAAAAAAAATATTAAATTTTGCTAATTCATTTTGATTTTAGGTTAGATTTTACAAAGTATTGACATGTTGCTATATATTTTGTAAACTAATAGAGTTGTTGGTCTCATAGCTCAGCTGGATAGAGCATTCGCCTTCTAAGCGAACGGTCGCAGGTTCGAATCCTGCTGGGATCAGATACAAAAAACGCAATCTAGAGTTTCTAGTTGCGTTTTTCTTTTGCTTCAATATATAGAAAATAATTTAAAATAAACAAAGGCAACAACGTCGTATAGAGACTGTATTCATGTAAATAATGAGAAAACCATGTTGATGTCGCCACTCCCACCATAAAAGTAAATATGATAATAGTAGTATAAGATGCTTGTTTAAGTACTTTAGAATCATGTTCATCAATGGCTCGTGCAACAGTTAAAGAGGTATTGGTAATATTACCAGTCATCATAAAGGAGGCATAATTTACCCCTCTGACACGCTTGAAAATACCTACTTGAAGAGAGGCGAAGAAAGCCAATCCCGCGATAGTGATAGTGGAATCTACATATGGAGTGATGATTGCGAGTACTATCATCAATAGAAATGCGAGCCTAATGGCCTGTAAATGCCATCCCCATTTATGGTTAATAAGCCACTTTTTTGCAAAAAAGACAAAAAACTGACCTAAAATAAAGAAAAATATAGGGATAGAGTAACTAAAAGCCCTTGCGATATGACCATCAACGAGATGAATAACCAAATAAAGGAGATTCCCTGTCTGTATACTAGCAAATCGCCCATCTTGAGTATTGTAAGTGTAAGCGTCAATAAAACCACCTATGTAACTGACTAAGGTAGCTACTCGTAAGCCTTCAAAAACACGATAAGACCGTTTTTTCATTTTGAACATGTCTGTTTCCTTCTTCTACTTATGATAGGGACTTCCTTGTTGAATCATGAATGCGCGATAGATTTGCTCAACTAATACAAGACGCATAAGCTGGTGAGGAAAAGTTAGGAGACCAAAACTCATTAATTGGTTAGCTCTTTTTTTGACTTCCAATGACAGTCCTAAACTTCCACCAATAATAAAAGTAATTTCTGAATGGCCTTTAAGAGTGGCTTGCTCAATTTCTTTCGCAAATTGCTCTGAAGGAAATTGCTTACCTTCTATTGCTAAAGCAATAACATAATCACGGTCACCTACTTTAGATAGGATGCGTCGCCCCTCTTTTTCGAGAATTAATTTATTTTCAGACTCACTTGCATTATCAGGTGTCTTTTCATCAGGTAATTCTATAGACTCAAATTTTGTAAAGCGTCCTAGTCGTTTAACATACTCCGAAATACCATCTTTCAAATATTTTTCTTTCAATTTTCCAACTGTAATCAATTTCACTTTCATAAATTTATTATAGCACATATCCACAATCTTTTAACACCTTATCCACAACTTTCCCTCTTCAACTCTGTCTACTAATCCCTTTAAAACAGCCTATTATCTACACTTATAAAAACTTATCCACAGGTTGTTGATAACTGTTTTTGCTATAACTTTATGATATAATTAAGCTTACTTTGATATGTTTATCAAAAAAGGAGGACTAAACGTGAAAAAATTTAACTGGAAAAAAATAGTAGCACCTATAATAATGCTACTTATTGGATTACTGGGAGGTTTGATTGGAGCCTTTATCCTGTTAACAGCAGCAGGTATATCCTTTACAAATACAACATCAACAGGTATCAAAACAGCTAAAACCGTCTATAGTAACACAACAGATACAACTAAGGCCGTTAAGAAAGTGCAAAATGCCGTTGTTTCTGTTATCAATTATCAAGAAGGATCATCATCAGATTCTCTAAACAATCTTTACGGACGTATTTTTGGTGGGGGTGATAATTCTGATTCCAGCCAAGAAAAATCAAAAGATTCTGATGGCTTGCAGGTAGCCGGTGAGGGGTCTGGAGTCATCTATAAAAAAGATGGAAAAGAGGCTTACATCGTAACTAACAACCACGTTGTTGATGGCGCTAAAAAGCTTGAAATCATGCTTGCAGATGGTTCAAAAATTACTGGTGACCTCGTTGGGAAAGATACTTACTCTGACCTAGCAGTTGTCAAAGTTTCCTCAGATAAAATATCAACGGTTGCAGAATTTGCAGATTCAAACTCACTAACAGTAGGGGAAAAGGCAATTGCTATCGGTAGTCCACTCGGTACTGAGTACGCCAACTCCGTAACTGAGGGAATCGTATCTAGCCTGAGCCGCACTGTAACCATGCAAAATGATAATGGTGAGACGGTCTCAACAAACGCTATTCAAACAGATGCTGCCATTAACCCTGGTAACTCAGGTGGCGCACTTGTCAATATTGAAGGTCAAGTTATCGGTATTAACTCAAGTAAAATTTCATCCACTTCAGCAGTGGCCGGAAGCGCCGTAGAAGGTATGGGATTTGCCATCCCATCTAATGATGTTGTCGAAATCATTAATCAGTTGGAGAAAAATGGAAAAGTAACACGACCAGCTCTAGGAATATCAATGGTTGATCTTAGTAACCTTTCTAGCAGTGCAACTTCTAAATTAGATTTACCTGATGATGTCAAATCTGGAGTCGTTGTTGGCAGTGTTCAAAAAGGTATGCCAGCTGACGGTAAACTCCAAGAAAATGATGTTATTACCGAGATTGATGGCAAAGAAATTAGTTCAAAAACAGATATCCAAACAAATCTTTATAGTCATAGTATTGGTGATACCATTAAGGTAACCTTCTATCGTGGTAAAGATAAGAAGACTGAGGAACTTAAATTAACAAAATCTACAGAAGACTTATCTGATTAATCATTGACAAATCTGTCAAAAGACCTTTACAATAATGTAAAGGTCTTTTTTTGGAAAGGAACGCTATGTCAGAACAACTCAAAACTTTACCTATACAGGAAATCTATCCTAATCCTTTTCAACCTCGCCTAGAGTTCTCAGATGACGAGTTAACAGAGCTTAGGCAATCAATAGCTGAAAATGGCTTAATACAACCCATCATCGTTCGAAAATCTGATATTATTGGTTATGAACTAATTGCTGGAGAAAGACGTTTACGAGCTTGTAAACGTCTAGGAATGACAGAAATCCCTGCAGTTGTAAAAGAAATAACAGACCAAGATAGCCGTAAACAAGCCATTATTGAAAATTTACAGCGGTCAAATCTAAATCCTATTGAAGAAGCAAAAGCCTATCATAATTTAATTAGTGAGTTATCATATAGCCACGAGGAGCTGGCCAAAGCTATGGGGAAATCTAGGCCATATATTAGTAATGCTCTTAGACTCCTCCAACTACCTAGAGAAATTCAACTGAGTATCGAGCATGGAAAATTGAGTCAAGGACATGCCAGAGCGCTCTTAGCTATTCAAAATCCTGAAAAGCAATTAAACATTTTTCATAAAGTCCTTACTGAAAAGTGGTCGGTTCGTACTCTAGAAAAAAGACTTCAGGAGCTACCTAGAAAGCAAAAACTAAAGAAAGATATACATATAAAAGATAAAGAAAAAGAACTTGAGAAATCACTTGGCCTCCCTGTGACTCTTAGTTATCATAAAAATCACTCAGGGACAATTAAGATACAATTTTCGTCAGAAGAAGATTTTAACAGACTTATCAACAAACTTATTTAACCTGTGAATTTATGTGATAAGAAATACACTCTTATCCACAGATTATAAACGTAAGAAACCTTTTTAAAATAAAGGGTTTCTTTTTTTATTCACAGACTGTGGAAAACTCATATGCACAATGTGGATTATTTTTTTAGGTTGTTGATAACCTCAGCTTGCTTCTCTTTTAGACCTGTGGAAAACTTTTTTATTTTATGATAGAATCAGAGGATAAGAATATAAAAGGAGAATTGATGGAATGACAGAAAAAGAGCAATTTTTTTGGAATAAGCTCTTAGAGCTGGCCAAAGAGGAGCTTACACAAGCTACTTTTGATTATTATGTTCTAGATACCAAGCTCATCAAAGTTCAAGATAACGTTGCTACAATTCTGCTTGAAGAAGTCAAAAAACTATTTTGGGAAAAAAATATGCAGTCTGTCATTTTACTGGCAGGATTTGAAGTCTATAATAGTAAAATAGAGGTTGAATATGTCTTTGATGAAGCACTCTTAAATCAAGTACATCAAAACGTAACCACTAATGACTTCAGCAGTAATAAGGATTTGCAATCACCTGCTCTTCCTACATTGAACTCAGACTTAAATAGTAAGTATACCTTTGACAATTTTATTCAAGGAGATGAAAATCGTTGGTCAGTAGCTGCATCCTTAGCTGTTGCTGATTCCCCTGGGGCAACTTATAACCCTCTATTCATATACGGGGGACCAGGTCTTGGAAAGACTCACTTGCTCAATGCTATTGGTAACAAAGTCTTACATGATAATCCTCAAGCTCGCATTAAATATATTACTGCTGAAAATTTCATTAATGAATTTGTCGTACACATCCGTTTAGACAAAATGGATGAACTAAAACTAAAATATCGCCATCTAGATGTCCTCTTGATTGATGACATCCAATCACTGGCAAAAAAATCAACACAAGCTACCCAAGAGGAATTTTTTAATACCTTCAACGTCTTGCACAACAATAACAAGCAAATCGTTTTGACTAGCGACCGTAACCCAGATCAATTAAATGAGATGGAAGAACGTCTCGTCACGCGCTTCAAATGGGGATTAACCGTCAATATTACACCCCCTGACTTTGAAACTAGAGTTGCTATTTTGACCAATAAGATTATGGACTACGATTATCATTTTCCATCTGAAACTATTGAATATTTAGCTGGCCAGTTTGACTCAAATGTCCGTGACTTAGAAGGAGCCCTAAAAGATATTAGTTTAGTTGCTAACGTCCGTCAACTAGATACTATCACAGTAGAAGTAGCTGCAGAAGCCATTCGTGCACGTAAAATGGATGGACCTAAGCTAACTCTCATTCCTATTGAAGATATCCAAACTGAGGTAGGTAAGTTTTATAATGTTACTGTCAAGGAGATTAAGGCGACCAAAAGAACACAAAATATTGTCTTGGCACGCCAGGTTGCCATGTATCTTGCGCGTGAAATGACTGACAACTCTCTTCCTAAAATTGGGAAAGAATTTGGGGGAAGAGACCACTCAACAGTCTTACATGCCTATAACAAAATCAAAAATATGATTTCTCAAGATGACAGTTTACGTATCGAAATTGATACCATCAAAAATAAGATAAAATGACCCTTGTGGATAAGTCAACAAAAAAATTCAGAGTTTTCCACAAGCTGTGCACAAGTCCTATGCCTTGCTAAATCTATGAATTTTCAACTTATGCACAGTGTCCACAAGACCTACTACTACTACTAAAATAATACTAATAAAATAAAGGAGTATCATGATTCAATTTGCGATTAATAAAGCTTATTTCCTACAAGCACTTCATACAACTCGACGAGCTATTTCCTCTAAAAATGCTATCCCAATTCTATCAACCATAAAAATCGAGGTAACTAGTGAGGGAATCTATTTGACTGGTTCAAATGGTCAAATTTCAATTGAAAACAGCATTTCCGTTTCAGAAGAAAATGCAGGTTTATTGATTACCCAATCAGGTACTATCCTTTTGGAAGCAAACTTTTTTATTAATGTTGTTTCAAGCCTACCTGATGTTACCCTTACTTTTGAAGAAATCGAACAATACCAAGTATTACTAAAAAGTGGGAAATCTGAAATTACTCTAAAGGGGAAAGATGTCGAACAATATCCACGTATTCAAGAAGTTGATAGCTTAACCCCATTAATGATGAATACTAAGGTATTAAAATCCATCATTTCTGAAACTTCATTTGCAGCAAGTACACAAGAAAGTCGTCCAATTTTAACCGGAGTTCACTTTGTCCTCTCCAACCACAATGATTTAAAAGCTGTAGCAACAGATTCTCATCGTATGAGCCAACGCCAACTTGTTTTAGAGCATTCTGCAGATAATTTTGATGTTGTAATCCCAAGTCGCTCTCTAAAAGAATTATCAGCAGTCTTTAGTGATGATATTGATAACTTGGAAGTTTTCTTCTCAGCTAATCAAATTCTTTTCCGTAGTGAAACCATCTCTTTCTATACACGTTTACTGGAAGGAAATTATCCAGATACGAATCGTCTCTTGTCAGATTCATTTGAAACTGAGGTTGTTTTTGAAACTGCAAGCCTCCGTTCTGCTATGGAGCGTTCTTATCTGATTTCAAATGCAAGTCAAAGTGGAACAGTCAAACTCGAAATCGTCAATGGTAATGTTAGCGCTCATGTTAACTCTCCGGAAGTCGGAAAAGTTAATGAAGACATTGATGTGCAGGATGTTTCGGGTAGTGATTTGATTATTAGTTTTAATCCAACCTACTTGATTGATGCCTTAAAAGCACTTAAGAGTGAGACTGTACGTGTGCGTTTCATCTCACCAGTACGTCCATTTACTTTGACGCCAGCAGATGATAGTGAAAACTTTATTCAATTGATTACACCTGTAAGAACAAACTAAAATCGAAAAAGTTATCCACTGTGGATAACTTTTTTACTAGAAAGGGATTTTATGTACCAACTTGGAAGTTTCGTTGAAATGAAAAAACCTCATGCTTGTACTATCAAAGCAACAGGAAAAAAAGCCAATGAATGGGAAGTGACCCGTCTTGGAGCTGATATTAAGATTCGTTGTACCAATTGTGATCATGTGGTCATGATGAGTCGTCATGATTTTGAAAAGAAACTAAAAAAAGTTTTATAACTAGGTTTAAGGATGAGGTCTGCATCCTGAAGATTGCCTATATTGGCAGGGTGTCAAAGTTACCCCAAAAGCTCTCATTTTGTTATTTCTTCCTTTTTCTAATTATCAAAAGGAAGCTGCCAATTTTTAACATTTTTTGTGTTATAATTAACTGAATTACTTTTTTATGGAGAAAAATATTAATGGCTTTAACAGCAGGTATCGTTGGTTTGCCTAACGTTGGTAAATCAACTCTTTTCAATGCAATTACAAAAGCAGGTGCGGAAGCTGCTAACTATCCTTTCGCAACAATTGATCCAAACGTTGGTATGGTTGAAGTACCAGATGAGCGTTTGACAAAATTGACTGAACTTATTACCCCTAAAAAGACAGTTCCAACCACATTTGAGTTCACAGATATTGCAGGTATCGTAAAGGGAGCATCAAAGGGTGAAGGTCTTGGAAATAAGTTCTTGGCCAATATTCGTGAAGTGGATGCGATTGTCCATGTTGTTCGTGCCTTCGATGATGAAAATGTTATGCGTGAACAAGGGCGTGAGGATGCTTTCGTTGATCCGATGGCTGATATTGATACCATCAACCTAGAATTGATTTTGGCTGACCTTGAGTCAGTTAACAAACGCTATGCCCGTGTTGAAAAAGTTGCCCGTACTCAAAAAGATAAAGATTCTGTGGCAGAGTTTAATGTTCTTCAGAAACTTAAGCCCGTGCTGGAAGATGGCAAGTCAGCTCGTACGATTGATTTTACTGAGGAAGAGCAAAAAATTGTAAAGGGACTTTTCCTCTTGACAACAAAACCGGTGCTCTATGTGGCAAATGTTGATGAGGATCAAGTCTCAAATCCAGATGATATTGAGTATGTTAAACAAATTCGTGAGTTTGCAGCAACTGAGAATGCAGAAGTAGTCGTTATCTCAGCTCGTGTTGAAGAAGAAATTTCTGAGTTGGATGATGAGGATAAAGAGATGTTCTTGGAAGACCTCGGCTTGACAGAGTCTGGTGTTGATAAACTGACACGCGCAGCTTATCACTTGCTTGGTCTTGGAACTTACTTCACTGCTGGTGAAAAAGAAGTAAGAGCTTGGACCTTTAAGCGTGGTATCAAAGCCCCACAAGCTGCTGGAATTATCCACTCTGACTTCGAGAAAGGCTTTATCAGGGCTGTAACGATGTCTTATGACGATTTGATTAGCTATGGATCTGAGAAAGCTGTTAGGGAAGCTGGACGCCTTCGTGAAGAAGGAAAAGATTATGTTGTTCAAGATGGTGACATCATGGAGTTCCGCTTTAACGTATAGAAAATAAAAAAATAATGCACCAGGCTGAAAAGTATTTTTCAGTCCTTTTGCTGTCTATCAAAGAGGAGAAATAATGACAAAATTAGTAGTTGGTTTGGGCAATCCAGGTTCAAAATACCATGAGACACGTCACAATGTTGGTTTTATGGCCATAGACCTTATTGCTAAGGGGTTAGGGTTAACATTTTCTGAGGAAAAGACCTTTAAGGCTGAAGTGGCTTCAACTTTCTTAAACGGTGAGAAAGTTTATTTTGTTAAACCAACAACCTTTATGAATCTATCAGGTCTAGCCGTTAGAGCATTGTTGGCTTATTACAATATTCCAATCGAAAATTTTATCGTCATTTATGATGATTTAGATATGGAAGTTGGAAAAATCCGTTTTCGTCAAAAAGGTTCAGCAGGTGGTCATAATGGTATTAAATCTATCATTGCTGAAACCGGAACTCAAGAATTTGATCGTATAAAAATTGGCATTGGTCGTCCACAAAAAGGTATGACAGTCGTTAATCATGTTCTTGGAAGATTTAATGAGGATGATTATGCCACAATACAGCTGACTTTAGACAAGGTAGAGGCCGCACTGAATCATTACCTTAAAACAAATGATTTTGAAGACACCATGAGGCGTTATAATGGCTAATACAATCTTAGATCTTTTTGAGGAAAATCCTCAATTGGTTGAATGGCGAGATAAGGTGTCATTATTAAGCCGACAACTGTTAATGGGATTTTCTGGTTCGAGCAAGGCAGTTGTCATGGCATCCGCTCTTTCTGAACAGGTTCCAAAGATTTTAATAGTCACCTCAACACAAAATGAAGCTGAGCAATTGACAGGAGACTTGTCAGCTATCTTAGGAGAAGACAAGGTTTACTCCTTTTTTGCAGATGACGTATCAGCTGCTGAATTTATCTTTGCTTCACCAGAAAAGACCCATTCTCGTCTCGAAAGTCTTAATTTTTTAATGGATAAAGAGGCAAGTGGAATCTTGGTTACGAGTTTGGTTGGTACTAAGTTACATTTGCCTAATCCTAAGGTTTATAAAGACTCTCGTATTGACTTAGCACTAGGGGAGGAACATGATTTAGAAGCTCTTAGTAAGCATCTGAGTAATATTGGATATCAAAGAGTAGAACAGGTTTTCTCACCTGGTGAGTTTAGTCGCAGGGGCGATATTTTAGATATTTATGAACTGACTGCAGAGCTACCTTACCGTTTAGAATTTTTTGGAGACGAGATTGATGGCATTCGTCAGTTTGATAGTGATAGTCAGAAATCTTTAGACAATTTAGAGCATGTTATCGTATCACCGGCAGATGATATTATCTTAACAAGAGAAGATTACCAACGTGCTGAGAAGGCCCTAGAAAGTGAAGTCTCAAAGTCAGAAGGCCCTCATAAGGCTTATCTTGAAGAAGTTCTGTCAGTAACGATTGATGGTCACCGTCATAAGGATTTGCGTAAGTTTCTATCTCTCTTTTATGACAAAGCTTATACCTTATTTGACTATCTGCCCAAGAGAACTCCTGTATTCATTGATGATTTTCATAAAATAGTGGACCGCCACGGGCGTCTTGAATTGGAGGTGGCTAATCTTTTAACTGAGGATCTTCAACAAGGTAAGTCGCTAAGTCATCTAAATTACTTTGTGGATTCATTTAAGACTTTGCGTAACTATCATCCTGCTAGTTTCTTTTCAAATTTTCATAAGGGACTGGGGAATCTTAAATTTGATAAGTTGTATCAATTCACGCAATACCCTATGCAGGAGTTCTTTAACCAGTTTCCACTTCTAGTTGATGAAATACATCGCTATACCAAGAATAAGGCGACAGTTATTTTACAAGTAGGATCTGAGAAGCAGCTCAAATCTTTGAAGGAAACCTTGGAAGAATACGACCTAGATTTACCTCTTAGTAGTTTTGGAGATTTGATTCCTTATAAGCCTCAGTTAGTTTTAGGAAACTTATCCAATGGTTTTTACTTTGCTGATGAAAAGCTTGTTCTGGTCACTGAACGTGAGATTTTCCATAAAAAAGTGAAACGTCGTGTGCGTGCCAGTCATGTTTCCAATGCTGAGCGTCTTAAAGATTACAATGAACTTGAAAAAGGTGATTATGTTGTACACCAGACTCATGGTATCGGACAATTTAAAGGTATTGAGACCATTGAGATTAAAGGGTTGCATCGTGATTATCTGACTATCCAATATCAGGATGCAGCTACAATTTCTCTACCTGTTGAGCAGATTGAGAGTCTCTCTAAGTATGTGTCGGCAGATGGTAAAGAGCCCAAAATTAATAAACTCAATGATGGGCGCTTCCAAAGGACCAAGCAAAAAGTAAGCAAGCAGGTAGAGGATATTGCCGATGATCTCTTAAAACTCTATGCCGAGCGTAGTCAACTTAAAGGTTTTGCATTTTCACCGGATGATGATAATCAAAGAGATTTCGAAGATGATTTTGCCTACGCTGAGACAGTGGATCAATTGCGTTCTATCAAAGAAATTAAGGCAGACATGGAGTCAGATAAACCCATGGATCGCCTCTTGGTTGGTGATGTTGGTTTTGGTAAGACAGAGGTAGCTATGCGTGCTGCCTTCAAGGCAGTCAACGATGGTAAGCAAGTTGCTATTCTAGTTCCTACAACAGTTCTCGCCCATCAGCACTATTTGAATTTTAAAGAGCGTTTTGAAAATCATGCCGTTGAAGTAGATGAACTTAGTCGTTTTAGAAGTAAAAAAGAGCAGAATGAGACTATTGAAAATCTAGCTAAAGGGCGTATTGATATTATTATTGGTACCCACCGCCTACTGTCTAAAGATGTTAAGTTTTCTGACTTAGGCTTGCTAGTAATTGATGAAGAACAACGTTTTGGCGTGAAGCATAAAGAGAAACTTAAGGAGTTGAAAGCTAAGGTTGATGTCCTTACTCTAACTGCGACACCTATTCCTCGTACGCTTCATATGTCTATGTTGGGGATTCGTGACTTGTCGATTATTGAGACAGCGCCTACCAACCGTTATCCAGTTCAAACGTATGTGATGGAAACCAATCCTGGTCTTATTAGAGAAGCTGTTCTAAGAGAGATGGACCGAGGTGGTCAAGTTTTTTATATTTATAACCGTGTTGAAACCATTGACCAAAAAGTTTCTGAACTACATGAGTTGGTACCTGAAGCACGTATCGGGTTTGTACATGGTCAGATGAGTGAGGCGATGCTAGAGAACACCCTCCTAGACTTCTTGAATGGTGATTACGATGTTCTGGTAGCTACAACCATTATCGAGACAGGGATTGATATATCCAACGTTAATACTCTTTTTATTGAGAATGCAGACCATATGGGCTTGTCTACCCTTTATCAGCTAAGAGGTCGTGTTGGACGTAGTAATCGAATTGCTTATGCTTATCTCATGTATCGTCCTGACAAAGTACTAACAGAAGTCTCTGAGAAGCGTTTGGATGCTATTAAGGGCTTTACTGAACTGGGGTCAGGTTTTAAAATTGCCATGCGTGATTTATCGATTCGTGGTGCAGGAAATATTCTTGGTGCTTCTCAAAGTGGTTTCATTGACTCAGTCGGATTTGAAATGTACTCGCAACTCTTGGAAGAAGCTATCAATAAACGTCAAGGTAAAACTCAAGTTCGCCGTAAAGGAAATGCAGAGTTCAATCTTCAAATTGATGCTTATCTTCCAACCTACTATATTTCTGACGAGCGTCAAAAAATTGAAATTTATAAGCGGATTCGAGAAATTGAGAATCAGAAAGACTATCAAGACCTTCAAGATGATCTTATTGACCGCTTTGGAGAATATCCAGACCAGGTTGCCTATCTCATTGAGATTGGTCTGGTTAAGGCCTATTTGGATGCTGCCTTTGCAGAATTAGTTGATCGTAAGAATGATAGTATTATTGTTCGTTTTGAAAAAGCTTCTCTTAAATTCTTCTTGACTCAAGACTATTTCGAAGCTATCTCTAAAACGCATTTAAAGGCAAGAATTAGTGACAACAAGGGGAAAGTTGAGATTACTTTTGATGTTCGTAATAAGAGAGACTATGAGATCCTTGAAGAGTTAAAGATTTTCGGACAGACATTTATGGAAATCAAAGAACGTAAAGAAAAAATAGAAGCTTAAGGAAAGTTTAAGTAAGTCGCTATATACTATAAACATCCTAAAACTTTTCTTTTTCATAAATCTCCTGAGAGGGGCGACTGGTGTCGTTCCTCTCATTTTTGCGTTTAAAAAGGCTTTCGTCTGCTATTTTCTAAAAAAAATGCTATCATAGAAGAGATATCCTAACGAAAAGGAAATAATAATATTGAGATTAGACAAATATTTAAAAGTATCACGAATTATCAAACGTCGTCCAGTAGCTAAAGAAGTAGCTGATAAAGGACGTATAAAAGTGAATGGGGTGCTCGCTAAGTCATCCACGGATTTGAAAATTGGGGACCAGGTTGAAGTTCGTTTTGGAAATAAACTGCTGACTGTTTGTGTACTCGAAATGAAAGATAGTACTAAAAAAGAAGATGCGGCAAAAATGTATGAAATTATAAGTGAAACAAGGATTGAAGCAGATGAGTAAGAAGCCTAATATTGTACAACTTACGAACGATTACATAGATAATGCCAATCAAGAGCAACGTCTAGAGCGTGCTGAACACGAGCAGAGAAATCGCTTTATGGGATGGATTCTCTTTGTTGTTGTTTTACTCTTTATCTTGCCAACCTATAATCTGGTTGAGACCTATATGAATATTAAAAAACAAGAAAAAGAAGTTTTGTCACTTCAGAAAGACTATGAGAAATTGTCCACTCAGACAAAAGAACGAAAGGATTTGGCTAAAAAACTTAAGGATGATGCTTTCGCTGAGAAATATGCGCGTGCTAAATACTATTATTCACGTGAAGGAGAGTCTATCTATCCTGTCCCAAGCTTATTACCCTAATGAAAGATTTACTTAAGACTGTAGAAACTTTTTTAACCTACTCAGAAGCTAAGTTAGAGGAACTATCAGAAAAAAATCAAGAACTCAAAACAGATATACCAAGGAAAGTAGAGGTGAAGAAGCAGGCATGAAAAAGCTCCTTATAGCTGCAACCGTTGTGCTTGTATCTTCCAGCCCTTTAATCCTACTTCCTATGGAGAAAGAGCTAACTCTGACCTCAAAACAGGTCCAAAAGTTGACTCAAAACACTACAGTTAGTTTGAGTCAGTTTAAACAGATTCCTAAAAATCCAAGAACGGTAACAAGTATCCTAACTTATAAAAACAAGGAATTAACAGATTTTAAGGCCAATATTCAAGCAGATACCAAACTATCAATTTCTGCTATTTTTTGGAATGCTAAGGGTGAACCTGTTTTCCAACTTCAGGATGGTGATTATGTAGCCGCTAGTCAGCAATCAATTATTGATGATAGTGTCTATAATCAAAAACCAGTAGACATGACCTTCTGGACTAAAGATGGTTTATCAGTTTACAAAGAACCTTACGTTTTAGGGACTGAAAAAGCAGACTCTAAACTCGCTAGTTTCAAACCGATAAAGGTTAGCCGAGCTGCCCAGACACATGCTGGAACTTATTATTTTGCAGATGGAGAAGGTTGGATCAATGCCTCTGACTTGTCAACTACTGATAATCGCATTGAGGCTGTTCAAAAAGTACTTAACGAGAAGTATAACAATCAAGAGCGCATCTCAGTTTATGTTAAGCAACTTGATACTGGAAAAATAGCAGCTATCAATGACGAAAAAAGCATGTATGCTGCTAGCGTAGCCAAGCTAGGTGTCCTCTATTATGCACAGGAACGTCTGTCGCATAAGAAATTATCTTTATCAGATGAGTACCAATATACCTCTGCTGTGAATGGATTCCCAGGTGCCTATGATCCAGATGGTTCTGGAAAAATCAGTAAAATGCCTGATGATAAAAATTATAGCTTGGAAAATCTGTTGAAGGCTGTAGCCCAAAACTCAGATAATGTAGCGACAAATATACTAGGGTATTATGTGGCTAATCAGTATGATCACTCCTTCCAAAAATCTGTAGATAGAGCCTCAGCGACCTCGTGGAATATGGATAAAAAGGAGTTGACTGCTAAAGCAGCAGGTACCCTGATGGAGTCTGTTTATAGGCAAAATGGGGATATTATCAATTATCTTTCAAGTACAGACTATGATGGCGAACGTATTTCAAAAAACATTGATGTTCCTGTTGCACATAAAATAGGAGATGCCTACGACTTTAAACATGATGTGGCAATTGTTTATACAGATTCACCCTTTATTCTATCGATTTTTACGGATAAAGAGGGCTATGACAAAATTACCTCAATTGCAGATGATGTTTATGGAATTTTAAGATAATGACAGAAAAATTGTTGCAAATGATGCAAGACAAAGGTTATTTTAACCAGCACAAGAAAATTTTAGTAGCAGTATCAGGTGGGGCAGACTCGATGAGTTTGCTGCACTTTTTGTATAACCATCAAAAAGACTTGGACATTCAGCTTGGGATTGCTCATATTAATCATAAACAACGACAAGAATCGGAGCATGAAGAAACGTATTTACGTCATTGGGCAAAGGAACATCAGATCTCTTTCCACTATAGTGCCTTCTCAGGAAAGTTTTCAGAAAATGCTGCCCGCACCTTTCGCTATGAGTTTTTTCGGAGAGTTATGAAGGATTATGGTTACACTGCCCTTGTGACTGCGCATCATGCTGATGATCAGGCTGAGACGATTTTTATGAGACTTTTAAGAGGAAGTCGTTTAAGACATTTGACAGGAATTTCAGCTGTAAGACCTTTTGGCACTGGTCAGATTATTCGTCCCTTTTTGCACCTCACCAAAGCTCAACTTCCAGAGACTTTCCATTTTGAAGATAAGAGTAATACTTCATTAGCCTATCTCCGGAATCGTATTAGACTATCCTATCTCCCTACCTTATCTCAGGAAAATCCTAAATTCAAGGAGCATCTTTGTCTTTTATCCGAGGAGATTGGTCTTATGGAGCAAGCTCTAGAGGAATTAACAAAGAATATTACTATCACTGATTTATCCGTTTTTCAACAACAGTCAGATGCTGTCCAACTCCTTCTTCTTCAGAATTATTTAGATTCCTTTCCTGAATTACAGCTTTCTAAAGGCCAATTTAATCAATTGTTAAGTTACTTAAGAAAAAAAGCTTCTGGAAAGGTGACCCTAAAAAATGGTTATGAATTAGTCAAAACACAAACTGATTTCTTAATAAGGCAAGAAGAGTCTCTATCTTTATCTTCCCCTCGTCACTTAAAACTTGGAGAATCTATCACGTTTGAGGAGTACACATTGACTTTTTCGAAATTCAATGACAATTCTAACGTAGATTGTGTTAATATTTGGTCAGATTCTCCAATTACGATTCGTCATAGACAAAAAGGCGATAAGATTGACTTTGGTAGTCACCATAAAAAATTAAGACGACTTTTCATAGACAATAAAATTCCAGACAAAGAAAGACAAAAAGCTATTATAGGAGAACAAGATGGTCAGATTATCTTTCTTTATGTCTCCGGGCGTCTCTATTTGAAAAAAAATCCCGAAAATGCTATACTTTATGGCACTGTGGTCATTTATAAGAATTTCTAATCAAATACCATGTTTAAATAACGATGATTGAAGTAAAAGTGGTATAATAACACAATATTGACTTCGAGAAAGGGAACCCAATGTTAGAAAAAGACATTAAAAAAGTCCTCTTTTCCCAAGAGGATATCGTAGCTAAAACTAAAGAATTAGGTCAGCAATTAACAAAAGATTATGAAGGAAAAAATCCCCTTTTAGTCGGTGTTTTAAAAGGTGCTGTTCCATTTATGGCTGAGCTTATCAAACATATCGATACACATCTTGAAATGGACTTTATGGTCGTTTCAAGTTATGGTGGTGGAACTATCAGCAGTGGTGAGGTAAAGATACTTAAGGATGTTGATACCAATGTTGAAGGACGAGATATCATCTTTATTGAAGATATCATTGACACTGGACGTACCCTCCTTTACCTTCGAGATATGTTCAAATACCGTAAAGCAAACTCAGTAAAAATAGCAACTCTTTTTGATAAACCAGAAGGTCGCGTCGTTGACATTGAAGCTGATTATGTATGTTACGATGTTCCTAACGAATTTATTGTTGGTTTCGGACTAGACTATGACGAAAAGTACCGTAACCTTCCTTACGTTGGTGTTCTAAAAGAAGAGATTTATACAAAATAAGTAAAGGTCTAATTAGCTTATGAATAATAAAAATAATAATGGCTTCTTGCGGAATGCTTTCCTCTATATCTTAGTGATTATTGCAATTGTAACAGGAGTCCAGTATTTTGCTGGGGGAAGCCAAAGTCCAAGTCAATCACTGTCTTACACGCAGTTGGTTAATAAAATTAAAGATGGTAAGGTGAAATCAATCACCTATCAACCAAACGGTAGTATCATTGAGGTTAAAGGAAACTACAAAAAGGCCGAGAAGGTTGATACAGACCTTAGTTTACCATTTTTAGGTAGCGCTTCATCAGAGACACGTAGCTTTACCTCAACAGTTCTTCAGAACGAAACAACAATGAAAACATTGCAATCGGCTTCAGAATCAGCTGATGTTAATGTTAAAATGATTCGTGAAAGTTCAAGTGGCACTTGGATATCGTATCTCTTTAGTTATATCCCTTTGATTGGTATTGCTATTTTCTTCATTTTTATGATGAATCAAGGTGGCAACCGAGGCGCCATGAATTTTGGTCGCAATCGTGCTAAAACACAATCAAAAGAGAATATTAAGGTTCGCTTTACAGATGTAGCGGGTGCAGAAGAAGAAAAAGAAGAACTCGTAGAAGTAGTCGATTTCCTCAAAAACCCACGTAAATACAAGGCTTTGGGAGCACGTATTCCTAAGGGGGTTCTTCTTGAGGGCCCTCCAGGAACAGGTAAAACTCTTCTTGCTAAGGCTGTGGCTGGTGAGGCAGATGTTCCCTTCTTCAGTATTTCAGGTTCTGATTTTGTAGAAATGTTTGTTGGTGTCGGAGCAAGTCGTGTTCGTAGCTTGTTTGAAGATGCTAAAAAGGCTGAGAGAGCTATCATCTTTATTGATGAAATTGATGCTGTTGGTCGTCGTCGTGGTACCGGAATGGGTGGTGGAAATGACGAACGTGAACAGACCCTCAACCAGTTGTTGATTGAAATGGATGGGTTTGATGGCAATGAGAATATTATTGTCATTGCTGCAACCAACCGTAGCGATGTTCTTGATCCAGCTCTCTTGCGTCCAGGACGATTTGACCGTAAAGTTCTTGTTGGTCGCCCAGATGTAAAAGGTCGTGAAGCCATCTTGAAAGTCCATGCTAAGAATAAACCATTGGCTGAAGACGTTAACCTTAAGGTTGTTGCTCAGCAAACTCCAGGTTTTGTTGGAGCTGACCTAGAAAATGTTTTGAATGAGGCAGCTTTGGTTGCAGCGAGACGTAGTAAGACAAGGATTGATGCTAGCGATATTGATGAAGCGGAAGACCGTGTTATTGCTGGTCCTTCTAAGAAAGATCGTCAAGTATCTGAACACGAACGTAAAGTTGTGGCTTACCATGAAGCAGGACATACGATTGTTGGTCTAACCCTTTCTAGTGCTCGTGATGTTCATAAGGTTACTATTGTTCCTCGAGGTCGTGCAGGTGGATATATGATTTCTTTACCAAAAGAGGATCAAATGTTGTCATCTAAGGACGAGCTTAAAGAACAATTGGCAGGCCTTATGGGTGGACGTGTGGCAGAAGAAATTATCTTTAATGTCCAAACGTCAGGTGCTTCAAATGACTTTGAGCAAGCAACACAATTAGCACGTGCAATGGTTACTGAATATGGTATGAGTGAAAAACTTGGACCAGTCCAATATGAAGGTAACCATGCTATGAATCCAGGTCAATTTACACCGGATAAGTCTTATTCAGCTCATACTGCCCAACTCATTGATGAAGAAATTCGATCACTTCTGGTTGAAGCACACGATAAAGCAGCTGAAATTATCAATGCAAACCGAGAAACACATGCTCTCATTGCAGAGGCTTTGCTTAAGTATGAAACACTCGACGCTGCACAGATTAAATCAATCTATAAAACTGGTAAAATGCCAGCAGATTCTCTTGAGGATTCTGACGAAGATAATCATGCTTTATCTTTTGATGAAGTCAAAGAGAGACTTGAAACAAAGAATAATAAAGATGAAGAAGAGTAGAGTGTTTACTCTTCTTTTTTATTGAATACAAAAGTTACAAAAAAAGAAAATTAAAACTTTAAAAAAGTTATTGACAAGGTAAGCAAGAGATGATAATATGAATAGGCTACATCGG
>OATR01000007.1_pt1 | contig 178813 bp, 197 predicted proteins | sample 1476031 | NCBI WGS metagenome assembly OATR01 (sample SAMEA2579982, study PRJEB22360) | human gut metagenome | biome: human gut; feature: human-associated habitat; material: faeces | place: Denmark | collected 2008/2010
TACCCGACCGGCATCACCCCGCACCCAAACCACCCACCACAAACAGCGAAAGGCCCTTATTTATTAATACTACAGCACGAAAGGATCCTCCGTCTGAGAGCAAACGACATAGCCTCACACCAGTCCCAACGTTTTGAAGGCGTTGGCCAAGCCGTCCTCGTGAATGTCGGTGGTGGTGAAGTCGCAGAAGGATTGGATGCCGTGAATGGCGTTGCCCATGGCTACGGATGTGCCGGCGGCTTTGAGCATGGCGGTGTCGTTGTCGGAGTCTCCGATGGTGATGGTGTCGGCAATGGCATAGCCCAGCAAAGAAGCCACGTCGCGCACAGCGGTACCTTTGTCGATGCCGTTGATGAGCAGTTCGCCATTGTTCGGGGAGATCTTGTCATACGAACCATGCACGAGCTCAAACCATGGGCTCAAATCACGTTGAGTCTCCTCGAAAGTCACGTCAGGATTCGGCGAGGTGAAGTATGACCCCTTGCTCACACGAATCGTCTGTCCCAAAGTCGAGCCAGTCGGCACCTCCACCTCATCCAACAGGTGCCAGAATCGCGCAAACTCACCACGATTCCACGTCTTGCCCTTGGACTCCAGATGGCGGCGATAACCTTCCGAGATGTACATGCCATCCGCACCTTGCCATTGGTAGCTCTCGATATGATGCTTGGCAAAATACGCCATCGCCGCATCGACCGCTTCAGGAGGGACGAGATGCTGGAACAGCAGCCTGTCTCCGATATTCGCCTGAGCACCCGCCACGGAAACCACGCCATCGAAACCGAGGTCGAGGATGCTGCGTTCGATTTTCGGCACGGAACGCCCGGTGCAGATGAAGAGCTTGTGGCCGTTGGCCTGGGCTTGTTTGCAAGCGATTTTGGCAGATTCGGGTACGACGTGGTTTTCGTCGGCTAGGGTGCCGTCGATATCGATGAATACGAGTTTGCTATTGGTTGTCATGGTTACCTTCGTAACTGGTTGGACCTCCCCCAGTCAGCTTACGCTGACAGCTCCTCCAGAGGGGGGGGGGCGAAGAAAATCCCGCCTAAAAACCTACAAGCATCACACGGCGTAGGCGGCCCAGCGGCCGTGGGTGTGCTGGACTTCGATGGGCATACCGAACAATTCCGACAAGCGTTCGTCGGTCAGGCCATTCTCCAACGAACCGGTGTAGACGATGGTGCCAGCACCGGGATTACCCATTGAGTCCACGCCCGCTTCGGTGGCATCCTCAGCAGGAATCGGCTTGCGTCCCATCATAGCGATGTGGTCGAAACCGGCCGGAATCTCCTCCAAGCGATGGGTGACCAGCACCACGGCACGCTCGGAGTTCTCTTCGCCGATTCGGCTCAGTGTGCGCATCACCTGCTCGCGGCCGCCCAGGTCAAGGCCGGTGGTCGGTTCGTCCATGATGAGCAGCTCGGGATCTCCCATCAGCGCACGGGCGATCAACACGCGGGTGCGCTCGCCCTCGGACAGTCGCCACATCTCCTTGCCTTCCAGATAGGAGACGTGGAAATCACGCAGCAGCTGGCGGGCGTGGGCGTATTCCTCTTGCGTGTAGGTGTCGCGCCAGCGCCCGGTCACGGCGGACAGGCCGGTGACCACGGCGTCCAGCGGGTCCTCGAACTCGGGGAACTGCCGGCCCAGGTCGGCCGAGGCGAGACCGATGCGGGTGCGCAGTTTGAATACGTCGTATTTGCCGAGTTGATGGCCGAGGATGAATACGCGGCCCTCTGAGGGGAAGGTGCGGGTGGCCAGCATGCCGACCGCGGTGGATTTGCCGATGCCGTTCGGACCGAACAGCACCCAACGCTCCCCCGCGTTGATGGTGAGGTTCACGTCGGTGATAATGACGCGACGGTTGCGCCGGAATTCGACGTTGTCGAGTTGGAGGACGGTGTTTGTCATGAGTGAAATACTACCTATGATTCGCGGTCTGACGACTCCCCTCAGTCACTGCGGTGACAGCTCCCCTCAGAGAGGAGAGCCAAGAAACCGGTACCTGAGGGGAGCTGGCCGGCGCAGCCGGACTGAGGGGAGCACTCGTTGCAGCGCTACTTACTTCTTCTGCTCGTCGAGCACGGACTGGTAGACTTCCACGGTCTTGTCGGCGATGGTCTCCCAGCTGAACACGTCACGGGCGCGCTCGTAGCCGGCCTGGCCCATCTTCTTGGCGAGTTCGGGGTCGGCCATGATCCTGTCGATGGCGGCGGCCATGTCGTGCACGAACTTGTCCGGATCGGTGGGGGTGCCGGTGCCGTCGTGCAGCTGGTCGATCGGGACCAGATAGCCGGTTTCGCCGTCGACCACGACTTCCGGAATGCCGCCAGTGGCGGATGCGACGACCGGCAGACCACAGGCCATGGCCTCAAGGTTCACGATGCCCAGCGGCTCGTAGATGCTCGGGCAGATGAAGGCGTCGCAGCCGTGCTCCAGCGCGTTGAGCTCGGGCTTCGGGAGCATTTCTTCGATCCACACGATATTGCCGCGCTCTTCGTCCAGCTTGGCGAACGCGTTCTTGACCTCTTCGGCGATTTCCGGGGTGTCGGGCGCACCGGCGCACAGCACCACCTGGATGTCCTTGGAAATCAAGTGCAGGGCCTTGAGCAGGTACGGCAAACCCTTCTGACGGGTGATGCGGCCCACGAACAGCAGGGTGGGCTTCGAACGGTCGATGTTGTAACGATCGAACACCTTCCAGCCCGGGTCGTCAGGGGCCGGGGTGGCGAAGTCGGCCATGGTGATGCCGTTGTACACCACGACGACCTTGTCCGGGTCGAGGTTCGGGTAGGCGGTCAGAATATCCTTGCGCATACCGCCGGACACGGCGATCACGCGGTCGGCGTGCTCGTAGGCTTCCTTTTCACCCCAGGAGCTCAGGTTGTAGCCGCCGCCGAGCTGTTCGCGCTTCCATGGGCGGAACGGTTCCAGGGAGTGGGCGGTGATGACCAGCGGCGTACCGTGCAGCATCTTGGCCAGGTAGCCGGCCAGGCAGGCGTACCATGTGTGTGCGTGGATGATATCGGCGTCAACGTCGTTGGCAATCTGCAGATCCACGCCGAAAGTCTTCAATGCGGGGTTGGCGTCAGCCAGCTCAGAAGGCGTGTCATAGCCGACGACCTTCAAGCTGCCCTTAGCATCGGCAGCATTCGGGATAGCAGGAATGTCCGCCTCGGTGCGCTTGCCGTCAAACGCACGCACGGTCACGTCAACGCGCTCGGCCAAAACCTTGGACAGCTCCTCGGCGTGTACGCCGGCACCACCATACACGTGCGGCGGGTATTCGCGGGTTAGAATATCAACTTTCATCGGACTGCCTCTCCTTCGTGCGTCAGAAAGAAACTCAAGCACTTCTTACTTTAGGGCACCGCATACAAGAAAACGCACAACTTCCGTCGTGCGTTTTGCTTTTCAAGCCGGATTTACCAGGCAAAAGATCAGACGGCCGTGCCGTTCTGATCCAAATTCGGATTGTGCTTGGAATCGCCAGCAGTGAAGAACAGGCTCAGCACACCCACAATGAACACCGCGGAAACGGTGATGATCAGCCACATCGGATGGCTTGGCAGCCACATAACCACGAAGAACGCGATAATCGCGATGGCGATCAGCGTCCAGCTACCCACACGGAACCACTGACGCAGCGAATGCGGTGCCTTGAACATCTTCGGATTCGTGTAGTTCGGGTTAGTGGTCAGCAGGGTTTCGGTGTCCGCAATCGTACCGCCGCTGGGCTTCCATTCGGTGCCGTCGGTGCCGTCCTGCAGACGCTGGGACTTCTGCTGCAGCTGGTATTCGTCAATCATTCCCGAACGGCCACGGCCACGGGTCTGGTCATACTGCGACGGCACTCCCCTGCGGCCTGCTTTGGCTTGGGCACGGCGTTCTGCACGATTCGGCATTTCACTACTCCTGTTTCGACGGTGACACTGTTGGCTATATTACTCGCTTATCGGCGGCAATTTGCCACCAGTCCATCGGAACCCACTGTGTGTCATTGTATTTTCAGTCAGTGATGCGGGCAGTCGGTGATGCGATAGGTTTGCGTATGGAAGTCGCAAGTGACCGCAGTGCCGTCCGCGAATACCGAACGCTGCACCAGCGGATCATCATCCACGAACTCGTGACGAACCAGTTCCTGCATGCCGACCCGCTCATGGAATGCAGCGACCGTATGGCAGCGTTCGATGTCGTTTTCCGTGCGAGCGCGCTGTTCGTCGTCCATGTCGCCGTCAACGCCGATGTATGCGGCATCGCGAATCAGGTATGGAGCTCCGCCGTTGAGCAAGGCGTACAGCATGTAATCGTCGCCGTCCACCACACGCTCCATCATCCACGGCTCGATAACGCAATCATGGTAGACGAGGTTATACAGCGGCACCGGCACACCTTGGCGCGGCTCGTTGGGTGAGCGCATCTGGAAGTCGTATGGCGCGTAATGGCAGAATATCAGGCTTGGCACTGCCCAGTCCGATACCTCTTCGGACGAGGAGAGGATGCCGTGCGAGAGCAGATATTCGAAGCATTCGGCGCGGCGGTCAAAGCATTCGCGGCGGGTCATGCGGTGTTCGGGGTTCGAGCATTCGTCGCCTTCGTTGCAGGTGAAAACATCCAAGTATGCACAGTCGAGCTTGATGCCGTGTGCGGCGATTTCGGCGAAATTGCGGCGCACGTAGTCCGGTGCGAGCTCGGCGCACAGGTAGGTCTGGTGGCCGCCCGCCCAGCGTGCGTGTTCGGGCATCGTACCGTCTGCCAGCCGAATCGCATTGTTGGCATCAAAGGTTTGCGCGGTGAAGTAGTAATCGCGGTACTGGTCATGCGTGCCGAAAATATCGCCTTGCTCATGGCAGGCGTCGACCAGCGACTTCATGCCTTCCCAGCCGCCTGCCTCCTGACAAGCCGGCAGATAGTCGGGGTGTGCGTTGTCGTATCCGGGCTGTGCCCAACCATCCAAGTGCATGTACAGTCGGCCTGCACCCATGCTGTGCAATGTTCGCATTTGCTTTTCGCGCTGTGCGAAGGTGACCAGTGACTCGTTTTTCTCGGGGTGGTCCTTATCGTAGTAGTACGAGTCGGGCTGTACTTTGGTTTTGATGCCGATGTGCACCCATGAACGACCAATCAGGTCACGCACGGAGGGATTGCGCGCCGCCTTTTCGGCGAGCGTACGCAAGCGACCTCGTTCATTGACGTACGAACGATAGGCCTTGCACACCGCCGTGTGATCGGCGTGGTCGAGGAACTGGTAGCGTACCACGCGGCGATAATTCATTGTGCCGAGGCTTGGCTCAAACCAAGTATTGATATGGGTGTACGGGCCATCGCTGGGATGGTCGATGCCGTAACCGGCATTCCATGGAGTTTCGCAGATGGCGATATACCCGTGTCCGTCTGCGCGGAGCTGCGCGAACCAAGGCATGTAACCGCCAGCCGTTTCGAAGCGACCGTCGAAGGCGATGTCTTTGGTGCTCACGGCGGTAGGCCATGTGTTGGGGATCATCACACCTTGCTCATGGGTGATGAGCGTCGTGTCATGGTCGTCGGCGCAATCGAAGTCCATGGCTGCGGGCCACGTCACATTGGTGATGTTCAAGCCTTGCTCATTGAGCGGAATCCATTCGAAGAGCACATCGCCTGAGGCACGCTCCACCCATACATAGGTTTCAAAGGAGTATGCGCTGTGCCCAAAGCCGGTGAAGATGCTGCGAATGCCGGTTCCCGTGCCGGTTTCACGCTGCTCATGGGTGATGGAAGTGGCATCTGCGAACGCGAAGGTGCCTTGCGCGCATTGCAGGGTCGGCTTGAAATCAGCGCAGGTATTCCATTCGGCACCGTCGCGCGTAAAAGCGAACTGCATTGTTCGTTCATCGAATCGCACAGTAGTGCCGGATACGGTGAATTCCATAGTTAATGTGCTCCTGTATGTTCTCGATTGCTCCCGCTTACGGGAGCTCGCTCATATAACAAGATTAGGGGTGGTCTGCTGTTTGAGACCACCCCCAGTCGGCTTTGCCGACAGCCCCCGCCAGCGGGAGGCTAGCGCTGTCTGTTTATTACTTACTGCTTCTTGGTCAGTGCGGTGAACACTGGGCCGCCGCCGTAGTCGAATGCGACACCGGAGACTGCGGAGGTGCTGGCTGCGGTGGCATTCTGGTTCCACAACGGGATAGCCGGAAGGTCCTGCAGCAAAATCTCCTCACCTTGCTGATAATACTTGTCGGCTTCCTCGGTGGACGGAGCGGAAAGAGCCTTGTCCATCATGGCATCGAAATCGGGGTTCTTGTAGTTGCCGCTGTTGCCGCCCTTGCCGTCGGCCGAACTGGAATCGTACAGCTGTACCAGATAGTTGTCCGCGGATGGATAATCAGGGCCCCAACCGCTGCGGTATGCGGAGGTCATCTTGCCTGAATCCACATTGGACAGGAACTCGTCGGAAGTGGACATCGGGATGCTCTTGGCATCGATATCCAGCGTGTTCTTGATGTAGTTGCAGATTGCCTCAACCCAGTTCTTCGCAGTGCCATCAGCATTGTACGCAATGCCGAACTCACCGCTCCACGGGGAGATGGCGTTGGCCTTGGCCCACAGTTCCTTGGCTTTGGACGGGTTGTACTTCAGCACTTCATTTCCCTTGAGTTCCTTGGAGTAGGCGCTGATTGGGGCTGCAAGGAAATCGACGGCGGGCGTGGAGGTGCCGTGGAAGATCTTCTCGGCGATGGTCTTGCGGTCGATGGACATGGAAATGGCCTGACGACGCAGGTTGCCTTCCTCGTTCTGGCCGAAATGTTCCAGCCATTCAGGAATGGTGAAGGTGAGCGTATTGCCACCGGGCTCGTTGTATGCCTTCAGCGACTTGTCGGATTGGAAGGAGGTAAGTGCGGTGTCAGGAATCGTGCTCGTGAAGTCCAGGTTGCCACCGCGTAGGTCGGCGTATGCCGAATCAGGCGAGGTGTAGATCTTGAAGTTCAGGCCATCGTTCTTGGCGACACGATTGCCCTTGTAGTCAGGGTTCTTCACCATTTCGATGCTGTGGTTGTGCTGCCAGGACACGAACTTGTATGGGCCGTTGCTCACTGGGTGCTGACCGAACTTCTTCGGGTCCTTGAACGCGGACTCGGGCAACGGCATGTAGGCGTGGCTGCCGGCCTTGACCGGGAATGCCGAGTCGGGCTGGCTGAGCTTGACATCGATGGTGTTGTCGTCAACGACGGTCAGGCCGCTCAGCGTGGCCTTGGGGTCCACGTCCGGCTTTTGCAGATCATCATAGCCTTCGATTGTGCTGAAGAAGCTGGCGCTGGCCTGCTTGTTGGCACTGTTGGCGGTGTAATTCCAAGCGTCTACGAAGGAGCGCGCGGTCACCGGAGTGCCATCGGTGAACTTCCATCCGCTCTTGAGCTTGATGACGTAATGCGTGGCGTTGTCGCTGGAGGTGATGCTGTCTGCTACCTCGTTGTGGATGCCGCCCCGCGCATCATAGGTCACCAGACCGGCGAACAACTGGTCTACAACCTTGCCGCCACCGGCCTCAGTGGTGTTGCCGGGGAATAGTGGGTGTGCCGGCTCACTGCCGTACACGGAAATGATGTTGGAATCTGAAGCATTACTGGAATTGGAGATGCCGGTCGATCCGCAGCCGCTGAGCAGCATGACGATTGCCGCACAGGCCGCGACCAGTGAAGTGACATGACGTGTGTTCATGAATCTCTCCCGAATATTCTGGCGTCGTCTTTTTGGCGACGAAAGGCACCATAGGAGCTTCATGTTAACCATGTATGCAATATTCTCGAAATATAGACATTACTGAAGACTCAAGGCAGTAATTAATCCCAGAAACGCAAAAATCCCCTCACGAAGAAGGGATTTTCATGTTTCTGTTTGGAAAGTATTCAGCGAGGCAGCATCATCGGACGCTGGCTGGCCTTAATCGGGGCCGGCAGCTCGCTCTTTTCCTTGGAGAGGTACTCGTCCACGGCTACGGCGCAGGAGCGGCCTTCGGCGATGGCCCAGACCACGAGGCTCTGACCACGGCCGGCATCGCCGCACACGAACACGCCGTCCTGGGAGGTGGCGAACTTGTCGTTGCGGGCGATGTTGCCACGCTTGTCAAGTTCGACGGGCAGCTGGTCGAGGATGGTCTCGGTGTCCGGGTGCAGGAAGCCCACGGAGATGAGGACCAGATCGGCCGGCAGCACGCGCTCGGTGCCGGGCTGGCGGGTGAAGGGGCCGTTCTCGCCGGGGGCCACAGAGACGACCTTCAGGCCGGTGACGTGACCGTGTTCATCGGCCACGAAGCCTTCGGCGGTGGTCGAGTTGTCGATGGTGACCTTGGCCTTCTCCTCTTCGGTGCCTTCGAAGTTCACCGAGTCGGTCGAGTAGATGTACTCGCCACCCTCTTCCATGGAGGAAGTCTTCTGGTAGGTGCGGGCGAAGGTCGGCCACGGGCTGTTGTCTGGGCGTGAAGACGGCTCTTTCGGCATGATCTGCAGCACGGTGACATCCTTCGCACCCTGACGGATGGAGGTACCAAGGCAGTCGGAACCGGTGTCGCCACCGCCGATGACCACCACGTGCTTGTCCTTGGCGGTGATGTCGTGCACCGGCTTGACGCCGAAGATACGGCGCGTGGCGTCGGGCAGGAAGTCGAGGGCGAAGTGGATGCCGTCCAGCTCGCGGCCTGGAATCTTCATATCGCGCGGCACGCGGGAGCCGATGGCCACCACGACGGCGTCGTAACGGTCACGCAGGTCATCCCACGTGATGTCCTTGCCAATTTCCACGTTGGTGCGGAAGCGGGTGCCTTCGGCCTCCATCTGCTTGACACGGCGGTCGAGCAGACCCTTCTCAAGCTTGAAGTTCGGGATGCCGTAACGCATCAGACCACCGATGGCGTCGTCCTTCTCGTAGACGACGACAGTGTGGCCAGCGCGGGTGAGCTGCTGTGCGGCGGCGAGGCCGGCAGGGCCGGAGCCGACGATGGCGACCGTCTGGTCGGTCAGACGCTGCGGCGGCAGCGGCTTGACGTAGTCCAAATCCCATGCCTGGTCGATGATGGTCTGCTCGTCAAGCTTGATCATGGTCGGCGGCTGGTGGATGCCGAGCACGCAGGCCTGCTCGCACAGGGCCGGGCAGATGCGGCCGGTGACTTCGGGGAAGTTGTTGGTCATGGACAGACGGTTGTAGGCGTCTTCCCACTTGCCCTGACGGACCAGATCATTCCACTCGGGAATCAGGTTACCCAGCGGGCATCCGGTCATGCAGAACGGGGTGCCACAATCCATGCAGCGGGCCGCCTGCGTTTGGGTCCACGGTTGCAGGCCGGTTTCGGCGTGAACGTCGAACCAGTCCTTGATACGCTCCTCAACGGGGCGTTCAGCCAACTCTCGGCGGGTACGGACCTTCAGGAATCCTCTCGGGTCGCCCATGTCAGCGCGCTCCTTCCATAACCTGCTCGTACACCTTTTCCCAGGCGCCGGGCGCATTGAAATCTACATTGTTGGCCTTGGCTTCTTCCATGGCCTTCGTCATGGCCACGAACTGCTTCGGCACCACGTGAGTGAACCGCTTGACGGTTTCGTTCCAGTCCTCCAGCAGGGCCGCGGCGAACTGGGAACCGGTCTCTTCGGCATGCTGCTTGACCAGTGCGTACACCAGCTTGGAGGTTTCGGCATCAAGCGACTTGAAGAGCAGTGCACCGGACTTGATGGCACTCGGGTTGACCTTCTTCATATCGAGGTCAAGCACATAAGTGTTACCACCGGAGAAGCCTGCACCGAAATTGCGTCCGGTGGGGCCGAGCACCACAACAGTGCCGCCGGTCATGTACTCGCAGCCGTGGTCGCCCACGCCTTCGACGACGAACGTGGCACCGCCGTTACGAACGCCGAAACGTTCGCCGGCGCGACCGGCCACGAACATCTGGCCGGACGTGGCGCCGAAACCGGTGACATTGCCGGCGATGACGTTGCTGTGCTTGTCGAAGGTGACGTTGTCTTCCGGGCGCACGATCATGCGACCGCCGGACAGGCCCTTGCCGGCGTAGTCGTTGACTTCGCCGTAGATGCGCATGGTCTCGCCGCGCGGGATGAACGCGCCGATGGACTGGCCTCCGGAACCGTGCAGGGTCATGTCGATGGTGTCGTCCGGCAGACCTTCCTCACCATAGCGACGTGTGATCTCGTAGCCGACCATGGTGCCGACCGTACGGTTGACATTGCGAATCGGCATTTCGATGCGCACGGGTTCCTTGTGTTCGAGGGCCGGCTGGGCAAGTTCGATGAGATTGTTGTCCAGCGCCTTCTCCAGCTCGTGGTTCTGCTCGATGGTCTGGTGCAGAATCGTGCCGGGTACCGGGCCGGCCTGCTTGAGGACGTTGGACAGGTCGATGCCGCCGGACTTCCAGCGTTTGATGGCCTCGTTCTGGTCCAGGCACTCAACGTGGCCGATGGCCTCCTCAAGAGTCCTGAAGCCGAGCTGGGCGAGGATCTCGCGCACCTCCTCAGCGATGAACATGAAGAAGTTGACCACATACTCGGGCTTGCCCTTAAAGCGGGCGCGCAGCTCAGGATCCTGGGTGGCAATGCCCTGCGGGCAGGTGTTCTTCTGGCAGGCGCGCATCATGACGCAACCTTCCACGATCAGGGCCGCAGTAGCGAAGCCGAATTCCTCGGCACCAAGCAGGGCGGCGATGACCACGTCACGACCGGTCTTAAGCTCGCCGTCGCACTGGACGACGATGCGGGAGCGCAGGCCGTTCAGGATCAGCGTCTGCTGGGTTTCGGACAGGCCGATCTCCCACGGGGTACCGGCGTGCTTGATGGCGTTGAGCGGGGCTGCACCCGTACCGCCGTCATAGCCGGAGATAAGCACCACGTCGGCATGGCACTTGGCCACACCCGCGGCGATGGTGCCGACGCCGAACTCGGAAACGAGCTTGACGTGGATACGTGCCTTCGGGTTGGCCATCTTCGCATCGTTGATCAGCTGCTTCAGATCCTCGATGGAGTAGATGTCGTGGTGAGGCGGCGGGGAGATCAGCTCCACGCCCGGGGTGGCGTGACGGACCTTGGCGATCCACGGCGGGACCTTGGCTCCGGGCAGGTGTCCACCCTCACCAGGCTTGGCGCCCTGGGCGAGCTTGATCTGCAAATCGGTGGCGTGCACGAGGTAATCGGAGGTCACGCCGAAGCGGGCGGACGCAATCTGCTTGATGCGGCTGTAGCGCTGCGGATCATTGATACGGTCGTCGGATTCGCCGCCCTCACCGGAGTTGGAGCGTGCGCCAATCGAATTCATGGCGATGGCAAGCGTCTCGTGCGCTTCCTGCGAGATGGAACCGTAGCTCATGGCACCGGTGGAGAAGCGCTTGACGATCTCAGAGGCCGGCTCGACTTCGGAGATGTCGATCGGCTTGCGGTTGGTGTTGAACTTCATCAGGCCACGCAGGGTCATGAGACGGTTCGACGTGTCGTTGATGTGGTGCGAATACTTCTTGAACATCTGGTAGTCGCCACGGTGGGTCGACTGCTGAAGCAGGAAGATGGCCTCGGGATCGTTGAGGTGATCCTCGCCGGTACGACGCCACTTGTAGTCGCCGCCCGTACGCAGGTTGCGGTGCGGGGACGCGCTCCACTGGTTCGGGTAGGCCACGCGGTGACGGATGGCCACTTCCTCGGCGATCTCGTCAAGGCCAACGCCGCCCACACGGGAGGTGGTGCCGGTGAAGTATTCGTCGATGACTTCCTGGCTCAGGCCCACAGCCTCGAACAGCTGCGCGCCACGGTAGCTCATGATGGTGGAGACGCCCATCTTGGACATGATCTTGAGCACGCCGGTGGAAAGCGCCTTGGTGAGGTTCTTGACGGCGGTGTCCGCGTCGACCTTGAGGTAGCCGTTACGGGCCAGATCCTCAACGGATTCAAAGGCCAGATACGGGTTCACGCAGGCGGCACCATAAGCGATCAGCAGCGCGACATGGTGAATCTCGCGCACATCGCCGGCCTCGACGGCCATGGAAATCTGCGTACGGGTGTGGTGACGCAGCAGGTGATGCTGCACGGCGGAAGTCAGCAGCAGGGACGGAATCGGGCCCCAGGTGTGGTTGGATTCACGGTCGGAGAGCACGATGAAGTTCTTGCCGTTGTCGATGGCCTCATCGATTTCGGCAAAGATCTCGGCAAGTCGATCTTCGAGGGCCTTGCCGCCGCCGGCGACCTGGTAGAGGCCCTTGACCACGTACGGGCGATAGTAGCCGCCGAGGATGCGGGCCTTGTCGAGGCGCTTGAGCTGGGCCATCTCATCAGAGTTGACCACGGGCAGCGGGATGAGGATCTTCTTGGCGTGCAGCTCGGAATCGGACAGCAGGTTCGGCTCAGGGCCGATGGCGGATTCAAGCGAGGTGACGATCTCCTCACGCTCCCAATCCAGCGGCGGGTTGGTGACCTGCGCGAACTTCTGGGTGAAGTAGTCGAACAGCATGCGGCTGCGGCTGGAAAGCGCAGGCATAGGCGCATCGTTACCCATGGAACCGAGCGGTTCCTTGCCGGTGTTGGCCATCGGAGTGAGCAGGAGCTTCAGATCCTCTTCGGTGTAGCCGAAGGCACGCTGACGGCGCTGGACGGACTGTCCGGAGTGGCTCACGTGCTCGCGGCGGGGCAGGTCGCTCATTTCGACCGAGTTGCCTTCCACCCACTTGCGGTACGGGTGCTGGGAGGCGAGGGTCTTCTTGACCTCTTCATCGGGAATGATGCGGCCTTCGGCGGTGTCGACCAGGAACATCTTGCCGGGCTCAAGACGACCCTTGGACACGATGTGCTCCTGCTCGATTTCCGGAATCACGCCGGCCTCGGAGGCCAGAACGATGTAGCCGTCGTCGGTGAGCTGCCAGCGGCCGGGTCGGAAGCCGTTGCGGTCGAGCAGGGCGCCGACCTGGGTGCCGTCGGTGAAGACGATGTCGGCCGGGCCATCCCACGGCTCGATAAGCGTGTTGTTGTACTCGTAGAAGGCGCGCACGTCCGGGTCGAGGTCGGGGTTCTTCTCCCATGCCGGCGGCAGCATCATGCAGATGGCGTGCGGCAGGGAGCGGCCGGCGAGGTGCAGCAGTTCGAGGCACTCGTCGAAGGTGCCAGAATCGGAGTAGCCCGGGGTGGTGATCGGCAGCAGCGGCTCGAATTCGCCGAGCAGTTCGCTGCTCAGGCGGCCTTCACGGGCGGAGAGCCAGTTGCGGTTGCCCTGGATGGTGTTGATCTCGCCGTTGTGGGCCAGCAGACGGAACGGCTGGGCCAGCGGCCAGCTCGGGAAGGTGTTGGTGGAGAAGCGGGAGTGGACGATGGCGATGGTGGTCTTCATGCGCTCGTCGTTCAGATCCTCGAAGAAGTGAGTGAGCTGCATGGTGGTGAGCATGCCCTTGTACGTGATGGTACGGGCGGACAAGGAGGCGAAGTAGACGCCTATCTCATGCTCGACGCGCTTGCGGATGCGGAAGGTCTTGCGATCCAAGTCCACGCCGGCCAGAGCACCGTTCGGAGAGGCGACCACGAGAGTCTTGAACCCCGGCATGGCGGCAAGGGCCTGCAGGCCAAGGCCGTCCGGGTTGGTGGGCACCACGCGCCAGGCGAGAACTTCGAGTCCCTCCTCGCGCACGATTTTGGCGATGGCCTGTTCCTGCTGACCGGAGGTTTCGATATCGCGGTCGAGGAAGGCGATGCCTGCGGCATAGTGGCCGGCTTCGGGCAGTTCGGCGGGCACGGTGGCACGCATGAACTCGTCCGGCATGCTCATCAGGATGCCGGCGCCGTCGCCCGTGTTCTCCTCGGCACCCACGGCACCGCGGTGGTCGAGATTGACCAGCACCTCGATGGCGTCAGTGACGATTTTGCGTTCAGGACGCTTGTTCAAAGTGGTGACCATACCCACACCACAGGCGTCATGCTCGTTGGCGGGATCATACATACCGTCCGGAGCGTGGACCGTGAGATCGAGCGGGGCTTTGAATGTCACCGGAATCACCTCAATTGGTTGTGGACACGTAAGGGAATCGTGTCTCTTCGTTCATTGCTGTTGACACAGTACCGTTGCTCCATGTCATTTACGTTTCGCGTGTCCATATTCCGAATCAGGCGATCCGCGACGATGACGGGCGGGACGTGGTCGGCCCGCTACAGGGCTTCGCCGCCGTCATACGCACGTTCGGAGGCGCGAAGACAGGGTTCGCCCTGCACCACTTCGACCTGCGAGGGCGGCATGCCGTCACCGGTGCGTTTGGCTTGGATCCGCTCGAACAGCATGCGGAAGGATCGCTCCCCCATGTCCAGGAAATTCTGCGTGTAACTGGTCAACGCGGGATTCCACATGGCACCGAAGTTGCGGTCGTCGAACCCCACGACGCTCACATCATCGGGCACGCGGCGCCCGACCTCCCTCAGGCCTCGGATCACGGCCACGGCGATCTCATCGTTGTCGGCGAAGATCGCGGTCACCTCGTCGCGTCGTCCCAGGACGCGACCGGCCTTGACCGACTCATCCAGATCATCGTCGGGCACGATGATCGGATCGGGCGCCGCGATGCCACGTTCCTCGAGCGCATCGCGCCAGCCGTTGGTCCTGGTGTTGGCGGTCGGCCCCGCCGGGCGCCCCACGTGAAAGACGGTGCGATGCCCGAGATCCAGCAGGTGCATGGTCATCCAGCGTCCGCCATCCCTTTCGGCGTTGATGATCTGATAATCGCCGTCTCCGAAACTACCGCCCACCACGACCATCGGCATGTCTTTGGGAATGTGTTCGAGCGCGGCGATGCCGGCCCGATCGTATTCGTAGACGATCACTCCGGCCGGCCTGATCGACAGGCCCATGCGCACACGCGCCTCGACGGATTCCATGTCGGATTCATCCAGGGAAACGATGTTCAGCAGGAACCGGCGCCTTCGCGCGGCGGCCTCCACGCCATGATTCGTTTCGGATGTGGAGAAAGCGGACGGGTTGGCGGCGAACACCACCACGGAATCCATCTCCCGGTTCGATAAGGCACGCGCCACGATGTTAGGCTCATAGCCCAACTGGCTGATGGCTTTGGCGATGCGTTCGCACTTGTCCTCGGCGACGTTGACGGTGCCGTTGAGATACCGGGAGACGGTCGGTGCCGAAACCCCGGCCAACCTGGCCACATCCTTGATCACCGGTCTGGTGCGGCCCGTGCTTTTCGCCATCCTCATCTCTCCCGCCATAGCCGCCGGACATGGACGCCGTCATGCACCCGCGTCCCGGTCACGAATCCTTGGTTTTCCGCGTCTCATTGTAGGCCATGGCGCGGAGGGCGACGTATGGGCCGGATGCGCCAACGAGCGGGAAACGCCGAGGGCGGAATTTCGCTCTTGCGTTTGTCATCGAACCGCGCTATTCTGAAACCGGTTTCAAAAGGAAGCCGATATATAACTCAAAGCCACAAGGCTTTGACCAACGAAAGGAAACATGATGTCTTTCAAGGATTCCATGATGCGCGGTCTCGCTATGTACGGCATGAGCTCCACGACCCAGTACGGCCGCGCCAACGACACCATCCTCGCCGACCTGATCAACGAAGCCAACAAGAGCGCTCGCTGAATCGACGGGACGCACGCCTGACGACGGATGTCGCATCAGGACCCGAACGTCATCGACAGCAAGGAAACAACAGGAGCAAGGCCGTTTTCGGCTCTGCATGAACGAAAGGCAGTGACTATGTCCTTCAAGAATTCCATGGTGCGCGGTCTCGCCCTCTGCGGTATGAACTCCGTCGCCCGCGCCGGATACGCCGACAGCAAGATGTTCTCCGACATCATCGCCGGCACCGATAAGGACGCCCGCTGAACCGCCGCGGACGATTCCCGTTCAGACAACCGATAATTCAACACAGTGATAATCAAACACAGTGATAACTGAATGACAATCGGACAACGAAGTCCACTTCTCTCTCTCGCCCCCATGCCATGTGTCCGGGTAGGCGGCTTGACAAAACGTTCATTTCATCCGCATGACCCGCACGATCTGCTCGGTGGTGCGCGTCACATTGGCGGCCGCATCGGCCAGCAGGTCGTTGAGGCTCGAAGCGCCGGGCGCGATGCCGAAAACCGCGTCGATGCCGAGTCCATGTAACCCGTCGATTCCCACACCAACACATCCGGCCACGGCGACAACGGGCTTGCCATACCGTTTGGCCACTCCGGCCACACCGGCAGGAGCTTTGCCGAATCCGGTCTGAGCATCGATGGCGCCTTCCCCGGTGAACACCACGTCAGCCCATCGCACGGCCTCATCAAGACCGGATTGCTCGATGACGATATCGACGCCCGATCGAAACTCGGCGCCAAAGAAACCCTTCAACGCGGCACCGATGCCGCCCGCGGCACCAGCGCCGGGCACATCGCTCACGTCCACGCCGAAACGGCTTTCGATCAGACGCGCGAAATGCGCCAAGGCGGCGTCCAACGTGACGACATCATCGGCACTGGCCCCCTTCTGCGGTCCGAACACCGCGCTGGCGCCAGTGGGACCGGTCAACGGATTGGTCACATCGCAGGCGGCGATGATGGACACGTTCCCAATGGCCGGATCCATCGTTGTGATGTCGATGACGGATACATCGGCCAAGGCCGCTCCCCCACGTCCCAGCTCGTCGCCGTTCGCGTCTAGGAGACGCACGCCGAGGGATTGCAGGAGGCCGGCGCCGGCGTCATTGGTGGCGCTGCCGCCGAGACCGACGATGATTCGTCGAACGCCAAGACGGGCGGCGGCGAGCAACAGTTCGCCGGTACCATAGGATGACGCGATCAGCGGGTTTCGTTCCTCCGCGTTGAGTCTGGCGAGACCGCTGGCCTCGGCGGTCTCGACCACGGCGGTCGCGCCATCGGCAAGCACTCCGAACCGGCCTTCGATAAGTCGACCGAGCGGATCATGAACCGGCACGGCATGCATCGTCCCCCCGGTGGCGTCGACAAGCGCACGCACGGTCCCTTCACCGCCGTCGGCCATGGGAAGACAGCGAATCTCGGCATCGCGGTCGGCATTCTCAATCCCCCGAGCCATCGCCTCGGCCGCCTGCATGGCGGTCAAGCTCTCTTTGAAGGAGTCGGGGGCGCATAGGTAGCGCGTCATGATTCGAGCATACTCCACGACGCTCCGGTCCTAGATGCCGGCGAGATCGAAGAACCGTTCGATGACCGTGTCATTGATGAGCCTGCCGCGCCGCGTGGGCACCACCCGGCGTCCATCGACCACGGTGACCAGGCCCTCTTCGATCATCGGCGTAAGCCGATCCACGGCAATGACGCGATCGATGCGCTCCAGATCGAGCCCTTCACGCATACGCAGACCAAGCATGATCAGTTCCTCGAGGTTCTCCTCGGCGGTGATCCGCTCACTATCGGCCCACGGCACACGGTGTTCGTTGATGGCGACTCCCCAGAGACGGGGGTGGGCGATGTCCCAACTGCGCAGGCCGTACCCATTGGAAGACACCGCATGGCAACGGTAATGGGAATGGGCGCCGGGACCCAGCCCCGCCCAATCGACGTTGCGCCAATACCCGAGATTATGCCGGCTCTCGTATCCGGGGCGGGCCCAGTTGGAAATCTCATACCAATCGAGACCGGCTTGGGTGAACAGCTCGTCGGCGAGCTCGTATTTGGCGGCCTCATCATCGTCATCCGGCTTGGGCAAGGTGCCGGCGGCGATCCGACGGCCCATTTTCGTGGTGGGTTCCACGGTCAGCGCATAAGCGGAGATATGATGCACACCGAGATCGAGAGCGGCCTCAACCGAAGTGCGCCAATCCTCAAGGCTCTCCCCCGGCGCGCCGTAGATCAGATCCACGCTGGAACGCAGTCCGGCCATGGTGGCGGCGTCAACGCCGGCGGCCACGTTGGACGGCGTGTGCGTGCGGTCGAGCGTCGCCAGCACGTGCGGCACGGCTGACTGCATGCCGAAGGATATGCGGGTGAAACCGCCGTCGGCAAGCTCGGCTATGTAAGCCTCATCGACCGTATCCGGGTTGGCTTCGGTGGTGATCTCGGCGTCGGGCGTCAGACCCCAGATCCCGCGGATGGCATCCACCATGGCCACCAGATCGGCGGCGGCAAGAACCGTGGGAGTGCCTCCGCCGAAGAACACGGTGGAGGCGGCAGGCTCCTCGATGCCATGATCGCACTGCCATTGCCTGATCAGAGCCATCTCCCGGATGACCATCTGGGCGTAATGACCGCGAGAGGCGCCCGCACCGAGGTCCGTGGCCGTATAGGTGTTGAAATCGCAATAGCCGCACCGCCGCAGACAGAACGGCACATGAATGTAGATCTCGTAGGTCAACCGTCACTCCCCTCAGCCATCCGTGCCGAAGACTCCCCGGCGAGGCGAGCCTCCGGCACCCGCTCAGCCTTCCGTCTTCTGCGCGGCGCGGATCTTGTCTTTGGTGTCGCGATCGTTGGAATCCTCGCCGGTGGACAGGGCCGCGATGAACGCCTCCTGCGGCACCTCCACGTGACCGAGCATCTTCATACGCTTCTTGCCGGCCTTCTGCTTTTCCAGCAGCTTGCGCTTACGGGTGATGTCGCCGCCATAGCATTTGGCGAGCACGTCCTTGCGTAACGCACGAATGTTCTCACGCGCGATGATGCGCGAACCAATCGCAGCCTGAATCGGAATCTCAAACTGCTGGCGAGGAATCAGACTACGCAATTTCTTGGTCATCATCACACCGTACGAATACGCCTTATCGCGGTGAACGATGGCACTGAACGCATCGACCTTCTCGCCCTGAATAAGGATGTCCACCTTGACCAAATCGGCGGACTGCTCGCCGTCCTCGTGGTAATCAAGGGAGGCGTAGCCCTTGGTACGGGACTTGAGCTGATCGAAGAAGTCGAACACGATTTCCGCCAGCGGAATGCGGTAGTGCATCTCCACACGGTCGGTGGAGATGTACTCCATCGTGCCCATAATGCCGCGGTGGTCCTGGCACAGATCCATCACCGCGCCGATGAATTCCTTGGGCGTGATGATGTCGGCGGCAACCATCGGCTCGACGATCTTCTTGATCTTGCCGTCCGGGAATTCGCTCGGGTTGGTCACATGATGCTGGCTGCCATCCTCGGCGGTCACGTCGTAGGTGACGTTCGGGGCGGTCTGGATAAGGTCGAGGCCGAACTCGCGGGAGAGTCGCTCGTTGACGATTTCCATGTGCAACAGACCCAGGAAGCCACAGCGGAAGCCGAAACCCAGAGCCACGGAGGTTTCCGGCGTGTAGATCAGGGCGGCGTCGTTGAGCTTGAGTTTGTCGAGTGCATCACGCAGTTCGGGGAATTGCGCGTTGTCGATCGGGAACAAACCGGCGTAGACCATCGGCTTGGGGTCGCGGTAGCCAGGCAGCGGCTCGGTGGCCGGGCGGACGGCCGAGGTCAGGGTGTCGCCCACCTTGGACTGACTCACATCTTTCGCACCGGTGATGATGTAGCCGACCTCGCCGGCACCGAGTGCCTTGGTGCGGGTCATGTCCGGACTGATCACACCGATCTCGATGGGATCATGGGTCATGCCGATACCCATCATGTGCACTTTTTCGCGGTCGTGCAGTTCGCCGTCCTCCATACGGATGTAGGTGACGATGCCGCGGTAGGAGTCGTAGACAGAGTCGAAGATCAGCGCGCGGGCGGGGGCATCGGGGTCGCCGTGCGGGGCGGGCACGTCCATGACGATCTGGTCGAGCAGGTCGGCCACGCCTTCGCCGGTTTTGCCGGAGACGCGCAGCACGTCGCTCGGCTCGCAGCCGATCAGACCTGCGATCTCCTCGGCATGCTTGTCCGGTTCTGCGGACGGCAGGTCGATTTTGTTGAGCACGGGAATGATGGCCAGATCATGGTCGATGGCCATGTACAGGTTAGACAGGGTCTGCGCTTCGATGCCCTGGGTAGCGTCGACGAGCAGCACCGCGCCTTCGCAGGCGGCCAGTGCGCGGGACACCTCATAGGTGAAGTCCACGTGGCCGGGGGTGTCGATCATACCGAGCGTGTATTCGGTACCGTCAAAGGTCCATGGCACGCGCACGGCCTGGGATTTGATGGTGATGCCACGCTCCTGCTCGATATCCATACGGTCAAGGAAGCGATCGCGCATCTCTCGCTCGGGCACAATGCCGCTCAACTGCAGGATGCGGTCGGCCACGGTCGACTTGCCGTGGTCGATGTGTGCGATGATACAGAAGTTGCGAATCACCGACTGATCAGTGGAACCCGGCTGATTGTGTTGGATGACCAACGCATTCCTCCTCTTGGCATATACTCAAACTTCACCTAGTGTAGCCGAGGGACTGTATTCGGCGTGGCATTGCGCGGGTTTTTCCGGGGCTCATGCTATCCTCTAACTCTTGTATGTCCTTATAACACACATCGTTTGGAGTAAACGTGGCAAACATTAAGTCGCAGAAGAAGCGCGTGCTCACCAATGAGAAGGCGCACCTTCGCAACGTGGCTGTGAAGTCCGGCCTGAAGACCGCCATCCGCGCCACCCGCGAAGCCATCGCCGCCGGTGACAAGGCTGCCGCCGAGGCCGCCTACAAGGTTGCCGCCCAGAAGCTCGACAAGGCTGCTGGCGCTGGCGTAATCCACAGGAATCAGGCCGCCAACCGCAAGTCTGGCCTCGCTGTTGCGATCAACGCTCTGTGAGCATAAGCCTCTTAAGGTTTTAGCAAGTCCCCGCAAGTCATCTGGCTTGCGGGGACTTTTTATATCTCCGTTCAAAGAGGTACACTGGCGGTCTTGCGAAATGACATCTCCGTTCAGAGAGGTACCGGATACGGGAAAACCCAATTATAAACGCCGTCATTGCAACGCTTATACTCGACGTTTCGTGCTTCAGGTACCTCTTTGAAAACAACTAGCCCTGAGGCGGTCTTGAATCATCCTGAGGCGTACCCCCATCATCCATGGTATTAGCGTGGTCTCGGCCAGCTGATTGCTGAATATGCCGTTTTTCGCTAGGCAGATACACACGATGACGTTCGACGGCTCCGGGCAGAGTGACGTTGAAGCCTACCGAAAACAGTCGCAGCGCCACCACGATGATAACGATCAGTACATCGAGCAGCATTTCCGAGCGCATGTCGAACCAGCCGTATCTCGCGCCACGCCATACCAACACAGTCAATATGCAGCCGATAAACGAGGGCACAGCATAGAGGTGTTTGTCTCGAATAATCATTGGCACGTCGCCAATGAAGATGTCACGAATGAGGCCGCCGGCCAGTGCTGTGAACATGCCCAGGAATACGGCGGTCATGCTTGAGGAACCGTATGCCAGCGCTTTTGCGGTGCCGTTGACTGCGAATAGTCCGAGGCCCAGAGCATCGATGACAGTCATCGTCCATTTGAGTTTGGTAATCTCCGGGTGGGCCACCACCACGATAATGCCGGAAAACAGCGTAGTGAGCACAAAGCCTTTGTCGGTGATGCCGACCGGCGGCAGGGCACCGAGCATTACGTCGCGCACAAGACCGCCGCCGAGTGCAGTCAGCCAGCCGCACAGCATAATGGTGAAGATGTCATAGCCCTTGCGAATGGCGGCAAGTCCGCCGGACAGTCCCCAACACAAAATAGCGAAGTACTCGATGACCACAAAAACGATGTTGTTCTCCAACGCCACCTGCATGAGCCGCTCCCCTCTTGTGCCGCTTCGGTTCGTTTCAGTCCGTCTTCGTTCTGTTCCCATTCATCCTTATCCGGCGCTACCGCCCGCCGTACCCGAGCTTACAACAGGCCTTGCCTGACGCAATTGGACTAGAGAACAAACCGAATAAATGCTATTGCCGGTTCGACTCCACTCTTTTTCTCTTACAGCGTCGCCAGCGCGCCAAACTTTGAGCAGCCACCGACATTAGTCCTTCTCATTTGTCGGAGGTCGGCCAAAGTTTGGCACGGCACCAACGATCATGCGCTCCAGTATCGTTGCCGTGCCAACTTATGTACAGCTAACGACGCTAAGCCCCTTTTTATCGTCGTTTGATCGCCAGAACTTGACCCGTTAACGACGCTAAGGTGTCTCAGCGACGTCAGCAGTCCAAACCTTGAACCATTACTGACATTGAACATCCCCCAGCGTCGCCAGAAGCTCATGTCTTGTCTCACCACCGACGCTATAGTAATGGAGGCCTTCATCAAGAGCCCAAAAATAGATTCACTCATCGCATCCGAATGTAGTTTTCAATGGATTCAACGCGTGATTCAGCATCGCGTAGACGGTTGCACAATGCTGTTTCAATATCGATACCGTCCGAGCGGGCTCGACGCACGATGGCGAGGATTTCATCGGCGTAGGCATCGGCCTTCTCATGTTCAGGAGAATTGTCACCGTTTGATTCGGATTGAATCGCCGCTTGAGGCTGCTCGTCATCTTGCTTCGTGTCAGCCGCAGCCGGCTCATCAAACGCCGCGAACAATCTATCAGCATTCGGCGATTTGGAGATACGAGAAACGACTTTGGCCGCACGAGGCGACGCACCTTGAGCGCGGGAAATGCCCTCAAGCACGGATTTACGATGCTTTTCCTGCTGTTTCATCTTTTCCCATAGAGCCACTACGGCTTCCGGGGATTCGGGTTGGGTAGTCTCTCCACCGTCGTTGCCGTCAGCATCAAAAGCATCAGAAGATTCGGAGGAATTGCCGGCATCATCAGCCGCAAACACATGCGGATGCCGAGTGATGAGCTTGTTCATCAACCGGTCGGCGACCTCGTCAATACCAAAAGGATCCTCGGCATCCGATTCGCAGACCCGCGCCTGAAACACGGATTGCAACAGCACATCGCCCAGTTCCTCGCGCATGTTGTCACGGTCGTGAGTTTCCACCGCGTCGACGTATTCGTAGGTTTCCTCAAGCAGATTCTTGAGCAGTGACTCGTTCGTCTGCTTACCGTCCCACGGGCAGCCGCCCGGCGAATACAGCACGTCCACCACGGCCTTGACCCGGTCCAGCGCCGTAACCGCCTCAACCACCGGCTTTAATTTCGAACAATGCTCGAAGCCTGACGGCAAACGGTAGGCTGAAGCATGGTATTCCGTCATGTCACTCATCTTGCTCATAGGTTTGCTCCTGTTCTCATCTGGATGAACCATAACCAACCCGCGCAACGTGTAGAAGACCTAGATCATATTATTTGTTGCGAAATGTTGCTAAATCCATCTGTATCTCTCTAGCCAAGAACATTTCCAATACGCCAAGACCCCTTGGAATTGTTGACGTTCCAAGGGGTCTTAGTCAGAAACAAAAGGTGCTAGTTCAGCACACCTTCCACATCCAGTAACGTATAATGAAATCAACGGCCCCCACGGAAAGAACGGCGGAATTCCAACGATTTGATACGATTGGTATACCATTGGAATACCATTCGCCACGGATTGTTTGTTGGAGAATGTTGGAGAATGAAGGATGCTGAATGCCTAGGATAAGGAAAACCGGAGCGGTCTACCCCATCCGCCACGAGCAGCGGAAAACACTCAAGGACGGCACGGTAAAGACATACGTGAACTGGCAGGCCAAGGTGGACGGCCGATGGGTGTCCGCCAAGACCTACAAGGAATGCGACAGGAAAATAGCCGAAGCCCTCAAGGAGAAAACCGAATGGGGCATGGGCGTAGACCGCGCCACCCGGCTCGGCGAGTACGCGGAACGATGGTTCGAGCTGAAACGACGCGACCTGAAACCCAAGTCCATCAACAACTACGCGAGCCTCATAAGCGTGCACCTGTGCAAGTACGCGAACGAGAAGCTGGGCGAAGTGACCGCCTCGGCGGTGCAGCGCATGATAGCCAACATGCGCAACCTCGACGGCACCCCATGCTCGTACAACCGGCAGCTTGGCTTCTACAACATCCTTAACCAGATATTCAAGGCGGCGGTGGCCGACCGGCTGATACCCACCAGTCCGGTCACCAGCGCGGCAAGGCCGAAACGCAGGGACACGGGATTGGCCGGGGACCGGCGCACCATCAACGGGCCCGTGGCCGTGTCGGCGGACAGGCGCAGCGGCACGCAGGACCGCAAGGCGTTCACCGTGGAGCAGATGCAGGACATGCTCGAAGCGTCCTCCGACGACCTGTTTCTGGGGGCACGCCAATGGTGGCGTCTGCTCACCGGCATGAGGCAGGGGGAGATACTGGGAGCCACGTTGGACGATCTCGACCTGTGGCGGGACAAGACGTTGGAAACCCCGGACAGCGGCGAGATATGGATAGGCACCTACACGGTGAACTGGAAACTGGAAAGCCTCGACAAGGAGCATGGGTGTGGGGAGCCCGGCAGGGACGGAAGATACCCGTGCGGCTTCAAACGGCCTTCGAGCTGCCCCCGATACCGGTGGAGGGTGCCGGACGGATACGACATGATACACCTGTGCAAGGGGTACGCTTTGACGCCGCCGAAGTCCGCGAGAGGCAAGGTCGTGCCGATAATCCCCCAGTTGGGCACCGTCGTGCACCGGTATCTGGAGGCCACGGAGAATATCATCCCGAACCCGTACAACCTGATATTCAGGACGCGCGAGGGTATGCCGTTGGCCGCGTTGGATGACAGGGCCGGTTTCCGCGACCTCATGCGCAGGGCGGGCATCCCCGACTACGAGAACCGGTACGGGCATGAATGCCGCAATTCCGTCGTATCGCTCCTGTTCCACATGAAGGTTGATCCCGGCATCATCCAACGCATCGTCGGCCATTCGAGCATAGCCATGAGCGAGCATTACCGCACCGTGCCGGTGGAGGATTTGATGCGCGGCATGGAGACGATAGGCGACGGGCTCGATTTGAAGCAGATCGAATGGAAAGCGTGAGCATATTCCCGGCTTCAGAAAAATGGTCCCGTCCCTTAGTACAGGAGGACGGGACCATTCACTTTCGGCTAACTATAAATAGAATAATGCGTAGAAATAGGTCGGAAGTTCTTAATAACTGAGGCAAGGTCTTTGGCTTGTTTTAATGCCTCGGCTTTGCACTGGGTGCCGCACATGCCGCTTTTACGTGCGGTATATGAGGCATCGTCTCCTATCTCTTTTCCGCACCGTACGCAGGCATCGCCCTTCTTAACGGTCGGGTGCATCCCTTCCAGCCATTTATTGGGCGTATCTCTTTCATGCGATTTCGCGTATGAAACCAGATCGTCGGGGAATCGTCCGCTCACATTGTATTTGGCGTCATTCCACGCATACTCCAGCGCTTCAAAATCATCGGCATGGGCGGATTGCGCGAGTTTGAGCAGTATTTGCCCAGCTCCATTCGCATCGTCAACCGCCTGATGATAGGAGCCCATGTCGATGCCGAAATGTTTGCATATCGTCTTGTACCTGTGATTCGGCAGGTTCGGCAATAGTTCTTTCGCTAAAGCCCAGGTGTCAATCCAACCGTTCTCCAGCATCGGCATACGGTACAAAATGCAATCCTCACGCATCATCTTCGCATCGGCGTTAGCCGCTCGATGCGCGACAAGCGGGAGGTCTTCTACGAAATATGATTCAAACCGTCCCAGTACTTCCGGCCATTCTGGCGCTTCGAGAATGTCGCTCTTCGTTATATGGTGGAGCTCCGTATGCTTTTCATATTCGAAGAGATTGAGTCGTTCATGTGGTTTGACAAGACTCGCGAACGAATCCACTGGTTCTCCGTCTCTAAATTTGACCGCGCCGATCTGGCATATTGAGGCTGGATTGTTGTTCGCCGTTTCGAAATCTATAGCTACAAAATCCAATGACATGGGCAACCCCCCTGTTTTTCGTGTACAAGAAGAGTCTACGCTCGCGACCGTATAGATGAATCGGCATATTCAATTGCGGTTATCCAATATCTGGTGCACAATCAGAATCATGCAATCAAACAAATGTTCTATCGGATTGACGGAACCGCCGTCTGAGATGAACCTTGCTCGAATCAACGGGAACGAAAAAGAGGTCCGCCCATCCCGCGAAGAACCGGCGAACCTCTCAGCATTGCCACACCACCAGAAGGAGGCGCGACATGAGCTAGTCTAACACTATTCGACTCGCCTGCGGCCTACCGAAGCGGCTATGAGGGCAAGGGAATCAGGAAGTCCGACCATCGGCGCGATGATATCCAGCTCGGAAATCAGGAATGACTTTTTTCCCGTCAGCCGATCGCTGACATAGGACTGGGCCTTTCTGCCTATCGCTTTTGCGATATCCATCTGAGTGAGATGCTTGTCCTTCATTCTCGCGTCAAGGTATGCACCTATTGCGATATCTGTGTTTGAGATTTTTGCGTTCATAACAAACAGTATATCTCATATAACATATCTTGTCGGGCGTGTCGTTATTTGACATATCTTAAATAAGATATATAGTTGTAACCAGCAAATCGGAATACGGTACAAACACATTGTTAAATATCGTATATAAGATACGGAGACTTCATGGACACCAACGCATTCATCTCGCAGGCAATATCGGTACGCCTTCTGCGAATCAAGAAGAAGCAGTATCAGCTCGCGTCCGAACTGAATATCGACCAGACAGTGCTTAGTCATTACATGACCGGCAAAAGCTCTTGGAACGCCAAGGTAATGGACCGCATTGCCCCTCTCCTCGGTTGGGGCTCTGCTGTTGACATCGCGATTGCCGCAGAAGAGGAACGACAGATTATGCGGTCGATTCCCCCTTCTGAGTCTCCCAAGCCAGAAGCTGAGCAGCGTCTTTCTGAGTCTCCTGTATTGGAGGTAACAGCATGAGTACAGAAAACATGGAAGCCCCTGAGATTTACAGCGGAAAGGTAGGAGTGGAGATCGTACCGGATATGCGCAAGCTCAGGAGCTTCGCCAAGGACTTCATCGCCCTCGTGGACAGTTACTGGCCGGAGGAAACAGGTAGTCCCTTGGCCACGCAATCCAGGCAGACCGGCAACTGTGATTCGCCTACACCGGACATGTCCTCGACTTCGGCACCACAGTAATAGCAGCGATTGCCGTTCTGCTCCTTCACAGCACGAACGGCCATCTGTTTCAACCGGTCATCGAAGTCCTTATTGAACTTGACGAAAGCCATATTCACCTCCTCTCAATGAATCGAGACATTATGAACACTTCGAATCGTAGTCTGACCATCACGGAAACCGAGTAACCCATGTTTGGTTTCAACAAACGTTCCGAAGAGCCGGAAAACCTGTATGAAGAGCCACCCGTACCGGAGATCAAGCCATGCCCCATCTGCGGCAAGACCCCATCGGTCTACTGCGCCGGATGCTCAATGCTCGGAAGCGGTGCCAGCACCAGGTTCTGGAATTGCCGGTGCATCGACTGCGATTATCCCAAGCGTCCTTCCGGATTGAGCGTCAATTACTGTAATAAGGCCGACGCTGCCGACCATTGGAATGAGTTGGCGGACCGGTCTGAGAAAACACTGGACGCACCTCTTCCCGAATGCCCCATCTGCAATAAGCGTCCGACGCTTGTAGAGATCGTCGGCAAAGGAATGGTCTACGACTGCGGATGCGATTGCGTGAGTATTTCAAGCCCCTCCCTCAACCCGATAGAAGTCAAGAAAGACTGGCTGAGAGAAGCCGCCCGCAGAGCGGACTACCTGAGAAGGCTTCGCTCCTGCACGGATGTGCTGTCAAGAAATTAACAAGTCTTGCCGCAGTGGGTCGTTTTTTATCCACCTATCGACTACAGGCAAATAAATACCATACTGCGATCTGCTGCGGCAACCATCGGCCGGAACCCTTCGGGGTGTCTGGACACGCACCATCGCCGCCACACCATAGGACTCGTCATCCATCTCTCAGAAACCAGAAACACGGTGGCGGCAAGGACGTTCTCGGTTCGAATCCGAGTCCGGCCACGCGGAAAGGACATGTCATGAACAGGAAAACGTATGGGGCTCACTGCTCCGGCTGGCAGCATTCACCTGATGAACGCCGGCACCGGCATGAGAACACGAAGACAATCACTTGTCTGACGTTGGCGGCGACCGGGTTCCTGATTCTCTCACTGCAACCCTATGCGGGCCCGTGGAGCATTCTCGCAGGCTTCATGTGCTGTTCGCCCGTCATGCTCTCGTTCGCATTGTCGAAAGGAACACAAAAATGATCTGGTTCATACTCGCCGTAACACTCCTGCTCATCGGAGTCGGCATGATAGCCGTCGCACTCGCCAACGGTGGCGACGGAGCCGGTTTCGGCTTCATTCCCATCATCGTCGCCGCACTGTTGATGATTCCGGCATGCCTATACTCGCTGGACGTAGGCGAGGTGGCCGTCATCCGCAACATGGGCGGCTCCGTCGCCGGTCATGCGGAGAACGCGGGCTTCCATGCGAAGGCGCCGTGGCAGTCGGTCATCAAATACGATACGCGCAACAACCTCATCAACTTCTTCAAGGACACCGACTACAAGTACGACGGCGGCAGCGCGGAAGGCAAGGAGATCACGGTCAACGACCGTAGCGGTGCCAGCGCGAACATCGACATTCAGGTCAACTATTCGCTCGAACCGTCCGCCGCCGAAATGCTCTACTCGGAATACGGCAAGCAGACCACGTTCACGCAGAACTACATCGGCAACGACCTGCGCAGCGTGGCCCGTGAAACCTCCGGCAAGTTCGACACGATCACGATGCTCACCGACCGTGGCAAGTACACGAAGGCCGTGCAGGACGCGCTCACCTCGAAATGGAAGAGCATCGGCCTGACCGTCGAACAGGTGTCCGTGCAAGACATCCGCTACCCGAAGTCCATTACCGACAGCTACGCGCAAGCCCAAGCCGCCGAGGTCGCCAAGCAGAAGGCGAAGAACGAGCAGGAGACCGCGAAGGTCGAGGCCGAGACGAAGCGCATCAAGGCGCAGGGCGAGGCCGACGCGAACAAGGTGCTGAACGATTCCCTGACCGACAACGTGCTCCGGCAGCATTACATCGACGCTTTGAAGAACGCCGACCAGCTGATCGTCACACCCGAGGGCTCCAACACCCTCATCCAACCCAAATGATTCTTCCGGGCGGGGTTCTTTATTCCTTTACTTCCTCGTCCGGTGGCAGCCAAGCGCATGGTGCCGCACCTACGAAGCCTTCCAATGGTCATGGACTTCTCCAAGGTGCACCGGGTTCGACTCCCGGCTTGGCGCTCAGAAAATTTAACCCCTTCGCGTCCTACGCCGGAAAAACCAATACAAGGGTTTTCGGACGTGTCAGCTCCGACGCAGAAGGACAACAACCAACCATCCCAGTGGAGGGACAACATCATGGCAATATCACCGTTCGACCAAATGAGTCTGCTCATGGAGAAAACGTGGGCTCAGATTCAATCGGAGGACGCGGACTGATGGCATCTGATTCCAACTCTATCGCCAGAGCCATCCGTTATCTCGGTGATTGCGTCCGTTATCTCGCGGACAAGTATGTGGCAGTGAACGATCGCGTGTACTCGGATTGGAACGAGGCGTCGAAGGTCGTCGGGGATGTTGGCCGTGACCATGTGGCCGATTATGCGGAGGCGTCACACAAGCAGGGCAAGTCGCGTACTTGGCGTCACAGTCACCTGATGGAACGAGAGGAACAATTGTCCATGCAGTCGAGGGGTTCTCATGTTGACCCCGAATGATGTCCGCGCAGAAAGTTCCGCACGTATCGTTCCCTGCTTCACGGCGAGGTCTACGACGTGGAGGATGTTGACGATTTTCTGGACGCGGTGGCGGGCACCATTCGTGTCCTGGGTATTGAAGCACGCAAAAGAAGAAAGGAAGAATAATGGCCAAGCTCACCCCTTTTATCTCGGATGATTTCGACGCGAGTGAACTGCGTCCCGATCAGGTCAAGACCCTGCTGGCGCAGACGGACGCGCTTATCGCCGGCTTCACGGAGATAGGAAAACGACTGCGCTCCCAGATCGAGGATGACATGGACGTGAACAACCGTTCCGATTCCATCAACATCAACGGCCTGCATGTCGCGGACATCACCCTGCGCGTGGGAGGCAAGGGCAAAAGCAAGTGCGTTGACCAGCAAGCGTATGTGGATTGGCTTCTTGCGAACGGCAAGGAGGATATGACCGAAATGGTCACGATTCCGGTGAAGGCGGCTCTGGAACCTTCGTATATCGACAATCTGAAGTCTTTGGAGTTCGCGGACGAACAGTCGGGCGAGGTGACGAAACCGGCTGGCGAGTATCCGGCTGGCTGTGAGCTGGGCAGAGGCAGTTCGGGCGGTATCAGCGTCTCCTACGTGAAGGACGTGTACCGGGACTTGCTGGCCACGTTGCAGCCTTCGAACGTGATGGGCTTGCTTACCACGGGCCATGTCGAAGAAGATTCAACGGAAGAGAGTGAACCAGAATGGTGAACGATCTTACCGTAACCAAGGAGCAGGAATGGTGGTCGAACACGCAGCTTGCCGCCTTGCAGCACATGGGTGTCCAGGATGCGCCGAATGCGGACCTTGCTGTGTTCCTTCACCAGTGCAAGCGTACCGGTCTTGACCCGTTCAGCCGTCAGGTCTACATGATCGGACGCAAGAACAAGGTCAAGCAGTGGCAGAACGGCCAGCAGGTCGATGTGTGGGAAACGAAGTGGACGATTCAGACCGCCATCGACGGTTTCCGCCTCATTGCCCGTCGAGCCGCCGACCATAACCGTGAGAAGTTCGCGGAACCGGAGACCCTGTGGTGCGGGGAGGATGGCGTCTGGCATGACGTATGGCTGGGCGCAGGCCATCCCTCCGCCGCGAAAGTGGTCGTGGAACGCGGCGATGGGGTGTTCACCGCAGTCGCGTTGTTCAACGAATACTGCGGCACCCGATACGACAAGACGCTTCGCAAGCAGGTGCCGAACAGCATGTGGGCTTCCAAGCCCGCCGTCATGCTCGCCAAATGCGCCGAGGCTCTGGCTTTGCGCAAGGCTTTTCCCCAAGACCTGTCGGGCCTGTACATGGCTGACGAGATGGATGCCGTCGAAGAGGTTCAGGCGACCGTCGTAGAGGAACCCCAGGAGAAGAAACCGGAATGGACGGCTCCCAGCGAAGGCGTGCTCATGGCTTCCGAAACCGATTTGAACAAGCTGCACGAGACGAAGAATCAGTGGCTTGCAGTATTCGCTTCGGCTTCCGAACGGGACTTCAACAACGAGATGCGTCGAATCGTGGGACGCCGCGACGTGAACGGGAATAACATCACGCTCACGGAATGCGAGACCGCGACACAGGCGCTCCAAGCGCAGATCATAAAACAACGGACTCAGACGGACGACGGCCAGAAGGCCGAGACACAGAAGGAGGCTCCAAATGAGCAAGCAGATTGATTTGAAGGACGCGAAGGAAGGCATGTGGGTCGAGTTCGACAGCATCGAACACGACGAGCCCAATGGCCGTGTGCCGGAAGGCCATTTCGCCGGAAATCTATTGGATATAAGCAAATTGACCGATATGACTTTTCTCAGCTACCTGATTCAAGACTACCGGGCGTTCGGCGTGCTGGGGAGCGTGGTGTGCCCTGATACCGATGACACCGTGTTCACCTTGTTCTGGGTATGCGATGGCGAGGTCAAGCCGCAAGAATATGTGAGGAATATCCGCCTCTACGAGTCGAAGCCCGAAGCCGCAACGGAAGATGATGGCGAGCGTATCACCGACATCACGAAGGTCATGGTGAAGGACACGGTGGTGCTGAAGTCCGGCAACAGATACACGGCGGTCGATGTACGTCCCTACTGCGAGAACGGCCAGACCCTGTACCTGCGTGCCGAGGAGTTCGGCGCTTTGGACGGCTGGTGGGCGTATGACGAAGACTTCCAGTATGCGGTTCACGGGACCTTCGACAAGTTTGGATGGCCGTTGAGGACCGGCTTCTACAAGGATAACGCGAAACAGGTATGGCATTTCGACGCCAAGCAGAACAACCTCATGCGCGTGTTCACCGATGACGGTTCTCCGGCCCAGTCCACCCAGTCGCCCGTATACGGTTACGGACGGTTCAAACGTCTCGCCGACGAACAGAATCTATGGCCGTTGGCGGAGACGAGTCTGGTGGAGGCCTCGTGAAGTTCACCCCGAGGCAGGGCTGCAAGTGCGAGAAATGCCTGTGGGTTCACGGGGACAAGATCACTCTCCACCAATGCCCCACCTGCGGCGCCACTGATTGCGCGGGAGCCCAATCGCACATGCTGGTCTGCAATCGGACGGCCAGCGAGAAACACAAGACCAATTCGTACAGGAGGTACAGCTGATGGCCGGAGAGCCGAGCATCGAACTGAAAGGCTATGTAGGCAGGGTCAACGACTTCCAGAACGGCGGCAGCATTGTCACCGTCGGTGTCACCCCGTCCTATCAGGACAAGAACACGTCGCAGTGGGTGGACAAGCCCCAACTCTGGTTCGACGTTCGTCCCATCTCCAACGAGGCGAAGGGCGTGGTTGACGAGATCAGGAACGCGAAACAGAACAATCTCAGCGTCCGTGTGCTTGTGAACGGCGGCTTGTCGAAGCGCGTCAGCGAGAAGGATGGGAAAACCTACGAGCATCTGGAAATCGCGGCCCGCACGCTCGTGGTCATGTCCGCGAAACCCAAGCAGCAGGGCAATCAGAACGGTTTCCAACCGAACTACGGCCAGCAGAATTACGGTCAGGGAGTTCAGAACTATGGTCAGCTAGCCAATCCGATGACCCCCGCCTATGGTGCGACGCAGGCTTCCCAGACCGGTCAGCCGGCAGTTGACCCTTGGAGCCAACCGCAGACGGCACAAGCGCCGCAGACACCGCAGGGGGAGTTTGAGCCGGATGACGAGTTCTAACCCGTCGCGCGAGACGTGCCGTCTTGTGGATAGGCGGGATGGTGAACGGTGCGTCCGTTGCGGCACCACCTACAACTGGGCGGGTTTCTCCCGTCATCACAGGCATCTGAGAAGCCACCCGTTCCCCGGACTCCACCTGCCATCAAATCTCATACTGCTGTGCGGAAGCGGTTCGAACGAGGGTTGCCATTTGTGGGTGCATACCCATCAGCGTGAGGCGATGGACAACGGGTGGCTGGTCAGCGGTTTCAACGACCACCCCGAACAGGTGCCAGTCATGGTTTACGGCAAGGGCCTTGTGCTCTTGGACAACATGGGAGGCTTCACGTTATGCAGTTAGACGAAGCAGTCGAAGCGCTCTACAAACTGTTCTGCCGTGCCCCGTCCTTCCATATCGCGTTATGCAGGCTCGACCCGGTGGCGGCGTCCAGATTCATGAACGGAGATATTCGACTATGACACAGGCGAGGAAAGGGCCGCGACTGCCGTTAAGCCGTCAGGATGAGGCGATACTTGCCGGCCCGTGACTGTCAACCCAACTGGGACGCAACCTACGTGCAGCCGAGGCGCAGACGTTCGGACGCATGGTCTACGACGAGTGGACGAAAACCCATCCGGGCACACTCCCCTACACGGTAAGAATCGATTCCAGTCAGAAAACCGCGTACCTGCCAGAAGACCTGCCCCTATTGCACAAGGCGCTCACCCGGTACACGAACAGCAAATCATATCAACGTATTCAAACGGAAATCAAAGGAGAACACCAATGAGTGAGAAACCATTCTGGGAAGGCAAGACCGGTAAGGAGATGGCCGGACTGCACGTCAAGGCCACATGGAAGAACGGCGCCATTGTTACTGGAGTGTTAGATGACACAGGAGATATTGATTTAGGCGATAACCGTTCTTTGTACACGTCACGTGGCTATGACTCTTCCTGTGATTTTGAGCCAATGGGCGATATCCAATCCATCGAACTGTTGGATGACCCCAAGTATAAGCGCATCGACAACATCGAAAACGTGCAAGTGGGCGATATCTTCGTGGCCGATGACGGGAATCAGTATCTGATTGACGCCGCGGACAAAGACGATAAGGCAGCCACTTTCAGGGCATATCTTTCCTATGCCGGCGAAATGTGGCTCAGCAACTGCGCGTTCGCCTACGCATTGCGTCCGAAGCCGAAGCTGCCCGACCATGACGGACTGTGGCTCGACAAGGACGATAACATGTGGACGATGCGCGACGGCAGCGTGCAGTGCACGTGCATCGGAGCCGATAACTGGAACTTCATCCGCGCGTGGTTCTCACCGGATAGCGTTCAGGTTCTAAATTCCGCGCCATTCCGCCCGGCCAAGGTGGTGGAAGCATGAGCATCATCAGCAGCAAGGCGGAACACGTGTACAAGGGCAACGCGCTCCTGCAGGAGGCGTACATCGCCGGAGCCACGCGCCCGCCCACGGACGAGGAAATCGAAGCCGGAGCGAAAGCGCTCTATGATGCGCTGAACTCCGTCTGCTTTTTCTCGTGGGAGTCCGCCGATCGGGCGTCGCGGGCCGACTATATCGATGCCATGAGGCTTGCACTCAAGGCAATACAAGGAAAGGCAACGGAAGAATGAGCGACATGAGAACCTTCATCAAGGTTGAGCACAGTCGTTTCACTTTGATTTTGCGCAAAGGAATGCTCCCGTTCCACTGGATTGCGGAATCCCACGTCTACCCGGACAAAGGTTATGTCACGGCGGTACGCGAATGCACCAACTACGGCGCTGTATGGGCGTTGAGCAGTAGTGGCGCTCTCGATCAGGTCATGCCCTCGATCTGGGAGGACATCAAATGGTTGGACGAAAGGATGAACTGATGCGTGTGCATCGTCCGAGACTACAAAAACCAAACCGAAGGAGGCAACGGAAGAATGAGCGCTACTATTCTTGATCCCGCGTGCGGTGGACGCATGTTCTGGTTCGACAAGCATGACCCGCGCGTGCTGTTCGGCGACTGCCGCGACGAATCATGGGAGTTGTGCGACGGACGCCGCTTCGATGTGAAACCCGATCAGCTGATGGACTACCGTCATCTGCCATTCCCTGACGACTCGTTCCGGCTCGTGGTGCTCGACCCACCGCACATCAGACACGGAGGGCGCACCTCGTACATGGTGCGCAAGTACGGGCTTCTGGACGAGCATGGCTGGCCCGATGACCTCACGAGCATGTTCGCCGAGTGCTTCAGGGTGCTGGAGCCGTCCGGCATCCTGATCTTCAAATGGAACGAGACGCAGATCCCCGTATCCCAAGTATTGGCCTGCACCCCGCAACATCCTCTGTTCGGCAACAAACAACCGAAACAGACCGGCACCCATTGGATCGTATTCATGAAGGAGGCACTTGATGAAATTCCACAGGATTAGCCCGTGTCCTCGTTGTGGGGGGCAAGGTCAGGGCGAAGTGGGAGCGGGACGAAGTACTGGCTTTGCCTGAATACACGTTCTTTATCGTGATGTTCCGCTGCACTGCCTGCGGGCTCAGCCTCGATGGAGGTTGTTCTCGGAAGCCAGCTCCATATCAGTTGCAACGCAGCATCGTCGTATGGAACCGCGTCTGCAACGGTGATAAATGCTTCACGTTGCTCTACAAGATTCTGGCAGGCGGACGATGAGCGGGACACGGCAGTATCACCGACTTTCGGCCGAGACGTTGGACACGCTTCTGAGGCTTATCTCTGAGGATGAGTTGACACCGAAGCAGATTGCGGAGCGTGCCGGAGTGCCGCGCCAAAAGGTCTACGAGTATCGCAAGAAGCTCAAGGACCGCAGGAAGAGTGCGCCGTTGACCGACATCTCCACGCTCGTGATTCACCAGCGAGTCGTATTCCGCCCGGACGCGACCATCGAGAACCCGGAGGATGTGAACGGGCCGAGTTTCATCGACCCGGACAGCGGCTTCGACTGTTCTCGATGCGGACAGTCCATGAGCCGTGACTGGTTCACCATCCAGGGCAACCTCATCAAACCGGATTTCGGCTATTGTCCCGGCTGCGGCGGCGTGGCCACTCCTTACAGGGATGACACGATAAACCCCGATGCAAGGGAGGCGGGCGATGAGTGACGTGCAGAAGATTATCCACGATGAGATCGTCAAGTGCTCCACGTATGGGGTGGGCGACGATTTCGACACGGGACGTATGGCGGGTCTCTCGTTCGCGTTGCATCGCGTGGTCGAGGCTGACAGAGAGAACCGTACCGGCTGCAAGCATTTCGATCTGCACAATCCCGGACAAAAGGAGATGAACCTTGAGCATTGAGACGGAATCGTTCGACTTGACCTTTGGCAGCATCCACTATGCCGGCACGAGGCTCACTATCCCGATTGACGATGACGAATACATGGTTTATCGGGTAGAGATCGCCAATCATCGGCGTGGCTCTTCCAGCTTGGTGACGTTTCACCTCGACCGGGACGACTCCCGCCCGGAGCACAAGACCGTTGGCCAATCTGCAAGCGCTTATCTGAGCGTGGACGAGGCGAAACAAATCATGCAGGCACTGCAACAGGCAATCAAGGAGGCGGACGATGAGTGACAAGGCGATGCCGTTGGGCAGGAAGTTCAAGGTCCGGTTGACCATCACGCCGGAGGAAACCGGAACGCCCGTGGACATGCTGGGATTCACGTTCACCAGCGGGCGGAGCGGGCATACGACACTGAACGCACAGTACAGCAACATTCCCAAACTGGTTGACGACGGGCTCGACTCACTGTCGATTCTTGTGATCTTCAAAACACTGGAGATGTGGGCCCAGAAGGGATATGAGCTGTGCCAGCCCATCGTTCAACGATTTTACGGAGGCAGACGATGAGCTATAAGGCGAGGATATTCACCCGTGAGGAGTTTCGCGAGGTCGTCGCAGCCGCCATCTACGACTACGCACATACGCCCGCGAAATGCCTCTACACGACCAAGGATGCGGCAGACCAACTCTACGGCCATTACGGCGAGGAAACCGAGGTGGAGGAATGAAACCACGAGTGTATGACGATTTGGTCCAATCCGCCGTCGAATTGAGTTGCTTCGGTACAGGCCAGTCAACCATCGAGGAAGGCCGAGCCGCCTATCAAGCATGGCTCAAGGAGCATGACCGGCAGACAGCCGAAAAAGCATGGGAAGAAGGGTATATCCAAGCCGTCAAGAACATGAATCCCATGCCCGGCGAGGAATCGCCCGAATACACGCTAAACCCATATCGAAAGGAAAACGCATGAACGAGATTCAGCTTACAGACCATTTGGTTGCGCATATCGGCGCGGAAGGCACCTGCGGCCGTTATCAAGCCAAAATCTGCGAAGACGGCAACTTCAGAGACTTCCTGTACGCCATGAGCCTCAAACGTCTCAAGCGCAAGTGCGAGAAGTATGCGAAGCGTGAACGCAAGGCCATCGCATATGTCGCCACGCTCAAGGAGGAATCATGAGCGTAAGTAGTCTCAAAACGCGAAGAAGGAATTGAATTGAGCGGCTGGCGTGACAAGGCCGCGTGCCGTGACATGGACCTTGACCTGTTCTTCCCAACCACGTCCAGCGAGGAACGATTGGCGCTCAAGGCCTGCGCCCAATGTCCGGCGATATGCGAATGCGCACGGTACGCGGCGGAACATGCCCTGATAAACGGCTACCCGCTGCAAGGCATATGGGGCGGCATAAACAGAAGCAAAGGCAAGAACTACAGGAACAACGAAAAGGAGATGTAGGAATGAGCATCGCGGACGATGAAGCCGAGAAGGCGTATCCGACCCGCCACTGGGAAGGAACGCATGTCAAGAAACAGTTTTACTGCGACACGGACGATTTACAGGAAGCGTACCTGCGCGGCCGCAATGCGCCACCGGCTGACGCCGAGATCGAAGCCGTGGCGAAACGGCTCCTCTGGAACAGCTGCAAAAGGTATGACGACGAATATGCGGCAAAGGACGAGGAAGAAGCATGGGATCGCGAAGGCTGCTTCCCCGGATGGCAGGAAGACTATATCCGACAAGCCAAGGAACTACTCGCACTGGCGCGGAAGGCGGTAAACGAATGAGTCGCTATGGCAAGGCCGCAACACTCGCCATCGCCGCCGCCGTACTGTTCTTCGTACTGTTCTTCGCCTTCGTTGCCTATCTCGGCTGGGCTGAAGAAACGGCGGACACCATCATCCTCCGCGACGGCAGCCGATCATACGTATGCCAGACCAGCAGAATCTCACAAGCGCCACACAACTGCAAACCGGTCAAGGAGAAATCATGAGCATCGGATACGTGGAATGCGACCACTGAACCATCTGACTTGGAGCATCACCGACTATCGGGTGCGTATCAGCTCTAATTTGGAGAAGGGGGCTCATGTTGAGCAAAGCGGCAAGTAAAGCATGGCAACTGCTCATTGAAGACTCGAACCGTCCGGCAGAGGAGATTCGCTTGGCTACCGGACTTCGGGTCGATGTGATCGAGCAGATGCGCGGGGACGTGCAAAAACGATTACGAGACAACCCGGAGTTCTGATATGAAGCCGAGTTATTTGCCCGTCCAGTATGAGCATTGCCCGTACTGCGGAGGAATCATCAATGTTTTCGGAAACTGCGTGGACTGCCAGTTTCACGATGACCCGACTGAATGGTGGATGGACGAATGAGCCGACAGAAAGCCAAAGGCACACTGCTTGAATCCAAGGTGGTCAACTATTTGCGCGCCCGGTTGGGTGACAGCGAGCAGACGATACACCGTGAAGTGTTGCATGGGACGAAAGACCAGGGCGATATCACCGGTCTGCGTATCCACGGCCAGCCGGTCGTATTGGAGTGTAAAAACTACAGCACCTATACGGGGAGACTCAAGGAGTGGATGCAGGAGGGCCGTACCGAGGCGGGGAACGCTGACGCACCTTACTGGTTCGTCGTGTTCAAACAGAAGGGTCTCGGCTTGGACTCGCTGTCAAGCATGGACAACCAGCCCGTGCTCACCGACTTAAAGACCCTCGCATTGATAGCAGGACATGGAATCATCGAAGGAGACGAAGAATGAGCTACGACCTGTTCATAGTGGACAAGGATGTGCCGGAACCGGAATGGTTTGACGTATGCGAACGGGACGGCGAGCATGTGCGGACCGGCGCTCATGGCCGTTATTTCAACTACACGTATAATCTATCCGCGTTTTTCACCGATTACAAGGTCCATCCTAAGCATGACCTGGACGGGTTGACGGCCGGGGAGGCCGCAGCCCGTATCGACAAGGCGTTGAAAGACATCTACTTGGAACCATTGTATGTTTTGCGCGGCAAATACAATCCGCCGAACTATTGGGGCAGCGTGGACAGCGCCATCGCATGGTTGAAACTGATATACGACTATTGCCGGGAACACCCGGACTATATCGTGAGGGAACGCTCCTAAGGGGAAATGATGGAAGATAGGAAACTCGTTGATTTCGCCCGTTGGCTGAACGATCATCCGGGCGAATGGAATCTTTGGCCGTATCTCATTCCCATACAGGCCGACCGCAGGGATACCGTCGCATCGATGAGGCTTGTCATGGAACGCATCAAAAACCATCAGTACGACGAGTTCCGCGTGGACACCGTATTGCTCGAATACGAACTATTCAACGGTTTCATGGGCTTCGATAAGGGCAGCGTGCATGAAAACGGTCTCGCGTTGAAGATGAGGCTCAAAGCATGACCGCGCGGGGGGACGACCGGAAACTCATGCACTGGATAGCCTCACACGGATACACGGTGGTCAGGGCCACGACCGGCCACTGGAAAGTCTACGACAACGGCGTGCTGCTCACGGTGACGAGCGGCACGCCCTCGGACTGGCGAAGCCGCCACAACTTCATACGAGATTTAAGGAGACGAACATGTTCAATCTAGCATCGAAGATTCGGCACTGCTGCCCCCTCTACGGATGTGTCCCGCTCATATTCGAATGGAGAGGCCGCTACATGTTTTTCTGCACCCACTTGGAAGCCCCTTATGCCGATACGAGAGAGGAAGCATGGGACAAGTGGTGCGGAATGGTTGAGAATATTTGGGAAAGGGACAGGAAATGACCTGGATCATACGAAATTCTGGAAGGCAGTAGCCGAGAACCGCAGTGAGAACGCGGTCGCTGCCCTCGAAACCATGATTGAGGAGACGGAATGAGTCTGGTGAGTTTAGATTTCAGGAAAGTGGTATAACGATGGCCCGAAAAGGATACATCCAGCTTGTCAACGGCTTCTACATGAATCGCAAGGTGCGAAAACTCAGGCACACATGCCCGAGCGCGATAGGTGCGTTCACGATGATGCTTACCTTCTGCGGAGATAATCTTTCAGACGGTCATATCAGTGAAGATGATGCGCTTTACGTGCTGGATATCACCGATTCAGAACTTGAGGCACTGTGCAATGTCGGCATGATCGAACCGGACGGGAACAACGGGTACTATATTCACGATTATCTTATACACAATCGCAGTCGCGAACAGGTACAAAAGAAGCGCGAAAGCAATGCTGAAAATTACCGTAAAAATAAAAACGAGGTAAAAACCTCCGATTCAGATGACTTTCAGACGGCTGAATCACGTCTGAATCGGGACAAACACCAGAACACCAGAACACCAGAAGAATTATCTAAAGATAATTCAACTCCCCCTACCCCCTCGAAGCCGGACTTCGGTAATCTGCTTGACCGTATCGAGGCTTTCTATCCGACGAACAGGTTTGACGGGAAAACCTCCCAGTCCCGTATGCAGCTGGAGGTCGATTGGCCGAAGATCGTGAAAGCCGCTGGAGACTCCGACCCGAGCATGTTTCTCGAAGCCAAGGCTCGAGCGTATGCGGAGGCCACCGACGAGCAGTACGTGAAAACGTTCAGCCGGTTCATCGGCGGTGAACTGTACGCCCGCAACTGGGAGAAACCCAAGCCCGAAGCGCCGAAGCCACGACCAGGGCAACCGTTGAAATCCCGAAGCCAGCAGAACCTTGAGGCGAATCTGGCGAAAACATGGCAGTACATGACACCCGAGGAACGTGCAAGATACCAGCAGCAGGGAGGTTTCAATGCTCAGCAGGGGTGAGGCAGCAGCCGTATTGTCGCTTATCAACGCGCATCACGGCAACGCGCAATGGGATGACGTTCAGCTTGAAGCGTTCCATTCGGAACTGAGGACGGACATCACCGCCGCCGAGGCTCAGGAGGCGGTGAGACGCTTCTATGCGGAGAACGATACCGGCCGTTGGTGTGGTTCGGGTGACATCAACGCCATCGTCCGCCGACTGCGCGGCAAGGCGAAGCCCTCGGAGGCGGAGATCGCGCGTGAGTGCGATGCGCGGGGCTTGGAGGGTGACGCGGCGTGGCTGTACCGGCGTCAGCGCATGTTGGGCCGTCAACCCGAGGAGGCGGCTCGAATCACGGCCTCGAGTCGCAACCCGTTGGAGTTGGAGCCGGCGAAGCCGAAGCGGCGTACACCGGTACGGCATTTCCTCGGCGCGGGCGACTTGGGGTTGGGTGACATACTGCCGCGACACGCCGAACCACATTTGGAAAACTAGAGACGCCCGTGCATTATTGGTCTTGCTGACACGTCCGAAGCTCTTAATGAGTGAAGGTCTAGGTCAGTTTGTCTTTTTCCCCTGAAAACACGAGGCTCTGCCGCTATGACGGTTGCTGGCGGGAGATCGTGACCGACGCGCCGTCCATGCTCATCGGGCATGGGATACCCGAGAACCGGAGCCTGTTGTGCGCATGGCATGAACGCCAGCTCTCCAACGACCTGCAATGGTTGGAACGCAACCTGCCCGACCTGACCGAGTATCGCATCAACCGCGCCTACGGGCACAAGAACGGTGGCGGCGGGAACGCGGGCACGGCTCCAGCGCCCGTAAGGGAAACCCTGCACGACCTGCTGTACGCTGACGACGACCACGGTTATCCGGGCTTGCAAGGCACACTCTACGAGTGGGTGCGCAGCCTGAAACTGAACCTGCGTGAATCGGCGCCGCTGGCCGACATGGTTTACCGAATCGCCAATCACCCGAAACTCGACGAGCACCCGTCCACGCCCGTGTACGCGGAACCGGTTCACGGGCTGGTGCGCAAACTGCGTCGTTTCCTCACGGACGATGACGGGGAAACCGTGTTGTACGGGCCATGCCCCGCCAACGGGTGCCTGGGCCAGCTCTCCGGCTATGCGGACGCGGAGACGGCGAAATGCCCGCAATGCGGTTTCAGTATGCCGGTCGCCCTTATCAGGGCGGAACGGGTGAAGCGTCTCCTCCAATCGGAGGCGGTGAGAACCCGTGGCGAACTATTGGACATCATCAAGGCGTGCGGGATGCGCGTGAACCGCAGCACTTTGCGCAGTTGGATACATCGCGGCCAGTTGCCCCAGCAGGGCGAGGACTCGTACAGCAATCCGCTTTACAGGTTCAGTGATTTCTACCGGCTCACAACCGGATTGTCCGAGAACGCGGACGTGTGGGAGATCATGCAAGCCGCACAAAACCAATCCAAGGAAGGAGACAACCAATGAGCAGCCAGATTCAACCATTCGACTTCAGGGGCATTCAGGTGCGTGTCCTAACCGATGAACACGGCAACCCGTGGTTCCTTGGAGCGGACGTATGCACCATTCTCAGTACGGCCACCAACCATATTCGGGAATACCTCGATGCCGATGAAATCACCAATATCCGTAGTACGGATATTGCTCAGAACGGTGGCAAGGCACCCGTTTTCGTGTCCGAGTCCGGCCTGTACTCCCTCGTGTTACGCAGCCGCAAGCCCGAGGCTCGCGAGTTCAAACGCTGGGTGACGCATGAGGTGCTGCCATCGATTCGCAGGCATGGTGCGTACATGACCGAATCGACTTTGGAAAAGGCAGTCACCGAACCCGACTTCCTTATCCGACTTGCCACACAAATCAAACAGGAGCGGGCGGAAAAGGAGAAGGCCCAAGCACAGGTCGAACGGATGCGTCCCAAGGCATTGTTCGCTGACGCTGTGGAAACCTCGAAGACCAGCATCCTTGTGGGCGACTTGGCGAAAGTCCTGAAAGGCAATGGCGTGGATATTGGCGGCACTCGCTTGTTCGCGTGGCTGAGGGACAACGGATGGCTGATGAAAACCGGCAGCTCTCGCAACATGCCCACGCAGAAATCTATGGAATTGGGCTTGTTCGAGATCAAGGAAACCACCGTGGTTCACTCGGACGGTCACACGACCATCAACAAGACGCCGAAAGTCACGGGCAAAGGTCAGACGTTCTTCGTCAACAAGTTCCTCGGACACAGGGAGATTACTCAATGAGCATCAATCTTGGTACCACGGAAGTGGTATTGGGCTTGTATTCCAAGGCGCTTCAACTAGCCACGTTCACCGTGGAAGTCCCGGTGGTGGGCGAACTGGAACCGGGCAGCGTGTTTATAGGTGACGACATGCGACCATGCGCGCACGTGACCGTGATGCCGTCGCCCGACGGTTCCGTCGAAAAGGCCGTTGGAGCCGGTGTTGAAGCGTTTCAGAAGGCGTTCAACGAGTCGATGGAATCGAGGGGCATGTGAACCGGCTGAAACGACTGTTGCACTTGGAGGAGCCGGAACCGGTCGAAAAACCGGAACCTGAACCACCGGTAGTGGAACCATGCCCCATCTGCGGACTCGTACCCAAACTGAAGCATGTGTGCGTCACCCGCAACTACCGCGACTACTGGCTGGAAAAAGACTCGTGGCAGCTCTTGGAATGGTGCGATCACGTCGAAAGCATCCTTTCGTTCGCCTCGTTTTTTGAAGACGAGAGTGTTCAGAAGTGGAATACCGGTTGCAGACGGTTGAAGGCAGTGGTTGACGAGCCGGTTCCCGAATGCCCCGCCTGCGGGGAGAAACCCGTCGTGCAAACGGACTCGGAGTCGGACATCCCCCAGCTTGTCTGCTCATGCAACGAACTGTTGAGCAATGTGGAGATAACAAACGTCTATAAGCGCAAACGCGAGTGGATACGTCGCTGCAATGCGTTGAAACGCAAGCAGGACAACGTGAAAGACATGGAACAGCTTATCGGAGAAACACAATGAACGGACATTATTCGGTTATCACGAATTTCGGCTGTCATTGGACATGCCCTTACTGCATCGTCAGGGAAACCGGATTGAACGTGCCGGTGACCGACATGCAGGCCACGCTGCGGACCATCAGCCGTGAAAGCGAACGCCACCCCATGAGGTTCCTGAGCTTCAGCGGCGGCGGAGACCCCTGTTTCCCCATGCGCGAGCCGGAAGCATCGAAACGTGTCGCCTTCTACCGGGAGGCGATACACAGGGCCGGAGGCTGGCTCACGGAAACCGAGATGCACACCAGCTACTTCCAATGCGGACGCAACGTGGCTCAGGTCATGCAGCAGATCAGGTTCAGCCGCGTAGTGTATCACATGCGGCCCACGAGCTTGTCCGATGACGTGGCGTTGGCATTGCCCCGCAAATGGTTCGACCGTCAGAAGGTGCGTGTCGTGTACGTGGTCACCCCCGATTTCACGCCGGAGCGTATCGACCGGATAGCCGATCTCGTGGCCGGCAACCACGTAGTCGATGAACTGTCGTTCAGGCAGAAGGTCAACCCCGACAACACCATCGACCACACGTGCGAGGAGTATCTGAAGGCCGGCCATCAAAACCGCTGGTGGTACATCCAACAGGATGATTACAACACGTACGTCGTGAACGACCGGCTTTACACACGATTCAGCGATATCGGCAAGGAGGACCACAGGTGAGCAAGAAGATTCGCGTCGCATGGGATGACCTGAAGCCCGGTGATCTGATTCACGTCAAAGGCAGCACGAACACGTATGTGTTTAAGGGCTGGTTTTTGGACGCAGCCAGCGTTGACCATCGTAAATCTGGCGCAGAAACCTACGTGATTACGAGGTCCAAAAACAATTCACCAGTAGATGTAGCCATTGTTGTCACTCACGACAATTTCGCGTACGCGACCCGTCCCGCACCAAAGAAGCCGCGTCCAAACATCGTGGAGCCGAAGGCACCGGGGGAATACTGGCTGCGTGTTCATGCGGGGGAATTGAACGGCTGGTATATGTGCATTCGCCGCCAATTCGACTCGATTAAGGACTCGTGGGATAAGCCCAGTGACCTCAGGGCATGGCAAACAGTCATGTGGGGCATTATTGCTTTCTCCCCGTGGCTGACGTGGCATGAAATGGTGGACGGCATGCATGTGTCTGAAGTGTTGACCGCTGAGGAATATTACATGCGCAAAGCCAAGGGGGAACTATGAAGACCATTCAGGCAGCAGACCTGTCACCTCGCATGCTGGGAAGAAAAGTCATCATACAGGTCGGCAAAAGCGTCATCAGGGGCATGATCGAACACATTGAAATCGACATGCGAACGGAATACACGTTCAATGAGTATCAAAAGCCAGGGAGCAGAATCATAACCCGTGAATATATGACCATTCCCACCGGAGAGATTCGCGTCACCGTCGGCGGTATTGATCTCAAACTCAACGACAATCACGTAATCACCGTGGCGGACTCATGAGCCAACCGATGACTCTACCCAGCCAGCTCAGGATCGTAAACAACAAGCTGACGGAACTGGGCAAGATCATGTACTACCAGCCTGACCTGTTCTGCAGTAGCGTCAGGCTCCAACAAGGCATGATCGGTTGCTGCAAGGCGTATCTCGGCTACATGAAATGGCACACGCTGACCGTCTCCCAGTATTTGACGGAGTCGAACTGGGGTATGAGACGTGCCCGCGCAAGCTGCTGCCTCACCAAACAAGCATATCGTGCCGCTTATGGCCTGCCCGACTTGGAGCGCAGGGCGGACACCCTGTACTGGATGCGGAGGCTCCACTAGTGGAACCAGTGCCAATCATCTTGTTCATGCTCCTATTGGGAGCCGTCGCTATTATCGAGAATCGGAGGAAACATTGACCGAGGAAACAATGAACAGCATGACTAAGGGAACCATTTTTACGGCTGGCTCATTAGGCGATTTGCCTGATTTCAACCAGTGGCCTATATGGTTCACGCCGAAACTGATTCTGATTATCAACCATGCGTGCCGTAGGTTCATCACACGTTACGCAAAAGGCGTGGACGGTAAAATCGTTCAGCGTTTCTATCGCGCACTGAGGGACGCATGGCTTCGGGGATACATGACCACTATAGAGGCATGGGCGGAGTTTTACGTATTCGTAGCGCATTTCCACCGCCACTACCTGCTGTGATAGGAATGCCGTCCTAGTGTGCTTCCATGAGAGGCAGTGACGGCTTCTAACACGTCCATTATGGACTAAACCAGCGAAAAAGCAATAAAAAATTCCTTTTCGCGGGTTTAGACGAAGCAGAACCATGTTTTCGTATAATCAGGCCCACTTTTCACGGTTATTCGTTATTATTCTCCAACGCCTTGGTCACGGTCACGGTTGCGTTATCAGTGACAGACAATCGACCCATGTCGTAGTAATCAACCATTTCCCTGCTGCTCCACCCGCCAGAAGCCATGATCTGGATATCCGGCACGCCTTCCTCGCGGGCGAGGGTGGCGAAGGTGCGGCGTAATGAATGACTGGTGATACGTTCCGGGCAACCTGCCTCATGGCCCAATCTGACCACGACGGACAGAATCTGAGGCTGCGTTACCCTGACTCCCCCACGGACGAACATAGGCCCGCTCTTCCTGTTCCTACATGCCCGTTCAAGGGCACGCGAGGTCCGGTCACTGATGGCGAGATTCTGCATCCAATCATATTTTCGATGCACTCGTACCGTTTCCACGGACTCGTGCTTATGCCAATCCTCGATATCCAGATTCAGGGTTTCGCCCACGCGCGTACCGTTCAACAGCATGAGGCAGCAGCAGCCGGGCACGAAATCATCAGGATGTGATTCCGCGAGCATGAGGAACCGTTGCGCCTCGTCACGAGTCAGCCACGAACCCTGAGACCAGTGACGGGTAGGGGGACGTTTCACATGCAATCCGGGGTTCCGGTCAAGATACCCCTCCTCGTAGAGGTACCTGTAATACGAGCAGATCGTTGAATACACGGTTTTGAGGGTGCCTTTCGACAGTCCTTGGCTTCTCAGCCAGGTACCGTACATTTCGATATGCACCCTTTTGACGTCCAACGGTTTCAACTCATATATGGCGCACCATTCGAACCATTTCTCCATAATGCGCCTGTACTTGCCGCGACTGGCATCAGGTGCAGTCGCCAGATACTCCTCGGCCAGAGCTTCGGCATCCGGGCGAGTCAACAGGTTACGCACCAAAGGCAGAATACCAGTCATGCTTCTACCTTCGCCAGTTGACGGTCGATATCGGCTATACGCTCCATGAGCCGCTGGCGTTCCGTCCTGAGCGCTATGAGCGGGGAGCCGTCAATCAGCTCGTATTTGGACTTGTCCAATAGGTCAAGCGCAGTCGCGGGCAAGTCACGAATCTCCAATATCACGTCGTCGCATTCCCCGACCTGCGGGTACTTCACACTGCCTCCAGATGGGGCGAACTCTCCTTTAACAATGACGACGTTGTTGGCGAGCCGTACCTCGTGATCACGGCCCGGACGGTGGGCCACGCAACGTCCGGCCACGCGAATCTCTTCTCCGGCATAGTAGTCGTCCGCATTAACGCGAATCGATACCGTGTCGCCGCTACCGTCCGACCAGCCCCATAGTTCGGCGGCGAGCTGTTCCACTCTTTCGCGGTCTCTCGCGTCGAATTTCCATGAACGTGTGGCCGCATCCCATTTGCCGCCGATGGCCTTCGCCTTCTTCGGACAATCGGGATGATATGGGCTGACCAGTCTGACGCCATCACCCGTGGTTACGATGTTCACATCCTGCATGATGATTTTCCTCCTTATGGAGGCTTGTGCTACGCTGCATAAGCCTCCAATTAATTGCTTTCAGAGATAATTGATTGATAAAGGCTGGTGTCGGACGTGAGCTAGACGTCCGGCACCGTTTTCCCACCGTTTCAGTCACTGGAATGACGATCCGCCTCATATTCCCTGCACAGGTCGGTAGCGAACTTGGCGAGATTATCGGGGGCAAGCACATAGTTCTCCCCGCTCTCCCCCGCCTCGTCATAGTATTTCCACACCTCATGCAAGGCGGCTCTCATACGTTCAGCGTCCATTGATTACCTCCTGATTCCAGTCCAACATGTCAGCGGCCAACCATTGCCCGCCGCCTGAAGCATTGGCGTACAGCCAAGCCCGATATGAGATTCGAGCCGCCTTATCGCGCTTTACCCATGCCTGAAGCCACATGAGACGCAACCTCCAGCCGGGTATGCGCCGCCACAGTTCCGTGTTCGTGGCCGGGTCGAAACGCTCATAACGGTAGACAGCGGTAATCATTTCGACTCCTTGGGATCAAGTTCCGTACCATCCTGGCGACTGGCGGCGAACACGTCACTGCCGATATCGTCAACGTCGTATAGGTCGCCGTCACCGTTCTCCTCTACCCAATCGCACAGTTCGGCGAAGGTCAATCCCTTGGGAGCCTTGACCTGACGGTATTCAACTGTCGTGACATGCTGGGAGATACGGTAGGTCTCCATACCGTCGCCTTCCGCCATCGCGGCGAAAAACTTCAAGCTGGCGCGGACCTTGCGCATACGACTGTACGCCGTATCGACAGGCACAAGGTCATTCATCATCTGGGCCACGTCATCGTCGGCGTCATAGCCGCCGTCCGCAAGCTCCCTCAACTGGTTTTGCACGTGCTCCAGCGAATCCCATTCGATGAAAAACTCACGGCCGGACGGCAACCCATCAACCTTATATCCATCCAATACCCACAGGACCCGCGCCTCGGGCATGCCCCGCACCTTTTGGCGTACATCCCCCAGTCCCGAGCTCTCAATCAACGCCTGCAAATTCTCCAACTTGTCTTCCATGACAAAACCTTCCTTTGTATTGTCCCGTAAAACGATTGACGGGACAATAGACCACTCCAGAGTCCCGTCTAAATGCTGATTTATATGAAAACCGCACCATAGAAAGCCCATAGTACGGTTCTAAATGATGGTTTATATAAGAACAGCCCCATAGAACAAGTCCATGAGGCCATGAAAACGATAACGGCTATACGCTCCGCCTGTATGGTGGAATATCCAACGTGGCTTGAAGCCCGTCGTTGACATGCTCGGCATCCCTCAACGAGAGGCGTCCGAACCATCGCAACAGTTCGCTCTTGTTGAAATAGAAGCGTTGCGAACAGCGCACGAGCGACGGCTTCGCCAGTCCCTCGGCTTTCCAGTCAAGCAGTGGAACGTCGCCGGCCTCATCCCAATCAGTGTTGCCGGTTATCTTCGCCACAATGCCCGACACCAGATCACCGTCAACCTCGGTGATTACCACGGGACGCGGCTTGCCGATACCGGGATGGTCGGGAAACTCCACCCACATCAGCCACACGTCATACAGACGCGGTTCACTTGGCGTACTGGTCATAGACGCTATCCTCCGAATCATCCCAATCGGCGGGCAGTATCACATGACCCTTCTCCGAACGCTCGAACATGTAGGCATTGTGAACAGGCGGCACCGGATAGCCGTCAGGCGTGTGCCGCGTCGGCTTGAACGGCAACCCGTTGTCCACCAAAGACTGGCGTAAAAACATGTTGACTGCGGTGCTCAGGCTCATGCCCATGGAATCGTAGAGCGCGGCGGCACGCGCCTTGACATCATCATCAATATTGGCGACCAGCTTACCCATAATAAACCTCCTTAACGGTTAACAGATGGTATCAATCATATACCATATTGGGATAGAATAGTATCCGAATTTTTACTAGTAGATGTAAATCTCACCCGCCTTGTGTTTCCACCCGTCCGGCGCGTCAGGGAACGCCTTGCGCCATTCAGGTGTCAGAGATCCAAGCAAATCGGCGTAATCATCAAACGAGAACACGTCTTCATACTGTGCCTCAATATCGTGTGCCACGCCGTCCAGTTCGCCCAACATATTCATGAACTGTTGGGTTTCGCCATCGGGATACACGTATTGGGTGAGCATAAGGTTACTCCGCCAGTCGTCCAAGTATTCTCGGACGCGGTAATCGATCAACGTAAGTTTGATAGTGGCGCTCATAATAATCTCCTAAAAAATATTGATTTGGTTTGTAGAAAAATGGGTTGCCGTCCAGCGGAAGTGAGGGAAAAACACCGGACGGCAAGAACTTAGAACAGCGGCAATGCAAACCGCTTGTCAGGTAAATCGGTGGCGTTCAACGCCGCCAGAATCAGATCGGACGTATGCAATGGAATGTTGGCACGCACGGCCGCGATATTCTCGGCAGTGTAGGCGCAACCGGACGATTCCAGCACCTCACGAATCTTCGCCGTGGATATCCTGACTTCCATCACAGTACTCCCAGCAAATCATCGATAAGCATGGCGATAGCGGTTTGATAACGCTGATACGTGGTGGAATAGGCGCAGTCGTAAACCTCACGCGCTCTCTTATCCAGCACGTCCAACGTGAAACCGCTATCAGCGGTCAAACGTTCCATTTCATCATTGTCAGGCGGCGTACTGGGCATACAGCCGACACCCTCCAGGGTATCGATCGCACGCCTACGTAAGTCATCCGTGAAACCATGCTGACCGTCGAACACGGCGGATAGCTCATCTTCGTTGTCATCAGCCATTTCCCACGCCGACTTCAACAACAGTCGCGTGGCCTTGTCTCTCAGCTCGCTCATGTCACGCCGCCTTAGCCCACAGGTCACGGGCGACGGCCACGTAATCGGCCACCGCCTGTTCCAGCACCTTGTCACTGTCACGCTCATAACGGGCGCGGTAGGCGACAACGCACCTGCCGTTGGCCGAAGCAACGTAGGCCACCTTGCGGCCTTTGCTGGTACGGAAGTGACGGATAGGGCCCAAACCTTGCAGTTCGGGGCATTCCTTAGCCATCATCAGGTCAGGCAGAGTCGCGTAGGACACGGCAAACGTGTTGACCTTGGGCGGGACTTCGGCAATCTCCTGAGTGATCGGCGCCGGCTCATCATCCAGAAACTCATCCTCACCAGCCCACTTGCTCTCATCTTCAACAGGTACAGGCACCGGCCAGTGAACTTTACTCAGGAACCGTTCGCCATCATTGCGCCAATTCATATCGACCAGCGGGTCGGCTTGAATGCCACCAACACGTTTCGCGTCCATACCGGTAGGCACCGGCACCCGAACGATTCCACACCGTTCCGAGTCAGGCACCAGCAACCAGCCATGCTCAAGGTCAACCGAACTTGACTTCATGCCGTTCAGGAAATCCTCATACTGGACTCCCCTGGACTGAACGTTCCACGCGGTACCCTCGGACGTTTGGGACAACGACCAGACTCGTTTCACCCTAGCGTTGACATACCTCACGTCGTATTTCGAGCCGTCCTTGCGTAGTCGTACCCACATGCCGCTTACGGCATTCACGTTACGCGACGGATCATTAGCAAGTTTCTTCATCGGAATTTACCTCACTTCAAAAAATCGATTGTCAGATTTGCACGCCACGGTGATAGGCGTAATCGCCATACACGCAAGTGGCGGTATCATCAACGCCGTAAGGCGTGGAACATTGGGGAGTCGGCTGGATAAAACCAACCCACCTGAGAAAGAGAATGGCCGCGACTAGCGCGGCCACAAGCAGAACATGATGGACTCTCAACACTCGCCATCCTCAGTGGCTTCAGTGTAGAAAACATTGTCCATTTGGTCGTTGTCAAAACACTCGTTGATGTAATCAGAGATTGCCTTACCGTCATCATCCTCGTTAATCAGATGGCAGATAGTAGCGCGACTTACACCGTTGCTGTCCAAAATATAAGCGTCCTGGGCCCAGCCAGCTTCACTCTCGAAGGCCTTGTTGTATTCGGTTTCGGTCACATACCCCCAGTCGCCCAACCGGTAGATACCCTCATAAGGCTTAAATCCCCCATAATCACATAACGGCGCTAGTTTCGCGTCAACACGTTTCACCATGGCCTTAATTTCATCAGCGTAAATCTTCATTTCAAAACTCCCTAAAACAAAGGGGCATAGCCACAACGCCATGCCCCGAAACGAATTATTTAACGACGGACTCGCACCATGTAGCCGAGTCCCCAGTGGTCGATCACGGCAATCAATCCGCGTAATACGCGGCCGGGTTATGCTGCATGTCAACACGCCGCCATGCCCTGACCAGTTCGACAGTCGAAGCATACCGTTCAACAGCCGACCGACTACGGTCGTACCGGACGGCCATATCGTTGTCGCAACCGATAACCGTGTCCGCCATGATATGACGCGCCTCTTTTGCCGTGATGGCCTCACGATGCCAGTTGCCATCAAAAACGTCGTCGGCAACCCAAGCGTCACGCTCAGCCCTCGAATCAAACACCATGAGATACCCCGGCCATGACCCGTCATCCCATTTTTTGCCGACACCGTAAGTCCAGTAGAAAGCGTAATGATAGCGTGCCATCATGCCACCTCGCCATCGAAGTGACGTTCGGCGGCTACCACGTACAGCACGTCATGCATGGTGTCGGTACTGTAGCCGTTGATATTGGTGACAACTTGCAAAGTCTGCTCGGACACACCGTAATCATCTTTTAGCGCGTCCCACATTTCCTCGATAGACATTGTTGAATCTCCCTTGAATTGATGAAGCGCGGAGACAGCCGCGCGACTGATTGAACTGGTTGAAACGCTTAGTAGCGTTCGTCGATCAGAAGGCCGTCCCGGTAGATGTACAGGCCGGTACCGCGTCCGTTGCCCATACGGGCAGAGTCCCAATAGCAGAGTCCAGCCTGACCAGACCCGTCTTCATTAACGCAAGGCGGTATGTTGGCAGTGTCACTACCGCAAGCGGATAACGACATCAAGGCGATTACTGCGGCAACAGCCGCGACACACTTACGCATGGTTTCCTCACTTCCGCGTGAGGCGCTACAATCGTAGCGCCTCTTTGAATCTCCAATTTGAAAAGGTCAGCCCCGCAAGTGTTGGCGCACTTGCGGGGCATTTAAATTAGTGGCTAAGCCACAGTGCGTAGTCAGGGTTTGCACCTGATTAAGCCGCTAACCGGCCTACGCTCAAAGATTGATTAGGGCACACACCTAACAACTAATCGTTAGTGTTTTCTTTTGGCTTATCAGCCTCTAACAGTTTGCGAGGATTACTCACGCGCAAAGCGTCACAAATTTTCAGCGCAACGCCAAGTGACATGCCCTCAATCGGACGCCGCCCATTCTCGTAATCAGCGATACGCCCATAGCCAACTCCGTCGATTTTATCGGCTAGTTGACGTTGGGTATATCCTCGCTTCTGCCTTAGCTCCCTTAGACTCATAACCCACCTCACTTATGATCGGTGGGCCCAATTATACAATTCCAGACGCTCGGTTTAGCCGTCGCAAGAAGATATCGAGATATCTCCATGTCTGCCACCATAAGTGGCAACGTCCATAGCGGGGACAATTCCATGCCGGATACCCGCTCTCTTATCCTCACTAGCCCGGTAGGCTAGACGCCGGTAGACGCAACTCATTTATGCAACCTTGTTTGACGTACTCTCACTACGCAGATTACAACCGACTTTCGGCAACACTTTTTAGTTATCAATGAGCATGTCCGCCTGATTACCCGCCGCTCACTATGAGTTTTGGATAGAGGGGACTAAGTGCGCGACTAGGGACTTGCACCCTAGCGTTAGCCACTATGGCCGCGCTGATTACTTGTTGAGGTCATTCCACACGTTGTCAAACTTGCGGTATAGCTCGGCGGGGTATTCCTCGTTGTCGTCCATCTCGATACCGAGGGACATGGCCGTGAGGTCAAGCACGTTGTCATAGGTGCAGGGCTTACATACCGTGGCCAGGTCTACCGCCGCTCTAAAGGCCTTGGCTTTAATCTCCGTGGTGTTCATCTCGTGGTTCCTTTTTTGTCGTTCCGTGGTTGATAGCTATCACTATACATGCACCCCATACGGAGTGCAAATCGGTATCGCAAACCACCACCATAACCATTGCAATTACTAGCGTTTACCGGCGTGTCGAAACCTGTGAAACATGACGAAAAACCGTGAGTATATACCTTATATACCCAATAAAGGCTTAACGAGAATATTCTCAATAATAAATATCAGAAAACAAAACCTGAGTCCACCACACTCAACTCTCGAAAGTTGAGCCACGACACACCAAGATTGACAAACCACACCACACTGCTATCATTCTTCGCCCACACACGGGCACGACCACACAACAGCCAGGACAGCCCCACACCCACCACACACAGCACACGGCCACATCACGGCCACACGGATAGGGCTAGCCACGCCACGACCGCACGACCACACACACCACGCATAGGCACGCGCCGCCCACACACACCCATACGCACGCCCACGCACACACCCGCGCGACACCACCACCAACGAGTAGACACGCCCACATAGGGCCGGGAGGGGTACCCCCACCCAATAAAAAACAAGGCCGCTAGGTGTCTGGTTTCGCCCGTGAATGCCGCTCCCAGACTTTTTTGAATTAGCGTGACATGGTGTGTCGCACCAATGATTGCAACGGTTTTCGGGCTGTGGTCTTTTCCGGTTTCTGTGCAACGCTTGTTGCAACGCTTGTTATGAGTAAACTGTCGTGTAGATGGATTGTCGGGGATTGGAGCAAGGCTCAGATTCCTGACAAATTATTATTCACCCCGTATGCCATTGGCGTCGGGGTTTTGTTTTTGCCGTGCCTTTAGATCACATCAACAGACAGTGTTGGTGTCGTTTCTTGAACCGGGGCGCGGTGTGGACGGTTGGCAGAGTCCGGTTGATTGCAGTGGCTTGCTAAGCCGCCGAACGTCGTTTTGGCGTTCCGCGAGTTCGAATCTCGCACCGTCCGCGAAGTATCGAGGGTCGCTCCCTTGGTGCTTTATGAGGTTGGCTGAATAAACCCGGATTGCATGTATGCCGGGTTAAGGCTGCGTCACGGCTTAGCGGCACCCTTTAGCGGGGGAAGTGTGACGAGGAACGCTACAGCGGTACACGGTTAGTGCATCACATGCTCGGCGTTGGTGGTAAAACGCAATCCACCACCTCGCAATTCTTAGCTCATCTACATGTCGTAGAAGGAGTTTCCTAGGTCGTTTCTATGAAGCGGCCTTTGTTTTCCCGATCTGGTCTGCTACGTAGGGGCTGGGGGTGGATGACCTACGGGTCGCGCCACAATCGGGGTCTGGCGGTAGGCACGTGGAGTGCGCGTCGGCTGTAACCCGACTGCCTTTGGCAATGGGAGTTCGATTCTCCCTGCCGCCACAATCGCAATGTAGTGCCAAATATCTGGTTTGTTAGGACTGGGGCTGAATACCTAGGGTGCCCCGGTCGCAGAGAACGTCGGGTAGCGCCCGGAGATCGTCGCATTATATTCGTGCGGCGCGTTGCGAGATTTGGAGAGGCCAGCCGATTGGCGGCGGCAACTGTTCCGAAAACAGTCTGCCCTTACGGGCGTGTGGGTTCGACTCCCACTCTCTCCGCGGAGACGGCTGGTCGGACGTCTGACGAGCGAAATATTACGACCTATATGCCCGTGGCCGAGTGGTTCAGGCACCGGTCTCCAAAACCGGTTACGGAAGTTCGATTCTTCCCGGGTATGCGATGCCTTGAGAAGAGGCAGCTCTTGGCGGTGACAGCTTCTCAGTCATCGCCAGTCGCCGGCGGCGGCTTCACGCCATGCCGTACGGCAATAACTGAATAGCCTTCCTCTAGTGGGAGGCATGGCATTGTAGCTCAGTTTGGTGGAGCGGACGCCTCGTAAGCGTCAGGTCGCCGGTTCGAGTCCGGCCATTGCCTCTAGGTGCCGTCCGACCGCAGAACACGTCCTTTCTCTCGCTGCTTATGCTGCGCAACGGACGGCACCGTCCCCTTTATCAAGGAGTCGTCATGGCTTGGTCGAGTTCGAATCGCAGGGAACGGTTCAATCCGGGTTGGGAGCGGACTCGCAAGCTGATATTGGAGCGCGACCATCATCGCTGCCAGTGGCCGGTGACCGACGAGTTCGGTTTCACTCATATCTGTGGCCGTCCGGCCAATCAAGTGGATCACAAGGTTCGCAACCCGTCGCATGACGATGACTCCTCCGAGAACCTGCAATCCCTGTGCCAATACCATCACGAGCAGAAAACCTGTCAGGAGTCCGCCGAACAGCGTCGTAAGAACAGGGAGCGTCGGAAGGAAGAGGAATGGTATTCGCATCCGGCGTATCGACGGACTGTCTCGTAACGGGTTGCGGCGAGCTTGCCGCGGCCGATGGATTGTGCCGTAGCCATTACAATCGCAAGGCTTATTCCGGTAGGCCGGTGACGCCTATCCGTGCCCGTGTGTGTCCGATGTGCGGTATGGCGTTCCAGTTGACCCGATGCTCGAAGATTTTCTGTTCCCCTACTTGTCGCAAGCGGTTTCAACGGTTTCGGGCGAAGCACCCGTATACAACATTGGCCAGTGCCCCCAATCCGATTATCGAATCGGAGCCTTTGACTCCCGAGCCTGTGCGGAGCATGACGTATGGGGCTTTCACGGAGGCTGATATCTGGGCCAAGTGTGATGGCACTTGCAAGGGGTGCGGCAAGCCTGTTTCAAAAGACATTGACAGTCCGGACGCCGGTACTCCCGCGTGGATTGTCCCGCCCGAGGACGGTGGTGAGCCATCGTTCGAGAATCGGGCGATTTTCCATTACAGGTGCGTGCGACGCCACGTCTGACGCGCCTTCTGTAGAACGAAGCCCGTCATGGGCCGAAAGCTGGTAAGTCATGGCTGGGAACGGAAGGAAGGCGGCGAAGCCCAAGACGGGTGGCGGCTATGAGGTCGGAGCGCCGCTGGCCGAGGTGCCGGAGGATTGGACATTCGAGGAATTGGAGCCCATCGGCCCCGAACTACCGGACGCTTCCGAACTGAATCTTCTTGACGGCGTGTGGAGCCCATTCGTCCGCAAATACTATGACGCTTTCCGCCGCACCCCTCAGGCGCGCCAGTTGCGCACGAAATGGGAGTGGTGGAATTTCTTCTACAAGCTGGCCGTCATGGACAAGAGCATCAAGAAACGCTCCTATGACGGTCTGGCCCCGGAGATGCGCCAGTCCATGAACCAGTATGGTGATACCCCCGATGCTAAACGCAAACTGAAGATGGAGGAGTCGCAGGCCAACGACATGGCCGCTGGGATCGTGGGCTTCCAGATTCCCGATGACCCGAACAACGATTTCGATGATCGTGCGCGAGCGGTGCTCTGATGCATGACGTCATTCCCAAGCTGACAGCGAAGGACAGGCAGCGTTCGCTGGGCCGTCTGGCGGTGTGGTGGATTGAGACGTTCACGCTCATCGGGCGCGGAGACGCGAAGGGCATGCGTATCCGCCACTCCCCCGAATACTTCCAGTTCATCATCGACTGCTATGCGCTTGACCGTAATGGGCGGCGCAGGTTCGGACAGGTGTTCCTCGCACGTCCGAAAGGCTGCAACAAGAGCGGTTTCGCCGCCGAGATAGCGATGTTCGAGGCTTTCGGCCCGTGCCGGTTCGCTGGTTGGGCGAAAGGCGGGGAAACCTACACGTTTCTTGGCAAGACCTATACGTATCGCAAGGGCGAGCCGATGGGCCGTCCGGTGAAATCGCCGCTCGTGGTCTGCTTGGCTACAGCTGAGGAGCAGACTGGCGAGGTTTACGACACCATCTACTACAACTGCACCGAAGGCTATCTGCGATTTTTGGCCGGTGATGGCATGGACGCGGGCAAGACCCGTATCCTGTGGCCCAAGACCGGCATGGAGATTCGATACTCGACAGCCGCCGCGCGAAGCAAGGACGGTGGTCTGCAGACGTTCGTGTGCTTCGACGAGGTTCACCAGTACAACAACAAGCGTCTGCGTGACCTGTTCGACATCATGACCCAGAATCTCACGAAGCGTGGCGTCGCCGCAGACCCGTGGTATCTGATGACCACGACCATGTATCAGCCGGGCGAGGACAGCGTGGCCGAACGCGCGTTCAAGACCGCGCATGATCTCATGGAGGGCCGTCTGCGTGGCTGGGAGGACCTGCTGTTCGACCATCGTTACGCCGACTTGGCGTTGGATGATTTCGCCGACGACGAGAAGCTTGAGCATGCGATCTACGAGGCGTACGGTTCCGCGATGAAATCACCTGACGGCAAGGATTACATCTTCCTTCCCGATGGGCGCATGGTGCCGGTCGGCCCCGATGGGCGTTCCGCCGAAGGCTGGTCGTTGAGGGACGAGGGCGTGGAGCCCGGCCCCTCGAAGTACGGTTGGTGCGATCTGCGGCGAACCGTGAAGAAGATTCTCGACCCCGCATATGATCCGAACAACGCGATCAGGTTCTACTTGAACTCGCTGGCTTCCGCCGTGGATGCGTGGCTGACCGAGGACATGATCAAATCGCATGCGGTTCATCGTGACATTGTGGACAAGGCCATCGCCTCTCGTGACCTGAACCGGTTGAACGACGCTTGGCAGCAGGTGGTCTCCGACACCGATGAAATCACGTTGGGCTTCGATGGCTCCGTGTCCGATGATTCCACCGCGTTGGTGGGTTGCAGGGTGCGTGACGGCATGCTGTTCCTCATCAAATTGGAGCAGAAGCCGGACGGCCCTCAGGGCGCGAAATGGCGTGTTGACCGCGACAGCTTCGACGGCAGGGTACGTTGGGTGTTCAACCATTACAACGTGGTCGGCATGTTCGCGGACACGGACGAATGGGAGCCGTACATCGCGCAATGGGAATTGGATTACGGTGACAGGCTTCAGGTGTATCCGAGGTCGAACGGCTCGCACATCCGCTTCCCGATGAACGGCTACAAGCGTGACGTGATGAGCGAACTGAAGACCATGCGCGCCGCGTTCAACGAGCCCATGAGAACCATATCCAAATACGACGAGCCCGATGTGACGAACATCCAACTGTTCGCCGACCCTCGGCTCATCGACCATTTCCGCAACGGACGCCGCAAGGACAAGCCCGAAGGATACCTCGTGTTCAAGGAGACCCCGAACAGCCCTCATAAGATCGACGCCGCCATGGCCGGGCTCCTCGCCTACCGTGCCCGCGACATCTACTTGGGTGCCGCCGTTTCCAACGAAGAGGAGTCGTTCGCCCCCGTGCGCGTCTGGTGAATCTGATGAAAGGAGGCCGCATTGGCCGAACTGCAGAGCCTTATCCCCGGCGACGAGGAGCCTGACGGCGATGCCATGCTGCTGACCCAGCTGGCGAACGGCCTCGTATCCCGTATTCCGACCCTATGCACGTTGAAGACGTTCTATGACGGCAAGGAGCAGGTGCCGGTCAAATCGATTCCGAAAAGCACGAACCAGTCCGGCTACGCGGTGTATCAGAGGTTCGTCTCCATCTGCCAGCTGGATTTGGCGAAGGCCATCGCCGATGCGGTGATACACCGTCAGAGGCCCACCGGGTTCCGGCTCATCGCGGACAAGACGATGCGTTCCACTAAGGCGGACGACATGTGGTCTCAGTGCCGCATGGAATTGAAGAGCCGTCAGATGTTCCATGACCTCGCCGTGTACGGCAACGCCTACGCACTGGTCAACAAGAACAAGCTGCCATCGCATATCACGGTGCTCAGCCCTTGGGACACGTACGTCTCCTCGGACGAGGATTCGGCGGTCAACTACTGGTACAAGGCCAGCGAGGGCTGCGAATATCTCGCCCTCTACCGTCTGATACGCAATGATGACGGCAGCGTGAAGGACGTCTACTGCCGCATCGCCTACAACGAGACCGACTCCCGAAGCCTCCTTGAAGAAGGCGACGAGGAGGAGATATACGGCATCGCCAACGACGATTCCAAGATTCATCCAACGCTGTCACCCACGTTCCAATGGGATGGCGGTGCGGAAAGCTCCTATGATTTCGCGGAGAAATGCGAATGCCTTCCCATCGTGCGCATGCACGCGCCGGGCGGCAAGGGCCAGTTCGAGCCGCATATCCCTACATTGGGCAGCATCGACCAGCAGCGTTTCCAGCGTTTCTGCATTCAGGAATTGCAGGCGTTCAAGCAGCGTGCCGTGTCGATGAGCAACATGCCTCAGTTCTACAAGGAGTCCGACCCGCAGGTTCGTGACGGTTTGGCTCAGGCCGGAGACCGTATCGACTACAAGGATCTGTTCCAGCAGGGGCCCGACGCATTGTGGCTGGTTCCCGGTGACGCGAAGTTCTGGGAGTCCGGCGTCACGGACATCAACCCGCTCATCACCGCCGTGGCTTCCGACATCAAGCATCTCGCCGCCTCCTCCGGCACCCCGTTGGATATTCTCAGCCCGGACGTTTCCGGCAGCGCGGAAGGCGCACAGCTCAAGCGCGAGGGTCTGGTGTTCAAGGTCGAGGACATGAACGCGCGTGCCAATGACGGGTTCACCCGTCTCATGCGCATGGCGTTGGAGGCCGATGGCAACAGCGCCGCCGGCGAACGGTTCGAGACCGTGTGGAAGCCCATCAACCCTCCATCACAGTTGGAGCAGGCTCAGGCCGCGAACTATTCGAAGGGCATTCTTCCCGTCAAGACGAACATGCGCCGCAGCTACGGCATGACCGAGATCGAGATAGCCGAGGCCATGCAGGACCTCATGGACACGCAGTTCGCTCAGGCCATGGCCTCCGAGAACGCGATGATCGAAGGCAAGACCTCCCAGCAGTCGGCGGGCGTCCTGCCCGACGAGACGGATTCTCTCGCGTTCACCGATACCACGAGTGAAAACGACGTGGTGCAGGCGGATGAGCCCCCGACCGTGGACGGTGAATGATGGCCGTTATGACCTTGGAGGTCGCATCCAACGCGCTCCAATCCTCACGTCAGAGGCTCGTCAACGAGTATGTGAGGCTGGCCCGCACCATGTGGCTCAGCCTCACGCCAGCCGACTGGTGGAACGACGCCGTGACCTACGGCGCAGCCGCGAGGCTCGCATTGCTGGAACTCGCCCTGATAGGCCAGGTGCGCAGGCTGGGAATCAGCTACGCTGACCAGACGCTGCGCATGGTGGGCGTCGCTCCCGCCGGCAATGTGCAGCAGCTCGTCTATCCGAGGGTCAACACCGACCCGTGGCTGGTGGCCGCACGCCCCGCAGAAGACTATCGCGGCGAGGCCGTCAAGAACCCCGGCATAAGGCCGGAAACATGGCCCAAGAAGGGTGATGAGCTGTTCGATGAGGTCAACAAGTGGCTGCAATCCGCGTTGCAGCGATTGCAGACCAACGTGTGGGACAACGTGGAACGGGCCTCCACCGACGCCACATTGGGCCGGTATCGCGGCAGCAAGGTGCTCGAATACCGCAGGGTGCTTCATCCGGAGCTTTCCCGTTCCGGTTCGTGCGGCCTGTGCATAGCCGCCGCAGACCGATGGTATTCGACCGCAGCCCTGCTCCCCCTGCACGCGAACTGCAAGTGCGGCGTCGCCCCTGCGGGCTCCGACTACGATCCCGGATTCCAATTGAACTCCGACGATCTCAAAAAGCTCTACGAACAGGCCGGAGGCACCACGGCGGCGGCGTTGAAGAACGTGAGGGTCAAGACCATCACGCACGGCGAACTCGGCCCGATCCTCATGGCGCAGGACGCGAGGGATACGCCGAACCCGGTTCCCGGCAAGGATTCCGACAAGTGGACCACGCCGGACCGGAAAACCACGCTCCAACAGTTCCAGCGGATGAAGGACCGTGCGATCGAGTTCTCCAAACGCTACAAGCAGGTGTCCGACACCGGCAAGGAAGTCCACTTCAGATACGAGGGCCGAACCTACAGGTTCAAGCCGTCAATCCATCTGAGGCAATCATGGGCATACCAACGTGCCCTGCTTAACCAAGTGCAGTCGATGCTCGGCACCGCTGCCTGACACAGAAAGGCCATCATGGCTAACAATCAGGAGAATCAGACCGTCACGGACGGTTCTCAGAACGCCGGCCAGACCGTCACGGCCAACACCGGCACGGTTTCCACCGCGAACAGCTCGATCACTGGTCCCGTCATCGCTGCCATGTCCGCCGCTAACAGCGTGACCCCACAGAGCGTCATCGCCAACGCAGTGACCGCCGAGAAACTTGCCGCGAACAGTGTCGATGAGACGGAAAACGGTCCCGACTGGAAGGCATTGTCCCGCAAGCATGAGAAGCAGGCCAAGGACAACTACGAGCAGCTTCGCAAGACCGAAGCCGCCTACGAGGAGTCCCAGAGCCAGCTGCATGACTTGCAGGTGGAGAACGCGCGTATGAAGGCCCAGAAGGCCCACCCGCAAATCAGCGACGACGTGTTCGCCCTGTGCGGCGAGACCGAACCGGAGAAGATTTCCGAATGGGCCGAGAAGTACGCGGCGCTCAACCCGGTCGCGGCTCCGACGAAATCCGAACCCGTCCGCGAGAAGGCCGAACAGGGGGCACGCACCCGTGGCGAGGGAACCCCGAAGATTCGTTCCGGCTCGTTCGCGGACGGATACGCCGCCGCCAAGGCACGTCAGGAGCAGAGGCGCCAAGCCCGCTCCGCCAAGTAACCACAAACATTCAATCGAAAGGAAAAGCACATGGCATACGAGAATGTGCGCTCCACCGGCATCGTGACCGTGGAGGAGAACAACGAGTGGCGTTTCGGCAACCACACCGATGACGGCACAGTGAGCGTCACCCTCGACCTGTCCACGTTCAACGTGAACGACAAGACGAAGCGCGACAAATACCTGACCGGCCTGGGCGACAAGGCCACGACCATCTGGATCAAGAGCGGCATCCCGCTGGCCAAGATCACCGCCAGCGGCGAATACGGCCCGTATGACCCGAATGCTACCGATGGCCGTCAGACCAAGATCGCCGGCCTGCTGGAAAGCATGGTGGAGATCAGCGTCACGTTCGGCGGCTGGGATGTGGTCAACGGCGCGAACGTCGGCATGCGCTACCGTGGCGACATCATCAAGAGCAAGCTGCCGGTCGTTCCCGCCGACGGCGCGGTGTGGGGCGGCAGCTTCTTCGACATCGAGGACGATACCGTCACCCCGCTGTCCAACGCTTCGGCCACCTCCAACATCACGGTTCCAGCAACGGTCACCGCGGCGAACATCACCGACGCCTCCACCGTCGGCCGCAGCATCCTGACCGCCAACGATGCCGCCGCAGCTCGCACCGCCATCGGCGCCGGCACCGGCAACTCGAATTTCGATGGCTCCTACAACAGCCTGAAGGACAAGCCGACGATTCCCCCCGCCTACACGCTGCCCGCCGCCACGGCGAACGCGCTCGGCGGCGTCAAGCAGGTGACCATCGCGGCGGGCGCCAGCGCGGCGGACATCGTGACCGCACTCAAGACAGCCGGCATCGCCAAGTAACCAATCCAACAACCCTTATAAGCCCGCCCATTGTGGCGGGCTTTCGTATATCTGAAAGGAACCCTCAATGAGTGGAACCCTGGAAAAGAACATCATCAGCCCGTCCGAGGCGTCGGGTGTGGTGCAGTCCGGCTTCGATTTCATCGACGGCCTGCTGCCGTTCGGCTCCGTGTTCCCCGTCAAGTCGAATGACGGCAAGGACACGGTGACGTGGCAGAAGATCATCCCGCCGAAGGAGACCGACGCCATGAAGTTCCGCGCCTGGGACGCGGAGGCCGCTCACGGCAAGACCGTCGCCCAGTCCGGCGAGAACTACACGGGCCTTATCCCGCTGTCGAAGATGGGCCACATCTCCGAACGCGACGTCATCAACCACACGGGCGATTCCGCGTGGCTGCATGACAAGGCCGTGGAAATCCTCACCCAGTTGGGTCAGGAGGCCGCCGTACGCATCGAACTGGCCCGCATCGCCGCCATGGTGGACGCGAAGATCACCGTCGAGGAGAACGGCCTGAAGGCCAACACGTGGACGTTCGACCGTCCGACCAGCATCTCCAAGCTCACTCCCGCCAAAGTCTGGTCGGACGTGAAGTCCGATCCGGTCACGGACGTGCAGAAGTGGGTGGACGCCATCAAGAAGGAGCGTGGCCGTACTCCGGGTGCCGCGCTGACCACCAGCAAGGTCATCGACGCGCTGCGCACCAACGAGTCGTTCATCACCGAATACACGGGCGTTTCCCTTGCCAATTCGAAGCCGCGCCTGACCCGCGCCGAAGTGCTGGACGTGCTGCGTACCGCCTGCGGCCTCGCCGACGTGCGCATGATCGACGTGCTGTACACCGACCTTGAGGTCAACAACGGCTTCAAGATGCCGGTGGACACGAACACGCTGATCCCCAACGGCACGTTCATCATGTTCCCGTCGTACAACGACACGGGTCTCGGCTTCACCGCCTCCGGCCCGACCGCCGAAGGACAGGACGCCGAATACGGCATCAACAAGAGCGTGAACGACGGTTTCATCGGAGCCATGTTCTCCGGTGGCGCCCCGGTCAAGTACGACCTGTGGGCCAACGGCACGATGATGCCGATCCTGCAGGAGGCCGTCAGCACCGCGAAGGCTTCCGTCCTCGGATAGTAAGGAGGGGTCGTGGCTTCCATCGATTCCATCGACTGGCTGAAATGGTTGCGTGTCAACGCGCTCGACCAGCCCGACCTTCTCCTTGACCGGTTTCCCAACGCATGGCTGCTCAATGAGTGCGGGGTCGCTGCCGACATGGTTCAGGCTGAATGCCAGAACGTGGCCCCGCGTTATCAGAACGGCCTGTTGAAGGAGCGCACGCTTGGCTATGTGGTGAGCCAGATGGTGTTGCGTGTCGTCCGCTACCGGCAGTTCAAGACCGAATCGAACGGCAGCTACTCGTATACGAACTTCGATGCGCAGGACAATCCGCCCGGCAAGGACGGTTCCATGAACCTGTACGTGTCGAAACGTGAGAAAGCACTGTTGGAAGGCCATTCCGACTCGATGGGCCCGATGGGTACCGTGCATATGGGTCTCGACCGCGCCTACGGCATGTGAGGCGCTTATGGAGACCTATGACATGGGCCACCTCTACGACGGGGTGGACATCGACGAGCTGGGCGGAGGTCACCTGTACGACCGTACGGAATTGACCGGCCATGGCGTCCAACAGTTGTTCGATACGGATTACGTGATCGTGGTCAACCGTCGTCATGTGCAGGACGCGCATGGAGGCTATCACGAGCAGGTCGGCGACCCGGTGAAGGTCGTGTGTTCGGTCGAAGGCCGGGCGCAGCAGGCCGGCATGTTCTCCATCAGTGGCGCCGAGGACAAGAGTCCTTCCGGGCAGAACGGCGGGGGCCTTCAGGAGGTCACGCCCTTGCAGATTCTCGCACGCCAGTGGCCCGGTGATATTCATTCGCGTATCTGGTACAAGGGCGACTGGTATGACGCCGATGGCTATCCGACATGGCGTGGCAGCGGCAGCGTGCTTTCCCGTCATTGGGAGGTTCGCTGCCGTCGCGTGGTCATCGGCGGCTACGTGCCCGGCGGCATTCCCGAACCCGTATGGTCGAAGGAGGTGGGCGCCGATGGGCCGCGTGACCATCAGACCGGGGATAGGCCGTGACGTGGCGCTCATGTTCGGCCCCTCGATAACCCTCGCCGCAGCCGAGAAAGCGGCCGTCATGGTCAAAACGCAGATGGGGGTTGGAACGGTTGACGACCGTAATCATGCGGTGGCGCGAGCGGACTTGACGGATCGCATCGACGTCTCCGTCCGCCCCGGCCATGCGCAGGACCATTCGGTCGTTCTCAGCGTCAAAGGCCGTGAGGGAACGGAAATCGCCTCGCATTTGGAGTTCGGTTACGTCAACAATCGTGCCGGACGTCGTTTGGCCGGCATGCATTCCATGCGCAACGTTGCGTCGAAGCTGAAGGTGTAGGCCGTCATGGACAACATCTTCAAACACCTCGCCATCGATGTGAGGGAAAGCATCGACGCCGAACAGGTCGTCTACGAACTGTTGAACCGTGAATATCCGAACGAGGATTGGGCGTCGGTCGCAGTGTACAGCGAAATCGACCTCGACCTGAACGCCGTGACCGAGAACGGCCGGGTGATTCTCTATGAGGTGTCTCCCGGCCAACAGGTTGACAGGGGCTTGTGGCGGTTCACCGTATCGTTCACCGTTCTCGCCGCCGACACGAACAATCCGAGCGGTTTTGCCCGCGACCTGTACCGCACCGTCATGGGATGGCCGTTCGAGGAGAAGACCTCGGCGGGCAAGATAAGCCGCATCAACAGCATTGATTCCCCACAGCGTCGCAGCGACGCCAAGGAGAACCAAGGCAAGAACATCAAGGAATACGGTTTCGACGCATCAATGGACGCGCGGGACCTCATCTGACCTACAGGGGTCGGCCACATGGCCGGCCCTTTTCTTTTACCCAAATCCAATATCCGAAAGGAACCATCATGGCTATTAACGGCGATGCGCTGCTTCAGGCCGCGCGAGGAACCGTGTTCACGGCCCCGGCCAAGACCGCCATCCCGACTGCCGGCGTCAAACAGTTTCTGTTGAACTCCGGTAGTGTGAAGGTCGGCACCGCGGACACTCCCGTTTGGGATAATCTCGGCCACACGTCCAATTCCAACAAGATCAGCTTCAGCAAGGACGGCGGCGACACCACCACCATCGACACGTGGCTGATGGCCGCCGCACGCACTTCCACCGAAGCCCCGACCATCACCGTCAGCGGCGCCAGCGTCCAGGGAGACAAGGCGACGTTGAAGAAGGTCACCGGCGGCTGGGATGGTGACCACGGCGGCGTGATCGTGCCCATCAAGCCGATCGTGCAGAAGCTCGCCTTGTTCGTCCTCGCCTACGATGACGGCGACAAACTGTCCTTCGGCTTGTATCTGCCGGAGACCGATTTCACGTTCGACACCATCGACCTGACCGGCGACGAGTTCGCCGAGTTCAGCTTCAACGCGGTGGTCAAGTCCACCGATGCCCTGAAGAAGGGCCCGAACGGTGAGACTGGAGGCTACGCGCTGTTCAGTCCGGAGGATTTCAAGTAGGGTCCGCAGCCATCCGCGCTGCGGATGGTGGAGACCCGCCAGCCACAGTCGAGGCTGGCAAGGATATCCGGCTCGCGGGCCAGCCTTCCACTCTCGGCGGGGTGAAGCTGCCGGCTCCCACCGCCTGACATTGATTCATCCCCATACGGTTCTCCTATCCGGGCCGTATGGGGATTCTTCATTCACGGATAGGGTTTCACGGATAGGAGGACGGCAATGACCGCCAAGAAAAACGACACCGAGACTCCGAAGAAGGAGTTTCCCGAAACTTTCGGCCAGCTTGTCGAGGAATACCCGGAGTTGAAGGGGCTTCCAGAGCTGGTTCCCGCATACGACTTCAACGCGGAGCAGTCCGCTGATTTCACGGTGCTTCTCACGCTTCTCGACACTCAGATGCCGGGGCTCGACGCCAAGGATGATCCGATGGACGCAGCCCTGCTCGTCGCCCGCGTCGTATCCATCTCCAATGATTTCTACAAGGGTCTTGCCAAGGACGAGAAGGCTTACGAACAGTGGGCCACGGGCCGTGACGGCAACGTCCTGTTCTCAGCGTTCCTTGCCCTGAGCATGTTCTACAGGGTCGAACTGGGAAAATCCGAAGCGTCGAGGACGCCTACCGAAACTGCCCGGTCGAACTGACCTGCGACTTCAGACGCTTCTACAACCTTGATATGCCCGCCGCCCTCCACGAGTATGACGGCGGGTTTCTCGTAAGGCTCCTGCAGGGTTTGTCGGGTTATGACGAGTCCCTGTACCGCGAATGGCTGCTGAATCATCCCATGCAATCCGAGACCGCCGATGAAGGCGAGTCACGGCGCATGCTCTCCTATCACCGTTATTCGCAGGATACGAGCCTCCTGCTGGGCATTTTCAACCATGTGGGCGCGTTGACGTGCGGGCTCATGGAAACCAAGAACGGCAAGCACCCCGAGTTCACGCCGATTCTTCCCCCGGACACGGAACAGCCGGAAAAGCCGGTCGAGGCGAACCTCGATTCGATGAAGGCCTTGTTCTCCTCCCGATAACTGAAAAGAGGTTCGCCGATGGCAGTATACGAGGGCGGTGCCGTTGGCATCAGCATCTACCCGGACACCAATGACTTCGGTGCGGAATTGCGCCGCAAGCTCGCACGTTACGCGGACGAAAGTCTCGACATTCCACTGAACGTGGACGTTGATGATGCGAGCTGGACCGCCACGAAACGGCGCATACAGTCCGATGACCTGACCAAGACGGTCGAGATTCGCGGTGACGATAAGACACTGCGGAAAATGGTCGATGGCATCAACGACCGTAAAATCTCTCCGAAGGTTGAACTCGACCAGGCGATGACCAGCCTCCGCAAGCTCGAAAAGGAGCTTGACGGAGTCCGTGGCAACGCGAAACGTATGGGTAAGGCCATCAAGACCGCATCCGACAACGGCTACCGATGGAAGGTGTCTGCCCGGTACGCGAAGCAGTATGGCCAGATTCTTTCCAAGCAGACCGCGTTGGAGAAGAAGTACGGCGCTCAGAGCGAACGGGTTCTGGGCAAGACCCGCAAGAACATTCGTCAGCTTCAGGACGCGATCCTCAAGTTCAAGCCACTCGGGTCGAACGTCGTGGAGATGAACGAAGCGAATCTTGCGATCGCGCGAATCGACCGAGAGATAAAACGGCTGAGGGACAATCCTGACGCGAAGATTCGCATCGACATCGACCGTTACGCGAAGGTCGTTTCCGACCTTGAGAACGTGGCACGCAAGACCGACGAGCTGAACCGCAAGGAAGCCCGCGTCAAGTTCTATACGAACGGCGCCGACAAGCTCAAACGCGAGCTGGATGATCTGCGCCGCCGTTACGTGAACCTGCCCAAGGAGATAGAAACCTCCTACAGGCAGGCCATCGACCGCATGAACACTGCCGGCCATCTCGCCGGACGTGACAAGGATTTCAAATATGTGGCCGACCTTGACCTCGATGTGAGCAAGGCCCGCCGCAAGGCCCGTGATTTCCAGAACGACCACGACAAGCTGGAGATGGACCTCGACCTGAAGTCGGCTGCGGCTTCCGCGCATCTCATGTACCTGACCCGTCCGCGCAGCGTGGAAATCTACGCGAAGCTGCACGCCACGGACATGGGCAAGCTTATCGACGGCATGCTCTACGGTGCCACCGGTCTGCGTGGGGTCAACAACCAGTTCCAGCGATTGGTGAATTTGTTCGACACGTTGGACACGAAGGTTCCCGTGCTGGGTGCGGTGGGCACCGTCATCGGCGGATTGTCCGCCGGCGCGGTGAACCTCTCCTCCAGCGTGCTCGGCGTCGCCGCCAGTCTCGGCGCCATGAGCAAGGCGGCTTTCGCGGCTCCAGCCGCCATCACCGGCTTGGGTGCGGCGTTCGTCGTGCTCAAGCATGCGTGGGGCGACAAGGGTGGCACGTTTAGCGACCAGATCGACATCGCGTCCACGAAGCTCGCTGGTTTCGGCGACGCGATGGACGAGGCGTTCTACGAGAAGGCACGCCCCGCCATCAGAAGCCTGATGGACGATGTGAGCGGCACGCTTATCCCCGGCATGACCGGCGTCGCTTCCAGCGAGGGCAAGGTGGTCGAGGGGCTGGCGGACATCATCCGCGAGTCCGACAAGGCCGGCGAGCTTTCCACGATCTTCTCCCGCACCTCCGAGGCCGTGGACAATCTCAATCCGGGATTGCAGAGCGTGGTGAAGTCGTTCCTCCGCTTGGGTGACGGCACCAGCCAGTACCTGCCGCGCGCCGCCTCCTATTTCAGCGACATGACCTCGAAGTTCGCCGACTGGGTGGATAAGACCCGATCCACCGGCGAGATCGTCGCGTCGATGAAGCAGGTGGTCGAACAGGCCGGATACCTGAAGGACTCGTTCAAGGGCGTGTGGGGCATCGCCACGGGCCTGTACTCCGCTTTAGCGGAAAGCCAGAACGGTCTCGAGGGTTTCAGCACGGTTGTAGGCAAGGCCGACCGTGCGGTGAACTCCGCCAAATTCCAGACCACGTTCAAGACGTGGGCCAAGGGCGCGGAGGCCGCGAAGGACGAGATGCGCAACGCCTTCTCGGATATCGGTTCCGCGGCCTACGAGCTGCGTGACACCACTGCGGGAATGTTCACCGATGCGGGCAATACGATCAGCTCGTTCACCCGTAACGCGAGCCGTCTTCTGAAGAACTCGAAGGATGGTATCAGCGGCTTCTCGTCGGGAGTGTCCGAAGGCTTCCAGAAGGTGTTCGACGCGGTTGGCGACGCGAGTCCCGCGTTCAACCAGTTGCTGAAGACCGTGGGCCAGCTGTCCAAAACGTTCGGCGGTACCCTTGCCGCCACGTTGAAGGCCAGCGCGCCGCTCATCACCACGGTCGCCAAAGCCGCCGAGGCCACCGCCAATGCGTTCAGCAGGCTGCCCGAACCGATTCAGGCCGCGATAGGCCTGTACGCCACGTTCGGCAAGGCGGGCATGACCGCTTGGAACACGGTGAAGACCGGTCTGGTCGAGAACACGCTGCGCATGGTCGAATACCAGAAGGCGTTGAACGGGCTCGGCGTGACCACCAAGACCGCCGGCGCGAGCATGAAGGATGCGGTCAGCGGTTTCATCGCCGCCAACCCGGCCTTGAATGGCATAGCCGACAGCGTGAGGAACGCAAACGGCGTGCTAGGAAAGACCGGTGCTTTGGCCAAAGGTGTCGGCAGCGCCGTGCTGGGCGCGTTCGGCGGGCCGGTCGGAGCCGCCGTGACCGCTGGCGTGGCCGTGGTGGCTGCCGCCTACTCGGAGTATGTGAAAACCGCTCAGGCCAATGAGCAGGCGTCCGAGAACATTCGCACCGCGTTGGAGAAGGTACCGGATTCCGCTCAGTCCGCAGCCGAGGGAATCACCGAGGTTGGCAAGGCCATCAAGGAGAATTTCGACAACACGGATTATTCCGGCACGAAGTTCGACTGGTGGTCGGATATGACCACGGGTTTTGATTCGGTGAGCGACGCGGCCAAGAAGCTCGGTCTCAACGTCAGCGATCTCACCAAGTCCGTTACCGGTTCGCAGGCCGAATACCAGGCGACACTTGACCGGCTCGATGCGACGATTGAGAAATACAATGTCAACGTCGGTCATGGCATAGGCAAGAACGCCGATCTGGCGAGGGCCGCGCAGAAGGTGAAAACCGCGCTTGAGGATCAGCGCAACGAGTACATAGCCAATTCCGAGGCCATTGCCCAAGCGAACGGGTATGCGGAGGGTTATGCCACGAAGCTCATCAAGCTTGGTGAGGATTCCGATTCGGTGTCCATCGCCATTTCCACTCAGGCCGAACGTACTCAGATGCTGGCCAAGGCTCAGCAGACTGCTGCGGATTGGGCAGAACGTCAACGCACAGCTCAGCAGAATGCGTTGAACGCGGCTTCCGACTACGGTGAAACGTATTCCAATATGGGGGATGCGATAGCCCGCGTCAATCAGTTGGCCGCGCAGAGCGGCCCGGTTTGGGATGCGAACGCTGCTGGCATCCAGGGCGTGACGGGCTCGTTCAACACGATGAGCGAGGCCGGTCGCGAGGCGCAATCCGCGTTGGAGAATCTGGGCAATTCCGGTCATGACCTGTTGAAGAGCATGGTCGAGTCCGGCGCGTCCGCCGACGTGGTGAAAGCCAAGCAGGCGGAATTGGCGAAGCAGTTCCTCGCCACCGCCGACAGCATGGGTATTCCCGCCGATGCCGCGCAACGGTTGCAGCAGATCTATGGTCTGACCCCCGAGGAGGTCACCACCCTGTTCAAAGCCGAAACGGAGCAGACCAAGACCGCTCTCACCCAATATCTGAGCAATCTGCGAGCCATCTTCCCCGGGGACGGTAACACGGCGGTGTTCCAGACCATTCTCGAAGGCATCAACAGTGGTGCCATCACGAGCATGGATCAGGTCAGCTCGAAGATGGACGAGCTACGCAAGAACGTCAGCACCGACGGTTCCGGCAAGTACACGATTGTCCTTGATGCCGATGGCACTCAGGCGATCGTCGCCACCGATATTGTCAAGAAGCATGCCGAACTGTTCAAGGCCGGTTCTGATGGTAATGGTTACACGACCAAGCTGAACGCCGACGATCTGACGAAAGCCACGTTGGATTACGTCGAAGGCAATCTCAACGCCTACGACCAGTTGGCTCCGTCCGCCGACCTGAACGCGAAGGACAATTCAGGCCCGGCAAAGGCCAGCGCCGATGCGAACGCCAGCAACTGGGATGCCCAGCATCCCACCGCGTCGTTCGACGGTGACGCGGCAGGAGCCGCAAACGCCAAGAGGTCGGCCTCAAATCAGGGTTGGCAATGGAACGGAAGCAGCTATAACGCTCAGTTCGGTGCCAGTACGGAAAGCGTGTCCAGCTCCTTCTGGAGCGCCATGCAATCCGGTTGGGAATGGGCGAAGCAGAAGTTCTTTGCCGTGTTCGGCATCAAACGCCAGAACGCCGAGGGCGGCGAGGTAGCTGGTTCGAATGTCACCAAGACGGGCCGTGTGGTCGGTCAGGGCAACAATACGAGCGATTCGGTTCCGTTGAACGCCTACACGGACGTGAGCACCGGCGAATACGTGGTGCGCAAGGCCGCCGTGCAAAGCATGGAAAACCTGTACGGCAGGGGAATCATGGCCGCTATCAACGCGACCGGCAGCATTCCAAGCAAGTACATCGCGGATGCGCGGCGCACCAGCCAGATCACCATGCCCTCCGGAGGGTTGAACGGCGGTTCCAAGTCCGGAGGCTGGTCGATGCCCATCGAAACCAGTTCGGGCGACACGTACAACCAGACGTTCATCTATCCGAGCGTCACACCAATCGAGGTTCAGAAAAACAACAAGCTCGACCAGTACGCGAACCTCGGTCTCTTGCAGTAGGAGGAAACGATGCTCTCCACCATGTCCTACAAACTCAACGGGGTTGTGTTGGATACGGAGAACTGTCTGGTCATCGTGGGCTCCACGCTCATGCCGGGCATCAGCACCCGCAGAACGGTCACTACGGTGCCCGGCGTGAGCGGAACCCTGAATCTGGGTGTTCCGCCCGTGTTCGACGAGCGTGAGATCACGTTGAAAGTGGACGCCTTCACACCGAAAGTGTATGAGGAATCCTCTCGAATCATGCGATTGTGCTCCATGCCTAACCTGACTCTTACGAGGGTGAAGGACGGTGTGGAGCAGTCCACGCGGGTGGAGCTCACCTCGTTGACCGCCGACGATGACAGTTCCCATCCGAATAATCTGGTGTCGTTCACCGCGAAGTTCGCCATGCCGGACATATGGTGGCATGAATCAGAATATTGGGATCGCCCATTGCCATTGAACAAGGACGGTCTCGTGTTCCCGAAACCCGTCACCATCAACAGGTTCTGGACAAGATGGTCGGGAGAAGCGAACAACAGCACCTCACTGTTGGCGGATTTCATCACCATGTGGCGTGGTGAGGCCAACAATTCCAAGAGCCTATTGTTCGAGGGAGGTATCCCCGGCGACGGTTTCTGGGGCGACGCCCCGTTGACCGACATCGTTTTCCGATTCCCCAGCACCGTCACCTCCGTCTCCCTGACCGACCCCACGTCGAACACCGGCATCAGTTGGACGGGTGCTGCGGACAGTGCGAAACCCCTTTACATCAGGCCCGACATCATGCGCGCATGGCGTTCCGACTATGCGAACTCCTGGACTCCGACCGGCACGGACGTTTCCACCGGATTGGATTATCCGGCAGGCGGAATCCTGCAGGTATGGCCTGACATTTACGAACTGTACAGATTGAAGGTCACCGCCACGGGTGCGACGGGAGATGCGCTCATGCATGTGCGTCGCGCATGGTGGTGACGGGAAGACACTTATGAAGAACCTCTCCATCCGTTTGAAGGCGTACAAGCCGAACGGCGACACTCTGGGCCTGCTCCCCCAGCCATCCTCGTTTTCCGCGAGTTTCCTGCACGATGACACGGGCGCTCTCCGCTTGGAGTATTCCCGTAAGGCGTTGAATGGGTCGATTCTCGAACGCAAGCTCGAAACCGGTCTGGAAATCGCGGTCGAAGTGTCCGATGGCGGAAAATGGACGGAACCATTGAACGGTCGTTTCGTACTCATCTCCCGCAGCCGTGACGCTTTGGATTCATCGGATACCGTGACGTTCACCTGCCCCTCCTACGCATGGCTTTTGAACAAGGCCCTTATGCTCGACCTCAATCATCTGGAGGGCGACGGGGATGATAAGGGCAAGCGCGTGTTCAAGAAGGCCACTGCCGGTCTCATCATGCGCACGTTCCTCGATGAGAACAAGACCCGTGGCGGTATTCCCGTCACCTGCGGTTTCGATACCGGCAAGGATTCGGTTGGCACCGTGTGGAAGAGCATCATGACGCTCGCCTACACGCCGGGCATCAGCAGTCTCACCGCGTTGGCGAATCTCGCCAGCAACAAGATCTGCGACTGGGCTTTCGACAAGCGGACATTGAAAATCTGGAACATGGATTCCACGGGATTATGCCGTGACCTGAGCCGTATCTCCGTCCAATTGGCACATGACGTGCTCGAAGCCCCGGAAGAGGAAAGCATTGAGACTTTGGCCTCGCATATTCTCGTGCAGGGCGATAACAACAAGGCCTTCACACGGGATAATCCCGCAGCCCCTTCCCCTTGGGGCAAGTGGGAGACGTATCTTTCCCAGCAGGGTATCAGCAATGACGACACCGCCGCCTTGTACATGCAGTCCACTCTGGATACTGCGGCGCGCGTACACGGACAGTACACGAGGGCGCTGCGTGTCAATGATGCGCCGAGCCTTCCTCTTGTCGATTACCGTCCGGGTGATTGGATCACCGCTCCCACTGTCATGCATGGGGAGAAGGTGCGTGTCCAGCAGGTCACGTTGAGCTTGGAATCCAATCAGTTCAAAGCTTCGGTCGTGTTGAACGACAAGGTTTACGATGCGACCGTCCGTCAGGCGAAACGAGTGCAGGGCATCACCGGTGGCGCCATCAACGGCGGCACCGGTGGTGGCCTGCCCGCTCCGGAAAAAGACCATCGGACGCCGAAGGCCGTGACTGGTCTTGTGGTGCAGACCGACGCCTATATCTCCTCCCGTGGTACGGCTTTGGGTTTGGCTACCCTGCAGTGGGCCGCGGTCTCTCAGGCGACGGATGACACCGCCATCGACATTTCGGGCTACCGCGTGGAGTATCGCAAGAGCACGGCTGGTGCGCCGTGGGTTTCCGGCGGGGTGACGGACGCGCAGCGGTTGACGTTGGGCATCGGCGGTTTGGAATGCGGGCAACGCTATGAGTTCCGCGTGCGCGCGGTTCCCACGTATTCCGACCGGTTGGGTGACTGGTCGAACGTGGTCGTGGCTTTGGTGGCGTCGGACGTGACGCCGCCGAGCATCCCGTCCAAGCCGATACTCACCTCGAAATTGGGTGTGGTGGACGTGCAGTGGGACGGCAGGAACAATGCCGGCGGCGGCATGGAGCTGGACTTCGACCACGTGGAGGTCGGCATTTCCGATTCGAACGGGAATTGGAAATACCGGGATAGCGTGGCGCGTGACGGCTACTGCCATGTGACCGGGCTTGAACTGAACAGCACATGGTGGTTCGCGCTCAGGAGCGTCGATCATTCCGGCAACAAGTCGGCGTGGAGCGCGGGTGCCAGCGTCAAGGTCGCCCCGGTGCTCACGCAGGAGGATCTGAACAAGAGCGCCGAACAGATTCTGGCGGCGGCGAAGAACGACGCGGCCCAGCAGGTCGCCGTGGTCGACAAAAAACTCACCGAGACCGGCGCGCGTATCGAGGCGAACAAGGAGGCGCAGGACAAGGCCGACGCGGCGATAAGGGCCGACGTGTCGAAGAACGCGCAGGCCATCACCGACAACAAGAACGCGCAGGCCTCAGTGGACAAGGCGCAGGACGCCGCCACCAAGAAGGTGTCGGACGACCTCGCGGCGGCGAACAAGACGATCAACGCGAACAAGGCCGCCACCGACAAGGCGCTGGCCGAGGCCGAGAAGAAGGCCCAGGACGCCTACGACAACGCGGTCAACGCGCAGAAGACCGCCGACGGCATGCACTCCATCTTCAAGGGGCCCGACGACCCGCGCAACGACAAGTCGAACACGGTGAGGGCCGGCGACTTCTGGTTCGTAACCCAGAAATACTGGACCCGTTGGCTCGGCGAGGCGAACAACAGCACCTCACTGCTGGCGGACTTCTACACGTATTGGGAGGGCGCGGCGAACGACAGTGCGAGCGTGCTCGTGCCGTTGAGCTCGCGCGTCACCGCCGTGAGACAGTTCGACGGCACGCAGTGGAACGAGTTCAACCTCGTCGCCAGCAACATCATCGCCACCGGCTCGATCACCGCGCAGCTTGTGGACGCGGAGTTCTTCCACGGCCGCACCATCGTCGGCGGCACGTACCGCACCGAGGGCGGCAACGTGACCATCACCGACTCGGGCATCATATTCAGCTACCGCAACCGGCACCTGCTGAGCTTCGCCAGCGATTCGAGCGGCAAATGGCAGCTGACCATGGACGCGCCGATCGTGTCGGACGCGAGCATGAGCGCGCCGACCATCACGGGCGGCACGATCACCAGCGCCGTCTACAGGACCGCGAACGGCAGGCTGACCATCAACGACGCGGGAATCGTTCTGAAGAACGCCTCCGGCACCAGCACGCTGGCGGCGGACTCGGCCACCGGCAGCGTGACCCTCGTCGGCACCGTGAAGGCCAGCCAGGTCACCGGTTCGACGATCACGACCACGAACGGGCGCATGCTGTGGAACGATGCCGGCCTCGTGCTGAAGGACGCCAACGGGAGCATAACCCTGTACGCGAGTTCGATGGACGGCAGCGTGACCATGAAGGGCTCGCTGACCAGCGGCAGCACGCTCTCCGGCGTGACCGTCACCGGCTCGATCATACAGACCACGGGCGCCGCGAACAGGGGCGTCAAGCTCACCAGCGGCGGACTCGTCGGCTACGATTCCTCGGGCAACGCGAAATTCGCGCTGGACACCAACGGCAACCTGAAGATGGACGGCGGCATACTCGCCAACGGCACCCTGACCGCGCCCACCGTCAACGCGGGAGTCATGACCAGCACCGTCATCAACGCGCCGGTCGTCCAGTCCAGCACCGCCGACAACACGGGTTGGAAGCTGCGGGGCAACGCGCTGGACATGTGGGACTCGAAGCGGAACCATACCGTGCATCTGGACGGCGAGGGCGCGAACAACCTGCTGACCGGCACGTTCCAGACGAGCCTCACCGGCCGTCGAGTCGTAATATCACCGACGTTCAGCCAGTCGATTATCAACAGCGATGACGAGACCGAAGGCTCGGGCATCGAATTCAAGCACGGGCGCGACGGACATAACGCCTACATCGCGTCTGCATCAAGAACCAAATTGAAAGGCGAGGTCTCCGCCATCGTAATCAACGGAGGCCGGTTGAGCGACACCGATCCGGGGTCGTTCATGCGTTTGGGCAGCACCAAGGCGGAGGACAACGCCACCAAAATCGGCGAAGCCCTCATGGCCACTTACAGGGATTATTCCAAAGGCACCGATAACGGTAGAGCGATGCTCCACTTGCAGGCCGACCCGACGAACAAATACCCTACGCGCGTCGAACTCTCAGCACGGGACCCGAACGGCGTTGTCGGCTTGTCTGCAAGCATCAACTCCGGGTATCTGTACCTCGGCGGATTCCTCGGCCAGTTCGGCGCGGGGAGAGGAACGTTCCAGACGGTCTATTTTCGTAACGGGATAATGAGCGGCGAACAGTGGGTGACGCAGACGTGCACGTATGCCTACCCGGCAAAATACGGCTTATACCATGCGCATGTCTCTTCCGACTCAATGGGGTCGATCATGGTCGGTTCGAACAATGATTCGGCGAGCGGCTGCGGCCTGTGGGTGCGTGGCGTCGGCAACGGCGTCAACATCCCATACGGCTCTCAGATACTCGCCATCCTAGCCAGACAGTAGGAGGTGTGATGGGGACGAACATCGACGGTGACGTGTTGACAGTGACCGGTGATGACGGGACGGTTCATCTCATCCCGTTGGACGCGATCGCCTCGTGGGGCGAGCTCCTCGGCTGCGACACGGACATGGAAGCGGTCGCGGCGATCATACGGGTCCGGACGAACAGGTCAGACCCGGGCGTCATCGACCCGGCCACCGGACGCAACGCTTGGACCAGCGCCTACGAGCAGTTGGAGCATGACGCGCTCGTCGACCTGAATCAGGTGCGCGCCGCATCACTGCACCGCGCGTTCAAGGCGAACGGGGCGCTGGCCGCCGACGGGCGTGCGGAGACCCGCCGGCTGTTGGGCTTGGATGCCACGACCATAGTGGACTCGTACGAGGCGGACGCGGCTCTCGCCGCCGCGCGGGCGTTGGACGAACCGAACGCCGGCGAGCCGGTGGAGCCGTCGATACGGTTGCCCGCCGGCGTGGACGCCACGAGCCTCGCCACCCTGCTCTCAGAGCATGCGACGGAAATCGCCCAGGCGATAACCAGATTTCTGAACGACGTCACACAGACCATCACCGATAGGAGATAACCATGAAAGACAAAACCGAAACCACCGTGGCCGCGGACGCGAGCGACGTGATCGCCACATTGAGCCAGCAGATCAGCAGTCTGAGCGTGGACCTCGCCATCGCCAAGGCGCAGGTCAACGCCCTGCAGCGCAGGATCGCCGAGCTCGAGGCCAAACAGTCCAAGAGCGAATAAACACAGTCAAACCATTTTTTCCGAAAGCCATCCCACGGGGGTGGCTTTTCTCATACCCGAAAACAGAAAGGAGCCGGAATGACGTATCTGCGCAACCTCACGTATCCGAGAATGATGCTCGGCACCCCCACCAACAGCACGGTCTCCATGATCGCCGGCAACCAGAAGGGCGTCACCATAACCGCCATGGAAGGCCGACAGGACTGCTTCGTCCAAATGTGGTTCAACACGCCACGGGACACGAGCCTCGTGTTCCAGACGGACATCTGGAACGTGGTCGGAGACCAGTCCACCGTGCGCAACGGCTACGTCCTCATCGCCGAGCTAGACCCCTGGAATTCACTGTGCTCCGCCGCGTCTGCAGGCAGAACATCCCTCAAGTTCACGCCGACCAGAGACTTCATTATCCGGCTCACCTGCCCCGATTCGGGCAGTGCCAACTTCACGCAGCCCCTGCTCATGACGGAAGCCGACTGGAACCAGATGCGCGCACTCGGCGAAGGCTACTTCGACGGCGACCTCATGCCATTAACCAATGGGGGGGGGGCAGGGCTAAACGCCATTGTCTGGCTGCTCGCCTCCGCCGCTCTGACTGGGTGGTGGCCGCATGAGCTACATCACCAACCTGTACACCGACCCCTCATGCCACAAGCAGATACCCACGTGGGCCGGCAGCGGCGGCGTGAATGTCGAGAGCCTCGCCGGCGGGCGCTACCGCTACACGCATGCCGACAACGGCCCCTGGTCGGTACTCAATTTGCAGGAGTGGTGGGAACTGATGAGACCGGGCCGTGTCGTGGTCGTCGCCTACACGGCCACCAGCGGGCTGAACGTGGAAATAGAGAACGGCACGCAGCTCGCCTCGGGCACGACCCCATCGGGTGCCACGTGGAAGGCAGCGAAGACCGTCGAGGGCGGCAACCACAGCATCTTCTGCCATGGCGGGGGCAGTTTGACGTTGGAGGCCTTGGCCGTGTACGAGGGCGACGAATGGCCGACCGTCCAACAACTCCTCCCCCGGTTCCCGTGGTTCGACGGAGGCTCGATGCCCCTGCAGTGATCGGCGGTGAGCGCCGATGATGCGACATAACTGGTTCCCGAACCCCATGCTGGGCGATCCGAAACCCACGAGGAGTATCGACTGCAGCGTCAACCAGTGGGGTTCTCCGGACAGTCCGGGCATCATCCTGCGGCATTCGTCCGCCACCATCGGCGGCTACGCCGAATGGGTGGTATCCGGCCTGCCGGCGGGCGTGAAGTGCGCGTTCCTCGCGTCCTGCGGCGCCGCCGACGCCACGGACACGTTCCGAGGCCCCCTCATGGAGGTCCAGGACTCCCACTCCGCCATATTGGGCCATCCCGAGAGCTGGGCCGACAATAAACGCATTCGAATCGTTTTCACCGTGCCCTCCGACGGTGTCGTCAAACTCATCTTCCGTGGCAGGACCGGCAAGGACACCGCGTTCTACCAGATCACCTGCACCGAGGCCGGCAGCGACGAGAGCTTCTTCACCGGCGGCACGATGCCATTGCAGAACAACTAGCGAAAGGAAAGAAGGCCATGACTTGACCGGAACGATACCCGTATGGGCAACGATCCTGGTCTCCGTGATCACCACGTGCGGCGGCACGGTCGCCGGATGGGTACTGCGCCGCATCGACCAATTGGGCAAACCGGACCCGGCCCTGTCGCAGAGGCTCGATCAGGTGGACGCGAGCCTGACCCAGCTCGACCAGCGTCTCGACCCACTGCAGGATGGGGTGAAAACCATGCTCCTGTGCAAATTGGAGCAGATGCAGCGTGAGATGGTCGACGCGGGCGGTATCGCCGATAACGACCTCAAAACCCGCGCCGAAGGCGTCTACGCCACCTACCACGCGCTTGGTGGCAATGGGCACGGCACCCAAGTCAATCAGGACATACAGGACGCGCCGATAGCCCCGAGAAAACCACAGGCTTAGCCCCCGCCGACCCCGACGGGGGCTATTTCATGCCCACCCAACACACAGGAAGGAAAACGAATTTGGGCAAGTTCAAAAACAAAAGCAAGCCGAAACCATGGTATAAGCGGCTGCTCGCCAAAGTCACGGCGCTCGTCGCCGCCGTGTGCATGCTGACGCTCCCTGCGACCGCGCACGCGGACATGCAGGGCATCGACGTGTCCAACTGGCAGTGCGGCATCGACATCGCCGGCACGCAGGCGGACTTCGTGGTGGTCGGCACCACATGGGGCACCGGACAGGTCAGCAACAACTGCCTGGCCTCCGGCGTCAACACCGACGCCAACCGCATGATCGCCCAGGCGCAGGCGTCCGGCAAACGGTTCGGCCTCTACCATTACGCCATGGGCGGCAACCCCGAGGCCGAGGCCCGGTTCTTCTACGCCAACACGTTGAACTATTGGCGTCACGGCATCGTCGCCCTTGACTGGGAGATGGACGACAACCCCGCATGGGGCAATTGGGACTGGGTACGCCGATTCATGGCGGAGTGCGAACGGTTGAGCGGCGGTGTGCGCCCATTGCTGTACACCGGCCCGGTCGCCGGCACCATCCCGCAGGACATCCGCGACCGGTACGGTTTGTGGATCGCCCAGTACGCCAACATGAGCCCGACCGGCTATCAGGCCAACCCGTGGATGATAGGCGCGTACGGCGAGGCCATGCGACAGTACAGTGGTACCGGTGTCGTCAACACGTGGAGTCCCATCGACCTCAACGTGTTCCGTGGCGACGCATGGCAGTGGGACCTGTACGCCAACCCGACCGGCGGCTCCGCGCCACCGGCCGCACCGGCCGCGCCCGTGCAGCCGAGCGACCCCCAGCCCACTCCCAGCACTGGAGGCATCAGCCACGTCATGCAGTGGGGCGAGACCATCTGGGGACTCGCCGTAGCGTATAACGCGTGGCCGTTGTCCATGTGGCACACGCCATCCGGTGATATCAACCGCTACTACGTGGGCGATGTCGTCACCTACGGCGGCGGCTCTACTGCCACCCCCGCACCGTCCACCGGGGTCTCCAAGACCCTCCAATGGGGCGACACCGTGTGGGATTTCGCCACGTCCCACGGCTACAGCGTCAGCCGCTGCACCGTACCATCCGGCAACATCAACGTCTACTACGTGGGCGATGTGGTGACCTGCCGCTAATCCAGACCGATGCCGCCACCCGCATAACCGGGTGACGGCATCACCCCATCATCATCCCTTATTGATCGGAGCAAACATGACCGACAGCAAAAACACGACCGACACCGGCGAAACGCTTCCCGGCGTCGATGTGAGCGACTGGCCCGAGACAATCGACGTCACCCATGACGTGCCCGACTGGCTCATCCCCAGCCGCGTCTACGACATCCTCAAATGGCTCGGCCTCATCGTCCTGCCCGCACTCGCCCTGTTCGTCAACACGGTCGGCCCCGCATGGGGCTGGCCCCACGTGGACGCCATCGTGACCACGCTCAACGCGCTCGGCATCCTCGCCGGCGCGCTCATCGGCGTCAGCGCCATCAAACAGCACCTCGACCGCGCCGCATAACCACACATAGTTCGGCCCCGCCCGGCATCGCAGGCGACTCGAATAGAGTCAACCTGCTGCCGGACGGGGCCGATTTCGCGTTGTGGCAGAGGGCTTCGCGGGCTCGATTTCTGCCCACATCTTGCCCACATTTTCCGTAAAAACAGGTTAAAAACCGTTAAAACTGGTTAAAACGAAAAAAGCCGCTCAGCCCTACTCCCGCAAGGCAAAGCGGCCATTTTCCAACCCGTTCTCAGCTCAGCGCGTCCTTCAACAAACAGAAGAAGCACCATCCGCGCCAGCCGGGACATCCGAATCACAACCCGCACCCATCCAACAGCAACCATCAACCAACACCACTCGCCCAGCGCCAGACACTCCCGTCACCCCTCAGCCCACACCTCGACCGTCTCCCTCAGCCCCATCATGGGACGTGCCAAGCACCGACTCACCCTCAACTTTTCCTGACACTTTATGAGGGGAAGATGACGTTGATGTCATCTGAAACTTACATGGACATCTAAAAATAGGGCGTTTTTTGACGTTTTTCATTGATTGATGTAAGTTTTGGCGTGCCAAAACTTACATCAATCAAAATCCACGGCTTTTCTGATGACGGATAATGGCACTGGAGCTGTGTCTTCGATAAGGTCAATATCGAGCGTTTGATCGCCGCAGGATTCGGAGTCGCATACAACCCGGTACGCATGGCCGGCAAGTAGTCGCAGCGAATAAATACCACCGCCCCTCCCCCAGCAGTAACGCTGGACGGAGGGGCGGTTTTCGCGTATTTACGCTTTCATGGGCGGAAGATTGAAATACAATCGGGCGATTCGCTCAGCTTCGCGGTTCTCCCTCTCATTACCAAGCAACAGAAGCCAGATGGCATTCTTCCCCGCTAGAGGAATCGGAGCCTTTAGCTGCTTTATACAGCCCTGCTCTTGTAAAAACTTTGCACCACGGCTCAGTCGGTTTCGCGCTGTCCGTGTGCGGGCCATTGTTGTTTCTGCGGCAGTGTCTAAATCATGTTCCTTGGAGGCGATGACCATGCCCATACCCTCTATCATCTTGTCCCAACCCTCCCAATAACACCAGTAGGCACGGTTTTGATATACGACGGCGTTCACATCCTCTTTGTCGATTACCTTCGAGGCCATGTAGGTCATCATCGACAAAGCCAGTAGGTCTAGCGTCTGCTTGCCGTTTTCATCAGTCTTGGAGAATTTGCCTTGGCTTGCGAGAGCATATACGCGATCTACATTGCGGTAGCCCATCTGTTCCGTCATCTTTCCTCCACGCCCTCGACTAAACTTGGGAGTGGAACTCTTGCTAGGGTTTCGTTTTTCAACCCTGTGGAGTCTTCACCTCCATAGGGTTTTTTATTCACACTCACATGATAACAGATAGTCACACCATAATGGGAATAGTGAGTCACAGTCAACGCTGATTATTGCTCACACCGACATGTGAACATACATGGATAGATACTAAAAGGCTTACATGAATATTTATACAAAAACCGATTTTTGATTTTTCGAGCGAATCACCGTCGATTCCGCCACGCCGAAACCGTTCCGCAGCCCAACCCGAAGATTTGTTGGAGAATGTTGGAGAATGACATTCCTAGACGCCGGAAATCTTACCCGAGATACGATGAGACCCCTTGCAAACATTGTCGTTCGCAAGGGGTCTCAATGTCTAATCAGCGAGTGATTCAGCATACCTTCCACATCCAGTTGTGCGGGTCTTCCACCTCGCCGAGCTGGATGCCGAGCAACTCGTTGCGCAGGGCGACGGTCAGCTCGCCGGAGCCACCGTCGGCGACGGTGACATCGAACTTCTCGGACTTGAAGCGACCGATCGGGGTGATGATGGCGGCGGTACCGCAAGCGAACACCTCAGTGACCTCGCCGGACTTAATGTCCTCGAGCAGCTGGTCGAGGGCGATCATGGTCTCGACCACGTCGTGGCCCTTGTCCTGAAGCAGCTGAATCAGGGAGCGACGGGTCACGCCCGGCAAAATGTTGCCGGTCAGGGACGGGGTCTCCACGTGGCCATCCTTGTGCACGGCCATCATGTTCATGCCGCCAAGCTCTTCAAGGTAGGTCTTGGTGGCGGCGTCCACAAAGCAGACCTGCTCGCAGCCGTTCTCGATACCTTTGTACTCGCCGAGCAGGGAGGCAGCGTAATTGCCACCGCACTTGGCGAAACCAGTGCCGCCGGGGCCGGTGCGGAACCACTTGTCTTCAACCCAGATGCTCACCGGCTTGACGCCGCCCGGGAAGTACGGGCCGGACGGAGAGGCGATCACGCAGTAGTCGACTTCCTGCGGAGCACGCACGCCGAGGAACGGCTCGGAGGCGAACATGAACGGACGCATGTACAGCGTGTACTCACGGCGTGACGGCACCCAGTTGGCGTCGCGCTTGACCAGCGCGGCCACGGAGCCGAGGAAGTCGTCAACCGGCAGCTCGGGCAGGTATAGACGCTTGGCGGAATTCTGGAAACGCTCGGCGTTCGCATCCGGGCGGAACAGCCAGGTGGAGCCGTCAGCGTGACGATAAGCCTTCAGACCCTCGAAACACTCCTGTGCATAGTGCAGCACAGAGGCACCCGGGTCCATCTTGAGCGGCGCGTACGGCTCGACGCGGCGGTCGGACCAGCCTTCGCCTTTGGTCCAAGTCATGTGAGTCATGTTGTCAGAGAACACCTGGCCGAAAGCCGGCTTGTCGATGAGGGACTGACGCTTCTCATCGGATGCGGGGTTGTCGTTCGGCAGTACGGTGAACGGTTCGGTGAGCTGGTCGAGCGCTGCCGGATCGTGGTGCGTATTTTCAGTCATTACTAGCTACTTCTTCTTGACTTTGGCAGCCCGAAAGCCGCCATATGGGGTGTGTGCTGTGCGCTTGTGGCGCGAGCTCTGTTGCATACTTTTGCACACCCATGTGTTACTCGTGTGGCAGAGTTCACATGGTGAAAAAACGAAGAAGCCCGCACCGTTCTCAACGGCTGCGGGCTTCCACGTTTCAGTTATGTTCTGAATTGTTCGCTATCGAAGCGACCGACTCACTTGGCGTCGGCAGCCGGAGCAGCGGCGGCGTCAGCCGGGGCGGCAGCAGCTTCCGGAGCGGTGGTGGACTCGGTGGCATCCTCCGGCACCTCGACGGTGACGACGGACTCTTCCGGATCCTCGATGTCCAGCTCGACGCCCTCAGGCAGGACGACATCCTTGGCGAACACCTTGGTGCCGTCGGTCAGGCCTTCGACGCTGACCACAATCTTCTCGGGCAGGTTGGTGACGTCGGCGCGGACCTTGAGCTCCTGAATGTCGACGAACGCCACGGCAGCACCCTTCGGGGTGCCTTCCACGAACACCGGCACCTCGACGTCGATCTTCTCGCCGGCCTTGACCTCGAGGAAGTCGATGTGCTCGATGATGCGCTTGACCGGGTTCTTCTGCACGTCCTTGACGACGGCCATCTTGGTGTTGCCGTCGAAGGCGATGGTGAACAGGGCGTTGGTGTGACGCAGGGCCAGGGTGGTCTCGCGCATCGGCAAGGTCACGAAGGCGGGCTCTTCGCCGCCGGCGTAGATGGTGGCCGGAATCTTGTTGGCAACGCGCAGACGACGAGCAACGCCCTTGCCGAACTCGGAACGGGCCTCGCCCTCAAGCTTAATGGTGGTAGCCATAATGGATACTCCTTGTAGTTTCATTTCGTACTGTCTCGCTCAGACGCCACGACGCGCCGAAAGACACCCTACAAAGAGTGAAATACGCCGAGTCGATAACGGAAGCTGTGTCATGTGTCAGCACGCACACTTCCCTCGCCAAAGCAACAATTGTCAATTATACGCCAACTCCGGACTTTGCGTGGTGATGCTTCGATGACGCTGCATCCCGGCCGTCCCAGCCACGTCAACGCACGGTTTCCGCGAAATAATCCCTAGCTTTGTGAAGAACGTACGCTTACCCGTTCTCATCATACGGTTTTCACGAAATCGTCCGCCATTTCGTGAAAACCGTACGCTCAGCGACACTCAGTGTACGGTCTTTCACGAAGTTGGGGATGATTTCGAAAAATAACGTACGATGGTGAGTACCGTATCGGGAGGTTGATATGACTCGTTCGGACGACGTCATCGATGAGGATGACCATGACGTCATCGCCGCGCACACTCGCGTTGTCAGGGGTATGGCTGCGGCACTTGCCGCGATAGCCGCCACCGGAGCCGGCGTCACAGCCGCGGCCGCCAACGTCATGTTCACGTTCGCGCTGGACACCAAGGCCAAACGTTCGATGTTCAACATGCCGCACGAGGAGACGCCGAAAGGCATCGAATTCGACATGTCCGAGCAGCTTGAGGCCACCCGGTGGTTCGAGGAGGCCAAGCAATCGGTCACGCTGCGCAGCCATGATGGATTGAAACTCCACGGCTGGCTGTTGGACCCGGATTGTTCCGACCCACAGCCGCATCTATACGCGATCTGCTGCCATGGCTATACCAGAGAGCCCGCGGAAATGGCCAAATGGGCACATCGCTATGCGCAACTCGGTTTTACGGTCCTGCTACCCGCGCAGCGCGCCCATGAGTTGAGCGAAGGGCGTTACGTGGGTATGGGATTGCTGGAAAGCGACGATCTGTTGGGCTGGGTTTCGCTGATCACCGCAGCTGATCCGGATGCACGCATTCTGTTGCATGGCAATTCGATGGGCGCCGCCACGGTGATGATGGCGGCCGGCGATGCGCGACTCCCCCGCAACGTCGTCGCCGCGATTTCCGATTGCGGATACAGTTCCGTGGTCTCACAGTTTACGGATAATGCCGAGGCGATGTTCCATTTGCCGCACTCGTTGGCCGTGCTTCTGGTCAAAGTGGCCAGTCATGTGTCTAAACGCAAAGCTGGATACCGGTTTGAGGACGCCTCCTGTGTGAAGGCATTACGGCACGCGACTATTCCGATGATGTTCATTCACGGCGGAGCGGATACTTTTGTCAACCCGAAGTATCTGGACATCAATTACAACGCCTGCGCCAGCATCGACCGCGAGAAGCTGCTGATCCCCGGCGCCGACCACACGATGAGCGCCAGTACCGACCCGGACCGCTATTGGCGTCGCGTTAACAGCTTTGTTAAGCGGGTGTTTGGACTGTAGTAGATATAGAGCTTGGCTCCCCTCTGTGAGGGGAGCCAAGAATGGTTACGCGAGTAATTCCTTGACGGCGGCGATGACGGCCTGCAGGCTCTTCTTTGCATCGCCGAACAGCATCTGGGTGTTGTCCTCGAAGTAGAGCTCGTTCTGGATGCCGGCATAGCCCATACCACGGCCACGCTTCATGACCACGACGTTCTGGGACTTGTCGACGTCGAGAATCGGCATGCCGGAGACCGGGGTGCCAGGACGGCGAGCAGCCGGGTTAGTCACGTCGTTAGCGCCGACGACCAGAGCCACGTTGGCCTGTGGGAACTGCGGGTTGATCTCATCGAGATCCACAAGCTCCTCGTAGGGCACGTTGGCCTCGGCCAGCAGCACGTTCATGTGGCCAGGCATACGACCGGCGACCGGGTGGATGGCGTAGGAGACTTCCACGCCGTGGCCCTTGAGCAGTTCGCCGAGGTCGGCGAGCTCGCGCTGGGCCTGGGCCTGAGCCAGACCGAAGCCGGGCACGAAGATGACCTTCTGCGCGTAGACGAGCTGGACGGCCAGATCGTCCGGCGTGGTCTCCTTCATGGTGCCTTCCGGACCGTCGCCAGCAGCGGCGTCAGCACCACCGCCGAAGCCACCGGCCAAGACGGAGAGCAGCGGGCGGTTCATGGCCTGGGCCATGAGGATGGACAGGGTCACACCGGCGGAACCGACGAGTGCGCCGGCCACAATCAGGGCCACGTTGTCAATCGCCAGACCGGACATGGCCACAGCCGTACCGGTGCAGGCGTTGAGCACGGAGATGACGACGGGCATGTCGGCGCCGCCGATCGGAATCACGAAGACCAAGCCGTAGCACAGGGCGAACACGGTGGTCAGAATCGACCAGAGCAGGCGCTGTTCGGGCTGGACGCACAGCATAACCAGCGAGGCGATGGACAGCACGGCGAACAGGATGTTCCACACACCCTTGCCCGGCAGGTTCAGCTTCTTGACCCACTTGATACCCTGCAGCTTGCCGGCAGCGATGAGCGAGCCAGTGAAGGTCACAGAACCGATAAGGATACCGAGACCGGCGGTGATGAGCACCACGATGTCCGGGGTGCCTTCCTTGGTCAGGATGTCGTTCAGGGCTACGAGTGCGGCGGCGCCACCACCCACGGTGTTGAACACGGAGACCAGCTGCGGCATGTCGGTCATCTTCACCTTCTTGGCGGAGACGACACCGGCAACGGCACCGATCAGGATGCCGACGACCAGCACCACCACGGCGACAATGTTCACGAAGCCCCTGGCGAAGAGCACGATGAACGCCATGAGCACGGCCACGACCATGCCGAATGCGGAGATCTGGTTACCCTTGCGGGCGGTCTTCGGCGAGTTCATGAAGTGCAGGCCGACCACGAACAGGACGGCGGAGAACAGGTAGACGAACCATGCGACGATGTCGATGGCGCCAACGGTTGCGGAGGTCATTACTTCGACTCTCCCTTCTTCTCGTTCTTGCTGGACTTGAACATCTCAAGCATGCGGTCGGTGACCACGTAGCCGCCAACAACGTTCATGGTGCCCAGCACGGCGGCCAGGAAGATGAACACGTAGGCCAGCGGGCTATTGGCTTCGGCTGCCACGATCACAACGCCGACGATGACGATGCCGTGGATGGAGTTCGCGCCGGACATAAGCGGCGTGTGCAGGGTGGCGGGCACCTTGCCGATGACCTCGATGCCGATGAGCAGCGCGAGGACGAACAGGGTAATGGAAACGACGAGAGTAGGCATGGTATTCCTTCTTCCTTACTTCTCGGACTTCTCGGTATCGGCAGCAGCTGCCGGGGCGGCGGCGCGGCCGGCAACAACCAGCGCGTCGTCAAGTTCTTCGGCGAGATCCTGGCCGAGCTTGCCGTCACGCACGAAGTGCACGAGGATGTCGGCCACGTTGCGCGAAAGCAGATTGGACGCAGTGGTGGCGACGCCGGAGGCCAGATAAGGGGCACCGATCAGCTTGACGCCGCCCTCGGTGACCTGCTCGCCAACGGCGGAACCCTCGACGTTGCCACCGAGGTCGGATGCTGCGCAGTCCACGATCACGGCACCACGCTTGAGACCCTTGACACCGGCTGCGGTGAGCAGCACCGGAGGCTTGCGGCCCGGGACCTTGGCGGTGGTGATGATGATGTCAAAGCCGGCGGCCTTCTCGTCGACGGCAGCCTGCTGCTGAGCCTGCTCCTCGGCGGTCAGCGCACGGGCGTAACCGCCCTCACCCTGGCCCTTGGAGAAGTCAAGTCCCAGATCAAGGAACTTTGCGCCGAGGGACTCGACCTCGCCCTGGGAGGCGGGACGCACGTCGTACGCGGTGACGACCGCGCCAAGACGCTTCAGCGTACCGATGGCCTGCAGACCGGCGATGCCGGCACCGAGCACCAGCGCCTTGGCCGGGCGAATCGTGCCGGCGGCGGTGGTCATCATCGGCAGGAAGGAGCCGTAAGCATCGGCGGCGGTGATGGCTGCCTTGTAGCCCATCACGGAGTTCTGGGAGGTCATCTCATCCATGGACTGGGCACTGGAAAGCTTACGGGGCAGCTTTTCGATGGCGATGCCCACCAGACCGGCCTTCTCGAGCGCGGCCACGTAATCGGCATCGGTGAAGGAGCCGAGCATGCCAATGACCCACTGGCCGGCCTTGAGCTTGGCCACGGTCTCGGCGGACGGTCGGTCCACAAAACCGAGCGCGTCGGCTTCGGCGAGCACCTCGTCACGGCTGGTCACCTTCGCACCGGCCTTTTCGTAATCCTCATCGGTGTAGTCGGCGGCGATGCCGGCACCTGCTTCAATCAGTGAGGAGACACCGCTCCTCTTCAGCCGGGTGACGATATCCGGCGTCAGCGCGACGCGGGATTCCGTTTCGGACGTTTCGTTCAAAACGCCGAACACCACGGTGGCTTCTGGGTTTTGCGCCATGAGAGCCCTTTCTTGTTCTACTTCGAATGGACATGGTTATCCGCAGTGTAATTGTAGTCGAAAGGTGAAAACCGTGGCACTCCATTCCGCCAGTCGGAACGGAGATGATTTCGAAATTGCCGGGAAACACAGCTCGGCGGCGTGCGCGGCGGTATGGGATCCTCCCGTTACTCGACAGTTTCGCGGCCTGTGCATTGTTTTGCCGGGGCCGGTGATCAGGGCCACCGGAAACCTACGGTTGCGTAGGCTTTTCCTACGGTTGCGTAAGGTGACGAGTTCGGTTTGGACGATTACAATTTGAGCTTTGAGAAGCGTTCGCCTCATGGCTGGACGACACTGAAAGGTTTACAGGAGCAAGACTTGTCGGTTATCAATTCCTTCACGCAGCACACTATCAATCTCACCCGTAAGGCGCTCAGGTTGGGATCCGACTTCGTCCACCCGGTCCACGACGACACTCCGGACGAGCCCGATTATCTGTCTAACGCCGACGTGCCGGTCGAGGCCAATATCGCTTTGCCTCACAGCGACGATTGGGACGACGGCCACCTGACCGTCACCGACATCGACCCGGCCAGCGGTCTGCTCACCACCTCCACCGCAGGCAACCCGCCGCTGGACGAGGACACGTCCATCTACGACCTGTACGCGAACCGCGCCGAGCGCATGGGCGACGAGCCGCTGTACACCTACAAGTCCGGCAACGATTGGGTGACCGTCACCGCCAACGAGTTCCTGGCTGACGTGCGTGCCGTGGCCAAGGGCCTGATCCATTACGGCCTGAGGAAGGGCGATGCCGTGGCATTCATGTGCCGCACTTCCTACGACTGGGATCTGACCGACGCGGCGATCATGGCCTGCGGCGGCGTGCTGGCCACCATCTACGACACTGACTCGGCCGAGCAGATTCGCAACATCGTCAACAACTCCGACGCCCGCCTACTGATTGTGCAGGATACGGACATGCGCGAGAAGGCGGACGGCGCCGTCGAGGAATGCCCGTCCCTGGAGCACATCATCACCATCGAGACCGGCGGTCTAGACGAGATCAAGGCCTATGGCGCCGGCATCTCGGACGAGGAACTGGACGTGCGCATCGATTCGGTCAAGAAGACCGACCTGTGCTCCATCGTGTACACCTCCGGTTCCACGGCCGCGCCGAAGGGCGTGGAGATGACCCATGAGCACTACTGCCAGACCGCGCTGAATCTGCCGTCCTACATGCCCGATCTGCTGCACGACAAGAAGAACACCATCCTGCTGTTCCTGCCTCAGGCCCATTCCTTCGCCCGCGCCATCAACTACATCGTCGTGTCCTCGAACGTCCACATCTATATCGCCACCGGCATCAAGACGCTGATCAGCGATCTGCAGGTGGCCAGGCCCACTCTCATGATCGTGGTGCCGCGTGTGCTGGAAAAGGTGTACAACGCTGCTTCCCAGAAGGCCGGCCACGGCCCCAAGGGCGTGGTGTTTGCCTCCGCCGTGGTGGCTGCGCAGAACTATATGAAGGAAGTCTCCACCAATGGCAAGGCAGGCGCGCTGACCCGCACCCGCCGCGCCGCCTTCGATCCGATTGTCTACTCCTCGCTGCGCGAAGTGCTTGGCGGTCGCGCCAAGTGGATTGTGACCGGCGGCGCCCCGCTTGACCCGGAACTGCTGGCCTTCTTCCGCGGCGCGGGCGTGCCGGTGTACGAGGGGTATGGCCTGACCGAGACCACCGCGCCGTGCGCGTTCAACCCGCTGGGTACGCCGTTCCACGCTGGTTCCGTGGGCATCGCATTCCCCGGATTCTCCCTGCGCATCGCCGAGGACGGCGAAATTCAGGTCAAGGGTCGTGCCGTGTTCCCGCGCTATCACAAGAACGACGAGGCCACTGAGCTGTCGTTCACCGAAGATGGCTGGTATGCCACCGGCGACTTGGGCCGTATCGACAACGACGGGTTCCTGTACATCACCGGGCGCAAGAAGGACCTGATCATCACTGCCGGCGGCAAGAACGTCTCCCCCGGCCCGATCGAGGAAGTCATCCAGCGTTGCGAGTTCGTCTCCCAGGCGTTGGTGCTGGGTGACAAACGCCCGTTCATCTCCGCCCTGGTGACGTTGGACGAGAAGTCGTTGCGCCCGTGGCTCGCCGCCAAGGGGCTTGACGAGAACATGTCCCTCGAGGACGCGGCAAGGAACGCCGCCGTGCGCGCCGAAGTGCAGCAGTGGGTCGATCGGGCCAACGAGGGCGTCTCCCGCGCCGAATCCGTACGCAAGTTCATCATCCTGCCCGAGGAGTTCACCCAGGAGAACGGTCTGATGACCGCCTCCATGAAGGTGATTCGCCCCAAGGTCATCAAGCGCTACTCCACCCTCCTCAACACCCAGATGTACACCAAGAAGAAGTAAGGAGGACTCGAGTACAGCAAAAGGGAGATTCCATTGGAATCTCCCTTTGTTATAACCGGCCGAAGGCCGATTCCTAGAAGCCGAGGCGTTCTAGTTGCTTGGGGTCGGACTGCCAGCCTTTGGCTACCTTGACGTGGAGGTCGAGCTTGGCTTTTTGGCCGACGATGCGGTTGACCGGGGTGCGTAGCTTCTTCTTGACGTAGGTGAGGTTCGAGGCGCCCTTGCCGATGATGATCGGCTTCTGGGAGTCACGCTCCACGTAAATGGACACGTTGACCTGCGCCTTGCCGTCATAGCCCTGACCGGTCTCGTTGTCTTCCGGATAGTCGATGGAATCGACCACCACGGCCAGCGAATGCGGCAGCTCGTCGTCCAGGGTCTCAAGGAACGCACCGCGCACGAGTTCGGCGATGGTGTCTTCCGGACGCTCCTCGCTGATCTGATCGTCCGGGTACATCTGCGGGCCCTCGGGCGTGTGTTCAATGAGCACGTTCTTCACCTCGGCCAGATTGTCGTGCTTCAGGGCGCTCACCGGCACGATGTCCGAGAAATCGGCGAAATCGTTGATTTCGATGAGCTTGTTGATGAGTTGCTGACGGTCAAGCTCATCGATCTTGGTGACGATGGCAATCAGCGGGATGCGCCATTTGAACGTACCGTCCTCACGCTTGGTGGCGAAGTCGGTACGCAGTCGGGAAAGAATACGCTTGTCGCCGGGGCCGATTTCCTGGTCGGCGGGCAGCAAGAAGGCCACCACGTCCACATCGGCCAAGGATTCGTCGACCACGTCGTTCAGACGCTGGCCAAGCAACGTACGCGGACGGTGAATACCGGGCGTGTCCACGAGCACGAGCTGCGCGTGGTCGGCGGTCAGGATGCCGCGAATCGCCTTACGGGTGGTTTCCGGTCGAGAGGATGCGATGGCGATCTGCTTGCCGATCAACGCGTTGATCAACGTGGATTTGCCGACGTTCGGGCGGCCCACCACGGCCACGAATCCGGAGCGATACGGAACGTCCTGCTTGGTCACGTTCTCCGTTTCACCGGTCGCGTCGACTTCGGCAACGCCGGCAACATCGGAAGCATCGGTGACGTCAATGTCATCGACGTCGTTCGTGCTGTTGTTCTGGTCGGTCATATCACTCCTTGCTGGCGGTATCATCGCCTTCGACGGGCTCGCCGTCAGTTTCCTTATGGGTCTTGTTATCTTCCTCGCCACCCTCGACGTGCGCCGGTTGTACGACGATGGTGGACACCTTCTTGCGGCGTCCGGCGGAGTCCACGGCGGTCAGTCGCAGACCGCGCGTCACGGCCGAGGCACCGACAATTGGCACGCGGCCCAGAATCTTGGTCAGCAGGCCGTAGACGGTATCGACGTCGTCCTCATCAATGTCGATCTCGAAGATCTCCTCCAGATCGGCAATCGGCGTACGGGCAGGCATCTTCCACTTGTTGTCTCCGATTTTCTCCGGCTCAGTACGCTGGGCGCGGTCGTGCTCGTCTTCCAGCTCTCCGACAATCTGTTCGATGGCATCCTCGATAGTCACCATGCCGGCGATGCCGCCATACTCATCGACCACCACGGCCACATGCTGGCGGGAACGCTGCATCTCATGGAACAGGTCGTCCACCGGCTTGGATTCGGGAACAAGCAGCGGCTGCCGGACGATGGATTCGACCGCGCGCTCCATGGCCGCCGGGTTGAAGGCGGTGGCACGCACGGCGTCCTTCAAATAGGCCACGCCGATCAGGTCATCCACATCCTCACCGATCACCGGCACGCGGGAGAAACCGGAGCGGGAGAACAGTTTCAGCGCGGAAGACAGTGTGGAGTCGCGCTCCATGCAGATCATATCGGTGCGCGGCACCATGATCTCGCGAGTCAACGTATCAGACAGGGTGAGCACGTTGCGCAACATTTCGGAGACTTCCGGATCGAAGTCGTTGGACTCCACCAGCCGGTCGATGGCGGCCTTGCCCTGCTCGAGCTGAATCTTCTCAAGCTCCTCGTCGTCGGACAGATCGGAGTCCTTGGAGCGGCGGCCCGACCCCTTGGAACCGGACTTGTCGCCACCGATGCGTGCGAACGGCGTGAGCTTGGTGGCCAACGACACGATGCGCGAGTTGGAAATCATGATGTCGACCGGCTTGGTCATGCCGGCGGTGCGCGGGCGGACCAGTACGGAGACCACGGCTACGATAATCGCGAACAGGAATCCGGCGAGCAGTTCAACCCACAGTTCCGCACCCCACAGGGATGCGATGGAAGACACCAGTACGCCGTCGAGCACATTGCAGGCGATGCGGAAGAACGCACAGCTGCCGGCGGTGGCATAACGGTCGGCGATGAGCCGTTGCACGCGATGAATCTTGTCGATCTTCTTCATCTTGAGGAACTGGCTTGCTTCGGAGTCGGTCTGCACCTCGAGGATGAGATTGTTGAGGCTGGCTCGCGTTACGCGGGCCACGGCGCCTTCAGCGGCGGCCATGGTCAGCGAAAGCCAGACGAACAGGGTCGCCACAAGTACGAGAATGACGGTGACGGCGATCAGCGTGGTACTGGAATACTCCATAATGTTTTTTCGGTGTCCTTGAATGTCCTTGAACGGTATCGAATAATCCGAATTTGGTGTGATTGATTTGGAAGTTTATTTGGAATCGAGGTCGCGGCCAGCACCGTGCGCGGCGTCGTACAGGGCCAGCGCGTCGGGTGTGCCGGCGGGCAGCGTGGCCTGCACGTTGGCATCGTGGCGCAGGGCGAAGAAGGTGAGCAGCAGCTGTCGCTGCAGGCCGAACATCTGGCGCTCCTGCTCGGGGGTCACGTGGTCATAGCCGAGCAGGTGCAGGATGCCGTGGATGGTGAGCAATAACATCTCCTGCATGGTGCTGTGTCCAGCTGCGGCAGCCTGTTGGGCAGCGACCCACGGGCAGATGACGATGTCGCCGAGCACTCCTTCCATCACGGTTTTGCCGTCGCCAGGGCGCAGCTCGTCCATCGGGAAGCTCATCACATCGGTCGGGCCTTCGAGGTTCATCCAACGCATGTGCAGTTCGGCGATGGGATCGGGATCCACGAACATGATGGTCAGGTCGGACTGGGTGCTCACGCGCATCTGGTCGAGTACCCAAATACCCAAATCGGAGAAGACCTTGGGGTCGATGACCCACTGGGTTTCATTGGTGACGTCAACGCTCATCGTCTGTCTCACTTTGGTTGGTTGAATCCGCTTGCTGGCGGGCATCGAAGTCGGTATGGTTGCGGCGGCCCTTGCGTTCGATGTCGCGGTGGTCGCCGGCGATGGCGGAGTGACGGTCGTAGGCGGCCACGATCTGGCCGACCAGCTGGTGACGTACCACGTCCTCGGTTTTGAGATGCACGAATGCGATGTCGTTGATGCCGCCCAGGATGCGTTCGATGGTGGCCAGTCCCGAGCGCGGCACGGTAAGGTCCACCTGCGAGATATCGCCGGTGATGACCATCGTGGTGTTGAAGCCCAGACGGGTCAGGAACATCTTCATCTGCTGTTCGGTGGTGTTCTGAGCCTCGTCGAGGATCACGAACGCGTCGTTCAGCGTACGACCGCGCATGTAAGCGAGCGGCGCCACTTCGATGGAGCCGTCGTCCATGTACCGCTTGAGCTGGTCGGCGCCGAGCATGTCGCCAAGCGCGTCGTACAGCGGGCGCAGATACGGGTCAACCTTGTCGTTCAGCGTGCCGGGCAGAAAGCCGAGGCTTTCGCCGGCCTCCACGGCCGGGCGCGTGAGGATGATGCGGCGAATCTGCTTGTCCTGGAAGGCACGCACAGCCTTGGCCACGGCCAGATACGTCTTGCCGGTGCCTGCGGGACCAATGCCGAAGGTGATGGTGTGCGATTCGATGGCGTTCACGTAGGCCACTTGTCCGGCGGTTTTCGCACGGACCGGCACGCCGGCGGCAAAGGTGATGACGCCGGGAACCGTGGGCTTGCGGTACGTCGGGTCGTGGGAGCCGGCAGAACGTGCATGGGCGCGTTCGTTTGAGGTCGATTGCGCCAGTTTGTCACGCACCGGGCCGTGACCGGGATGTTCGAGGCGCACGTGGTTCTTGAGCACGTTCTGGTCGAGCATGCGACGCACGGTGTCGGCGTCCATAGGCGCGGTGTAGGCGGCTTGGATGATGGAGTTGACCAAATCCTCGGCCTGTGCGGCTTGAGCTTCGGTCTGCTTGGAGCGGGAGACAATCGCCACGCGGTTGCCGCGCACGATAATCGTCAGGTCCGGAAAGGCGCGCTCCACCTCGCGAATGACCTCGTCAACCGGGCCGAGCACGGCGACGGGGTCAAGTTGGGGCGGGATGGTAATGGTACGTGTAGTCGTTGCCACGAAGCGGATATTCCCCTACTACTCGTCGAGCTTTTCGCCGGTCATCACGTGCGCGTGCACGTGGAAGACGGTCTGGCCGGCGTCGAGACCGGTGTTGAACACCAGTCGGTAGGCGCCGTGAAATTCCTTGTCGGCGATGTTCTGCGCGATGGAGACGATGTGGGCCAGCTCGGTCGGGTCATCGGCGGCAAGTTCGGCGACGTTGGCGTAGTGCTTCTTGGGCACCACAAGCACGTGGACCTTGGCCTTGGGATTGATGTCGTTGAATGCGTAGGTCGTCTCGTCCTCGTAGACCTTGCTGCCGGGAATCTGCCCTGCGATGATCTTGCAGAACAGGCAATCGTCGGATTCGCTCATCATGCTCCTTGGTTTGATGTTGCTACGCACCAGCTTAGCGCGTGGGCGTTACTCGTAACGTCCCAACACCCGAGACAACAGCGACAACGCCACAGGACCGGCCGTGGCGGCTCTCAGAATATTGCGCCCCAGTACGCAGCTCACCGCTCCGGCCTTGACGAAATCAGCTATCTCCTGCTCACTGATGCCGCCCTCAGGCCCAACCACCACACTGACAGTCCGCGGCCGGCCGTCCTGGAGCGTGCGTTCCACCAACTGCGCAACCTTCTCCTCCACGCCGGACCACGTATCGGTAGCATCCTGATGCAGCACAATCACCACATCGCCATGCACGCAGGCCCTGCGGCAGATGGCCACGACCTCCTTGCTGGACGCGCACGCCTCCAATTGCGGCTTAAAGGCGCGCCGCGACTGCTCGGTGGCGGCATCCAGTACCGAATTCCACTTCTTGTCTGTACGGCCGACCTTCCACTTGGCAATGGATCGGTCCGCCTGCCATGGCACCACTTGGTCGACGCCGATCTGCGTAGCCATATCGATGGCCTGCTCATCATGGCCGGTTTTCGCCAATGCCTGAATCAGCGCCAAACGGGTGAGCTGCTCGGGTTCGCGCCCCACTTCCACGACTTCAGCCAGTCCGGCTTCAGGATCGGCCATCACTGCCTGGATTCTCAAGCCGTTGCCGTCGGAAAGTTGCAGGCTGTCCCCTGCCTTGAGTCGCATGGCCTGCACGGCATGGCGCTTGATGTGAGCGGGCAGGGTCAGCTTCCAGCCGGCGTGGAGTTCGTCGCTGTTCACCGGGACGTCGTCGACCTGCGGGTCGAAAAGAAAAAGGGCATCAGTCATGACTTCAAGGCTACACGCGACACGCCGGGCACACGCGCGAATTGCATCCCTGTAATTTCATGCTAAGCTATTTACTCGTTGTCCAAACGACACCTGCCCGGGTGGCGGAATGGTAGACGCGCTAGCTTGAGGTGCTAGTGCCTATTTTATACGGGCGTACGGGTTCAAGTCCCGTCTCGGGCACAGATAAACCCCTTGCATTGCAAGGGGTTTTTCGTTGTCTGCACACACGAAAGGCCACCAATGCAGTTCATCACGCTGGACACCGTTGACGACCCGCGCGTCGAAGCGTATGTGAGCCTCACCGAAATGCAGTTGCGCAATCGCTTGGAACCAGCCAAGGGCGTGTTCATCGCCGAGTCCCCCAAAGTCATCGACCGCGCGCTGGCCGCTGACCGCGAACCGCTGTCACTGCTGGTCGAGGAACCTTGGCTGGAGGGCATGAAAGACACCTTCGACTTCATCGACGGGCGCTGGGGCACGGACATTCCCGTCTACGTGGCCTCACCTGAGCAGCTCAAGCGACTGACCGGCTATCGTCTGCATCGCGGCGCCCTATGCGCGATGCGACGCTGGCCGCTGCCCTCCGTAGCCGAGGTCTGCAGGAGCGCCCGCCGCGTGGCAGTAATGGAAAACATCGTGGACCACACCAATGTGGGCGCACTGATGCGTTCGGCGGCCGCGCTCAATGTGGATGCCGTGCTGGTCACGCCCTCCTGCGGTGATCCGCTGTACCGACGAGCCGCTCGTGTGTCGATGGGCACCGTATTCCAGATTCCGTGGACCCGTATCACCGGGTTCAACGACGACGGTACCGAAAACAAGCATTACTGGCCGTTCCAGGGCATCGACGAGTTGAAGTCGCTGGGCTTCACCACCGTGGCCATGGCATTGGAGGATCGTTCGATTTCGTTGGACGAACTGACACGCCGTCTGCACGCGCCTGACGAAGATCCGACGCATATCGACAAGCTCGCGCTGATCTTCGGCACCGAGGGCGACGGCCTGTCCCACCATACGATTGCCCGCGCCGATTTGACCGTGAAGATTCCGATGAGCCACGGCGTGGATAGTCTGAACGTGGCGGCATCCAGCGCAGTGGCGTTCTACGCGACACGCTAAGGAATCGCACGCGCTCCTAAAAGGCCGAATCCTTAACAAATCCGCGAAACTGTTCATCGCAAGTTCACGGCACGCGGGTGGCAAAAGCCTTGCATGTTCGATTTTTTCTGCAATTATTAACTATGTAAACCGAATGCAAGGAAGCATCCGGCCCAGTAGTGCGGTGTCGAAAGACGCTCAGTAACAGAGAGGACAGTTACGATGGCCAAGAATCCCAAGATTCTGTCGATTGTGCTTGCAGGTGGTGAGGGGACCCGCCTGATGCCGTTAACCCGCGATCGCGCGAAGCCCGCCGTTCCCTTCGGTGGTGTGTATCGTCTGATCGATTTCCCGTTGAGCAATCTGGTGAACTCCGGGTACCGTCAGGTCGTGGTGCTCACCCAGTACAAGTCTCACTCGCTTGACCGCCACATCTCCCAGGTCTGGCGTTTCTCCCCGCTGCTTGGTTCGTACGTCTCCCCTGTGCCCGCGCAGCAGCGTCTCGGCAAGCATTGGTATCTCGGCTCCGCCGACGCCATCTACCAGACCATCAACATCATCGAGGATGTCCAGCCGGACATCGTGGTGATTGTGGGTGCCGACCACGTCTACCGCATGGACTTCGAACAGATGGTTCAGCAGCACATCGAGTCCGGTGCTGAGTTCACCGTGGCCGGTATCCGCCAGCCCATCGAGGAATCGAACCAGTTCGGTGTGATTGAGGTCGATCACGATCGCCCGAACATGATCAAGAACTTCCAAGAGAAGCCGGCCACCACCACCGGTCTGCCGGACAATCCGAACCAGATTCTGGCTTCCATGGGTAACTACGTTGCCAACACCAAGGCCCTGTTCGAGGCTCTGTCTCTTGATGAGAAGGCTGCCGACACCAAGCACGACATGGGCGGCGACATCGCCCCGTACTTCGCTTCTCGCAACGAGGCCGGCGTCTACGACTTCAACTCGAACGAGATTCCAGGCTCCACGGCCACTGATCACGCTTACTGGCGCGACGTCGGTACGATTAAGCAGTTCTACGATGCACACATGGATCTGATCGCCTATGTGCCCGAGTTCAACCTATACAACCAGGATTGGCCGATTTACACGATGTCCGGCAACCTGCCGCCAGCCAAGTTCGTGCACGCGGGCCGCGACCGTCTGGGCCACGCCACCGATTCAATCGTCTCCCCCGGTGTGATCGTCTCCGGCGGTGAAGTGCACCACTCCGTGCTCTCCCCCAATGTGCGTATCCACTCGTGGGCACAGATTGTCGATTCCGTGCTGTTCGACGGTGTGATCATCAACCGCCGTGCCCGCGTGTACAAGGCAATTCTTGACAAGAATGTGGTGCTCACCGAAAACTCCACTGTCGGCATCGATACCGAGCACGATCTGGCCCGCGGCTTCACTGTCACGCCAGACGGCATCACGGTTGTCCCGAAGAACACCATCGTCGATGACTGATTGACCAGTCCAGACATGGAAAAGCCCCGTATCATGCGGGGCTTTTCTCGTATAGAGCTCCCTCATCAGAGGGAGCTTACTAAGCGCTATCAGTACTTTGGCATGTTGTCGAAGTTGAAGCCTAGGGCGGCGAGCTGGTCGCGGCCTTCGGGTGTGATGCGCTCCATGGTCCAGCGCGGGTCCCACGTCCAGTCGATGCGGAACTCCTCGACCAGACCGGCCAGTGTGGAGGCGCATTCGTCCTCGATAAGGTCGGTCAGCGGGCAGGCCGGCGTGGTCAGCGTCATCGTAATAATGGCGCGGCCTAGCTCATCGATCTCAATGCCGTAGACCAGACCCAAATCGATCACGTCGATGCCAAGCTCCGGATCAATCACCTGATGCAGTGCCTCGCGCACGTCTTCGGCAGTGGCGCGGCCGATATCGTCAATCGCCTTGATCGGAATCTCGCTGCCATCGGACTGTTCGTCATCCCGGCAACCGCATCTGCCGTGGTGACCGCCACACGCACAGGTGTCATCGCCGGACGCAGCAGAGTGCTCGATTGGGCGTCCGTTCGGGAAGCCCTTGGCCAAGGCCGGGTTGGCCATCACGCGGCGAGCGGCCTCCTCGTCCTGCAGGACGCCGTTGACGGCATCGAAAACGGACGGCTGTGGTTCGGGAACCAAATTATCGTTGGACATATTTCCTCAGTTCTTTGCAGCGAGGGCTTTTGCGATGGAATCCTTCAGCCCTTCCCAGCCTAGCAGAGCGCATTTGATGCGCATAGGGTATTTCGACACTCCTTGGAATACCACGGCGTCGCCGAGCTTTTCTTCCAGGTTCTCGTCGTCCAGACCGGTACCGCGCGATTCCATCAGCTTGTGGAATGTCTGTTCCAGATTCATGGCCTCGTCCACGGTTTTGCCGTCCACCAGATCGACCATCACCGACAGGCTGGCCTGCGAAATGGAGCAGCCGTGGCCGTCCCATACCAATCGCTTGATGGTGTGCGGTTCGTCATCGGAGACTTCGACATGGATGGTCGCCTCGTCGCCGCAGGTCGGGTTGAACTGGTGCGATTCACCGGGCGTGCAGTATTCGTGGCTGGCTTGCACGGTGACATTGGCCGCTGCGTCCGCGGACTGTTCGACCGCTGCGTTGGGAGCAAAGGATTCCTTGCCATGCGGATGTTTCGACGCCTCGAGGATGACCTCTTGGTACATCTGTTCGAGGTCATCCCCGCTCATACCGAATTCGTTCATGGTGTTCTGTTTTACTCCACTCCAAAGAACTTACGGATGCCCTTGGCCGCTTCGACCAATGCTTGGGCATCTTCGACCGAATTGTAGACACCGGAGGAGGCACGGTTGGATGCGTATAGGCCGAAGTGGCGGTGTACCGGCTGGGCGCAGTGGTGCCCCACGCGAATCGCGATGCCCTGGGCGTCGATGAACTGGCCCACATCATGCGGGTGCACGCCGGCCACGTCGAACGCCACGGTGCCGATGCGGTCCACGTTTTCGCGCGGTCCGAGGATGCGAATGCCATCGATGTCGCCGAGCTTCAGCAGTTCGGCGGCGATGGTCTTCTCATGGGCCTCGATGTTCTCGAGCCCGATGTTCATCATCCATTCGGCGGCGACGCCTGCGGCCACCACTTGGGCGACCGGCTGGGTGCCGGCCTCGAAGCGGGCCGGAGGGGCCATGTATTGGGCCTCGTGGTCCATGTAGGCGAGTTCGACCATGGAGCCGCCGAAGTTGGCCGGCGGCAGGGCTTCGAGCAGTTCGCGCTTACCGTACAGGAAGCCGACGCCGGTAGGACCGTACATCTTGTGCGCGCTCCAGGCGGCGAAGTCCACATCAAGCGCATGGAAATCGACTTTGAGGTGCGGTACGGACTGGCAAGCGTCCAAGATGAAGATCGAACCTACTTCATGCGCACGCTTGATGATAGGGGCGATGTTGGTGATGGCACCCGTGGTGTTGCCCACGTGGGTGACAGCCACGACCTTGGTACGCTCGGTGATGACTTCGTCGAGGTTGTCCGTGCGAACGCGACCGTCCTCGGTCAGGTCGATCCACTTGAAGGTGGCACCGGTACGGTAGGCCAGCTCCTGGAACGGCAGCAGCACCGAATGATGTTCCGCGCGCGAGACGACGATCTCATCGCCCGGCTTCAGGGCAAAACGCTTGGCGGCTTCTCCCCCACGGCCCAGCGACGCATTGCCGAATGCGGTGGCGAGCAGGTTCAGTCCGGCCGTGGCACCACCGGTGACGACGATCTCTTCTTCGCCTTCCGATGCATTCGCGCCGACCAGCTTGGCGACCTTGGCACGGGCCTCTTCGAAAGCCATGGTACTACGGGCCGCCAGCTCGTGGGCACCGCGGTGCACGCCGGCGTTGATCGTACGGTAGAAGTTCGCCTCGGCGTCGATCACCGCATTCGGCTTCTGCGAGGTGGCCGCAGAATCCAGGTACACGAGCGGGTGCCCGTGAATCTCCTGATTCAGAATCGGGAACTCGCCCCGAATCTCCTTAAAATCAACCATTATGTTCCCCTACTTACGTAACAATTGTACGAAACGAGTGGGAGTCGGACATGGCCTGTTCGCGACCGTAAAGACTTGGCCTGAGCGGCCCGGAGCGTGTCGAGGATAGGGCATGTCGGACTCCCACTGTCACGGACTCAGGCCAGCGCGGACTCGGAATCAGCACCCTCGGGCAGGTACTGGTCGTAGCCGTTCTCTTCGAGTTCGTCGGCCAGCTCAGGGCCGCCGGTCTTGACGAAGTGGCCGTCGGCGAACACGTGCACGATGTCCGGCTTGATGTACTTCAAGATACGGGTGTAGTGCGTGACCATGAGGATGCCGAACTGGTTGGCTTCCTTGGCACGGTTCACGCCTTCGGACACGATGCGCAGGGCGTCCACGTCCAAGCCGGAGTCGGTTTCGTCAAGGATGGCAAACTTCGGCTTCAGCAGTTCGAGCTGCAGCACTTCGGCGCGCTTCTTTTCACCGCCGGAGAAGCCTTCGTTCACGGAACGGGAGGCGAACTTCGGGTCCATCTTGAGGCGCTTCATGGCTGCGGACAGGTCCTTGGCCCACTGGCGAATACCGGGAGCCTCGCCGTCGATTTCGGTCTTGGCGGTGCGCAAGAAGTTGGTCATGGACACGCCCGGTACTTCGACCGGGTATTGCATGGCCAGGAACAGGCCGGCCTTGGCGCGCTCGTCCGGAGTCATCTTGAGGATGTCCTTGCCGTCGAGGAGGGCCTCGCCGGAGTCGACCACGTACTTGGGGTGGCCGGCCAACGTGTAGGCGAGAGTGGACTTGCCGGAACCGTTGGGGCCCATGATGGCGTGGGTTTCGCCGGAGTGGACGGTCAGGGTGGCACCCTTCAGGATCGGCTTGATGCCTTCCTTGGTTTCGACGTGGACGTGCAGGTCCTTGATTTCGAGTGTTGACATTGTTGTGCTCCTAAAAATGCTGTTCTTACTTGTCTTCGAGGACCTGTGCCATGGCGTCGTTTTCGCCACGGGCCAGTCGGCGGTCAATCACGGTCATCAGATGTTCGGAGATGGCAGGAATGCCGATCTCCTCGACGAGTTCGCCGAAGAAGCCGCGCACCACGAGCTTGCGGGCGTCGGTTTCGGGGATGCCGCGGGATTCGAGGTAGAACAGTTCCTCGTCGTCGAAGCGGCCCACCGAAGAGGCGTGACCGGCACCGATGATGTTGCCGTTTTCGATTTCGAGGTTCGGCTCGGAATCGGCGATGGCACCCGGGGTCAGGACCAGGTTGCGGTTGAGCTCGTAGGAGTCGGTGCCGGGGGCGGTGGGCTGGATGAGCGCGTTGCCCACCCAAGTGGAGTGCGCGCCCTTGCCGTCAAGCGCGCCCTTGTAGACCACGCGGGACTTGCAGTCGGGGTGGTTGTGTACCACCATCGTGCGGTGTTCGATGTGCTCACCGGGGTCCACGAAGTAGATGCCGAGCATGTTGAGGTCGCCCTGTTCGCCGCCGAAGTCCTGATCCATGCGGATGCGGACGATGTCGCCGCCCAAGGTCACGACGGAGTGGCGCAGGGATGCGCCTTCGCCGACGTGGATGCGGTGGTTGGCCACATGCTTGGCGGTTTTGGCCCATTCCTGAACGAACGTGGTGGAGACGTGCGAGTCCTTGCCGGTGGTGATTTCCACGCCTTCGGCCAGTCGTGCGTCACCGTCGTGTTCCACGACGACGTCCGCATGAGCCTTGTCGGCGGCGGCGATCACCAGATGGAAAGCGTCAAGGTCCTCCCCCGCGCCGTGCACCTTGACGAGCACGGGCTGGGCGATCTCACCGGACAGTTCCAGAATGGTTGCGGTGTGGCCGGATTCCCATTCGACTGCGGAGACGCGGTCGTTGGGCTTGGACACAGTGCCGGACAGGCCCTCACCGAGCTTGATCTGGCTGAGCTTCACGCCTTCGGCCAACGGCGAGCCGTCAATCATGGAGACTTCGATCTGCGTTTCGCCGGAAGGCTTGAACACGGTGAAGAACTCGTTGATGCGCTCGATAGGCGTGTAGCGCCATTCGTCCTGCTTGCGGCTGGGCTCCGGGTAGTCGCCTGCGTTGAACGAACGCACGGCATGGTCCACGGAGGACGGCATGGCGGCCGGAATCGCGTACGGGTCGTTGGGGTCGGCGACCGGAATCTTGATTTCCTTGACGGGTGTTGTGTTGTCGGTCATCGGAATCAGCCCACCGATCCTTCCATCTGAAGTTCCACAAGTCTGTTGAGTTCAAGCGCGTATTCCATCGGCAGCTCGCGGCTGATCGGTTCGACGAAGCCGCGCACGATCATGCCTCGCGCCTCTTCCTCCGTGAGTCCTCGGCTCATCAGGTAGAAGAGCTGGTCTTCGGAAATCTTGGAAACGGTGGCTTCGTGGGCCATCGAAACGTCGTCTTCGCGAACGTCGACGTGCGGGTAGGTATCGGAGCGGGAGAAGTCGTCGACCAGCAGGGCATCGCACACGGTCGAGTTGGACGAACCGTACGCGCCCTTGACGATTTTGACCAGACCGCGGTAGGCGGAGCGGCCGCCGCCGCGCGAGATGGACTTGGCGACGATGGTGGAGCTGGTGTGCGGTGCCAAGTGAATCATCTTCGCGCCCGTGTCCTGGTACTGGCCCTTGCCGGCGAAGCCGAGGGACATGGTGGATGCCTTGGCGTACGGTTCGGCGAGGATGCAGGCCGGGTACTTCATGGTGGCCTTGGAACCGATGTTGCCGTCCACCCACTCCATCGTGCCGCCCTCACGCACGTAGGCACGCTGGGTGACGAGGTTGTAGACGTTGTTCGACCAGTTCTGCACGGTGGTGTAGCGCACGCGCGCGTGCTTCTCGACGATGATCTCGACGATGGCGGCGTGCAGCGAGTCCTCGGACCAGATCGGGGCGGTGCAGCCTTCCACGTAGTGCACGTAGGAGCCTTCGTCCGCGATAATCAGCGTACGTTCGAACTGACCCATGGCCGGGGTGTTGATGCGGAAGTATGCCTGCAACGGGATGTCCACGTGCACGCCCTTCGGCACGTATACGAACGAGCCGCCGGACCATGCCGCGGTGTTGAGGGCGCCGAACTTGTTGTCCTCCGGGGGCACGACGGTGCCGAAGTACTTCTTGACGAGTTCAGGGTATTCGCGCACAGCGGTGTCCGTGTCAACGAAGATCACACCCTGCTTCTTCAGGTCCTCACGAATGGAGTTGTAGATTACCTCGGACTCGTACTGGGCAGCCACGCCGGAGACGAGGCGGTTCTTCTCCGCCTCCGGGATGCCAAGGCGATCGTAGGTGTTGCGGATGTCGTCCGGCAGCTCCTCCCACGACTTCGCCTGCTTCTCGATCGGCTTGACGTAGTACTTGAAGTCGTCGGCGTTGAAGCCGGAGAGATCCACACCCCAATCGGGCATGGGCTTTTCGAGGAACGCCTCGAATCCACGCAGACGCATGTCGAGCATCCACTGCGGCTCGCCTTTGTCGGCGCTGATCGCGCGTACGACGTTCTCATCAATGCCTCGTTTTGCGGCTTCGCCGGCGGCATCAGAATCATGCCAACCATAGTTGTAGTCGCCGAACTGGCTGATGATCTCGTCATCCTTCTTGATCTTGTCCTCGTTGACGCGGGTACGATCAGCCACATACTGGCTCATCTCCACGTCAGCGGCGGCGTTTGGTGCTGTGTTTTCGGTCACCATCCTGCCTTCCTTGTATCACACTTAACCCTATGAAAACCTAGCAGAACCCAAGTGCAAACACTAGCTGCCCTGACGCATATTGGCTGTGGGCTTGATTACATGCGGGCGCCATCGGGCCATGCGGCATCACGGATGGCGCCAAACGGCGAAGGCGTGGCGGCGAAGCATCCTGAGATGCCGTGCCGTCACGCCTTCATCGTGCGCGGACCGACCGCGCGGGATCCACGGTCAGCGGGCCGCCTGATGGCCGAGCGCCGCCTTGACCAGACCGGCGAACAGCGGGTGCGGCTTGGTCGGGCGAGACTTGAACTCCGGGTGAGCCTGGGTGGCCACATAGAACGGGTGCACGTCCTGCGGCAGTTCCACGAACTCGGTGAGCTCGCCGTCCGGGCTCTGGCCAGAGATGCGCAGGCCGCCTTCGCGCAGACGATCCTTGTAGGCCACGTTGACTTCGTAACGGTGGCGGTGACGCTCGGTGACATGCGTGGTGCCGTACAGTTCGGCGACCAGCGAGCCTTCCTCCAGCTCAGCCGGGTAGGATCCAAGACGCATGGTGTGGCCCATGTCGCCCTTGCCGGCCACGATGTCCTTCTGCTCTTCCATGGTGGCGATCACCGGGTTGGCGCAATCGGGCTCGAACTCGGAAGAGTTCGCGTCTTCAATGCCCAGCACGTGGCGGGAGTATTCGATGACCATGGACTGCAGGCCCAGGCACAGGCCAAGGGCGGGCAGCTTGGTTTCACGGGCGAACTTCAGGGCGCCGATCTTGCCATCGATGCCGCGGATGCCAAAGCCGCCGGGGATCACGATGCCGTCGACGTTGTCGAGAGCGGCGGCCGCACCTTCGGTGGTTTCGCAACGGTCGGCCGCAACCCACTTGACGTTGACCTTGGCCCAGTTGGCAAAGCCTCCGGCCTTGATGGCCTCGGTGACAGACAGGTAGGCGTCCGGCAGATCGATGTACTTGCCGACGATGGCGATGTTGACTTCATGCTTGGGGTGGTGGACGCGCTCAAGCAGGTCTGCCCATTCATCCCAATCGACATCGTGGAACGGCAGGCCGAGCTCACGCACCACGTAAGCATCAAGGCCCTCTTCGAACAGAATCTTCGGCACATCGTAGATGCTCGGCGCATCCACGCAGTTGACCACGCCTTCGGCATCGACGTCGCACATCAGGGAGATCTTGTCTTTGATGGACTGGTTGAGCGGGCGGTCGGAACGCAGCACGAGGGCGTCCGGGGAGATGCCGAGTTGACGCAGCATCATCACGGAGTGCTGGGTGGGCTTGGTCTTGAGCTCGTGGGCGGCGGAAATGTACGGCACCAGGGAAACGTGCACGAACATGCAGTTGTCCGGGCCGAGATCGCGACGCACTTCGCGGGCGGCCTCAAGGAAGGGCTGGGACTCGATGTCGCCGACAGTACCACCGATTTCGGTGATGATCACATCCACGTCATCGGAAGCCTGGGCGCGCATACGAGACTTGATTTCGTTGGTGATGTGCGGGATGACCTGCACGCACTGGCCGAGGTATTCGCCGGCGCGCTCCTTGCGCAGCACTTCCTGATAGATCTGACCGGTGGTGACGTTGGCCTTCTGGCTCAGGAAGACGTCGAGGAAACGCTCGTAGTGGCCGATGTCGAGATCGGTTTCGGCACCGTCTTCGGTCACGTAGACCTCACCATGCTGGAACGGGTTCATGGTGCCCGGGTCGACGTTGATGTACGGATCGAGCTTTTGCTGCAGAACATGGATACCGCGGCTGCGCAGCAAACGACCGAGCGAAGATGCGGTCAGGCCCTTGCCGAGAGAGGAAACAACGCCGCCAGTGACGAAAATATGCTTGGTGACGTGCTCTTGAGAATTACCATGTGTTCTTCTAACCATGGAATTTCACTCTATCATCCGTGTATGACCCGGCGTGTTCATGACGTGGCCGGTGTAGTCGTGCGTAGGCAGCCCATCTCGTTCTGCCTTGGCCAGCGTATGGTCGAATACACGGCGTACTTCGGGTCCATAAGGCGCGCCTGGACGAGGATTCGGGTCCGATTCGTCGGAACAGGAATCCCGGGCGCAACGTCGACTGCTACCCGGGATTGGCTGGAGGGCTTGGTTCTATTCGCTCAGCAAGTGCGCCACAGCATCGAGCGCGAGCTTGTAGCCGTAGAAACCCATGCCGGTGATGGTGCCGGTGGCCACAGGGCTGATTACGGAACGCTTGCGGAACTCGTCGCGGGCGGACGGGTTGGAAATATGGACTTCCATAAGCGGCAGGTTCTCATCAATGACCATGTGCGCGGCGTCGGCGAGAGCATACGAATAGTGCGTGAAGGCGGCGGGATTCATGACCACCGGGGTTTTCTCGTCGGCGGCTTGGTGCATCCAGTGCACCATTTCGGCTTCGTCGTCGGTCTGGCGCACCTCGACTTCGAGGCCGAGGTCCTTGCCCCATTCGGCGCAGAGCTTGCGCAGGGTGTCGAGGTCTTGACGACCGTAGACGTCGGGCTGGCGGACGCCGAGACGTCCGAGGTTAGGGCCATTGACAACAATGACTTTGGTCATTGGGACTCCTTTTGTTTGTGCTTCTCTCCCTCCGCCCCTTCGGGGCACCTCCCTCATCAGAGGGAGGTAGAAGGCAAATCCGACTCCGGGGCACCTCCGTTAGAGGGGAGCCAAGTACTTTTTCTGAGGGGATGGCGAACGGCACGGCCTACGGCCGTTCAATTACTGCTGGATACGACGGAATGCTTCTTCTACGGCTTCGGCGGGCGGGTTGTCGAGGTGTACGACGTGACCAATCTCGTCGAGGACCACGAAACGCAGTTCGTTGCCACGGGCTTTCTTGTCGCGATGCATCAATGCGAGCACGTCGTCGAACGAGCTGCCATTCCACGACGTCGGCAGACCCAGCGAAGCGAGCAACGAACGGTGATAGTCAACCAGATCCTGATCGATGTAACCGATCAGATGGGCCAGCTCGGCGGCATACACCATACCGACGGCCACCGCATTGCCATGCCTCCAGCGGAAGTGCTCGAGCTTTTCGATGGCATGGCCCATCGTGTGCCCGTAGTTGAGGAATTCACGCAGACCCTTCTCCTTCAAATCGGAGGAGACGTGGTAGGCCTTGACCTTTACCGTGCGATCAATGAGCTCGGCAACCACGTCTTCGAGCGGCGAGCCGAGGAATGTAGAGCCGTCGAAAGCGCGCAGTTCAGCTGCGTGGTCTTCGAGGATATGCAGGATTTCGGGGTCGCGGATGAAACCGGATTTGGCGACTTCGCCGAGACCCTCGATGAAGATGTCATTGGGTAGCGTAGCCAGCGTCTTGGTGTCGGCCAGCACACCGGCAGGCGTGTAGAACGAGCCGACGAGGTTCTTGCCCTGCGGGGTGTTGATGCCGGTTTTGCCACCGGTGGAGGCATCGACCATGGCCAGCAGCGAGGTCGGGCAGTTTACATAGCGCACGCCGCGCATCCACGTGGCAGCCACAAAACCGGCCAAATCGGTTGCGGCACCGCCGCCAAGCCCCACCACGGCATCGGATCGGGTGAAACCTTCGTTGCCAAGGCGTTCCCAAATGCCGTTGGCCACGGTAATGGTCTTGCCGGGTTCGGCATCCGGAATCACGATGTCGGAAACCTCATAGCCGCCCTGACGCAACAGGGCGCGGGCACGATCGGAGTGTCGCTGCACCGGCTGGGTATGGATAAGCGCGATTTTGGCGGGTTTGGGTCCCAGCACATCGGCCAGATGATTCATGGCACCTTCGCCAATGACCACATCATACGGCTCAATTGCCGATCCGGTAACATGCACTGCTCGCTCAGATACCATATCAATCACTTTCTTCGCTGCGCCCTGAGGCGTAAGCCCCCGGGTATGGACATGAACGTTGGCGACCTCGCGGAATACCGGGTCACGCTGCTTGAACAGTTTCTTCCAACGGGAGTTGGCATTGCCATTGAGCATGGGCCGGCCTCCCCCGCGGTTCGCGCGTTCCATGGCCTCCGCCGGATCGGCGTCGAGGTAGACCACACGACCGCCATGGTCGATGTATGAGGCGAGGGCATGCTGGGTGGATGGCGTCATGGGAGCGCCACCGCCCAGCGAGAAGATACCGTCGAAATCCTCAAGCATATCGGCGATGAGATCGGCCTCGACCTCGCGGAATGCCGGCTCACCGTATTCATCGAAGTAGGCGGGAATCTTCATGCCCACTTCACGTTCGATCTCCACATCGGCATCGGCGAACGGCAGACGCAACATATGCGCCACTTCCTTACCGACACGTGTTTTGCCGGCTCCCATCATGCCGATGATGACGGCGCGGGGGCGTGCGGTCATAATCTACGAATCCTCTCGACGATTGGTGGGTACAGTTGCTGATGGTTCCGCGGCAGTCGTCTCGGAACCATACTCCACTTCGTTCAGCGCATGTGCTCCGGCCACGAGGCGAGATACGACTCAAGGTTGCGCCGTGTTTCGGCAACACTGTCTCCACCGAACTTATCCAGCGCGTACTTCGCCAAAGTCAGACGCACCATGGCCTCGGCCACCACGGATGCCGCAGGCACGGCGGTGCTGTCGGAACGCTGGTTGATGGCTTGTGCGGATTCGCCGGTCAGCACGTCGACCGTACGCAGGGCCTTGGGGATGGACGGAATCGGCTTCATGGCACCGCGTACGCGAATCACCTGGCCATTGGACATACCGCCTTCAATGCCGCCTGCGCGGTTGGACAGACGGTCGATGCGGCCGTCGGCGTTGACCACGATCTCATCGTGCGCCTGCGAACCGGGGCGGGAGGCTTCCAGGAAGCCGTCGCCGATCTCCACACCCTTGAACGCCTGAATGCCCATAATCGCGGAGGCCAGAGCCGCGTCCAGACGACGGTCGGATTCCACGTAGGTGCCGATGCCGGCAGGCACGCCGTAAGCCAGCACTTCAATCACGCCGCCCAACGTGTCGGCGGCCTTCTTGGCCTCGTTGATGCGTTCGATGATGCGGGCCTCGGCCTCTTTATCCAACGTACGCACGGGAGAGGCATCCAACGCTTCCAGATCGTCAGGTGTGGGCAACGGCAAATCAGGGTTGGTCTGCACGCCACCGAGCGCCACCACGTGGGCTACGGTGCGGATGCCGAACGCCTGATCCAGGAACTGCTTGGCCACCTCGCCCAAGGCCACACGGGAGGCGGTCTCACGGGCGCTGGAGCGCTCCAGTACCGGGCGGGCGTCGTCAAAACCATACTTGCGCATGCCGGTCAGATCGGCGTGGCCCGGGCGCGGGCGGCTCAGCGGCGCATTGCGGCCTTCGCGCGGCAGGTCATGGTCGAGTACATCGGCGCTCATGACCTCGGTCCACTTCGGCCATTCGGTGTTGGCGATTTCGATGGCCACCGGCGAGCCGAGGGTCAGGCCGTGGCGTACACCGGTCAGCAGACGGACCTTGTCTTGCTCGAACTTCATGCGGGCACCGCGACCATATCCAAGTCGACGGCGTGCCAGTGCGGAAACGATATCGTCCGTGCTAATACGCACGCCGGCCGGCAACCCTTCAATCATGGCCACCAATGCTTCTCCGTGCGACTCCCCTGCCGTCTGCCAACGCAGCATAACTTCCCTCGTTTCATATGTGTACGTCTATGAGTACGTCTAACTAGGGGTTAATGTTAAGCTATGCCATACCTGTTCACGCTACCCGGTCTGCTATGTGGGCTTACACTGTCCATTGAGGATGTTCGTCATCGGCGGGTGCCGATCGCATGGGTGGCCGTGGGCGCGTTAATCCAGTTGGCCGCCGATTTCGCGTATGGAGTGGTGGCGAACGACCTGTTCGTGCTGTTGCAGGCACTGTTGTTCACCGTGCTATGTTGCCTGATTCAGTTCGCGTTGGCGTTGCTGGTGCCGCGGTCATTGGGATTCGGCGATGTGACCGCCTTGATACCTATGGGATTGTCTGTCGGACTGTTTGGCCTGTTGCCTGTGGTGGTCTGGTGGCTGGCGATGGGCGTTGCCGGCATCACATGGATTGCCTTGTGGACGCGATTCGACCCACAACGCACATCACCGGCACATGCGGGCAAGGTGCCGTATGTGCCGGTGATATTGGCGGGCGCGATTGTGGCGGTGGTGGTTGGGGTGTTGTCCTAGATTTCTCCTCCATCCGCTTTGCGGGAGCCCCGGGCTTAAGTCGAGCGTTACATTCCCCGCAGTGCTCCCCTCAGTCCGCTTTGCGGACAGCTCCCCTCGGCGAGGGAGCCAATGAAGAGACTAATGTCCGATCAGCTTCCCCAAGCGAAGGAAGCTAACGGGATGACTACTGGTTTTCGGCTTGCCACTTGCGTAGTTCGGCCACGTTCTGGTCATGTTCATCGGCGGTTGCGGCGAACTTGGTTTCGCCGGTGTCCAGATTGACCGTGCAGAAGTACAGCCAATTGCCGCTTTCGGGGTGCAGTGCCGCTTGAATGGCGCTATCGCCGGGATTGCTGATCGGCGTAGGTGGCAGGCCGGAGATCTTGTACGTGTTGTACGGGTTGGACTCGTCCTGGGTCATCTCGGTGGTCACCTGCGCGGGCTTGACGTTATTGCCATAGGCCACGGTGGAATCCATACCCAACGACATGCCCTGCTGCAAACGGTTCTCGATGACTCGCGTCACTTTGCCGTAATAATCGGCTTTGTTGACCTCGGCCTCGGCGATAGAGGCGATGATCATCACCCGTTCGCGGTCACTGCCGGTCGGCACGCCCAATTCATCCAACTTGGCGATACGCTTATCGACCATGGCCTTGAGGATTTCCGAAGCGCTCTTCATGCTCTTGACGTTGTAGGTTCCCGGCTCCAGCCATCCCTCAAAGCTACCGCCCGCTTCATTGGGCAGAATATCCTTACCCTTGTTCTTGATAATCGTGTCGAATTCGCTTTGGGAAATGCCGGAAAGCTTCGCGGCGTCGGCGAACACATCGGTGGCACGTTCACCGGGATGAACCTCAAGGAAGCCCGCCGCCTGGTTGGTGTCGGAGAGAACGGCGATCACATCGGATGCGGCCATATGCTTCTTCAATGTGAACGTTCCAGGATAGAGTGTCGAGCTATTGGCGTTGACCACGCTGGTGAACGCGGCAGTGGACTTGATGACTTCGGCCTTGAGCAGATTATCGGCGATCTCCGCAGCGCCTTGGCCCTCGCTCACGGTGAATTCGACCTCGCCATAGCCCGGTCCCGGATAGTCCGCGATGGCCGTCGACTGGTTGCTCCGGCTGTCGCGCCATGCGATGAGCTTGGTTACGCCGAAATAGCCGCCGCCGATAAGCAGGGCGACGATGGCGATAGCGATGATAATGCCACTGATACGCTTGCGCTTGCGATGTGCACGTCGCTTGCGCATCTCCTTGCGGGATTTCGGCGGTTCTGGCGGTTTGGCCCCGCGCATTGGTTCTGACCCCTGTTCGACCCAATGCGTGTTGTCATCAAAGAACTCGTTAAAATCATCGGTCATAACCGATACCTCACTACTCCCGGGTACGGTCGAGTGCCGTCTGCAAAATCACCACTGCCGACTGCTGGTCAACCACCGGCCTGTGCTTGTTCGAAGCTTTATGGGCCTCGAACAGTTGACGATGCGCACTGACTGTTGTTAATCTCTCATCTATCAATGACACCTGCGGAATCTGATACTCCGTAGAATCACTGTCTTCACTCTCTGCTTGCAGCCTCTTCTCCAGATTGGCCGCCCACCTGCGCGCTTTTTTGGCGCTTTTGCCTTCTGTACCGTCCATCTGCAGGGGCAATCCGACGATTACATGGTCCACATGTTCGTCTTCGATGACGTTCAGGACCTCGTCAATAGCAAAGAAATAGTCGCCGGCAACATGAATGTTGCCAGCAGGGTGTGCAAAGGTAAGCTCCGGGTCGGACAGTGCCAGTCCGACCCGGGCATTACCCAAATCAACGCCTAACCACACCACTGGCGGAATCAGGCTTTCTGCGCCTCGTGCTTGAGCGCTTCGAGGGCCTCGCCGATCTTGGAGGCATCGACACCGCCACCCTGGGCGAAGTCCGGCTTGCCGCCGCCACCGCCGCCGAGGACCTTGGCTGCGCCACGCACCAGATCACCGGCCTTGATGCCGGCCTTGCGGGCGGCCTCGTTGGTGGCCACGGCGACCATCGGCTTGTCATCCTCGTTCACGCCGGCGAGGGCCACCACCACGGGGGCGTCTTCACCGAGTTGTGCGCGCACGTCGAGCACGGTCTTGCGCAGGGCGTCGACCGCGCCGAAGTGGCCCACGTTCTTGACAGCCACCTTGACCGGGGCCGCGGAGTTCTTGGTGTCAGCAACCAGCGCCGGAACCGAGGCGGCCAGCTGGGACTCGTACATGGAGGCCAAGCGACGATCGGATTCCTTGAGCTTGGCGAGCAGGGCGTTCACACGCTCGGCGAGCTCGTCCGGGCGAGCGTTGAGCTTGTCGGACAGCTGGGAGACCAGCGCATGCTCACGAGCGTTGAAGTCATAGGCACCCTGGCCCACGACGGCGTCGACACGACGCACGCCGGAGCCGATGGAGGCTTCGGACAGGATGTTGACCATGCCGATCTTGCCAACGTGGTCCACGTGGGTACCACCACACAGCTCGCGGCTCCAGCCGTCTTCGCCGATGGAGACCACGCGTACGATGTCGCCGTACTTCTCGCCGAACAGGTGCATGGCACCGAGTGCGATGGCGTCGTCGAACTTCATTTCCTTGGTGGTCACGGCGAGGTTGTCGCGCAGCTTGTCGTTGACGCGCTCCTCGACTGCGGAGATCACGGACTTGGCCGGGGCCTTGGACCACTGGAAGTCGAAACGCAGACGGTTCGGGGCGTCTTCGGAACCACGCTGGGTGGCCTGCGGGCCAAGCTCCTCACGCAGCGCCTTGTGCACCATGTGCGTGGCGGTGTGAGAGCGGGCGATGGCGCCACGGCGGGCCAGGTCGATGTTGGCGTTGACTTCGGCGCCGACGACCAGCGTGCCTTCGGTCAGACGGCACTGGTGGACGATGAGGTCCTTGATGGGCTTCTGCACGTCGTCGACTTCGAGCACGGCGCCGTCGTCGGACAGGATCTCGCCCTGATCGGCAAGCTGACCGCCGGCCTCCGCGTAGAACGGGGTGCGGTCGAGAATGACCTCGACGTTGGCCGGGCCGGTCACGGCGGGCACGGAGCCCTTGCCTTCCTGCATGATGCCGATGACCTTGGCACGGGCAGACATGTCCGTGTAGCCGAGGAAGTCGATCGGCTTGGCGAGCGTCTTCTTGAAGTCGTCATAGACCGACAGGTCCACGTTGTGGCGCTTCTTGAGGGCGTCGGCGCGGGCACGGGACTTCTGCTCGGCCATAAGCTCGCGGAACTTGGCCTCGTCGACTTTCACGCCTTGGTCAGCGGCCATTTCGAGAGTCAACTCGATCGGGAAGCCGTAGGTGTCGTGCAGAGTGAACGCATCAGAGCCGGAGACCACCGGGTCGGCGGTCTTCTTGGCCTTCTTGACAGCCACGTCGAGAATCTCAATGCCGTTCTCCAGCGTACGACGGAACGCATCTTCCTCGCCGTAGGCCGCTTCGGAGACATCGTGGAAGGTGTCGTTAAGCTCCGGGTAGCTGGCGACCATGGCCTCCTTGGAGACGGGCAGCAGCTCGGGAATCACCGGATCGGTCACGCCAAGCACGCGCATGGCCTGCACAGTACGACGCAGCAGACGACGCAGCACGTAGCCGCGGCCGACGTTGGACGGGCGCACGCCATCGGACATAATCATCAGCGCGGAACGCACGTGATCGGCCACGACACGGAACTTGACATCCGCGGCCTCGTCCTCGCCGTACTTGCGGCCGGACAAGCGCTCGGCGGCCTCGATGACCGGGAAGACCTCGTCGGTCTCATAGATGTTCTGTTTGCCCTGCATCAGGTAGGCCAAGCGTTCCAGACCGGCACCGGTATCGATGTTCTTCTGGGCAAGCTCGCCGACGATGTGCAGGTCGGTCTTGGACTTGACGTTGTCGACCTCGTAGTTCTCGAACACGAGGTCCCAGATCTCGATGAAGCGCGTCTCATCGGCCGCGGGACCGCCATCACGGCCGTATTCGGGGCCGCGGTCCACGTAGATCTCGGAGCAGGGGCCGCCAGGGCCAGGGCCACCGGTGGTCCAGAAGTTGTCTTCCATGCCGAAAATCTGCATGTGCTCGGGATCGAAGCCCTCGTTCTTCCAGATGGAACGGGCCTCTTCATCGTCGGTAAAGGTGGTGACCCACAGCTTTTCCGGGTCAAAGCCGTAACCGCCCTCGCTCTGCGGGGTGGTCAGCAGCTCCCAGGCGTAGTGGATGGCCTCTTCCTTGAAGTAGTCGCCGATGGAGAAGTTGCCAAGCATCTGGAAGAAGGTGCCATGGCGGGTGGTCTTGCCGACCTCATCGATATCCAGCGTACGCACGCACTTCTGGTTCGAAGTCATGCGGCGCTTCGGCGGGGTCTGCTCACCAAGAAGGTAGGGAATGAACGGCACCATGCCGGCGATGGTGAACAGCGTGGTGGGGTTCGGGGAAATCAGGGATGCCGAAGGCATGACGAGATGATCATGTTTGGCAAAGTAATCGAGGTATCGCTTTGCGATGTCCGCAGTGCGCATGAGCGGATGAACTCCTTGTTTGGGTAATGGGCGCAGTTGCGCCTGGTATTGGTGGAAAAAGACTGGATTATGAGGACTAGTTTGTTCTAGCTGGTTCAGTGACTAGATGGCAAGGCGGCATGCGCGTGTCAGTTGGCGCGCTCGATGTACTGACGGTTGAGCTCAGCCTCGCGGGCTCGACGGGTCGCATTGAATTCATTGACCAGGCCTTCGAGCGTTTTCATCGGCACATTGTCCTGATCGGGGCCAAGCAGGAACTGGCGTGCCGCATCAGGCGTATTGGCCTTGACATAGGCCTGTGCCTTGGTGACGGCCATCACGCCGATGGCCACACCGACGCCCACCCAAAAGATGCGTTTGAACATCACTCCCCCTTCTCGGCGGTGTCGTTGACGGTGGTTTTCGCGGCGTTCTTCGCAAGGAAGGACTGCCCCGTGGTTTTCAGCGCGTAGAAGGTGGAAGCAATCTTGATGATGGGCTTACCGAGGAAGGAGCCATACAAATCGGTCAACGCACCAACGTTGTTGGCGGTGGTGGAAGCCGCGGCGGAAATCTTGTTCACGTCTTCAAGCGACTTGTTGACCTGCTTGACGGTGGTCACGCCTTCGTCCAGCGCGGGGATGGCGTGTTCACCGGACTCCCGGACCGTCTGCGATATCTGATCAAACATCTTGCCCAGCCTGATCAGCGGATAGATCATGAAACCGGCCAATACTGCGAACGCGATGGCCGCGATCAGGCCAGCGATCTCTCCGACTCCCATTGTTTCCTCCTTGAGGTCACACTTACTCGGATAAGGGTAGCACTCCTCCCCTATTTACCCGTGCAACTGACGATGAAATACGCTATTTGCCGTATGAGACGATGGTCACGGCCTGCGAAAACGGTTTGGTCGTGTCGAAGTCGAGTACGGTTACCGAGCCGTTGGCCGGTCGTTCGCTAAGGTCAAGATCGGGGCCTCCGAAACGGTGGCCGAGGCTGAGCAGCGTGTTACCGTGCGAAATCTGAAGCACATCATCGCCATCCTTGAGATTGGGGTTGCTGGCGATGAGCTGGAATGCTCCTTCGACGCGCGTCCAGTATTCTTCATCGGATTCCGCGTCATGGAAGGGGTCGGCCTCTTTCAGGAAATCACGGGAGGCGGCCAGACCAAATTTGGCTACGATGTCGTTGTAGTCCTTCGCGCCGTGAGGCCCACCCGCAGCGGTCCAAGCCAGCGACATGTCCTGACCCTCGAAGTATCCGTAGCATTGTTCGCGGAAATGCATATCGGCCGTGAGTTCTGGCCGTGCATGTCCGGCAGCCTCATTGATATCGAGAATCCGCTTCGCTGTGATTTCGGCGCGAGAGGTATCGGAACAATATGCCGCCGCAAAATCATAGCCCTCAAGTTTGTGCCCGGCCCTGTCGGCATCGGCAAGTCCGGATGCGGTGAGCGGCGCATTGCACCATCCCTGAAGACGGTTGTATTTATTGAACGTGGTTTGCCCATGACGAACCAGATGCAAATGCAGAATCATGGTTCCCATGCTACCGCAGTCCGCTAAAACGCAGGACCCCCCGTTGTCTAATTGAAAGTGCAGCACCCGTTAGATTGGAGATTGTCCGGATAGCCAATTTCGCCGACCCGTACAGCTCGTGGCGGCGCGGCGGCAACGAGAACAGGAACGGCATGATCCGCCGCCACCCGCCCAAACGCACGCCCGTCGCCCCCTCCATGGCACGCGAACCGCAGGAGACCGTCGACGAAACCGACAACAGACCCATGCGAGCGCTCGGCCACCGCCCCCCCGCCGAGGCATTCGCCGACGAACTGCCAGAATCAGCCGCGAACAAGGATGTTGCACTTACAAATAGATAACGGGCCCCAGCTGACATGACTGATTTGAGGTATGATATACGTATGTCATACCACTGTTATAAGGAGTAATGATGGCTATCAAGGAGAAGACCACAATCAGTCTGGATGCGCAGACCAAGCGTGACGGCATCGCCATACTTGACGCCATGGGGTTGAACCTGAGCACGTTTGCCGAAATGTCTCTCAGACAATTGGTACGCGACGGGCGTCTGCCATTCACGCCAAGCGTCCGCCCTTCATTCGAAAAAGACAACGAGGGATATCCCCTGTTCAAAGCGAACATGGATGATCCCCGCATCGTGACGCCCCAGATACGTGATGGTGCCGTGATCCTGCCGGAGGGTTGGGACGATGATGAAGACTGATCCGCGCCAGTTCGAGATATGGTGGGTGCCGTTCGCTTTTCCCGACAAGCCAGGCAAAGCGAAGAACCGTCCCAGCGTGATCCTCCAATGGGACGACGGCACCCGCATCGCCTTGGTGACCAAGGTCACCGGCAACACCTGGCGCGACGAACCGGGCTATGTGGTGCTGCGTGACTGGCAGGACGCGGGACTGAGCAAGCCCAGCGCCGTGCGATGCTCGCAACTGCTGCGGCTGCCAAGCAATCTTTTCCTCGACGACGGCCCGACAGGAAGACTTTCGGCATATGATGCCGGCCGCGTCGCCTGGGCGATCAACGAACTCTATCCGGGCCTACTAGCCTGAGAGCAACCGATACCGTCACCATCCCTGTCGAGGTGCTTGCCGCAGCACGGGTCACCGACGTCACTCTTGTCAAGTTTGGCGTGATGGGCTGTTGTCGCGGGCGAATCGTTCCCCGCTAACCGCTAATGCAGTCCGAACCAGCCGCTGCCTCCTGCCTCCCGATAAAAATGAATTCGTCAAATTCTTTCGGGCAGCGAATGCAGATACATGTATAGAGCATCTGTACTATTTTCAAGAATGCTCATTGTCTGCGGCAACGGTTCGGCATACACAGTTTTATAATCCACCTCATCGTACTCTTTCCGAATGGGGAAAGCCAAACGTTCATCGTCAACAGAAAAGTCTGCTTGTACACCCTCTTTATTCCCTCTTGCATCTACACGAATCCATCGGTCAATGGATCTCAGATAAATGGCATTCAAGGCATGGATGCAGTATCCGCTTTCAGGCGTACTGCCTAACGTAAGCCTTTGATAGCATATTCCGGCAGGAATGCCATTTGCTCTTAATAGGGCGGCCAATAAATTAGATTTTGCCCAACAAATACCGACGCCCTCCCTTAATGCGTCTGAGGCTGTTGCCGTGACTCTTTTGTCTTGGACATCCCATGAATGCTTGATCTCATCTCTAACAAAATAGTAGGCGGCTTTTGCCAGTTCGATTTCGCCTTCAGTGGAGTCTTTTAGTTCCTTGGCTTTTCTTTGCACACTCGGTTCATTCCAATCGATATAGTGCGAAAAGGCAAGGTAGCTACTGATATCATCTTGAATATCCAACATATAACACCTCCGAGAATCCCGATTCGTCGCTCTCTTACTTTTTACCCCGTTGCGAGGTTGGTTGTTTCAGCAAGTCCGACATAGCGGCTTTTCACCAAGTCATCTCATTTTCGCGCAGACCGGTCTGCCAAAACAACGACGACCAGATTGGCCAGCACCATGACAACAAGCGTGGCCACCAACGCAATCAATGCCTCCGATGCCATGTTGTTGAAGCTCTTCTCCATGGCCCCGCCAATGATGATTTCAAGGGCGATGAGGAACAGGGCACATGCATCAACGAGGAATATCGGAGCGTACTGCTTGTGAATCCGATTCCATGTGTCTTCGGATGACATTGTTGCCGGCGTTTTGATGCCTACCGAATTCCGCAAAGGCAACGTTCCGTTCTTTGCATCACGATAGACCCCGACCAAAAACACGCCGACAACCACGACCACAACTACTTCGACGATAAGCATGCGTCAAGGATATTTCTCTCCCCCCTAGACTAGTAATGGTTTGAATCCCGCCTGCCCACCGATGGCAGGTCGATTACGCGAGGTGACCATATGGCTCCAGTGGAGCGTCATATCGAGGAAGCGCTGTATCGCAGTGCCGTGAAACTGATCGAGCGAAGGTATCCGACAGGATGGGGAGGCGCGGCGGCGATGCGACTCGCCGGCAAAGACAACGGTAAACATGACGGAAGCAACGGCTCGGAGGCACTTATCGTCACGAGCGTGGCGATTGAAACACCCAATGCCGCCGCTTCGCTATGCATCGAGGTCGGAGCGATGTGCGAGGCGATGAAGCTTGATCGCCGTGTCACCCACACCATCTGCGTCGTACGCGATGACGAACACGCCCCGTTCACCGTGTTGTCTCCATGCGGCATCTGTCAGGAACGGCTGCGCTATTGGGGCGACGACGTGATGTGCGCCGTTTCAGACAACAATCAGGGAGAGCATCCGTTGTTCGTGCCGCTGCGCGACCTGCAGCCGCACCATTGGACTCAGGTGTACCCACTCACCGAATTGGAACACTACGAGCGATAAGCCGCCCTCGATTGAAATCCCTACCTCCCTAAGCTATGCAGTAGGCTCCGCCCGCAAGTCACAGTGGTACAATTTCCAGGTTTGAGACTGTAGCAAGTTGAGTCGCTTTATCAGTAAGTCTGTATTTGGAGGTATCGATGGCCCATCGTCCGCTTATCGGCGTGGTCCCGTTGTGGGACGACAAATTGAACAGCCTGTGGATGCTGCCCGGCTATTTCGACGGCATCGCCGAAGCTGGTGGCATCCCGGTGATGCTGCCGCTGACCGACGACGAGACTACAATCGAACAGCTGGTCAGCCAATGCGATGGGTTCCTGGTCACCGGCGGCCACGATGTGGATCCGGAACGGTATGGCGAAACGGCCGGCCCCAAGACGGTCAAACTGTGCAAGGCCCGCGACCGGATGGAGGAGCGTCTGATTCCCTCCGTCATCGCGGCGGACAAGCCGCTGCTGGGCATCTGCCGCGGCATCCAGAGCCTCAACGTCGCCTTGGGAGGCACGCTGTGGCAGGATCTGCCGGACGAGCATCCCAGCCCGGTCGTGCATCATGGCGACAAACCGCCGTATGACCCGGTGATCCACGAAGTGTCGATAGCGCCCGATTCGCCGTTGGCCCGTGCGTTGTGGCCGCTGGGAGACAACGGCCCGAGTGAGGCGGAGGCCGATGAGGTCGATTCCTTCGGCAGGCCGTATCATCCGCGCGCCTATACGCTGGGCGTCAACAGCTATCACCATCAGGCGATTCGCACGCTGGGCCAGGGACTGGAACCGATGGCCACCGCGCCGGACGGCATCGTGGAGGCCGTCTGGATGCCGGCCAAGCGTTTCGTCTGGGCCGTCCAATGGCATCCTGAGTTCTCCCACCGCGCCGATAGCAACCAACGCCGCATCCTCAGCGCCTTCATCGACGCCTGCTGACGCCAAGCTCCCGCCAATCTCGACGAAACGCCTTCCAGGAAGCAGAACGGCGTGATTCCGTTCATCCAGTCTCCGGGAAAACGCCCGCGCCCCGGAACGCGAGAACCCCGCGTCCCTTGCGGGAGCGGGGTCCAAGCGGTATGTCCTTGATTCTGATGTTTCAGATAAGGGGGCCCGAATCAGCGGGCGTAGAATTCGACCACGTACTGGATGTTGACCTGCACCGGGATCTCCTCGACCTCCGGCTTACGGGTCACAGTGGCCTTCAGGGACGGCAGGTTCACGTCAAGGTAGCCGGGAACCGCGGGCAGCACGTCACGGTGCACGCCTTCGGCGGCGATCTGGAACGGAACCATGGTCTGGCTCTTGGCCTTCACCTGAATGGTCTGGCCGGGCTTGACGCGGTAGGACGGGCGGTCCACGATGTTGCCGTCAACGAGGATATGACGGTGCACCACGAACTGACGGGCCTGGGCGGTGGTGCGGGCGAAGCCGGCACGCAGCACCAAGTTGTCGAGACGGGTCTCGAGGTCGGTCAGCATGGCGTTACCGGTCTGGCCGGCAGTACGGGTGGCCTTCTCGTAAGCGGCGCGAAGCTGCTTCTCGGAGATGCCGTACTGAGCGCGCAGACGCTGCTTTTCGCGCATACGCACCGCGTAATCGGACTCGGTGCGGCGGCGGTCACGGCCGTGCTCGCCAGGAGCGTACGGACGCTTTTCGAAGATGCGCTGAGCCTTGGGGGTCAGTGCGATGCCGAGGGCGCGAGACAGACGCACCTGACGGCGAGAACGCTGAACGTTCGTCATTGGATTAATCCTTCTGTCGTTATCTGAACGGAACGCTTGCCTTGCATATGCCTGGCAAGCGCTGAGCCGGGCCTCCCCAGCGCTTCGTCGTGAACAAACACGAACGGGTTGGTTTTCTTGCGATTACCTACCGCCGACCCGCTGATGGGCTATGACTCCAGACGGTATCTACCTGTTGGCAGACACCAGCAAATCATATTACACCGAGGCTATGGACAGCACTCCGGCGTCCATGCGATACACCCGGTCTGCGTATTCGAGTGCATCGGGATCATGGGTGACCATGAGAATCGCCGTGCCGTTGTTGGCTTGGTCTTTGAGCAGACGCATTACGATGTCGGTACTCTCTTGGTCGAGGTCGCCGGTCGGCTCGTCGGCGATAAGCAGGCTCGGCTGGTTCATCAGCGCGCGGGCGATGGAGACGCGCCGCATTTCACCGCCGGACAGCTCGCGCGGGTAGCTGTCTGCCAGATCGGCGACACCAAGCTGGGTGAGCAGCGTGCGAGCTCGGGTGGCGAACAGGTCCGGACGGCTCGCAGCCGTGTTTGACGGCGTGTTTTCCCGGTCTGTGATTGGCGCAATGACATCCGGCATGAACAGGTCGGCGGCTGCTTCATCATTGGTGGCAGCGGCTTGTGCCACGGCATCGGTCGACGCAACAGCGTCCACCTGAGCAACGGCATCCGTTGCTTCTGCGTTTTGGGCGAACGGCAGCGGCTCCGGAAACATCGTTGCGGGCAGAATCACGTTGTCGAGCACGGTCAGGTTGCCGAGCAGGGTCTGGCTTTGGGTCACGAATCCGATGGTGCGATTCCTCAGCACGGACAGTGCTTTATCGCCCAAGTCGGCCACATTGCGTCCAGCCACGCTCACGGTTCCCGAGGTCGGGCGAATCAGCCCGGCGACCATGTTGATCAACGTACTTTTACCGTTGCCCGACCGGCCGACGATGGCGATGAATTCGCCGGCATCGACGATGAGGTTCACGTGGCTGACGGCGTCGAACGGCGTGCCGCGGCGGACGAACTGGCGGGTCAGGTCCGTCAAGGTCAGCAGATGGTCCGGGGAGGGCGTCTCGGTTACGTGCGGCGAATCCGGCGCAGTCGGCGCGTTCGGCTGAGCTGGCGTGGTCGGCGGGAGCTTGGTCGGCCCAACCGTGGTCGGCTGAAGCGGCGTAGTTGTCTCAGTCATATCACTCCCCCTCTCGCAGGGTCAGGTAGGCTTCGGGCCGGCCGAGACGCCACATGGTGGCCAGCGAACCGATGATGCCGATGATCGTAGAGCACACAACGGTCACGGCGATGAATCCGATCACCGCAACCGGGCTGGCTTGCAGATACGGCAATTGAAGCTGTTTGCCGATCAGCGAACTGAATGGGAAAATCACCAGGCTGGCCGCGCCGACGCCGATTACGCCACCGATCAGACCGATGATGGCGGATTCCTTCAGAATGATGGCATTCAACATGCCACGCGTGGCGCCCATGATGCGCAGGGACGCGAATTCGCGTTTGCGTTCGTTCACCGACGAGGCGAATACGGCGAGCAGCACAATCACGCCCATTACCCAGATCACCGCCACGAAAATCTTGAGGTAGGTGACAAGCGCGGTCAGCGAAGTTCTGGTGTTGGCGGTGATGCCGCCGGGGTATACGTATCCCAAATCGGCGAATCGGGAGTCAAGACGCTTGATGTTCTCAGCCACGGTCTGCGCTTCGTACCCCCGCTGCGTCTTAATCATCACGGTGGAGACGGCTTTGCCGGCATATTCGGCGGGCATGACCTGCTTGGAGACCTTGGCCGAGGCGGCGACCATGTCGGGCACGGTGTTTTGGCTGATGAACACCGAATTGTCGAGGCTGGTGCCGGTGTTGGCGAGCTGGGCGACGACCGGCCACTTATGGCCGTAGAGTTCGATGGTGCCGTCGGTGGACACGTTGACGTTTGCGCCGGCAATCATCTGACCGTCTTCAAGGGGGCCTTCGAACTGGGATGCGACCCATGGTTCGATGACGAAGTCAGTGTCCGGGTCGTAACCGATGATCTGCAGCTTTTCGGCACAGCAGGCGGCGGCCAGCGATGATATATAGGTCTGTTCGGTGGCCTGTGCGATGCCGTCGGCCTGCATGACCTCGTCGGCGATGTCTTTGGTGAAATAGAAAGTGCTGGGATTGCCGCTGGTGAGCAGCGCTTCAGCCTTCTGCGCGGTGTTTTGCGGCACGACCATAAGGTCGGCGCCCAGGCGCTTCTCCATACTGGTCATTCCGGTGTTGAGGTTCATGGTCAGCATGGTGCCGCCGAAGAACGTCAGCGCGAGGATGGTGACGACGGAGAGCAGTGCGCCGGTGCGGAACGGCTTGCGTTTGAGGTTTTCAATCGGAAGGCCGCGCAATGCGATATGGGATGGCACGATGAGTCCTTATGTTGCTTATAGTGCGGTTGCAATAAGCGAGACCGGAGTCCAGCGTTCGGAATGGCTGGGCTCCGGCCGTCTGCTCGATCAGTTGCGCTTGGCGGCGCGAGAGTCGAGCCAGATGGCGATGGCCGCGAACACGATGGTGAGCACGCCGAGCACGATGAGCGTGGGCAGCATAACCATGCGGCAGTGCATCATCGCGCCCTTGCAGATGCCGATCAGGAAGGTGGGTACTGCGAGTAGTAGCAGGACGTTGGCTACGGCGGCGATATTGAGGCCGATGCGAATCTGCGGGGCGACGAACAAAGCCACGACGCCAAACATGAGGATGACGACGCCGATGCCGGTGGCCGCCTGCTGCGAGTAGTGGCAGGCACCCGGCATGTCATGGCCGGTGCAGGCGTGCGCAAAGGTCTGGGGCGCGATGGTGATCAGCGCGCCGAACAGAATATTGGGCACGGATGCAAACAGCTTGTTCTTCATAACTACTTTTTCCTCTCCCCTGTTCCCAGGGCTCGTAGGCGCAACCTCCGCATTATGCCCAGATAGTGATGAAGAACACAAGTCTTGTTTTTTGTGAATTTATTTGGTATATAACTCAGCCCCTCGTCAGAGGGGCCAATCTATCTACAACTTCTCAATAGGTGCTACGCGGAGCATGAGGCGTTTGACGCCGGCGGAGCCGAAGTCCACGGTGATTACCGAATTGCGGCCCTTGTCTTGCGCGTCGGTGACCTTGCCGAGACCGTACTGGTCGTGGCTGATCATGTCGCCCACGGCGAAGTCGGCGATATTCAGGCCATTGTCCTTGGTGAGCTTCGAGCTGGGCACGGCAGAGCCGGTCGAATCGGATTTCGGTGTGGTGCGGCGCGTGGTGACCTTGCCGCCACGGGTGCCGCCATATGAACCGGATGAAGAACCGGAACGGGAACGCGACCCGTAAGACGACCCCGAACGGGAGCGAGACCCGTAGGAGGACGAGCCGGAGCGGGAATCATATGATGATGAACGGGAACCGTACGAAGAACCTGAACGGGAACCATACGACGAGGAGCCGGAACCCGAGCCATACGACGACCCATACCGCGACCGCGACCCATAGGACGAACCCGAACCGGACGAACCACGCGAGCCGAACGTCGACGACCCGCCAAACGTGGCACCGCCGAAATCGTCATCATCCCAGCCGCCCAAATCGTCGGCGAATCCATCGGTCTCCCAGTTGGCGCGCATACGCTCCACGCCGGCTTCACGGCGTTTCCAATCAATCAGCGAATCCGGAATTTCGTCGAGGAATTGGCTGGGCATCATATCGGCGGCCTGGCCCCACTGGGAGCGGACGGCGGCGCGCGTGACATACAGTCTCTGCTTGGCACGCGTGATGCCCACATAGGCGAGTCGGCGTTCCTCCTGCAGTTCAGTGGTGTCTTCCATCGAACGCGAATGCGGGAAGGTGCCCTGTTCCATGCCGGTCAGGAACACCACCGGGTATTCGAGGCCCTTGGCGGTGTGCAAGGTCATGAGCGTCACCTTGCCGGAGTCCTCCGCCTCACCGGGCAGCTGGTCGGAGTCGGCCACAAGCGCGGTGGTCTCCAGGAATGCGGACAACGTGGCGTCAGGCGTGTTCTGTTCGAATTCGGCTGCGGTGGACTGCAGCTGGGAGAGGTTCTCCAGACGGGAGGCGTCCTGCGGATCCACGGATTTCTCAAGTTCGGCCCTTAAGCCCGACTTCTCCAATACTTCGGCCACGATCTCGCTGGGCTTGGAGTCGTGCGCGTGCGTGAACTGCGAGAGCGCGCCCATCAGATCGCGGAATGCTCGTAGCGAGGTGGCGGTGCGGGTCGGCACCTCGATCTCATCCAAGTGCATGAGTGCGTAGAAGAAGCTGGTGCCATGCTCGCGCGCGTAGGCGAGCAGCACGCCTTCGGCGCGGTCGCCAAGCCCGCGCTTGGGCACGTTGAGAATACGACGTAGATTCACATCGTCGTCCGGATTGACGAGCGCCTGCAAATAGGCCAGCGCATCCTTGATTTCGCGACGTTCGTAGAACTTGGTGCCGCCGACGAGCTGATACGGCTGATTCGTGTTGATCAGCGCCTCTTCGAGCGAGCGAGATTGGGCGTTGGCGCGGTACATGATCGCCATGTCGGAGTAGGCGATGCCCTCTTCGGCGTGCAGGCGCGCGATTTCGGTGGCCACCCACTGGGCCTCCTGCTGGGCGTTGTCCGCCGCGTAGCCGACGATCGGCTCGCCCTTGCCGAGCGCGGTCCACAGTTTCTTGGGCTTGCGGCCCTCGTTGTTGCTGATCACCGCGTTGGCCGCGTCCAGAATGGTCTGCGTCGAACGATAGTTCTGTTCGAGCATGATGGTCTTGGCGTTCGGGAAGTCCTGCTCGAAGTCCTGGATGTTGCGGATGTCGGCGCCACGGAACGCGTAGATGGACTGGTCGGAATCGCCCACCACGGTGATCCAGGCGGGGCCGGACTTGCCGGCGTTCGGCGCGCCCGGGATGGCCTTCTCCCCCGTGTCCACGCCGGCCAGCTCGCGCACGAGCACGTACTGGGCGTGGTTGGTGTCCTGATACTCGTCGACGAGAATGTAACGGAAGCGGTGATGGTAGTACTCGGCGACGGCCGGGTCGGTGCGCAGCAACTCGACCGTGCGGCCGATCAGATCGTCGAAGTCGACGGCGTTGGCCAGGGCCAAGCGATGCTCGTATTCGGCGTAGATCACCGCATAGATGGCTTCAAGGTCGCCCACCGTGCCGAACTGGTAGCCGCGCTGGCCAGGCGTGAAGTCGGGCGCGTGAACGGCGAGGTTTTCCTTCCAACCGGTCAGATTGTTCTTGAGGTCGGAGATATGGCCGAGGATCGAGCGTGGAGTGTAGCGCTTGATGTCGAGGTTGAATTCGGTGGCGATGATTTTGACGAGCCGCTCGGAGTCGGCGGAATCATAAATGGAGAAGCCGGACTTGAGCCCGATGGACTTGCCGTCGCGCCTCAGAATGCGCACGCAGGCGGAATGGAAGGTGGAGACCCACATGCGCTGGGCCACCGGGCCGATCAGCGAACCGAGTCGTTCGCGCATTTCGGCGGCGGCCTTGTTGGTGAAGGTGATGGCCAGAATCTGGCTCGGCCATGCGCCGAACTGGCTCAAGATCCAGGCGATGCGGCGGGTCAGCACGCGGGTTTTGCCGGAGCCGGCACCGGCGCCGATCAGCAGCGCCTGGCCCTGGTATTGCACGGCCTGCGCCTGTTGCGGGTTCAGGTCGCCCACGAGTTCCTGCGCGGTGCGTGCCATGATTTCAGGCTCGTCGTACACTGTTGCCTCCCTTTGAATCGCGACATTCATGTTTACCACATGCACGGGTCAGCGTAGGACAACGTACACTTACGAGTATCCATATCACTCACTGACATACAGCAATGGGAGGTCAAATGCAGGAACTTGAGGAGCGAATCCAAAGCGAGGGAACGGTGAAGGAGGGTGATGTGCTCAAGGTGGACGCGTTTCTGAACCACCAGTGCGACGTGCGTCTGTTCGACCGCATGGGTTCGGCATGGGCCACTCATTTCGCCGGCAAGCACATCACCAAGATTCTGACCATCGAGGCGTCCGGCATCGGCATTGCGTGTTTGGCGGCCCAGCATTTCGGCAATGTGCCGGTGGTGTTCGCCAAGAAGGCGCAGTCCATCAACCTTGACGGCGACCAGTACACCACCACGGTCTATTCCTTCACCAAGCAGAAGGAGTTCCCGGTGATCGTGGCCAAGAAGTATCTGAACGCCGGCGACCATGTGCTGCTTATTGACGATTTTCTGGCCAACGGCAAGGCGTTGCGCGGTCTGATTAACCTGTGCGAGGCGGCCGGGGCCACGGTCGAGGGCATTGGCATCGCCGTGGAGAAGGGCTTCCAGGGCGGCGGTGACACGCTGCGCGCTGAAGGCTACGATGTGGATTCGCTGGCCATCGTCGAGTCCATGAATCCCGAGACCGGCGAAATCACATTTAGGCACTGAGCACATTGCCTGCTCCCGCCGGCGGGAGCAACAGAGAGAAGAAGAGAATCATGTCAGAGAAGAAAACCAAGAATTCCGTATCCTTTGAGGCGCTGTCTTCGCTGGACGCACCCGTATCCTTCTGGAAGGGCATTCCGTTCGGCCTGCAGCATGTGATGGCCATGTTCGTGGCGAACCTCGCCCCGATCTTCATCGTCGCCTCGGCCGCGAAAATGACCCCGGCCCAATCGGCCACCATCATCCAGGCCGGCCTTCTGGTTGCGGGCCTAGGCCCCTGCCTGCAACTGTACGGCGCGTGGCTCATCGGCTCGCGTCTGCCGATGGTCACCGGCATCTCCTTCACCTACGTGGCGGCCGCCGTGGCGATCTGCGCGGACAAGGGCTATGGCGCAGTGGTCGGCGCGGTAATGGTCGGCGGTCTGCTGGAACTCGTGCTGGGTTTGACGGCCCAGTATTGGCGTCGGTTCGTGCCGCCCATCATCTCCGCCATCGTGGTCACGTCGATCGGCTTCTCGCTGCTCAACGTGGGTGCCACGAGCTTCGGCGGCGGCAGCGGAGCCAAGGACTTCGGTTCCTGGCAAAACCTAACGCTCGGGCTTATATCTTTGGTCGCCTGCCTGGCGTTCCAGCTGTTGATGAAGGGCACGGCCAAGCAGCTGTCCGTGCTGTTCGGCCTGGTGGTCGGCTATGTGGCGGCCATCTGCATGGGCAAGGTCGATTTCTCCGGTTTCCAGAACCTCGCCATCGTGTCCGTGCCGCAGTTCATGCCGTTCAAGCCTGAGTTCGACTGGGGTTCGATCATCTCCATCGGCCTGCTCTACGTCGTCTCCTCGGTCGAGGTGCTGGGTGACACCGCCGCGCTGACCAAGGTGGGCCTGAACCGTACGCCCACCGAACGCGAGACCGCGGGCGCCATCGCCGGCGACGGCCTGATCTCCACCGTATCCGGCCTGTTCGGATGCCTGCCGCTGACCTCGTTCGCGCAGAACATCGGATTGGTGGCCATGACCAAGGTCGTCAACCGCAAGGTGATTCTCTCCGGCGGGCTGATTCTGGTGCTGGCGAGCTTCGTGCCGGCCATCGCCGAGGTGTTCAACTCGCTGCCACAGGCGGTGCTCGGCGGCTGCACGATCATGATGTTCGGCAACATCATTCTTTCGGGCTTCCAGATGATCGCCGAAGCGGGCTTCACGCAGCGCAACATCACGCTTGCGGCGCTTTCGCTGACCATCGGCATCGGCTTCACCCAGGTGAGCGACATCTTCGCGCAGTTCCCGGCACTGTTCCAACAAATCTTCGCCTCGAACTGCATCGCCGTGGCGTTCGTGGTGGCCGTGATCCTGAACGCCGTGCTGCCCAGCGAGGGGCACTTCCTCTCTGCGCCCAAGGAGGCACCGGCCGCGGACGCCGAGTGATAACAACGCGACATATCAGCTGCGCATAATCACATGATGATGCCCTATCGTCTTGCAGGATGATAGGGCATCATTGATTTTGGGAGAGACTACAAGTTGAACCATGAGTTCGAGCCGGTGGCGTGTCGATCAATCGACATCTTCCCATTCGAGGATGTCTCCGGGTTGGCAGTCGAGTGCCTTGCAGATGGCGTCCAATGTGGTGAAGCGGACGGCTTTGGCACGTCCGTTCTTCAGAATGGACACGTTGGCGGGCGTGATGCCAATTTGTTTGGCGAGCTCGCCGACGCCAATCTTGCGTTTGGCCATCATGACGTCGAGATTGATGCGAATCGTCATCTCAAATCACCTGCTCGAGTTTGCTCCCGAGCCGGACAAGGAGAACAGTTTCCATACGGCCACGAACGCCGCTTCGATGCAGAGCAGGAACAGCACGCCCATAATGAGATATGGCCAGTGCATCGACGTCTGGCTCGGGTAGAGGCCGGCCAGCGCGCCGCTCATCGCCGTTTTGGAGCTGTTGCTACTCGGCCATCAGCCCCTCGAAACGGAAGTGGATGTCTCGGAACGAGCAAATCAGCCCCTTGAAACGCAAATAGACGATTGCGAATCGACTTATCAGCCGCGTCGAACTTGCAATAGAGATGTCGGTGTATCATTCCCCGGTCTGATTGCGCGGATGTCAGGAAGCGTGAAGAATTGTCACAAAGTCGCGTGATGGCGCAGCCGCCGTTCAGGTGGATATGCCACGCTGTCATGATGACGGCCGAGCCGGAACACGGCAAATCCCGCATGCTGCATAGGCCAGCCGGTCACGGTCAGCCATGACACCGAAATATTGGAGGCGCAATGGGACAACAGGTGCGGTGCGGCAGACGCCGCTCCCATGGCGCGGGCGCGCTGATTGCAGCCGTCATACTTGTTGTTGCGGCGCTGATCGCGGCATGGACGCTGCTGCCACGGCTATTCACGCCTCGCGAGACCGCGCGCACGGCCGAGGAAGCATATTGCGCGGCGGTGTCGTCCGACGGAGCCCGCCGCACCTTGACACCTGATCAGGCGCAGAACGCGGCGCTGATTGCGAACATCGCCGTCACGCGCGGACTGCCGGATCACGCGGCGACGGTGGCCATCGCCACGGCCATGCAGGAGTCGAGGCTGACGAATCTGGACTACGGCGACTTGGATTCGCTCGGCCTGTTCCAACAGCGGCCCAGCCAAGGCTGGGGCACGGCGGAGCAGGTGTCCGACATGACCTATGCGACAAACATCTTCTACGACCATCTGCTGCAGGTGCCGGATTGGGAGACGATTCCGGTGGAGGACGCCGCGCAGGAGGTGCAGCGCTCAGGCTACCCGGAACTATATGCCACATGGGATGCGATGGCACGCGCTTGGGCCTCGGGGCTGACCGGTGAACGGTCGGCGGACGTCACGTGCGCGTTGGAGCCAGCAATCTCCTCGGACGCGGACGGGTTGGTTGCAGCCATAGGCGGTACACTGCCGAATGTCAATGTCTCGGTTGCGCCCCCAAATGGCAAAACCGGCACGAACAACGGCGCTGCGACCAATACGGCCAGCACAACGTTGACGATCACGCTGCCGGACGGCCTGTCCGCCGACAACCGCACTCGACTTTGCTGGCAGACGGCAGGCTGGCTGGTCACGCATGCACGTCAATACGGCATTGACGCACTGCACGCGGACGGCATGGATTGGAACCGCAAAGCCGGTACATGGACCGGCACCGAAACCGCCGAGCAGACCGTCACCGTCACGCTTGCGTGATGTGACCTATACCGCCGTCACGACCACAAATCCGACTGACTGGAGCCTACGCCGTCGATGCTGCCTGAGGCACGACACGGATATGTTTTTTACTCGTTCGAATGAGACCAATCCACGACGGCTTCGATGTTATTGCCATCCGGGTCCAGCACGAATGCGGAGTAATAGCCGGGATGGTACGGGCGCGGACCGGGAGCGCCGTTGTCTCGGCCGCCGGCGGCGAGCGCGGCTGCATGGAACGCCTGCACGGCTTGCTGGCTGTCAGCTAGGAACGCGATGTGTGTGACCGGCGTGACCGGCGAAGCCTCCGCCTCCGGCCCGTCAATCGGTGACACGTAGAAATCGGAGTGCAGGGTTCCATCATCCACGCCGAATCCGAGCGTGGGCTCATGATGCGCCTTGACGATATAGCCGAGCGGTGCGAGCGCCTGTTTGTAGAATGTGATGCCACGGTCGATGTCTTTCACGTGCAACGTCAGATGGTCCAGCATGGTCTTGGTCGCCCTCCCCTGGTTCTTGTATTCGATTGCTGCTTGCAGTGTAAGCCCGAACGTTTCCCCGCAGGGCCGCGCATGGCTATGATGAGAGCAATCGCACGTCGAGTTCGAGACAATATTCAAAACGAATCCAAGGCAATAGGGGGAATGACGATGACCAAGGCACTGATTGTGGTGGATGTGCAGCCGACGTTCTGTGAAGGCGGCGAACTGGGAGTCGAAGGCGGCAACGCGGTCGCCGAGCGGATCGCCGATTATGTGAACGCGCATCGCAGCGAGTACGCGTATATCGCAACCACGCAGGACTGGCATATCGAGCCGGGCGCGCACTGGTCGGCGGAACCGGATTTCGTGGACACGTGGCCGAAGCATGGTGCGGCCGGCACGCCGAACGCCGAATTGCATACGGCGATCAAGGCGCTGAATATCCAGCATCATTTCAAGAAGGGCCAGTATTCGGCGGCATATTCCGGTTTTGAGGGCATCGAGGACAATACCGACCGTATCCAGACCCGCGAGGAGGTCACGACCGAGCAATCCGCCGGCAAGACGCTGGCCAATGCGCTGAAGGCCGCCGGCGTGAGTCGCGTGGATGTGGTGGGCATCGCCGAATCGCATTGCGTCAAGGACACCGCGCTCGATGCCGGGAAGCTCGGTTTCGAGGTCACCGTGTTCGAGGACCTGACCGTACCGGTCAGCGAGGAGCTCGGTGTCGCGGCCCGCAAACAGATGACGGCGGCCGGCATCACATTGGCCGAGTCCCGCTGATCAGGCCGGATATACCCAGAGCGAACGCACGAACACTTCCGTATATTCAAGCCCGACACTGCCGCATAGTCGCCTAGTCGATATGTGAAGAAGGCTTTTATGGTTACGATGCTGCTGACTTCGATATTCCGCAACGCCTCGTCCGCCGTGCATGAAGTCGAACCGCATCCGCAAGGCAAGCGGGTCGCGTTCATCCCGACGGCGAGCGCCGTGGAACCGTGGGGGCCAGTTCACTCGGCGTTGAGCAAACGCGCGCTGCAACGCCTCGGTTTCGAGGTGGAGCAACTGGATGTGGAAGATGTGCCGAGCGGGTCCGCCGAACGCATCACACGTAGCATCGCCGAGGCCGACTACATCTATGTGGGCGGCGGCAACACGTTCTTCCTCCTGCAGGAGTTGCGCCGCACCGGCGCCGACCGGGCCATCATCGAGCAGGTGCGCGCCGGCATGCCGTACATCGGCGAGTCCGCGGGCTCGGTCATCACGGCACCTGACATCGGCTATATCAAGCTCATGGACCGCACGGACAAAGCCCCCGATCTCACCGATTACGCAGGATTGGGCTTGGCCGATTTCCGCGTGGTCCCCCACCATCATGCAGCGGCCATGGGCCACGCCGCACAACGCATTCTCGACCGGTATGGTGCCGATCTCAGTCTCAAGCCCCTCACCAACCGGCAGGCCCTGCTCGTCAAGGATGGCAAAACCCGGTTGCTGCGATGATGCGGGTCGTCGGTCCGTCGCCCATTCGGCACCGCCGTGGTGTGTCCGGCCTGACATGCCTATCGAGCGGCATCAATCACACAGCAATGTGGCTGGGAACCTCGCCGAACGTCAACACCTGCGTACATCAGCACGGCAAAATCTGCCGAAAAACGCCCGGCGCACGAGATGCCAGCCGGCTCCATCCGTCACCTCAGTGCCGTACCGGGCCAGGCATGGCCTTGAGCAACGGGATGAATCCGGCGCACAGTACCAGGGCCACGACGGCGAGTATCTGCCAGTGGGCGGAGCCGAGCCAGCCGCCCCACGTGCCGACGGCACCGCCGATCGCATACGCGAACCTAGCACGGCCGCTGAATTTGGCCAGGTCACCACCGCTCAGCAGCAGTTGTCGCGATACGATCACGCCATGCGCCAGCAGGCCATAGCCGAGGTTGTTGATGAGCCATCCGACGCACACCGCGGCAAACTCGGGAACCAGTACAGCGGCAAGGGAAATCGCCGTGGCGATTGCCCCGATGGCGGACACGGCGCGCATGCCGAGTTTTGCGGAGAGCCGCATGTAGACAAACGATCCGATGATGCTGCCCACGCCGCCGAATGCGTAGACCACGGTCAGCATATCGCTGCCGTACCGGGAGCCGATGCCCAGCAACGCATAGCTTGCCCACAGCGACGGAATCAGCGCAAGCAGCAGCGATGCGATCAGCAGTCTGACCCGGGTCAAGCGGGTGACCGGAGTGCGCTGCGGCGCGTGTGACGTGTCGGCCGCCGTGGATTCGTCGGCGGAGCCGTCGCCGTCATCGCCGCCCGCACCATCGTTGCCGAATCCCGGCATGAACTCGCGGGTGCGGAATCGCGTCAGCGCGCAGGCAAATGACAGTGCCGACGAGGTGAGCAGCATGGCCATGATGGAGGCGTTGGCCAAGGCCGATCCGGCAACCTGGCCCAGCAACGTACCGGCCACGCTGGCAATCACGGCGACGTAGCCGCTGTACTTGACGAGCATGTCATCGTCGTCGCCGGCCGCATCCACCTCGAACACTTCGGAGGCCACGTCGATGACCTGCCCGGTCATCAGCAGCAGGCATGACAGGGCCAGCAGCAGCCACTTCCAATACGTCCAACCGTTGGGCACCAGCGCGACCGCCAAGCACAGTACGCCTTCCACGCCCTCCGTGGTCGCAAGCGAACGGAACGAGCCGAACCGCTGCACGATCCATGCGGATACCGGAGAAGCGAAGTCGATGACCAGATTGAACGTCTTGCGGAACGCGATCACCCATGCCGGCAGTCCGACGATCAGAATCGAAGGAATCACCGACCCCTCGAAAATCGCGTTGGACAGCATCGAAAACGTCATACCCACCAACGCCCATCGCAACGCCCTGCTCAATACCGATAATCCTCGCATACCTTAGTTCCTTGTCCTTGCTAGTGTAACGGAATTATGACTTCTCAATCGTCCCCCCGCTGTCTAAATGAAAGTGCAACACCCTTTCACTGGTTATCTGGACAATCTCCAATCTAAAGGGTGTTGCACTTTCATTTAGACAGCGCCCCCCATATCCGCATGTCACTGCTGCCATCATAATGAGCCAGTAGACGCCTTTAAGCGTTCTGACAACCATGGAATCGAAAATCGCTATGCGAATCATAGAACAGCACTGCCAAGGCAAGAGGTCTGACCAGTCGCTCAATGAGGACGGGCTGATCATCACCGATGGTTTCGCGGCAGTGGTGGATGGAGTGACCAGCAAAAGCGTGCACCATCTTGCCGGCCCTGTTCTTGGCCGCGTCCAGCACCGGCGCGAGGCCGGCGGCCCATTCGCGCACCGAACGGCCGGCGAGCATGTCGTTGCCGCCCACGCACACGATCAGCACGTCCGGCCGGTCGTTGATATCGCCAATCATCCGGTAGCGCACGCGCCGGGCGGTCGCGCCGAGCTTGCCGACCGTACGCCAGGCCACCGGTCGACCGGTACGCTTGGCGACGCGCGCGGCAAGCAGCGGCATAACGCCTTTCGACTGGTCGTCCACGCCACATCCGGCCACCAATGAATCGCCGACCATGACGGCACGAATCGGCTTCACGCCGTTCGTGCCTTTCCAATCGGGGCCGATCGGCGCCTCGATATCCACCCCGCGACCCTTGGCATCGAACAAACCGAACCGCTTGCCCTTCGGCTCGGACGCCAACTTCACCCGGCCCTTGGCCCACATACCCTCAATCGGAGCAACGGCAGCATCAATCACACGCAAGATTCCCACGGCCACCCAACATAGTCCGCCCTCCTCGACCTCGTTAGCGGCCAGTAGCAACCCATATTCGAAAACTCGATAACCATCGTCAATTCGCATAATTTGAACGTTTTAGGCGTTTTGGTCGCTTTGGACGTTTTATACTGTGATAAATAAAAAGGAGGTCACCATGGCAGAATCCGACAAACTCACCATTCCACGAACAATCCTTCCATCCATCAACATTGACGACATGACGACATTGGAGGCATTCACCGCACGATTTCTTGATGAGCGGATCTTCATCAAAGATGCCAGCGGCGTGGAGACTCCCCTACCTTCGCAGCTTTGCGACGCCGTCAGGCAGACGGCCATCCTTCTCGCCGAAGGCAAAAGTGTAATGATCAGTGCCACCGAACAAGATCTGACTACCGAACAGGCGGCGGCAATGCTCGGCATTTCGCGGCAAACACTGATAAGACTGCTTGATAAAGGACTTATTCCTTTTTCACGTCCATCCAATCACCGTCGCATCCGGCTGGAAGACCTGCTTGAATACAAGCGAGCCTCGAAACACACCAAGGATTGCGCCCTGAGCCAAATGATCGGCGTCGGGGAAGACGCCGAATTGTACGACCTGCCCGAGCCGACCCCGCAGGAAGCCATGCATGCGGTATCGGAGGTAAGGAGAGTACGGGCCGATGCTGTCGGTGTTTCTTGATGCCAATGTCATCTATTCCATCACCTTGACCGATGTTCTGCTCACCTTGGCCGAGCATGACCTTTTTCTTCCCCTGTGGTCGCCTAACGTATTACAAGAAGCACAGGAAGCCGCCTCCCGAACACTGCCTGACGCCGCACAACAAGCCTTCCGAAAAAGACTGATAATGATGGACCAGGCATTCCCCGAATCCTCCATACATGTTGAGGAATCGGAATGGAGCCAATTCGATCTGCCTGACCCGGATGATCGTCACGTACTTGCGGCTGCGGCACAGGGACAAGCAGACGCACTGGCCACGCGCAATATCAAGGATTTTCCCCAGAAACTGCTTGACTCTTTCTCCATTCAGGTCATCACGCCAGATGATTTGCTCTGTGTATTACTTAGACGAAATCCGGAAGCCACAGCTAGCGCCATACGTGAGCTTATCGATTCTCGACATCGGCCACCGATAAACATTCCCGACTTTGCTAAAAGACTTGAACGCTCTGGCGCAACACAGTTTGCAGCCGCTATTGCGCATATACGACAGCCTCTCGGCAATCATTCGTACTTTGACCAGTAACCCATGAATTCTGGATGAATTGGGGTGAACCGGCGGGGCTGGAGGCGAGCGGGCGGCGGATCATGGGGCACAATGGTGTCAAGGAGGCCGCCATGGTCGATGACTATACTGCCAAAATGACTGAGCTGATCGAACTCATGCGTCTGATCGGCAACGATACGCAGCAGTGCGAGGTCAAGGAATGCAAGCGCAAGATCTCCTCGACCATCACCGATACGCTGTCCGCGTTCTCCAACGGCTCCGGCGGCTGGATCATCCTGGGCCTGTCCGAAAAGAACGGGTTCACGCCGGTCGAGGGATTCGACGCGCGCGCCATGCAGGAGGCGCTGAGCCAGGCGTGCGAGAAGATGACGCCGGTGGTGCGGCCCGTGATCGTCACCTGCCCGTTCGAAGGCGCGAATCTGGTGTTCGCGCGCATCGACGAAATGCTGCCGCGCGACAAGCCCTGCTTCACCACCGCGCTCGGACCGCACGGCGGCTCGTTCATCCGCACCGGCGACGGCGACCGGCGCATGACCTCCTATGAGGTCGACCGGCTCATCGAGGAGCATCTGCAGCCCACATACGATCTGGATATCGTGCCCGGCGCCACGACCGATGACCTCGACCCGCAGCTCGTTTCCGGATTGTTGGCGCGCGTGCGCGAACAGCATCCGCGCGTGTTCGCCGACCGGGACGGCATCGACGTGCTGCTGGATCTGCAGGTGTTGCGCCATGATGATTCCGACGAGTCGGAGGTCGGCGGAATACTGCGCCCCACCTTGGCCGGACTGCTGGCGTTGGGCCGCTATCCGCAGAAGTTCTATCCGCGGCTCGGCATTTCGATAGCCGTGTTTCCGGGGACGAGCCGGGACGATGTGTTCCGGGGCGACGAACGATTGGTCGCCTCGAAGTCGGTGGTCGGTTCGATTCCGGTGATGATCGACGATGCGGTCGACTCGCTGATGCGTTGGATTGGCGCGAAGAAGCCCGATTATCCGCCGCTCGTGTTGCGCGAGGCGATTGCGAACGCGCTCACCCACCGTGATTATTCGCCCGATGCGCGCGGCACGCAGGTGCATATCAGCGTGTTCACCGATCGCATCGAGATCACCAATCCGGGTGGCCTGTACGGCATGGTGACACATGATGTGCTGGCGAGCCCGCATCCGGTGACGGGTGCACCGTTCGTCTCCACCCGAAACCAGTTCCTGTTCACGCTGCTGGAGTCCACGCCGTATCCGGGCGGCGGGTTTGTGAACCCGGAAGGCGGCGACGGCTACCAGCGCATCGCCGCCGCGTTGCGCGAGGCCGGCATCGAGCCGGCGACCACGCGCAACGACATCAACACGTTCACGATGACCATCACCAAGCAGCGCACGATGGCGAACAGTTCGCCGGGCGACGTGGTCAAGGCGATTATGACCGTACTGGAACGGCATTCGGCGATGAGCGTCAAGGAGATCATGCGCGAACTGCAGTTGACTCCGCTGGCCACCACATCCGGCATGCGCGAGCTGATGAAGGAAGGGCGGGTTGCCCGAGTCAAGTTCGCCGATGACCCGGTGCAGCGGTATCGGTTGAAAGGCTGATTTTCTCACTCGGCCAGCTGCGTGGTGGCGGGCGCGGCCAGGGTGGGACGGGATCGGCGGAAGCGGCCGGCGGCCAGGCCAATGCAGATGAACATCACGCCGAACAGTGCGACCAATCCCAGCGAGCCGGCCCAGCCGGCGACGCTTATGCCGGTTTCCTCCGCCGTGCCGAAGCCGAGCGCGTTGTCGATCGCGGTGCAATACCACCAGCCGGGCAGGAACTTGGCTATGGTCACCATCACGCCGGGCATCATGTCAACCGGCAATGCGACGCCCGACGTGAACATGATGAGCAGGCCGAAGATATTGGCGAATCCGTTGGCAGCCGCCTCCGAAAACCCGAATTCGCTGAGCATGAATCCACAGGCGACGGTCATCAGCGCGTACACGCAGGTCGCGCCGAACGTCATCAGCACTCCCCCGACGCTCAGGTGCAACGGATCGAGCCCCGCCGCCATCATCAGACCGATTGACAGCACCAAATAGCCGACGCATACGACGAGCGCGAATCCGCCCAACGTCAGCAACCGCTGGAGTCCCATCAGGACCATGCGTCGGGGCGAGGCGGTGAGACGCCGCCGCACCTCGCCGGTGGTGAACGCGCCCAGGATCATCGATCCGCAGATGGTCATCGCCAGGGACAGCGGGTACAGCGCGGTTTTCATGGTGCCGCCGAATCCGCTGACCGCCGTATCCGCAGCGCTTGCCGACTCCTCGGTCGGCGTATCGACCACGGCGATCTGATGGTTCACGTCTGTATCGCTGGCCGATTCGGCGGCCATTTTGGCGGCCTGGGACAGATCCTTGATATCCGGCTTGTCGACTTGCCCTTCCGGCAGCGAGTCCAGCATGTCTTGGTCCAGACTCGCGCCATCAAAACCGGCGGCCCCTCCTGTAGCGTTCATCATGCCGGCGAGCGCCGCCTGGTCGACCCTCGTCTGCGCGCCGATCAGTGCGGTGCGGGTGAGCGAGAGGAACCCGCCGACGTTCATCCGCGCCATCGACCCGGAGCCGGATGCGTAGCTGGTAACCGTGTCCACGTTCGGCGGATTGTCGCCGTCCGCCGCCGCGGCGACATAATCGTCAGCGAATCCGTCGGGAATGATGACGATCAGGTCCACCCAGTTCGAGGCGACGGCCTGTTGCAGCGTTTCGCTGGTGTCGTCGAGGTCCACCAGTTCGCTGGAATCGCGCAGGTAGGCGCGCATCGACGTGGCGATATCACCCCGGTCGGAGTCGCGGTCGATGATGGCGACGCGCGTCTTGGTCGATTCGAACACCGCGGACATGGAGCCGGATGCGGAGGTCAGCATCGCCCAGCTGATGGACATCATCAGGATGCCTATGAATACGAGGTAGATCATCAGGTAGACCCGGTGCGCGAACAGCACGCGCAGCGTGGCTTTACAGGTGTTCATAACGTTGCCTCCTCAGCATTGCGATGCCGGCCAAGAGGAATACCGCGCTCATCGCCAGCAAAATGGCACAAGTGGTGATGAACGGCTGGTAGCTGTCGTAGTACAAAATGTCGTAAAACAGGTTCGTCACCTGTTGCGCGGGGTTGATGGTGCCGAGGATGGGCGCGTTGCGTGCTATCCAGTCGCTGATCTGCATGGCAAACCCGCCGTACAGTCCGGTGAACAGCGACAGCGTGCAGGAGATGCCGGTCGACAGCCCGTATTTCGTGTCGTAGGAAAGCTTCGGTACCGCGCCGAGCAGGGTGCCTGCTGAGCTGGTCATGAACGAGGCGATGATGACCGCGAAAATCGCTGCCGGTTCGCGTCCGCCGAGCGAGACGTTGCAGGCGAGCCGGATATAGGCCAATGCGATGGACAGGGCGACCGACGAGCACAGCCAGCAGGAGAGGAAGCCCGCGACGAGCTGTTTGGCCCGGCTCAGCGGCGCTACGGTCCGCCGTATGCCCAGCGCGGACAGGTTCGCCTGTGCGGCGGCGACTGTGCTGATGGAGTATCCCATGGCCATCATGCAGGACATGGCCAGCAGCGCGTAATAGTATCGGGCGATCGCGTCAGGCTGGAAATGCGTGAGCGTCGTCTCATGGGTCATGTCGACGTTCTGCCCGACGCTGTTCCAGAAGTTCCGGCTGAGCGCGGCCTGTGGATTGTCGGCGATGGTCTGCCGGGTGACGGCGTCGGTGCGGTTGTACAGGTCGATGACGCCGCGCAGGGCCGCGAGGCTAATGTCCAGTCCGCTGTTTTGTGTGGAGTCTTTGGCTGTGACGGCGGTTTCCCGGCTCACGGTCATCGCCAATCGGCCGTTATTGTCGGCGGTCAGATAGCCGTTGGCAGTGCCGTCGGCGAGCCGTTGTTCGGCCTCCTTCACGGTGCCGACTGTGGTGATGGTCAGCAGCTTTTGGTCGATTCCGGCGTAGGTCGTGTCGTCTGAGGCCGATTCCGTTTCCCCGGCCAGCGCGTCTACGAAGGTGCGGGCACCGTCCGCCTGCTGCCAACGGGTGTCTTCGATGACGGCCATCGGCACCGGCTTGAGTTCATATGCTTCGGCCAGCCCGCCGAACAGTCCGTTGAACATGGTCGCCAGCACGATCGGGAACACGGTCATCCAGAACAACGCCGACCGGTTGCGCAAGTTCGCTTTCAATGCGACCAGAAATGTGGTCCACATGATGTCTCCTTACCTGCTCCCGCTGACGGGAGCTGTCGGCGAAGCCGACTGAGGGTGGTTGTTGCAAGGCCACCCCCACTCGCTTCGCGGGAGCCCCGCTAGCGGGGGCAAGATTGTTAGTCCCTTAGCGCCTTGCCGGTGAGTTCCAGGAATACGTCGTTGAGGGTGGGCGGGCGACTGGTCAGGTGGCCGATGTTGGCGCCGGAGCGTTTCACCGCGTCGAGCACGTCGGTCAGGTTGTGTTCGCCGCGACGGCATCGCACGTCGAGTTCCTTGCCGTCGTAGGTGGCTTCGATCACGCACGGCAGCGCACGGACCTCGGCCATCGCCGAATCCGCCAGATCGAGCGTTTCGATGGTGATGCGCTCGCCCGTGTCGATCATGTTCTTGAGCTCGTCGGCGGTTCCGAGCGCCAGGTGCCGGCCGTGGTCCATGATGAGGATGCGGTCGCAGATCTGCTCGACTTCCTCCATGTAATGGCTGGTGTAAATCACCGTGGCACCGGCCTGATTGAGCCGCTGGATGCCCTCGAGAATTGCGTTGCGGCTCTGCGGGTCGACGGCCACCGTAGGTTCGTCGAAGAAAATCAGGTCAGGCTTGTGCGCGATGCCGCAGGCGATGTTCAATCGCCGCAGCAGACCGCCGGACAGTTTGCCGGGCCGGAACTTGCGGAAGTCCTGGAGACCGACGAATTCGATGGCCTCCTCGACCAGCGGCGCACGGTCAGTTTTCTTCGGCACGTACAGCGAGCAGAAGTAGTCGATGTTTTCGGTGACGGTCAGTTCATTGAACACGGCCACGTTCTGCGGCACGATGCCGATACGGCGCTTCAGCGCATAGGAGGTCGGCGTCATCGGCTGGCCGAATACGCGAATCGTGCCCGAATCGTAGGTGAGCAATGCGAGGATGCAGTTGATCGCAGTGGTTTTGCCGGACCCGTTCGGCCCAAGCAGGCCGAAAATCTCGCCCTGGTTCACGTCAAGGTCAAAGTAGTCGAGCGCCACCATGTCGCCGTAGCGTTTGACCAGTTGGCTGACGTGCACGGCCAGAGCCGGGTTGGTTGTCGAGTCGTGTTCGGAAGCTCTGTTGTCGGTTGCCATAGCCACTCCCTTCCTTGGTGATTCCATCATCCCAAGAAGGGGCCGGACGCCGCCACAAGCAAACGTCACGACTTGGCCGTACAGGCGTGACATTTGTCATTACGGCCCTTCGGCGTCGGTCTGCATGGCCTTGTACACCTTATCGACCGGCATCAGGCTGATCTCGTCCATCGCATAGTTGGACGCCCTGTGGCTTTGCGCAATCATCGGTATCATCCCTTTACGGTTGTGTCGACAACATCCGACGCTTGTGCCTCATCTATTCGGGAAGTGTGACCCGTTGTCTTGGACCGTCATGCGAATAATTCCGCACGCCCGTCAAGTTCGTCGTGTTCCGCACACCGGTAGACTGGTGGTGGAAGAGCGTCGAGCCGGGGAGGTGCCATGCGCGTGTTGGCCGAGAAGGGCTTGCTGCTCGTGTTGGGCCTGGCTTTGGCCTGGCTTGTCGGGGTGCGGCTCGATGGCGTGTTCATCGCCGGTCTGCTGTTGGCCGTTTCCGTCGCCGGATTGGTGGAATGGCTGCGTCCCGCGCAATGGTCTTGGGTCTTGTGTACGGCGTATCTCGCCATCGCCGTGGCAGTGCCTTCATGGTGCGCGTTCATGCCGCTCATCGCCTACGATACTGCACAGCTGCCGGCCCTCGCCTCGGCCGGAGCCCGAACTGGGGCACGGACTGCGGCAAGCGGCCGCTCCCCCAGTGTCTCACGGACCGCGGCCTCTCGCCGTTCCCTTGCCGATGCAATACGTTCGGCCCCGTGGCTTTCGGTCGCCGCGCGCTGGATATGGGTGTTGCCGCTGATCGCGCTCTGGTTCGCCCGTGGCACCGACCGTCTCCAGACGCTGGTGATGACGATGATCGCCCTGCTTGGATTCGTTCTGGGCCGGGCCCGCGCCTCCTCGGACGAGGCGCGGCGCGCGTTGCTGCACGCGCAGGACAGGGCGCGCGAATCCTCGCGGGCCACTCGTTCGCGCATCGCCGACATCGATGAGGAACGCGCCCAGTCGATTCGCATGGCGACCCTCGGCGAGCGCACGCGTATCGCCCGGGAGATCCACGACAATGTGGGCCATCTGCTGACCCGCGCGATCATGCAGGCGCAGGCCGGCAGGACGGTGGCCGAGGCGACGAACGATACGGTCGCTGCGCAAGGGTTCGCCACGTTGGGTGCGACGTTGGATGATGCGATGACGATGGTGCGCCGTTCGGTGCATGATCTTGAGGATGACGGCACTGATTTCGCCGCGCAGATCGATGATGCCGTCACGTCGTTCGACGGCATCTCCCCCGGTTTCGCCGTGACGCTGGCCAACGATATCGCCAAGGCGCCCGCGCCGGTCTCGCGCTGTTTCACGACCGTGATTCGCGAGGCATTGTCGAATGTGGTGCATCATAGTGCGGCGCACGATGCGAGCGTGACGTTGCGAGACTTCCCCGCGTTCTGGCAGTTGGTCATTCAGGATCCGGGGCCGGCCGTGTCCGAGTCCGATGGGTCCCGGACGGCCGCTGTCCGCCCGCGTGCGATGTGTGCCACGCGCGTCGGCTCGCGACTCGCCGCCGACAGTGTTGCCGATATGCGCGGTTCGGCCGATGAGCTGATGCGCGGCATGGGTTTGGCGGATATCGAATCGCGCGTGCGCGCCCTTGGCGGCACCGCGGTCTGCGGGCCGTATGAGGACGGCTGGCGTGTGTTCGTATCCGTGCCGAAGAAGCGTTGGACCATGGAATCGAGGGATTGATGAGAATCGCAATCGTGGATGATGATCCGATCGTCTGCCAGTCGTTGGAGACGATTCTGACGGCCACCGGCACGGCCGAGGTGCTATGGACGGCAAATGACGGCGATACCGCCGTGCGCCGTTATTTCGAGACGCCGGCGAGCCGACCGGACGTGCTGCTGATCGATATTCAGATGCCCGGCACCAGCGGTTTGGATGCCGCGCGCGAGATTCTGGCCACGGACCCGGCCGCGCGCATACTGTTCCTGACCACGTTTGCGGACCAGTCGTATATCGCGCAGGCGATGGGGCTTGGCGCCAAGGGCTATCTCATCAAACAGGATGTGGCGGCGGTCGGGCCTGCGCTGCAGGCGGTGATGGCAGGTCAGGTGGTGCTCGGCGCGGAAGTGCTCGGCAAGCTCACCGAACGGACTCCGGATCCTGCCGATTCCGACGATTCCGGAGATACCGCCGATTCCATCGAGGGCCTGCTTGGCGAGCGTGAGCGTGAGATCACCGCGCTGGTCGCCGAGGGCCTCGATAACCGTGACATCGCCGCCAGACTGTTCCTGAGCGAAGGCACGGTCCGCAATCGCATCAGCGCGATACTGGACAAGCTCGGCCTGACCAATCGCACCCAACTCGCCATCCTCTGGCTCAACGCCCATCGGTGAGGGGCCTTTGGTCAAGTAGGTCTCTCCCTCCGTCATCGCTTCGCGATGCCACCTCGAACGCGATTCAGGACAGCTTGCAGCTGACCTCTTATTCGCTCGTTGTCACTCACCCTCGCCTAAAAACACCTCCGGCGTTTTCTTCACGGCTCGGCTCATCAGAGGGAGGTTGTGAAAAACCAACCTCAGCTGTTTTTCATGACGATACTGTCGATGGTGTTGGCCACGCGCTCGCAGTCGTCGGAGCACTGTTCGAGGTGACGGTACACGTCATGCCAGGCGAACACCTGCAGCGGATCGGTGCAGGTGGTGTGCAGCGTGCGCATCGATTCGATGAACAGGTGGTCGGCGTCCGTTTCGATCGTGTTGATGGCGAACACCAGTTCGCGCAACGTCTTGGAATGCCGGAATCGCGGCAGTTCGTTGACCAGCTCGCAGATGCTTTCCGTGGCGCGCACCACCATATCCGACATCTGGATCGCATCGTCGCGCATGTCGGTCACATTGTCGTAGTACATGCGGTTGAGTACGCCTTCGATGCTGTCGGTCACATCGTCGAGCACGTGGCCAAGCTCGTCGATGTCCTCACGGTCGAACGGCGTGATGAACGCGGTCACCAGTTCGTCCATCATGTCGTGGCGCACCTCGTCCGCCGACTTCTCAATCGCGTGCATGCTGTCCATGCGTTCGCGCAGCTGATCCGGATTGAAGTCGTGCATGACCGCGGACAGCAGCTTCGCGGCCTGGCATGCGTAGTCCGCGCTGCGGCGGAATCCGTCGAAGTAGAACACGTCTTTTTGTCTCGCCATGATGGGTGGATTCCTTTCTAGAACACGACCATGAACAGTTTGGCCATTACGAAGCTGATGAGACCGCAACCGGGGAAGGTGAACACCCAGGTGAGCATCATGTCGCGCACCACGCCGAAATTGATGGCGGAGAGACGGCGTACCGCGCCCACGCCCATGATGGCGCTGGTCTTGGTGTGCGTTGTGGAGACGGGGATGCCGAGCACGGTCATGACGAGCAGGCACAGCGCGCTTGACAGATCGGCCGAGAAGCCTTGGTATTTCTCGAGTTTCACCATGTCCTGGCCCACGGATTTGATGATGCGTTCACCGCCGACGGACGTGCCTACGCCCATGATGGTGCTGCACAGAATCATGAGCCAGACCGGAATCATCACATCGGTCACGCTGGGTTGGCCGTTGCAGAACGCCATGCCGAGGAACAGCACGCCGATGAACTTCTGGCCGTCCTGCGCGCCATGCATGAAGCTCATGGCCGCCGCGCCCACGATCTGCGCGTAGGTGAAGAACCCGTTGGTGCGGCGGCGGTCCATGCCAGCGCAAATCAGGGTCACGGCCTTGCATACCAACCAGCCGACGGCGAAGCCGAACAGGAGGCTTGCGACCAGACCGTAGAGCACCTTGACCCATTCGCCCATGTTGATGCCGCCGATGCCGCCTTGGATGGCGATGGCCGCTCCGGACAGGCCGGCGATCAGGCTGTGGCTTTCGGAGGTGGGTATGCCGAGCAGCGAGGCGCCCACGCTGTATACGACGATGGAGAACAGCGCCGCGCATAGGGCGATGAGCGCCGCGTTCGTGTCGCCGCCGAAATCGACCATGTTGCTGATGGTGGAGGCCACGGAAGCGTTGAGCTGCGTCATGATGAAGACGCCGAGGAAGTTGAAGATGGCCGCCATGATGACGGCGGAGCGTACGCGCATGCATCGCGTGGTCACGCAGGTGGCGATGGCGTTGGGTGCGTCGGTCCAGCCGTTGACGAAGATGACTCCCAGCGTCAGCAACGTTGTGACGGTCAGAGCCGGGTTGGAAAGCACTTGTTGGAGGAAATGCGCCAGTGAGACGTCCAAGGGGAATCAACACCTTCTTCTTCGGGGGCGGAAGCCGTCACACTGATTGTAACGGAAGAATGGCTACGTAGTTCCCATGGCGCGCGGATTATATGGTGTTGTTATGTTGCGCGCCGCGCATCCTTTCGTGAAAACAGAGCGGGACAGTCGTATGCTTCGATTCGGCGCCTGCATCGACAACTCTCGTCATCTACCGAGGATTCGGTCATGCGTGTGCGAAAATGGACACGGTGTCAATCAGGAGGTGCACAGTGGTTGCAAGCACGGATTCGAGCCGCACAATGCCCGATTGGGTGAAGTACGGGGTGTTCTGGCACGTGTATCCGCTGGGCTTCTGCGGTGCCGATATCAGGCCCGCCGGCCCGCGCCAGTTCCATGGCCGCGGCCTTGACGCGATGATCCCTTGGCTGGAGTACGTGCGCGATCTAGGCGCGTCCGGCCTGCTGCTGGGTCCGGTGTTCGAGTCGGCGACGCATGGATACGACACGCTCGACCATATGCACATCGATGTGCGATTGGGCGGGGATGCCGCGTTCGACCAGCTGATTGCGGCCTGCCGGGACATGGGATTGCAGGTGGTGCTGGATGGCGTGTTCAATCATGTGAGCCGCGATCATCCGGCCGTCCGGGCGGCGCTTGACGAGACCGCCGGACGCTTGAATCCGGCCGACAACCCGTGGCATGGTCTGGTCCGCGCGCATGTCGGTGATAATGACGAACCCGCTTTGGATGTGTTCGAGGGGCACGGGGATCTGGTGGCGCTGGACCATTCGGCTGACGAGACCGTTGACTATGTGGTCCATGTGATGAGCCATTGGCTGGATCGCGGAGCCGCCGGCTGGCGCCTCGACGCCGCATATGCCGTGCCGAGCCCGTTCTGGGCGCGCGTGTTGCCGCAGGTCAAAGCCGCACACCCGTATTCGTGGATTTTCGGTGAGGTGATCCATGGCGATTACCCGCGCATCATCGAGGAATCCACGATGGATTCGATCACGCAATACGAGCTATGGAAGTCGATCCAGCATGCGCTGGAGACGGAGAACTTCTTCGAGCTGGATTGGAATCTCAAGCGGCACAACGCGTTCCTGAATTCCTTCGTGCCGCAGACGTTCATCGGCAACCATGACGTGACGCGTATCGCATCGCAGATTGGCCCGGCCAAGGCGGCGTTGGCATTGGCGGTGCTCATGACGGTCGGCGGCATGCCAAGCATCTATTACGGCGACGAGCAGGGCTATGTGGGCGTCAAGCAGGAGCGTTTCGGCGGCGATGACGACGTACGTCCGAAGTTCCCCGACTCCCCTGCCGAACTGTCCACGCTGGGAGAGCCGACATACCGGCTGCATCAGGCGCTGATCGCGCTGCGCCGTCGCAACCCATGGCTGATGGATGCGCGTACCGAGGCCGTGAAGCTGGAAAACAAGCACTTCGTCTATCGTTCGACGAGCGCCGACGCCCAGCATTCCCTGACCGTGGACCTCAACATCGAGCAATCCCCCACTTTCACCATCCGCAACGCCGACGGCAGTACAGCGTATCAATACTGAGCTACCTCATCAGAGGGAGCTCACCATTTACCGCCGAATGCCTCGGATCAGCAGGTCGAGCAGGTAACCGTACGACCGGTCGACCCGTTCGCGGCCACGTGTGCGGGGTTGGGCGGAACGCAGTTCGAATTGGATGAACCCGTGTATGGACACCCAGATGGAGGATGCAATCAGGTGGGGGTCATCGTCGCGGATGCGACCGAGTCATCCAGCAATCTGCGCAGGGTGCCCGGCAGGGAGCCGGAAATGGATTCGGCAGCCATCACGGATTCCTTGGATGCGCCAAGGATGTCCTGGGGCAGGTAGGATCCTCGCAGCGCGTCCGTCAGGCCGGTGGTGTACGTACCAGCCTGCAGCGACCCCATGATGCCGACGCCGAGCGTGCCACTGAGCTCGCGGATCGTGTCGTTGACGGCACTGCCCATGCCTTCCTCGCTGACCGGCACGGCCGTCATCAGTGTGTCGGTGGCGGTCCCTGGACGAGGGCGATGCCTGCGGCCATGACGGCCGCGAACGGCAGTGTGGCAATCGCCATCTCGAGCGCCGAACACCCACACAGCGCCTGGAACCATTAGGTCGTGAGGAAGATGAAACCGAACAGGCACAGGAAGGCGGCGCAAATGGCCAACGGCCGATGACGGCGCACACCCAGAACACGCTATCCCATGCGAACCGTTGCAGCAGGATGCCGCCGATGACCGGGCCGAGCGCTATGCCCACCCCGGATGTGCCGACCCGCAGTCCGACGGCCAGCCCACGCATAGGCGATCCGTCGAACAACCCGATGATGGATGACAGCGTGGCTCCCATCAAGTTGTGTATTAATATAACATATTTATGAAACATTGATACACATCATGTCGGGAACAGGCATCCGCATCGAAAACACCGACCTACAACACAATCAGGCCCGACGACCATCAAAGGTCGTCGGGCCTGATTCATACGCGCTGTCGGACTAACGGCGTCCGGACTTCATACGGAATGGCGCATTGTTGCGATTCTTCTTGGAATGGCGGCGGTTTGGGCCTTCCGTGTTGCCGTATTTGGCGATCATGCGGCGTTCGTGACGCTTGGCACCTTCTGAACGCTCGTCGCGTACGATGCGGTTCTCGTTCTTGCGATGGATGCGCTTGCCGCCTTCGCCCTGGCGGGTGTTGCGCATGGACTGCCTGCGGCCGTCATGGGAACGCTCGTCATAGGAGAAGCCGTAGTCCTCGTGGCTGCGCTCATTGCGGCGCGGCTTACGCGGACGCTCGAAATCGCGGGGATCAGTACGATCGAAGCGACGGCTTGATCCATGCTTACGGCCGCTGAAATCATCGTTGCGGCCGTATTCGGCCCCGTCGCGCTTGTCGAATTTTCCGCCCTTGCCGTACCGATCATTGCGACGGCTGCGACCAGAATCGCGGCCTTCGAACTTGCCGCCACGACGATCGTCACGGTAGCCGCCACGACGATCGTCGTACCGGTTCTTGCCGTACTCGTTGCGGCCATCGTCCTGACGCTCGCCGTAACGGTCCTTGCCGTATCCGTCGCGACGGCCGCCCTTACGTCGGTCATCGCCATGCTCGAACAGATAGTCGCGGCGCTCGGCCTCGGGGTTGCTCATGCCGGCGCGGCGTTCCGCACGGTTGCGGTTCTTCTTCACGGCCTTCTTGCTGGCCTTGTCGCCGTGCTTGCGCTGCGGCTCGCCTTCGGCAACAAACTCGCCACCTTCGTTCTCGTGCTGGAATTCGGTCTCGGCAACGTTCTGCTCGTCGCGATTGCGATTGCGATTGCCGCCGCGGCCGGACTCGTCGCCCGCCGCGTTCTTGGCACCCTTGTTCTTGCCCTTGCGCGGGTTGCCCACGGGCTGCGACTTGTCGAGGCTCCAGCCATCCACGCGCTCGGCGCGGTCACCCACAAGCTCAAGCACTTCGGGCGAATCGTGGGTCACTTCAATCATCTTGGTCTTGATGCCGGCCTGGTTCAGCAAGCGGCGCGTCTCGCGGCGCTGCTCGGGCAGCACGAGGGTGACCACGTCGCCCGCCTTGCCGGCGCGGGCGGTACGACCGGAGCGGTGTACAAAGGACTTCGGGTCGGCCGGCGGCTCGACCTGCACCACGAGCTCCACGCCGCCGACGTCTATGCCACGGGCGGCCACGTCAGTGGCCACCATGACGCGCACATCGCCGGAATCAAATGCGGCGAGGTTGCGATCGCGCTGGTTCTGGTTCAGGTTGCCGTGCAGCTCGGCGGCCGGAATGCCGTTCTGCGTCAGGTTCTTGGCGAGCTTCTTGGCCTGGAACTTGGTGCGGGTGAACAGGATGCGACGGCCTTCGCCCGAGGCGAGCACGCGCACGAGTTCGTGCTTGTCGCCGCGCGTGGTCTCGAACACGTGGTGGGTCATCAGGTCAGGTTCGGTGGTGGCCGAATCGACCTCGTGCACCTTGGGATCATGCAGGAAGGTGTTCACCACTTCATCCACGCCGTGATCGAGCGTGGCGGAGAACAGCATGTGCTGGGCGTCGGGCGAAATCTGCTCAAGCAGTCGCTTGACCGGCGGCAGGAAGCCCATATCGGCCATTTCATCGGCCTCATCGATGACCACGACTTCGACGGACGAGAGCGTGAGCGCCTGCTGGCGCAGCAGGTCCTCAAGGCGGCCCGGGCAGGCGACCACGATATCGGCGCCGGCCTTCAGATCGCGGATCTGGTGGATGTACTTGACGCCACCGTACACCGTGGTGGTGTTCATGCCAAACGTGTGGGCCAGCGGCATCAGCACGTCGTTGATCTGGTTCGCGAGCTCGCGGGTGGGGGCCAGCACCAGGCCGCGCGGGTGCGGCAGGAAGTCGTCGGCGCGGCGCTCTTCCAGGCTGGCCTTCTTGCGGCGCTTGATTTCGTTGCGGAACTCCTCCATCGCGATTTCGCCAAGCGAATCATAGGAGCCAAGCCGGGTGACCAGCGGAATGGAGAAGGCGAGGGTTTTGCCGGATCCGGTGCGCCCTCGGCCGAGAATGTCGCGGCCGGCCAGTGAATCGGGCAGGGTGTCGGCCTGAATGGGGAATGCGGTCTTCTTGTCATCTGCCGCAAGCACGCGCACCAGCGGTCCGGGTACGCCAAGTTCGCCAAAGGTAAGGGGGCGGGATTCCGCGCTGTCGTTCATCTGGAAATCAGCGGAATCGTCACGATCATCGAAATTATTACGGGGCACAGTGGCCTTTCATGTCAAAGGTTACGCAAATTACACAAGCTTTCCAAGCTTAGCGTAAGCCCCCTACTTTGCTTGCTGCTCGCCACGCTGTCATCCCACTCTTTACTTATGACCCCATGGGGCGGTAACTCGCCCATGGGGCGGTAACTCGCCCATGAGGCGGTTTGAAGAAATTGTGAAACCGCAGAATAAAGCCATTTTCACCTACCGCCCTATGAGGGTTTTACCGCCCCATGGGATGTTTGCCGCCCCATGGGCCAATTACCGCCCCATGGGTTCTACCACCATGTAAGGCGAGCACCGCTCCATGAAACACGCAAATGGCCCCTACCCGTGAAGGTAGGAGCCATTGTGCAAAAAGGCTGAGCCACAATACGGCCCAGTAGCACTAAAACACACTACAAAATATCCGGATCGTCCTTGGCGATGGTGCCGGTGGCCTTGCCGATGGCCTTCAGGCCGTGGTAGGCCACAAGAATCACAATCGCGCCAATGGCAATGCCGTTGAAGGAAATGCCACCAACAGTGAACGCGAATTGGCCAATGGCAATAATCATGGTGATGGCTGCCACCATGATGTTCAGCGGCTTGTCGAAGTTGACCTTGTTCTCAACCCAGATGCGGATGCCGATCATGCCGATCATGCCGTACAGCAGCGTGGTCACGCCGCCGAGCACGCCGGCGGGGATCGTGTTGATCACGGCGCCGAACTTCGGGCACAGGCTCAGGATCAGGGCGAAGGCGGCTGCGCACCAGTAGGCGGCGGTGGAGTACACCTTGGTGGCAGCCATCACGCCGATGTTCTCGCCGTAGGTGGTGGTGCCGGAGCCGCCGCCGAAGCCGGCGAGCGTGGTGCCCAGGCCGTCGGCCATGAGGGCGGTGCCGATCTGGTTGTCGTAGTCGCGGCCGGTCATCTGGGCCACGGACTTGACATGGCCGACGTTCTCAGCCACAAGCACGAGCACAACAGGGATGAACATGGGAAGGATGGAAAAATCGGCCTGCGGCAGGTGGAACTTCGGGAAGCCGATCCATGCGGCGTCACCGATGGCGGAGAAGTCGACCTGGCCACGGATGCAGGCATATACATAGCCGATAATTACGCCGACCAAAATGTTGAGGCGACCCAGCAAGCCCTTGAACAGCACGGCCACGAGCAGCACGGCCAGCAGGGTAACCAGTGCGGTGTCCGGCGCGGCTTGGAAGTTAGTCCACACGGAAGGTGCCAGATTGAAACCGATGATGGCCACAATCGCGCCGTTGACCACGGGCGGCATGATGATGTCGATCCATTTGGAGCCGGCGTAGTGCACGAGCACGCCAATCAGGGCCAGCAGAATACCGGTGACCATGATGCCGAAGCTGGCGACCGCAATGCCCTTGTTGGCGGTGGTGACCGCCGTGATCGGGGCGATGAAGCCGAAGGACGAGCCCAAATAGCTCGGCAGCACGTTCCTGTTGATCAGCAGGAACAGTGCGGTGGACATGGCCGTGAAGAACAGGGTGGTGGACGGGTCGAAGCCCGTCAGAATCGGCACCAGGAAGGTGGCACCGAACATGGCGATGACGTGCTGCGCGCCGATGCCGGCGGTACGCACCCAAGTCAGACGTTCATCGGGCTCGACGACCTCGCCGGGCGCCAGCGTCTTGCCGTCGCCATGCAGCCGCCATTGGAAGATATTGGACATGGACATTGCTCACTCTCCTCGCTCTTGCTTGGGGGCGCGGCACACACGACCGGCCGCGCCACGCGTCATTCTAGCGTACGGGGATCGTGCGGCGTCCATCCGTCGGAACGCTCACTTGCCGTAATACTCCAGCAGGTGGGGGTCGACGGCCTGCACCACATCGACCAGATCGCCGTTGGACAGGTACGGGCGCTTGAATTCGCGCCACGGCTCCACTTTGACCTCCCAGCGTCCGCTCGCCTCATCAAGCACGGGCCGGGCGGTCTGCTCCCAACGCACACGCTTGGACGTGCGACCGGTTTCGGGGTCTCGGCGCGTGTAATGCAGGCACGTGCAGTTGGTGATCTTCCAGTCGTCCGAATCGGCGCGATGCAGGAACTCCTCGTCGGCCAGATCCTCGATGGTGAGCATCAGGGCGAGCATGAAGTCGCCGTGCGTGACCATGACCACGGACTCCGAGTCGGATTTGCGGCTCAACGAGGTCAGGATGTTATGCACGCGGTCCTCGGCCACGTCGGCGATGGATTCGCCTGCCGGCGGCCGCCAGTACAACGGGTCGGTGTTCTTGAAGTTCCAGTTGCGGGCGTAGTTGGTTTTGAACTCGTCCTTGGTGATGGTGTTGATCTCGCCCCAGGAGCGTTCGCGCAGCACACGGTTCTCCTCCCACTTGGCTTTGGGCAAGGCCATGGTGGCCGCGGTCTCGCGGGTGCGCACATACGGCGAAACCATGTAGCGGTCGAACAGCTGCTGCTGGCTGACGAGCCAGCGTCCGATGCAGTCGGCCTGCTTGCGACCGGTGGCGGTGAGCCGCCATGAGCGGTCGGGCACGGTGACGTTGTCCTGCGTGTACAGGGAGTTGTCGCCCTGCTCGCCCGCCTGGACGATGACGTTCGCTTCGGATTCGCCATGTCGGATTACATATAGATCGAGCGGCATGCTCATCTGCGCTCCTCCTTCGTTGTCGGTGACGTCGCGTTGTTCCGCGCCGTCCGCTATTTCACCCGCGTTATGGTGTCCCCTTTGACCATGAACGCGCGACGGGCCATATCGATCATCGGCTGGTCGAACTTCGAGTCGGTGTAGAACTCGTCGACGACGGCGTCCGGACCGTACAGCTCGCGGAATCGCCTGGCCTTGTTGGTGTTGAAGTTGAGATACGTAACCCTCATCGTCTCCAAATCGACCTTGCTGGCCACGAGGTTCCGCACGCCGAGCCTGCGGCAGGCCTCCCCCACCGTCAAATCGAAGGATGCGGTGAGGATCACGTCATCCGGTTCGGGCTGGTACCAGGGCTTGATGCGCGGGTAGTTCCGATCCCAGAAATCGTTCACGAGCTGTTCGACGCTCGCCACGCGTCGGGAACGGTTCAGTTCCGTAAGATAGCCTTCGGCCATTCTGCCCACGCCGTATTCCATCTGCTCAAGCGTGGCCCGCCCGAGTTTGTATTTGACCGCGTACCGCAACACGGGTGCGATGAAACGGAACACCTTCGGGTCATGTCGAGCGGAATACAGGTACAGGTCGAACAGGCTTTCGCCGTCGTAGATGGTTCCGTCAAAATCGAATACGCGCATACCTTCTGCTTCTACTCTGCTGTTCCTTGTTCAAGGCTAATCATGGCGAACCGGCAAAAGCGCGAGTATGCGGTGAATTTCACATGAACACTGTTTTTTGGAGGGTCGCAACCAACTTCCCCGGCGGTCATCGTCCCCGGTCCGGCACCGTTCCGGCACGCCTGCGCGTCTGGCCGAACAGGTAGACGCCGATGGGCAAGGTCAGCACACCGCCGATGACAAACACCAGCGAAATCGGAATCATGTCGGCCAGAGGCGCGAAGACCAGCATGCCCAGCGGCATGCCCAGCGTGCTGAGCGTGGTGTCGAGACCAAAGACGCGGCCGACCACATTCTCATCGGACTCGGTTTGCATGATGGTACGCATCGGACCCACGCAGATGGCCTCGGCGACGCCATTCGCCACGTCGATAAACAGGTACGCCAGCAGATTGGGCGCGACCCCGAGACCCACCACGGTCACGCCGACCAAAGTGACGCCGAGCGCGACCATGCGCATGTTGTCGCGCACGACCTTGGCCCCGACGGTGGACATGAACGCGCCGCCAAGCAACATGCCGATGCTCCATCCCAGCTCATTGGCCGCGAGTTTGTCGGAGGCGGTGGTCAGGTTGATGAATCCCAGATTCAGATCGATTCCCTCGTATTCGCGGGTCATGAGCAGCAGGGTCAGATTCATCGGGGCCACGGCGATGAAACAGGTCAGCGCGTCGCCCAACACCACGTTGCGCAGATTCGGCCGACGCCACGTGTAGTCGAATCCCACCTTGAGATCGGCGAAGACACGGCGGACGCCGGCGAGCGGCGAGCGTCCCTCCCCTTCGGGCACGGCGTGCGCGGCACGCTCCGCCGTCGCGCGTCTCTTCGGCACCTTGATCAACGCCACGAACCCGACGCCGATGACCGCCGTGGTCACGTCGATCAGCAGGATCGACCACAACGGCACCATGTTGATGAGCACGGCGGCCACAGCCGGTGCCACTATCATGTTCGCCGAGTTGATCACACCGTATATCGAATTGACGCGCAGCAGTTTGCCGGAGGGCACGACGTCCGGGATGAACGACTGCACGGCCGGCGTCTGGATGCCGCCGCCCGCCGAACGGATGAGCAGCACCACGAAGATCGTGGCCAGTCCGGCCCATCCCATCGCGAAACCCAACGACAACACGACGGTGACGGCGGCGATCACCATGTCCGGCAGCATGATCAGCAGTTTGCGATTATGGCGGTCCGCCCATGAGCCGCCGAAGATCGAGACCACGGCCTGCGGCACCACGCCGAACAGGGTGGCCAGCAGCATCGCCGAACCGGTTCTGGTCTGCAATACGATCCACCACCAGATGGCGTACTGCACGATGCTGGAGCCCAACAGCGAAAACGCCTGACCAACGAGCAGCAACGCCACACGCCTGATCCACACGGCATCGGCCTCCTCGCTCGCCATGGCCTCGGCATACGCGCCGGACCCGTCCACCCCATCGGACGTCACGGGCATGGTCGCTCCAATCTACTCGTCTACTCGGCGCCTCAAGACGCATGGGCCTGGTCCCGGCCCCGCTTCACCTCACACCAGTACCATAGAATGGAGGTCTGATATACCATCCGGCATCTTCCGGGACATGGTCGAGCGTAAGGAAACCCGCTATGAGAATAATCGGCATCCCGTTCGGCATCCAGTCGTTCAAGATGGCCAAACTCGCACTCTGGCCGTTCGGGGCGAACGTCCACGGGCTGTAGGTCATCGCGGCACGTGCGGCAACGGACCGGACTTCACGACCTCCCAGGGCACCACCCTTTCCATTCGCATCGTCTGCCGTCTATCATGGAATGCGGATGCACAACGCACCGAACGCATGAAAGGACAGATCATGATCAACCATGTGACCGTCAAGGTGAAGGATTTCGACAAGGAAGAAGCGTTCTACGCCGCGTTCGTGCATGATCCGGAGGGCAACAACATCGAAGCCATGCACAACTGATCGATCATCGACCGATCGAGCGGGAATCCCGTCGGACGGAACACGCCTTCCATCCGACGGGATCGTCATAATTCCCCCACCCACGCCCACGCATCACCGCACTGCCGCGACTGTTCAGCATGCCCCAGCCGCCAAGACCATCACAGGTAAGTGTTCCAGCCAAGCTTGACGGCGAGGATAATGCCGGTCAATACGGCGGCGGCCCGCATGATGTTCTCCGGAATACGCCGGGTGATGGGAGGCGCGATCGCGCTGCCGATGGTGCAACCGATGCACATCATGATGGCGAACGGCCAGCAGACGGAACCACGGATTACGAACATGACCGCGGCGGAGATATTCGCGCCGAAGCCGACCACGGTTTTCAATGCGTTGATCTGATGGAACGGGCCGATCCTGCCCAAATCGAGAATCGCCAAGGCAAGCGTACCGGCGGCCGCGCCGAAATAGCCGGAATAGACACTGACGAAGCTCACGCCGGCCCACAGCCACCACGGATCGTCGCGCAATGCGCCGTTCACCGTCGCACCGGCGATCCGCGCGGCGCGCTCCGCCTGATACGATTGCGGCAGCGCCCGTGCCACGGCATCGCGCGCGGCCGCTTTCCTCCGTGGATTGAGCGCGATGATGAGCGCACTGAACAGAATCAACGGCGGTACCGCGAATTCAAAGACCTTCGCGGGCAATTCAAGCAGCAACAGACCTCCGATGACGCCGCCGACCAGACCGATGCAGGCATAGACGACCACACGCCGGCCCTGTCCCGTGAGCTCCTTGCGAGCGGAGAGCAACCCGCCGATGCCGGTACCACACACGCCCACCGTGTTCGTGGTGTTGGACAGCACGGGCGGAATACCGAATGCCAGCAACGCCGGATAGGAAACCAATGAGGATGCGCCGACCGCGTATCCAACGAATCCGGCGGCGACGCCGGCTACAAGCACCGACAGCAACGTGGTGACGGACATTCCTGCAATCATGGGGCCCTCCCCCTTCTCATTCCGGTCTGTGAGGCAACGGGAGTCAAGCGTAATGGTTCGGCTCCCGCGCATCGCATCATCGCCCATAACGTGGCCAAACACTGGCACCGCAGCCGACGCTCCGTACAGCCGGCGCGACGAAGACGATCGGCATGATTCGCCAAGGCGTCCTGAGACACGAACCTCGAACCGACGACGCCACCCGCATTCATGACCGCGCCGAGGAGGGCGCCCTGAACGGGCACCCCGCGCAGACCAGCAAGGCGGGGTCCGGTCGGCATGCCGTCCCGTCGCACAGGGATCGCGGTGCGCGGTCCATCAATGTGACCAGTCCACGCTCCTGTGCACGCATGATTGCCATATCCACAAAATCGGAGGGCAGACGCCGATAGTCGGCGATCTGCGGAACCGTCATCCCGGTTTTAAGATCGGCGGCGATGTCGGCAACGATATCGGCCGGCTGTTCGTCGGCATGATAGGACTGCGACATCGAACCGATCACGACTTCCTTGGCGACGAATCCCGTAATCAGCGCGGCCGACGCATGCCAGTCGTCGAAGCCCGCCGGAGCGAACACGGGGGCCACCGCATCGGCGAGCACGCCGTACGCGGAATCGTGCACATCGTCGACATGCGCGAAACCGCCGGCACCGGCCGTCATGGGAATGCCCTGCAGCAGCCATAGCGCCATGATCATCGAGATGATGATCACACTGGCGCCGCGAACGAATCCCCATAGACGCAGCAGCACCGAACGAACCAGCTGCAGGGCGCGGGGGCACTGGTATGAGGGAAGCGCCAGCATGAGCGGCTCCGGCTCAAGCCCACGGAACATGGTGTGGCGCAGCATCACGCCGACCAGCAGGATGATCATCACCGAAACGACGTACATGAGGAACACCACGAGACCCGCATACTTCGGAAAGAACGCATGGGCGAGCACCAGGAACACCGACAGGCGCGCGGAACACGCGGCAAACGGCACCAGCATGCCGGTCAGCACCCGCTGACGGGAATCAGGCAGGGTGCGGGTGGCCGCCAAGGCCGGCAGATTGCAGCCGAAGCCGACGATGATCGGCAAAAACGCGCGGCCGTCCAATCCCAAGGCGCGCATGGCGCGATCCATCACGAATGCGGCACGGGCCATGTAGCCGGAGTCATCCAGAATCGACAGCAACAGGAACATGATGCCCATCACGGGAATGAACGTCAGCACGGTGATCACGCCATCGAGCACGCCATCGACCAGCAGCGAACGCACCCAGCCGCCGCGCCAGGCCGCGCCGAACAGCCCAAGCAACCAGTCGAGGCCGGATGTGCACCAGCCGCGGAACGTCACATCGATCCAATCCTGCATCGGACTGGCCAGCGTCGTCGTGGCTTGGAACACCGTGAACAGAACCGCGAGAAAAACGATGACGCCGACCACGGGGTGCAGCAGCATGCCGTCGATGCGGTCGGATAAGGTGACGCGACCGTCGTCGTGAACGTCAAGGCGACGCAATACGCCGGCGGTCCAGTCGAGACGGGCATCGGCCCGTGATTCAGCCCAGGAGCGCAGGTCGTCGGCGGTGTGCCCGTCGGCGTCGGCCGTGATGGCGGACCATGCGGTCAGCCCAGAGGGAATGGGGGTTCCCCGGAAACCCACGGCGATGGCATCGGCCAACGCCTCGCCGCCGTCTCCGGTACGCCCGTCGACCGCGATGACCGGCATCGCAGGTGTCGCCGCGAGCGCCGTCACGCACGGCGCCATTCGCGGACGTCTCCGCATGGCGATCGCAACGCCGGCAGCAATCGTCCTGCGAGCTGCAGCAGTCGACACCTCTCAGGTCCCGTAGATTCATCATTCGCGCATATTCTCGTTCTCTTCGCGTTACGCAACGTCGTCTTGCGTATGTTCGTCCTGCGCGAACCGTACGCGGACGGCCCGCGCGGTGGCGCCATCCACCGCGACGCGTTCATCTCCGAAGGCGATGACCCGCCCGCCGAAAGCGCCACGCTGCACGACCCGCAGGCCCGCGCCCGGAGCCAGGCCGATCTCGCAGAGACGGAACCGGTGCCGTTCATCCAGGTCGATGCCGTCCACGACGACGCGCATGGCGCGCGGGCAATCGCGCAGCGTCATGATGGTGCCGCGCTCCCCCGTCCGACGCCGCACCGTGCCATCGAAGCGGCGAGCATGCGTATTATCCATGTTTTCACACATAGCAGGAAACGAAGCAAAGCACAAGAGTGTTTTTCACGGAACTGAACCGCACCCCGTTTGCTGGACGTCGGTAAGTGGGATGCAGTCTGAGACCGCGAGGGACATGCTCCGGAACTCCTCCGGGGTGCCTCCCTCGAGTCGCGTCCGGCGACGCTTGTGCGGGAGCCGGGCAACCAATATAATCGCAATGCCATTGCGGTTCACACACCCAATGCCGGTCTTATGGGATATGTAAGGCTAATCTCGGTAAGCTGGCGAAAGCGCAGATACGCAGTGAATTTCACATGAACACTGTTTTTTGGATTGATTTCGGTACAGGTAACGTACACTGGTGACAGCGTGGAAGGAGGTGCGTAATGGCGGCGTCTGAAATCGAACAATGGTGGATTGATAAGTTTCAGGAGAACCTGGGTCCGATTCGCAAGGTAGCCGGATGGACGACTCAGCAACTGGCCGACGAGCTGGGAGTCGCGCGACAGACGGTGTCTAACTTGGAGACCGGCAAAAGCCCGATGACCAAACTGCAGTATCTCGCTTTACGTACGGTGTTCAGCGCCGAGATCGCACGTCGTGAAGACCGCGATCTGGCACGCATCATCAAGACTTTGGTCGACGATCCCATTGAGCAACGCATTCGCGAACGGCGCGCCCAAGAGCAAGACGGCGAGGCCGTTGCCGACAATGCCCCGGTCAATACGGACGGTGGCAACGTTGCCGACAACGCCGCCACCGAGAAACGCAAGTCCAGTGCCGCCACATTGAAGGCTGCAAAGACTGCCGCAGCAGGCAAGCCTACGCTCAGCACGGCGATGCAGGCTCTTGCCGTCATCACCGGAGCGCTGGCCAGCGGAACCGCCGCCGGCATCATCACTTACTTGATGTTCCCGGACGGCGGCCCGAACAAGCGCTGAGTCACCAAAAATATCGAATCCGTTACTCGCAGGCCACGCCATCGTGATCGCGATCGAACTTGCTACTGTGTCCGGGCTGCCCCTGATAGATCGGAGCCGCTCCAGCCGCGCGAGCTTCAGAGCAGTTTGCATAGCACACATTCTGCTGTGCTTGTTGTTGCTGTTGTGCCTGCCGAGCGGCCTCCTCAGCCTGACGCTGGGCCTCGGCGTGTGCAGCAGCCTGTTCAGCGGCCTTTCTTGCAGCCTCTTCTTCGGCAGCCTTCGTAGCGGCCGATATACCGCACCAACGTTTCCCTCATTATCAACTGTCTCGAGTTGCATGAATGCGCCGTTTATAGGCCGAGAATTTCGTGCTTTTTTGCATCAAATTCTTCTTGGGAGAGAATGCCGATATCAACCAATTCCTTCAATTTCTTCATCGCCTCGACTTGTTCTTCCACAGACATGGATGCCGTGTGAGAGGCGGGAGCAGCGGCTTCCGGTGCCGGCGCAGGCGCCGGCGCTTGAACCGGGGCGGCCGTCATAGGATTAATGGCTTGTGCCATATTCATGCCCAGCAACATGCCACCATCGCCAAAGCCGTTGTCTTGGATGCCTTGCGCAATGCGCTGCTGGGCAGCCATATTGCCAGCTTGCTGGGAAACGCCCTCGTATGCGGCAACATTCATCTTATTCGAGGCGAACTGCTGCACGAGTTGACGTGATTGCTCGGTGAACTCGATACTTTCGATGCCCACACTGGACACTTCAAAGCCAAAACGATCATTCCACGTACCCGCATTGGCCCGATCGCCACGCACGCATGCTGCGATGTCATTCGCCTTGCCGGGCAATTGCGAAATACGATATTCATTGGACAACGAATTGATGGCCACAATAAACGACTGTACGAATTCAGACAGAATCTGCCTACGTGGCCCTTCATCATCGAATGAATACGACACGGTAGTGGCAGGCACAAAGTTACGAACGAATCGAACTGGATCAGTGACCTTTAGCGACATGGATCCGCGTGCGCGAATTTCCAAATCGACGCCATAGAACCGGTCGTTATACACCAGCGGCGCAGAAGTGCCGAATTTGATGCCACGAATCTCACGCAGGTTGACGAAGGCCACATATTTGGTGCGGCCAGGCTGACCTCCGAAGGTGAATCGATCGGCAACCTGATTGAAGAACGATCCGATGCCGTCTCCGGCGAGCACGCTCTGCTCCCCGTTGCGATATTCATAACCGCCCGACTCGGTGATGACGTTTTCGATACCTGTTTCAGAGAAAATGAACGCCGCAGTATTCTCTGGCACATAGATACGCGAACCATTGGTGATTATTCCCTCGGAACCGTATTCATTCGAACCGCGATCGTTGTTGCTTCCGCGGGGAATGCCCGGCACAACGACGGTGTGTTCCGTGAACGGACCAGCGGTGATGATATCACGCCACAGGTCCGCGAATGTACCGCCGAGCGCGCCGGCGAACGCCTTAATAACTGCCATCTGTTTTTTCCTCAATATCTCAGGCATATGGCCGGTCTTGCAACTATGCAATCGCAAGACCGGCCGTTATGCTGGCATGTTGGTTATAGCTGCGTTTCGCGATCGCAATATTCGCATCGAACGACTTCTTTGCGATGACCGGAAAGTGGAGCGCCACAACCTTCGCAATTCACCGAAACCACGGGTTCGGTAATCCCAAGCCCACTACGGAATGCGCCAAAAGTGTCTTTCAGGGTCCCGGCCAGAGCCTCCGTTCCGGGGATGGCCTTGTTGAAGGCCGGCTCATCCATTGGCGTATACTGTCTGCCGCGTATACCCATGTATCGTCATCGTTCCTTTCTTGGAAAACCGTTACCTCGATACGCCAGTCTGATCACTGGCCCACCGATGCGAGCTTCTGCGTGCATCGAGTCATGACCTCGGTGTAGTAGGCCGAATCCTCACTGCTGAGGGAGTTTTCGTCAATGGCGTCTACCTTCTGGGAGAACTCAGAGTAACGCTTCATCATGCCGGCATAGTCGGTAGCCATGCTGACCACGTTGTCGGATTTCTGATATTTGTTCATGAAGGCAACATACTCATCGATAAAGGCCTCGTAGCTGTCCATCGTGGCCTTGAAGTCAGCACTGTCATTGGTGTTCTGCTGCGCCTTCTGATCCGAAGACTGGTCGCTCTGCTTGTTGGCATCGCTGGAATCAGTGCCCGTATCAGTGCTCTTATCATCCTGCTTCGCGGCGTCGCCGTCCGTAGACGTATCTTCCTTCTTTTCCGGAACCCGGATAGTGATGGACATGATGGTCTCGTCGTCAGTGTCACGAGAAACGCTCACACTGTATCCATCGGCGTTCTTGGCATTGAAACTGTCAGCGGACTTGCTATAGTCCACGGTGAAACCGTTGTCTTGCACGGACTTGACGTAGTCGGCATACTGCTTGGCGTCGGTACCGCACACCTCGATGGAGAAATAGTCCGAAGACTCGCTTTTAATTTCACCCTTTGTGGATTTCGGCTGCGGCAGCAGCGCCGCGATATCCGACTCCGGCCATGAATATGCTTCGCACTTGGTGGCGAGCGATGCTTCCGCACCGTCACGAATTACGAACACGCCACCGATTACCAGACCCACAACGGTGATACCGACTGCCACCCAGGCCAGCACTCGGCCTTGCACCTTGCCACTCGGGCGGGTCACGTATACGGCGAAACCTGAGAGCAGTGCCGGAATCACCGTGGCGAACAGCAGTCCGCCCCAGGATCGGCCAGAAACATCCACAAATTGGGCGAGTACGAACAACACTCCCCAAATAATGGCGAACACAGCCAGCTTGGAAGTCTTCTTCACCCCTTGTGCATTCGGAGCAAGCACGGCAGGCGCAGCGGCACCAGCAAAACCAGTGGCAGCACCGGCACCATGTGTGGCAGGCGCAGGAGCCACACCAATACGCTTGTCCAAAGAGGCGAGGAACTCATCAACACGCTTGGCGCTTTCGTTCCCAGTCGCCTCCAGACGAATGGCGGTCCCAGCCGCACCCTGTGGAACTACGGTTAGCATGCAGTTCACCCCGTCATAGGAGTGGAAGGAGAGCGCTCCGGTCTGGGAGTTTTCGTTATCCAAGGTAAACGTGGCACCAGTGGTCAACTGATCGTGAATAACCTGGAACAACTGTTGCGGACTGACCGCATATACACGGCCGAATGGCGCTCCGGCAGGCTGCTGCGGAGCCGCAGCAGGAGTCATCGGAGTAGTGGTGGCCCCATCAGACGCTACGTCTGGCTGGTCAGCCGGTACAGCATTCGGCACGGTAGGCGCATTGTTCGTGCGATCTTCCGGTCCGTCATTCATGCCTTCGGACGGTGGAACCGGCTGAGGCTGTTGATCAAACGGTGTTGTCATGATGTCCTTCTTCCCTTAAGTAGCAGCATTACCAGCACAGAAGAGGCAAGCCCGGCAACCGTTACGGTCAATCCGACTGCCATGGCAAGCCGGTATCGTTCGTTCATCCTTGCGTCCCTTCTTATTGTTCGCTTTGCCCTGCGATACATCGAAACCAGTGTATGGCGTTGTTATTATGTACGCAAATTAGCTTTTTGTATGCATGTTAGCTTTATTGTCGATGCTTGATACCGCGCATGACCATCCTTTCCGCCACCGCACCCACACGGATGGCATCGACCATTGTCGGCGATACGCGCGGGCCATACATCAGCTGACAACTGAATTTTTCGGCGTGTTTTCGCGAAGTGGACGTCCTGTACGCTGAGGAATCGAGCGACCGCGCACGATGGGCGCAGCACAGTATTCGCAACACAGTGACAAGGAGCCTGGCAATGGCAGACATCCCCGAAGAACATTTGACCGAGGAACTGTTGGATCGGCTGCTCGCCAGCGCCAGCATTGAGCAGTATCTCGATGAGGGACTCGTCAGCGCACGCACGCTGACCGACTATCTGTTCGACCGTATGGAAGCCCATGACCTGAGACGAGCCGACGTGGTGCGGGCATCCGGCCTCAACGCCACAGTGGTTTATGACATTTTCTCCGGCAAAAGCCGCCCCGGCCGAGATCACGCCATTATGCTGGCTTTTGGTCTCAGGTGCACATTACGTGAAACCCAACGGCTGCTTCGTCTTGCAGGCGTTTCCGAACTGTGGTGCAAACAGCGACGCGACGCGATTATCATCTGGTGTATACGCAATGGATTCGACCGCATTGCCACGGACGACGAGTTGTATCGTATGGGAGAGGCGACGTTGCTACCGGCCGATTGACGACATTCGGCCCAACAACACTCACCAGTGAGACGCAAGTAAGAGGGCATCAAGGAGAGACATGGACGATAAGCAGGCGATGCATGCGATGAGCATTGACGATGCCTACCATGTCGAGCGCACACTCGCCCGTGGGCCGTCCGGTGTCACCGAACTGGTGAGCATCGCCGGCACCGGCCCGTTCGTACGCAAGAAAATTCCCTCTCCCCTGGCGCAGCGCAACGTGTGGGCGGCGCTCAGCGCATGCCAGAGCAACCGTCTGCCGCGCGTGGAGGCAACGTATGAGCTGCCCGACCGGTTCGTTATCGTCTATGATTACGTGCCGGGCGATACGCTTGCGCACATCGTAGAGGAGAACGGGCGGCTTGCGCCGAATGCGGCCGTACAGCTTATCGGCCAAGTTTGCGAGGCGGTGCAGGAGCTGCATCAGCACGGCGTCATCCACCGCGACATCACACCGGCCAACGTCATCGTGGCCCAGGATGGCGCGCATCTCATCGATTTCGGCATCGCGCGCATCCGGTCAGAGGCAAGCAACCGTTCACGGGATACCACGGCGCTTGGCACCTACGGATTCGCCTCGCCTGAGCAATATGGCTTTGCCAAAACCGACGCGCGTTCCGACGTATTCTCGCTGGGCCGGCTACTCGGATTCATGCTGACCGGTGCCTATCCGGACGACAACAACTACGATCAGCTGCTGAACGACAATGCCATCGTGACCCCGCACCTGCGCGCTGTAATCAGTCAGGCGTGCGCGTTCGAGCCAAGCCAACGACCGCAAAGCGTTCCCGAATTCCGTCAAACGCTGTTCTCCGCAACAGACTCGGCTGCCGTCAGCACGCAATTGCCAAGCGATGCACAACGCGCAACGCGCGTACCACGAATATTCGATCGCCTGAACTTGAGCAAACGCGCCATCGTCTTATGGTCCGCCGCCGGCGCAGTACTGGTGATTGCGGCCATTGTGGGCGGCATCATCTTCGCCGGGCATCTCGGCATTACCGGGCCGGCGAAGTCGCCCGATTCCTCAATGCGATCCGATGGCTCATCATCGAACGGTTCAGGCGCGGGAAACGCTGACAACGCCGATGGGGCCGATGGGGCCGATGGGGCCAGCAGCAATAACAGTACCGGCACAAGCGGCACCGACGCGGTTGCCGACAATCCGCTGGAGCTGGTGGAATCCGGTTGGTCTGTAAGCCAACAGGGGTACGTTAGCTACGCATTCGCCCTGCGCAACACCAGCACAACCCTGCAGGTACGGTATCCAGAAGTCGCCATCACCGGACGAGCCAAAGACGGCTCCATCGTGTTCTCGCAGACGCAAACGCTGAATATGGCATTCCCGAATCAGACTGTATATGACGCCGGTCAAGCAGGCGAAGGTACCGCCCCAGAAACGGTTGATTTTACTGTGCTCAATCCGGATACATACAACGTCGCCAAGGCTCAGGGAACCGCCGCCTTCCCCATCAGTGGAATATCCAAAATAGACAACAGGGACGGCGGCACGACGTTCAATGGCGAGGTCCGCGCCGTGGCAGATGGATTCAAGCCATCTGATGGACAGCAAATCAAGATTTCCCTAGTACTGCGTAACGCACAGAACGCAATCATCTATGGAGATATCGCATTCGTGGATTGGCCGGGCAATGGCCGATCCACGCCATTCTCGATTACCGTCTACGATCTGCCGAAGTATGTGTCTTACGATCTGTATGCGCAAATCTGGTAGTTGACTTTACGTCTGGCAGGTGGCCGTCAGGTGCCTGTCAGGCCGCTGTTCGCGTCACCTGCGCACTGACGTTACGGCGCGCCTGGCCGAACAGATAGATGCCGATGGGCAGGGTCAGAACACCGCCGATGATGAACACCAGCGAAATCGGGATCACGTCGGCCAGTGGCGCGAAGATCAACATGCCGAGCGGCATTCCGAGCGTGCTCAGGGTGGTGTCAAGGCCGAATACACGGCCCACCATCTTCTCATCGGCCTCGGTCTGGATGATGGTGCGCATCGGGCCCATGCAGATGGCCTCAGCCAAACCGTTCACCACATCAATCAGCAAATACGCCAGCAGATTGTGAACCACGCCAAGACCAACGACGGAGACGCCCACCAGAGCGATGCCGAAGGCGACCACGCGCATGTTGTTGCGGATGAGCTTGGCACCGATGGTAGACATCAGCGCGCCGCCGAGCAGCATACCGATGCTCCATCCCAGCTCGTTGGCGGCGAGTTTATCGGAGGCGGTGGTCAGGTTGATGAATCCGAGATTCAAATCGATGCCCTCATATTCGCGGGTCATGAGCAACAGCGTAAGGTTCATCGGCGCCACGGCCACGAAGCACACCAAGGCGTCACCGAGCACCACGTTGCGCAGGTTCGCCCGGCGCCATGTGTAGCTGAAACCATCTTTCAAGTCAGCAAACACACGACGGACGCTGGCAATCAGCGAACGATCAGCATTGGCATCCGACATCGGTTCGAGTGTGGGTTGCCCGCTATTCTCCGCTTCAGCCATACGCCTCGCAACATGTTCCGCGCTCTTCTTCGGCGCTTTGATCAACGCCACAAAGCCGACGCCGATAATGGCCGTGGTCACATCGACTAACAGAATCGACCACAGCGGCACTGTGTTGATAAGCACAGCAGCCACCGCAGGTGCCACAATCATATTCGCCGAATTAATCACGCCGTATATTGAGTTGACGCGCAATAGTTTGCCCGAGGGAACAACATCCGGTATGAACGACTGCACAGCGGGCGTCTGCACCCCGCCTCCCGCCGAACGAATGAACAGCACCACGAAAATCATGGTCAGACTCGCCCATCCCATCGCGAAGCTCAGCGACAGCACGACGGTGACCACAGCAATCACCATATCCGGCAGCATAATCAGCAACTTGCGACTGTGACGGTCGGCCCAGGAGCCGCCGCAAATCGAGACGATGGCCTGCGGCACCACGCCAAACAACGTGGCCAGCAGCATGGCCGAACCGGTTTTAGTCTGCAATACGATCCACCACCAGATGGCATATTGCACAATATTGGAGCCCAGCAGCGAGAACGCCTGGCCGGTGAGTAGAAGCACTACACGGCGGATCCACGCACGCTCGGATTCCCCGTTGGCCACTGCTGCGGCATAGGCGGCACCGGGTTTGTTCGCGCTATGGACCGCTGCGCGCGCATTCGCATTGTCATCGCCGGAAACCTCGGGTGTTTCGCGCACAGTTGGTTCAGTTGTTGTACTACTAGAAGACATACGAGTGTTCTCAATTCTTCAATTCCACTACAAAGGTCACATCACGGCATACGCACGCCGACGCGCGTATGCGTGCACGACTCCAGCAACGAGCCGTACCCGCCGTTAGATGGCAGGCTTCAGTATCGTGACGCCATGCGTTAGCGTCACCATGCAACGATAGGAACACACTATTCGATAGTATAATCATGAAGGCGTGACGTTGCCCTTGCGCAGGTGCCGTAAGACTCCGCGGACAAAGCAATGAGGCTTCCCCCGCGAGAGGGGAAGCCTCATATTTCATTCATTCTATTCAGCGATGATGACGCCGAATCACCGATCATCCTTTGGGAACAGCGCGTCGAAGGCATGTTCCATCACGGACTTACGGCGGATCACACCGACGAGTCTGCCATCGCCATCCACCACCGGCAGTTTCTTGAACTGCTTCTTGGCGAGGATTCGGGCCACCTCTCCAACATGCTGGTCGGGCGTGGCGGCAACGACCTTACGCGTGGCGATGTCCATCACCTTCTTGCCGGAGAGCGCCTGCACCTTGGAGGCCACGGTTTCGTCGTCGAACACCACCATCGTCGAACCGGTGCCGGTGGAGACCGTACGGGATTCATAGGTGGCAATCGATTTCAGGACATCGCCGTCGCTGACGAAGCCGACGAGCCTGCCATCGCCGTTCACCACGGGAAGGCTGGAGACGTTGAGGCGGATGAACTCGCGTACCACATGCGTGATGTCATCGCTGTCCAGGCAGCTGTAGGGCTGATCGTCCATGATCCCGCCGATGGACTGTTCCTGGGCCTGCTTGAACAGGGAGGCGGCGGGGGCCACGTATGCGCCGGCGTAGTGATGCTCGGCGGGCTGGCCTTCAGTGGTTTCGGCCGCGACTTCGTCGGAGGCTTGCGCCTCGTAGGACTTGGCGTTGCGTGCGGCCTTCTCCTTGGCACGGCTGGTGACGGTGAAGATGCAGATGATCAGGGCGACCAGCGAGATGGCGGCGCACAGCAGGTAGGAGAACGCGATGCCGCTGGCCGTGGCGGACTTCACACCCTGGGACATGTGCGAGGCGGTCACGGATGTTTCTGCGGTGACCAGAAGCGAGGTCGCAATGGCTGCCGCGATCTGGCGGCCGGTGTTGGCGATGGCGTTGCCATGGGCGATCATGTCGTTCGGCAAAGCGTTGACGCCCCAAGTGTTGATCGGCATGTTGGCGATAGCCTGACCGGATGCCTGCAACGCACAGAACACGGCGACAAACAGCACTGATGTCCTGGTGTTGATGGTGCCGAGAAGACCAAGAGAGATGGTCATGAGCGCAAGGCCGCCGATACCCACGCCGCGCGGGCCGAATTTGTCGAATGCGGCACCGGCGACCGGACTCAGGATGATGCCGACCGCCGCGGCGGGCAGCATGACCATGCCGGTGACGGTGGCGGATTGGCCGAGCACATTCTGGATGAAGATAGGCAACGTCACGTTGGTTGCGGCGACTGCGGCGTTGATCAGAGTGACCAGAATCGCGGAGTTGCGGAAGTTGCGGGTGGCAAGGGTGTCAACGCGCAACAATGGCTCATCGAGCTTGACTTGCTTGTATACGAATGCGACGAAGGCCACAAGACCGACGACGATTGAGGTAATGACGACCGGACTGGCCCATCCCATCGTGGAAGCGGACGAGAAGCCATAGAGCAGGCCACCGAACGCGATGGTCGAAAGGATCACGGACAGGATGTTGAGCTTTGGGTTCTTCAACTCGCCGACGTTCTTGAGCATCATCGTGCCTCCGACAAGGATGACCAGTGTCACGACTGCGATGCCAATGAACATCGGGCGCCATCCGAAACTGTCAATCACCAGACCACCGACAACCGGGCCGATAGCCGGGCCGGCGGCCATGACGATACCGGCCATGCCCATGGCGGTGCCGCGCTTATCCGGCGGATAGACGAGCATCGGCACTACGGCGACCAATGGCAACAGCACGCCGGAGCCGGCGGATTGCAGTATGCGTCCGACGAGCAACAGCATGAAATTCGGCGCGACGGCACACAGCAGTGTGCCGACCATGAAAGTGGCAAGAGCTCCGGCGAAGAGCTTTCGGGTGGAGAATTTATCAATCAGATAGCCTGAAATCGGCACCATGATGCCCGAGACCAGCATGTAGACGCTGGTCACCCACTGCACGGTGCCGGTGGTGATATTGAAATCACGCATCAGTGCCGGCAAGGCCGGTGACATGACGGTCTGGTTGAGCAGCGCGATGAACGAGCCGACGACGATCACGCCCACGACGATGAATCGGGTGTGCGGATCAATAGGCTTTACGGAACTGGTGGCGGACCCGAGTTCCGCGTTTTTCTGTGAGGTCACAGCATTTCCTTCTGTTGGTAACGTCATGTGTGGCGATCCGGCCCCATGCTTGTGTCAAGACGCGAGGACACCGATGAGTCCGGACGTAAAGGAAAAGCCGCCATCCGTTCCGCATTCATATACGGCAAACGATTCGCGGCTTTGCGTAAGTTGATGGCTATGGTGAGCGATTCATGCGACGTCGACTGCGGATGGGCCATCGGCACATCCCGGCATGAGGCACGTCCCCGCTACACCAGCATCGAGAATAGGGCCATTCGTGGATTGGCAAACAGAACATTGCCGACGAACGACCCACGGCAGGCGCGTGCGATGAACATCGCGTAGCGATACAGGTTCATGGCATCTCCTTGATGGGGTCTTCGTACGGCAGACATCGAGAAGCCTATCATCATTCAAATCGACGGTGAAACCCACGCATGCCTGACAATACACAAAATCTTCACAAAAGGATTGGGCTTACCGCATACGATCCGCCTGAATAGCGGCCCGAGGATAAATCAGGGGCGAGCCAAGGGTTGCGTCTCGTGTTTCCGTCATGATTTCTGGCGAAGACTCATAATAGAACACACATTATGCTGCTGCAGCAGCCAGTCCTTGCAGAACAATGTCATGACAAAGGCCTGAGAAGACGACTTCTCAGGCCTTATCCGCGCCGCTCCTCAGTCGCTTGTAGCGACAGCTCCCCTCAAAGAGGGGAGCCAGAGAAACACTTACTTCGAGATATTGAACTTGAACTCTGCGTCTTACCGGTCTTCTTCGTCCTGCCTTGCCGCGGATATTCAATCGCATCGCAGGGGCGGCTTCCTCGATCATTTGACAGACCGACCGACGGTCTGTATGCTTGACGGGGACATGAACGAAAGGCAGGCCATCCGCATGGCGCACGATATGCATTCCGGAGACACCGAACGACGAATCCTCGATTCCGCCCGCAGGCTCTTCGTCGAAAAGGGCTACGAGAAGACGTCCATCCAGGACATCCTGAACGACCTGGGGCTGTCCAAGGGCGGGCTCTACCACCACTTCAAATCGAAGGAGGCGATTCTCGACCGGCTGAACGCCGACGAGTGGGCCGTCACCGCACGTCTTCTCGACAAACTCATCGAGCGCAAGGACATGAGTGCGCTTGAGAAGCTGCGCGTGCTCATCGTTTCCACCGTGGACGCCCCCGATCATCTGGACCTAGTCCGTTCCCAGCTGGCGCTGCTCAAGGATTCCGCGTTCTTTACGGCGAACATGCGCTTCTGGTCGACGAGACTGCCGGAGTCCTTCCGCTCGCTCATCGATATGGGCGTGCAGGACGGCTCCATTCCCACGGCATACCCCGAGGAGGCGGCGCAACTGCTCTCGCTCCTCGGCAACTACTGGCTCATGCCCTGCTTCTACCCCGCCGATCATGCCGGCATGGAACACCGCATCCGCTGCCTCGCCACGATGCTCGACGCCATCGGCGTGCCAGTGTTCGACGAGACGCTCATCCTGCGGACGACCGAAGGGCTCACGGCCCTGACGCCGGAAGAGGATACAGCGTCCGCATAGGAGACGCGCCCGGGTGCACCGCTTCTTGCACATCCTGACGTCACAGATGTCGAAGCGCTTCCGCGCCTTTTCCCTTGGGCGTATTGTTATCACAATAACAGACCGACGGTCGGTTTGTATAAATGGCCGTGGCCAATCACAAGAAAGGAATCCACAATGACGAACGCACACGAATGCACGACCCAACCACAAAGAAGCCAAGCCGCTGATCCTCTTCGCACACGCGACTTCCGCCTGCTCGTCGCGGGTCTCGGCATATCGCTCTTCGCCAACCTTATGCTGCGGTTTGCCATGTCCATGTGGGTGCTTGACGAGACCGGCTCGGCGGCGGCGTTCGCCTCCATTCTTACTGCAAGCATCCTGCCCACGATTCTGCTCTCGCCCCTTGGCGGCGTGATGGCGGATCGTACGAACCGTCGGACCGTCATGGTGGCGCTTGACGCGCTTTCCGCCGTGACGGTGCTCGTCTGCGCGGCGATCTTTTCGGCCGCCGGTTTCAATCTGGCGGCGATAGCCGTGATGCAGGTGGTGCTCGCCGTGCTTGACGCGATGGAGACGCCTACGGTGCAGGCGGCGCTGCCGCAGATGTTTCGCTCCCATGGCGAGGATGTGATGCGTCGCGCGATGGCCGTGGTGAACGTGGTGAACCAGACGAGCACGCTCGTTCCCGCCGTGCTCGGCGGCGTGCTGTACGCGGCGGTTGGTGCGATGCCCATGATGGGAATCACGATCGTGGGGTTCGGTGCGGCCGCCGTCGTGGAGTGTTTCATCCGGCTCGGCGCTCCCGACCGCGGCGACGCCGGCCGCGTCACCGCGGTCAACGACCTGCGCGCGGCCGGACATTTCCTCACCCGCGAACGTCCTCATGTGCTGCATCTGGTGTTGATCTGCGCCGCGCTCAACTTCCTGGTGACGGGGTATGCGGAGGTCGGCTTCCCTTACATGGCGCGGACCGTACTGGGGTTCGGCTCCACGGCGTACGGCCTTGCATATGGTCTCGTGGGAGCATCCGGACTGCTCGGCGCGCTCGTCGGTGGGCGGATCGCGAGGTCGCTGTCCATGCGGCGATTCCCGATGGCGATCGCCGCCTTCTCGCTCACCATCCTGCCCCAAGCGCTCGCCATGACGATTCCCGCAGGTGGAGTGATGCGACTCGCGGTGCTCACGGCGAGCACCTGCGGAAACATGATCGCCATCACCCTCGCGAACCTCATCGCCGTGCCGGCGATCCAGATGGGCTGCCCCGAGAACATGACCGGCAAGGTGATGTCGCTCGCGCTCTCCGCGAGCATGTGCGCCCAGCCCCTCGGACAGATCGCATACGGCTGGGCGTACAGCGTCTACCCGGCGGGCGCGGTCCTGGCGGTGACGTTCGCCCTGGCCACCGCGATGCTGCCGCCAGTCGCGCATGTAACGCGGCGGTTCTAGGACGGGATTCCATCACCCTCGCTCTGGACAGCTGAGACATCAAAACCATGTGTGGATACGTGAACGGCCGCCATCAATCATGGTGATGTTGGCCGTTCACGTCATCCCCGTACCGTAGATATGAAAATGACCACTGTAATCGCACATACGACGATGGTGGTCATTGGATCAAGCGCCCCGGCGTCAGGCCTGCACGAGCGGGCGGATGTCGTCCAAGGTGCTGGGGTCGAAGGTCAGCAGATCGTAGTCGGTCTGAAGGTTCGCCCAGAAGTCGGGCGTGGTGTCGAGCGCCTTGCCGAGCCGCCATGCCGAGCCGCCATGCCATGGGGTGGTGATGCGCCGCCTGCCGTTGACGATCTCGCCGATCGGCGACATCGGCGTGCTTTGCCGTACCCGTCGAGGCGGGTGTGGACCTGCCAGACGTCCCAGATATGGTATGCGCCGATGAGTCCGAAGCAATCGGACTTTGATTCGGAAACGGCCTTCATACCGCACTTGCCCATCACACAACCGGACTGGAACATGAACAGGCACGCAGTCACGGTTGCATAATAGGATTCAAGTCAATAGCAGCCTTCCACGCCTCATCACAGTGCGCAAACCGGAAGGTCCTTTTTATTGGCGAACTCGACCGGTTTGGTCTATCGCAACAGTCGTTCGTTGAGGATGACAGGAGCGTGTTCGATTGACGGCTGCAACGCATCGAGCTGGTCGGACAGCTTCGACTCGTCGACCACCGGCAGTTCGAGCAGGGATCGTGCGGCCGCGTGCAGGTAGTCGTTCAACGCCTCGATGCGGCCCGGCTCCAGCGGGTAAGCCGGGTCGTTCTCCAAGGTGACGTCCAACGTTTTGCGCAACACCTCATGCTGCGCGCTGCCCATGATGGCCGCGCACTGGTCGCGGAACGTCATACGAGAATTTGCCGGCTGACGTTCGGACAGTACCTGCGGAATCCACGCGCCGCCCTCCCAGTCGGCGCGCATGTCGTTCTTGAACAGCGACATGTTATGGTCGAACAACGGCGCCGGACCCAGAATCCGGCCGGTACGGTTGTCGCGCAGGAACCCGTGGTTGTTGGCGTGACGGTCCTGATTGACGATGAGCGCGTCGAACACTAGCATCGTGCGCATCGCCTCGAACGATTCCTCGGACACGGCGCGTGCGGCGGCGAGGCTCTCCGGGAACGACGCCAGCTGCGTCGCCGCATAGAACGGCACGAACGACACGTCCTTTGAGTTCATCGAACCGCACACCGACGCGAGCTTGCCCTTCCAACGGGCGATGCGGTAGTCGACCGCATTCACACCGAGCCTGCGCGCCAGCTGCGAGGCGAGATACTCGGAATATGGTTCCAAACCGGCGTTCGCATACCCTTCGGAACCCGCCTTCCACAGTTCCAGCCCACGTTCCGTATGCCGCCACGCCTTCGGGAACTGGCCGTCCGTCGTCCACTCGCTCGACAGGCCGATCGCATGCTTCTCGCTCGACGTATACCCCGTGTAGGCCACGATGGCGAGCGTCTCGTCCAACGGATTGTCATACAGGTTGATGTCCGCGAACTTGAGGTTCTCACCGTCGCGTTCCGCCCAGAACGAATCGTTGACCGACAGCCCCTTGCACAGGTCGATGATCCCCAGCGTATCCGCAATGCTCAACCCCGCCTGCGCAAGAACCTGCGTGGCGAACTCACGATTCTTCGGAATCGTGCGCCGCTCCAGCCACGTCGTCAGCTTCGCATTATCCGGCTCCGGAGCCAACGGAAACGGCAGCAACGCGCGCTTCGACTCATCGAACCAGCGGACATGCGCCTCGATCTTGCCCGCCAGCAGGCCCTCGCCATACGACGCATCGAACCGGAGCAGCGGATCATCATAGAGCCGCAGCACGTAACTCGTCATATCCGGCCCCTCCAATCAAGCCCGCTCCAAAGTCATATCGGGCGATTCACATATGAAGAACAACTGTCTACAGTATAGACAAGGGCCTTGGAACGCGGGGGCTTCACTCTGAAGTCAAGTATTTGATACAATTTGGTGCAAAAAGATAGTAAATAGCAATAAGGAGTGGCTATGAGCATGCAGATTGCCACGCGAGTTGATGACGAGCAGGCTGCGTTGTTTAAGGAGACGACCCGACAGCTGGGTACCACCCCGGCCGATGCCCTGCGTATGTTCATCAGCGCGTTCAATGATTACCGTGGGTTCCCCTATGAGGTGCGTTTGCCACGAAATGACGTGGAGCCGTTTGCGTCCGAGCGGGACGCTACTGAGTATGCCAGTCGTCTCGCCTTGAGGATGTCCGATGAAACGAGGTGAGATTCGGACGTTGCAGGCCGATGGCTACGTCAGCAAGCCACGGCCGGTTGTCATCGTGCAGAGCGATGCCGTCGATCGGTTCGATTCCGTCATCACCTGTCTGCTGACCTCATACGATTCCTCCGACATCGACACGCGGGTCCGATTGGAACCAAGTCCGGAGAACGGCCTGAACAAAGTGAGTTACGTGATGACGGACAAGATCGTCACCGTCGACCGCAAACTGCTGGGATACCAAGTCGGCGTGGTTGATGATGCAGCCATGGCGAATATCGGCCGTCAGCTCATGCGGGTTCTAGGTTTGCTGTGACGTTTGGGATGGCTGGCGGGCGTGCGTCTACTTGTGACATCGTTTATGCACCCTTGAGGCCGTATGATGATGGCGTCGAATTCAAGCTCTCCCCCAACGTCTTAAAATGGCTTCCTTCATATTACGGTCATACGACCAACACCATATGAAGGAAGCCATCATGAATGGTCTAACGGCAATCAGCTTCTCATACGTGATTGCCAGTCATTCACCGAATCAACCGCGGTTGTCGAACATCTGCAGCAGCATCTTGCTGGGTTCGACGGCATAGACGGTGTGCGGCAGACGGGCGCTCAGGTAGACGACGCCACCGGTCGTAAGCTCGATTTCACGGCCTTCGCCGCCGACGCGCAGCTTGCCTTCCAGCACCTGGATGGTCACGGGCATGGCCGCGGTGTGCTCGCTCAGTGCCTGGTCTTTGTCGAAGCCGAACAGCACGGCGCGCAGGCCGTCCTCGCGCAGCACCGTACGGGAGACAGTGGCCTCCTCCTGAATATCGATCAACGAGGCCAAGTCTTCAATGAATCCAAGATGCGGCTCGGTCGAAACGGCGTGGCCTTCGGCGTCGTGGGCGTCATGCTTGCAGGCGCAGTGCTTGGCCTCACCCGCTTCAGCGGCCGCGGCTTCGCCATGCTTGCAGTGGCACTCCTTCTTCGCGCCCGGCTCCGCGGCCGCGCCCTCGGCGTGCTCGTGCTTGCAGGCGCAGTGGTGTTCGCCGTTGGCGGCAGCCGCTTCGGCTGCCACCGGGGGGTTCCCCCCCCGCCTTTCCCCGCGTGCTC